>Ga0209164_1000015_pt1 | contig 510849 bp, 431 predicted proteins | sample MTBNYHSulfiMetaG_FD_187458 | JGI IMG/M metagenome (GOLD analysis project Ga0209164, IMG submission 187458) | Enrichment culture microbial communities from rom New York Harbor, USA that are MTBE-degrading - MTBE-NYH (New York Harbor Sulfidogenic)... | ecosystem: Environmental > Aquatic > Marine...
GCTTTTGCCGCTGTGGATTCCGTCCCTGTCATCGCCGCCGCAACCGCTTTGGCCGTTTTTGGACTGGCCGGCGAGATGGCCGCAGCGGTGGCCGGTGGGCCAGGCAGCTTTATGGTTGGGCTGCTGGACGCCTTGTATGGGATGACGCCGGAGAAGGTTTGTGAGGGTGCCAGAATTGAGGGATCATGATGGATTTCAGGGATATCGGAGAGTTCGGCTTTATCCGGAGGATTCAACGGGGATGCCTGATTCGACCCGAAGGCGTCAGGTTGGCCATCGGCGATGACGCCGCGGCCTTTGTCGTGCCAGACGGTCAGATAACGTTGGTTACCACCGATCTCCTGGTGGAGGGAATCCATTTTCTCAGGAATGGCACACTCCCCGAGGATCTTGGGCACAAGGCCTTGGCGGTCAACCTGAGCGACATCGCCGCCATGGGAGGGACCGCCCGGGAAGCTTTCGTCAGCATCGCCGTTCCCGGAGATTGCTCTCTGACGTATGTCGAGGGAGTATATCGAGGGATGATATCTCTGTGCGGGGAATTTGGAGTCAACATCCTGGGGGGAGACACAACGGCATCCCGGTCGGATCTGGTTGTCAATGTTGCCGTGGTGGGATCGGTTCCTGAGGAGGAGATGCTTAAACGAGAGGGCGCCCGGCCGGGAGACTGCATTTTTGTCACCGGGAGGGTGGGGGACAGCCGGGCAGGGCTATACCTGCTTACGAACCGCCTTTCGACGGATTCGAATGTTTTCAAGGAACTTCTGAACGCCCACCACCGCCCGCGACCCCATTTGGCGGAAGGGCGGTTTTTAAGCGAATCCGGAGCAGTGCGGACGGCCATCGACATCAGCGACGGTCTCAGTTCGGATCTCGTACACGTGGCCCGTGCTTCCGGGCTGGGGGTCTGTATCGATGCAGAGTGTCTTCCCATTTCAGAAAATCTGAAGATGTTCTGCAGCCGCTTTGGGTTTGATGCCGCCGACTATGCGCTTGCCGGGGGAGAGGATTATGTGCTGGCATGCACGGTGGATCCAGCAAAGGCCGCGGCGGTCGCTCAGGCATTTCTGGCGCGGTTCAATCGCCCCCTCTATCACATCGGCAAGATGACCGAGGACAATCGTATGACTGTCGTCCAGGGGGGAGGGGCCCGGCCGTTCCCCTCCCCGGGATGGAGTCATTTCCCAAAACAGAAGGGCGTGGATCTTAGGGATCGATAGGGGGGCGCAACATCCTCAGGCCAGGGAAGTACATTTTTGATCCTGCTTCGGCGAATACGCTTTTCGGCTGAAGGCAAGTCCGACGGCAGTCGGTTTTCGCATGTCGAGGGACGGCTTCAGAAACACTGACCTTCTGCTGACCGGGTAAAGATGGTGATCATCCGTGTGACGGCCCAGCTGTCTAAGCTGAGATTTTGGAAAAATCCACAATGTCCGCCGTAGCGAGTTCGCTCGATGAAGAGCCGGTTGGACGAAGGGAGCCGATGGAGATCTTCGACGGGAATCATCGGATCGTCCTCGCTGGCGATGATGTGGCAGCAAACTGCAAGGCCCCTGAGGTCATCCCCAACAAGAGTGTAGCCGTTCAGATACGCGCGGGCATTGGGAAAGCCGGTATGTCGCGGGGCGAAATAGGCTGTCATTTCCCATAATGTCCCGAGGCGGGACAAATTGGCGAGCCCTTCCGTCTCCGGAAAGTAACGACGCTTGATTTCGAGGGATCGTCGCCATTTTTTCATAAAATAGTCGTGGTAGATCCGTGGTCCGTTCTGGAGAACCGCCATGGTCCGAAGTGGGTTCAGAACTGGGCTGACGGCGACAACGTGATCGATGGAAATATTCCCCTCGGTGGCGCGGGCCGCGACCCTTAGAGCGAAGTTGCCCCCTAGGGAAAAGCCCCCCAAGAAGAAGCGTCGACGGGAAAAGCGTTCCTGTATCGCTTTGACCGCGCCGACCACCTCTCCGATTCGACAGGAGTGGAAGAGGCCGGGGTTGAGATGGTGGGTGGGTCCGTGGTCCCTGAGGTTGAGTCGGAAGATATCGAAGCCTCGGTCATAGAGGCGTGCGGCGCTCGATATCATATAGACCGACTCACTGCTGCCCTCCCAGCCATGAATGAGCATGACCATTCCTCGGCTTCCCTTCGCTTGGAGGGTGTAAACCCCCTGGAGCCGGACGCCGTTTCCGCAATCCAAAATAATTGGCCGGGACCGCGCAACAAAGCACCCGGCCCGTCGACGGACCCAGGGGCGTCGAAGCTTGATGCTGGCGGCAATAGATTGGATATGAGCGTTCTTCATGAGCCCTCGGGGGGTGAATGCCGTCTCTCGGGAACACCTCGTCCAGATAGGCTGAGTTGCGGACATTATTGCCCCGCCACCTCCTTGCCGCAGTGTTTGCAGATCTTTGCCCGGCTCTTGATGATTTCGGCACAAAATGGACATTCCCGTGTGAAGTGGCGCTCGTGGATCTTCTGGACAGCCTTCTGGACCGTTTCCTGGAGTTTTTCATTGCCGAAGTGAGCGCTTTTCAGTGCATCTACGGCATCCACGGGGCCGATGTCGCCGATCATTTCGGCAGCCTTCAGACGGACCCGAGCCGGCTGACTCGAATCGAGAAGCAGCCTGAGAATATCGATAGTATTTTCATTTACATAACAGTCTGCCAAGATTGAGAATCCCTTCTTGATGCTCTCTTTTAACATCTCCTCCTGGAGCATGGCCTGGTTATCGATGATTTGGCCGGTGCCGCCGACGGAGCTGAAGACGGGCATGCACTCGAAGGTTTCGGCTCCCAGGTAGCAGATACATCGGTACGAGGCGAGATGTCCGTAGTTGTCCTCGATGTTCTGCCACCCCTGTTTGTAAAGTGAACAATCATCGTTGAAACAGACGAATAGGTAGGGAGCGCCCCAGCCCAGTCCGTCGCTGTAGTTGATGGGGGGAACCTCCCAGACGCTCATTTCCTGGTTGCAATGGGGGCACCTGGGCTTTTCTTCCGCCATCATCCTTTCCAGAAATTGTTCTTTGGTCTCTATGGTCATTTGTAAGCCTCCATGGTTTGCGGTTTCGAAAAAGTTCGCTACCCAAGTTGCGCATACTCCTTGTCACCGGGGCGTCCGATCAGTGCGCCGCACCCTTCCGGGTTTATAAATCTGAGCCTTGATCGGTTTTTCGGGAACCGTCTGAAAATGACGGTGTCGCAGGGTTAAAAAAGTGTCGTTACAGAAAACGTAACCTATCATCCAAACTTATTAAAATATACAAATACCGCCTTCGTATCAAGAGTTATATCTGTCATGGCGGAGAAAAATGCTTCGAAAGATAGCTTGTTCAGGATAATGGATTAGAATTGATATGGAATTTGGGGCATGAGTGTTTGACAGGGGAAGGGGTTTTTGATACCTTGCCGTGTCAGATCACAACATCCAATTCAACTCGGCAGGAGCCACCATGAACGTCACCGCCAAAGATGTCATGACGCCCCGGTTTCACACCCTTGCCGCGGAGATGACTGTTTCCGATGCGGTCAGGTCTTTCAAGGAAGCAACCGAATCCGAGGGTCGCAAGATATTCGGGATGCTCGTCACTGACTCGAGCGGCCGCATGGTCGGCATGCTCTCCATGTATGATATTCTTCTCTTTATCCAACCCAAGCATGTCCGCATCTGGGGGGGCATGGATGACGTGGATATCGTCGGCCTAGTGGACGACGCCTGCCATCGCGCCGGAACTATCCTCGTGGGTGACATCATGACCACCGAAGTCATCTCCATCACACCCGATACCCATCTTATGGCGGTGCTGGACATCATGATCAAGAAGCATATCCGCCGCATACCGGTGGTTGATGACGATAGGATTGCGGGAATCGTCTATATATCCGATCTGTTTTACCATCTGGTCGAAAAGATGATGTAACGGGACGATACAATGGGGGTTGTCTCGACGACAACCCATCTGAAGATGTTCCACGTGGAACTTCAGGCCCAAGAGGACTCGGATCATGGGCATTATTCAAAAAAATACCATTCTGTCGGAGTTGACCGTGTGGGAGGCCATGCGGCGGCAGATCATCTCTTTGCCTCCGGAGGCCAATCTGGCGGCCGCCATCAATCGACTCATAAAATTCAAGGTGAACGCGGTTTTGGTTGCTGATGAAGAGGCTTGCATGGGCGTAGTTTCCAAAGCGGACATCATGGGGGCCTATTACGCCGGCCTTCCCATCGATTTACAGGTGTCGGATATCATGGTTTCACCCCCACTCTTCTGTCGGATGACGGATACTCTGGAGACGGTTTTGGAGCAGATGCGGCATCACGCCGTCCACCGCCTTTACGTCCGGGGGGGCGGGGATGGGGCGGTGGGTGTAATCGCCTATCCTGACATCGTCGGCATTCTTTACCAATATTGTCACGAGTGCAGGTACAGCCGATCACGGCGGACCGACAAGGGGGGCGACGATCCGATCCTTCGGTTCCGGGTGAAAGAGGTCATGGCTGCGTCGGTCTACTCTCATGGGGCGGACGAGCCTTTATTTCAGCTGATGGAGGGTTTGTCGGAATATCGGATGGGCGCTGTTCTGATCACTGACGACCGGGGGGCGCCGGTGGGCGTTGTTTCCAAAACAGACTTGGTCCTGGCTTACAAGCACGGCCGTGATCCCGGCGCTCCGGCCCGGGCCATCATGACCTCGCCGGTCCGATCCTGCGGAGAGGCTGAATATCTGGAGACAGCCATCCGGAAGTTGATTTTTTCACAGATCCATCGTATTTTTGTTTTTGAGGACGATCCGTCTCGAATCACCGGAGTTCTGTCTCTTTCAGACGCGGCTCGGGTGCGATCCGGCTCTTGCCATGCCTGTGTGAGCAGCCGTATCACGGTGGGCCTTCCGGTCTGAGGGGTGACTCTGCGGCACCTGACATCAGATATCGCGGCATTGGTCGTGGGGATGACTCTCTATTCGTCGGATTTGTGATGATAATTCTCTCTCTTTCCGTGGGCGGTCTTGAAGTCTATCCATTCGCCGTGGCTGATGCTGCCGTCCTGGTTCACGTCGATGGCATCGAAGACTGATTTGTCCGAGTGAGGGAATCGGTTCTGAAATTCTTCTCGACTGAGAATGTTGTCCCCGTTTTTGTCGAGTTCCCCCATGTGGACCATATAAGGCGCCGGGTTCGGCAAGTCGGCCTGATGATACCGGCCGTTTCCGTTTTTCTTGGGGCCCGCTATGCCGTGGGCCGCCTTAAAATCGTGCCATTCTTTCTGTTCGACAAGGCCGCTGTCATCAGTGTCCAATGCGTCAAAGATATTGCGGTCCTTGTCGGCGAAATGGGCGTTGTACTCCGCCCAACTGAGTGCGCCGTCCCCGCTGGTGTCAAGGCTGTTGAAACGAACGTCGTATCTCTTCAGATCCATATCCCCTGCCATGGTGCCGTGACCGGTGTCGGAATCGGCCCATACCTCACCCGATGTCAAGGTCAGCATTGCCGCTATCAGAACAGCGTAAAGAATCTTCATAACAGTGCCTCCTTCCCTCGTTGCATAGCACTTTTTTTCGTTCTGGCGTTTTTCCGAACCATATGGAACGCCTTACGGGATGAAAGTAAGCCTCGGAAGGACGTTCGTCAAATGCCGATTCTCGGCGGAGGGCGCGGAAATCAACTGAAGTATTTCATGAACTGAACCCGTTCATAGACCGCCGGATTGTCCGCTTTAGCCTGGCTGAGTTTCCCCTGAAAATCCGAGAGACGGGAATATTTGTGCGCGGCCATCCAGTTTTTCAGGGCCGCGATCATCTCCTGCAGATAATCTATCCCGTTCTGATAGAGGGCGGACACGACCTGGACGGCCTGAGCGCCGGCCAGAAGCTGTTTGATCACGGCGTTGCCGTCGTGGACGCCGGTTGAGGCGGCGAGGTCACAATTGACCCGCTGGCTCATCATGGCGATCCACCTCAGGGAAACCGCCAGATCAGCTGGCGTGCTGAAAACAAAAGAGGGCTTTATTTTCAGATGCTCAATGTCGAAGTCGGGGCTGAAAAAACGGTTGAACAATACCAGACCACTAACGCCCGATTGGGAGAGTTTCTGGATCATCTGCCCCAGGCTTGAAAAATAATAGCTGATCTTGAGAGCGACCGGAATGGAAACGGTTTTCAGGACTTTCTCGATGACGTTGAAATACATCTGCTCCAGCTCCTGATGGGATCGACTCAAGTCAGATGGTAGAAAAAACATGTTCAGTTCGACGGCGTCAGCGCCGACATCCTGAAGTCGGCGGGCAAAAGCGACCCATTCGTGGGAGTAGACGCAATTGATGCTCGCGATCACCGGAATGGACACCGTTTTTTTGGATGCCGTGATGAGATCGATATAGCGGTTCAGCTTTTTCCCCTTGAGGTGAAAATCGTAGTAATCAAACTGATCCGTATTAATGCCGAGCGATTCGGCTTCTTTCAGGATATCCTCATACTCGAAGACGATCTCCTCTTCGAAAATCGATTTCAGAACAACGGCCCCGGCCCCTGCCTGTTCGATTTTTTGGATTTTTTTGACGGAATCGGTCAAGCCGGAACTGCCGATGATGATGGGGTTTTGAAGCGGGATGCCCAAATAGGTCGTGCTGAGATCCATGTCCATTCTCCTTTCCATCGGTGCTATGGTGTGAGGGGGAAGAGGTTGTGGATATATATTGAAAAATAGGCTGTTGGGACAATATCGTCAATCGCCCCTGTTGAAATACCGTCGGGCTCCCGGACATCTGGGCATTCGGTGAGTCCCGACGGCGATCTCGTCACGCTTTCCGAACGGTCAGGTAGGTCCATACGGCTGCTGCGGCCATGGGCATCGCCCCCAGAAGAATCAGAATCAGATGGGAAGGCATGCTGAGCCATTCCATCATCCGGATCCGTTCCTGCCCCATGAACTCCAGGCTTCGAGCATGCCAGTAGCCATTTTCCAGTACATCCCAGATCTGAAGGATTCCTTCGGGAAACAGATTGGTTAAGACCATCAGTGCGAGGCCGATGTTCATTCCCCAGAAGGAGAGTTTGATCAGTTTTTCCGGCAGCACCCATTGGGCGTCCGTCAGCACGTGGCGCAACCCCAAGACCAATAGGGCCATGGCCAGCATACCGAATGCCCCCAGAAGGGCCGCATGGCCGTGGTTCAACGTCAGGATGGTGCCGGCCTCGAAGTAACTGACCACCGGCATGTTGATCAGGAAGCCGAAGATACCCGCGCCAACGAAGTTCCAGAATCCTACGGCCATGAGAAAATAGAATGCCCATTTGTGATGTATGGTTCTTTTTTCAACGCCTTCGACGGTGGGGGTGCCGGTCAGCTTGACAAAATCCCAGGCATCGAGGGTCAACAGGGTGAGGGGTACCACCTCAAGCGCCGAGAACATGGCCGCCAGGGCCATGGTGAAATTGGTCTGTCCCGTCCAGTACCAGTGGTGGGCCGTACCGATGATCCCTCCCGACAGGAAGAGGATCGCGTCCAGATAGATGATCCGCACCACGGTAATGCGCCTCACGACGCCCATCTGATAGAAAGTGACCGCCACCAGAATTGTGACGAACAACTCGAAAAAACCCTCGACCCAGAGATGGATAATCCAGAAACGCCACATGTCAACCACCGTGAAATTATCGGTGGTCCCGAAAAAGAAGGCCGGCAGGTAAAAGATCGGAATGGCGGCGGCCCCCAGCAAAAAAAGTTGGGTGATCTCCCGGCGTTTCGGATCCTTGAGAGCGGGCGCGACACCCTGGTATAGGAGCCAGAGCCAGAAGCTGAAGCCCACCACCAGGATGATCTGCCAGAATCGGCCCAACTCGAGAAATTCCCAGCCCTGGTGCCCGAACCAGGACCATAGGGAACCAAAAATCTGACGAAGGCCGAGCAATTCTCCCAGAAGACTTCCCACAACCAGCACCACCAGTGCCCAGAAGAGCATATGGATCCCGGTTGCGTGACCACGGGGCTCTTCAGGGTTCAGGGAGGAGGCCAGCAGAAGGCCGCCGGCAACATAGGCGGTGGCGATCCAGAAGATAGCCAACTGGAGATGCCAGGTCCTCAGAATGTTGCTGGGCAGGAACTGGGCCAGATCAATTCCATAGAAATCTCCGGGTTCGGCCCGATAGTGCGCCAGCGCACCGCCGATCAGGACTTGAGCCAGGAAGAGCAGCGCGACGACGGCAAAATACTTGATGGTGGCCTTCTGGCCGGGAGTCGGTTCCCCGGCGAGAAGCTGAGGGTAACCCCCTTCAGGGCCGCCTTTCCATCCGAGATAGTCGAATTTCCCGAAGGCCACCAGGACCAGCGCCAATCCCGCCAGCAGCATGACGACGCTAAGGGCGCTCCAGAGCACCGCATCGCCGGTCAGGTGATTGCCGGCCATAGGGTCGTAAGGAAAATTGTTGGTGTAGGAATAAGGTTTGTCGGGGCGATTGGCGACGCTGGCCCAGGCGGTCCAGGCAAAAAAGGCCGTTAACCGGCGAATCTCTTCGGAATTGCTGATATATCGGGTCGGTAGTCCGATGTTGCCGGTCGGCCGGCTGAAATAATCGGTCCAAAAGGTGAGCTGACGCTGAAACGAGGCGGTTTCGATATCCAGGAAGGTCAGTTGACGGGTTTTGGGATCGTAACGATTTTCTTTGAGGAGAGCAGGGATGGCGGCGTCGATCAGAAGCCGTTGTTCGCTGTCAAGTTCGGCCAGGCCTTTGTCGAATTTCCGTCGGGCCAGAACCTCGCCGGCATCCATGGACAATTCATGGAGGTACTGAGCGGAAAAATCCGGCCCCAGGTAAGCGCCGTGTCCCCAGATCGACCCATTTTGCATCAAGCCGTATTTCAGGAAAATTTCCTGTCCCTCTTCAATGTCCTGCCGGGTGAAGATCGTTTGGCCATCGGCACCGATAACCTGTTCGGGAATCGGCGGCGCATGGCGATAGGCCTGGACCGACATGAAGCCCAAAACCGCCATGCCGACGACAAAGACCAGAAAAACGCTCCGGCGCCACCACGCTGAAAGCGATACGGGTAGGGAATGCTGTTCTGCCATGATGGTTTCCTTTCTTGAGTTGAAGGTGCCTTTCAAAATGGGCGGGAGAACCATAACCGTTGTTGTTTATCTCGATTGCCTTGGCAATACGGATCAGGGCGATTTAGACGAACTGTCTCAGGGTCATTGGGTTTCGGATATATGCGCCGGCATTAAGGCGTTGACGCATGTTATTATTATCATCTTATCTGATGAAGCCCTTTGGGAGCAAGCAGAATTCTGTTGATTCCAACGCAACGCACCATTGAATTACAGCGGATTTTAGGTTCCTGTCCGCGACGAGTATTGCCGGATAAAAAGGCGACCGTCTTGAGGCACCCCGGTAAAAAATGGCATTGTTAGGCTTGGGCGCTGTCAGTCGTTCAACAACGGAAACAGGTCAAGGAGATTCTTTTTGGATGGGGGTTTGTGGAAAAACGCCTGAAATTTATTGAAAAAATCTGCCGCTCCGACCACGACGATCAGATCCGGATCGTTGGCCTTCGAATTCATTTCTTCCACACCATATTCTTTCTCGTAAGGCACTTCAAGTTCCGTCAACAGTACGTACATATGTCCCGGCATTCGACCGGCCACAGCATAAATACCGAATTTAACGTCGTTACCGTTTTGTTCCAGAAGGTCAGCTATGTGCTTGGCCTCCGATTGGGCCTGAGCCAGGGCCATACTGTATCCGGGAACGACGACGACGCGTTTGGTCCCTATCGTGACGTTTGTCTTCGGGGGTGTAGGATGTGAGGTGTTCTCGCTCTTGACAATCTTTTCGGGGGGGGCTGTTTGATCCGTAATGAAGCTGGTTGTCAGCATCCTTGGGGATTCCTTGGCATCTCCCAAAATAAGGGTGCCCCCGGACTCTGGTATAGGGGGTTGCTTACTTTGGCATAACCGGGTTGAATATTATAATTGCAGATGATCATGTTCTTTGTCTCGTCGATATTGGACCGTTCCGTAAAAAGTCCGATATCTGCGTTACGCGTATTCATCATCACCGCCATGTACTCTAAGCTCCCTGCATTCCTCGGGATCCGCGAACGCCAATTTTGAACGTTTTGTGAAACCGTCTGGAAATTGACTTTTTACGGACGCATCAAATGTAGCTTTCGCAATAGATTACATTCCGGCCAAGGGATGGGTGTCTGCACACGTGCCGGTCGGCGCAGTTTAGGCACAAGCCTTGGGCCTTGACCGGATTTTCCGACCGCGGGTGATCATTCGGGTCTTTGTCACACCGCAAAGACGATGGTTTTCCCAATGTCAGGATGTCTCGCAGAATCAGATATTCCGATCGACAATCGTCGGTGTAACCGGTGTAATCTGTTTCAGGCTGTTGAGCTGCTTTTGCCATCGATAGTCTCCTGTGAATCTTAGGGCAAGTAAAGGCGAATCGAAAGCGGTCCGATGGTTAAGGTTGCCCATGAGGGACGCCCTGGAATGTCTCTGCTGCATCGCCTTTCCGCCATCCGATGTAAACGGTAGCGAGATCAGTTCTCCATCATGCCGGAACGTGTCGCTTCTGAGTATAGATGCTTCAAAGCGTTTTCAAAAAACGGCGGCTGGGGTGTCGATCTCAATTTTTCGGTGATTTTCCGCACATCCATACTGATTTTATGTGAGTATCCATTGTCGACGTTTCTCAATATTTGAGCCAAGGCCTCGCTGGCTAGAATTCTGGCATCGTAGTAGATATTGTCATCGGTCAGTATCGTCATGACCTGAGCAATCAGTTCTTCGGACGGATTTTGGATCTCTCCAATTCGCTTCAACGCTTCCTCGCGAAGTCGCCAGTTCCCCTTGTACCGCAGTATGCGCACCAGACCGGGTTGACATTCGGTCAGGTTGCCGTTCTTTCCGAGTTTCTCGAAGAGATCCAGAACCGTTCCCCAATCGGTAAGGTTTCCAAAGGGATCTTGCTTCATTAGGATTATTCCTTTTCAAATTGAACTGTTTTGTAATTGAGGTCGGTGGACGAACCTACCGAAACACCCTGAAAATGCAATTCCGTAATTTTATTCATCGATGTATTCTGAATATTTATCGAGTTGCATTTGCGTCAACTTGTGAATTCGGCGCGTTTTTTGGGGGTCGACGATATTCCGGGGACCAAACAGGCGCCGTTCAAGGCGTTTGATCTTTCCTTCAGGTGTGACGACCAGAAAATCGTCATTTCCGTCGTCATCAAGGACGACAAAGTATTTTCCGGAGGCTTTGTTCTTCACGAGTTCCACAGCGAATAACTCCGAGGACAAGGGGTTTCAATTCATCGGCGCATCAACGGTATGGCGCAACATCCTTTTCTCGGCGGAAAGCGACTGCAAGTGTGATGCCAATTAACGTGGATAAACATAACTATCGGATATGATGATTAGATTGGAGAGCAAAAAAGGAGATTGAAAAATGGCAGTGGCAAAAATCGCCCGCAAGGAATCTATGAATAGCTATAATTTGTTTAAATTATAGCTTATTTTATATGTGGGCGTTTTAGCCCGGTCCGGGCGATTTAGACGCTTACGGTGTGGGCATCTTCCGAAACAAGGCGCTCCGAGATACTCCCAAGAGGCTCGAGGCTTGGGTTCGGTTGCCGCCGGCCTGCCGCAGGCTTTTAGAATCAGGGATTTTTCCAACTGCTGGACGGCTTGATGAAGATTCAATTTCGTTAAGGGAGGACTGTATTGACATCCGGATCGGGTGATAGGAATTCAAGGCTGCCGAGATGGGGCGAGCAGAAGCCGCCGGTTGCGGGAGGTCGAAACCGGCGGCAGGCTGAACACAGACAGGCGGACGACGATGAAGAGCGTCTACTGGAACGTGATGTCCACGTTCAAGTCGTTGGCGATGCGGTCCAGTCCTCGATCGATGGCTTCTATGGTGACGCTGTCCGGCACCTGAACGATGATCTCCATACTGTAGATATCGGCACCGCTTTCAGGCGACGGGCGAACCGAGGAGGAAAGGCTCTCAATGTTCACCTGGTGATCCGCAAGGAATCGGCTGATCCTGTAAACGATCCCGGAATGGTCCAGCCCCTCTACGTGCACCTTCCGCAATGTTCCCGTCGGGGGAATCTGGGATGGGGTTTTCGGAAGGACCCTCAGGAATGCCGAAATGTTCTTCTCCCGCTCCAGTCGGCGGCAGGCCATGTGGAGCGTCTGTTCGAGTTCGTCACCCCGCCCCGTAAACATCAGAATCAAAGTGAATTCGTTTGCCAAACGGGTCATGGTGGTGTCTTCCAGGTTGCACCCGGTTTCAAAAATCATCTCGGTTACGTCGGCCACGATCCCCGGGCGATCCGTACCGAAGGCTGTCATGATAAAACGCTTTTCCATTCATCCCTCCATATTGGTATCGCAGTTTCGTTATCCGCAGAGGCAGGGTTTTCGGGCCGCCGTGGCTTCATCCAGCCGACGAACTTTTGGAGCCGTGGGCGCTTCTCTCAGCAATTCTGGAGTTTCCGCTGCCTCCTTGACGATGACCTTGAAAGCTTCGATGAACTGATCGAGATTTTCCTTGGGTTCCGTTTCTGTCGGCTCGATCATGATGGCGCCGTGGACCACGAGGGGAAAATAGATGGTGGGCGGGTGAAAGCCATAGTCCATGAGGCGTTTGGCCATGTCCAGGGTGGTGATTTTGAAATCCTCCTGATTTTTGTCGGTGAAGACGCATTCATGCATGCAGGGGCGGTCATAGGGCAGATGAAGGACATCTTTGAGCCGTTCCTTGATATAATTGGCGCTTAATACGGCGTGCTGACTGGCCGTTTTCAGGTGTCGGCCCATGCTCAGAATGTAGCTGTAGGCCCGAATCAGGATGCCGAAATTGCCGTGGAACGCGTGAATTTTTCCGATGCTGTCGGGGCGGTTGTACTGGAGGGCGTAGTCGTCACCGTTCTTGATCACTCGAGGAACGGGCAGAAAAGGTTCCAGGTGTTTCCGGACGCACACCGGACCCGAACCCGGACCGCCTCCGCCGTGAGGCGTCGAAAATGTCTTGTGCAAGTTGAGATGGATGGCGTCAATGCCGATTTCGCCCATCTTGACGATGCCCATGACGGCATTCATGTTGGCACCGTCACCGTAGACGAGACCGCCTTTGCCGTGGACGACCTCGGCTACTTTCCGGATGTTTTCCTCGAAGAGGCCCAAGGTGTTGGGGTTGGTGACCATAATGCCGGCCGTCTCCTCGTCCATGAGGGCTTCAACCGCCTCCACGGAGAGAACGCCGTCGTGACCCGAGGTCACCGGGATGGAGGCGTATCCGCAAAGGGCGGCGGAGGCGGGATTCGTGCCGTGGGCCGTATCCGGGATCAGGATTTTGGTTCGCTTTTCCCCTTTTCTTTTGTGATAAGCGTAGAAAAGCAGCATGGCGGTCAGTTCTCCATGTGCTCCGGCTGCGGGCTGCAGGGTGGTGGCGTCCATCCCTGTGATTTCACAAAGAAACTGCTCCAATTCATACATGATCCGAAGGATGCCTTGGGCCAGATCCGGCGGCAGCATGGGGTGTGCGCCGGCAAACCCAGGGAGGGCGGCTATCTTTTCGTGAATCTTTGGGTTGTATTTCATTGTACACGATCCCAGAGGATACATGCCGGTGTCGACACCAAAATTCCATTGCGACAGTCGAGTGAAATGTCGGACGACGTCTACTTCGGAGAGGTCGGGAAAATTCGGTCCCTCTCCCACGAACTCCGGATCCAGCGGCGCAGCGGCCACATCGGATTTGGGGATGGAGATGCCCATTCGCCCTGGCTTGGTCTTTTCCCACAGCAGGGGCTCGTTCATTATCAGGCCGGTGGTGCCTGCGCGTTCGGTCATGATGTCACCTCCTTTACCAGTGCGTCCATGTCGGCTTTGCTGTGGGTTTCGGTGGCGCACAGGAGATAGTGGCCGGCCAGTTCCGGATAGTGGCATTCGATGGGGATGCCTGCAACGATCTTCTTGCCGACCAGTTTCTGATATGTGGATTCAAATCCTTTCGGAAATTCAACGACGAACTCGTTGAAACCGGGCCTCTCGAAAGGCATCCGGAAGCCGGCCTTTTTAAGCTCCGATTTTAGGTATTCGGCCTTGTTGAGGTTGAGCCGGGCCAGCTTACGGATACCGGTGCCACCCACCGAAGCCATGTACATGGTAGACATGGTGGCGCAGAGCCCCTGATTGGAGCAGATGTTGGAGGTGGCGCGCTCCCGGCGGATGTGCTGTTCCCGTGTGGCGAGGGTCAATACGAAGCCCCGCTTGCCGTCCTGATCGGTGGTTTGGCCGATAAGGCGTCCGGGCATGTTTCGGACGTATTTGTTGAGGGACGCGAACATACCGAGTCCCGGACCTCCGAAGGATTGGGGGATGCCGAGGCTTTGGCCTTCACCGCAGACGATGTCGGCCTCCTGACTGCCGGGGTTTTTGAACAAGCCGTAGGCCAAGGGTTCGGTGAAGCAGACCACGGAGAGAGCTTTAAGGGCATGAGCTTTGTCGCTCGCAGCCTTGATATTTTCAATACACCCGAAGAAATTGGGGGATTGGAGCGCGATGGCGGCCACGTTTTCGATCTCGTCGACGGCGGACAGGTCCGTGGATCCGTCCGGCAGGTAGGGAAGCTCGATGATCCGGTAGCCGGTGGGTTTGAAATAGGTCTGGACCACCTTCCGGTAGTGGGGGTGAATCAGCTTTGATACGGCCACGGTGGTTTTTTTGCCCCGCTCGATCCGAATCGCCATTAGCAAGGCTTCGGCCAGGGCGGAGGCGCCGTCATACATGGAGGCGTTTGCCACCTCCATGCCCAGGAGGCGAGCGGTGAGAGTCTGGTACTCGAAAATGGCCTGGAGGGTCCCTTGACTGATCTCCGGCTGGTAGGGCGTGTATGCGGTTGAAAATTCGGACCGGCCGAGGAGATAGTGCACCGATGTCGGGATGAAATGGGGGTAGCTGCCGGCTCCCAAGAAAATGCGATATCCCGGCGGGCTGGCCATTCGGTCCGCCAATGCCGTCATGTGGTCGGTGAGCTCCCATTCCGTCATATCGGGCGGCAGGTTCAGTTCGCCCTTGAAGCGGCATTCTTCGGGGATGGACGAGAAGAGATCATCAAGGTTTGCCGCCCCTACCACCTGAAGCATTTCAGTCACGTCTTCATTGGTGTGCGGTAAATATCTCATGGTTTACAATCCTTTCAGCATATCGAGGTAGGCGTCTCTGTCCATCAGGGCGTCGAACTCGGCTGGGTCGGCGGGGACGATTTCAATCATCCATCCGTCATCGTAGGGCGATGTGTTGACCCGCTCCGGATCTTCCGAAAGGGTGTCGTTGACGGCGACGACTCGACCCCCCATGGGCATGTAGAGCTCGGATACGGCCTTGGTCGATTCCAGCGTTCCGAACTCATCCCCTTTTCCGAATTCCGCATCCACCTCTGGGAGTTCGACAAAAACGATATCGCCCAACTGGTCCTGGGCGTAGTCGGTGATGCCGATCTTGACGGTGTCCCCTGTCTTTTTGGCCCATTCATGCTCCTCTGCATACTTATAGCCGTCCTTCAGAATGATGTCGTTGAGTTCTTTGGCCATGATGTCCTCCTTCCATAATGATTGGTTTTTGATCGGTGGTGCCGTGTGGCGGTTTTTGTTTTTTTTAGCCTTATGCACAAGGAACGCCGCTGAAGGCGACGATGTTTCAAAACATCTCTCTCAGCGGTTTACGCGCAGTACGATTGGGGCGGATGTCTTTTTCAACGCGAACCTGAATCGTCCGGCGGGCGTCCTTCAGCGTCAACATGGTGCCGGTTTCCAGCGGTTTTTTTACTTTTATGAATCCGCAACAGAGTCCTTTGATCCGGCACGCCTCTGGCCGGTCTGGACTGGCGATGCTATAGATCCGGTCCTGATAACGATCGATACCCATGTCGGTGGCGCAGGTCAGGACCGTGCCGATTTCCGTATCGTCGACATCCAGTACCGCCGCCGGCAGAGTGACTTTTCTGAGGTCAAAGCCTGCGAAGGGGTATGTAAATTCCGGACTCTTTATGGCGGTGAGCGCCTCGTCGCCGATGAAGGATTTGGTGAAGCCCCGGCCCGATGCATCGTAAGGAAGGGCAAACGACCACGGCGTATTGATAAAGGGCCAGGGTCCGATATCCTGATGAGAAAGAGGCAGAACGGCCCCTGTGCGGAGGGAGTCCCGAGCCGCCAGACCGCATGCCGTCAATCCGAATTCTTCACCGGCCTCAATCACCATTGCCCACAACTTTACAAAATGCTCGGGGGAAATGAAAATCTCGAATCCGAACTCTCCGGTATAGCCGGTCCGAGAGAGCAGAACAGGCGTTCCGTCAATGAGGCGGACGACATCGGCTTGGGGCGAGGCTGTGTCGAAATGTCCCTTGAATGCGAAATAGGGCATGTTGTCGAAGACCAACTCGGGTGATTTCAGAACCTTTCTCATCACCCGACCCGCCATAGGCCCCTGAACATCCATTTTCCCCAAACGGTCCGTCAAGTCGGTGATTCGGAAGTCCGCTTCTCCTGCGTGAATCGACAGATGATCCGCGACGGGAGCTCCCATACCCGCATTGACCACGACCATGTATTGATGCCAGTCGATGTGAAAGATGATGGCATCGTCAAGGACACCGCCCTCTTCGTTCAGAAACGCGCCATAGACGCAGCGACCCGGGAAGAGGGGTTTTTTGTCCCGTCCGATGCAGGCCGACATGTCATTGGTGAAGCACTTCTGCAGCAGTTCGAAGGCGCCTGTTCCGGAGACCAGCAGGGATGCCATGTGACTCGTGTCAAACGCTCCGGCATGGCTCAGTACCGCCAGATGTTCGTTTTTCGCCGACGCGTACCACAGCGGCATTTCATAACCGCCGAAATTGGCCATGTTGGCACCATGTGCAGTATGCCAACCGTGAAGAAGGGTTTTTTTGGGGTGATTTCCCATGGTGTCTCTCCTTAGCGTGTTGGAAAAAAGTGATCGGATAACGGCTACTGTCGAATGTTATGGCAGCCGGTGTCGGGATGGGCCGTCGGTGCCGTTCCGACATGGTTTGCTGTTGATGATCGCCTTCTGACGATTGCATTCGGTTCGATGATCGGGGATCTTTATTTTGCATATAGATTTAAATTGATGTTTATGTCAATATTATTTTATATTGTTTTGAAAATCCGTAAAATCTGACATCGATTTTATGCGATTTTATAATTTTAAGCCAAAATGGTTTTTATCTGAACGAGAATAAAACCATGGACAATCAAAACGCGATATTCAAAAAAAATACCAATAAAATTGATATAAACATAAAAATAATTGTCAATAATTGATTAAATCGGTAGTTATAGTCGAAACCATAGCGCATTCGGCGGGTTCGGCGGGTGCGGCTGAAATCATTCAGGAGACAAGGAGGGGTTATGACAACACGAATAACCGTTATTGGTGCCGGACCGGGCGGATATGTGGCGGCGGTGCGCGCTGCCCAGCTGGGTGCGGCGGTCACGGTGGTCGAGCGGGAAAACGTCGGCGGCACCTGTTTGAACTGGGGGTGTATCCCGTCCAAGATCATGATCAAGACGGCGGCGGTTCTGGAAACGTTTCATCGGGCAGAAACCTTCGGCATCCAGGTCGATAGGGCACCCCGGGTCGATATGAACCGTCTCATGGCCCGGAAAAGCGAGATTTTGGCTACCCAGGCCAAGGGGATCCTCGATCTGCTCAAGCATCACAACATTCGTCATATAAAAGGGGATGCCTATATCAAAGAGCCGGGTCTTGTGGCCGTTCGCCAAGCGAAAGCCGCGGAAATCGAGGTCGCCTGGGATCGTCTCATCATCGCCACCGGAACCGAACCCCTCGATATTCCCGCCCTGCCTTTTGACGGAGAGCGGATTTTCTCGAGTGATCATGCCCTTTCGCTTACGACGGTACCCAAATCGATCCTGATCGTCGGCGGCGGTGTCATTGGCTGCGAGTTCGCTTGCATGCTCTCGGGTCTGGGTGCCCGCGTGACGGTGGTGGAGGCCATGCCGCGCCTCCTTCCCCTGCCGTCCGTGGACGAGGACTGCTCCAAAACCCTTCAACGAGAGATGAAAAAGAAAAAGATCGCTTTCATGGTCAACAAGACTGTGGACGGTTACGAAAAGATTGACGGCGGTCTAAGGGTAAACATCGGCTCGTCGCCGTTCTTAAAATCTCCCTCGGAGAAGGATCGAAAATCCGTAACGGTCGAGGTCGAAAAGATGCTTGTCTGTATCGGCCGGAAGCCCAACTCCGTGGATCTCGGCCTCGAAAACGTCGGGGTTCGGACCGACGATAAGGGCTGGATCATCGCGAACGATCAGTTGCGTACGTCCGCTCCCGAGGTTTTCGCCATCGGCGATATTCTCGGACCCTCCAAGATCATGCTGGCTCATGTGGCCTCCACTGAAGGGGAGATTGCCGCCGAGAATGCCATGGGCGGCCAAAAGCGGATGCACTACCATCTCGTCCCGGGCGCCATTTTTACCACTCCCGAGGTGGCCTGCGTGGGACTCACCGAATCCCAGGCCGCGATCGATGGGCTTCAGGTCCGCACCGACAGCGTCTTGTTCCGGACCCTCGGAAAGGCCCAGGTTATCGGAGAGATTTCGGGTCAAGCCAAGATCCTTTCCGATACGGATACGGGCAGGGTGCTTGGCGTTCACATCATCGGGCCTCATGCTACCGATCTGATCGCCGAAGCCACCTTGGCGATTCAGATGGGAGCTGCGGTGGGTGACATTGCAGAGACCATCCATGCCCATCCCACGCTGGCGGAGGTTATACGGGAAACCGCTTTGAAGGCTGCCGGACGACCGATTCACGGATAACGCGAAACATTCCCGGCCGGGACGGACTTTCAACATGATTTTGTAGAAGACGGCGGAGGCACTTTCCGGGACGGCCGTTGACGAGGCCGTCCCGGCACCGGTCAGACCATTTTAGGATTACTGATCTTTTTCAGGTCCCAGGCTTTGATCTTGAACGATTTGTCGTGTACGCCGGGGTTGAAATAGACGTAGTCCTTTTTGGTTAGCTCCGCATCCATGTAAATCGGCAGATCGGTCATCTGTCCGAAAGGCGGGACACAGCCAACTTCACACCCCACCTTTTCCGCTACCACCTCGGGCTTGGCGAAGGAGACCTTCTTGGTGCCGATGCCGGCCGCCGCTGTTTTCCAGTCCACCTTTTTGTCGCCCGGCAACACCAGGATAACCATCTCCTTTTCTTTGGTCAGCAGCACCAGAGATTTGACGGTCTCCGCCTCCGAGACGCCCAGCGCCTTGGCCATGGCCGGGTTGGTGTAGACGGGTTCGTGGTTGTAGATTTCATAAGGTACCCGCGCATCCCTGAGGATGCCGATGATCTTCTCTTCCAGTGTCATGGTTTTTCTCCCTGAGCGGTTGCTGACGCCGTGGCCTCGTCAATGATTTCAGCGATGTCTTTAACGACCATTTGGGATTCCATTTCCATGAGGCCGTCGGCCAGCATGGTGGCGCAGAAGGGACAAGCCGCCGCCACCGTCGACACCCCCGAGGCCGCGACCTCCTCGGCCCGATCGGTGTTGATGCGTTTGCCGATGGTTTCCTCCATGAACATGCGCCCACCGCCCGCGCCGCAGCAGAAGCCCTTTTCGCCGCATCGTGCGAGTTCCACCAGGCGTCCGCCGCCGTTCATGCTTGTCAGAAGGTTCCGGGGGGCCGTGTAGATGCCGTTCCATCGCCCCAGGTAGCAGGAGTCATGGAAAGTGAGGTCTCCCACGCTCTTGCCGTTGGGTACGAGGCGTCCCTGCTTGTGAAGATCGAGCAGAAACTCCGTGTAGTGAACCACCGGGTATGCGGCACCGAACTGCGGGAATTCGTTTTTGATGATGTTGAAGCAGTGGGGGCATCCAGTGACAATTTTTTTGGGGCTGTATTGATTGAGGACTTCGGCGTTCTGCTGAATCAGCATTTGGGCGAGGTATTCGTTGCCGGATCGTCGAGCCAGATCCCCGTTACAGGCTTCCTCGGGTCCCAGAATCGCGAAATCCACCCCGGCGCGTTGCATCACCCGGGCTAGTGCCCTGGAGATCTTCTTGCCCCGGTCGTCGAAGGAGCCGGCGCACCCGACATACCAGAGGATCTCGGCCTCCGGCCGATCGCTCATAAGTGGAACGTCCATGTCCTTGGCCCAGTCGGCCCGGGTGTCGGCCGAGAATCCCCAAGGGTTGGCCTGATTTTCCAGGTTGGTGAAGGTCTCCTGCATCTCGGACGGGAAATTGGCTTCCATCAGAACCTGATGTTTGCGAACTTCGAGAATAAAGTCCAATTGCTCGATGTTGACCGGGCAGATATTCTCACAGGCCCGGCAAGAGGTACACGACCAGATGACGTCGTTGGTGATGGGAGAGTGCTCCCGCATGATCGGTCGGATGTTTTTTTTATCGCTGGACAGGAGCAGATCAGCCTGTTGAAATAGATCGACCTTGACATCGTGGATGAGCTGTTTTGGCGACAGAGGCTTTCCCGTGTTCGCCGCCGGACATTGTTCTTCGCATCGCCCGCATTCTGTACAGGCGTAAAGATTCAGTACCTTCTTCCAATTCAGATCGCTGATTTTCCCCAGGCCGAAGTTTTCGGCATTCTCGTCTTCGATGTCGGTCTTGATCATGGCCTTCTCCCGCTGAAGCGGCTTCAGGAACACGTTGGGCGCTGCCGCCAGAAGATGGAGATGCTTGGAGCCGGGGATGTAGACCAGAAAGCCCAGGATCGTGGTCATGTGAATCCAGTAGGAAACCTCGTAACCGATGAAGACCTGCTGCGGGGTCAGCTGATCCAGGTTCAGGAAAGCGACCAGGGCGTCCGACACGGGAAATATCGCCGCATAGTCGAAGGACGAGGGCATCAGAGTCTGGAATGCGTTGATGAACAGAAACGTCACGATGATGACGCAGGTGAAAAGAATGATCAGATTGGCATCGAGGCCCATGGTCAGGTATTTGGGCCGCACGAGGGTCCGGCGATAGATGGCGTAGGCGAAGCCCACCAATACCAGTGCCGCCAGGATGTCGGCGACATAAAGATAGGCGCCATAGACACCCGGAATCAGATGGGCGACGTCGAAGGCCGGAAAAACGCCCTTGATCATGAGCTCGACGGAATGGGGCTGAACCGCCAAAAATCCAAAGAAAATCAGCATATGGGAGATGCCGGCAAGGGGTTTCCGGCGTACGTTGGATTGGCCGAGTACGTCCTTGAAGATAACCCCGATGCGCTCCCTGACGCGATCCAGTTTGAATTCGGTCTTGCCGTCCACTGCCGTCATCAGGCGATAAAGACGCTTGACCTTCTGGTAAAAGATAGTGAACGCGACTCCCAAGGCCGACAGCATGATGAATGATTTAAAGAGGATGTAGCTTTGCATGGCACACTCCAGTTGCGACAACGTGTCCGTATATGGGAACTTTCGGGTCTCAAATAAAGATCACGGCCCAGGCTGACCCGTATGCCGGGCCGCGATCGGCCGACCGTCTCGGGCGTGGGGCGATGGGTTATTTTTCTTTCAGAACCTTGGTCAGTTCGGGAATGACCTCGAACAGATCCCCGATGATGCCGTAGTCGCATTTCTCGAAGATCGGCGCATCCTTGTCCGTGTTGACGGCAACGATGACTTTGGAGGTCTTCATGCCGGCAAAATGTTGGACCGATCCGGACAGACCGCAGGCGATATAGAGCTTGGGGCTGACGGTTTTCCCTGTCTGCCCGACCTGCATGGAATGGGGGGCGAACCCGGCATCGACGGCCGCGCGGGAGGCACCGACGGCTGCGGAACCCAGTGCGGCCGCGCATTCTTCGAGAATTTTGTAGTTTTCAGCTGAACCGATGGGGCGGCCGCCAGTGATGATGATACCGGCCTCGGTAAGATCCATTTTGTCCGTTCCGGCTGTTTTCGTTTCGACGATGGTGACGCGGCCGGGCCCCAGCGCTTCAGGCCTGAAATTCAGCACCTCGGCGTCGACGGGGGCGCCCACCGGCTCGATGGCGTTGGGTCGAATGGTGGCGAGCAGGACGTCCTCATTCAGGCGGATGGTGGCTGTGGTCTTGCCGGAAAAATGAGATTTCCGTACGGTCTTCTCCGCAAAGTTGACGGCCACGCAGTCCGAGGCCAACGGCAGGTTTTTGGCTGCGGCAAGACGGGCGAAGACATCCCGCCCCCGGGCGCTGGCCAGGCCGATGAGACCCGAAAGGGCATATTCCTGAATCGCGGCGGCCAGCACCGATGCCTGGAGGTCCGGGCTTGCCTTGAGTCCTTCGCCCGCCGCCGTTACTATTTTGCTGGCGCCATAGGCTGAAAGTTCGTCTTTGACGGCATCCGCGGTCCCCTCCATCACGATGGCGTAGACATTGTTCTTTCCCTGTTCAGAAGCGGCGGTGAGGACACCGTAATTCGTGGCCTTCAGTTCGCCGCCCTCGATCTCGATTAAAACACCTATATTGGCCATTTGATGATTCTCCCCGGCCCTCCATACCGAAAGGGCCTCGTAGTGGTTGATGCTATAGAACCTTCTCTTCTTCCCTGAGGATTCGGACGAGCTCCAGAACCCGTTCCCGGGTGGATCCCTCGATGATTTTAGCTCCCGAGCGTTCCGGGACGGCTTCCAGCTTGAGAAGCTCTGTCTTGGCCGCTGCAGCGTCGATCCCCAAATCTGAAAGGGTGAACTGCTTGATCTCCTTCTTTTTGGCCTTCATGATATCCGGGAATTTCGGATAGCGGGGTTCGTTCAGGCCCTTGGTGGCGCCCAAGATACAAGGCATCGCCGCCTCGAGGACTTCGCGGGAACCGGCGCCGATCTCCCTCTCGGCGACAGCCTTGCCGTCCCCGACGGTGAGCTTCAGCACTTCGTTGATCACCGGCAGATTCATAGCCGCGGCGAGGCGATACGGGGTTTGAAACCCTTCCGTATCCACCGCGCTTTTTCCCGTGAAGATGAGGTCCGGCGTCCCGTCCTTCTCGATAGCCGCCTTGAGTGCCTGGCTGGTGATGTCGCTGTCGAGGAACTGGCCGTCGACCTTGACCAGAACCCCACGGTGGGCGCCCATGGCCATGGCCCCGCGCATGGTTGCCACGGCGGCTTCGGGCCCCACCGTCACCACGACCACCTCACCGCCCTCCTTCTCGACCGTTTGAACGGCGGCCTCGATGGCGTACTCGTCATAGGGGTTGGCGATGAATTTGCATGTCGAATCGTTGAAGGCCTTTTCTCCGACGACCTTGATGCTTGCCGCCGTATCCGGAACATGCTTTACGCATACATAGATTTGCATGGTATCTTCCTCTTTTCTGATGTCTGGGTATGTCCGGCATGAACGCACCTCGTCGATGCCGGGTGTGCAACGCCCCGGGGTGTGGGCCTGAGCGCCCGTCTTTTCGCCCCGGGGCCTTTGCACTCAGGATTTCATTTTTTCGTTCCTGGGATCGTAGAGCGGCATGGCGACCACCTCCGCCGGGTGCATTTTCCCCAGAATCTCCACGTCGAGACGGGTGCCGGGGGATGCGAATTCCGGCGGTACGTAGCCGAGAGCGATGCTCTTGCCCACCCGGTGACCGTAGCCACCGGAGGAGGTCATGCCGATGCGTCGTCCTTCGGTGTAGATCCCGTTGTAGCCCCAGGGATCCGCATCCTCGGCATCGATGGTCATGCAGGCCAGCTTGAGGGACAGTCCTTTGGCTTTTTCATCGAGCAGCGCTTGCTTGCCGATGAAGTTCTTGTCCCATTTCACCGTCCAGTCCACATTGGTCTCGAGTGGGGAGTGGTGAACGTTCATCTCACTTTTCCACGCCATGTAGCCCTTTTCCAGGCGCATGGAATCCATGGCGTACATTCCGATCATCTTGAAATTGAGGTCGTTGCCGGCCGCAGTCAGGGCCTCGTAGAGGGGGATCTGGGCTTCGATGGGATGAAAGATTTCATAGCCCAGCTCACCGACGTAGTTCATGCGGTTGACCCTGCACTTGATGCGACCCACGAAGATTTCCCGGCTTGACCCAAAGGGGAAAGACGCGTTGGAGACATCCATGTAACTGGCTTTTTGGAGAAGTTCCCGGCTTTTGGGGCCGACGATGACGAAGCATCCCATCTTGTAGGTCAGATCTTCCATCCGGACCGAGCCGTCCTCGGGCAAATTCTGGATCATCCAATGCTGATCATGACGCTTGCCGACGCTCGCGGTCACACAGAAATACTCGCCATCCGCCACCTTTGTTACCGTCATATCGGATTTGAAGGTGCCTTTGTGGTTCAGCATGGGGCTGAGGGCGATGCGACCGTCCTTCACCGGCACTTTTTGACAGGTCATGCGGTTCAGCCAGTCCTCGGCGCCGGTGCCGCTGATCCGGGTCTTGGCGAACCGTGTCAAATCGATGAGGCCGACATGTTCGGCGGCGTGACGGCATTCGGCCGCCACGCAGTCGAATGCGTTGTTTCGTTTCCAGCTTGGGGCCTCGCACCTGTCTTCGGCGTTGTCGGTAAAGTAGTTGGGGCATTCCCAGCCGAAATAGTCGCCGAATGAAGCGCCGGCCTGTTTCTGGTATTCGTAGATGGGACTTGTCCGGTTGGGACGAGCCGCTGATCGCCATTCGTTGGGATAAATAATGGCGTAGAGCCGGGGATAGGTGTCCTCGACCTTCTCGTGGTTATAGGCCCAATTGGCGTAAGAACCGTAACGACGGCTGTCTACCGGCCAGAGATCGATTTCCGGCTCGCCCTCCATGATCCATCCCGCGATGTAGTGGCCGATGCCGCCGGCCTGGGTGATGCCGAAGCTGTAGCCGCAGGCGTGGAAGAAGTTTTTCAGGGGATAGGCCGGTCCAACCAGCGGATCCCCGTTGGGCGTGTAGGTGATGGGGCCAGCGGTCACGTGCTTGAAACCGGTCTCGCCCATAATGGGGAATCGGTAAATGCCGTGCTCGATAAAATCCGCGATGTGATCAATGTCGGGCTGGAGTTCGGTCTGGGCATAGTCCCAGGGCACGCCTTTGGGATACCACTGCTTGACCTTGCTTTCATACAGACCGAGGATGAGGCTGTCCATCTCCTGACGGATATAGATGGAGCGATCCGGGTCGCGCACCAAGGGCAGCATCTTCGGGCTTTTCTCCACGGCGTCGATGGCCTCGAAGAGGATGTGGGTATGCTCCCCGGCGATGGAGGGGATCTCTATGCCGACCATGGCCGCCACTTGGGGGGCCCAGAGGCCCGCGGCGTTGACGACCCACTCACAGGTGATGTCGCCCTTGTCGGTGTGGACGACCCATTCGCCGCCTGGCGTCCGGTCGATGCCGGTGACCAGGGTATGCGTGTTGAGCTCGGCGCCGTGCTTCTTGGCCCCGATGGCCATGGCCTGTGTGATGCCGTTTGGATCCACGTCCCCGTCATCCGGCCAGTAGAGGCCGCCCAGAAACCCGTCCACATTCATCAGCGGGTGCAGCTTGGCCATTTCCTCGGGGGTGACCCAGTCGACGTTGAGGCCCAGGCAGCGATTCATGGTATAAACGTATCCCAGCTCCTGCATGCGGCCCGGGTTATCGGCTGTTCGGATAGAGCCGGTGGTGTGCCACCCCACGGACTGGCCCGTCTCTTTTTCCAGGTTCTGGTAGATTTCGATGCTTTTCATATTGACCTGGGTGGCGTAGTAATTGCTGTGAAAAAATGAGCAGTTACCTGCGGCCATCCAGGTAGAACCTGATGTCAGTTCGTGTTTTTCGATGAGGACGACATTCTTCCATCCGTATTTGGCCAGATGAAAAGCGACACTGACGCCGATGGCGCCGCCTCCGATGACAACGACTCTCGCATGTGTTTTCATAATTCTTTGATCTCCTTAGTTGCTGAATATATCGTACAACAGAGTACGCAGTGGATGAATCGTTAACAATCGCTTCCACGAAAGGCCGCCGCGACAAACGGTTCGGCCGATGAAGCGTTTCATGTCTTCGCCGGGGCGCCGTTGATAAAGTAATTGAGGGCGCGGTTTTTGGGATGCCGGATATGGGCATCGAAGAACTTGGCGAATCCGCCGGGGTAGTAGATCATAACAAAGATGAGGAGCAGCCCGTATATGATGAGATTCAGTCCCGGGAGGTTGGAGAGCCCTGAGCGGACGAGCTCCATGGCGAGGATGAAGGGGAATGCAACGGCGGCCCCTCCCCATAGGCTCCCCCGGCCGCCGATGTAGGCGACGGCCAACACCTCGACGGTCTTGGCGGTGTGCATGATGTCGGGGGTGAGGATGCCGTAGTAGTGGGCGTAAAAGCCGCCAAGAAGCCCCGCCAGGGTGCATGAAAGCGTGAAGTTGATGATCCTGTAAAACGTCGGGTTGATGCCGGAGGTCCTGGCGGCGTCCATGTTCTGACCGATGGCCTTGAAGGCGATGCCGATCCTGGATGAGACGATCCGGCTGCAGATGATATAACTGACGAGCATGAGCCCCAGGATCAGAAAGTAGTAGGGAACGTTGGATGCGGTATCGAAAAGCCGGGGGGTACGCAGCCCCAGGGGACCGCGGGTGAGCCAAACCATCTTGGTGGCGAGCCCCATGAGAGCGAGACCGACGAACCAGGCCATGACGGCGGCGAATATGCCCCGAAGGCGGAGGGTCAAGAGACCTGTAAGAAAACCCAGGAGGCCAGCAGTGAGGGCGCCGCAGAGGATGCCGATCCAAGGGGGCACGCCGAGGTTGACGGCGAGGATGGCCGAGGTGTAGCCGCCGAACCCCAGGATGGCGTAGTACCCGAAGTTGACGATGTTGATATATCCGGCGGTGAAATCGAAGGTGATGGCCCCGGCGGCAATGAAGGCCGCGGCGATGAGCCACCGGATCAGGTACTCCTGGTTGAAGGGCGGCACAAAAGGCAGAACCGCCAGGATAATAAGCCCGAGCAGGCCAGCCGGGGTCAGGTTCAATTGTTTGAGAACTTTATCGAATCGATTCATGACGCGCAAACCTCCTAAAGTCTATTTGTCGAGGACGCCCCGGACTCCCGAGCCGAAAATGCCGCTGGGTTTGAATATGAGTACCAGGATGATGAGAGCGGTGGGGACGACGAAGTCCCAGCCTGAGCCGATGTATTCGACGGTGACCACTTTGAGGAGAGCGACCATGAAACCGCCGATGAGTGCCCCGATGATGTTGCCGAGCCCCACGAGGATGACGATGAACCAGGCCATGTAAAGAGCTTCGAGACCGACGGTGGGGTAGGATGGATAGAGGAAGAGGAGGCTGGCGCCGGCCACGGCCGCAAGGGCGCAGCCCAAGGCCATGGTGAAGATAAGGATGCCGCTCAGATTGATGCCGACCATGAGTGCGCCGGTTTCATCCTGAGAGACGGCCCTGATGGCGCGTCCTATTCGGGTGGTCCGCATGAAGATCCAGAAGACGAGGATGACGAGGATGGAGATCAGGAAGGCGAAGAGCCGGTCCCGGGAGATGAAGACGTCCATAATGGTGACCGGCGCGCCGGACCAGTAGCGGACGATGCCCTTGAAGTCGGCGCCGAAGATGAGGAGGTGGCCGTTGATGAGGAGCACGGCCAAGCCGACGGTGAGAAGAAATGAGTTCATGACCCAGTTTTCCCGGCTGCGGCGCCGCATGGGGGCGAAGACCATGATTTCGGTCAAGGCGCCGGCGCCGGCGCCCGTAGCTGCGGCCGCCAGAATTGCGATGATGGGGGCGACCATGGCCAGGGTCTGACTGGGGTTCGCGTTGAGATAATTCTGCAGGGGCGTGAAGACATAATAGGCCACCAGGGTGCCCATCATAAAATATTCACCGTGGACGAAGGAAGCCACGTTCATAACCCCCAAAAGCAAGGCAAGTCCGATGGCCACCAGCGCGAGCATGCCCCCGGTGATGGCGGTGTTGACGAGGATATAGGGCCCCCGATCGAGGGTAGCGTAGACGGCCAGCAGGATGCTCAAAAGGATTGTGATGCCGGCCGCTGAAGTGCACCAGCGGATGAAACGGTCAGACATGATTCTTCCTTTTTTCAGAGATGTTGCTTAAACGCCCAGAAAGACCTTGCGGACATGGGGATCGCAGGCCAGGTCCGAGCTTTTTCCGGCCAGGCCGATACGACCGTTTTCCAGGACGTATCCCCGATGGGTGACCGAGAGCGTCTTGGTGACGTTTTGCTCGACCAGCAAAACTGTCAGCCCCTTTTTGACGAGGGTGTCGAGGGATTCGAACACGCTGGCGGTCAACTGAGGGGCGAGGCCGAAGGAGGGTTCATCCACCATGAGCAGGGACGGGTTGCTCATAAGGCCCCGGCCGATGGCGAGCATTTTGCGCTCGCCGCCGCTCATGGTGCCGGCCAGCTGATTTTTGCGTTCGCTCAAGCGGGGAAAGAGGTCGTAGATATAGTCGAGGCGTCTTTTGATCAGGCCCTTGTCCTCAAGGATATAGGCACCCATCAAGAGGTTTTCCTGAACCGACATGTTGGTGAAGAGGTTCATTTCCTCGGAAACGAAAGCAATGCCTTTCCGGGTGACCTGGTGCCCGCCGATGCCGTGGATGGGCTCGCCCTTGAAGAGGATCTGGCCGCTTGTGGGCGTGATGAGCCCCGCGATGGTCTTCATGGTGGTGCTTTTCCCAGCCCCGTTGGGGCCGACGATGCAGACATACTCTCCCACGTCGATGTGGATCGACACGTCCCGGAGGATCTGCAGGAATCCATAGCCGGCGTTGAGATTTTTGACTTCCAGAAGCATGGGGTTCTCCGTAGGGTGAGGTTATTCGGGCACGGCCGGGCACTGGTCGGCTTCGGCCCCGAGATAGGCTTCGGTGACCTTGGGGTCCCTTGCCACCTCCTGGGTGGGTCCTTCAGCGATCTTGGTGCCGAACTGGATGCAGACGAGTCGGTCACACAGATTCATGATGAGTTGCATGATGTGCTCTACCATCAGGATAGTGATCCCGCTCTCCCGGATCTTCCGTATCACGGCCATGATGTCGGTCAATTCGCCCTCGCTCAGTCCCGATGCGACTTCGTCGAGAAACAGAAGCCGAGGTTTAGAAGCCAGGGCCCTCGCCAGATCGAGGCGCTTGAGTTGGACCGTGTTGAGCTGTTCGGAGACGGTCTGCTCGGGCATGGGAAACTCCACGAAGGAGAGCATCTCACGACTATGAACCCCGGGGTTCGCTACTGCCCCCTTTCGATTCCCGAAGATGGTGGCGCACATGACGGTCTCAAGCACTGTCATTTTGGGGAAGGGGTTGGGGATCTGGAAGGTTCGGGAAAGTCCTCGGCGACACATCCGATCCGGTGAAAGCCCCGTGGTTTCCTCGCCACCCAAAAAAACCTGTCCCGATGTAGGGGGATTGAGGCCGGCGATGGCATTGAGGAGGGTCGTCTTGCCGGCACCGTTGGGGCCGATGAGACCGACGATCTCTCCTTTTTCCACGTGCATGGAAACTGCATTGACCGCCACCAGGCCCCCGAATCGCTTGGTTAATTGCTTTGTCTCTAAAATATTCATGTCGGCCTTCTGTTTTCGTCTGTCGTTCCGGTCCGGAGGATGAACAGCGGGGGCGGGTTGAAATCGTCCGGCCCCCGCTGACGCAAGCCTTATTTTTTGGGTGCGAAATCCTTCTCTTTCCAGTCCTCGGGATAGACGATGGCGCCCTTGCCTTCGGCGTATTGGATCACCGGGAAGTAGTAGGCATCCTTGCCGACCACCGGATCCGGCACGGATTCGGCGGTGTAGCGGTATTCGTTCATGATGAGAGCGCCGTCGGCCTTGCTGAAGGTCAGCTTGCCGGTTTGAACCTCCTCGACGAAAATCTTGTGGATGTTCTCTTTGTTGATCTCGCCGTATTTTTCCAGGGTACGATTGAGGATTTTGATGAACATGTTGGTGCCGTCATAACAGAGGCCGCCGGCCGAAGGGCTCGGGTTGAAGCCGTACTTGGCCTGGATATCCTTAGCCCATTTTTGGGCTTCGGGCGTCGTAAGCTGGGGAATCATGTCAAGAACCCCGTTGGAGCCGGGGCCGGCCATCTTGTACCAATCCCCCATCCAGCCGAGACCGTCGGCGATGATAACCGATTTGAGGCCGACTTCACTGGCTTGTTTGACAAAGGAGGTCATGGTGGGGGCTGCGGTGGAGGTTCCAGCCAGAACCGAGACATCGGCGGATTTGTATTTACTCAGCAGAGGATAGAAATCGGTTTGGGTGATAGGGAAATAATCCTCGGAAACGATCTCCCACCCTTTGTCGGCGAACATCTTTTTGAGGGCGCCCCCCAGGCTGCGGCCCCAGTCGGAGTCTTCCCCGTAAACAGCCACTTTCTTGTTGGCGGGTTTCCAGAGTCCTTTCTCAACGGCGTTGGCGAGACACTCGACATAACCGACGGCCATTTTGGCGGGAACGGGCCACCCCTTGCCCCCCCAGTAACTGTATTTGGCCGGATCGCTTCGCCATTTTTCATTGACCACCTCCGTGGCCCCAAAGCCGAACCAGTGGGGAATCTTATACTGGGCTGCTACGTCCATGGCAGCCACGGCCACCGAGCTGTGCCAGTTCTGCATGGCGCATTCAATACCCATGCGCTCGACTGCTTCGGCATAAGCACTAGCCGCCTTGGCCGGATCGGATTGGGAATCGATCCAGACCAACTCGATCTTGTAGTCACCGATCTTGTAGCTGATTTTTTCCATGGCCATCTCCACCGACGCTTTGAATTCAGCGCCATTTTTGGCCGACGGACCGGTGAAGGGGCCCAGGACTCCCACTTTCAGGAGTTTTTCGGCGGCAGTTGCAGGCGCCGCCAACAGGGCGAAGGCCAGGGTTCCAATCAGGATTACGGACCAAAATCGTCTTCTCATTTTTTTCCTCCAGTGGGTTGTGATACGGTTAGACCACGGCGTGAAAGGTTTTCCGCTGAAAACCCGACATCCGTCACAATAATAGCAATAAGCGTGCCGAAATCAGTGAACGGCGTTCAGTGGTTATTCGGTATATTATTACAGGCGATATAACCATCTAATAAAGGAAGTTGTTTTTCTAAAATTATCTTTGCGACATTCTTATCGGCATGCCTGCCGCCGCAGGACGATGCAAAACGAAAAATATTTTTCAGTGATTGAAAAATTTGCAGCAACAATGAAAAATATTTTTCATTTATTTCAATGACCGTCATGCCCTTGATTAAGATATTGAAAGCTTCACACAACCTATGGGTTGGTGGCCAGCCGGCCCATAAGGTTCTCAGGGCTTCAGGGGGGAAGCACCCATTGGAAACGATAGGGCAACGTCCGGTGTCCACGAGCGCGGCTGAACTTACCGCGTGGTGATGACGGGACAGGGGGCGTTTAGAATGACATACGCTGCCGTGGAGCCGAACAGGAGTTTTCCCACTTGAGTTCGGCGCCGAACCCCGATGATGATCGTATCGATCTCCCTTTCTTCGGTAAATCGAACGATATCCTCCCCGGTGGGGAGTCCGCGAATCAGCAGATGCGTCTCACAGGCGACCCCCGTTTTTTGAATGACGTCTTTCGCAAAAGCCAGTTGATTTTCCGCAACAGCGATTTTTTCTTCATTGTTCTCGGCGCCGCCTGTAAGCGAATGGACAACGTAAACCGTTCCATTGAAGGCTTTGCCGTGTTTGACCGCCAGCTTGAGGGCGTCCATTGCGGCAGGAGATCCGTCATAACCCAGGAGGATTTTCATTGCAGCGATTCCTTTTCTTTTTGATGTGAATGACAATCTGGGCGGGCAAGGCCGCCGATACAGCATGCGTTCGCCGTTGAGATCAATCTTCAGCCAGCCGCAATTTGCGCCGCTCCAGCAGGGCGATAACTCCGCACATGACCAACACGGCCCCGGTGCTCTCGATGGGGGTCATCATTTCCCCCCAGAGGGAATAGGAATATACCGATACAAACAGAATTTCGGACATCACCAGAATGGTGGCAACACCGGCTGGAAGATGCTTCAACCCGAAGGCAAAGGCCAAAAAACCGGCGACGGTGGACAGTCCGATCAGGCCGGTGAAACAAAGCCACGTCTGGAGCGGTGCGGGGAAGGGGGCTGTCATGAAAAACTGAAAAGGCAGAAGCACCAACGCCGCGACCCCGAAGGCATAGGTGAGCACCACCTCAGGGGCATATCGGCCGCTGAGCTGTTTTCCAAAGATGCTCCATGCCGCGTAGGTCACCGGGACAGAGAAGCCCGCGGCAATGCCGGCCGCCGTCACATCGCTTCGCACCGAGGATATCATTCCGGATACCAGGATTGTGCCGGTGATAATGAGAATGACGGCGGCGATTTTCCGGACGGTAAAAGCCTCCTGCCAGACGATGCGAGCAACCACGATGACAATCACCGGCATGGCGGCCTGTTGCACTGTTGTGATCGCTGGGCCGTTGAGAAAAATTCCCAAATTCCAGCTGACATGAAACAGGCCCAGGCTGATACCCATCATGGCCAGCCAGGGGCGGTCGGTTTTCTGAATCCGAAGCTCGTGTCGCCTGAACAAGCCTGACATGCAGGAAAAGACAAGAAACGCAACGGTATCTCGCCAGAAGGCCAACGACGCCGCCGGTATATCGATTTGCGTCATGATGAGCTTGATAAAGATTCCTGAGGTGCCCCAGCAGGCCGCCGCTGTTATGACCGCCAGATACCCCCACATCATTGATGTTTCCCGGTGGCCTTCCATGATTGTCTTGGCTTTTTTCAGCTTCAAGGGCCCTCTCGAATTTCGGGTTGGCAGAATGCTATGGCTTCCGACCGGCACGGGCTGCGGCCTTGGCGATTCGATTCTCGAAAGAGATACCAGCCCGAATACCCCTTGGAGGTCCGAGGCCGTCGCGTGCTCCCTGAATGAACCGTCGACGGCAGCAAAGATAAATGGCAAAGCAAAAATCATGCCGTATTTTCGCGGATCTATTGTTCTATGGCGCTTAACACGAGGTACCTCGTGTTAAGCGCCATTATTTCGTTCGGGGCTGAGATATCGATTAATGTGGTCTGTAAATTATGGACGCATCAATGCTGGCCCCTGAAAAAGGATCCTCGAATCGCCTTGATTCCCTCGTCGAAGCGGGTGAGGCGAAGGGGATTGTCCGTGTTTTTCATCCTGCCGAGGATGAGATCGGCGGTCCATCTGCCGGCCGCGGCCGAGAGCATGACGCCCGGCCAGTAGGCGCAGTTGAGGAAGAATCCCGGTATGTCTTCCACCGGTCCGATGATGGGCTGGTCGTCGGGGGAGTGGACATACTGCCCGGCGTAGACGGAGAGGCCGTCCTTGGTCAGGTCGTCGATGATCTCGGTCCAGAAGGGACTGAGGCGGGAGATCATTTCCAGGTTGAAGGCGGGAAAGTCCCAGTCGCCCTGGGGATCCTCCAGGGGCTCGGTTTTGGGCTCCTCGGGATCGTGCCAGCCCAGAAGGGCGCCACCGGTTTCCGGCCGCCAGTAGGACTCGTTCTCGAGATCGATGGTTAAGGGGGCGTTTTGGGGAATCTTGGGGTGGGGCGCGACGAAGACCCGCTGGCGGCGCATCTGGTAGATGGGCAGCTCGACCCCAAGCCATCGGGCCACGGTGATAGCGAAAGGGCCTGCGGCATTGACGACGACGCGGGTCTGGATCCGACCCCGGTCGGTGACGACCGCCGAGACGCCCTTTTCATCCCGCTCGATGTCCGTGGCCCGGGTCCGAAGGAAAAACCGGGCTTTTTCAGCCGCTCGGGCGAAGCCTTGGGTGACCTCGTGGGCGGAGAACCAGCCGTCCTTCGCCCGGAAGGCGGCGGCCTTCACCTCGGGAGAGATCCAGGGGTATCGCCTGAGCACCTCGTCGCCGGTCAGAAACTCGGAGTCGGTGACGCCGACGGCGTGGTATCCCGCAACGGTCTCTCTGACGGCATCGATCATTTTTTCTTCCAACGTGCAGAACAGGTAACCGCCGTGATGAAGGTCGATTTCATATCCCTCGAGCCCGGTGACCTCGGCGAAGTTCTCCCACACGGCAATGGATTCCTTGGCCAGAGCGGCCATGGCCGGTTCGGTGAACTGGGCACGGAAAGATTCGATGGAGGCGGTGGTCGTCAGGGTCGAGAGGCCGTCTTTCATTTCTACGACGATGGTGGAGAGACCGGCCCTGGAGAGCCAGAAGGCCGTCGCCACACCGATGATGCCGCCGCCGATGACGACGGCGTCGGCGGTCTCATTGAGATGGTCGGGTGTCAGAATTCTGCGCATGAACCTTGTCCTTTCTTTGGTATCGGGTTGGCCTGTCGATCCAATCTGTATTTTGTCTGGCCGCTCTTGTGGTGTGGCGTCAAGCGTTGCTTCCCATGGAACTTTACACCGGAATGTTCAGGTCTATGACCGAGGGCGTGGCAAAATCATTTACCCGCTTCTGAAAAAGCCGGATATGGTCGGTGACGGCCTTCACTGCGCCAGCTTCGTCGCCAGTTGCAACACATTCGATCAGGCGAGCGTGGTCCTGGATGGAATGTTGTGCGTGGGATTCCAGGTCGATGGATACCGAGGGCCTGCTGAAACAGAGATAAGCCAGACGCTGGGACTGGTTCTGCAAAGCGTTGAGGTAGGAATTGAGGAAGGCGTTGCCGGCTGCGTCGTACATCCCTCGATGGAATCGACTGTTATGCAGGGTAACTTCCATGAAATCGTTTTTTTGCCATGCCTTTTTGAGATCGGCGTTGATGCGTTCGAGGCTTCGAATCTGTTCCCGAGTGATTCTACGGGAGGCCAGGGCCGCTGCGGATCGTTCAAGGAGCAAAAGGGCCTCGAAGAGATCCTTCAAATCGCTCAAAGACAGGTCCCGCACAAAAAAGCCGCGGCCGTGGCGTACCTGGAGCAATTCTTCCGCCGAGAGGCGAAACAGCGCCTCTCGGATCGGTGTTCGTCCGATGGAGAGATTTTCGGCGAGCCCGCCTTCGTCGACTTGTTCGCCCGGTCGGAGTTTCACGGTGACGATCATGTCTTTGATATGTTGATATGCGATTTCGCTGAGGGGGGTGGACGGAGACGGTTTTTTAGGCATCTTTTTTCATCCCGAAGAACTTGTATGGCGATCAGTATGCAATAAAATATATCATAAATATATTTAGAATATATAAAATACAGTTAACTGCGGATGTCAAGCACAAAATGCGATGTGGGCATTTTGTGCTTGACGTCTGTATATTAAAAATATATTAAAAATATATTTCTTGGGGAGAATGTTACAACCTTAAATTCAAGATTCAACTTTCGAATCGCTTTCCGGTCGCCATACCAAAAGCCGAAAGTTGCTTTAAAGGAGAGCATCGCAAACATGAAACTTAAGGCAATACCCGAGCGCTGTTCCGGCTGCACCGCTTGCCGTCTGGCTTGTGCCATGGCCAATTACGGTCGGGTCAATCCTGCCCTGAGCGCGCTGACGATTCGAGGTCGCTTTCCCGATCCCGGCACCTATGACATCATGCTGTGCGACCAGTGTGGTGTTTGTGCCGAGACCTGTCCTGTGGACGCCATTGTGAGGACGGACGGCGTTTTCCGGGTGGATGAAGCGTCCTGCATCGCCTGCTTCCAGTGTGTCGAGGCTTGTCCTCGGGGGGTCATGTATACCCATCCAAGCCTGGATGTTCCGATTAAATGTACGCTCTGCAAGGAATGCGTGGAGATTTGTCCCAGGGACGCGCTGGCCCTGGTGGCGGCATAAAGGAGGTATGGTGATGTTGAACGGATACGCGGGAACCGTGCTGCGGGTTTATCTGGCCGACGGCCGGGTGGAAAAGACGCCTTTGTCCCGACAGATGGCCGAAGAGTTCATCGGTGGTCGAGGTTTTGTGGCTAAAACGCTCTTTGATGAACTGCCTCCCCGGGTCGATCCCTTGGGGCCTGAAAATATTTTCGTGATGGCTACGGGCCCCTTGAGCGGACACTTTCTACCCGCGTCGGGGAAGACCCATTTTGGATGCAAATCTCCAGCCAGCGGCGGCTACGGCGACAGCAATATGGGTGGCCATTTCGGACCGGCCTTCAAATACGCCGGGTACGACATGCTCGTCCTGACCGGACGGGCTCCGTCTCCCAGTCTCCTGGTTATCGATGATGATCGGGTCGAGATCCGATCCGCCGAAGGTTACTGGGGCATGGGGTCTTTGAGCGTTGAGGCGAAGCTCAAGGCAGATCTGGGGGGGGACTTTCAGATTCTCACCATTGGACCGGCGGGTGAAAACGGTGTGGTCTTCGCCTGCATTACCCACGACTTTGGTCGCCAGGCCGGGCGGGTAGGTATCGGGGCAGTCCTGGGATCGAAAAATCTCAAGGCCGTCGCCGTGCGAGGGACTGGCGACATCCCAGTCGGCGATGCCCGTGCTCTTTATGAGGAAGGCAAGAATGCCTACCGGGCCGTCAGGGCCAAGCCCGGATTCACGGGGTGGACGCCCGAGGGGACTGCCGGTATCACCGACTGGATTAACCGCGTGGGTGCCTTCCCTACCAAAAATTTCAGTACCTCTTACTGGGAAAAACATTCCGACATCAACGGCGAGGCCATTCTGCGGGAACTTAAGATCACCGACAAGGGCTGCTACTGCTGTCCCACACCCTGCGGGAAATACGGCAGGGCTCGAACAGGACTGGGCGACGTTTATGTGGAAGGTCCGGAGTTCGAGACCATCGCTCTTCTGGGCGGCAACTGCATGCTTGGAGACATCGCCGAGGTGGCATACGCCAACTATGTCTGCGACGAGTTGGGCGTTGATACCATCAGTGCCGGGGTGGTCTGTTCCTGGGCCATCGAATGCTTCGAAAAGGGAATTCTGGATCAGGCGACCATCGGGCGGGAGTTGCGGTTTGGCGACCTGAAATCGGTGGTTTATCTTCTGGAACAGATCGCCTGTCGCAGGGGTATTGGCGATCTTTTGGCCCAAGGTGTCCGGACGGCGGCCCAAAAGACCGGCCGGGGCTCGGCGTCCTTTGCCATTCAGGTCAAGGGGCTGGAGTGGAGCGGATACGAATGCCGCAACGCTCCCGGGATGATGCTTGCCTACATGACCAGCGACATCGGCGCTCATCACGCCCGGGCATGGGTTCTTGGCCACGATCTGGCGGGGACCGCTGCCAATGTCCACGAGCTGATCGCATCCGGCGGCGGGGGGGGGAAACTGCCCAAATCCGCACCCCAGGGCCGCGCCAAATACGTTGTCGACAGCCAGCACACCCGACCACTCTTCGATCTTCTGGGCATCTGCCGCCTTCAGTACATGGAACTGGGCTTCGAGCCCGAACACTATGAACGTCTTTTCGATAAGGTCACCGGCCGTCGGATGACCTGGCAGGAACTGCTCGCGATATCGGAAAAAGTCTGGCAACTCACTCGAGGCATTTCCGCCCGCGAAATTCCGGGTTTCGGCAGAGCCTTCGACTATCCGCCCGAGCGGTTCATGACCGAACCTGTCCCCGACGGCCCCAACGCGGGCCACTGCGTGCCTCGGGAGGAGGTCGATATCCTTCTGGACGAATACTACACCCTCCGGGGCTGGGACAAAAACGGCATCCCCACCGCCGAGACGCTGCGGCGGGTCGGCCTGGACGATGTGGCCGACACCATAACCGACTGGGCATGTCATGCCCAGGAGTCGACAGGTTTGAAATGACCTTTACCATTCAAATTTCCGGCACCCTCCGGGGGATCATCGACAACCTTCCGCAGCGGGCGGTGGTCGAAACGACGTCGCCGATGACGTTGAAGCGGCTGGCGGCCGACATCGGCATCCCGCCGATCCTGGTGGTCATAGCCTTTGTAAACGGCCGGAAGATCAACCTGGATGAGCGTCTGGCCGAGGATGCCGAAATCTACTTCATGGGGCCGGTCGCCGGCGGATGACGCCGGTACCGGTCGCCATGGGATGTTCCGATACATTTGCCGTGGGACACAACCCGGAAAATATGAGGTTTATGATTATGAATAGCATCATGGAAAACCATGCCAACTGTTCCGTCTTTGTTTCCAAGGGTGCCGAGATCATCAACAAGGCCAAGAGCGTCAACCTTGACCCCAGCGTCCTGTACGAGGCTGTCATCGACCTCTCTTCCGAAGGGCTTCTCACCGCCAACTGCATCAACATGGCGGCGGGAATTCTTTTGGAAGACCTGGGGCTCCCCAATTATTTCTTTGAAAATATCAGGAAAGACTCCCTCACGCATATCCTTTCGTCCATCGCCAACAGCATTACGTTCAAGGACGGCAGAGGGGTTTTGGTGGGCCGGGTCGCCCATGTCGATTTCGACTTGCAGCGCGAAAATGATGTGCAGCGGGTCAGAATCGCCACTCGTGAGACCCGGGACAGCATGGAGAAAATCCTCGAAGACCTGATCTCCGGCCACCGGCGTGAGTATTACTACAGCCCGGAAAGCCAGTACTATACCTATATCATCCGGCCGGAAACGGTTCTGGACTATAGCCGCGAGGCCTTTGCATCATCCCGGTTCCTGTTCGCCTTGGCGGGGGATTACGCCACGACGCCGGAACCTACCCGGCGTCGGTATGAAAGGTTTCTCGAGGCCGCGGAAAGCGTGGTCACTCCGCTGATCGAGGTGTTCAATCTTCCCGAAACCGGGGAGACCCGCCTGATGTTTAACAGCGATTTCGCTTCCCCCCAGCTTCCCGTGCTCCGGAAGCTGTTTGAGGACCACGATCTCGTGCTGAAACGGGCCTACTGGGAGCCTTACTGGGGAAAATCGCAGGTGCCGTCATCGATCTGCTCCCTGTATGCCCTGGGCGAGCTTTCCAGAAAGAAGGAGGCTGCCCTTGTCGCCGATCTCTGTGCCTATCTATCGTTTGCCGTGAGCCCGGTCACAGACCTGTATGTATCAGGGAGGCTGACGTTCAACGAGATGCTCTTTGCCGGAAATGCCGTCGATTTCACCCACATGTTCATCTTCAAGGAGCGGGACAACGCCACTGACCGGGAGATCCTGAGGAGCCTCGCCAGCAAAGACCACCGGGATGCCTTCGCCGGGCGGATTCACGGCGCCAACAAATCCACCTACGTGTCGAAGTTCATTATGGACGCCGCCCTCGAGAATCCGGATCTCATCAAATTCATGTACGGTCTTTTTGAGCGAAAATTCAAACCCGTGATCCCAAATCGGATCACCCCGGATGACCTCGATCGCGAATTCGCGGCGTTCGACAAGATCATCGCATCCCGCTTCATCGACGCTTGGCGCAGCTACGATATCTTCAGGTTCATGTTCAAGCTGGTCTCGTGCACCCTGAAAACCAATTTTTACATGCCTGAGAAACGGTCCTTTGCCTTCCGGTTCGACAACCGCATTCTCGATCCTCTAGTGTTCGACCGGTTCGTGTTCGGTATTTTTTACGTGAACGGCCATTATGCCTCTGGTACCCATCTGAGGGCCGGGGATATCGCTCGGGGCGGACTGCGGCTCATCCGCGTTTCGCCGAGCAATTATCCCATCGAGATCGACAATGCCGTGCTGCTCAATTATGCTCTGGGGCCCAAGGCCCAGCGGCTGAAGCACAAGGATATCTGTGAGAGCGGCTCCAAGGGCGTGGTCGTGCCCCACGCCATCTACGGACGCCACGGCATGGACGCCCTGTACGATTATACCGAGGGCATCCTCGACCTGATGCTGGGGGACGGGACTGTTTCGGAAATGGTCTTTTTCGGCCCGGATGAGGGGACGGCGCCGCTCATGGACGCGGTGGCTTTTCGCGCCCGGGAGCGGGGATATCAGCACTGGCGGACGCTCACGACGGGCAAGAGCTTTGGGATCCCCCACGATACTTACGGGCGGCTCGAGAGCGGCGATCTCTTCGGCCTCATCGACAGAAAGGCGTCGGGCACCGAGCTTTGCATCAACGGGGAGTCCACGCTTATCACCCGGGATATGGACGCCATTTATGACGCCATCGGCGGCAGGATTGAAGCCAGTGGCATGACCACCACCGGCGTCATGGGCGCCTTCAGGACCCTGGTCACGCACTATGGCGAAGATGAGGCGTCTCTCAACCTGATGATGACCGGCGGCCCGGACGGAGACCTCGGTGCCAACGAGATTCAGTGCTACAAGGGAAGGATCTGCCTGATCATCGACGGTGGATCGGTTCTCTTTGACCCGGACGGGCTTGACCGTCGGGCGCTGATGAAGATCGCCTTTATGCGTCATTCGTCCCCCCGGGCCAATTCCCTGAGTTTTCCGGAAGAGAAGCTCGGTCCCCGGGGTTTCCGGGTGCCGATGACCGCCAAAAACATCCCGCTTCCCGACGGCACCGTCGTGGAGGACGGCGCCATGTTCCACCGGACCTTCCTGTCGGACCCCGAGAACCGGCGGTTCATCCGCCAGGCCGACATCCGGGCCTTCATCCCCTGCGGCGGTTTCAAGGACACCGTCAACCGTGGAAACGTCAAGTCGTTTCTCTCCATCTTCAAGGAACTGAAATTCATCGTCGAGGGCGCCAACGTCTTCTTCGACGCCGCCGCGAGGCGTCACATCGCTGCCGCCACGGACATCAAGCAGATCAAGGACACCACGGCCAACAAGGGCGGGGTGTTCTCGAGCGCCGTCTCCGAGGTCCTCACCGCATTTCTCTTCGGAGACGACTACGAGGCGAGCCTGCTGGACGATGCGGAGACCCGGTGGGCGCTGATCCGCGATATCATGGGGCTGGTGGATGCTTACGCCCGTGCGGAAACCGACATCCTCATCCGGCTCCATGAAGCCGATCCTTCGGTGCCCCTCTTCGATCTGTCGGAACGGACGAGCGAACAGATCTTCGCCCTCCAGGCCGTATTTGAACAGAAGATCGACGACATCCTCGCCGACGGCAACCTGGTCTGGCAAATCATGGAACATTACATCCCGGCGATCCTGATCCGGCGGCTCGGCAGGGAGAAGATTGTGGGCATCCTGAACGCCCCGGAACTTATGACCTATCGGGATGCCATCCTCACCAAGAAGCTTTCGTCCATGGCTTTTTACCGGTACGGCCTCGACTGGGAGAGATTCCTGAAGAGGGTTGAATCCGACTTTGCGGAGGCTGTGAAGGCCGTCGTTTTCCCGGCGGATTGACGGTCATCATACCCCCTGACGGATATGATTTCGAGCGAATGGTCGGGCCGAAGGACGGTTGCTGATCCAGTTCCTTGCCTTCGCGATTTTTAGAGTTCAGGCAATGTGATTTAAGTAGGTTATCTATCAAACTACCCATGCAACTGTTCAACTTCAGTCAAACCGCTGGACACCACTGCAGAAAGGCGGCTGCCGCCATCTTGAATGCTCATGGAAACCGCGCTGCATTGTGTGGGCTTGTTAAAAATAAATTGGCGATGACGTAAACCCGATCCCGGAAGTTGGCTTGAGGCTATATTTGACCTGTGGTCATAAATGGCCTTGATCCTGCGTGGGGTCATGCCTGCCCTGTCCGCGCGTTTGGCACGGATTTGTTATGATAATCCAGAACGATGTGCGACAAAAATCCAAGTGCTCCAACTCTGGCATGAAGTTTGATCATGTATTTTGATTATGGACATGGTCACAGAAAGGAGCCTGTTGATATGAACGTTCTTCTTATCTACCCAAAATTTCCAGACACGTTCTGGTCGTTCACCTACGCGTTAAATTTTATCGGAAAGAAAGCCGCCTTCCCGCCGCTTGGCCTGCTCACCGTCGCGTCCCTGCTGCCGGAGGCATGGCCCATGCGACTTGTGGACATGAATGTAGACTGCCTCACGGATAAAGATCTTTCGTGGGCGGACATGGCCTTTATCGGCGGCATGGCGGTTCAGCGGAAATCGGCCAAACAAATCATCGCCCGCTGCAGCGCTTCGAATTTAAAGATTGTTGCCGGTGGGCCGCTTTTTACTGCTGCACCGGATGAATTCGATGCGGTGGACCATCTTGTTCTCGACGAAGCGGAATTGACGCTCCCCGATTTTCTGTCCGACCTGCAATACGGGCAGATGAAAAAGGTCTACAGGGCTTCCGGTTTCTGCGATCTTCGCGACACGCCGACGCCTGCGTGGGATCTGGTAAAAATGAAGCGATATGCATCCATGAACATTCAGTTCTCCAGGGGATGCCCGTTTAACTGCGAATTCTGCAATGTGACGGCTTTGTTCGGTCACCGGCCGCGCATGAAGACCCCCCGGCAGGTTATCGCAGAACTGGATCGCATTTACGCTTTCGGCTGGCGCGGCAGTATATTTTTTGTCGACGACAATTTTATTGGAAACAAGGTCTACCTTAAAACGCATTTGCTGCCCGCCCTGATCGAATGGCGCAAAGGTAAAAAGGGATGTGTTTTTTTCACGGAAGCCTCCATCAATCTCGCTGATGATCCTGAACTCCTGGATATGATGGTAACGGCAGGATTTGATGCCGTTTTTATCGGCATTGAGTCGCCTGACGAGGTCAGTCTTACGGAATGTCATAAAACCCAGAATAAAAACCGGGACCTTCTTGAAAGCGTCAAAATGATCCACCGTTCAGGGTTGCAGGTCATGGGCGGCTTTATTGTGGGCTTTGACAGCGACAGGCCTTCTATTTTTCAGCGGCAGATCGATTTCATTCAGAACAGCGGAATCGTCACCGCAATGGTCGGGATGCTCCAGGCCCCTCCGGGAACGCGTCTTTTTGACCGGCTTCAACGGGAAAGCCGGATTGTCAACAACTTTTCGGGAGACAATGTTGACGGAACCACCAACATTCTTCCTCGAATGGGTATAGACAGGCTTTTGGATGGGTACCGATCGATCATGAAACAGATCTACTCTCCTAAAAACTACTACCAGCGGGTCAGAACCCTACTGAGAGAACTGAAAGCGCCTGAGATCGGCCAGCCGATGAACCTTCAGCGGTTCCTCTCATTCTTTCGATGCGTCTTCCGGCTTGGCGTTCTGGGGAAGGAACGCTTTCATTACTGGCGCCTGATGGTCTGGACCCTGTTCCGTAAACCCAGGCTGATGCCGGTGGCCATAACCCTGTCAATATATGGCTATCATTACCGAAAGATATGTGAATTGTACATTCTTTAAGAGCCGGAAATACAGAAACCTGAGGAAAACATGCCACCCAATGAGAAAAAAAGACCGTCAGAAAATTTTACAGATAAGCTTCGCGCCGTCCTGGGCCTGAATGCTTCCCCGAAAACGAAGGATGGGCTGCCGCCCCAGGCGCGATTCAGCATCTGGTATTTCCTGGTCGCCATACTTTTATTTTCCTATCTGCAGCCGCTCATCTTTTCCGGAAAAGTGGAGACGATTCCATACAGCCGGTTTAAACAGCACATCGCCGAAGGCAATGTGGTTAAATTGACCATCGGCCCTGACAATATCAACGGAACCCTGGCAGGATCTCCTGGTCAGGCGTTCACGACGATTCGGGTGGATGATCCCGACCTGGTGAAGGACCTGGATGCACAACAGGTCAGTTATTCCGGACGGTACGAAAATAAATTTCTGAGCGGCCTTCTCTCCTGGATTTTTCCACTTGCCATTTTTTTCCTGATCTGGCGTTACGCCATGAAAAAGATGGGGTCGGGAATGGGCGTCATGTCTTTCAGCAAGAGTAAGGCTAAAATTTTTGCCGAGAGCGACACCAAGGTTTCTTTCGCCGATGTGGCCGGCATCGACGAAGCCAGGGAAGAACTCCAGGAAGTGGTTGAATTTTTAAGCACTCCCGAAAAGTCTCAGAAGCTGGGGGGAAGGATCCCCAAAGGAGTGCTCCTGGTCGGCCCGCCGGGAACCGGCAAGACCCTTCTGGCCAGGGCCGTGGCCGGAGAGGCCATGGTGCCTTTCTTCAGCATCAGCGGGTCCGAGTTTGTGGAGATGTTCGTCGGCGTAGGAGCAGCCCGCGTTCGCGATCTGTTTTCTCAGGCGGCGGCCAAAGCGCCCTGCATTATTTTTATCGATGAACTGGATGCGTTAGGCAAGGCTCGGGGGATGAACGTTATGGGCGGGCATGACGAACGGGAGCAGACGCTTAACCAACTCCTTGTGGAGATGGATGGGTTCGAAACGAACAAGGGGGTCATTATCATGGCCGCTACCAACCGGCCGGAAATTCTGGATCCTGCTTTGCTGCGGCCGGGACGATTTGATCGGCAGGTTCTGGTAGACCGGCCGGACATCAATGGACGAGAAGCCATCCTGAAAATTCATTCCAGGAATGTGGTGTTGGGCCCCGAGGTCGATCTTCGTAAACTCGCCGGCCGCACCCCGGGATTTGTGGGTGCAGATCTGGCCAACATCATCAATGAAGCCGCGCTGCTGGCTGCCCGGAACGATAAAGAAACCGTGGAACTGACGGATTTTGACGAGGCCATCGACCGGGTGATTGCGGGTCTCCAGAAAAAAAACCGGGTGATGAATGCTCAGGAGAAAGAAATTGTCGCCTTCCATGAGTCCGGGCACGCGATTGTCGCTGAGTCTGTCGAGCATGCCGACCCTGTGCATAAGATCTCCATTATTCCCCGTGGCATTGCAGCGCTCGGATATACCCAGCAGCAACCCACGGAGGACCGCTATTTAATGACACGTTCGGAGTTGATCGATCGCCTGGCCGTTCTTTTAGGCGGCAGGGTCGCGGAGGAGGTGGTGTTCAATGAAATATCGACCGGTGCCCAGAACGACTTGCAGCGGGCCTCCGGCATTGCCCGGTCCATGGTCATGGAATACGGCATGAGCGATCGTCTGGGACTGGTGAACTATGAGCGTCCGCGGCAGTCCATGTTTCTCCCGGAAGGTTTTTCTCCCGGCAAAAATTACAGTGAAGCGATGGCCACTCAAATTGACGAAGAGGTCACACGGATTATTGAGGAAGCTCATCAACGCGTGCGTAAGATCCTCTTGGCCCGGAGAACGGTCCTCGATGACCTGGCCCGTCTCCTTTCGCATGAGGAAAGCGTGCAGGGAGATGAGCTCAGAAAGATGCTGTCGGCATCTCCACTTGGAGTGGCGGCGTCATCGTCCGGTGAGCCCTCCCGAAGCATTGCCGAAAAAGAGGATGATGAAAGCGGCATTTGATCTGGACTTTCAGAGGATGATGCCGGCAATGGCAGCGGCGGGGAAGGTACATAAAAGTATACCCTGGCGGGTGATACCGCAGCCGAAATCGATACCCGGAAAAAGGACAACCCTGTTATAATGCAAATGATTCCAGGCAATCAGATTACCCTGCTGCAAAACGGCGAAGCTTATTTTCCGGCCATCGAAGCGGCGTTCGACCGGGCGGTGCGTGAAATTTATCTGGAAAGCTATATTTTCGAAAATGACAATACCGGAAGACGCATTGCGGAAGCGCTCCGACGGGCGGCCGTTCGCGGCGTAAAAACCCGCGTTCTGATCGATGGATTCGGATCGAACAGTTTGCCGAAAACCATGGTCGATTCCCTTGAAGCGGCCGGCGTAATGGTGCTGAGGTTTCGCCCCAAGACATCGCCCTGGACGCTGCGGCGCCGAAGGCTGCGGCGGTTGCACCGGAAAATTGTGGTCGTGGACCGGGAGATTGCATTTGTCGGAGGCATCAATATTATCGACGATATGGCTAAGCCGGGCCAGACATCGCCTCGTTATGACTACGCTGTAAGTGTGGAAGGACCGCTGGTGGAAGAAATCTTTGATTCCGCCAGCCGAGTCTGGTCGCGAGTGGCCTGGAGCCGCTTTCGTCGCGGCTGGAGTCGGGTGGGTGACGGACAGGCGCCTTCAACCGAATCCAGGGGCCGAATGCGCTCAGCTTTTCTGGTGCGGGACAATATCCGCCACCGCCGCGATATTGAAGATGCTTATCTGCAGGCGATCGAACAGGCGAAATTCGAAATCATTCTTGCAAATGCCTTCTTTTTTCCCGGATTGAATTTGCGTCATGCACTTCTGAACGCCGCCGGTCGAGGTGTCCGGGTGATTCTGCTGTTGCCGGGAAGAGTGAAATATCCATTGCTGCATTATGCCTCGCATGCCCTCCGCGGCAGTTTTCTCGACGCGGGGATTGAAATCTACGAATACCACAAAAGCCTCATGCACGCCAAGGTCGCTGTGATTGATGAGCATTGGACTACGGTGGGGTCCTCGAATCTCGACCCATTCAGCCTTCTGCTTTCACTCGAGGCAAATGTCGTTGTGGATGATGAAAACTTCGCTGGAACATTAAAGCATAGCCTGAATCAAGCTATCCATACCGGATCGCGGCGGATACTTCAGGATCACTGGAGAACGCAGCCCATCCGGCTGCGTCTTGCGGGCTGGCTGAGTTACGGCCTGGTGCGACTCATGATCGGAATGACGGGGTATGCCCCGGGGAAAAAGTCGGGCCGGATATGACGGATCGAAGACGCAGCCGGAAGTTTGTCACCTGACTGCAGGGCATACGGTCTTTGCCGATCGCCGGCAAGGCCCATCTTGAGGACCGGGCGGGGCAGGCCTTGATCCATGAATGGATTAAATTCATCCGTCGGCCGGCGCCCCGACCGATACGGCGTGTGTGATACCGCACTGCGACGGCGTTGCCGTCCCGTTGGAAAACGCACGAATCCTGTGGCAGCGGTGATCCGATCGACAGAAGGAAAGACGATGAGGAAAGCGACGACAATCACATTATCCTTATTAAACCAAAATATTGGACAGTCGCAAGGCGAAGAAATCGCCAACAGCATCAGCCACGGCATAGGGCTGCTCGGTGCGCTCATCGGAACGCCATTTCTCATCATGCATGCAGTGCGGCACGGGGATGCCGGATTTATTTTCGGCACGAGTGTTGTCTCTGCTTCCATGATCCTTCTTTATCTTGCCTCCACGCTCTACCACGCGTGGCCGATAGGCAAGACCAAGCGCTGTTTCCGGATCATCGAGCATTCCGCGATCTTCATTCTTATTGCAGGCACGTACACGCCGTTAACCCTTGGCATCCTTCGTGGTGCATTCGGCTGGACGCTCTTCGGGGTTATTTGGGGTCTTGCCGCAGCCGGTGTAGTGCTGAAGGCATTCTATAAAACCGCACGTCCCATTCTTTCCACCTGTCTTTATCTGCTGATGGGGTGGCTTATCGTGATTGCGGTCAAGCCTTTGTTTGCCGGGATGCCTGAAAAGGGGCTATTCTTATTGATTGCGGGCGGCTTGTCGTATACCATCGGTGTCGCATTTTTTGCGACCGATTCGCGGGGGCCATACGGCCACCTGATCTGGCATCTATTTGTTCTCACCGGCACCACCTGCCATTATTTCTTAATCCTTTGGTATGCAGTATAAGGGCCTCGACCGGAGAACATTACCGTACTTCCTCAAAAGCAGGAAAAGGTTTTAAAATTTAAAAACGGAGGAAAATGATGGGGCAATACAATCTGAACCACATCTTTAGACCGCGCCATGTTGCGGTGGTGGGCGCCGGTGAAAAAGCTGGAAGTATTGGTAATGCGCTGATGAGAAACCTGATTGACGGCGGGTTTTCCGGAACATTGCTGCCGGTGAACCCGAGATATAAAACCATCCACGGGCATACTTCCGTCGGATCGGTTTCCGCCCTGGAAACAGGTGTGGACCTTGCGATTATCGCCACCCCGATTCACAGCGTTGTCGATATCGTGAGCGAATGCGTCGAAAAAAAGGTCGGCGGCGCTGTTGTGATTTCGGCTGGGGGAAAAGAGACCGGTGAACAGGGCCGGGAGATAGAAGAAAGGATTCAGCGGATAGCTTACGCCGGGGGGCTTCGTATCATAGGCGGACATCTGCCTGGAGCAATATGCTCCCGAATTCCATCTGGCCGACCCGTCCGTTATCGACGATTACCATCGCTATCGGGTGACGCAAACCGGTATATCTCCGCGTCTGTACCCCGGCCAGAGCCTGCATCTGGTGACGGCGGACAGCGATGAACACGATTCCCGGGGCCACATCACCGAAGACCTTGCTGGAACCGTTCCGGAGATGGTGGAAAAACGCCTCGCAAAGCACCGGGCAGTGAAAGCCGCCATCCACCCGCCCGAGGAGGTCGATGTCGAGGGCGCAGAGCGGATTCTGGTGGGCTGGGGCTCCTCGCGCCCGGCCCTGTTGGAAGCCCTTGAACGGCTTAACAAAAACGGAATCCGGACGGGCTTGATCCATTTCAGGGAAATATGGCCCCTGCCGGCATACCGGTTTCCCGAAGGCAAGGCGTACTGGAACGTTGAAAACAACACCACCGGCCAACTTGCGACGTTGCTGCGCTCCGAATACGGAATTACGTTCGCAGGCCAGGTCCATCGCTATGACAGCCTGCCGTTGACCGGCCCCTACATTCAGGAGGTGCTGCAATGGTGAAAATCGACGACTACAAGAACGATGTTCCTTCCCAGTGGTGCCCCGGATGCCCGAATTTCGGAATCCTGAACGCCCTCAAAACAGCTTTGGCAGCATTGGGAAAACAGCCCCACGAATGTTGCATTGTCTCCGGCATCGGACAGGCCGCCAAATTGCCTCACTATCTCAAATGTAATTTTTTTAATGGATTGCACGGAAGAGCCCTTCCGGCGGCCCTGGGCATCCATGTAGCCAATCCGCGCCTGACAACCATCGTCGTCACCGGGGAAGGAGACTGTTACGGAGAAGGCGGCAACCATTTCCTCCATGCGCTGCGTCGCAATCCCGATATCACGGTAGTGGTCCATAACAACGGGTTTTATGCCCTTACCAAAGGCCAGGCTTCCCCGACCACGAGGGTCGGAGAGAAACGTAGCCTTCAGATTAGCGGCGTGGAAATCGCGCCCCTGAACATGCCGGCCATCGCCATCGTCCATGACTGCACGCTTGTGGCCCGGGGCTTTGCAGGGGACGGCGATCATTTGAAATCGCTTTTGATGGAAGCCGTCAGCCATCCCGGCTTGTCCGTTGTAGAGGTCATCCAGCCGTGCATCACCTGGGGGACGCATCCGTTGAGCTGGTATCGGGAAAGGGTATACATACTGGGTGACGATTATGACCCGACCGACCGAAAAGCGGCCTTGGAAAAAACCATGGAAACGGGAGAAAGGATCCCTACCGGCATCCTGTTCCGCGCCGCGCAAACCCTTCGCCGACCGTTTCCGGAAAGAGATCACGGATCGGCCCTTTGCAGAGTTAACCCCGGTTTTTCCGGAAAAAATGGCGGGCTTTCTGTCCGGTTTGAGAAAAGGCTATATGCCTGAAGACGATTTCCACGCTCCCCGGATCGGGACGTGAATATGAGGATTCAAAGGACCAATGAGCAGAACGTATCTTGGGCGACTGTCGGAAAGCGATCCGCTTCACGATTATCTTAAATATAATATTCAGCCACAGATCAACGGATCGTCAGGTAAAGCGAACTACCGGGTTTTTCGGCTCAACGGTTCCAACGATGTGTATCTGTACGAAAACAGACGCAGCGGTGCAAAGGTCGTCGGAAAGTTTTTCCTTTCGTCCCGGAAACCGGATCCGGAGAAGGCTGTCACGCATTTGGTTCGCGAATTCGACAGCCTCCGAAGGATGCGTGATTGCGGACTGGAGGGTTATCCACACCATGTCGTTCGTCCCCTGGGCCGCAACGTTTCGCTGAACGCGCTTTTGGTCACCGAATACTGCGAAGGTGAACTGTTCAGCGAATTGATCCTCTCCGTTATCCAAAGCGGCGAAACAGGCCGTCTTTATTACAAATTGACAGCGCTCGCGTATTTTTTGTCGACATTCCACAACCGGACCGCCATCGGCGTAGGAGTCGACTTCAACCAGGACTGCGCTTATATGGACCGTCTGGTAAAAAGGCTCCTCGAAATCAACGCCATGGGCCGGGCCGAAGCGCATGAGATTTACTGGCTGCGCGACCAGTGGCATGATCAGCCGAGGATGTGGGAGGATCAGCAGGTGACGGTGCATGGAGATGCAACACCGGATAATTTCATGTTCGGGGGCGGCCTGAGCGTGGTCGCATTGGATCTGGAGCGGAGCAAGCGCGCGGACCGCGTTTTCGACATCGGCCGCATTTCCGGAGAACTGAAACATTTTTTCATGCAGGCTACGGGGGACAAAAACACTGCCGGCCCATTCATCGGGCACTTCCTCTGGGAATACGCCTGCCACTTCCCGGACCGCGAAAGCGCCTTCCGATCGATCTCCGGCAGGACTCCTTTTTACATGGGAATCACCCTGCTGCGCATTGCACGAAACACTTGGATCGAACCCGGTTACCGCCGCCGCCTGATCGATGAAGCAAAAGAATGCCTGAGGAGATTTTGATGGTCATACGAGGACTCATTTTCGACATCAACGGAACACTGACGGATATTCTCACGAACGAATGGGACGATGATGTCTATCGCATTCTCAGCAACCTGCTTTCCTATCAGGGAATAGTGCTCGGTCCGAACGAAGTTAAGGATTCGTATGTTCAGATCATGAAGGAACAGCGCGCGGCGCGCGGTGAACGTTACCCGGAGTTCGATGCGGTCAGCACCTTTCGCGAAATCATAACACGCCACGCGACGGACTTCACGCGCCGACTACCGCCCGAAAAGCGGGAACATCTCCCGCTTTTCCTTGCCGAAACCCACCGTGCCGCTTCGCGCTATCGGCTGCAGCTTTATAATGGTGTGGCAGAAACCCTCAGGCAACTGCGCTTGAAATATCAGCTGGCAATCATTTCAGACGGCCAGTCCGCCTATGCTGTCCCGGAGTTAAACGCTGTCGGGCTGTTCGGCGCTTTCGACCCGGTCATCATCTCCGGCGACTTCGGTTTTCGCAAACCCGACCCGCGGCTGTTCAAGCGCGCCTTGAGCATGATGCAAATGAAGCCATCGGATGTTTTGTTCGTGGGCAACGACATCTATCGCGACATTCATGGAGCGCGGAAACTTGGAATAAAAACGGTCTTCTTCAGATCGAATCAGGGGTTGCAGGAAAAAGAGGGGGTGGAGCCTGACTATATTATTTATAATTTCCCGGAACTGCTGAACGCTGTCCGGTTCTTCGAGGAACGGTAACGGAATTGATGGCGGATCTTCCGTTGGCGGGAAATTTCGATACGATCTGGTCAATCCTGGCCATCCAAACAATAGGAAGCTGTTGATTCTTGCTGTACGAATTCATGGCATTTTCAGCCGACTGACCGATGACGAGCGTGAGGATGTGCGCATCAGTGTCGGAAAGTTTTTCCGTTTGTACCGGAAACCGGATCCGGAGAAGGCTGTCGCGCATTTGGCGCGCGAATTCGACAGCCTCCGCAGGCATACACGCACAAAGACCAGCTTAACGCCGACTTGCCGGCATTCATTAAGACCTGAGATTCCTTGGGCGGCCCCCTGTACCGGGATATCACCCGGATGGACTGTTGAATGGCGACAAACAAACTGTTGTTGAAAACGGATCAGGCCAGTTGTTTTGACAAATCAGGCAAGGCGACGGGCTGCCATCCTACGGAGTAGGATGGCACGGTTAATCAGGCCCGTCGAATTGAATGACCGGATCGTTTTCGCGTTCGCGCGCGGATGACATTGTTCAGGCTGTTTCCGACACGCCTGCCTCTATGAAACAGACGGAAGAACCAGAACCATAACGGGAAGGCAACCAGGAATGATAATAAAACTGAACCATTGGTGGCAGGAACTCAGATCGAGCTTCTGGTTCGTACCGGCAGCGATCGTGCTGGGCGCCGTGGTGCTCGCCACGGTTCTGATTACTGTGGACGCGACCGTCGATCTGCGTGCTGTCGAGCGTTGGCCGCTGCTCTTCGGCGCCGGCGCTGCCGGTGCCCGCGGCCTGCTCACGAGCGTCGCCGGCTCGATGATCACGGTGGCCGGGGTGGTGTTCTCCATCACCCTCGTTGCCATCTCTCTGACGTCGAGTGAGTATTCGTCGCGGGTCATTCGCAATTTCATGCGTGATCGCGTCAACCAGGTGGTGCTCGGCGTGTTCGTCGGCATCTTCGCCTACTGCCTGGTGGTGCTTCGAACGATTCGCGGGGGGGGCGAAGGGGGATTCGTCCCTTCGCTGGCGGTGCTGGCCGGCTTGATCCTTGCCTTCGTCGGGATCGCCTTTCTGATCTACTTCATTCACCACATCTCGATGTCCATCCAGGCGTCGAACATCATTGCCAGGGCCGCACAGGAGACCCTCTCGGCCGTGGATCACCTGTTTCCCGGAGATCTGGCTGAAGACGAGGACGAAGACGAAGACGTGGACAGCGACCTCCCAACGTCCCTTGCGAATCAGCCCTGGTCTGTCGTCCCGTCCCGGCATACCGGTTACATCGAGAGTGTCGACGCGGACGCCCTCCTGGATGCGGCCCGGGAACGCGGGACGATCCTGCGGATGGAACGCGGCATCGGGGAGTTTGTCGTCGAGGGCGCGCCGCTGGTTTCGCTGCTTGCCCCGGGCGATCCGGACGACGAAACAACGGCCGGGTTGAACGCGGCTTATGTCGTCAGCCGTCAGCGCATGGTGGAAGCGGATGCCGCGTACGGGATCCGGCAGATCGTGGACATCGCCATGAAAGCGCTGTCGCCCGGCATCAACGACACCACGACGGCGGTGATGTGCGTGGACTACCTGACGGCCATCCTGGTACGGCTCGCGGCCCGCCGGATTGGGCACTCCCACGGCCTGGACCAGGGAGAACTGCGCGTGATTGCCCGAGGCCCGAGCTTCGAGAGCCTGCTGGCCAAAGCCTTCGACCAGATCCGTCAGAATGCCGCGGGTAACGTCGCCATCATGTCGCGAATGATAGACGCCCTTCAAACCATCGCCGGTATGACAGCCGGACCAGGCCGGCGACGGGTGCTCCGTAACCAGGTGCAATGGATCGCCGATCTGGCCGAACGCACCATCGGATCCCCTTACGACCTGGCACGATTTGAGCGCCGGCTTGCGCATGTATTGGAAGCAATGGAAGCGGACAAACGATGAGGAACTGTGCGGCGTTATCTCCAGCCTCGAAAGGCTGAACGCAGAAAAGAAATGGTGTGCATATTCCGGAAATAACCTTTAACGAATAGGAGATGCCATGCAATATGTCATCAGCAGGTTGGTTGGCTGCCCCATCAGGGCCAGCGATGGTGATTTGGGAAAAGTGGATGAGTTCTACTTCGATGACGAAACATGGACCATCCGTTGTCGTCCCAATGGATCAAACGTGTGGAATGGGCCGATTCCAGTGTGCATTTTAATCTCACGCGGGAATCCGTCAAAAACAGTCGGGAGTTCGACCCTTCTTAAGCCGTGAACCGGGGGGAGTATGAGGCATAGCCAGAATGGCTGCAAACCATGCATGGACAGCCTGCCGAGGGCAGAAGGCTTCATTCTCGATTGCGCGGCTGGAAAAGCGCTCAACTGCAAGCAGTACAATAGATCGATTAGGGCCTGACAATAATGACTCAGCAACAACATACAACCCAAATAGGAGATGAGAAAATGAAAACAACCAAATACCCGCTGCCCTTCCAAAAGGGGAGATATGCTACAACTAATTTTAAAGCAAAGAAGGAGATGGCCATGAAAATACTGATGTCGTTCCTGCTCGTGCCGGCTGTTTTGAGGGTGCCGCCCGGTTTATCTGCTCAACAGGAAAAAGCCCAAACCCCTGCCGCCCCCGCACAGATCCGGTCTCCTGTCGAACATAAACAGGGGATGCCGAAGATGTCGATGATGTCAGAAGCGCAGATGAAAGAATGCGACGAGATGATGTCAAGGATGAAGGAGATGGATGCCCGGCTTGACGCAAAAGTAGCAGCCATGGCAGCGGTCATCAAGGAAATGGTCTGCCAGAGAAAGGAGATGCAGGGCACATGATGAAAATGCATGACATGAGGAAGGGGCACATGATGGACCATATGAAACCCGGGATGGGAAATAACGCAGACAAGGAATAGGCGCCATATGGTTCTTTTTCAGTCAAATGATCTCAAAAAAGGCCCCTCTCTGACCCGTGAAGTGATTGAAGAATTTGAAAAGGACCGCATCAGCTATTCACGAGTCTGAAGGAGCCTACTCTGTCGGGCGCTCCCTGAAAAGAGCGTTTCATCCCTCCCTGTTTTTCGCAGCAGCAGCCGGTTTTAACGGCATCCTCCCAATATCCCTTTGACGCCGCCGTGACCGCCCCTGGTGGGAGCGCTCCGGACCTGATTCTTATACCCCTTGAATTTCAATCACAGCCATATTAAACTAAAAATGTATCATAATGGATACCCAACAACTCTTTGATAGACTCAAGACAAACAGGTCATGAGGATTGAGTGAGATAATCACATGAAAAAGGCTTTTATGGAAATTTTTGATCGCATCATGGGGTCGATCCGTGAACCCATTGTGGTGCTTGATTCTGATCTGAAAGTTTTAAAAGCCAACCATTCTTTTTATCAGACCTTCAGCGTAAGCCCCGAACAGACCGAAGGGGTCTTGATATACGACCTTGGCAACCGGCAGTGGAACATCCCCAGGCTCCGGGAATTACTTGAAGATATACTTCCTCAAAATACCAGATTTCATGATTTTGAGGTGGAACACAACTTTGAAACCATCGGCCACAAGATCATGCATCTGAATGCCAGCCGGATTTATAGAAAAGGCAAGCAAGTCCAGCTGATTCTCCTGGCCATCGAGGATGTGACGGAGCGTGAAAGCTACAAACGACATCTTGAGGCGATTGTTGAAAAGCGGACGTCCGAACTCAACGCAGCAAGGGAGGAGGCGGAAAAAAGCAAAGATCGTGCCGAATATGCTCTTCATCAGATAGAAAAATTAAAAGAGCAACTTGAAGCTGAGAGAACGTATCTTCAGGAAGAAATCAAGCTGGAATTTAACCATGAGAATATTGTCGGTCAAAGCAATGAGATCAAGTATGTTTTCTACAAGATTGAGCAGATCGCCGGCACGGATACCAATGTACTGATTCTCGGCGAAACCGGAACCGGTAAAGAGCTGGTGGCGCGGGCGATTCACAGCCTGAGTCTGCGCAAGGATCGCGCACTGGTCAAAATGAATTGTGCCGCACTGCCCTCAAACCTGATTGAAAGCGAACTCTTCGGGCATGAGAGAGGTGCGTTCACCGGGGCGCATTCCAGACGCTTGGGGCGGTTTGAGATTGCCGACGGCGCTACCCTGTTTCTGGATGAGATCGGCGAACTGCCGTTGGAACTGCAGCCCAAGCTGCTCCAGGTCGTGCAGACGGGTGAGTTCGAGCGTCTGGGCAGCTCTGAAACGATAAAAGTCGATGTTCGTATCATCGCCGCCACTAATCGCAATCTGGAAGAGGAAGTCCGCATGGGAAGATTCCGGGAGGATCTCTGGTACCGGCTGAATATCTTTCCGATCACCATGCCGCCGCTTCGAAACCGCCCGGACGACATTCCCCTGCTGGTCGATTTCTATGTGGATAAGATTTCAAAAAGAATGGGTAAATCCATCAAGCTGATCCCGGTGGGTGTCATAAACGCGTTGCGGGCGTATCACTGGCCCGGCAACATCCGGGAACTGGAAAATGTGCTCGAACGGGCGGTGATCAACTCCTCCGGACCCAAACTCCATCTGGCGGATGAGCTGAAAACGCCCCGGAAGGATTTCATCCGGTCCGGAAAAACCCTGGCGGAGGTTGAACGGGAGTATATGGTTCAGGTGCTGGAACAGGTCCATTGGAAAGTGAGCGGCAAAAACAGTGCGGCTGAAATCCTTGGTCTCAACCGCAGCACACTGCGCGCCCGCATGCGCAAACTCCATATCCGGAAAACCTGATTATAATTTGATATCCCATTTGTGTCCTGCGATGCACCTCCGTGCCACAGACGTCGTTTTTAAATAATGGTCATATATGGCCATTGGTCAAATATCCCCCTGTTCATGCGTCTGATGGTCCCCTTTCCTGTCACCGCTTTTCAAACAAGTTGATTTATAAATCAGACTGTTATCCAATAAAACCCAAATGTTCGAAGCATGGCATGAAGATTGGATATATATCTGAATAGAAAAAAATCTTACTCAACTTTCGCCTTTCATGGGCCGGTGCCGGGAGGATACGGCCCGCGGCCCACGCGATTTCGTTCAAGTGTCGCGCCCCCGGCGCACTGCGAATCATAGACAAGCTCTGATTCGGCTGAAGCAGACTATCCCAAAGTGTTCGAAATCGTCGAATCGTCAAAAGTTCAGATAGTGCCGAAAGGTGGCCGCAATGATCGTTGTTAAAATTACCATGGACGTACTTCCGGAAAAGCAGAAAGAACTGGTGCAGACGCTTCTTTCGATGGTCGGGGCAATGGAAAAGGAGGTCGGCTGTCTGAGCTATGCGCTCGTCTGTTACATCAATGACAAAAACCTTCTGAACCTTTTAGAGGAGTGGCGAACGCGAAAAGATCTGGATCGTCATTTGAGGTCCGAAATGTTCGGGGTTTTACTTGGGACAAGGAGTCTTTTAAAAAAACCGCATGGGATCCATATCTATACCATCCAGCAATCGGAAGGCATGGAAGCCGTTCTTGGCGCCCGGGGGAAAGACCACGACCGCGCCTGAGCACCGGCTTCCGGAGGAGGGATATCCCGGCATGGGCCGAATCATTTCAGAAAGGAAATGTCATGGAAACGAACCACAGACCTGAAAAAATCGAAGCCATTTTATCCGAGGCCGATGAATTGCTCGACCAGCTGAACTCCGGGCTCATCGAAGATATGGATGAAACCCTGCGAACCCAGATCGAAATCCATGCCGATGAATTAAAAAAACAAAGGCTTGCGCTACAGGAAAGCATCGAAAAGGGCGAACGCGCAGACGCCGGTTCCTTTAGCGAAGGAATCCACAAGGCGATCGATGATATTGTGACGGCCATGAAGGCCCTGACACGCTATCTGACCTGATTCTCGTCAAGGGCCTTCCCGTTGTTTTTAAACCCATACAAGAATGCGTCCGGATAATGCATTCAGAGGAGTCGAACATGCTCCGGACAGTATTTGTCATTCTTTTGATTCTGTGGGGGCTGGGATTGGCGACCGGCTGCACCATGGACGGCATCATTCATGCCCTCCTGGTCATCACCATCATCGTGGTGCTGGTCCAGGTCATTCAGAGACGAAGAAGAGTGTAACCATCTGGACCCTTGCCGGAAAAGGCAGGGTGTTCGCAGAAAGGAGTAACGGTCATGAAAAAATGGAACAGGTTTGCCGGTTATGTTGTGCTTGTCATGTTCATCGCCACATTTTTGGCCTGTGCATCGACGCCCAAACAGTCCAGCACAGGCGAACTCGTTGATGATTCGGTCATTACGACCAAAGTCAAATCGCTGCTCGCGACTGACGATTTTCTCAAGTTGTTCCAGGTCAGTGTCGAGACTTACAAGGGAACCGTTCAACTGAGCGGTTTTGTCAATTCTCAAGAGGCTGCCGATAGAGCGAGTCAAATCGCAAAAAGTGTTAAGGGGGTCCAATCCGTAAAGAACGATCTGATCGTGAAATAAGAGAGGAGGTTTAGAAAAAACAAAAAAACAAGTCATGAAATGGAATGTAGTCGCAGGGAACTGGGCGCAATTCAAAGGCAACGTCAGAGAAAAACTGGGCGAGCTCAATGAGAATGATGTTGTCATCCTTGCCGGACGGCATGACCAACTCCTCGGCATGATTCAGATAAAATGCGACCTCAAACCTCTTGAGGCGGCAAAAGAGCTGCAGGAGCGGGGTGTTTTAAAGTGGGAGGGGATACAACGTTGTAACAGAACTTAGAGGCGTTCGATTCTGATCATTCCTGTCAAGAGATCGATACGCCAATGCCGAATTGCGTTAATCCGTAGTTTTTCGACAAAAAGCATTTTTTAATTGAGCGATCATCGCGGAAGGAGATTGAAAATGAGTTTATTACACAGGGGATTTTTCATCGTTCTTTTATTGTCCTTTGCTCTCGTACTGCCCGGTTGCCAACAAGAGGGGACCGCCGAAAAGGCAGGGGAAAAAGTGGATCAAGCGGCTGAAAAAGTGAGCGAACACGCTCAAAAAGCAGGGGAGGCGGTAAGCGAGAAAGCTGAAAAAGCTGCTGAATACATGGATGATGCCGCAATTACAGCCAAGATCAAGATGGATATTCTGAGTGATCCGTTGCTTAAAGTGTCCCAGATCAGCGTGACCACGACAAACGGGGTGGTCAACCTGAGCGGGGTTGTTGAGTCTCAGCAAAGTATCGACAGGGCGATGGAAATCGTCGGCAGTGTCAAGAGTGTCAAATCGGTGGAAAACGATCTTGTCGTCAAGGCCGACTGATACAAGAGGACGCATTGCAGTCTGATCCTTCAATGCGAAAATTTACGCGCGGATACTGTGTAAAAAAAGTTCATTTCCTGTCGTTCCCGAATTTTTCACGGGAACGACGGGAAAAAGGTGCGCATCGAACCGTCTTTCTCGACGGAGAGCGTAACGCCGTCATTCGTAAAAGTTGGAACCGACGGGTTCCGTTTCGGTGAGGATTGTCCGGTCGACGGGTTTTGGGCATGAAAGGGGGAAGGCGTGTCGTTCATCAATCTGATTATCATATTGATTGCTGTTGGGGTGATCCTCTGGCTGATCAATAACTACATACCGATGGATCATAACATCAAGAACATCTTGAATGTCGTCGTGATGATTGCCGTGATCCTTTGGTTGTTGAATATCTTTGGAGTCCTTGGTTCGCTTTCCGGGCTCCGTATCGGCAGGTAAGGAAACATCAGGAATGAAGGTGAACAGCGCGACTGTCAGGGGTACCTTGTTTCATTTAATAGAATATCTCCGCAGAAAAGATCTGACGCAAAAGTGCGTGGCCTGTGAACCGCCGTTGCGGGCGGAGCTGTTCAGCAGCGACCAGATGAAGCAGCATGGCAAGACCCTGGCCGGTACGCACGAGCTGAGTCACGGGCACGCACCGGATCGGCTTCTATCGCGGCTGGGCGAGAATGAAGTCGTTCTGATCGGCGCCTGCGATCTGCTGACGGAGGCGGTCAAGGCGAAACGCCTGATCGCACCGGCCGGAGAATGGCTGCTCGACAATTTCTATCTGATTGAGGAACAGATTCGAACGGCGAAACGGCATTTGCCGAAGGCCTACAGCCGTGAGCTGCCGCGTTTGAAAAACGGTCCATCGGCGGGACTCCCGCGGGTGTATGACATCGCCCTGGAGACGATCTCGCACAACGACGGGCGGGTCGATCCGGAAAACCTCAGCAGTTTCGTAGCCGCCTATCAGTCGATGACCACTTTGAAATTGGGAGAACTCTGGGCCATTCCCATCATGCTGCGTCTGGCTTTGATCGAGAACCTTCGGCGGGTTGCGGCCCGGATCGCCGTGGACAGAACCGATCGAAACCGCGCCAACTATTGGGCCGACCAGATGACGGAGATCGCCGGGAAGGATCCGAAGAATCTGATTCTTGCGGTCGCCGATATGGCACGGTCGAATCCCCCTATGGCGAGCGCGTTTGTTGCGGAGTTCTCGCGCCGTTTGCAGAGCCAGGGGCCTGCACTGTTGTTGCCCCTCACCTGGATTGAGCAGCGGTTGTCTGAATCCGGCTTGACCATCGAGCAGCTGGTGGGTGCTGAGAATCAACAACAGGCTGCGGATCAGGTCTCGATGAGCAACAGTATCGGCAGCCTCCGTTTCCTGGCTGCCAGGGACTGGTGCGATTTCGTCGAGACGATGAGCAGGGTCGAGCAGATCCTGGGTGAAGATCCCGGCGATGTTTACAGCAAAATGGATTTTGCCACCCGGGATCACTACCGCCATGTCGTGGAGAAAATTGCGAAGCACAGTCCGTTCTCCGAAAGTGAGGTGGCCCGAAAAGCGATCCAGCTCGCGCAGGAGGGAGCGACTCAAAACGGCGGCGACGACCGCGAAGCCCACGTCGGGTTCTACCTGATCGACAAGGGATTCGGGCAGCTCGAACGGATGGTGGAGGCGCATGTATCGCTTATCCGGGGTTTATGCAGACTCAGCCGTCATTCTCCTTTGCTGCTGTATGGCGGCACTATCCTGATGATGACGGCGGTTTTCGGTGCGGGTTTAACGGCGAAGGCCCATGCCGACGGGCTGCATGGCTGGGCCCTCGGCCTGGTCGGTCTGCTGACGCTTCTGTGCGCCGGCCATCTGTCGGTAGTCCTGGTCAACTGGCTGGCGACGCTGCTGGCGACGCCGCGCCCGCTGCCACGCATGGATTTCTCCAAAGGAATCCCGCAGGAGTTGCGAACCCTGGTTGTGGTGCCGACGATGCTTACAAGCGCGCAGAACATCGAGGACCTGATCGAGGGCCTGGAAGTCCGCTTCCTGGCAAATCGGGATGACCACCTCCACTTTGGTCTGCTCACGGATTTTAGGGACGCCGCCGAAGAAACGCTGCCGGAGGACGAACTCCTGCTGCGGCTGGCCCGGGAGAGAATCGAAGCGCTGAACAAAAACTACCGGAGTTCGGAAAACGAACCCTTCTTCCTGTTTCATCGCCCGCGTCGTTGGAATCCGCAGGACCGGATCTGGATGGGTTACGAACGCAAGCGCGGCAAACTCGCGGATTTGAATGGACTTCTGCGAGGCGGATCCCGTGACCGCTTCGCGCTCGTCGTCGGTGACACGTCGGTCCTGTCGAATGTGACGTACGTGATTACCCTGGATACCGATACGCAAATGGCGCGCGATTCGGCGTGGCGGTTTGTGGGTGCCATGGCGCATCCGCTCAATCGTGCGCGCTATGACAAAAATCGGCAGCGTGTCGTTGCGGGCTACGGCATTCTTCAGCCGCGGGTGTCGGTAAGCCTGTCCGGCGCGAACCAAACCCGGTATGCCCGCCTGTGCGCCAGTGAGTTCGGTATCGACCCCTATACCCGCGCTGTTTCCGATGTTTATCAGGACCTGTTCGGCGAAGGCTCCTTTATCGGCAAGGGTGTCTATGAGGTGGATGCTTTTGAGCGGGCGATGGGGGGGCGTTTTCCCGACAACCGGATCCTCAGCCACGATCTTCTGGAAGGCTGTTACGCCCGTTCCGGCCTGTTGACCGACGTGCAGGTATACGAGGAATACCCATCCCGCTACAGCGAAGATGTAAACCGTCGGCATCGTTGGATTCGCGGCGATTGGCAGATTGCGCGCTGGCTGTTGCCGGGTATTCCCGGCCCCGATGCGCGCCGGCGGAAAAATCCGATTTCGATGCTGTCCCGCTGGAAGATTTTGGACAACCTGCGGCGCAGCCTGACGGCTGCGGCGTTGATGCTTCTGTTGCTGCTGGGCTGGACCGCGCTGCCATCGCCCTGGTTCTGGACCGCGGCGGTGATCGGCATCATTTTGCTTCCTTCCGTGATGGCCTCTGCTCTGAGTCTGTTTCAGAAGCCGGTCGATGTGACCCTGGCGCAGCACCTCGTTGCATCCGCACGCTCGGCCCGCCGGCATTTGGCGCAGGCTGCATTCACGATCGCATGCCTGCCATACGAAGCGTTTTTCAGCCTGGATGCTGTGATGCGAACGGTCTGGCGGATGCTGATCACGCGCAGACGACTTCTCCAATGGATTCCGTCGCACGACTCGAATCGCGAGAGCCGCACGGACCTCGCCGGCTCTTTTCGAACGATGTGGATCGCCCCGGTCATCGCCGCTACCGCGGCGATGTCTCTCTCGCTGTGGCGGCCGACCGCACTGGTCTCGGCCGGGCCCTTACTGGGCCTCTGGTTTGTCTCCCCCGCCATCGCATGGTGGATCAGCCGCCCGCTCGTTCACCGCAGAGAGAAGCTGACGACGGAGCAGATCCGCTTTCTGCGGAAGCTCTCCCGGAAAACCTGGGCATTCTTCGAAACCTTCATCGGCCCGGAAGATCACTGGCTGCCGCCGGACAACCATCAGGAGCATCCCACTGCGGTGACCGCCCATCGCACCTCGCCCACCAACATAGGCCTTGCGCTGCTGGCGAATGTATCTGCGGCCGATTTTGGCTACATCTCCGCCGGCCGGCTTATTGAACGCACTGCAAACACCCTCCGCACCATGGAAGCCCTGGCGCGATACCGGGGTCATTTTTACAACTGGTACGACACGCAATCCCTGAAGCCGCTGTTGCCGCTCTACATTTCGTCGGTGGACAGCGGCAATCTTGGAGGTCATCTCCTGACACTGCGGCAGGCCCTCCTGGCGCTCCTCGATGAAAAAATCCTGAAAACGCAATTCTTTGAAGGCTTGAGCGACACGTTCGGGATTGTCATGGACGCGGCGGCGGAAGCCGCTCCGGACATACGCGCTCGGCTCGCTCAACTTGAGCAGGATCTGGCGTCCGCGATCCGATCCCATCCCCCCACACTCTCGGCTTCGCGGCTGTGCCTGGATCGGTTGACAGCGTCCGCAGAGGGGCTGGTCGCCGGCATCGAGGCGCTCGATGCGGACCCTGAATGCCCATTGCGGTGCTGGGCCGGTGCGTTCGTCGCACAATGCCGGGACGTCGCAGATGAACTCATGTTTCTCGCGCCATGGACAGAACGCCTGTTTGCCCGGACCCGCCTCGGAGATTTTCCCGATGTCGACGAGATCCCCACACTTCGCGAACTGGCGGCGCTCGATGCAAAACGCCTCCCTGCAGTCAGAGACCGGCAAGACGCTGCCGCCACGCCGGCGGAAAGCGCCCGGCTTGACGAACTTCAACCCCTCATCACGGCAGCCGGCCGGCGCGCCGAAGCCAGAATTGCGGCTGTCGAAAAGCTTGCCCTGCAATGTGACGCACTCGCCCGGATGGAATATGACTTTCTGTATGACGAGACGCGTCATCTGTTGGCGATCGGCTACAATGTCGGTGACGGTCGGCTGGACGCCAGTTACTACGATCTTCTGGCTTCGGAAGCGCGGTTTTCCACTTTCGTGGCGATCGCACAGGGGCAACTCCCACAGGAGAGCTGGTTCGCCCTGGGGCGTCTGCTCACCATCGCCGGAGGAGAACCGATCCTCCTTTCGTGGAGTGGTTCGATGTTCGAATACCTGATGCCGCTTCTGGTAATGCCGACCTACGAACACACCCTGCTCGACCAGACCTGCAAGGCGGCTGTCGCCAGGCAGATCGACTACGGGGAAATACGCGCCGTCCCGTGGGGCATTTCGGAATGCGGCTACAATGCCGTCGATGTGCACCTCAACTACCAGTACCGTGCCTTCGGTGTGCCCGGCCTTGGGCTTAAACGAGGGCTCGCCGAGGACCTGGTGATTGCGCCCTATGCCTCAGCCCTGGCGCTGATGGTGGCGCCCGGGGCGGCGTGTCGGAATCTCGAACGGCTGGCTGCCGAAGGCTTTGAAACCCGGTATGGCTTCTATGAGGCGATCGATTACACGCCGTCGCGTCTGCCCCGAGGCCAGTCGAAGGCCGTAATCCGATCCTTCATGTCCCATCACCAGGGAATGAGCTTCCTGGCGTTGACCCATTTTCTCTTAGACCGTCCAATGCAGAAACGATTCTCGTCGGAACCCATGTTCCAGGCGACCCTGCTCCTGCTTCAGGAGCGAGTCCCCAAGGCGACAGCGCTCTATGCGCGCACATCCGAGTTTTCGGAACACCCCTGGCGCTCCGGCGCCGAGGAGAAGCCGATACGTGTCTTCAGCAGTCCCGACACGCCGAATCCGGAAGTGCAATTGCTATCGAACGGCAGATACCACGTCATGATCACCAATGCCGGCGCTGGTTACAGTCGCTGGAAGGATCTCGCCGTCACCCGTTGGCGCGAAGACCGCACCTGCGACAACTGGGGCACCTTCTGTTACATCTCCGATGCGGCCAGCCGCGAGTTCTGGTCAATCGCATATCAGCCGACCCTCAAACGATCGAAGTCTTTTGAGGCGATCTTCTCGGAAGGGCGAGCCGAATTCCGTTGCAGCAACCACGACTATGATACCCATACCGAAATCGCTGTCTCGCCCGAGGATGACATCGAGCTGCGGCGCGTCCGCATTACCAACCGCGCGCGGATACGCCGGGCGATCGACGTGACCAGTTACGCGGAAGTGGTTCTGGCTGCCCCGGCCGCGGATGCCCAGCATCCGGCCTTCAGCAATCTCTTTGTGCAGACCGAGATCATCCGGCGACAACGGGCGATTCTCTGCACTCGCCGGCCCCGTTCCCAGGAGGATCAGATACCCTGGATGTTCCACCTCATGGCCGTGCATGGGGCGGAGATCGGAGAAGTCTCGTACGAAACCGATCGCATGCAGTTTATCGGTCGCGGAAACACCGCCTCTGATCCCCAGGCGATGGGCGGGGGGGGTGCTTTTTTCACGGGGGCGCTCTCAGGAAGCGAGGGTTCCGTGATCGATCCGATTGTCGCCATCCGCACCCGGATAACCCTGGATCCTGACGCATCGACAACGATCAACATGGTCTCCGGCATCGGTGAAACCCGTGATGCCGCCTTGAACCTGGTGAAAAAATACCAGGATCGGCGGCTGGCGGGTCGCGTCTTTGACCTGGCATGGACCCATGGCCAGGTGCTGCTTCGCCAGTTCAATGCCTCGGAAACCGATGCGCAGCTCTACGGGCGCCTTGCCGGCGCCATTCTCTACGCCGATGCAGCGCTTCGCGCCGACCCCCGCGTCCTCATCAAGAACCGCCGGGGACAGTCCGGTCTCTGGGGATACGCCATCTCAGGCGATTTGCCGATTGTGCTGCTGCAGATTGAAGATCCGGCCAATATAGACCTGGTGCGCCAACTCGTTCAGGCCCACGGATACTGGCGTCTCAAAGGTCTGGCGGTGGACCTGGTGATCTGGAACGAAGATCACGCTGGTTACCGGCAGCTCCTTCACGACCAGATCATGGCGCTCATTGCCGCAAGCTTCGAAGCGGGCGTTGCCGATCGACCCGGAGGCATTTTCGTGAGATCCGCGGACCAGATAGGGGAGGAGGACCGCATCCTGTTCCAGGCGGTCGCCCGCGCCATCATCGCCGACAGCCGGGGGTCGCTGGCGGATCAGATCAACGGCCGCATTCTGGTGGAAGCGTCCGTGCCTTTGCTTATCCCGACCCGAACCCACCGCTCCGAGCCCCTGTCGGTCGTACCCAAGCCACGCCACGATCTGACGTTCTTCAACGGGCTGGGCGGATTCACCCCGGATGGGCGCGAGTATGTAATGACCACGGCAGCAGGGCAGTTGACGCCGGCACCCTGGGTGAATGTGCTGGCCAACCCTCATTTCGGAAGCGTGGTTTCGGAGAGCGGTCTTGCCGCCACCTGGAGCGAGAATGCCCACGAGTTCCGCCTCACCCCCTGGGGAAACGATCCCGTGAGCGATTCGAGAGGAGAGGCATTTTACCTTCGGGATGAGGAGCGCGGCCACTACTGGTCCCCTGCGCCGCTGCCCTGTCGGGGGGCGACGCCTTACGTGACCCGGCATGGATTCGGCTACAGCGTCTTCGAACATACCGAGCGCGGCATCCGCTCGGAGATGTGGGTATATGTTGCTCTGGACGCACCGATCAAATTCACGGTGCTGAGGGTGCGAAACGAGTCGGAAAGGCCCCGCCGGATCTCCGCTACCGGATATGTGGAATGGGTGCTTGGCGACCTGCGGCCGAAATCGGCCATGCACGTCATCACCGAAATCGACCCGGCGAGCGGCGCCATCTTTGCACGAAACCCATACAACACCGAGTTTCCCGATCGAGCTGCGTTCTTCGACGTGGACGATACGACCCGCACCGTGAGCGGCGATCGGACGGAATTCCTGGGGCGCAACGGGTCTCTCGGTGCTCCCGCCGCCATGATGCGCGCGCGCCTTTCCGGGAAGGTGGGGGCATCACTCGATCCCTGCGCCGTGATGCAGGTCAGCTTCGATCTGGCCGCCGGCCAGGAACATGAAATCGTTTTCAAGCTCGGTGCGGGGCGAGACGCCGTTGATGCCGGAAACCTGGTCCATCGCTTTCGCGGTTCGACCGCTGCCCGTAGTGCCCTCGAAACGGTCTGGCAGCACTGGACCCACACTCTCGGCGCGATCAATGTGGAAACACCCGATTTGTCCTTGAACGTTCTGACCAACGGCTGGCTTCTGTACCAGACTCTGGCGTGCCGCCTCTGGGCGCGAAATGCAACCTACCAGTCGGGGGGCGCCTTCGGTTTCCGCGACCAGTTGCAGGACGTGATGGCGCTCATCTACGCCAGGCCGCATCTCGTGCGCGAACATCTTCTCCTGTGCGCATCCCGTCAATTCGTGGAAGGAGATGTGCAGCATTGGTGGCATCCCCCAAAAGGGCGGGGTGCGCGAACGCATTGCTCTGACGATTACCTCTGGCTGCCGCTGGCAACGTGCCGCTATGTCGTCGCCACCGGGGACACCGGAGTATTGGACGATCCCGTCCACTTCCTTCATGGCCGCCCGGTTAATGCGGATGAAGAATCCTATTACGATCTTCCCGGACGCTCTGAAGCGTCGGGGAGCCTTTATGAACACTGTGTCCGGGCCATCCTGAACGGCCTCAAATTCGGTGCGCACGGCCTGCCGCTCATGGGCTCCGGTGACTGGAACGACGGTATGAACCGGGTTGGCGAGCAGGGCAAAGGCGAAAGTGTGTGGCTGGGATTTTTCCTGTATGAAGTGCTCTGCCGCTTCACCGAGATTGCCCGGACGCATGGCGACGCGGCTTTTGCCGAGCGTTGTGAGGGAGAGGCGGCCGGGCTGCGTCGCAATATCGAGAAACATGGGTGGGATGGCGAGTGGTACCGACGGGCCTGGTTCGACGACGGTTCACCGCTTGGGTCTTCGACCAACCCCGAATGCCGTATTGATTCGATTGCACAAAGCTGGTCCGTTCTATCGGGTGCGGGGGATCATGAGCGATCACGCATGGCCATGGCAGCAGTGGATGAGCGCCTCGTTCGCCGCGAGCATGGACTGGTCCAACTTCTGGATCCGCCCTTCGACACGTCGGAGATGAATCCCGGCTATATTAAAGGTTACGTCCCGGGAGTTCGAGAAAACGGCGGTCAGTACACCCATGCGGCTATCTGGGCGGCCATGGCCTTCGCCCGCCTGGGAGACAACCGCCGCGCATGGGAGCTCTTTACCATGATCAACCCGGTGAACCATGCCAGGACAGCCGAGGAGACGGCCGTCTACAAGGTGGAACCCTACGTCGTTGCCGCCGATGTCTATGCCGTGCCGCCGCACACTGGCCGCGGCGGCTGGACATGGTACACGGGCTCGGCCGCCTGGATGTACCGGCTGATTGTGGAATCCCTCCTGGGGCTCACACTTGAAGTGGATAAACTGCGTATTGTGCCGTGCCTCCCAGCGGACTGGAAGGGTTTCAAGATACACTACCGCCATCGGGAAACGGTCTACCACATCGACGTCCTGCAGACACCCGCCGCAGACGGAGATATACGCGTCCGCGTGGACGGGGTCGACCAACCCGACAAGTCCATCCCTCTGGTTGACGACCATAATGAACACTCGGTCGAGGTGAGGGTGCCTGTTGCATCCGATTGATTGTTCGTTTGCGGAATTGCTTCAAACGGTTCGCCGAGGGTGCCTGTCCGGCGAATTGGGGGAAGGAAAAAAATGCAAACGAAATACGGCCATTCCGGGCCGGTACGGCTGTTTCAGGTGAAGTTGGACCTGGCAATCCGGTGTTTTTTCATCTTATAGTGCAGCAGCTGACGAGAGATCCCCATGCTTCGGGCGGCTTGGGTGACATTCCCCCTGAACGCCCGCAGTGCCCCGGCGATCAGCTTGCGCTCCCGCTCTTCCTGGGTCTTGATGAGGCTTTTCCCTCGACGGGAGGCGGGAGCGCCTTGACTGTCTATCGGTACCGCCCTTGACCGTTCGCTGTCCCCATGCGATTCCGGAAAATGGTCGGCTAAATGGCTGTCAGGCGTCGAGGGTTGATTCCTCATGCGGTACCACGTCGGGAGATGAGACCGGAGGTGGTCGAGTTCGATGGTCTCTCCCGGCCCGACAAGGTTCAGAGCTCCTTCGATGACATGTTCCAGTTCACGGACGTTTCCCGGCCAATGGTAGGTTCTGAAGCACTCCACGACCTCGCTGGAGAATGAGACGGGATTCCGACCGAGGGATCGGCTGTGCTTCTCCATGAAATGGTGCATCAGACGTTCGATATCCTCTTTGCGGTCTTTCAGCGGAGGGATGGGGATGAAGACAACGCCCAGACGGTAGAAGAGGTCGGGCCGTAAGGATTTTTCCGAGATGGCGAGGTGGGGTTGCCGGTTCACGGAGGAGATGATTTTGAGATCGACCTCCACTTCTACGAAGGAGCCGAGGCGTCGGACCTTCCGCTCCTGAAGAACTCGGAGAATCTTGGCTTGAAGGGTTATGGGCATGGCGTTGAGTTCGTCGAGGAAGAGGGTTCCACCGCTGGTGCGTTCAAACAGCCCGGGCTTGGTTTGGGCGCCGGTGAAGGCGCCTTTGGACGTGCCGAAAAGAATTCCTTCCAGAAGGTTTTCCGGAATCGCCGCGCAGTTGATGGCTGTAAATCCGGCTTTACTGCGGCTGCTCTGGTTGTGGATGGCTTGAGCGAACAACTCCTTGCCGGTGCCGGTTTCCCCGTACAGCATGACCGGTGACGGCGTTCCGGCGGCCATCATAGCGGTATTGACAGCTTGGAGGAACTCGGGCGCCGCGCCGATGATGTTCGAAAAGGTGTATCGGGTTTCGTTGCCGAGGCTGAACTTCGGGCGCGGTATGGATACCTGTGCTAGGGCTTCTTCCAGGGCGTTGTATTCCCGGACGAAACAGACGACGCCTTTGAGGGCCCTGTTTTTAAAAAGAGGGAAAGCGCTGTGGATGGTGTTGGCGACGCGCCCCATGCGGGTGCGGTAAAAGAATGGGCGGTCGATGGTGGGCTGCCGGGTTTTCAGACATTGAATGAGGATGCTCGTCTCTGGCGTCAGATCATAAACCTCGACGACGGATTTGCCGATGACCGCGTTCCGGTCGAGGCCGTCGATTTTCGCCATGCCTTCGTTATAATAGATAATCGTACCCCGCAGGTTGATGATGATGATGCCTGCGGTAAGGCTATCGAATACAGCCAGAAAATCGTGATAGGTCAGATCGAGCAGCTCCGTGCCTGGAAAATGCTTTTTCATCGCGTCTGCTTGCAACCCGAGCGGTTTGTGCCGCGCGGGTGGAATGGCCCCGATAGGATCGGGGATGATGCCGTCATATTGCATGCCTCATGACTGTTATCTACCATAATCCTGACGGTGAATCAAGGCGGCGAGTGCTATGGTCTGGGGTCATGGGAGTGGGGGTTGAACAGGATGTCGTTCTCGAGGTAAGCCTGTTCGAGGCGTTCCTGGTGGTGCTTCATGGCGACATCGTGTCGGCCGGCCAATTCGAGGATGAGGCAGTTGATAATACTGGAGATGGCCGCCGAATAACCGATCAGGGGAATCGACCGCGACGGGGCGATAAGTGTTCTGTCGGCAAATTGAATCAAGGGACAGAGTTTGCTGTCGGTGATGACCAGAAGGGTCTGATGAAACCGCCGGGAGACCCGGGCCAGCTTGATGAGTTCGTTGGGATACCGGGAGGTGGCGATGATGATCACAAGCGCGCCGTCCGGAGCGTTGGAGAGACAGTCGATGGCGGTGCTGTCGCTTCCTTTGAGAATATGGACCCCTTTCCGGACTTTGGTCAGGGACCATCCCAGATAATAGGCAAAGGTGTAAGAGAGCCTTGACCCTATTACGTAAACCGAATGGCTCGAGGCCAACTTTTCCACAAACAGGGCGATGGCTTCCATGTCGGCTGATTCATAAAGATGCTGCAGGTTATTGATTTCCTCCACCAGAACCCGGTGTAAATAGTTCGTCCCGGCGCCTTTTATGCCCGGAAGATCGACCCGATCCGGTAGGCTGAGGCCGGTGTCGACAAAGTCCCTGAGAGCTTGAAGGAAATCTCCGTAGCCGGTGTATCCCAGTTTTCCAACAAATCGCACCACCGTCGCTTCGCTGACCTGGCAGACCTCTGCAAGCTCCTTGGTGGTCATGAACACCGCTTTTCGCGGATTCTGAATGATATAGTTGCCCAGGATTCGGCCCTTGGGAGTGAGGGAATTTAGATGTTCGGTGATATCTTTGATGACAGGGTGTGATCGTTGGATGCTCATGATCAAGTCCTCAACAATGTGAATGTGTAATGAAATAAATATTCCATTTTGATATGCCATGGGATATTAATATTTAACTTAAGTGAAGTCAATATGTTGATTTCGAAAAACAACCCTATTTGATAGGTTAGATTTCATTTTGAATTTTTCCCTTGACATGTTTCGTTACATTTAGGATAGATGGCCTATCCCCAGCGCCTTGGCACCGGTGGGCAGGCAACGGAAGATTTTCTGCGCCCCCTGTCTTTCCTGGGAGAGGCGCGGAGTGGGCTGAAAATGAAAAATATTTTTCGTGCGTGCATGCAAAATTTTCTACTACCGCAAAATTTTTTTCTTTCCAGATACCGCTTCGAGGGGTGCCCGGGAAAAGACGATTTTTCTTTTAAGGAAATCATATCAGGATGTTATCATGAATAAACGATGCCGATGGGTCGTGGGCCGAAGCATGTGGGGCGTGTGGCATATTTGTTGCTTTGATATCCTGAAAAATCAAGATGCTGTGGAGGGAAATCTTTCAACACGTCGATAATGACACCCAACGGAAAGTTTTTATCAATCATCAAGGGGGAACCTATGTTTGGCAAGTACAAACCCCTGTGGGGGAACAAGACCCGCCTGAAATCCAGCTATGACGCGGTGATTGTCGGCGGAGGGCTTCACGGCCTGGCGACAGCCTATTTTCTCGCCAAGGAACACGGCATGAAAAACGTGGCCGTCATTGAAAAGAATTTCATCGGATTCGGAGGCGCCGGTAGAAACACGGCCATTGTTCGTGCCAACCAGCGGACTCAGCTCAACGTTCCGCTTTACAAGGAGGCCTTGGATCTCTGGCCTGTGCTGACCCGGGATCTTGATTTCAACCTCATGTTCAACAACTGCGGCAACCTGAATCTGATGCACAGCGAAGCCGCCATGAATGCCGCCCGTATGAACATCGCCACGGCCCAGTTCCACGGCGTCGAGAGTCACCTTCTCGACGCGAAACAGGTCAAGGAGATGGTGCCGGCCCTCAACATCTCGCCCGACATCACCTATCCGATCCACGGTGCCATGTTCCACCCCCCGGGGGGCATCGTCCGTCACGACGCCGTCGTCTGGGGCTTGGCCAAGGGTGCTGTCAAGCTTGGTGCCGAGATCCATCAACAGACGGAGGTCACGGCCATCAACACCGAAAACGGCAAGATCACCGGCGTGGAAACCAGCCGGGGCAAGATCCACTCCCCCCGGGTTCTGGTGTCCGCAGGCGGGTATTCGGCCGGCATCATCAACAAGATGCTCGGGATCAAGCTGCCCATCAGTGTTCTCACGATCCAGGCCATGGTCACCCAGCCTCTCAAGCCGATTCTGAACCATGTCGTCTCCTCGGGCGCCTATCACGCCTACGCCAACCAGACCCTGAAAGGCGAAATCGCCACCGGCGCCCACATGGACCCGTGGCCCAACTATACAACCCTGACCACCGCCTATTACATCAAGCACCAGGCCCAGGCCCTCTCCGAATTTCTGCCCTGCCTCCGGGGGGTCAAATTCATGCGCCACTGGGGAGGTCTGGCCGATATGACCCCCGACATGGCGCCGATCATGGATGGCAACGATCCTGTCGACGGATTCTACATGAATTGCGGCTGGGGTTACTTCGGCTTCAAGTCCTGTTCGGCTGCGGGTAAGCATATGGCGGCATTTATGGCCACCGGCAGCTGTCCCGACATCCTCAAACCCTTCAACCTGCGGCGGTATGAACAACACCATCTTATGGGCGAGACGGCCGCGTTGGTGAGTTATACCCCGGATAACTAAGGGCTGATCATTAAAAAACGGCTGAGGCGAACCCCGCCACAGCATTTTATAAGGAGATTTGGCTATGTCATTGACACTCACGTGCCCCATTTGCGGAAAGCGTAACGGCTACGAATTCCGCTACGGCGGCGAGGACAAGGGCCCCCGGCCCGCCGAGGAAGGGCTTACCCCGCGCAGTTGGTGCGACTATGTCCATATGAACAAATGCGTTGCGGGCGTTCAGAAGGAATGGTGGTTTCACCGGGATGGATGCGGTTCCTGGTTCACCACCTATCGCAACACTGTCACCAACCTTGAAGTGGAAGCACCGGAGGCAAAAGAATGAACAGGCTTAACACTCTGCCGACACTGCGGATCAACCCTTCGGAGACGTTGACCCTGAACTACAAGGGCCGAACCATTCAGGGGGTTAAAGGCGATACGGTGGCGACGGCCTTGTATGCGAACGGCGTTCGGGTCTTTGCCAGAAGCTTGAAATATCACCGCCCCAGGGGGCTATACAGCCTTGACGGGGAATCCAGTAACACCATGATGGCGGTGGATGGCATTCCCAACCAGCGGACCGAGAACCTGCCCCTCAAGGAGGGGATGAAGGTCGCCGAGCAGAATGTCGTGGGCTCCGCCGAACGCGATTGGATGGCCTTCATGGATAAGCTCGACTGGATGATGCCCGCGGGATTCTATTACAAGACCCTTCACAAGCCCGCGTGGGTGTGGCCCATCGCCATGAAGCAGGTGCGGAAGGCGGCCGGGCTCGGAAAGATTTCTCCCGATTTCGAGATGAAGGGATCGTATACCGATGTTTTCAGCACCGTCGATGTTTGCGTGGTCGGCGGCGGTGCCGCCGGGATGACCGCCGCCCTGGCGGCGGCGGGGAAGGGCCTGAGGGTTGTCCTCCTCGAGTCTCGGCCATGGCTTGGCGGATGCTTTGAGTACCGAACGGCCCTTTATAACGGTGAAAAGCCTCTTTACGAGCGGGCCCGAGAGCTTGCCGCCGAGGTTGAGAAGACCTCAAACATCCGTGTCTTTGCCCATGCTTCGGTGATCGGAACCTACAACAACAATCTGGTCACTGCTTTCCAGGTGGGCGGGGAGAAGGACAGCTTCGACGAGCGCTACATCGAGATCCGTGCCACCAGCATTGTCGTGGCGACCGGCTGCATCGAACGACCGCTCCTTTTCGACAACAACGAACGTCCCGGCGTGATGCAGGTGGCTTGTGCCCATCGTCTGGCCCGGACCTATGGCCTACTGCCGGGTACCCAGGCGGCCTTCAGCGTCGGTCACGACCTGGGGTTGGAGGCGGCTGTCGACCTTTTTGACCTGGGCCTCAAGATCGCCTGTGTCGCCGACATTCGGGAAGACGGGCAGAACCCTGAATTGATGCTGGCCCTGAAGGAACGAAAGATCCCCGTGTTCCCGGGATGGGTGGCCGTCAAGGCCCGCGGATGCAAGACGGTCAAGAAGGTCTCTATAGCCACCGTGAACGGTACTGTTAGCCGTGATTTCGATTGCGATGTGCTGGTGGCCTCGGCCGGTCTGACCCCGGTCACGGGACCGGCGACACTGGCACAGGCCAAGACGAGTTATGATCAGCATACCGGATATTTTCTGCCCACCACTCTGCCGGAGAAAATGCACGTGGCCGGTCGAATGACGGGTCTGGGCGATGCGATGGCCATCGAGGTTTCGGGGCGTCTGGCCGGACTTCTGGCGGCCGCCGACGCTGGTGTTGATGCGGTGTCCGATATTGACGAGGCCAAGGTCCGTCTGGCGGGACTGCCTGGCCCCGAACGTGGGACCAAGCTGGTCACTGCACCGGTCAAAGGCCGAAAGACCTACATCTGCTTCGATGAGGATACCACCGTCAAGAATATCAAGCAGGCCATGGCCATGGGCTTTGACGTGCCCGAGCTTATCAAGCGGTTTACCTCGGCGGGCACCGGTCCGGGCCAGGGCGGCATCCCCGGCCACAACCTGCCGCTTTTCGTGGCCAAGTACGGCGCCTCCCCGACCAAACCGCCGAAGCCGACCACAGTCCGGGTGCCTCTGGTTCCGACCTTTCTGGCCACCTATGCCGGCGCCAATCACGATATGCACAAACGGACGCCGGTGGCAGAGTCCCAGAAGGCGGCTGGCGGTGTATTCCGCCGCATCGGCGTGTGGCGCCGAGCCCGATACTTCTCCGATGACTTCTCCTGCCGGGAGGAGATCCTGAATGTTCGGAACAATGTCGGCATGCTGGACGGCTCGACTCTTGGCAAGTTCCGGATCCACGGGCCTGACGCCCTCAAGGCCTTGCAGCGGATCTATGTCTCGGACATGAGCAAGGTTAAGGAGGGACGCGTCAAATACTCGGCCATGTGTAACGATGACGGATGCGTCATCGACGACGGCGTTGTTGTCAAGCAGGGCGAGAATGACTACTACTTCACTACCTCGACAGCCCGTGCCGGCGCCACCGTAGAATGGTTCCGTTACCATACGCGATTTGATGGCTGGTCCTACCATCTGGTGAATCTGACCGATGCCATGGGCGTTATCAACATTTCGGGGCCCAACGCCCGAAAGGTACTGGAAAAGGTCGTCGATGCCGACGTCTCCAACGATGCTTTCCCCTTCAGTGGCTATCGGGAATTCACCGTGGCCGGCGCGATTCCGGTCCGCGCCATGCGCCTTGGCTTCGTGGGCGAACTTTCTTACGAGCTCCACGTGGGGTCGTCATATATGCAGGCCCTGTGGGACATCATCTGGGAGGCCGGAAAAGCATTCAAGATCGCCCATTTCGGCGTTGAGACCCAGAACGTACTCCGGATGGAAAAGTGCCACATCATCCTGGGGACGGAGTCCGAGCAGCGGACCAATCTTCTGGACGTGGGCCTGGGCTTTCTCTGGGACCGCAAAAAGACCGATGCCAGGACGGTGGGTGCCGTGGCGCTCCGACAGGCTGAAGGGGATACCGGCCGATTGACCCTGGTCGGCTTCAAGATGGAGGATTCGGAGCGGGCGCCCAAGGACGGATCCATCATCGTGGACACACGGGTTCGGGGTTACGTCTGCACAGCAAGGAAGAGCTTCTCGCTGAACGAGGCTGTGGGCATGGCCCTGGTCGAATCGCAGCTGTCGGACATTGGCTCGCGGCTCGAAATTTTCGAAGACGAATGCAACGGCAAACGCCTGTATGCCAAGGTTGTGCCCATGCCGTTCTATGATCCCGATGGCAAACGGATGAAAATGTGAGGTAACGATTATGGCGGACATTCAAAGACAATCCCCCGTTCAATTTCCTGTGGCGCCGATTCAGACCGAAATCCGGGACCACTGGAAAGTGGCCCTGGCTTACGACGACGAGGGCAGCGGCCCCTACCTGGTCGACCTGAGCCACAAGGTCCGGCTTGATCTCCAGAGCACCAACCTGGCCGACTTTCGCCCCTACGACATTCCGGTTCCGGCGACGCCCGGGCAGTGCGCGCTGGAAAACGGTGTACTGATCAACCGCATGAACCGCACCCAGGCGGCGGTATGGCAGCTCACCGGCATCCCCGGGCCCATGCCGGAGGACCCGGCATACACCGACGTCTCCGAGGCGACGCTCTTCCTGGCGCTCTTCGGGCCCAATGCCTTCTCCATTACGGAGAAGCTCTCGGCACTCGATTTCCTCAATCCTGAAAAATCGGCGCCGTTTCTGCTGCAGGGCCCCTTTTCCCACGTTCCCTGCCAGATCGTGACCCTGGAGAAGCATGTCGACGGCAACGGCGGCATCATTTTCACCTGTTCCCGGGGATACGCCCACTCCATGATCCACGCTATCATGGAGGCCGGCCAGGAGTTCGGACTCAGACCTGCCGGCGAGAACCGTTTTACCGACTGGGTGGGGACTCTGACCGGATAATGATAGGGCCGGCGGCACCTCTGCGGTGTGTCCGGCCCGATAGACTCTCTTTAATTTAAGTGATCTGTAAAAGGAGTAAACACCATGAGCAAAACCTATGACGCCATCATTATCGGCGCGGGTGTCATCGGCACCCCCATCGCTTACGAACTGGCCAAAAAGGGATACAAGACCCTGAACGTGGACAAGATGCCTGATGCGGGGGAGGGCTCCACGGCGGGTTCCTGCGCCATTGTCCGCGCCCACTACTCCACCGAGGACGGTGTAGCCTTTGCCTATGAGGGATTCAAATACTGGAACGACTGGGAGAACTACCTGGAGAACGTCGAAGATGAAAAGGGGTTGGCTAAGTTCATGAAAACAGGCTCCCTTCTCATCAAATCCAAGGGGCATGACTGGCGAAAGGTCAAGAAGCATTACGATGCCGTCGGTGTTGACTACAAGGAATTGACTAACGAAGAGATCCTCAAGATGGTTCCGGTGGTCGACATGCATGAGTTCTGGCCGGTGAAGCGCCCGGAAGACCCCTCCTTTTTTGATGAACCGACCCAGATGCTGGAAGGCGGCATTTTCTGTCCCGAGGGGGGGTATGTGAACGATCCCACCTTGTCGGCCCATAACATCATGCGGGCCGCCGAGAAATACGGGGCAGCGTTCATGTTCAATGCCGAGGTGGTCGACATCCGGAGCAAAGACGGCCGGGTCGCGGGTATCACCCTGAAAGACGGGACCCAGATCGACGCCCCCATTGTAGTCAACGTGGGCGGTCCCCATTCCTTCAAAATCAACCAGATGGCCGAAGGCGTCTGGGAGGGTTGCAGCATCAAGACCAAGGCTCTCCGCCACGAGGTTATGCACTGTCCCTCCCCCGAAGGCTACGACTACCTGAACGACGGTTACCACATGTCCGACGGCGACATCGGATGCTACTACCGACCGGAAGTCGGCAATATGTTCCTCATCGGGAGCGAGGATCCCGATTGTGATCCCAAAGAGTATGTGGATCCGGACGAATTTTATGCCGGCAAGGGTGGCTCCGGGCGGGACAATCAATTGACCGAGGCGCAATGGAAAGCCCAGTGCTACCGACTGGCTAGAAGAATTCCGACCCTGCCGGTCCCGAACCAGCCCAAAGGTGTGTGCGACCTGTATGACGTCTCCGACGACTGGATTCCCATTTACGACAAATCAGATTTGGACGGTTTTTACATGGCCATCGGCACCAGCGGCAACCAGTACAAGAACGCTCCGGTGGTCGGTGCCATGATGGCGGATCTCATTGACGCCTGCGAGAAACAGGGCCTCGACCATGACAAGACGCCTTTCCAGTTCAAGATGCGCTACACCGGCCGGGTCCTGGATGTGGGCTTCTTCTCCCGCAAGCGCGAGATCAACTATGACTCCAGTTTCTCCGTCAATGGTTGATCACATGGGGATATCCCTCGACAAAACGCGGTAGATGAATTTAAAAAAGGGCCTGTTTTTACAGGCCCTTTTTGCATATATAATCTGTCTTGTTCGCATCGTCCCACCGGTTCCAGCGGCTTTGCCGCGGATGCCGCGGGGCGGAAAAATATTTGAATCAACGGGATGGGATTCATGAAAATCTATGTCTGCGTTAAGCATGTGCCAGACTCGGCGGCCACCATCACCATTCGAGGCAAGAACCGGATCGATGAGAACATCACCTTCCTGATGAACCCTTACGACGAGCACGCCGTCACCGAGGCGGCCAAACTAAGGAATCAACTGCCGGGCGCCGAGGTGATCGCCGTCTGTGTCGCGGGGCTTGCGGCCGAAAATACCTTGCGCTCAGCCATGGCCATGGGTGCCGACCGCAGCATTCTCATTTGTACGGATCAGCCCGTCGACAGTATGTTAGCGGCCCGGGCCCTTGCGGCGGCCATCAAGCAGGACGGATCGCCATACCTGATTCTAACGGGGAAGGAATCCATCGACGCCGAGGGGATGCAGACCATGTTTCGTCTGGCCCACCATTTCGGCGTGCCGGCGGCGACCAATGTGGTGAACATTACCCTGGAGGAGGGCAGTGTCGTGGTGGAGTGCGAAAAGGAGGCGGGCTCTCGGGACGTTCTGCGCCTGACGACCCCTTGCATTGTTGCCGCCGGACGGGGCCTGAACACACCCCGGTATCCGACGCTGCCGGACATTTTCAAGGCCCGGAAGCGGGAGATCAGGAAAGTTGCCTTGGACCGGCTTGCGGTGACATCGCCCGGCGGAGGCACGGAAATCCTTTCCCTTGTACCGGTGGCGGAGAATCGCGTCCCCAAGGAGATTACCGGAGATGCCGGAGCTGTGGCCCGGGAGCTCGTACGGATTCTCAGGGAAGAGGCCAAGGTTCTGTAGCGGATGGAGGTTAATGCGCTGATGGGGGTTTCGCCCAGTTCCGGAAGCTCCGGCACCGATGCAATCAACGCAACATCATGAAGATGGAATGACGCCATGAAAAAGATCGGATTGTTTATCGAACTCAAGGATGATGATATCAAACCCGCAAACTATGGGATGATTACCATGGCCCACGGGGACGAGCACGAGCTTTTCGCTCTGGTCGTGAACGCCGATATCGCTGCGTGTCGCGAAAAGCTTTCCGCCTATGGGGTGTCGGAGGTGATCGATATTTCCACCGGCGGCGGGTGGCACCCCGACGAATGGTCCGAGGCTGTCGTCCATGCCATGAAGCGCTTCGACATTCAGACGCTGATGGGTTTGACCAGCCTTCAGGGCCGGGATCTCCTGCCCCGCATCGCCGCCGCGCTGGATGCCCCGTTGGTGATGGACTGCATGAGTGTCGATCTGGACCGCAACGTGGTCCGGACCACCCAGTATTCGGGCAAGGTTGTGGCCGAGATCCAGCTGCGCGGCGAGTATTTCATATATGGCATGCGGGCCAACGTCGTATCCCCCGCACCGCGTCCTTGTGGGGTGAAGATCCATACCTGTCACCTGCCTGGCGCCGCTTCCTCGGGGATCACGATCCTGTCTACACGGTATGGTGAAGGCGGTGTTGTCGACCTGGCGGAAGCCGACGTCATTATCTCGGGCGGTCGCGGAATGAAAAACCGCGAGAACTTCAAGGTGCTTCATGACTGCGCAAAGGCCATGGGGGCCGCCGTCGGCGCTTCTCGGGTCGCCGTGGACGAGGGGTGGGTTCCTTACACCTTTCAGGTCGGTCAGACCGGAACAAAGGTCAACCCAAAGGTTTATATCGCTTGCGGGATTTCAGGATCCGTCCAGCATTTTGCGGGCATGAAGTCTTCCGAAATGATCATCGCCGTCAACAAGGACCCCAATGCCGCCATTATCGGCAAGTGCGATTACTTCATCATCGCGGATCTCTTCGAAATCATTCCGGAGGTGACCAGAATCCTTGAAGCTGGAGGCCATTAGGAAGCGGTTCAGGCATCGGTCCGGCGCCGGCCCGACCGGGATAGGATTTGGGGATAGAGCTGAGAGACCAGCATGCCGAAAAGCATGAGGCCGCAACCGAACAGCATCCTTCCGCTCATCATCTCATTGAGAAGGAGCCAACCGCCCAGCGCCGCAAAGGGCGACTCCATGCACAGGATGATGGCGGCATGGGACGCCTTGGCGTGTTTCTGGGCCACCACCTGCAAGGTATAGGCGATCCCCACCGAGCCGATCCCGCCGTATAGTATGGCCGGCAGCGCACCCACAAGACCCTGCAGGGTCACCGTCTCGGTGACGGCCGCCGTTGCGAGACTCAGCCCCGAACAGACCATGAACTGGATGAATGACAGGCGTATGGCGCTGATTTTGGGGGAAAACCATCCGATCAGCAGAACATGACCGGCCCACACCATAGCGCCAAGAAGTTCTAGGAAGTCTCCGAAAGCGATGCTGAATTGCTCGGTAACACTCAGGAAATAGAGGCCAACCGCCGCCAGCAACGCTCCCAACCATGTGCCGACGTCGGTGGATTGTTTCCAGACGAGACCGACGATGGGAACGAGAACCACGTAAAGACCGGTGATGAACCCCGCCTTGCCGGCGGTGGTATACAAAAGGCCCACCTGCTGAAGGGATGCACCGGCAAACAGGGCGACACCGGCCAGAACACCCCCGGTCATCAGCAGTGTTGATCCGGACCGAAAGGACGGGTGAGCGATGTTCCGGTGTGGTCGTCCTGCGGCGATCATCACCGGAATGAGGGACAGCCCTCCCAGAGCGAAGCGGATACCGTTGAAGGTAAAGGGGCCGACATGGGCCATGCCGATGCGCTGGGCGACGAATGCAAATCCCCAGATCATGGCCGTCAGCATCAGGAGAGTGTTGGATCGTAGCGTTCGGGGAACCATTTTTTTCTTCTCCGGCCCGGTTACGGGTATTGCCATTTTGTTCCAAAATCCGCGTCTTTCTACCAGAGAATCTTTTTTTTGACAACAGGCCATCGACCGGATAAAAAGGAAGACGCGCTCTCGCCGACGGCGGCCAACTGCTCGCGATTCATTCGGATATCCAAGGTGGCACATGAACTTTCCCGAAATGCATTTGAAGATCATGGAGGACAACGACTGTCCGTTGTACAGTGAAGACGATGAATTTCAGATTTCGGGAACCGCCATGGTGCATCCCGTCGAGAAGCCGGTCTGCCTCATCCTGATGGAGGATTTGATCCGACGCTTTCATGACGACGTTCAGCTAAAAACCGGGAATATTCTCCACTGTAGCGGGTGTACCGGCCGCATCCGCCTTGACTATCGCATCAATATATTTACCAGGACGCCGCTGCCGAAAAAAAAGAACGATTCAGCCGCCATCATCAATAAACTCAATAAATTTGAAATTTTCAAGTTCCTGAAAACAGAGGACGTCGAGCATATCATCTCTTTCCTGAAGTTGAAGAAATTTGCCGAAAACGATATCGTTATCCGAAAAGGGGAGCCCGGGCGTTATCTTTTCATTATCGTATCCGGGAGAGTGGAGGTGCTTGAGGAAAACCATGTCAGCATCGCTACACTGGGTTCCGGAGAGGTTTTTGGTGAGATGAGCCTGTTAAGCGGTAATCCCGTCGGTGCCACCATCCGGGTGATAGAACCTACACGAATTCTCTTCATTGAACGAAAAAATTTCCAGCAGATGCTCAATAAATTTCCTTCATTTCAAATGTATTTTTCGCGTCTTCTGATCAAACGGCTTTCGTTCACCAATATCGCCCGGGCGGAGGAATTTTCCTTGGGCATGACCGGCATGCTGAGTGAAATGCTACCGGCCGAGATCTTTCAGTCCCTGAACAGTAACCAGAAAACAGGCATGATCGACATGGACTTGCCTCGGGGCAGTGCACGGGTCTGCTTTCGGGAAGGGGAAATTGTGGGGGCCAGCTATGACAAGTTCGAAGGGCGGCAGGCGTTTTTCGAGATCCTAAAAGAGACGACGGGGCGGTTCAAGTTCAAGCCGGCCCTGCCCGACGCGTTCAAGGATGAATCCCCCCTGGGCGACTTCATGTGGCTGCTTATGGAAGGTGTCCGGGTGACGGATGACGCGGAATAGCTTTTGGAGGTAAACCTTTTGTCAACTCGTGCGTCTAACTCTTTAAAAACGGATGAAAGAACGATCATGATACCGCCGAACCGAATTTTCTTTACCGAGAGGGCGATAGTAGCATCGTGCCCGGCGTTTGGGAGCGTCTGAGGGCCTCGGACGCCCTTCAGTCATGCGTGCAATTGTCAAGCCCAACGACACCGGGAGACCGAAAGTCGATACCGAAAAGGATTATCAGGCGCCGGAGGATGAAGTGCTGGTGCGGCGGATTCTCCAGGGCGATCGGCCGGCGGCGGAGGTGTTGATAGGGCGCTATCAGCCCAAGGCCTTTGCCATCGCCTGCACCCTGTGCGACGGAGATCGGGAGGCCGCCCTGGACTGCACCCAGGAGGCTTTTGTGAAAGTCCTGGGGAGCATCGGATCCTTTCAGGGCAAATCCTCCTTCTACACCTGGTTTTATCGAATCCTTGTCAACACATGCCTGGACGGCCGAAGAAAGCGCAGTCGGTGGGAGCGTCTTTTCCCGAGAAGGGGGCTTCGGTTTCGCGGAGAGTCGTCCGATGAATCTGCCATCGAGGAATCGACGCCGGCGGACAAGGCCGACGATCCCCAGGCGGCCTTTTTGGGGAGCGCTCTTTCACAGGACCTGGGGAAGGCGTTGGCGTCCCTTCCGGAGAAGCAGCGAACGGTCTTTCAACTCAAGGTGCTCCACGGGTTTACCCTTTCGGAGATCGCCCGTATGACGGGGGCGGCCCAGGGAACCGTCAAAACCCACCTTTTCCGGGCGACTCGTGCCCTCAGAGCCGCGTTGAGCGAATGGGGAGAGGATAAGGGAGTCGAAAGATGAAATCTTGCAAGACATACCAAAAACGGCTGTGGCTGGATGCCTACGGTGAGCTGGAACCGGAGGAGCGCGGTGGTGTGGAGAGGCATCTGTCGATTTGTCCCGAGTGCCGTCGTGAACGGGACACACTTCTGGACCTCATCGATCAAGTGCCAAAAATTCATCCGACCCCGGCCCTGACGGCAGGTGAGGCCGCACGGTTGACAAATAATATCCTGCGCGATCTGGAGGGGGGGAAGGTCGGATTTTTCGAGAGAGGGTTGATGTTTTTCGGATTGGCGTTAAGGTGGAACCGGGCAGCGGTGGTTTGTCTGATGATCGTCGTCATCGGAGGGGTCTGGGCATGGCGGAGCGTGCCCCTTCCGTTCCAGACCACGGCCGGGCCCAGCATGGAAGAGCGGGTTCTGGTGGAGGATCTGGAGGTGATCCGGAATCTGGAACTGCTGGAGGAATTCGACGATCTCGAGAAGCTCGTGCAGATGACGGCAGCGCCGGAGTATGGCAATGTGGGACCGTCGCATCACCCCACCATGGGCGACGGCGGGGGGTCGAATGAAACAAGGCGGCGGCATGTGGCGTGATGCGGCTAACTGGGCCGCTGTATTCATGATTTGCGCCGTTCTCCAGCTCGATGCGGGGAGGGGGGGGGTGGCCGTGAGCGATTCGGCAGAGGTCAGCCTTTACGCATCCACTCTGCTGGCAAAAAGGGGCGGAAAAAACCGGGAACGATATGAAAGGCTGCCGCCTGAAGAAAAGGCTCACCTTCGGAAGAAACTCCGAGAATGGCAATCCTTGTCACCGGAAGAGCAACAAAAGATGCGGAGAAAGCTGGATCGGCTGAACCGGATGCCGCCGGAATCCCAGAAGCTTTATCAGAAAAGATTCAAGCAGTGGCAGAAGCTTTCTCCGCAGGAGCGGCAGCAGATTAGACGGCAACTGAAAGATTGGGATTCCCTCTCCGGGGAGGAAAAACGGTCGATCCGGGGGCGATTCAAGTAGAACGTCAGAGTCCTTTGGCGCCACATCCGGTCCGAGGCGGGAAAAGCGAGCCGTCAAGTGGATGCCGACACCGCCTGGGTTTGCGAAATGAAGTACCGGACATCCTGGTAGGCCGCGACCAGGTCTTCGAAGGCGTTTTGGGCCATCTCCAGGTTCCCCGTCTTGCCGATTTCCTCCAGTGCCGATGCGCAGGCGATGGCTTTTTCGGCGGCGAGATACCGGAGGCTGCCTTTTAATTTGTGGGCATGGAGTCGGATCCCAGCGGGGTCCCGCTCCTCCACGGCGATCTGAATATCCGACAGAATCCGAAGGGAATTCTGCATGAAATCCCTGAAAAATCGGCCCAGCAGTTCCTGGTTGTTACTGAAGATCTCCTGAACGATTTTCATGTCGACGGATTGTGCCGCCGGGTTGAGCCTATCCATGGTTCACCTCCACCATACGCAGATTCGGTTGCTTCGGGGCCGGTTCCTACAAGATCCCCTTATCAATCAGAATCTTTTTTAATTTGGCAAAGTCGGATTGCAGCTGATCGATACACCCGGGAATCGTCTGGATATCCCCTTTCTTGCCGGCATCCTCCACCATTATGGCCGTTTTCATGATCGCCGCCGCTCCGGCGGTGCCGGATGATCCTTTGATGTTGTGGCCCACCGCACGGATTTTTTCACCGTCCCGGCTCTGATAAGCGGCGGTCAACTCGACGATTCGTTCCGGAAAACTGGCGATGAAGCTCTGCATGACGACCTGGATCAGATCATCACTGTCGTCAAGCCGCTCCCGAATACCGACTTCGTCAAAAATGTCGTCGTCCGGAATGGGGGCGTCGACGACAACTGTCGTTCTCACCTCCGGATTTTCGTCCACGTACTGCTTGAGGATCGCCGCCAAATCATGTTTCTTGACCGGCTTGCTCAGGTACCCGTCCATTCCGGCGGATATGCAACGGTCCAGATCCCGCTGCATGGCATGGGCCGTCATGGCGATAATGGGAATTTCCGGGTTCAATACCGGTGAATTTTTCCCACGAATGGTTTTTGTGGCCGCGTATCCGTCCATGACCGGCATTTCCATGTCCATGAGGACCAGTCGGTAATGCTTCTTTTTAAGGGCATCAATGGCTTCACGACCGTTTTCCACCAAGTCCGCGACATATCCCAGATTTTTAAGCAGCCCAAGGCTGACCAACTGAATCGTTTCGTTGTCTTCAACGAGCAATATTGGCGGGTTCCCGGCGGCCGGGTGCTGTTGCGGCGACGTCACGCGCCGCCGGGGGCTTTCGACGGATTCAGTTGAAGATGGGGTGTCCTCTGAAAGAGGGGCAGGGGCGGTTGCCTCGGTGGGACGTTGTTTATCCAGCAGAACGGTCAGGTGAAATCGACTCCCTTTTCCCTCCTCGCTTTCTACGTGAATCTCTCCGCCCATCATTTCGCAGAGTTGCTTTGAAATCGTAAGACCCAGACCCGTGCCCCCGTATTTCCGGGTAGTGGACATATCAAGCTGGGTAAATTTCTCGAACAACCGCTCGGCCTGACCTTCGGGAATACCAATGCCGGTGTCGGCCACCACGAAGCCGATTCTCGCTTGAATGTCGTTTTCCGTTTTGCACGAAACCTCGAGGGTGATGCCGCCGTCCGAGGTAAATTTGACGGCATTGCCGATGAGGTTGATGAGGACCTGCCGGAGCCGACCGGGATCGCCTCTTAGCAGGGACGGCACGTCCGGATCAATGACGCATCGGTAGGAAAGGGATTTTTCGACGGCCTTGACGGCCATGAGGCCGTTCATATCCTTTAGGACCGCCCTGAGGTCGAAGTCGATGGTTTCGAGCTCGATTTTTCCGGCCTCGATCTTGGAGATGTCGAGAATATCATTGATGATGGAAAGGAGGGAATGGGCACTGTTATGGATCAACTCCAGGCCTTTTGTCTGCTCGGGATCGAGGTTTGTCTCCATCAGGAGCTCCGCCATACCGATAACGCCGCTCATTGGCGTCCGGATTTCGTGGCTCATCCCTGCCAGAAATTCGCTTTTCGCCTGGTTGGCTTTTTCGGCGCTTTCCTTGGCGCGCTTCAACTCCTCTTGCATCTGCTTCCGGTCCGTCACGTCGCGGCTGATGCCCACGAGACCTAATATTTCGCCGTAGGGGCCAAAATAGGGCGTTCTCAGGGTTTCCAGGAGCACCCGCCGACCGTCGGGGTAATCCACCCATTCCTCGTTGTTGCGGGGCCGGCCTGAGGAGAGCATCAGCCGATCCTGCTCCCTGAAGAAGTCGGCCATCTCCTTGGAAAACAGATCATAATCGGTTTTTTCCACCACATCCTGCCGGTGAAAGCCGACAAATTTTCCGAAAGCCGGATTACACCCCAAGTAGACCCCTTTAAGGTCTTTGTAGAAAATCAGATCAGGGATCGAATCGATGAGAGAATAGAGGAGCGCTCGCTGACGTTTGAGATCTCTCTCGAAAATTTTGCGTTCGCTGACGTCCATGTGGGTTCCTGCCACTTTCAGGACCCGGCCGTCGGCGTCCCATTCAACGACCTGACCACGGGCCAGGATCCACTTCCACTCCCCGGTCTTGGTTCGCATCCTGAATTCCGCCTCGTACAGGGGTGCGTCCCATGCGAAATGAGCCTCGATCCTTTTTCGGAGATAGGGCAAGTCCTCGGTGTGGACCAGCTGTTCCCATGCCTTGATGTCGTGATCGATTTCGTTGGGAGTATACCCCAGCATCTCGGCCCACTGGCTGCTGATGGTCTGGGTACGGGTCTCCAGATTCCAGTACCAGAGGCCGATGTTGGCGCCTTCCAGAGCGGCGTCCAGACTCTGGATCCGGTCGCGTAGGCGGCTGGTGCTGTTCCATCCCCGGATCAGGGCGGCGACGAGGGTGAAAAACAGATGGTTGTCTAAGGGTTTCTTGACGCAGTAAAGGTTGTCGGGAATAGAATGTTTTGCTTTCAGCGCGTCGATCAAGGGGCCTTCAGCTGTGATGATGCCCGAGACCCGAGAATCGATCATTGTGAGGTTCTCAAAAATCTGAAGTGGATTCAAATTGTTGCTGGATACGTCGATGATGCAGAGGGGAGTGACTTCGTCACGTTCAAAACCGCTCTTGAAATTCTGGAGGAGTGAATCCCCGTCGGGAAAGAAGAACAGCTGAAAGCGATCGGTATCCGGATTTTTTGGATCGGCGTCGGTTCGAGCGCCGGTCAGAATGTCCATATACCGGTCGACGGACTTAGGATCGTTATCCGCTATCAAGATTCGCTTGTTCATGACGTTTCCTCCAGGGATCTCGCCATTGCCGTCGGTGCCTATCTGTGCCGGTGTCATGAGGTTGATCAGGTCTGGCTGTTTGATCGATATTTCTTCTCGCTTGGGATATCCGTTTTATCTTCGCATTGTTCCCGCCGGTATATATGTGCGTAAGTTCTTGCGGAAAACAGTGTATGGTTGTGCACCACATGTGGAACTTCTTTATCGTCGCCATCATGCCGCTCTGATACCATTGTGATAAATTATATTATTCCCGGTCCTGATGTCAAAGCCAAATGTGTAAATTTAGAATGGGATATCGCAGGTAACGGAGACTTCCGGACGCGATACTGGCGTTTATGCCGGAATCGCGTCCGAACCAAAGGTCGGTGGAAGCGACTATCCCTTGGACGCAGCGTCAAAGGCTTCATCGATCCGGGACTCGATGTACCCGACTCGGTCGTCGTCCCACTCCTCGATATCGAAGCACATGGCGTCTTCACCCAGAAGCCCCTCGGGCACGAAATCTCCCAAATCGTCGGGGTCGGTGATCATTTCGCCGTAAAAACAGACGGAGATCCAGCGAGGGGCGTCCTCGATGACGTCGACCATCACGAAAAGCGACTTACTGGTCTGCAGGGGGTGCGTGCCCCTTAAGGAGTAAGTGACGCCTTTTCTGGGAATGAAGGTCATCACGGCGCCGTCTTTCGCGGCCAGATGGGTTTTGAGTTTCAGGAAGGCCTTACGGTTGCCTTCGGGGGTTTCTTCCCAATTGTCGATAAATTCCTCCAGTGTTGGTTGGGTTTCGATTGTCACGGTCTCTCCTTTCGCAAAGTGATGGATGTAATTATTTTGGACATAGCACAAAAAGCTACACCGGGTGGCCCACGACTTCAAGGGCTTTTTGCTATAGCGGTTGCAGGGCACCGAATATTTGGGAGTGCCAACGGGATGTCGGATCCTCTTTACAAAACCGTTCGGGTGTGAGATACCCACAAAAAGGAATAACATTGACCAGTATTTCAAGATTGTTATGGCGATTCAACCATGCTGCGGGAACTTTTCATCAAAAATTTTGCGATCATTGATGATTTGCAGATTCATTTTGATTCGGGTTTTACCATCATGAGTGGTGAAACCGGCGCCGGCAAGTCGATTATCATCAATGCCATGAACCTCATACTGGGTAGCCGCGCCACCACGGCTTTCATCCGAACCGGTGCGGAAACAGCTGAAATCGAAGCGTTTTTTGAGGTCGACCAAAGCAGTCCAACGGCCATTATCATGGCTGCGAACGACCTTGATCCCGCTGAAGGACTCGTGATTCGTCGTATCATCGCTCAAAACAACCGGCATCGGATTTACATCAACCATCATCCTGCCACTATCCGTCTGCTCACCGTCATATCGGAGAACCTGGCGAGCATTTCAGGACAGCACGCCCATCAGGGACTGCTTGATGAAGCTCAACATCTGCTCATTCTCGATCGGTTTGGGGGCCTTATGTCCCTCCGCCAGACGGTGGAAGAGCGGTTTCGCGGGATCCAGCCCCTCATTCGGAAGCTGGACGATCTCAGGGCGAAACAAGCGCGACAGGCTGAAGAGATCGACCTTTTGACCTTCCAACGCCAGGAGATCCTGACGGCTGATATCCAGCCCGATGAGGATGTGCGGCTGGAAAGGGAACTTCTGCTGCTGAAGAACAAAGAGACGCTTTTCCAGGCGGTTAACACTGGCATTGAGGCGCTCTACAGCGGTCGGGATGCCGTTGTGGAGCGCTTGATCGAGATCAGGAAACAACTCGAAAAGGTCGCTTGGATCGATCCGGAGCTGACGCCACGGGCGGAAGGGCTTGCTGATGCCACCTTCCACATCGAGGACATCGTGGAAGGGCTTAGAGGGTATCTAAGCGCGATCCATGTTGATGGGGGGCGGCTTGAAGCGGTCGACGACCGCCTCAATCGTCTCCATCTTCTCATGCGAAAATATGGCGGCTCCCTCGCTTCGATAACGGAGCGTCTGGCGGAAATCGACAGGGCGCTTGCAGGGATTGATGGCTTGGGGGATGAGATTGCGGCAGCGGAGGAAAGGCTGGTCCGGGATCGGCAGGCGTTGTTGGCCACGGCACGGGAACTTTCCCGGAGACGTACCGATATCGGTCGCGATCTGGCCGGGAAGGTTGAGACGGAACTTGGACGGCTTAAAATGGCCGGCACCCGATTTCAGGTCGAGATGAGCCGCATCCCGACAACAGAGGCGACTCATCCCGAACTGATCTGGGAGGATGGGGCCGTTAGCGAGACCGGTATCGACCGGGCGGCTTTCATGATGGCGCCCAATGTCGGAGAGGCGTTGAAGCCGCTCTCGGCTATTGCGTCGGGGGGCGAACTGTCGCGGGTCGTCCTGGCCCTCAAAGCGATCCTCGCCGCGACGGCATCGGTGGAGACACTTATTTTCGACGAGGTAGACGCGGGCATCGGCGGCGGGGTCGCTGAGATCGTTGGTCGGAAGCTTGCCGCCCTGGCCGGGCATCATCAGATTCTCTGCATCACCCATCTGCCTCAGATCGCCAAGTTTGGTGATCACCATTTCGCCATTGCCAAAAATGTTCACGAGGGTCGAACGCGGACGACCATCCAGCCCCTGGACGACGCGGAGCGGGTTCGGGAACTCGCTCGCATGCTGGGCGGCGTGGAGATGACCCGGGCCACCCTCGACCATGCCCGGGAGATGTTTGAAAATCGGTAGGCATCACCCTTGCGCATCTCCTTCTTGAGAAGTGAACCCGAATGGAGGTGCCGATCGTGAGGATTCCCCGCCATGAAATCATCGACTTGACCGGTTGGCGTGCCGGCAAACAGGAACGAACGGTATGAAAAAAAATCTGCTCATGATCAACACCGGTATGGGAAAGGGAAAAACCACGGCTGCGCTGGGGCTTGCCTTCAGGGCTGTCGGGCACGGGTTCAAGGTGTCGGTGATCCAGTTCATCAAGGGCAGTTGGACCTGTGGTGAGATCGAAACGGCTATGCGGTTGGCCGATGTGATCGATTTCAACGTCATGGGCCGGGGGTTCACCTGGAAATCCGATGACTTGAAAAAAGACGCCGCCCTGGCATTGAGTGCCTGGGAGACAGCCAAGGGAAAAATCGCTTCCGGCAAATACCGATTGGTCATTCTGGATGAAATGACCTATTTGTTTAAGTACGGTATGCTCGATGAAGACGCAGTCATCGCGTTTCTAAAACAACGGCCTGAAAACGTCCACGTCCTGATTACCGGGCGGGATGCTCCGGAAAAACTTGTGGCTGCGGCGGATATGGTGACGGAGATGCATGCGGTCAAGCACCCTTACACCGAGGGCGTCTCTGCCCAGCAGGGGATTGAATATTGATGGGTGTCGATTATTTGCTTGACTTTTTTTTGAGAAGGCATTAGTATCTTTTAACTCAAAAATGGCCGAGATATTATGGCGTGGCCAGTTTCATTACTGAAGGAAGATCCATTTGTCAAAGTGGCGTCCCGAGGTTAGGAACACATGAGGATCATCAATTTTTTTAGTTTAAGGAGCAAGTCACGATGGCGAATGGTATCGTAAAATGGTTTAACAGCAGCAAGGGTTATGGATTCATCGAGCAGGAAAACGGGCCGGATGTGTTTGTACATCACTCGGGAATCAATGCCACCGGTTTCAAATCCCTCAATGAAGGCGACCGCGTCACCTTTGACATCGAGCAGGGCCAGAAAGGCCCCGCCGCGGTGAACGTAAAAACCGTGTAGTCTCCGGCTGCCTGTTTTTTCGAATTTAAAAGGGCATTCCCCGATGCGGGGAGTGCCCTTTTGTCATTTTAGGAAATACTGTCGTCAAATCCCCTTCCGGGCGAGATGCTGCTCCAGGCGCTGGACAGCTAAGGACAGCATCAGGCAGATGGCGAGATACATGGCGGTGATGGTAAGCCAGACTTCAATGGTTACATGGGTGGCGGCCATGATCTGAAGTCCCTGGAAGGTGAGTTCCTGGATGGAGATGACCGATGCGATGGACGAATACTTGATGGTATTAATGAATTCGTTGGCCAGGGGCGGCAGCACCTGTTTGCCGGCTTGGGGCAGAATAACGTGGCGCATCTTCTGGAGCCAAGAAAACCCCAAGGCCTCGGCGGCCTCCCATTGACCCCTCTCGATGCCCTGGATACCGGCTCTGACGATCTCGGCAATATAGGCGCCCTGGAATACGGCGATGGTGACGACACCGGAAACAAAAGCGGTGAACCGATTGGGTTCGGCCAAAAAGACCGCGAGCCATTCCTGGGTTTGCGGGGAGCGGGAGCGGATGAACGCGTCGACCCCTAAAATCGGCATGATTTGGTCGCTGACGAAAAAGTAGAAAATAAAGATAAGGACCAGCGGCGGCATATTGCGGATCAGCTCGACGTAGGTGCGGGCGATCAGACGGTTGAACAGCCTTTGGGTCGTCCGCATGATGCCCATGACCCACCCGAGAATCGCTGCAAGCAGGGTGGCCCAGACACTGAGGCGAAGCGTGGTCCAGAGCCCTTCCAGAAGGATATTGGCGACCCATCGGCCCTCGGTATCGCGTCGGACGAGATAGGTGGGAATGATGCCCCAGTTCCATTTGTAGTTTAGCTGGATGGTGAGCCGCCAGACGATATACCCGGCCAGAGCCGCGATAATGAAAATGACCGCGATGTCGAGGAGAGAGATCTTGGGTGGTTTCTTGTGCACAGGGAAATCGTTTCTGTTTCAGGCGGTTTCAGACGAATAGCTGCGGCTTTGAAATAAGGAATGCGGTCGCATCGTCCCACCCCTGGTGCGGATTGACGCCGCCGGCCTCCATCGTCGGGAGGCCGGAGACGCTGCGGCTCATTGAATCAGGTTCGCCCAGTCACGTGTATCGAACCAGTAATGATGCTTCTCGGCCAACCAACCCTCGTCGGTGACATGGGTGATCCAACTGTTGAAGAAAGTGAGCGTGTCGAAGTCGCCCTTGCGCAGGGCGAAACCGATGGGCTCTTTGGTGAAGGTGCCCTGGATCGGCAGAAACAGGGTATCTGAATAAGCCAGTGTTTCATAGGCTGGCCGGGGGGCTGACCCGACCACCGCATGGACGTTCCCGTTCCGCAACTCCTGATAGGCCTGGGCCTCGTCGTCGAAGAGGCGCAGGGTTGCCTTGGGGATGAATTTTTTCGCGGCCATCACGGCGGTGGTTCCCAGTTTGCAGGCAATCTGGACATCGGGTTTGTTGAAATCTTCCAGGGAGTTGAATCCGGCTGCCTTTTCCTTGTGAGCGACAATCGCCATGCCTGAATAGTCATACGGAATAGAGAAGTTGACCTTGAGCGCCCGCTGAGGGCGAATGCCCATGCCACCGATGATCACGTCGAATTTTCCGGTCAGGAGGGCGGGAATGATGCCCGACCATTTCGTGGGAACGAATTCCACCTTAACGCCCATGTCTTCAGCTAGGCGTTGGGCGACATCGATCTCGAATCCGATGAAGTTGCCGCTCTTGTCCTTCATGGCCCAAGGTTCGAAGGTGTCCATGCCGACCCGAAGGACCCCCCGTTTCAGGACCTGTTCCAGCGTGCTCTCCTGAACCAGTTCTTGCTGGAGTTTGCCGGCTGCGGCGGAGCAGGCCATGCCGGCCGTCAGAGCGAGAACGATTGCCGCTTGCAGAAAAGTCGTCACTTTTTTCATATGTTCTCCTTTCAATGCATCCTCTTGTGGGGGATGGTGTCGTCCCCGCGGAACGCGACATCGCCTTCCGACTCTCGATCCGCATGGGATGGGGTTGCTGGAAACCGATGCGCCCCGTGACGCCGTGGTATTCATGAACTGCCGTTCCACGCCTGTCCTTTCCGGAGATCAGGTGATCACCTTGAAGCGGTTCTCCATGATGTTGACGATGACGGAAAGGGTTACCGTCACCGCCAGATACATGGCGGCCACCGTGAACCAGAGTTCGAAGGTGAGAAAGGTTTCGGAAATAATGGCCTGGGCTTGCATGGTCAGGTCGTAAATAGCGATGGTGCTGACCAGTGCCGAGTCTTTTATCAGCGAAATGGCTTGGCTGGTCAGAGGTGGCAGCGTTCGTCGAATGGCCTGGGGCAGAATGATGGTTCGATATGTTTGAAAAGTGCTGAGGCCAAGACTGTAGCCAGCCTCCCACTGGCCGCGGTGGATGGAGAGGATCCCCGCTCTGAAGATTTCAGAGGCGTAAGCGCCTTCGAAGAGGCTAAGCGCCAGAACTGCAGAGGGAAACCGCCCCAGACCCAGAACCGGTCCTGCGACAAAATAGATGAAGAAAAGCTGGATCAAAAGAGGGGTGTTGCGGCTCGTTTCCAGATAGAATCGCGCCAGGATTTGTGCCACAAAGGCGTTGGAGAGGCGGAACAGGGCCGTCAACAGCCCGATGGCAAACGCTAACACTAGGCTGACGATCGATATCTGGAAGGTAACCATGAGCCCCTGGAGCAGCGGCCCCGCCTGTAAACCGCTGTCGCCCCGGGTGACGATGTACCGGGGAATCTGGTACCATTGCCAGTTATACCCAAGGTTCCCAGTGCTCTCCGTAAAGAACCAGATAACGGCAACCATCAGAACAGTGAACTGAACAACATCGAATAGGGGGGATCGTATGAATCTTCGCCAGTCTTTGTTTGGTAGGTGGAGGAGTGCCGTTGTCATCTTTGCCCGTTTATCGACTGCCAGTGGTTAAGCACCCGAAGGATCTTCCGATCGCCGGGCATGCCGGATTTTCCGATGCCGATAGATGCGCCGATCCGCGGATACCGCCTAAGTCAACCCCGGCCGTTGATCGGGGATTACCCGCCCGTCCCGGGCGAAACAACATTCATCTTGGCCAGAATACCTATTCTTGTCAAGATGTTTTTCAGACCGCAGGCCGACCACCTGCCGGGATCTTTAAAGACTTCGGGTCAGGCGTGTTCCAGAACGAGGGGATGATTTCGGCCGAGAGTCGACAGATTACGAAGAACGTCGGCCGGCCCGATGAAGACGAGGCGGCCCAGAATGGCATCGGGAATTTCCCGGACGGAGGCCCGTCGAATCTCCGATCGGCTCATGACCCAGTTGAAAAGGCAGATCTCTCCGTCAAGGCGGACGAACCCCTTGGCCCTCAGGAGACCGGGGGGCAGTTGCAAGACCAGGGCGTGAAAAGTTTCCGCTGTCGCTTCTTTCAGAGTCCAGACCGTGGAGGTTAGCGTGTCTGGCGGGAGAATGACTCGGAAAGGGTCTTTCATCAGCGACTCGATGGCCGCATCGACGTTCATATCGCGAAAGGCCGCTCCGGAGGAGGATGTCGTTGGCATCTCCTCCTCTCGAAGTGCCGTGAACCGCTCGAGAGGGATCCTTCCGAAGGCGGTTTCGAAGACGATCGGATCTGGATGATGCCAGCGGATGATTTCCCGGATTCGTGAAAGCTCCGGCGGCTCGACCAGGTCGATCTTGTTGACGATGAAGCAGGTGGCCGCGGCCATCTGTTTTTCCACCGAAGCGAAGGTGTCGTAAACGGCCGTGAAGTTCGCGGCGTCGATCAGGCAGATCTGATCCCGGAAACGAAACCGGTTTCCAAAAATGGGAAGTTCCAAATCTCGTTTCATGTCCCGGGGATCGGCCGTTCCGGTGGCCTCGATGATCAGAATGTCGGGTCGGGTCTTCTGGGAGATCCTGTCGAGTCCCTTGATGAAATCGGTCTTGACGCAGGCGCAGAAAATCGAGCCTCGATTGATTTCCAGGATGTCCAGATCGTCTCCTTCGACGAGAATGCCGTCGATGCCGATGTCCCCGAACTCATTCATAAGGATCGTGAGCTTTCGGTCCGACGGGAATGCGCGCGTAAGTCGGTTCAGAAAGGTTGTCTTGCCGCTGCCCAGAAAACCGGTGATCAGGAAAACATCGGTGGTGGCGTCCATGGGAATGAACTCCTTGCTTCAGGTGGATAGATTGAAGGTCGAAGACTGACACGGGCCGGATTTTGCTTTGGCTGTCATTTTTCGGTTTTCAGCCCGTTATCGATGGCCCCCTCCAGGTCGTCCCGGGAAGGGATAGTGTCGAAGGCAAGGCGACCGTTCATGAACAAGCCTGGAATAGGTGCCAGTTTGAGACGCCGAAAGACTGCCGTTTCGCCGAAAAGGGTGACGGAGAGGCACAGAAATCGATCTCGACCGGCGGGTGATCTGAGGTTTACCGGTCGATAGATCACTCGATCCCCGTAGTGGGGCAGCACGGCTGAGACGGCGTCACCCATGAGCCGACTGGGAAGATAGGTTTCGTATTTGAACGTCACCTCGATGAGCAGTGCCGCCATGTCAGTTGCCGGTTCGGGTGTTGCGGCCGGCTCCGGCTTTCTCCAGGTTCTCTTTGATCCGATCAAAATCGAATTCGGCATCCCGAAGAGAGAGGAGTCGATCCCGGACGGTCTCGCCGGAGGCCCTTGCGGCCAGGGCCTCGATGAGCTCCTCGTACTGGGGAATGATGCTCTGGAAGACGAGGTCGCCCTCGATGCAGATGGTGGGTAGCACCTTGCCCTTGAGGGCGGTGAAGCGGGCGACGCCCGCAGCTGTTTTGATGGACCATTCCCGGTATTCGATCAGGGCCTGTATTTCAAGCGGCAGGGCGGCAATGGACTCCATCATGTAGCCGCAGGCGGCGCACTGAACACTGTCCAGAGTCAGGATGTCGATGTGAATTTTTCCTGTCATGGTAGGGCGCTCCTGGATGCCGGACCGGATTACGGCGCCGGGTACTTGGGGTAATATTCGTTGAAAAAGGCTCGGGCTTCAACAGCCTGAATGAGATGCTCCGCCGGAGTATCGAAGGGGATGTCTCAGCCGGGAGCAAAGGTATACCCGTGGGTGCCGCCAGCCGCCAGGCTGATAAGGGCGTCCTCCCTGGGGGAGATGAGCCCGAGGCTCAAAGCGAGGGTCAGTTTGAGGTTCCCGCCGAAACCCTTCCCGTGTTTCCGGGCGATGTCACGGATGAAATTGAGATTCATCTGCTCGTCCACGGCAAAGGCATGGGTGCCGACGCCACAGACCTCCTCCACGACTTTGGTGCAGTCGCCGCAGATGAAGAAGGACGAGGCGCAGCCTGCTGCATGGATGGTTCGGACACTGGCGGCGCAATTGGGCGTGACGAACTCCCGGAAGGTCTCGGGGCGGATTTGGGAGGCCACGGGGTCGACGATGGCGATGACATCGCAGCCCATCTCCACATAGAACGCCGCTGCACGCTCGCCGATCTCTCCGGCGAAGCGAATGACCGCATGGGCGAATGCCGGGTCTTTTTTGACGGCGGTGAAGATGCGGACCCCGGCAAGGTGGGAGGCCAGGGTCAGGGGACCGGTCATGAGGCCTAGCATGGCGCAGTCCAGCTCGTCGAGTTGAGGCTTGGCGATTTTTGCCGCTTCGAAGACCACGGGCCAACGGCCACTATTCTTTTCGGGCAGGGTAAGGCCTGCCGCCTCGGGGGACTGCCTGTCGCACGGATGGGTTCGAACCGAGGGGACGTTGTCCTCCCAATATTCCACCCCGCACCCGACGGATTCGGCTTCCAGAGAGAGGTCGAAGAGAAGAGGGATGCCGTCAGCGCGGTAGATTCGGGCTGCTTCCACCACCCCTTTGGCCAGCAGAGCGGAATTCTTGAAATAGCGGTCGGCCTTTTCCCGGATGAGATGGGCGCAGTTGACGCCGGCATAAGGTACCCAGGGCGGGATGACGGTCCTTCGCCCCAAGGTGGCGTCGATGAGCAGTTGTTTGGCCATGATCGCTCCTTTTTCAGTAGGGAAATGGAACGCCCAGGGCCGCGATTTCGTCCTTGACCCGCCGGTACATGTCCAGATGCTCCGGGGTCGGGATGGCCTTGGGGACATCGTAGCATTCGGGGTATTCCGCGCCCAAGGGGGCTTCAGCTGCCTGGTCCTCATAGGTCGCGAGAAGATTGAGAATAATATCGTTAACCTGCTCTCGGGTGAGCCCCCCGTGGGCCACGGCGTGTCCGGCCTCGCATCCCAGACGCGCCTCCAGCGGGGTCGCTCGGTTCCGGTATTTGTTCCGGGCGGAAGCCATCTCCCAGAGGTTCCAGCCGCAGACCGTCGAGACCATGGCATGGACGGCGGTCTCCCGAAAAAGCATCTCGGTCATGGGGCCGGCGTTGGCGAAGCCGTTGGATGTATAGATGAGCTTGCTGTTTCGGGACAAGGCCTGTCCGGCCATGGCGATGGACCATAGGAGTTCCCGGGTGGTATTGGCGCCGAGATTGAGATGGAACGGGAAATGCTGGTTGAATATGGCGCCGTGGACCACCAGACCGATGAGACTGTAGGCAACGATGGTGACGGCCGTGCCTTCGGAGCCCATGCACCAGCCGCCATAGATGGGACCGGTGAGGTGACCGGTGTAGCAGCCGTACTGGGCGTAGTGGAGAGACCGGTTGAGAAGGGTATCCGCGGTTTTGAACTCGGTGAGCCCTCCCACCAGCCGGGCATCGGTCTTCTGGACGCCCCACTGCTCGTTGGAGACGGCGATCTGGCCCGTGTCATGCTCGGCGGTGCCGACGGCCACCATGAAGATGTCCGGACGACCCAAGAGCCTGGCCGCCATTTTCTGGTTGTAAATGTGTTGGATGCAGCCGCTGATCTCCGTCGGTCCGGAGGATTCGATGAGGTGGCCGAAGGTTTCTTCCAGGATGGGACCGCAGAGACCGTCCAGGAGTGGTTCCTTGAGGTAGGCCATGCACATGGATGCATGGTATTTCTCGTCCACGGTGATGTCCGGGCTTAGGATGCAAAAGGGTGGGGTCCGATCCTCCACCTTGCGATGGGCGAAACGCCTGGCGTCCTTTCCAGCCCCCACCCAATAAAGGTCCCGGGCGGTATAGAGGGCCTCCCGGATTTCCTCGTCCGACACCTGAATGATGCGATGGGTATCGGTATTGTAGTATCCCACCTCACGGAAGAGTTCCCAGCCGGCCTGCCAGATGCGGTCAGCCATGGCGTCGTCGGCCGGACAGGGGGTCTCCGGGTCGTAACGGATTTCGTATTTCTTGATCAGTTTCTTGAGGGTCGGGGTGAAGCGTTTCGGCAGAAACGCCTCCTCTTCCATGAAGGGGCCGGTTTTGGCTCGCTCCAGGATTTCCCACATGCGATAGGCGGTCGACATCTCGTGTCCTCCTTAAGGGGTGTGCATGACGCAAATCGGCTTTCAGGCGCCGGTGCCCTCAGGCGTCGAGATTATCCCCTGAGAGCATTTCTATCCGTCACTCAAACGAAATCCGGGTCGAGGGCATTATTTCAGCAACTCGGCGATGAGGTCGGGCGTGGACCGCGCATCGGGGCAGTAAAGGTCGGCGCCAATCTTATCAGCCCAGAGCCGCGATGTCGGCGCCCCACCGATGATGACCTTGTAGCGGTCGCGGAGGCCCATCTCCTTCAGAATGTCGATGATCTCCTTCTGCCGGGGCATGGTCGTCGTCATCAAAGACGAGGCACCGATGATGTCCGCGCCCATGGCCTCTGCTTCCTTCACGAAGGTCAGCGCATCGACGTTGTAGCCCAGGTCCTTGACCTGAAACCCGTTGGTCTCCAGGATGAGCTTGACGATATTCTTGCCGATTTCATGGAGGTCGCCCTTGACCACGCCCAGAACCACCTTGCCCTTGATCTGCCGCCCCCCGGCCTTTTCGAGGTAGGGCGCCATTTCCGCCACCACGACGGCCAGGGCCTCGCCGGCCAGCATGATCTCCGGCAGGAAGATTTCGAGCCGGGCGAATCGGTCTCCGACGCGGGCCATGGTCTGGGTCATGCATTCGATCATCTTGAGGGGATCCTGACCTGCTGACAGCAGCCGTTTCGCGGCTTCCCGGGCGTCCTCGCTCTCCCCGTCTTCGACGAGCTTGCTCAGCGCTTCCAGTGACATCGTCCGTTCCTTTTCGAAGAAGATTGGTCGGTGACCGCGCCGAGCTTGGGCGCGATCGTCGGTGATTGGATTGAACTGCTCAGCTGTATATACAACTTGTATGTTCATAAATGACCGGCCGAAGATTTGTCAACATCTTTTTCTATAAGGGGGAGTCCAATTTGACCGATGGCTTCGAAGCGGAAAAAATTCTGCCAAAACCCGCGGCGTCGATATAAATGGGTCCGAAATTCACGCGGTGCGGCGTTCTCCGAAAGGGACTGCGCCATGAACAAAGATGCCGCCTGGCTATACAGCCGGGGCTAACGGGGTCAGGACCTCTCCGGATGGAAATCCCCCGCCTCGAGCATGGGGGTGAAGGTATCCTTGAAGGCCATGTCGCCCCGCATGAAATACTCCACGTAGGTCACTGGAGATTCGCAGGAATAGACGGTGCGTTGAAAATAAAAGACCGGATATCCCGGTTCCTCCCCGAACAGGCCGGCGAGACTTTCCGGCAGCCCCACCGCGGTCATGCTCTGACTGATCCGGGTCAGGGGCAGGCGGTATTTGTTGATGAGAATGTCATGGATGGAGGTTTCCGCCAGGTTTTCCCACAGGATGTCGGCGCAGTGGTCGGCGCGGAGATACCGGACGGCATAGCGGACGGGGATGTCGTTGAGGTAATTAAGAATGCAAAGCCTTATCATCTGGCCCCGGTATTCGAGGACTTCCGCGATCTCCTCGGGCGGATCGACGACCTGCGATTCGAGGACTTCGGTTCGAAGGTCGGCACCCAGGTCCTCGGCCCATTTCCGAAAGGGACGCACCCTGAAAAACCCTTGAGTGTAGTTTCCGGAGCGACGGACAAAGGTCCCTTTTCCGGGGATTCTCTCGACGGAGCCCTCCCGTTCCAGATCATCCAAGGCCCGCCGAGCCGTCATTCGGCTCACGGCGAATTTTTCAGCCAGTTGATTTTCCGAAGGAACGCCGTCAATGAAATTGTGCGACGCGATTCCTTGTAGGACGTACTGCTTGATTTTCTGGTACTTGGGTGCCTTTTTCGTCATCGTTGTGCTCATGGCCATATTTCCTCGGGCCGCCTTCCCCTGGTCCAACCCCCTCAGGTCTGCATCTTTTTGACGAAACTTGTCTATACGGGTGATGATCCGGCGGAGCCGCTGCGATGTGAAGGCTTTTAACGTCACCAAAAGGTATTATAATTTTGCTAATATAGCCTTATTACATTGGAAAGTCGAGGGATATTTTCTCCTTGACACCTGTCGACAATGGGCTTAAGGAATATTTGTTCTGTATATACAACCTGTTTCCGAAGAATACCCGCCGGTATGCCGAAAGGGGAAGGAGGCGCCGCCCGATGAAGGTGGTCTATGTCGATGTCAACCGATGTCTGGGATGCATGAGCTGCCAGCGTGTCTGCATTTTTCATCAGGCCCGGAAATGCAACGGACAGACCCCCAACATCTGGGTGTCGGTGGACATGGACCGGCGCAAGATCTTTACGTCGACGTGCCTTCAGTGCCGGTCCGCGGCATGTCTCAAGGCCTGCCCGGTCGGGGCCCTCTCCCGGGATCCCGAAACCCAGGCTGTGGTGGTCAATGAGCGGGTGTGCGTCGGATGCGGCGTTTGCGTCATTGCCTGCCCTTTCGGCAATATCAACATGGAGCCCCGGATTCGGGTCGCGGCCAAGTGCGATCTGTGCGGTGGCAGTCCCGAATGCGTCCAGGTGTGCATGGCCCAGGCGCTCCATTTCGGCGACCTCAACGAACTGGCGGAAATCAAGCGCCGGCAGGTCCGGGACAAATCCAGAACAACCTTTTTGATCCGCGCCGTGGAAAAGAAGGACGTGACATCGGAATGAAGGAGCGAACGGTCGTCAGCAACGGCACGGTCAAAACGCTCTGCCGGATGTGTAATACCCGCTGCAGCATTGATGTCGTCGTTCAGGACGGCATCATGACCGATATTCTTCCGGGGAGGGGAAACCCGGTGAACGACGGCCGGATCTGTCCTCGCGGTAAGACCGCCCTGGAGCACTTCTATCACCGCGAACGGATCCGTCGCCCCCTCAAACGGATGTCTGACGGATCTTTCATCGCTATCGACCGGGAACAGGCTCTGGATGAGATCGCGGCGTGCATGGCGGACCTCAAAGCCGGGTACGGGGCCCGTTCGGTGGGGGTCTGGAAAGGGGAGGGCGTCGGTTTTCTTCAGCAGGAAGGATATGTCCGCCGCTTCATCCACGGCTTTGGATCGCCCAATTATTTTTCCAACGATTCGTCTTGCTTCAACGGTCGCTACTTGGGCAATCGCCTGGTTACGGGATTCTGGAACCCTTATCCGCACTTTGCCGCGGCCCGCCTCATCCTGCTGTTGGGCAGCAACCCTCCCGTGTGCCACCCGCCCTTTATGAAAGAGTTCGCCGATGCCCGGAGCAAGGGTGCCCGTCTGGTGGTGATCGATCCCCGCCTCAACCCCATCGGCTGCTGGGCCGATATCTTCGCTCAGCCCCGCCCGGGCACCGACGGTGCATTGGCGTGGGGCCTCATTCATCTTCTCATCAAATCCGGCCGTTACGACCGGGATTTCGTGGATCGCTTCACGGTGGGTTTTGAAAAAATTGCCGCCTATGCCGAGCGGTTCACCCCGGCGGTCGTGGAAGCCGAAAGCGGCATCTACGCCGACGTCGTGCGGACCATCGCCGATATGCTGATTGAGTGTCTGCCGAAGGTCAGCATCTATATGGGCACGGGACTGGAGCATCATGAAAACGGCGTCAACAATATAAGGGCCATCACCATCCTTTCCTGCCTCTGTGGGGCGCTCGACATCGACTGTGGTCTCTACTGGCCTGAAAAGATGCCTCTGGCGGATCTCTCGCCCCGGCGGGAGCAGCTCCTGTCAGGGCCGAGGCCCATCGGCGCCGACCGGTTTCCGGTGCTTTACGACTTCACCGGCGAGGGTCACACCATGACGGCCATGGACTACATGCTCGGCCTGGGCGAGTATCCCCTCAAGGGGCTCCTGATCACCGCCGCCAATCCGGTGGTGACCCACCCCGACACCCTTAAGGTCGAGCGCGCGCTCCAGAATCTCGATCTCCTCGTGGTCAACGACTTTTTTCTGACGCGGACCGCCCGGCTGGCCCACTACATTCTGCCCGCCGAAACCTTCCTCGAGCGATCCGAGATCCATTGCAACATCAAGTACCACCGGGTCTATCTGACCCGGAAGGTGGCTGAAATTCCGGGTATCCATAACGAATATCGGCTTTGGCACGACCTGGCCCACCGCCTTGGCTTCGGCGAAGAGTCTTTCCCCTGGGAAACCGAGGACGACGTCAACCAGTACCTTCTGGCACCGTCGGAACTCTCCCTTGAAGATCTGGAAGCCCATCCCGAGGGAATTGTCTATCAGCCGGTCCGGTTCCGGAAACACGAGACGACGCCCCTGCCCACGCCGTCGGGCAAGGTGGAGTTCGCTTCCCGTTACCTCAAGGCCTTGGGTTTTCCCGAGATTCCCGAATACATCCAGCCCCTTCACATCCGGGAGCACTCCGAGGAATACCCTTTCCTGTTGACAACCGGGGCCCGGATGACCCTCTTTTACCACTCCCGGCACCAGAATATCGCCAAGTTCCGCCTGATCCACACCCGGGCCGAGGTCGAAATCCATCCCGACGATGCGGCCGGACTGGGAATTGCCGATGGGGAGACGGTCTGCCTCACCTCCCGGCTGGGGTCCATCGAGGTCGCGGCCCGTATCGTTCACCGGGCGGAGCTGCGTCGCGGGGTGGTGGAGGTTTACCACGGCTGGGAAGACCATCCGGCCAATATTCTCACCTTCGGCGACGTCAACGACCCCATCAGTGGTTTTCCTCTGCTGAAGGCCGTCCCCGTCCGCATCGAGAAGAAGTCGTTCCAGTTGGACTTCCGACCCGAGGCTTCTGGGAGAGAAGACGACCTCATCTAGCCGGATTTCGAGTCGTAGCCTGTTTCCCGAATCGCGCAGCTCCGACAGTTCCAGCTTTATAGATAAGCAAGCCCATGATGTCAACGCGATGTCCTTGTCGGCGTTTCGTATTGAAAAAGAGCTTGCATTTTTCAGTGGCCGATGTTAATAAAAATTAACATCGGCCACTCATGGAACCCGGCCGTCGGCATGGACTTGCAGGTTCCCTAAAAACTCTTACCCAGGAAAACATGGCATCCTTCTCTTTCGAATCATTTCTCCAGAGGGTTTTCGAGGCGACCGGCATTGCTTCCCAAAACGAGCTGGCATCGGTCTTGAACATTCATCGGGCGGCTGTCAGTCAGGCAAAGCGGAAGGGTACCGTGCCAGAGAGATGGATTCTGAAGCTGTCCCGGAAATATGGTCTGAGTCCCGAATGGCTTGAGAGCGGTGAGGGGCGCACATTCTCACGGGACGGCGGTGATAGCGAATTTTTCAACATTCCCAAAGTCTCGGCCCGGTTGTCCGCCGGTGGCGGCTCTTTTGAAACCGCCTCGACCATCGAGAGCTATTTTGCTTTTCAAAGAGCGTGGCTATCGAAAAAAGGCGATCCTCGGCGGATGGTGCTGATGGATGTCTCCGGCAACAGTATGGAGCCCGAATTGAAAGATAGAGACATGGTGCTCGTCGACCGATCCTGGACGGAAGTAGTGGGGGGGGTTATTTATGCCGTAGGGGTTGATGACGTCATCATGGTCAAGCGAATCGAAAGACAACCGAACGTTCTTGTTCTTCACAGCGACAACCCTCGATATATGCCAATCTGCCTTGAGGGGGATGCGGCGGCGGGCGTCCGAATCATCGGTCGGGTGATCTGGACATGTCGGGAATACCGGTAGGCGCTTTTTGGGCAGCATGTTAACTGAAATCAACATGGTTTTATAATTTCGGCGGGAAACAGTGATGCAGCGACCGAAATGGAAAATCTCCAATACCATCCATTAACCCTTATTAATTAAAGATCAGAAAGGAGTGCAGAATGAATATTCAGGAAGAGTTGACGTCGACAATTATGAAGATGCGGTACCTGGCCGAGACTTTTGAGACAGACGCTCATATCGGCTTTCGACGCGGGCGGGAGCGTTCCACTGGCAGTTTGATCAACGGTCTCGCTGATGAAATTGAATTTGCGCTCAACCGCTATTCTGATGGCACCGTCCGAGAGGGGCGCGGGAAAATCGTTTTGGAAACGGCATAGAGAGCCCCCTTCCCCCTCCTTTCGGAGGATGGCGGCGCCTCAAGATCCTTCCCAGGCGATCCGGGATGTAAACCTTTTCGGTTCTGGCGCGTCTAAAAATATAATCGGCCTAAATGGAAGGAGGGGCATCATGATCCATGGCGACATCACCCCGTTCGCCAAGAAGGGTGTCATATTTCTGATCGGCTTTCTGTCGATCCTTATGGTAAGCGCCGTCGGGTATGCCGACGCAATCCGACGCCACGACGGCGGTTCGGGCAGGCCCTCCCGGGGTTATGAAGGCCGCCGGGACCATCACCGACCGCCCCGCGGCGGGGAATTCCGGAGCCGGAGGGCGTACCCCCGATCGTCCCGAGCCGGGGAATATCGTGGTCCCAAGAATATCCATCGTTCGCGGCGCGCTGTCGTCAATCAAAATAACCACCGGCGAGGGCGCGTTTCCAAAGGCAATATTGTCCGGCATGAAAGACGGCCTTCCGGCTACCGGGATGGACGGACTCATTACGGGAGGGGAAACGTAGGTTCCCGATACGGCCATCATTCCAAGTATGGCCATAACGCCAAACGCACGTACCGGCATCACTTCTGCCGCCCGGGATTGAAGTGCTATCATTCCCACCGGCGGCCCTACTATTGGGGGCGTCCCTACTGGGGCTATTCACCGGGGTACATGACGGTGCGGCCTCGAATCGGCTCTCTGTTCCTTTCCCTTCCCCTGGGGTGTTTCGGTTTTTATGTCGGCGGGTCGATCTACTATTACTACGACGATGTTTATTACCAACCGGTATCGTCGGGTTATATCGTGGTATCACCCCCGGCGGTTGCGGTTCCCCAGATCGCTTCGGGGGAGGTGGAATACACCCAGGTCTCCGTCACGGCGGCGCTGCTCAATGTACGGTCCGGCCCGGGGGCCAGCCATCCCGTGTTTCGACAAGTGCGACGGGGAGAGATCCTGACCGTCGCTGAAGAATCCGATGGGTGGATCTATATCGAACTGGGCGATGGAGAGAAAGGATGGATCGATGCGCGGTATGCCGCGCCCATGGTGGCCGTCAACGGTTGATCCTTCTTCAACGCACCCCCAGGATCGACGCATCCGCAGTCGTCACCGGACAATCGCCGCCGAGGGGACGATGATGATCGTTTCAGGCAACCGGGGGCCGACCGCATCCGGCGGGAATGTCCCAGTATGCCGCGGAAAAGGGAAGATGCAGCTGACGGTGGATTCCCGATGGATCGCGGGTTTCAAAATTGGAGATCCCCATTCCGAGAAGGCGAACCCGTTTTTCGCCGGCATTGGTGGTGTCGAGCAGGAGGCCGGCCTGGGCCCTTATGGTCTCAGCACTGATGATGGGTCGGTCCAGGGTGACGCTCCGCGTGATGCACCGGAAATCCGAAAATCGGACCTTGATCGTCAGAGTCATTCCCCGGACGGTGTGTTTCCTCACGAGGGTTTCCAGGTGATCGGCCAGTTCTCTCAACACTGCCATCAGTCGATCCCGTCCTCCGATGTCCTCTGAAAAGGTGGTTTCCTTGCTGATGGATTTTCGCACTCGGTTGGCGTTGACGGGCCGGTGATCCTGCCCATGGGCGATATCGTAAAAGTAAATGCCGGCCTTGCCGAATCGCCGGACGAGTTCTATCCTCGAGATTCTTTTCAGGTCGGCACCAGTCCGGATGCCCATGGCGCGCATCTTTTCTTCCGTGGCTTTGCCGACACCGTGAAATTTCCGGATGGGCAGACGTCCGATGAAGTCGTCGGCCATGTGGGGTGGAACCACCGTGATGCCGTCGGGTTTGTTTTCGTCCGAGGCGACCTTGGCCAGGAATTTGTTGAAGGAAATGCCGGCGGAAGCCGTCAGCCCGGCCCGTTCCCGAATGTCCTGCCGAATGCATTCCGCAATGAAGGTGGCGGACGGGTTCCCTTTTTTGTTGACGGTTACGTCCAGAAAGGCTTCGTCCAAGGATAGCGGCTCGACCTGGTCGGTGTACTCGTGGAAAATTTCCCGGATCTCTGTCGACACCTGGCGGTAGACGTCAAATCGGGGTCTGAGGAAGACCGCGTGGGGGCACCGGGAAAGGGCAATTTTTCCGGGCATGGCCGAATGGATGCCGAATTGTCGGGCTTCGTATGAGCAGGCGGCGACAACGCCCCGTTTACGGGGGTCGCCGCCAACGATGACCGGCTTGCCCCGGAGTTCGGGTCGGTCGCGCTGCTCCACGGCGGCATAAAAGGCGTCCATGTCGATATGGATGATTTTTCGATATCCTTCCATGATCACGAAGTGGCGGCGAAATGCCCGCGGTTTCAGGGGACGACAGCGTGTCGCGAATTTCCCTTTTAGAAAGATCGGATCAATATGCCTTGACGGGGCGAACGTTCATGGCTTGTTTGCCTTGGGGGGTGGTTTTCAGGTCAAAGCTCACGAGATCGTCCTCCTGAAATCCGAAATGCCCGAACTCCTTTATGTTTTTGTGATAAAGAAAGATGTCTCCGTGCTCTTCGGTGGTGATGAAGCCGTACTTCTTTTTTTCGTTGTACCATTTTATGCGACCTTCCATGCATCAAATCCCTTTCTGTAGTGGCAAACTGTTGTCGGATAATGCCCGGCGTTTTCCCGATCATTTCGAAAGAAGGTCTAAAACGGCGCTTTAGACGGCCTCCAAAACAATATGCCGGAAAACGACGCGCCTCTGAGCGTCGTTTTCCGATTTGTCGCCTGATGTGTAATCTTATACATCATAACTGTAATCTATCGTCATTCAAAAAATTTATCAAGGGATAAATCAAGGACCACTGTGTTGCTGCCGATGTGTTTATGCTTTTTATTTCAAAGAGATGTGCTGCTCATGAGAATTCCGCCAAACTTATGCTTGCCCATTACAGTCACGGATACTATAGGTATCGGCCAGTCAACCCCAAGAACCGGTGCCGACATCCTTTTGGCCTCTCGGACCGGTTGGATTCTCAGGTATTGAACGGAAGAAAGGACGCGGAACCCGAAAAAATGAGACAGCGACAAGAAACAGATGTATTGGTGATCGGTGGCGGAGCGATCGGCATCTGCTCGGCTTATTATCTGCGGCGGAAAGGGCTTGACGTGGTCGTCGTCGATCGAGGGCCGGTCTGCTCGGGGTGCTCCGCCGGAAACGGGGGGCTGATCGTACCCAGCTACAGCATCCCCCTGGCCTCGCCGGGAAAGATCCTCAAGGGGCTGAAATGGATGTTTAATCCGGAAAGTCCGTTTTCCATCAAGCCCCGTCTCGACCCGGAGCTCATCCGGTGGATGCGTCTTTTTCAGCGTTCCTCCCGGGCGCGCTGTTTCCGCGCTGGCATCCCGGTGATTCGGGACTTGAACCTGAGCGGACTTGCCCTTTTCGAAGAGCTGAACGGGGAGGCCGACCTGGACCTGCGGCTGGCGCGTCAAGGGTTTCTTTCGGTGTTCAATACCCATCACGGCCTCGACGAGATTCGGGAGGAGACGCGTTTGCTGAAGGAATTCGACATACCGTTCGACATTGTTGGGAAGGGTGATGTCCGAGAGATGACGGGGGGAATCCGGACCGCCGCCGAGGGCGGCGTATTCTATCCCATGGATGCCCATCTCGATCCGCGTCACTTCGTGCTGCAGCTGACGGCGGAGGTGCGGCGCATGGGAGGCCGGATTCATGAATCGACCGAGGTGATGGGCTTCAAGACCGTCGGAACGCGGATCGTCGCCGTGGAAACCACCCGGGGAGACATCGTCGCCCGCGATGTTGTCATGGCCGGAGGATCATGGTCGACGCGGGTTCTCAGGAGCCTCGGGATACGAATTCCCATGCAGCCGGCCAAGGGATACAGCGTCACCTTTACCCGGACGGAAACCTGTCCAACGATTCCCGTGGGACTTTTAGAGGCCAAGACGGTGCTAACGCCTTTGGAGGAGACCTTCCGTGTGGCGGGAACTTTTGCGTTTTCGGGGTTTGATGAGGTCTATCGACGGCGGCGCATCCAGGCGGTGGTGCGCAGCATAAGCGCCTATTTTCCGGATATCGACCCGTTTTCCATGGATCTCGTCGAGATCTGGCAGGGATTCAGACCCTGCAGCCCGGACGGGTTGCCGTACATCGGGCGCACGGCCCGCGTGAACAATCTGATTATCGCGACCGGGCACGGCATGCTGGGCATCACGCAGGCACCCATATCGGGAAAAATCGTCTCGGCGTTGGCGACCGGAGATCGGCCGCCGCTCGATATCGGCCCTTTGAACCCGGATCGTTTTAGCCGGCCCTGAGCGTCGGTATGTTCCGATCCTGTAATACGGTAAGATACATGACGGTTGACCGGAGCGCCCGGCCTTGATAAGTAATGGTTGGATCATTATAAAAAATAAGCGCCTGAGCCGGCACCTCTAACCGGTCACCATCATGGAAGTCGAAAGTTGAAGAGATATCACAATGGGCACGGCCGCGGGGCGTGTCACGTCAACAAAGGGTTGCAACAGATGTTCAAACATCCTGGCGTCAACAGCAAGGACAGCATCTTTCGCGTCGCCCGGCAGAGCCGGATTTTTCAGGATGTGGTCGATCAGATCCAGGAGGCGATTTTAAGTGGGCAATTCCAGACGGGGGATATGCTCCCGTCTGAAAGGGAGATGCGGGAGATCTTCCATGTCAGTCGGGGCACCCTTCGGGAAGCTCTCCGGGTTCTGGAACAGAAGGGGCTGATTGAGATCCGTCTCGGAGTCAACGGCGGTGCCATGGTCAAGGCGGCTATGGCCGAGACCCTGACTGAAAGCCTCGGGCTTATGCTCCGACTCCGGAAAATCTCCCTCGATCATCTTCACGAATTCCGCGAGGATATCGAAGGTATCGTCACGGCCAAGGCCGCCGCCAGGGCTGTGGACACCGATCTCGAGAAGCTTCGGATCCTCCTGGCCGAAGCGGAAAGATATGTTGCGGGCGGCATTACCCAGTGGCGCGCGTTTTTGAATGTCGATAAGAAATTTCACCAGACCCTGGCCCGCACCACCGGAAATCCCATCTATATCTTCATCCACGACATGATCCACGACAATATTCAGCCCTACTACGATACCTTCCTTCCCCCGGACGAGCGTCGGCTTAAGGAGAATTATCAGGATCTTATGGACATTTTCGCGGCGGTTGAAGCCAAGGATGCAGAGCGGGCCGGCGATTTGGCCCGAAAGCACATCTGGCGCTTCAACGAATACATGACAGGGCGGCGCGGGGATTCGTCTCCGAACAGGTGGGAACGATGACAAAAGCCAATATCATTCTTACCGGATTCATGGGAACCGGGAAGAGCACTGTGGGAAAATTAGTAGCAAAAGCATTGGGATACCATTTCGTGGATACGGACGACCTGATTCAGATCCGGACCGGGCGAACCATTGCCGAAATTTTCAATGAAAGAGGGGAAGCGGCGTTTCGCGAAATGGAGGCCGAAACGGCCCGGGAGTTGAGCCAAAAAAGCGGTCTGGTCATCTCCACCGGCGGCCGTTTGATGCTGGATCCCGACAATGCCACCGTCCTTGGCGAGAACGGTCGGATTTTCTGCCTGAAGGCTACGCCCGAGGAGATTGTGGCGCGCATTTCCAGAGACGCGGGAGCGGCGCGCCCGCTGCTCAGAGGTGGAGAAGACCCCATTGAGCGGGTAATCGGCCTGATGCGGGAGCGGGAGGACGGCTATGCCCGGTTTCGGGAAATCGAGACGTCCGGTCAAACACCCGAAGCGGTGGCGAAGCGGCTGCTCGAAGCCTATCAGACGGATTAGCATCGTTTTGCCGGGATGTATGGTCCCCCACTCGATAATCGACAGGGTAATGGCGCATACCCCCAATGGAGGAGACGACATGAAAGCAATACTCGTCCTTCACGGCGTCAATCTCAACTTGTTCGGCCAACGGGATCCCCAACACTACGGGACGGTCACCCTGGCCGAGATCGACCGTCGCTTGAAGGCCCTTGGCACGGAGCTGAACGTTGCGGTGGAGTGTTTTCAGACCAATCATGAAGGAGAGATGGTCGAGAAAATTCACCAGGCCCATGCGGCCAAGACCGACGCCGTCGTTATCAACGCCGGAGCCTGGACGCATTACAGCTATGGCATCATGGACGCTCTTGGCATGCTTGCGGCGCCCATTGTTGAGGTCCACATGTCCCATGTCCACGCCAGGGAAGCGTTCCGGCACATGTCGGTGATTGCACCGGTGGCCCGGGGGCAGATCTCCGGCTTTGGCGTCAACAGCTACCTCCTGGGCCTCAGAGCCGCCGTCGACCTGATCCGGGACATGGACTGATGCGGTCTGTGAAAACGGTTCCATGAAGGTATATCCATGACGGAAAACCGGTTTTCAGCCCTGGCCCGAAGCATTTCAGGAGATGTCCGCACCGATGACCTGGGACGGTATCTGCTTTCGACGGACGGCAGTATTTTCCGGAAGACGCCCGCTGCCGTGGTCTACCCCAGACATGCCGGCGATGTTGCCAGAACCGTGGTCTTCGCGCGTTCCCGGGGCCTGTCGGTTCACCCCCGAGGGGCCGGGAGCGGGCTCTGCGGCGGGGCGTTGGGCGGCGGTATCGTGGTTGATTTCACCCGCCACATGAACCGTCTGATCCGGCTCGATACCGCGGGTCGTACCTTCGAATGCGAACCCGGCTATCGCCTGGGCGAACTGGAGGCGGCACTCGCCGGAAAAGGGCTTTTCTTCCCCCCGGATCCCTCCAGCGGCGAGTATGCCACGTTCGGCGGGATGGCCGCCACCAACGCCAGTGGCGCCCACAGCGTCAAGTACGGGAACGTCGCCGACTACCTCCTGGACGCCGAGGTCGTGACGGGCGACGGCCACACCCTCATGCTTTCGGAGCTTGAAACCCGGGACGCCGAAGCCCTGCCCCCGAATCTCAGGGCCCTTTATCGCCTCTACATGGAAAACAGAGGGATCATCGAGGGCGCTTATCCCCCCGTCCGATGCAATGTCGCTGGGTACAACCTCAGGGGACTCGTCGCCGGCGACCGGCTCCGCATGACCCGCCTGATCTCCGGCGCCGAGGGCACCCTCGGCATCACCGTCCGCCTGAAATTCCGGCTTTTGGAAAAACCGCCCCACGAGAGCCTGGTCGTCGCTTTTTTTGACGACATCGTCGCCGCGGCGACGGCGGTGCAGCGCATACTCCCCATGGGACCGTCGGGCATTGAAATCATGGACAAGTCCCTCCTTTCCCTTGCCGGGAAGATCGATCCCACCCTTCGGGACAGGATCCCCATCGGTGCAGACAACGTCCTCATGGTCGAGTTCGACGATTTTTCCGCGGCAACGTGCGTGGGATTGGCGGAAGCGGCCAGGGAAGGTGTCGAAACGGCGGGTCTGGCCCGGGAGGCGCATCTCGCGGTTTCGGCCGGGGAGAAGGCCCGGTTCTGGGCGGTGCGGAAGGCTGCGGTTCCCATCCTCTACCGGCTCAAGGGGGAGAAGAAGATTCTGGCGCTGATTGAGGATGCCGCAGTGCCCACGGACCGACTCGTGCCGTATTTCGAAGGCATTTACGAGATCCTGAACCGTCGGCGGATTCCCTTTGTAATCTACGGACACATCGCCAAGGGACTGCTTCACACCCGTCCTCTCCTCGACCTCAGGAAGGCCGGGGATGCCGCGCTGTTAAAGCCCCTGGCGGACGACGTTTTCGAACTTGTTCATCGCCTGGGCGGCTCGGTCTCCGGCGAGCACGGCGACGGCCGTCTTCGGAGTGCTTACATAAGGCGGTGCTACCCGGATATCTGGCCCCTTTTCATCGCGGTTAAACGTCTTCTGGACCCGGCGGGGATCCTCAACCCGGAGATCAAGACCCTCGACGACCCGAATCAGATGACGGGCCCCCTCCGCTACGGCCCGGACTACCGTGCCGGGGAACCCGGTCGCAACCGCCTCCGATGGCCCGGGGGTTTTGTCCGGGAGATCGAAAAATGCCACGGCTGCAGCAAGTGTACCACGGTAACGGCGGCCACCCGCATGTGCCCCGTGTATAAACTCACCCGGGACGAGGAGGCGTCCCCCAAGGCAAAAGCCAATGCCTTGAGGGGGCTCATCAGCGGGGCGCTTCCAGAGCAGTCTTTCTTTGAACGGGCTTTTCAGAGGGTGATGAGCCGGTGTGTCCACTGCGGAAGCTGTTTTCACGAATGCCCCTCCGGGGTCGACATTCCCAGGATGGCCGTCGAGGCCCGTGCCCGGTATGTAAGGCGGTTCGGCCCGACCCTCGAATACCGGCTCCTGACGGCCGCGGAATTCGCGGGGCGGTTCGCCCGAAAGCTTCCCGACGCGGTGAAAGGGCTTGCGGATACCCGTATGGCCCGAAGGGCAGCTGAACGGTTCGCCGGCATTTCCGCCTGGCGAAGATCACCGCATTTTCCTGCCCGTGCCCTTTTCGAGCGGGTTCCCGGCGAATCCGGCGGGGGGCGGTTCCGGGTGCTCTATTTCGCGGGATGCTACGCGACGTACATCCGGCCCGAGATTGGTGAGGCCGCCGTAAAGGTGCTGACCGCCATGGACATGACCGTCAGCCTGCCGCCGCAACACTGCTGCGGTCTGCCCATGCTGGCCAAGGGCATGACGCGGACGGCGGCGGAAAGGATCCGGAGGAACCTCGCCCGATGGGGGCGATTGGCGGTTGCGGCGGATGCCGTGGTGGTCACCTGCTCTTCCTGCGGCCTCTCCTTGATGCAGGAATGGGGATATCTTTGCGACACGGCCGAGATGCGCATCGTCCGTGAAAAAACGATGCACATCAGCCGGCTGATCGAGCGTTTCCCCGGTCGATTGAACCTCGCGCCCCTTGGTGTCAAAGTCGCCTACCACCTGCCGTGTCACCTCAAGGTCCAGCCGTCCCCGAAAAGTGCTCTCAAGCTGCTTTCACGGGTTCCGGACCTCGAGACGATCGATCTGGATAGCCGCTGCTGCGGCATGGCCGGTATCTGGGGCATGAGCGCCGCCAATATCGATCTGAGCCGGCGGATCGGCGCGGAGATGATTCACCGGCTCGACCGGTCGGGTGCGGATTTCGGGGCGACCGACTGTCCCACCTGCCGGATGCAGATGGAGGATATGAGCGGAAAGCCCGTCCGTCATCCCATCGAAATCGTTGCCGCTGCATTGCCCGGACAACCCCATCGTCAGAGGGGCTGAAGACGAGGGTGGCGGGCGTTTGCCGGAATGGATGCATGACGGCGTTCCACAGGAATTTTTTTTGGGTCTTCCCGTTTGAGAAAAGGATGCCCCTGGCACTGTGGGGTTTCACCAAGGGTTTTCGGCAAACGGTTGATCCGACCTTCCTTTTTTTGAGCATCGTTTCAGGAATCAGGACATGAAAGGAACCTTATGAACCGAATATATCCGACATGCACCGCCGTCCTTCTGGCCGTTGCGATTGTTCTGAATGGGAACCCGGCAACTGCATCCCGCACCGAATGTTCGGCGGTCGACACCCTTGTCGAGGGAAACAGCGCTGTTGCGGTCAAGCTGTATCGTGAACTCGGCGCTGCGAACGGCAATCTGTTGTTTTCACCCTACGGCGTTTCATCGGCGCTGGCCATGACCTATGCCGGGGCCCGCGAAAATACGGCCGTTGAGATGAAAGCCGCCTTGGACTTCCAGCTCGATCCGCCCGACCTGCATACCGCATTCAATCGTCTGAACCGGAAACTTACGGCCGGTGCGCGCAAAACCGGTCAGAGAATGAACATCGCCAACGCATTGTGTCTGACCGGCGGGGATGTCGACAGGGCGTTCAAGGTACTGCTGAAGGAAAACTACAACGCCGAAATTTTCACCGGAGGGATCGACCGGATCAACGGGTGGGTCCGGCGGCAGACGGAAGGCAACATCGAAAGGATTATGGAAACCCTCGACCCCCAATCGGTGTGTGTGCTTCTGAACGCCGTCTATTTCAAGGGTGTCTGGGAGCGGCGCTTCGCGGATGAACAGACCCATGAAGCCCCCTTCAGGTTGTCGTCGAGGGAGCAGGTCACTGCGCGTCTCATGTACCGGAAAGACCGTTACAGATGCTTGACGAAGACGGACTTTCAGGCCGTTGTCTTGCCTTATAAAGGGGAGGCCCTGTCCATGGTGGTCCTGTTGCCGCGGGACGTGGACGGCCTGAGGGAACTGGAGAAGCAGCTCACCACGGAGACGCTGATGCAATGGCTTTCGGAGCTGGATGCGACGTCCATACAGGAAATGGAACTCTTCCTACCGAAATTCAGAATGGAAACCGGGCATGATCTGGTGCCTCCCCTCAAGACACTGGGCATGAGGGATGGGTTTGACCCCGCGGGAAAGGCCGACTTTCGGGGCATGGGAGGGGCGAAGGGTGAGCTGTGGATCTCGCAGATCAAGCACAAAGCCGTTATGGACGTGAACGAGGCGGGCACGGAGGCCGCCGCCGCGACAGCCGTTGAAATGGCAGTGACGTCTGTCCGGGAATATCCGGTCTTTCGTGCGGATCACCCCTTCATCTTTCTCATTCGCGAACACGCGACCGGAAGCATTCTGTTCATGGGAAGAATGACCGATCCCCGAGACTTACGAGACGGAAAGCGATAAGGCCGGACGTCTCTCCGGATACCGTCCAGTGTAGCCGTGCAGCCCTCCGGCAGTTCATCGATGCGAACATCCCGGGGAAAGGGCGATGCAGGGCCGCCACCGTGCTTTTGCCGCAGCCGCCTTTCCCGCAGATCAGTATTTTCATGATATCAAACCCCTGTTGTTCCGGTTGCAGCGATTCGTCATGTTGCCGTTGGCCGGCGTGTCGATGGGACACCAAACGGAAATACGGCGCATCCTACTTGGCGCCAACGGCTTTTTTGCCCTTTTCCTGGATATCGATGAGTTTCTCCGTTTTTTCGGAAGTCTTCTCGATGCGTGGCTTGAGCCCCTTCAGGATCCGCATGACATCCTCCCGGTTCCGGGACAGATGGATGGTCAGCTCCTCCAGCGTGTCTTCATCGATCTTGATGTTTTCAACCTTTTGAATGAAACCGGCCAGTGCCAGCGCAATGTCGAGCATCCTGTCATGCTCGTCGGCCTCCTTTTTCGTCAGATACATCCCCACCTCTTTCCCATCTCGCATGACAAGATATCTCATCTCGACGGTCATGTTGTGGTCTCTCCTTTCATGGATAGTCCTGTTTTCGATGTCGACGGCATCTCTATTATCATGTCGGTTCCGGCTTGTCTGCTTTTTCCTGCCCGCAGACAAGCCGGAAGCATTGTGATGTCGTGCAACCCGGCATTCCCTCACCTCCGGGGCGATGCGCGGCCGGCACCTCGAACGCCGCTTTGACGTCAATATCGAGCCGGGGGGATGTTTTGGTTGATCCGGAAGATGTTTTCCGGATCGTATTTCGCTTTCACAGAAGCGAGACGCTGGTAATTCTCGCCATAGGCCGCCTGGACTCGCCCCTGGACCTCGTCCTCCATCATGAAGTTGACGTAGGCCCCTTCGAGGTTGAACGGGTGAATCGCCGCCCAGTAGGCGCGTCCCCATCTCTTCAGGGCATCGGCCTGTCCCGGATCGCCGTCGATTCCGGCGATCACCATGGACCATGTGGCGTCGCGCATGCGCCATGCGGTCGCCTCCTTCGGCACGCGGTGGACCGCGCCGTCGATGGGGTAGAGGTGCATGAGCGACAATTCGCTGGGCGCCTCCGCGGCCTGTGCGATGTGCGTATCGATCGCTTCATCCGTCAGGCTCTTGACAAAGTCGCCCTTCCAATACCATTGCAGCCCCTTTGGCAGAAACGGATCGAAGAACGCTTGCATCGCCGGGAACGGCATCGTTCCCATCCAGTTGAGGATGGGCGGCGGCAAGGTCTTGAGGAGTTCCGCCAGGATCATTTCACCTTCCGTCCGGGGTCCGTTGTAGCAGGAGATCACGGCACAGATGCGTTTGCCCCGGTAGTCCTTTGGAAACGGGTCCATGGAGAGCACCGTCTTGAGGCCGAGGAATGCATACAGCTCCTCGGGTGCAGTCGGCAGGAAGTCGCGATAGGCCTGCATCACCGCCTTGGCGTGAGCCGCCTCCCAGAAGATCGGACCGGCATAAACCGTCTCCGCCGGATGTGCCTGGAACAGGAAGCTTGTCACTACGCCGAAATTGCCGCCGCCGCCGCGCAGCGCCCAGAAGAGATCGGGGTGCTCCTTCTTGTCGGCCTTGACAAGACTGCCGTCGGCCAGGACAATGTCCGCTTCGATCAGATTATCGATCGTAAGCCCGTACTTGCGCGTGAGGTACCCCGTGCCGCCGCCGAGGGTGAGACCCGCGACGCCGGTGGTCGATACAATGCCGAACGGGACGGCCAGTCCAAAGGCGTGGGTGGCATGATCGACATCCCCTGACGTGCAGCCGGGATCGACGCGAACGGTTCGGCTCGCCGGATCCACGCGCACGCTTCTCATCATCGAGAGATCAACCATCAGTCCGCCGTCGCAACTGCCAAGGCCGGGGCCGTTGTGGCCGCCGCCGCGAACAGCGATGGGCAGGCCCTGATCGCGGCCGAAGCGCACCGCGGCGATGATGTCGGCGACATCGAGGCAGCGCGCAATCAGGCGTGGTCGCTTGTCGATCATGCCGTTGTAAAGAGACCGGACGACATCGTAGTCCGCATCACTGGGACTGACGAGTCGTCCGCGAATTTTTTGCTTCAGTGTGGATACGATCTGATCGTTCATTGTTATTCTCCTTCATGGGACGGCTATACCGATCCGGTATTACGGCACCGCCGCAAGGATCGAATATCGCAGCCGCCGACGGTATGCCAGGGCACCGGGCAACGCTCATCTCGCGGGTGACGCAGACCATGGTCATGCCCGGCGATTCTCAGATGGTCCATTCGTCATGGACGATCCCGACGAGGTACCAATTCCCCTGGTGCGTCTCCAGCACCAGACGAAGGCTTCGCCAGTCCATTCCGCCAAGCTTGGGATCCATCCCCTCGAAATGATACTCGATGAAAATCGCTTCGGGATAGAATTCCGGAATATTGTTGATGGTGTTTCCTCTCCCGATGACCGTGTCGGCGCCGACGGCCTGGGGACGGATGAAGTCGGCATCATATACGAATCTTTTGAAATAATCGCCAAATGTCTTTGTGATGGGGCGGCCTGAGCCGTCGAAGTGCCCCCAGCGGTAGATCGACGGGTTTGACATTAAATCCTTTATGTCGCCTGCCTGGAAGACCAGATCTTCATCCCTGACATAGGTGTACGGCGAGAACCGAACCCCTTTTTCCGGGTGAACGAGCCTGGAAAGACGCGCCATATCTTTTTGCTTGAGTGCCCACATTATTTCTCCGGCTCGCGCTGAAACCGCCGCATCCATGGCCCCCACCTGTCGTGCCAGGTAGCGCCTGTTGACCCATCCGTTCAGGTCTTTGTAGTGAATCGGCATCCAGGCCGATGTTTTCGCTTTTTGGGGTGTCTCACGAATCTGAATATTCACTCCGTAAAATGGGATATGGCCGACCACGGCCGCGTTCACATCAGGCCTAGCCCGGACGTTGAGAACATCGTCGGGTGCGACATTGACCACGGTGTAGGTCAGATGCACCGTTTCCGCCGTCGGGTCAGGAGAACGGCTGGGGGCGGCCGCTTTTCCGGATTGGAGGCTTCCGCAGCCGACCGCGATAAAAAACAGCAGGAAGACCCCGGGAAACACCTTTGAAAACCGCGTCTTGTTTTTCATCGGGCAGAGCGTCGCCATTATAAATGCCTCAGCATGTCGATCAGCAGGGGTTGGGGACTGCAGTCGGTCTTGTCCTTCCTCGTGTTGGCGTGGGTCAAGAGACCGCGGACCTTTCCGTTACACGCGTCCGGTTTGAAATCGAAGGCTTCGGCCGGGCTTTGGGTCTCTATCCACTCGACAAGCCCCACATCGAGATTGACCTGATCATGGCGCCGGCGGATTTCCCTGAGCAACTGATGCACCGCGCCGATCTGAGCTTCGGAATATTTATGGAAGTATCGAAATCCACGGAATTCAAAACCCAGATCGATCACCTGATCGTCTGGCAGTATGCTGTTGACGTAGGTGTAAAATTTCCCTCCTCGCCGGTCGACCCAGCCATAATTGCAGATCTCAATGCCGATGGAGTGCGGATGAAGAAGGGAACTGTTGTTTTTCCCGAGATGGTACGCCCACCCCTCATCCGGAAAGCATTCGACGATCTCGCCGTCGTGGGTCGTATCGCCCTTGACGCTTCTGTTGCCGACGACGAATTGTGTCGCGATGCGACCCCGATCGTCATTGTTCCATGAGCGAATCGTGGCGTATGGATCGTGGCCGCCCGCGGTGTGGTGCAAAAACACATAGAACTTGTCTGTCGGGCCGCCCAGGTATTCGTTTTTATCGAGATAGGATGTATGGATCAACAGGCCGTCCGCCGTGGTCCGGGTGCTGTCCTGGATATCGGTTGTCAGGAATTCCTCCAGATTGAGGCCTAAGGCCGCAGCGGTCAAAGGACCGACGATACCGTCATCCTCGAGCTGCCGGCTTCTCTGAAATTGTTTTACCGCCGCTTCGGTTTTGGGGCCGAAGATGCCGTTCGTTTTGATGCCCAGTTTTTCCTGAACGGCCTCGACCGCATCGCCGGTGTCTCCTCTTTTCAGTATCATGACGTTGTCTCCTTCAGACGGAATCGGATGTTGCGGCTGATCACCGTCGCTTTTAAACAATGTTTTGATCTTCAGCGTATTCTTAAAATGCCGTACCATTGACAGGTGTCGCAGGCGAAAGAAGATTCAGGAAGGATCCTGATGGGGATGGGCAGGAGAGATAACCGCAAGGAACGTCGCTGCAGAAAGGCATTACCATTTGAAATTCTATCGATAATTTTGGAGTGTATGCATAAAATTGTCGAAGTCAAAAAAAATTGCTTCAACCGCCGGAAAGGCAACCCATTCCATCGTTGGGGGAGAAGTCGGATATATTGTAAAAACTCAACTTTCGACTTTCATAGGCCGGCACCTCTTTCCGGTTACCATCATGAAAGTCGAAAGTTGAAGTAAAAATATATTTACATAATCTATACATTCATGTTGACATTTTTATCCGTCAGGATTAATTTCGCGTTATCTATACCGGAAAGAACTGACGATTCCCCGTGTTCGAATCCAATGCCTGTTCGATGGGGGTGGCGCACTGCTGCTTTCCGACAGTTTGGCTCTCGAAAGTCGAACACGTTGTAATGCTGAGAAGGTTCGGAATGAAGCCGATATCGTCCACCGATCTGACGGAAGCACAGCGCAGGGTTCTGGCATATCTCCATCGGGAGATCCGGGCGTCCGGGCGCACGCCGAGCCTGAGAAAAGCGGCCGGGGACCTGGGGATCAGCCACGCGGCCGTGGGGCAACTTATCAAGGTTCTTGAAACCAAAGGATATCTCCGGCGGGAAGGGCGCTACAGCCGTGTCCTCCACATCCTGAACCGCGCCGACGAGACCGCGGGTCTCCATCGTTTCCGCGAGGTCGCCGTCATCGGCCGAATAACGGCGGGGCTGCCCATGTACGCCCAGCAGGAGTGGGCGGGGACGGTGGTCGTCGACGCTGAAATCTACCGGGGGCGGGACCTTTTTTCCCTCCGGATCCGGGGGGATTCCATGCGGGGTGCCGGCATCTTTGATGGCGACATCGCGGTATGCGAGCCCCGGCAGTTCGCCGAAAACGGTGAGATCGTCGTGGCCCTGATTCACGGCGACGAGGCCACGGTGAAGCGGTTTTTCCGGCGCGGCGACCACATCGAGCTGCGCCCTGAAAACGCCGCCTACCCACCGTGTCGGTACGCATTCGACGAAATCCTGATCCAGGGGAAGGTTGTGGGCGTGGTGCGCGGCCCGAAAGGCATTCCCCACCGGCCGGTTTGACGGGAGCGTGTCATGAGCGGGCGAGCCTGTGAGATTTTCGTGGGGACCAGCGGCTATTCCTATCCCGAGTGGACGGGGGCGGGCTTTTACCCTCCGGGAATGAAGCAGCGCGAGATGCTCGCCTTCTACGCCGGTCGGTTTGCGGCCGTCGAACTCAACTTCACCTGGTACCAGATGCCCAAAGCCGACGCCCTCGACCGAATGCGGGGCCAGGTGCCCCCGTCGTTTCTTTTTGCGGTCAAGTTGAACCGGACCCTGACCCACGAGGTGTCGCCCGGGGAATGGCCCGAAAACGCCCGGCGCTTCCGGGAGGGGATTGCCCCCCTGGTCCAGTCCGGACAGTTGGGGGCGGTGCTGGTCCAGCTGCCGCCCTTCTTTCACCGCACCCCTGACCGTCGGCGCTACCTGGCAAATCTCCTGGAGGCCTTGGACGGCCTGCCGCTGGCCGTGGAGTTCCGCCACGCATCGTGGGCCGCGGAAGCCGCCGCGGAAAAGGTGGCGGCGTCCCTGGCGGCCCGCCGGATCGCTCTGGTCGCCGTGGACGCACCCCGCCTGCCCGGTCTCTATCCGCCGGTGCCCCCGGCGCCTGTCGGCAGGATCATCCCCCCCGCGTTCTTCTATCTCCGGCTCCATGGTCGGAACGCTGCCGGATGGCGTTCGGGCGTCATGCAACGGCAGTTCGATTACGACTACAGCGAGGCCGAGCTGCGCGAGTGGACCGAAGCGCGGATTCCTGCCATGGTTGACCGGGCCGCCCGGGGATTTGTTTTTTTCAACAACCACGTCCGGGGTCAGGCCCCGCGGAATGCAGAGGCCCTGGCGGCGCTTCTCGTTGCCCGAGGGCTTTCCTGCAAACCGCCGCCCGGCCGCTTTTCGCCGTGCGGGTTATCGGAGGAACTGCCGTGGACCGGGCCGTCATCCACCTAAACGTGGCTGATTTCGCGGTGTCGGTGGAGCGCCTCATCGACGCCCAACTCCGGGGACGACCGGTGATCGTGGCCCCCGGCGACACACGCGCTGCCGTGTACGACATGAGTGACGAGGCTTTCCGGGCGGGGGTCCGCAAAGGGATGTCCCTGGCCCGGGCCGTGCGGATCTGTCGGCGTGCGGTCGTCCTTCCGCCCCGGCCGTCAAGATACGAGCAGGCCATGACGGCGGTGTGCCGACTGGCACGCCCGTTCTCTCCCCTCATCGAGTCGGGCGGAAACGACGGCCACCTCTTCGTGGACGTCACCGCGTCGGGACGATATCTCGGGCCGCCGGTGGACATGGCCTGGCGCATGCAGCGGGAGATCAGAAGACGCCTCGATCTCGATCCCATCTGGGCCGTGGCATCCAACAAGCTGACGGCCAAGGCGGCTACGCGGACGGTCAAGCCCGCGGGCGAGGCCATCGTCGGGGGCGGTGAAGAGGCCGATTTTCTGGCCCCCCTGCCGTTGGGCCTTCTGCCGGGCATCACCCCGTCGGACCTGGTCCGGTTTCGGGACTTCAATTTTGATCGCGTGGCCGACGCCCAGGCCCTCGATGCCGACCAGATGCAGGTGGCCTTCGGGCGTCGGGGGCGGATTTTCCACGACCTTGTCCGGGGCGTCGATCCCTCGCCGGTGGCGCACATGAACCAGCGGCCGCCCCGGGTCGCGGCGGCACACGCCTTCGGGGGCGACACCAACGACGATCGGATTCTGGATGCGGCGCTTTACGGACTGGTGGAAACGGCGGGTACCGCGCTGCGGGAGCGTCGCATGACGGCCCGGCGGATCGGGGTGATTCTCGACTATGCCGACGGGGTGCGGTGCGCCCGGCGGCAAGCGTCCGCCGTGGGGACGGCCGACGATCCGGCCCTCTACGCTTTGGCCCGAGGGGCTTTCGGGCTCGCCCGGATCCGTCGGGTCCGGATCTGTCATATGAGCCTGGTCTGCGATCGCCTGGTCTTCCCCTCGGGGCAGATGAGCCTGTTTGACGACGGGGGCAGCCTTCGGCAGGCGCGTCTGGGAGCGGCCCTGGATGCGATCCGGCGCCGCTTCGGTCGGGATGCGGTCCGAATGGGGCGGACCCTGCCTGTTTAATGTTTCACGAACCGGAACACAAGCCCATGCGTCTATCCGAAACAGCCACGCCGGCCAAAACACCTGCCCTGGTGCCGCTCGTCGTCCGATCCGGCTTTTCCCTCATGTGGGGCACCGCGACCCCGGCGGCCCTCTGCCGAAGGGCCCGGACGCTGGGATACCGGCGCCTCGCCATGACCGACACGGACAATCTGTACGGGCTCTGGCCGTTTCTGGCGGCCTGCGATCGGGAGGGCATTCAACCCATTGTGGGGGCCGAGGTTACCGAGCCGGGATCCCGGCGCCGGGCGGTCTGTCTGGTGGAGACACCGGCGGGCTACGCCAACCTGTGCCGGATACTCACCCGGCGGCACCGGGCGGCCGTCTTCGATCTCGGCACTGCCGTGGCCGAGCTCGGGGCGGGACTCACGGTGCTTACGGGCAACCCCGGACTGATCCGGGAATGGCGGGATGTCGGGCTCACCGTGGCTGCCGCCGTGCCCCGGTATCCCGTGGCTGCCGTCCACCCCCTCGCCAGGGCCGCCCGGGATATGGCGGTTCCCCTGGTCGCCGTGCCCGGGAGCTTTCTTCTCGATCCGGCGGATGCCGCCGTCCACCGTCTGCTCCGGGCTATCGCGGGCAACACGACCCTCTCGGGCGTCCCTTCCGAAGACTGCGCCCCGAAGGCGGCCTGGCTGGCAACGCCGACGGTGTATGCCCGGCGCTTTCAGACGTGCCCGGAAACGATCCGGGCGACGCACGATCTGGCCGAGCGGTTGGTCTTCACCCGGCCCGGTTTCGGTACGATCATGCCCCCCTGGGAGAACGGGACGGGCCGGGGTGCCGATGCCGAGCTCCGGGTCGCAGCCTTTCAGGGGGCCCGGCAGCGCTACGGCCAAGACCTGCCCGAGGCCGTGACCACACGGTTGGCGTATGAACTCCGGGTGATCGCCGACAAGCGGTTTTCCGCTTATTTTCTCGTGGTGCGGGACATCGTGGCCCAAAGCCCCCGGATCTGCGGCCGGGGATCAGGGGCCGCCTCCCTGACGGCCTACTGCCTGGGGATTACCAACGTCTGTCCCATCAAACACCGTCTTTATTTCGAGCGGTTTCTGAACCCGGGACGGAGCGACCCGCCGGACATCGACATCGATTTCGCCTGGGACGAACGCGATGCCGTGCTCGCGTCCGTTCTCGGGAAATTTTCCGGCCGGGCGGCCCTGGTGGCCAACCACGTGCAGTTTCAGCCCCGGATGGCGGTTCGGGAGACGGCCAGGGTCTTCGGCCTGCCCGAAGGGGAGATCCGTCGAGTGATCCGCCGCGTTCCCCGCTACAACACGGGAGACGGATCGCTTCTGGATCATATCCGGTCCCGGCCCGAATCCCGGGATCTCGACCTCGCGTCCCCCTGGCCGGAGATCATCAGCCTCGCCGAACGCATCATCGGCCTGCCCCGCTACCTTTCGGTCCACTCCGGCGGCACGGTCATTACACCCGGGCCCATCGACCGCTACGTCCCCCTCGAGACGGCGCCCAAGGGGATTCCCGTCATCCAGTGGGACAAGGACGGGGCCGAGGATGCGGGCCTCGTGAAGATCGACCTTCTGGGCAACCGCAGCCTCGCCGTGATCCGGGATGCCGTGGTCGAAGTCCGTGCCGCCGGTGCAGTCTTTGACGAGCGGAACTGGGTCCCCGAGGACGACCCCGCGACCCGTGCGATGGTGGCGGCGGGCCGCACCATGGGCTGTTTCTACATCGAGAGCCCGGCCATGCGGCTTCTCCAGCAAAAGACCGGGCGAGGGGATTTCGAGCATCTCGTCATCCACAGCAGCATCATCCGTCCGGCGGCGGGCGGTTGCATCCGGGAGTACATCCGGCGGCTTCACGGGGAGGTATGGACGCCCATCCACCCCCTCCTTGCCGACGTGCTGGGCGACACCTACGGCATCATGGTCTATCAGGAAGACGTCTCGAAAACCGCCGTGGCCTTGGCCGGCTTTTCCCACGCCGATGCCGATCGGCTCCGGAAAATCCTTTCGAAGAAAGACCGGGAATACCACCTTGGCGATTTTCAGGAGCGATTTTTCGCGGGAGCCCTAGAGCGGGGCGTGCCGACCGACGCGATCGAACGCGTCTGGGAGATGATCATGAGTTTCAGCGGCTACTCCTTCTGCAAGCCCCATTCGGCTTCCTATGCCCGGGTCTCGTTCCAGGCGGCCTACCTCAAGACCCACTTCCCGTCGGCTTTCATGGCCGCGGTCATCAGCAACCAGGGGGGATTTTACAGCACCTTCGCCTACGTCTCCGAAGCCCGGCGCATGGGGCTCAAAATCCTGCCCCCCGACGTCCGAACCAGCGGCGTCCGTTGGGCGGCGACCGGACCTGACGCCCTCCGGGTTGGGCTTGCCGCGGTCAAGGGGCTTACGGCGGAGACCTGTCGGCGCACGGTCGTCCGACGTCCCTTTGCGAATTTGTCGGATTTTCTGTCGCGGGTGCGGCCCGACGCGGCCGAAGCCCGGGCACTGGTTCAATGCGGCGCCCTGGACGGCCTCCTGCCGGGGGCGAACCGGGCCGCCCTGATGTGGGCCGTCGCCCGATGGGAGCAGCGCGAGCGTTCGCCTAGTCTTTTCGAAGATAAGGCGGGCATTCCGGTCTTGAATCCGGACGCCGAAATCGTTCGTCTCCGCCGGGAGTTCGCGGTCCTCGGGTTCCTGTGCGACCGGCATCCCATGGCCCTTTTCGAGGGAAATCCGGCTGTCGAGGGAACCGTGAAGGCCGACCGCTTCCATCGGTATGACGCCCGGCGGGTCCGTGTTGCCGGGTGGCTGATCACCGAAAAGAAGATCCGGACCCGCCGCGGAGACCCCATGGAGTTCCTCTCCTTCGAGGACGAGACCGGTGTTTTCGAGACCGTATTTTTTCCGGAAGCCTACGATCGCTTCTGCCGAATCCTCGAGGTGAACCGCCCCTATCTCCTCTCCGGAAAGGCGGCGCGGGAATGGGGCGCCGTCACGCTCACCGTCGATAATGTCCGGCCCTTGACGATTCGGCCGATAATGCGGCGGTGATGCGTCGACATCGAAAAATCGATGTCTTTTCCGGTGCCGGCGAGTTCTAACCTGCCCGGCGGATTGACTTTTGAATCCTCTTCCGTCATGATTTTCAAATGGCGGGCATATGGGTCCGGGAAGGAGACAACCATGGTTGAAGGGGAGAAAATGCCTTTTGGAGGGCTTGCGGATTTTTCCGCCATCGATTTCTCCGCGATCTACGCTGTCTTTCACGAAGGGGTCATCGTGGTGGACGTGGAGGGCCGGATCGCCTATTACAACGAGACCCAGGGGCGCATCGACGATCTTTCGCCCCATGAGGTCGTCGGGAAAAGGATTGTGGAGGTCTATGACCTCACCCCGACCCAGAGCACGACCATGCGGTGTCTCAAGAGCGGACGTCCCGTCGTCAATCAGCCCATTTTCTACCGGACGCGGCTGGGGCGGTTCGCCAACGTCGTGAGCAACGTCTATCCAATTTACTCGGAGGGCAGGGTCGTCGGCGCGGTCAGCTTCACCAAGGATTACCAGATGGTCGAGAAGATCATCTCCTCTTCCTCCGCCACGAAAAAACCGCGGGTCTCCGGCAGCGGGACCCGCTATTCCTTCGCGGACGTCGTTGGATCGAGTCCCGGACTTCTGGCGGCGATGCAAACTGCACGGATGGCGGCGGGATCCCCTTCGCCGGTCATGATTATCGGCGAAACCGGAACCGGAAAGGAGATTTTCGCGCAGGCCGTCCACAACCACGCTTCGAGGCAACGACGCAGCTTTATTCCCATCAACTGTGCCGCGATTCCTGAAAATCTGTTGGAGGGGATCCTCTTCGGAACGACTCGGGGCGCCTTCACCGGGGCGGTGGACCGTCCGGGACTTTTTGAAAAAGCCACAGCCGGAACGCTCTTTCTGGACGAGCTCAACGCCATGCCCCTCTCGCTGCAGGCCAAACTCCTCCGGGTCGCCCAGGAAAAAAGCGTTCGCAGGATCGGCGCGCTTGTGGAGACGCCGGTGGATCTGAAGATCATCAGCTCCCTCAGTGAGGATCCCTATCATGCCATGAGACACCGGACGCTTCGGAAGGATCTCTTTTACAGGCTGGGCGTGGTGATCATCACCCTCCCGCCGCTCAGGGAGCGTCGGAAGGACTTGCCGGCGTTGACGAAACATTTCATTGGCCGGTCCAATCGGGTGATGAAAAGATCGGTCGCATCGGTCTCGACAGACGTGATGCAGGTCTTCAGGAGCTATCCCTGGCCCGGCAATGTTCGGGAGTTGGCTCACGTCATCGAGGGGGCCATGAACGTCGTCGACATGGGAGACAGGTTGATCCGTCTGGAACACCTGCCCCGCCACATTCAGGCTTTCAGCGGGAATGCCTTTCCGGCATCGCCGTCCGGCTGCCGTGAAACCCCGGCGTTCGAACCGGACCGTCCTCTCGAGGAGAACCGCGTACCCGCGTCCATGGAAACCCTCGAGCGGGCTAAAAACAGCGTCGAGGCGGAGGCTATCCGCCGAGCCCTTTCGGCTTCAAATGGGAATGTGGCCCGGGCCGCCCGCATGCTGGGGCTGTTCTCTGCCCAGACCCTCCACTACAAGCTGAAAAAATACGGCTTCGACCGAAAAGATTTTATCCTCAGGTGAAAAAAGACAAAATATTCTGACAAAAAAATTTTATATTATTTCAACTTTCAATGGAAGGAGGTGCCGGGAGGATACGGCCCGCGCCCCACGCGATTTCGTTCAAGTGCCGCTAAAGGGATGCGGGCTGTATCCTCCCGGCACCGGCCTAAATTTGATTTGATGTAAGAATATATTCCGTTATCAACGCTTTTCCGGTCATGAACTGGGCTTTGGCACATGCATTGCTTAATCCTGAGAAATTCCGTCAACACCGAAACCTAAAGGATGATTTATGCCGTATTTTGAGTATTTTTCCCGGAAAGAAGTTGAAGAGATTCACGCCGCGACGCTTCAGGTGCTGGAGACCGTGGGGGTTGATTTCAGTTACCCACCGGCCCTGGCGATTCTGGCCAAGGCCGGCTGCAGGGTGGATGGTGAGCGGGTCTATTTTCCGCCCAAGCTGGTGGAGACACAGGCGGCCAAGGCCCCTTCCGAGTTCACCCTTTATGCCCGAAATCCCGAGAAGAACGTGGTGATCGGGGGGGACAACATCGCCTTCATCCCGTGCTACGGCCCGCCTTTTGTCACCGACCTCGACCAGGGGCGTCGGGAATCGGTGCTCGAGGACTACGTCAACTTTGTCAAGCTCGGCCATGCCAGTCGGTCCATGGACATTACCGGTGGGATGATGGCCGAACCCAATGACATCCCCCACGAACGGCGCAACGCCGAAATGATGTATGCCTCCATGCGATATTCAGACAAGCCTTTCATGGGGGGCGCCATTGGCGAGAAGGCCGCCCGGGAGACAATCGAGATGGCGGGGCTCGTCTTTGGCGAAAAGGCGGCGCTCGCGGAACGGCCGCCCTTTATCAGCATTCTCTGCTCCCGAACGCCCTTGGGATATGACGATCGGATGTTGGGGGCGATCATGACCTATGCCGCGGCGGGAATGCCCCAACTGATCTCCTCCCTTTCCATCGCCGGGGCCACCTCTCCGGTCACTCTGGAGGGGACCCTGGTCATCCAGAATGCCGAGGTCCTGGCCGGCGTTATCTTGACCCAGCTGGTCCGGGAAGGGGCACCGGTGGTGTTCGCTGGCTCCTCGTCCGCCGCCGCCATGCGATTCGGAACCCTCAGTATCGGCGCCCCGGAAATGGCCGTCAATACGGCCGCGACGGCCCAGATGGCCCGGTTTTACGGCATCCCTTCCCGTGGCGGCGGCGCCCTTACCGACGCCAAGATTCCCGATTCCCAGGCAGCCCTCGAGTCCATGATGAGCCAGCTCATGGCCACCCTCACGGGCGTCAATTTCGTGCTCCATTCCGCGGGCATTCTCGAGAGCTACATGATGGCCTCCTATGAAAAGTTCGTCATTGACGATGAAATCTGCGGCATGTGCAAACGGATCAAGCGCGGTGAGGAGATTACGGCGGAAAAACTGGCCCTGGATGTCATCCGGCAGGTCGGACCGGGCGGTGAGTATCTGACTCAGATGCACACCTTCCAGAATTTCAGAAAGGAGTTCTACGCGCCGATCATGGAGGAGCGGGAGAATTTCGCCAACTGGTTCAAAAAGGGCGGCTTGACCCTGGAACAGCGCGCCAACCGAAAATGGAAAGAAATTCTCGAAAACTATGAGGAACCAACGCTGCCTGAGGATTTAGACCGGGCGCTCAGGGAATACGTCGCGGCTTTGTAGCTCTGCTGCCGTCTCAGCGACGACGGCGATTTTCATCGGAGCCGGTCCTCACATGGGCTTTTCACGGATTGAGACGCCTGTGGGGGCCGGCACCCCCTGATGATGTAGATTAAGATCCGTTTCTCTATAACGCATCGCCAATGCGGACTGTCTTATTATCCCCCAACGGGTATCGCTTCCCCCAATCTCCATGTTGACAGAAAAAAGAAACCTGTGATAAGTTTCCTTAATTTCAATAAAATAAATTGTGTAGCGCCAAGCATGACATAAAAATATAGCATAAGCAGCGCTATTAGGTGAGAGGATATCGATAGATCTGCCGCTTGCGGGAAGGCGTCCGGAGCGGCGAGCGAAATAAAAATGTGGCACATCGAAAGAAAAATGTGGCATAAAACGGTATAGCGTTCTGCTTGCGGAAAAACGTCCGGAGCGATGCGTCAAGGAGAGAAATATGGCGATAGAAAAGGTCTACAGTGTTTGCGGTATGTGTACGGTTCGTTGTCCCATCCAGGCGGAGGTGGAAAACGGTGAGGTCCGTTTCCTCCAGGGGAATCTCCACGTGCCGGCCATGAAGGGGGCGGTCTGCCCCCGGGGGGCCGCGGGCATCGCCCTTATCAAGGATCGGGAGCGGCCTCAGGCGCCGATGATCCGGGAGGGGGCCCGAGGCGAGGGAAAATGGCGGACCGTCACATGGGATGAAGCCCTGGATCATGTGGCCGAGAAGCTGATGGAGATCAAGGAGCAACACGGCGCCAGAGCCATCGCCTTTTCCGACCGCGGCGGTCCGTTTCGCGATTTTCACCGGGCCTTTCTCAAGGGACTGGGCACGCCCAACTACTGTAATCACGACACGTCGTGCGCGCGGAATGTCCAGCACGCCTGCATCTCCGTAACCGGCATGGGGCGGAAGGGGGTGGCTTACGACCTGAAGAACGCCCGACACGTGGTGCTGCAGCTCCGAAACATATTTGAATCCATCAACGTCCAGGAGGTCAACAATCTCATGGACGCCATGGAATCCGGGTGCAAGCTGACGGTCATCGACATCCGGGGCAACGTATCGGCCGCCAAGGCGGATCGTTTCTTCATGGTTCGTCCCGGCACCGATTACGCCTTCAACCTGGCCGTTATCCACGAGCTTCTGACCAAGGAGCTTTACGATAAGGATTATGCCGACAAGTATATCAAGGACCTCAATGTGCTGAAGGCGTTTGTTAAACCTTACACGCCCGAATGGGCGGAGACAGAGACGGGCGTGACGCCGGAGGCCCTCCGCCAGTTCGTCCGGGAACTCGCCGCCGCCGCGCCGGCCGTGCTCTGGCACCCTGGCTGGATGACGGCCCGGTACACCACCTCCTTCTATGTGAGCCGCACCATTTACATCATCAACGCCCTCTTAGGGTCCATCGGCGCCAAGGGGGGCCTGCCCATTGTCAGCAAGCCCGGGGACGTGGGCCGCAAGGGGCTAAAATCCTTCATGGATCTCTATCCCAAGCCCGAAGAGAAGCGGGCCGACGGCGCGGGTTGGCGCTACCCCCACCTGGAAGCGGGACCGGGGCTGCCCCACCTGCTCTTCAAGGCCATGGAGACCGAAGATCCCTATCCGGTGAAGGCTTATATCGCCTACCGGCACGATCCCCTCATGGGATTTCCCGATCCGGATCGGCTCAAGCAGATGTTCGATCATCTCGACTTCATGGTTTCGGTGACTTTTTCGTGGTCGGATACCGCCTGGTATTCCGATGTGGTGCTGCCGCTTTCGCCCTATCTGGAGCGGGAGAGCATCGTGGCCGCCAAGAACGGGGTCAAACCCCAGTTCTTCGTTCGAGACCGTGTGCTGGAGCCCCGCTACGACACCAAAGCCGACTGGGAGATCATCGCGGGCCTGGCGAGGCGGATGAACCTCCCCGAACTGGCCTACGCGTCCATCGACGACATTCGCAAATTCCAGCTGGAAGGCACCGGCGTCAGCCTGGACGACTTCAAGGAAAAGGGCTTTGTGGTTCTCGCGGATCAGCCCAGCTATCCACCGCCCAAATTCAAAACGCCCAGCGGCAAGTTCGAGATCGTCTGTGAGATGTTGGAGAAGCAGGGGCTGTCGTCCCTGAAGCCCTATGTTTCGCTCCAGCGTCCCCCTGAAGGGCAGTTTCGCCTGACGTTCGGTCGATGTGCGCTGCATACCCAGGGGCATACCGTCAACAACCTCATGCTCGCCGAACAGATGCCCGAAAACGAGCTCTGGATCAACTCCGGGGCCGCGAAGAAGTTGGGTCTCACCGAAGGCGGCCGGGCCAGGGTCAGCCGCAACGGCTATTCGGAGCATATCAAGGTCAAGGTGACCGATGTGATACATCCCGAGGCGGTCTTCGTGGTCCATGGATTCGGCCATCAGCTTCCCGTCGAAACCCGAGCCTTCGGCAAGGGGCTCGCGGACAACAAGTTCATGCAGGGCGGCCTGGATCTCTGGGACCCGGCCGGCGGCGCCGTCGCTTACCAGGAGTTTTTTGTTGAGGTGACCAAAGCCTGATTCCCCGTGATGGTACGGGCACCTGTGCCCCTCCCATGCAATTGACATGACAAGCCGGGTTTTCCCAGAGAGTGACGGGGGAGCCCGGCTTTTTTTTACCGAAAGGAGAAAACGCCATGGTTAAACTCACCGAAACCCGGTTGCTCCGTCAGCAGTGCTATATCAATGGCGAATGGCAAAGCGCCGCCGCCGAGGTGACTTTCCCCGTGACCAACCCGGCTGACGGCGCCGTCCTGGCCGAGGTCCCCGACATGGGGCGCGAAGAAGTCCGGGCAGCCGTTAGCGCGGCCCAGGCGGCATGGTCCGGGTGGCGGGGCAGAACCGCCGGTGACCGGGCGGCTTTCTTGCGCCGCTGGTACGACCTCATCATGGCGAACCAGGAGGACCTGGCCGCCCTTATGACCGCCGAGCAGGGCAAACCTCTGGCCGAATCCCGGGGTGAGATCGCCTATGCCGCATCCTTTGTGGAATGGTTCGCGGAGGAGGGAAAGCGCATATACGGCGACACGATTCCCGCCCACCGAGCCGACGCCCGGATTGTCGTGATCAAGGCACCGGTGGGGGTGTGCGCCGCCATCACCCCGTGGAACTTTCCCTCGGCCATGATCACCCGCAAGGCCGCCCCGGCCCTGGCGGCCGGCTGCACCATGGTCGTCAAGCCCGCGGGCCAGACCCCCTTGTCGGCCCTGGCCCTGGCCGAGCTGGCCGACCGGGCCGGGATTCCCCCCGGGGTTTTCAATGTCGTCACCGGAGATTCCGCTGTCATCGGCAAGGCCCTGACCGACGACCCCCGGGTGCGCAAACTCAGCTTCACCGGCTCCACCGAAATCGGCAAGCTGCTCATGCGCGCCTGCGCGGGGACCGTCAAAAAGATCTCCCTGGAGCTGGGCGGCAACGCTCCCTTCATCGTTTTTGACGATGCCGACCTGGACCGGGCGGTGGAAGGGGCCGTCAGCTGCAAATACCGCAACTCCGGCCAGACCTGCGTCTGCGCCAACCGGATCCTGGTCCAGGATGCCGTATACGACGCCTTTGTCGGGAAATTCACTGCTGCCGTAAAATCCCTCAAGGTTGCCGACGGCTTCACCGAGGGGGCCGAGCAGGGTCCCCTTATTGACATGAAGGCCGTGGAAAAGTCCGAGCGGCTCATCCGGGACGCCCTCGACAAGGGCGCGACACTCCTTCTTGGCGGAAAACGTCACGCCTTGGGTGGCACCTTTTTCGAGCCGACGATTTTAGGGAACGCCGTTCCCGCCATGCGGATTGCCGCGGAGGAAACCTTCGGTCCCGTGGCGCCGGTCTTTCGGTTCAGAACCGAGATGGCGGCTGTAAACCTTGCCAACGACACCCCCTACGGCCTGGCCGCCTATTTTTACAGCCGTGATCTGGGCCGTGTCTGGCGCGTCGCCGAACGTCTCGAATACGGTATGGTCGGCATCAACACCGGCATTATCTCCACCGCAACGGCCCCATTTGGCGGTGTCAAGGAGTCGGGCATTGGCCGGGAGGGATCACACTACGGTATTGACGAGTATGTGGAGATCAAGTACCTCTGCATGGGAGATGTCGGCTAGTACGGAATCTTTAGCCCGTCCGTAAAATCCAAATTGAAGGAGGCCGTCAATGCAAGGGGCTGCACAGGGAAGGTCCGGATCTCCACATCCGGATGCATGGGGCTGTGCGCCAAGGGGGCCAATGTGGTGTTTTATCCTCAGAAGATATGGTTCTCGGGAGTGGTGCCTGAGGAGGTGTCGGAAATCATGTCCGCCGTTGCGGCTGTCTTGGGAGAGGATTGATGCGGCGGATGAGCGCCCACAGGCAGGACAACAGTGATGAACAGTGAACTCGATTATTCGATAGAGAATGGATACGTGCCCGGCGCCATCGGCAGGATCTCCGAACTTCACGGCGTTTACTACCACGCGAACTGGGGGTTCGGCCTCTTTTTCGAAGCCAAGGTCGCCACGGAAATCTCCGCCTTTCTCAGCCGATACGATGCAGCCCGTGACGGCATATGGCTCGCCGTTGTCGACGGCCGCGTGGAGGGCTCGATCGTCATCGACGGCATCCACGCTGCGAGTGAGGGGGCCCACTTGCGCTGGTTTATCCTGTCCGATCCATTGAGAGGAAGGGGCGTCGGCCGGCAGCTGATCAACCGGGCGGTTGATTTCTGCCGACGCAGGCGATATCCAAAGGCATACCTCTGGACCTTCGAAGGGCTCGATGCCGCAAAACACCTGTACGAGGATGTCGGTTTCAGAGTGGTCCGGCAGCATCGGGGCGTTCAATGGGGCACCGAGGTCAACGAGCAATACTGCGAATTGACCTGTCGCCGCGGTTGACCGCCCCGGTCCGAACTTTTCTGAATAGCGGTCCGGATCAATGCGGGATGGCCGGGAAACAGAGAGAGGAACGCAAGCCCGTATCTCGAGGATCTTTTCCAGCCCGCGGGCCGTCTCATATATCGCCACGGTGGTGATGCTCACCTATCCTTGACATCAACTGCGAAATCATGTGTTCGAGTGTTTTGATGCTGAACGGCTTGACCAATGCTGCCTGGAAACCGTGTTTTCCAAATTCGGCAATCACGGGATCTTCGGCGTATCCGCTGGTCACCACCGCAACAACGTCCGGGTCCATGTTTTTGAGTCGCTTCAGGGTTTCTCGACCACCCATTCCCCCACGAACGGTCAAATCGAGGATTACGAGATCGAACGAACTGCAGGTTCCCAGCGATCGGGAATAGCGCTCGAGGACTTCGGCGCCATCCTTCACAGCGGTAACGTTATGCCCAAGGTGTTCGAGCATCCGGGTCCCAGTCTTGATTAGCGCGCTATCATCTTCAAGCAACAGCACACGGATCTTCCGGGTTCCCATTTCCGATTGATCTCCCGTGGGATGCATTGTCGGGTGTCCCGCGCCTAGCGCGCGCAGGAAGAAGGTTACCGTGGTCCCCACACCAAGCTCGGATTCGAACGTGATGTTCCCGCCATGCTTTTCAATTATCGAATGGCATAACGCCAGCCCGATACCCGTCCCTTTTTGCGAACCACGGATCTTGGTGGAGAAGTACGGATCGAACACCCGGGATATATCATTCTTCGAGACACCAACACCCTGATCCCGGACCGAAACCTTGACAAACTTCCCCGATGCCGGGGCTGTGATGTCCGTCTCACCCAACGTGACATTTTCCGCACTTATCCACAGGGTGCCGCCGTCCGGCATGGCCTCCCGGGCATTGGTGAGAATGTTGTTGAGTACTTGCCAGATCTGATTCGGATCGATGTCTGCCATCCAAAGGTCGCCGGAAACGTCGTATTCGCACCTGACGGCTGTGCCGCTGAGCGCGAAGCGACATGAGTCCAGTATCAGATTGCGAACCGATGTGGCTTCGAGAATTGGGCTGCCGCCCCTGGAAAAGGTCAGCAGCTGACCAGTCAGTTTCCGAGCCTGTTCCATTGCCGTCAGCGAATTCGCCAGCCGCCGATCGGCATTCGAACCGGCTTTGATCTCCATCCTGGCCAGTTCGATGTTACCAAAGACCGTCATCAGCAGATTGTTGAAGTCATGGGCGATCCCGCCGGCCAGCAAGCCCAGCGATTTCATGTGCTCAACTTTTCGTTTTTCTTCTTCATGCTTAACCCGGAGAGTGATGTCGCGGTTTATGCCACGGTAACCGACGAGCAGATCCGCATCATCAAAGACCGGTTCACCATTGGTTTCTATGATCCGTTCCGTCCCATCCTCGTTAAGATAGACGCTGACCAGCCGTTCGAAGGGCTTCCCACAGAATTTGTTCGCATTGAAGATGTCTTTCGTTCGTTCCGCCTCGTTTGACGGCATGAAGTTATAGAACCTGCGCCCCAGCACTTCGTGATGCGTATACCCCAAAATGGATCGCACGCTGGGACTTGAGTAGGTGTATTTTCCTTCCCGGTCCACCTCCCAGATCCAATCATTTGATGACTCGACCAGGTTGCGGTAGCGTTCCTCGCTGACGCTCAATCGCGATTCGATCTGCAACCGCTCGTCAATTTCCCGTGACAGCTCCTCATTGGCAGCCCTCAACTCAGCGGTTCGCCTGGCCACGGTCTTCTCAAGATCCTTTTGGATCAACCGGAGTTGTGTTTCGGCTTTTTTGCGCTCTTCGATTTCGAGGAGATTCTCATTCCGTAATGTCAGGGACTCAAGAATCATTCGCGCCGTGTTGGCGGAAATCACAAGGTATGCCGCACCATAGATGAGCAGCATCGACCCCATGGCCAGATGCAGACTGTCTCCATGGATAATGAAGAGAGTTGATATTGGTAGACAAATCAGAGATACAAAAACTCGCAAGGTCATCTTCAACGGGGCCATCGAACTGGATGCTCCGGCAATCAGGCCGCCAAGGACAAATGCGATGAAGACATTCGTCTGTGGCGATTTGCCGGAATAAAAAAGAAGCGGTGCCGACCCCCAGATAATGCCGGAAAGTATCGCACCAGCGGAATAGCGACACAGCCATTGCTCGGGGGTGATCTGACTGTCCAAACGGCGCCGGTGCCGATGGTACAGCATGAACCGCAGCAGGGAAACGGCATACAGCATCGTCAGCCAGAAAAACAGGATTTCTGCAGGAAAGAGGTCCCAGAGCACCAGGACCATCAATGCCGAGAGCAGAAGGTTTGTATACAGGGCTGCCGGGAGCTGCCTGAAAACATGCTCGATCAATTCCGGCAGCACGTGATAATCCCCTTTTTCAACAGGCCGCATCATGTTTCCAGTCCTTGGTGGGCGGTTTGAATTATTTGCGCATAGCCCGCAGCCCGTTGGCCACCACCAGCAGGCTGGTGCCTACATCCGCGAATACGGCCATCCACATGGTCGCCTGGTCCATAAAGGTCAGCGCCAGAAATATCGCCTTTACGCCGAGCGCCAGGGTGATGTTTTGTACCAGGATGGCATAAGTGGCCCTGGACAGGCTGATGAAGCGAGGGATCTTCCTGAGGTCGTCGTCCATCAGGGCCACGTCTGCGGTGTCAATGGCCGTGTCCGTTCCCGCGGCGGCCATGGCAAACCCGATGTCGGCCTTGGCGAGAGCCGGGGCGTCGTTGACGCCGTCGCCCACCATGCCAATCCTGCCGCGTCCCTCGAGCTGCACCACGCAGGCCAGCTTGTCTTCGGGCAGAAGGTTGCCCTTGAAGCTGTCCACACCCACCCGTTCGGCAATGGCGCGTGCCGTGTGCTCGTTGTCGCCGGTCAGCATCAGGGTCTTTATGCCGAGCTTTTTCAGTTCCCTGACGGCCTCGATGCTGCTTTCCTTCAGGGTGTCGGCCACGGCGAAGAGGCCTTGCAGGCCTTTTTCGCCCACCAGTGCTACAACGCTTTTGCCCTCTTTTTCCAGTCGGAAAATCTGTTCTTCCAGCGCATGGGAGCACTTCTTCAGTTCTTTAACCATGCGACGGTTGCCCAGGTACCATTTCTTGCCGTCGATAACGCCGCTGACGCCCTGGCCGGGGATGGCCGAAAAATCATCGACATCGAGCAAGTTCACCCCCTTTTCCGCCGCGGCCTCGGCAATGGCTTTGGATACGGGATGGTCGGAACGGGCCGCGATGCTGGATGCCAGGGCAACCGCCCTGTCTCCGCCGATGTCGCCCAGCGGCGTGAAATCGGTCTGTTTCGGCTTGCCGTGGGTGATGGTGCCGGTCTTGTCCAGAGCTAGCCGGTCGAGGCGCCGTCCCTGCTCAAGAAACACGCCGCCCTTGATCAGGATGCCGTGACCGGCGGCTGCGGCCATGCCGCTGACAATGGTGACGGGGGTGGAGATGACCAGGGCGCAGGGGCAGCCGATGACCAGAATGACCAGCGCCGTATATACCGACGCCGTCCAGACACCGCTCATGAACAGGGGCGGAATGACCGCCGTCAAGATGGCCGTAAGGAACACCGCGGGCGTGTAATATCGGGTAAATTGGTCAATGAAGCGCTGCATGGGGGCCCGGGTGCCTTGAGCTTTCTCCACCGCGTGGATGATGCGCGCAAGGGTTGAGTCGCCTGATCCGGCTGTCACCCGGAATTCAAAGGCCCCGGATGTGTTGATGCTTCCCGCGTAAATCGTGTCGCCCACGGTCTTTTCCACCGGCATGCTCTCGCCGGTGATGGGTGACTGGTTGACGGCCGACCGTCCCCGCAGGATAACGCCGTCAAGGGCGACGCGCTCGCCCGGCTTCACCCGCACCCGGCTTCCGATCGAGATTTGCCTGATGTCCGTTACCACCCACGCGCCGTCGGGACGCTGCACGGTTGCCTTCTCGGGCGACAGGCTCAGCAGGTTCCTGATGGCCTTTCCGGCACGGTCCAATGACTTGGCTTCAATGGCTTCGGCCAGGTTGAAGAGCACCATGACCATGGCGGCTTCGGGGTATTGCCCGATGATGACCGCTCCGGTCACGGCCGTGGACATGAGCGCGTTGATGTTCATGTTCATGTTCTTGATCGCGATCCAGCCCTTCTTGTAAGTGGTTAGTCCTGCAAAGAGAATGGCGGTCACGGCGAAAGCCATGGGGAGCCGTGTCGTGACGTCGACCCCGGCGATGTTCAAGGCATGAAGGTCGATTCCGAACGGGGTTACACTCCACTCGTGCAGCAGTTCGAAGGCTTCGGATGCCGCGGCGAACACGCCGGCTATGGATAGGTTGACCCAGGGGATCCCGGACTTGGGAACGGTCCCGGTTTCGCCGGATTTCACGTCCATCAGCTTCGTGTCCGGGATCAGGGATATCAGGGCGTCCGATATGGCCGGCAGGACTGAAGGCTCGTGCCGTACCTTCAGGGTCTGTTGTGTCAGGTTGCATTCAATACCGAGCACGCCGCACATGCCGAAAAGTTTGGTTTTGATCAGCTCTTCCCCTGTGGGACCGTCTATACCCGAGACCGAGAACAAGGCCACTGAAGCCTGGTCCGAACCAAGGGGCTCGGGCGTCATGTCGAGGGATCTCAGCGCCGCCTCGATGGATTTTGTGGACGACAACTCGTGGTTAACGGTGAGCACCCGCTGCATCAGGTTGAACTCAAGTCCGGTGATGCCGGGCATGCTGCCGAGCTTTTTGCGGATCAGCGTCTCCTCCATGGGACAATCCATGTTCACGATACGGTAAACGGCCTGTGTCGCCGACACCTTGCCCACGGCGGAGAGGTCAACAGGTCCGGGATCGGCGCAGTCGTGCCCGCAGCAACTGCAGCCTTTAAGGGGCTCACGCCGCTGCTGTTGCCCTGTTCCACGCCAGTCGGTCCCAATCTGCACATCGCAGGCGCAGGATGAAGTCAAGGGTGCACCATTCATGATATTTCTCCGTCAATCGTTTGCAAAAATTGGCAACACACCGATTCGTCCGTCTTTCACGATAAGAATAGTGTCTATAGCCACTATAGGGTCAAGCGGTTTCTTTATAAAGATCCAAAATTTTTCAGTCTCTTTCTTTGGCTGCTTTGAAAATGTCGGCGTTGAGACTTTTGCAGTCTGCTCGGCCGCTGCGGCGGCGGGCGATCTTCTTTGGGATAGCGCCATATTTTAGTCTTGCAATCCTCATCCCCCCCACTTAATATGGTGTCCGTTCAGCATCGGCCGAGCTGCTGAAGCACGTGCCTCGGTCGAACTTATCAATGTGTATGGTATCGTGGCTGGATGGAAATCCAAAGAAACATTTCGCTGAAACCCTTTACGACCTTCCAGGTCGACGCTGCGGCGGAGGCATACATCCGGTTCGACGCGGTGGACGAGATCATGGGCTTCCTTAAGGATGGCGCGTTGAAGGGCTGGCGACGCATGGTACTTGGCGGAGGCAGCAATCTTCTCTTCCTGAAGGACTTTGATGGCATGATTCTTCATCCGGCCATGAAAGGCATCTCCGTGGTGAGGGAAGACGCAGACTGCGTGCTGGTTTCCGCCTGTGCCGGCGAGGCGTGGGATGATCTGGTGGCCTTCGTCGTGGCGAACGGGTGGGGGGGGGTCGAAAATCTTTCCTGCATTCCGGGCCATGTGGGCGCCAGTGTGGTCCAGAACATCGGGGCCTACGGGGTGGAGGTAAAGGATGCGGTGGCGGCTGTCGAGGCCATCTCCCTGGACGACCGGCGACGGGTGATCTTTTGTCCCGGCGACTGCGGTTTCGGGTACCGCTTTAGCCGCTTCAAGGGCGAGTGGCGGGACCGTTTCATCATCACCGCGGTGGTGTTCCGGCTATCCCGGCGTCCGGACTGCGTGCTTCACTATCCCGGTGTTCGGGAGGCGGTGGCGTGTATGGGTGCCGTTACCCCAGCCAATATCCGCGAAGCCGTCATCGGAATCCGCAAGAGCAAGCTGCCGGACCCCGCCGTTATCCCCAATGCCGGCAGCTTCTTCAAGAATCCGGTGGTTTCGGACCAGATGATCGAAGGGTTGCGGCACCGTTTTCCCGACATACCCTGCTATTCTCATGATGGCGGTGGCTTCAAGCTGCCCGCGGGATGGCTGATCGAGCGATGCGGCTGGAAGGGAAGGACCTTCGGCAAGGCCTCGGTTCATGGTGATCATGCCTTGGTGCTGGTGAATCCCGGGGGCGCCAGCGGCCGGGAAATCTATGACCTTTCCGAGCGTATTCAGGCGTCGGTGGCGGAGCGATTTGGCGTTACCCTCGAGCGCGAGGTCATCGTCGTCGGGTAAACGATGTCGACAGTTCCGGCTTGACGGGCCGACACCGTGATCCTTGTACCGCTATGGCGGGACGGTTTTTCCCAGAGGATCAATTTTTCAGGATTCTCTTGAAATCGGATGATGCCGATGGCTGTTATGACGTCCCGATGGGATGCATCGGTCCTTACCGCCACTTGCCCGGCGAATTGTCGCGGCATGCGTCAATCGACGACCGAAAAGGAAACAGGCAGTCATGACTGAGAATGCGCCACCCGGCAAAACATATCTGAGGACGATCCTTGACGCCTTTCCGTTGCCCGTTTTGATCACAGATGTTCATCTTCGGATCCACAATGCGAGCCGTGCCGCACGGAAGTTTTTTTTTCGGGGTGGAGAGCAAACATTTCATCCTCGCCTCTGTGGAGACTTCATCCGATGCGTTCATGCCCGGGCTTCTGAAGGCGGTTGCGGAACCACTGCGTTTTGTCCCGATTGCGTCATGCGACAGACCGCTGAAGCCGTTTTGGATGGACATCAGGTCTTCCGCCGTGCCTCCTCCATGAAACTGGAACGGGACGGCGCGGTCGAGACCTTCTGGTTCATGGTCACCGGGGCCCCCTTCGAATATGAACATCATAAACGGGTCATCCTGACGCTGGAGGACATCACGGAAATCCTTGATCTGCGCCGCATCATTCCCATATGCTCCCACTGCCGGAAGGTGCGTGACGACGCCCGTTTCTGGCGCAGCGTCGAAGATTATTTTCACCGTTATACAGGCACCCGGTTTTCCCACGGCATATGTCCTGACTGTCTTCTCCGGTATTATCCGGACATGGTTGAAGAGGGTATCGACGAAAACGATTCATCCGGAAATAAGCCGAAAATACGACGTCATGAACCGTTGACGGCAACAGATTCAAGCGATGTGCAGCGGTCAGCAGGAACAGGTAATATGACAAATCCGATTCGACAAAAGGCCGTCATCGGACTTTCGGAGGGAGACCGGTTCAGGTACGAGCGCGTTTTTACTCAGACAGAAACCCTGCAGTTCGGTGAGATGACCCATGACTACAACCCTGTTCACTACGATGAACGCTGGTCCGACGCCAAGGGCTTCAGCGGCCTGATCTGCCACGGCCTCCTGGTGGGTTCCATGATTTGTGAATTCGGCGGGCAGGTGGGCTGGCTCGCCAGCGGCATGAATTTCAAGTTTATCAAACCGGTCTATTTCGGGGACAGGATCCTCTGTGACGTCACCATCACTCGAATTGCACCCGGTGGACGTTCTGAAGCGGAAGCCGTGTTTACGAATCAGCACGGGGAGCAGGTCGGATTCGCTCGGTTGACCGGTCTGTTGCCCCAGGAGTCGGAACGAGTGTTGTTGAAGCGGATGATCGATGAGGGGGATCCGGATAACAACCTGTCCGGCGTGCGTTACGATCTCTAGCCCAGATGCACTATCCGCAGCACCGTCCACCGTCGGACCGACGGACGGCCGATTCCGAGGAGGAGGTGACAGAAAATGATCCCCAGCCTTCTTGCCGACGCCGTTGTGGTCCTGCATTTCAGCTTCATCCTCTTCGTCGCGGCCGGCGGCCTCCTGGTTCTCAAATACCCGCGACTGATGTGGCTGCATCTCCCGGCGGTCGGATGGGGCGCCCTGATCGAGTTCTTTGGGTGGATCTGCCCCCTTACGCCGCTTGAAAACCAGCTGAGATCCATGGGCGGCGAGGCGGGATACCCGGGCGGCTTCATCGAAACCTACCTCACGCCGGCCATTTACCCCGAGGGCCTTACTCCCCGACACCAACTCTTCATCGGGGTCTGCGCCGTGGCCGTCAATACGCTCTTTTACGGGATTCTGGTTCATCGCCGCCTGAGGCGACGCTGGCCTCGAGTTTGACAATCTCCTTTGGCATTGTTAAATATTATTTTGCAGGTCCGGAGTTCAGGGCGTCGGCACAGCTATGACCCGACGCCGTCTTTCCCAGCGTTCCCGCCCAAACCCAAGATTCGAGGAAGGCCTTTCCCAATTCGATGAGCGGCTGTCTCCTTTGCCCCCGAAAAACCCTTTATTCAGATATGAGGAGGATAAGCGATGAAGACGACTTTCCTTGTGAACGGCGGGAGATTCACGGTGGACGTGGCCCCGGATATGCCGCTTCTCTGGGTCCTCAGGGATGTTCTGGGGTTGACGGGGACAAAATTCGGATGTGGTAAAGGCCATTGCTGGGGATGCACCGTTCTCCTGGCCGGAGAGCCCCGGCCCTCTTGTACCGTCAAGGCCGAGGCGGCGGCGGGAAAGGAGATTACCACCATTGAAGGCATTCCCTGGGACCATCCGGTCAAACAAGCCTGGGTTGAGGCCCAGGTGCCCCAGTGCGGCTGGTGCCAACCGGGTCAGATTCTCCAGGCCGTATCCCTGCTTCGCCGGACGCCCAGACCTGATGACACGGCCATCGCGGCGGCCATGAGAAAAAATCTGTGCCGATGCGCCACCTACCCCCGCATCCGATCGGCGATCAAGCATGTCGCCCGGGAGTCCGCATTGGAGAGCCCGCCGCACCGCTGGCCCGCTGTCCCTATCCTTAAGAAGAATCCCACGGATGGCGATATTGACGGGGAAGCCTTTGTCTTCAACCCTTTTGTCCGCATCAGCACGTCGGGCCGGGTGACCATTGTCGCCAAACATTTGGAGACAGGCCAAGGGATTTACACCGGCCTGGCGACCCTGCTGGCGGAAGAGTTGGATGCCGACTGGCGGAGGGTGCGGGTCGAATCGGCTCCCGCCGATGCGACCCTCTACAACAATCTTCTTTTCGGACCCATTCAGGCCACCGGAGGTAGTACCAGCATCGCCAATTCCCATGAGCAGTACCGTCGGGCGGGGGCGTCGGCCCGGGCGATGTTCGTCGCCGCCGCGGCCGCCGCCTGGCGGGTCCCGGCGAAAGAAATCGAGGTGGAGAAGGGTATCGTTTCCCATCCCAAAAGCGGACGCCAGGCAACCTTCGGCGCGCTGGTCCGGCGGGCCGCCGCCATGAAGACCCCTACCGAGGTCCGGCTCAAAGATTCTAAAAACTTCACATTGATCGGTCGGCAGGATGTTCGGCTCGATATCGTCCCGAAGGTGCAGGGCACGGCCCGGTTTGCCATGGACATCCAGCTGCCGGGAATGCTGAGGGCGGTGGTGGCGCGTTCGCCCGTCTTCGGAGGCCGGGTGACATCCGTTGATGCCCAAAAGGCACTCGCCGTGCCTGGGGTGACAAGCGTTGTCAGGATTTCTTCGGGGGTGGCCGTGGTCGCCGAAAATACCTGGGCCGCCCTCAAGGGGCGTGAGGCTTTGGAAATCGTATGGGATGAGAGCGGGGGAGAGACGAGGGGTACCCCCGAATTGGCCGCTGAATACCAGGCGCTTCTCCAAATCCCCGGGAAGACGGCACGGACAGTGGGGGATGTCGAGGGCGCTCTGGCCGGCGCCCCCCAAACCTTCGAGGCAACCTTTGCGTTCCCTTACCTCGCCCACGCGCCCATGGAACCGCTCAACTGCGTGGTGCAGTTCTCCGAAAACGGATGCGAGATCTGGGCCGGGGATCAGTTTCAGACGGTGGACCAAGCTAACGCCGCCGCCGCAGCCGGTCTGGAGCCCCGGCAGGTCAAGATCCACACCCTCTTTTCCGGGGGCAGCTTCGGCCGGCGGGCCAATCCGGCATCGGACTATATTGTGGAGGGGGTCCAGGTGGCCAAGGCCCTGGATGGGCGTTCACCGGTTCACCTCATCTGGACCCGGGAAGACGATCTTCGGGGAGGTTATTATCGTCCGATGTTCTTCCACCGCGTTTGGGCCGGCCTCGACGGCGAGGGGCATCCGGTGGCCTGGCACCACCGTCTCGTCGGGCAGTCCATCGCGGCGGACACATCCTTTGAGGGTGCCATGATGGCCGACGGCATCGACACCGCTTCGGTCGAGGGGGTCGTCGACATGCCTTATGCCATCCCCAACATGGCCGTGGAACTGCATTCTCCGGCGGTCGGTGTGCCGGTCCTCTGGTGGCGGTCGGTGGGTCACAGCCATACCGCCTTTGCCGTGGAGGTTTTCATCGACGAGCTGGCCGCAGCGGCCAGGCAGGACCCCGTGGCGTTCCGCCGGCGGCTTCTCGCCGGCCGGGAGCGCCACCTCGCCGTCCTGGATCTGGCGGCTCAAAAGGCCGGCTGGGGCTCCCCTCTCCCTTCGGGCCGCGGCCGGGGCATCGCCCTTCATCGTTCCTTTGGCACCGTGGTGGCCCATGTCGCCGAGGTTTCGGTCTCCGAGGATGGGAGTTTTCATGTCAATCGGGTCGTCTGCGCCGTGGACTGCGGTATGGTCATCAACCCGGATATCATCCGGGCACAGATGGAAGGCGGCATCGGGTTCGGACTGTCGGCGGCATTGGAGGAGGCCGTCACCTTGGATGCCGGGCGGATCCGCCAGTCCAACTTCGACACCTACCGGATTCTCCGGTTCGATCGGATGCCCCGGGTTGAGGTGCATATCGTTCCGTCCCAGGCCCCCCCGACGGGCGTCGGAGAGCCCGCGGTTCCGCCTATTGCCCCGGCAGTGGCCAACGCCCTCTTTGCGGCGACTGGCCGGCGGTTTCGGCGCCTGCCCCTGGCGGAAGCGGGGAAATCACCGTGATGCCGCCGAGAGTGCTGGAGCCGTGGTTCGGGGCATCCGCATGAGTCCGGATCCTTGACAAGCCCCGTTTGGGCGATTACTATTTTCACTATAAGATCGGCAACGGTCGGGGTATTGGCCGGTTGTACAACGGCCTGTCGATATGTATTCACGCTTGGGTTCGTTCAATTCACCACCGGTAGTCCTGTTCGATTGTCCATCTGAAATGACCGTCGGCCTTGCCGTTTATCATATGGAAATCTCTCAATGACCGTGAATTCGCGGTTATGAAAATACAGCTTGGGTTGCCGTGATATGCTGGGTTTTTTACCTTGGGTCAGCGGCGAGACGATGTTCACAAGCTGGATGGAGAGGAGGAAATCATGGAAAGAATGCCATCGAGAGATACCAGCGGCAAATGCGAAGGTGAGTGCCGCGATCGTGTTTTTGAAGGAGAAAGCGAACGTCAGGCCTATATTAACGCTTCGGACAAGGAATACGATTCTCCCTGTGAAAACAGCCCGTCCTGGTCGTACAAACGCAACGATCCACCGGGGGGCATGGGGGGGCGTATCTGATTCATACAGGCCGGCTTGCGGCCGACCTCCCGGATCGCAGTGGTTTACCTCGCGAGGCGGCCCCCACCGGCCACCTCGCGGTGGTGAACACGTGACAGGAGAGGTGGTTTATGCCTACGTTCAGCCACACTGTCGAAGTAGCGTTAATCCTGATGAATGGTAGCAAGTACGAGGGTGATATTGTCCTTTCCCCCGGCGGACAGGGTGTTTTCAATCAGATTTTTCGCTTTGGCCTCCAGGGAATCTTGAGAAGCCAGAATGGATTCGAGGGCTTCAGGAGCGATGTGGTCGTGTAATCCGTCAGTTGTCAGCACCACGATATCCCCGTTCCTCAGCGTTAATTGGCCGAATTCCGGCGCGCAATATCGACAGCCCACGCATTGTTCGAGTACGTGTTTTGAATGGTGGCACAACGCCTCCTCCGGTGTGATCTCCCCTTCATCCAACAGAAATTGAACCAGGGTGTGGTCTCGGCTTATCTGAATCAGTGCACTGTCGCGCAGCAGATATAGCCGGCTATCGCCCACATGGACCCAATGGGCCTCCCGTTTGTTGACCAGAACGGCAGTGACCGTGGTCCCCATTCCCACCAGGTCCATATTTCCCAGGACCCGCCGCATGACGGCTTTGTTTGCCGCGGATACGGCGATGATAAGCTGTTTCTGCGCGTTCGTTACAGGTGCCCGGATTTTTTTCAATGCGGAGATCGCCAATTCTGCGGCGACATCACCGTCGATCTCTCCCCCCAGGCCGTCGGCAATCGCCAGGAGCCAAGAATCGTCATCGATCTCATGGATCAGGTACCGGTCTTCGTTTTTTGTTCTGACATTGCCGATATGGGTATAGGCCACCGCGCGATCGATCGATGATGCCATCACGATCTCTTCGTATTGAAACCGCTTCGATGTCGCATCCCCTGTTATCATTCCCGGCGCTCGACGTTTAGTTGAATACCCAATTTTTGGGCTTTCCCCTCGAATTCTTTTAGGAGCCCATTGAGATCAGTCCTGTTTTTGGGGTCATAGCTCATGGTGACACAAATCTTGCTTGTGTTTTCAGGTTGGATCTCCAGCCGGTTTCGAACGACGGCCTCCGCCAGGGGGCGCAGGACGGCAAGCGCTTCCGCGGCAGTTTGATATCGTTGGTTCGGATCCCGGCGACAGGATTTGATGATGAATTCACGGAGCGGCTCGGGCAGACCCGGCATCCGTTCCGCCGGATCGGGAATTTCCCGGTTCAGACGCATGTTTTTCAGCTCCTGAAGATCGTTTTCCGGAAAGGGCCGTATGCCGGTCACCATTTCATATGCCGTGATCCCCAGTGCATAGACATCGGTGCGCTGGTCAAGCGCATGACTTTCGATCTGTTCCGGCGCCATGTAAAAGAGTGTGCCGGAAGAGCCGAAATCTTCGGTGCCGATGGGGCAGGCGAGTCCAAAGTCCAGAATCTTGATCTGGTCATTGGGCTGGATGATGACATTGGACGTGTTGATGTCCCGATGGATAATCCCTTTCTGGTGGGCGTAGTCCAGACCCGAGCAGATCTGCATGAGAAAATTCGCCGCCAGCGCCGGCGGCAGGGTTCGCTTTCGATCCAAAAAATGCTTCAGGGATTCGCCTTCCAGGTATTCCATGATGATAAAAATGGTCCGAAACCGCTCCTCGATGTCATATACCCGAACGATATTTTCATGCTTCAGTCCCGCGATGATCTGGGCCTCGTTGTGAAAAATCGCACTGAAAGTGTCGTCCATCGCAAGATGGTGCCGCATCATCTTGATGACCACCGGCATGTTCAATGCGGCGTGTTTCCCTTTGTAGACAATACCGTAGCCACCCCGGCCGATGATATCGGTAGCGATATATTTCCCGATCGTGCGGTCGGCCGTGGGTCTCCGGGAGTCGAAGCGGTCTGCCGTCAGTTCGGTCAAAAACATCATCATGTCGGGGGCATGGCTTGAGATCGCATCGAAATGTATCTGATCGATCACCCCGACATCCATGTCGGTTTCAGCCTCAACGTGGGCATGCCGACGTTCGCCTGTCAGCAGAGACATCATGCCGACGATGTCGCCCTCTCCCCGGTGATCGATGGGGTGCAGTTCGCCCGTTTTCTCGACCACGACGATGCATGAACCCCGCTGGATGACGAAGGCCTGATCGCCGATCTCTCCCTGAGTGATGAATCGTTCCCCTTTGGGGATATGCCGAAAGGTCATTTTGGGAATCACCTGACGTTGTCCGCCGGGAAGGATGAACCGCAAAAATTTGTTGCGCAAATTGGCGACACTCTCTTCTGCCTGGACCCGTTGGTAAAAACGGCAATTGAGGCATGAATCGCGTTTTTCCGCAAAAGTGCCCTGTATGTCTTTGCCACAGAGCGTTCCGGTCACGCTCCAGCAAAATCGGCCGGCGCATTTCCCCCCGTTGATGCCGTCAAAAGAAGCATCTCTCGCAGCCCTGCACACGCCGAGAGTATTAACGTTTCTACCGCCCGGCTCTTTTCCGCATTGCATGACTTCCCAGCAATTCAGTTTTTTCAGGCCCACGAATATCCCTCCCAATCCTGTCCGCTCTTTATCGGCTTACCCTGCCACCATGGACTTCATTCGATATATCAGATCCCGACTTTTTTCAAAAAATGCCCTTCCCCCCAGCCGCTCCTCTTCGTTTTTAAAATGCTTCAGAAGCACGGCATCCTCATGGTCCGACAAAACCTTCTCCGCCATTTTGAAAAAAAGATGGTCTTCCCTGTGGATGTGACGTTTGAGCAGGGATATGTACGATGCCAGACTCTCGAGCAGTGTCGTCGTCGCCATGGGGTCGCCTTCGGCATAGGGATCGAGAACATCTTCGATCTGCCGGATAAAGTGACGGTTTCTCTCATGCTGGTACCTGAGGGCGATCATTTCGCCATCCAGATCGCATTCTTCCTTCATGGCCAGCATGCCGAACATGATGTTCTCTTCCTTGAAATGATGAAATCGGTCTGCGAAATTTCTGCAAAAATCGATGCCGATTTCAAAGAAGGTCCTTTGCGGGCTTTCATTTCTCTCCAGTTTATTCCGCGCCATGCCAAGGATGCCCAGTCCCTGGCGAATCAATCCATGTTCGGCAATCAGGATATCGATGGATTTCATCTTGTTTCTCCCGGGTAATGATCGCTTTCATGTCTACCTACGGGTATTCCCGCCGCAAATCGGGTATAATTCAGCATAACGCCATAATATTCCGCTGCAATTGATTTAAGTCAAGATTCAGCGTCCGATTTTCGGGAACCGGTGCTGCCGGGCGGTCGACTCACACCTTGCGGTGTTGCAAGGGAATCAGACTGAAGTCTGAAGGGGTGCTCCGGGGGCGGGCGAACAGGGGTGTGCGAGGGAGAGGGCAGGGAAGGCCGGCATCCTGGGTGGAGAGGGAAAGGGAGGAACCCCGAGGGGCCTCCCTGATCCATTCCTTATCGCGGAAATGTCGCCGTTCCTGCTCCAGAAGGAGCGTCTGACCGCCGCTCCTGATTGCGCTTCCGGATAATCGCCGTTGTCTCGGCGATCTCCTCCCGCGATACCCCTTTCCGGAGCCTTTCCATCTCGGCCATCACCCTGGCGAAGCGAACCCCTTCGGCGGCGCTGATCCATTCCAGCTGGAGGCGTTCGGCCCGGATGCCCAGCTTCTCCATCTTTTTCCGGACCTTCTCCACCCGCTTGACCGTCCAGTGGTTGGCGTCGATGTAATGGCAGTCTCCAATGTGGCAGCCGCTCACCAGGACCACGGGGGCGCCTTTTTCAAAGGCATGCCAGATGAAGGATTCATCGACACGGCCGCTGCACATGGTCCGGATAAGCCGGACGTTGGCGGGATACTGGAGGCGCGAGACCCCCGCATAGTCGGCACCGGCGTAAGAGCACCAGTTGCAGGCGAAGGTCAGGATCTTGTCCGCCGCGTTTTCAGCGAGGAGCGCGTCGATCTGGGCGGTGATCTGGGCATCCGTGAAGTGGTTCATGACGATGGCTCCGAACCGGCACTCGGCGGCGCAGGTGCCGCATCCGGCGCAGGCGGCCGCGTTGACGACGGCAGGAATCTTTCGCTTGACGTCGACGGTGATGGCGTTGTAGGGGCAGACCTCGGCGCATTTTCCGCAGGCCCTGCACTGCTCGGTGATGATCTCCGAGGTGATGGGCTCCGAGGTGATCTGGCCCCTGTGCATGAGGCGGATGGCACGGGCCGCGGCAGCGGATCCCTGGGTCACGCTGTCCTTGATATCCTTGGGACCCTCGGCGCATCCGGCGTAGAAGACACCCCGGGTGGCCGCATCTACCGGCTGGAGCTTAGGGTGGGCCTCCAGGAAGAAACCGTCGGCGGTAAGCTGGAGTCCCAGCATCTCCTGGAGCTTCCGAGTGCCCGGAGCGGGTTGAATGCCCAGCGCCAGAACGAGCATCGCCAGATTGTGAAATTCGATCCCGCCGGTGGCGGTGTTCTCGGCAGCCACTCGCAGGGAGCCGTCGGGCAGGGCTTCCACCGACCCGGGGAGCCCCCGAAGATATTGGACGCCCAGACGGCGACTCCGGTTGTAGAGATCCTCGAACCCCTTGCCGAAAGCCCGAATGTCGATGTAGAAAACCTTGATTTTGATGTCCGGATAATGTTCCTTCAGGACGAGGGTGCTCTTGACGGTGTTCATGCAGCAGATGTTGGAGCAGTACTCACCGCCTTTCCGCCTGGAGCGGGAGCCGACGCACTGAATGAATCCGACCGAGGCGGGCCGCTGCCGGTCCCCCGGCCGAATCAGCTCCCCCTGGGTGGGTCCGCCGGCGTTCACCAGCCTTTCGAATTCGAGACTTGTCAGCACGTTCTGAAATCGGGTGTAGCCGTATTCGTCCATCTCCCGGGGATCGTAGGGTGAAAGCCCCGTGGCCACCACGATGGACCCGACGCGTTCGGTGATCTCCTCGTCGGACATGTGAAAATCGATGCAGCGTTTCTCGCAGGCATCGAGGCATTTGGAGCAGCCTCTTCCCATGCACTCGTTCATGTTGACGGCATAGGCTGATGGCACCGCCTGGGGAAACGGAATGTAGACGGCCTTTCGGGACGAGAGCCCCACATTGAACTCGTCGGGGAAGACCACCGGGCATGCCCGGGCGCAGTCGCCGCAGGCCGTGCATGCCGTTTCGTCGACATACCGGGCCTTCTTGAGAATCTTCACCTCGAAATTTCCCACATAGCCTTTGACCTCGGTCACTTCACTCAGGGTGTGAAGGGTGATCCTGGGATGCCGACCGGCATCCGCCATCTTGGGGCCGAGGATTCAGATGGAACAGTCCATGGTGGGAAAGGTCTTGTCCAACTGCGCCATGGTACCGCCGATGGAGCTGTTTTTCTCCACCAGGGCCACCTCGTAACCGGTGTCCGCCAGATCGAGGGCTGCCTGAATGCCGGCGATACCGCCCCCGACGACGAGGGTTCGCCGGGTCAACGGCAGGACCGTTTCGGCAAGGGGCGTCAGGAGTCGAACCCGGGCAACGGCCATCTTGACGAGATCCTCGGATTTCAGCGTGGCGGCTGCCGGTTCGTTCATGTGCACCCAGGAACACTGCTCTCTCAGGTTGGCCATTTCCAGGAGATAGGGGTTGAGGCCGGTCTCCTGCATCATGTGACGGAAGGTGGGTTCGTGGAGACGGGGCGAGCAGGAAGCCACCACGATCCGATCGAGGTTCAGCTCGGCGATGTCGGCCTTGATCTCCATCTGGCCCGGCTCCGAGCAGGCGTACGTGACTGCCTTGGCCACCGTCACGCCGGGGAGGGATCTCGCGGTGTCAGCCACCCGGGCGCAGTCGACCGTCTGACCGATATTGAGTCCGCATCGGCAGACATATACCCCGATTCGGGCATCTGTGTTCATATCCATTGGTTGTCTTGCGAACATCGTCGTTCCCATTCCATTCCTCGTTACGGGGTTGTCTATTCCCAGCGGATCGTCTGGGCGATGACGCTGGTCAGATCGGCGGTTTCCATCATCAGCTCCCGGCCCAGAAAAGGGTCTTCCATGGCGCACCTGAGGTGGATCTGACACTTGGGGCAGGAGGTGACCATGAGGTCGCTCCCGGTGGCCGTGGCCTGCCGGATGCGTCGGACCTGAAGGGCTTTGCTGTAAGCGTCGCATCCGGTCCAGGCACAGTTGCCGCAGCAGATGGATGCGGCGCCGCTGTCCTTCATCTCCGTGAAACGGGTCGGCATGAGACGATCGATGAGTTTGCGCGGCAAGGCACCCACGCTGGATAGGCGGTTTAGGCGGCAGGCATCCTGGTAAGTGATCCGGTGCTCAAGGGGAGCGAAGGTAACAGCGCCCTTGTCGATCTCCCGTTCCAGGAATTCGTAAAGGTGCACCACCGTGAACGCCGGCTTGAGGCCGTGACGAGCGTAGTCCAGGGACAGGGTCCGGTAGCATTCGGGGCATGCGGTGATGAGCGTCTCGATGCCGAGATCGTTCATCATCTCCGTGTTCAGCCGGGCCAGTTTCAGGAAATTTTGCCGGTCTCCGGACCAGAGGAGGTCATGGCCGCAGCACCGTTCGGTTTCCAGAAGCCTCGGATGAACGTCGAAAAAATTGAGAAGCCGAACGGCGTCGAAAAGAATCCGGGAGGTGTTGATGCCGGTGTGATTCCGGAAAAATATGTCGAAATAGGGGGCGCACCCGCCGAAGAAGAGGGTCTTCCCTTCGGGATCCGCAATGAGGTCGGCAGGACGGTCTTGCCACCGTCCAGGCGTGAGCCCCGGGGAGGTCATGGTCCGCATGAGAGACTGAAAGAAGCCGCCGTGAGCCGGGTTTTCTTCCCCTTGGTGGACGTGGATCCAGGAACGGACATCCCGGATGAATTCGGGAAAATCGACATCGGATGGGCAGCGTTCGTGACAGACGCCGCAGGTGAGGCACGCCCAGACGTCACGGATGACCGCTTCGGAAAGGGGCGCGCCGGCGGCGATGGCGCCCACCAGTGCCCGGGGGCTATAAGGCTTGCCGCTCAGGGCCAGGGGGCAGGCCGAGGTGCATTTGCCGCAGTCCTGGCAGGCGTAGGCGTCGTGCCTCGCGAGAATATCGGCCAGTGATGATGGGGTGTCGATCGCCTCGGTCGAAATCTTTCCCGTCGGCATCACGGGGCTCTTGCCCAGGGTCTTGATTTCCGACGTAAATTCCGAAAGAAAGCGTTGGAGCGGCTCGGTGTCGTCGGGCAAGAAAGTGGCGAAGCGCAGTCGTCGGCCCCCGATGCCCGAGAGCTCCAGGATGCTCTCGGTGTCCTCGGTGTTGTTCACGGCGTTCGTGGTGCCGGTGCCGTACCGGCACGCCCCTGGACTGCATCCCACCAGGGCAACCCCGTCGGCGCCCATTTCAAAGGGTTTGAGGAGCAAGGCCTTGGTGATTCTCCCGGTGCAGGAGATCCGCACCATCTTGATTTCCGGTGGGATCTGGTAGCCGTTGTCCTGAAGGGTTTGGTAGGCGGTGTGGGGCGCCCAGTTGCAGAGATAGAGTATGATTTTATAGTCGTTCATCGATTCACGGCACCATGGTTGGAATTGGGGTTTGTGGCATCAGGATCTCTTCGAGGGTCTGCTCGAAGAATTTTTGGCCCCGGAAAGGACTGTCCGCCGCATTGGTAGGGCAGACGGAGATGCAGTTGCCGCAGCCTTTGCAGAAGGCCTCGTCCACTGCGGCGTGCCAGCCGATATCGTTCTGCTTCAGGGTCACGGCCTGGTAGGCGCAGGCATCGACGCAGCGCCCGCAACCACGGCAGGCGGCCTCGTCCACGGTTACGGTAAACCCCTTGTTCTGCCGGGGGCCGTTGGGCATGGCCGCGGCGGTCAGCATGGCTGCAGCGGCCCCCTTTTGCCGGGCGGAGATGTGGATGCCGGGCGGGTCGGCGAGAAAAAGTCCCGAAACAGCGGTCATGCCCGGGTAGAAAAAGGGCACGCCCGTGACGCCGACGGACTGCATGGTGACTGCCGTGGTTCGCGACGGGAGTCCTTCCTGGTGGATGTGCCGGATACGTCGCCGGGATTTTTCCCCCAGGATAACGGCGCCCACCTGCATCTGCTGGACATGACCGTCATCGGTCTCCACCGTCAACTGAAAGTCGCCAAGATTGCCGCTCAGCCGCGTTACCCGCGCCCCGGTGAAGGCATGGATGTTGGGGTGTTCCGGCAGATCGCTTGCGGATGCCGCGTCAGATCCAAAGGTAAAAACGTCCATGCCGATGTCGGCGAGGGTCGCGGCGCTGGTCAGGGCGGCCTCGGACCGGCCGATGACGGCGGTGGCAAAGTTGTAGAGCCGGTTTGGACTTGGAAAGGGCGTGAGCTTGCGGGAGCGTCTCACCGACCGGTCGATGAGGCCGCGGAGGCGCTTCAGGGCCTCGTCCGGATCCTTCTGGAGCAGGCTCAGCGCCTCTCCCCGTATGTTGCGGACCATGACCATGGAACGGCTGATGCCTGTGGCCGTGAAAAGCGCGTGCTTCAAGCGGCTTCGCTGATCGGTGCAGGCACTGCAGACGAAGTTGAGGGGGCAGCAGACGCATGAACCCAGAACGATCCGTGTGATGCCCTTATCCCGAACGGTCTTGATGATGGCGGCGATTCCCTCAGGCACGCAGGCCGACGCTAACGTGCCGGCGTGCACCACATCCGGGATGCCCGCCAGTGATGCGACATACCGGTCCATGCCATCCATCCACCCGAGAGAGTCGTCGCACCGGCAGACAAAGACGCCGATCCGGATATCGGGGGAGAGACCGGGGTCGGGCTGGGTGAAGGAAAATCCGTTGCCTTTGCGGACCCATGAGGCGTCGCCCAACAGCAGAAGGGCCTGGGCGGCTGCCGCGTAACCGCGCATCAGCATGGCATATACGTCGGGTTTTGCGGATTTGGGGCCGTACGCCCGGATGATGTCGTCGCCTTTAACGGCGGGGGCCATGTCCGGATCGGCAATGATTACCGCGCCGGCGTGTTCCGCAAGGGACTCCTCGGTATCGGTGTGGCAAATGGCGCCCATGGCACCGCAGACCCTGACACATTCCAGGCACTCGGCGCAGACGCCGCACTGGAGGCAGCGATTCGCCTCATCACGTACCTGAACCTCGGAGAGCCCCAGTGTAACCTCGGTGAAACCGCCGCTCCGAGCGGCGGGCTGGGCCTCGGGCATGGGGATTCGGCAGTGGACGGGAATATCCGAGAGGATGTTCCGGAAATCCCGATCCGCGGGCCGAACACAGATGGGCGCCGGCATGGGAATACCGCAGATGTCCGAGAGGGCCGCGATCGCCGCCAGACGACCTGAGGCCATGGCCTTGACGACGGTGGAGGGCCCTGAAACGGCATCTCCGGCGGCATAGACGCCGGCAAGCGCGGTTCGGGCGTTGTCGTCCGTCCGAATCAATCCCCGGTCGGTGATCTCCAGTCCTCCCAGGGATGATCCCGGTTCAAAAACGCCAATCTGACCGATGGCGACGAAAACCCGGTCTGCCGCTATCTCGAACGCTGATGCGCCGGGGACGATGACCGGCCAGGCCACCCCGTCGGCGTCAGGTTTTCCCGGTCGGGTGGGCTTGAGTCTGAGGCGGTCGAGGCGACCCTCTCTGCCGAGGAACGCGACAACCTGACACCGGTCCTGGATGACGACGCCTTCCTGGATGGCACCATGAATTTCCTCGGGGTCGGCGGGGATGTCGTCCTTTCCGAACCAGGAGAGGAGGGTGACCGATGCGTCCATTCGAATGAGGGTTCTGGCCAGGTCGAAGGCTGCGTTTCCGTCGCCGATGACCACGGCCCTTTGCCGGAGGGGCGCCATCTCTTCGCGGTGGCAGCGGCTCAGGAATTCGAGGCAACCCGATATGCCCCCAAGATCCTCGCCCGGAATGCCCAGCCGCCGGTCTTTCCAGGATCCGACGGCCACGACGACGCCGCTGTAGGACGCCGCCATGGACTGGATATCGCTCAGGTCCACGGCATGGCCGGTAGCGAAGGCGACGCCCATGTCGCGGACGACAGTAAGCTCCGCGTCCAGGATGTGCCGGGGGAGCCGGTGGGGGCCGATACCGTAGCGGAGAAGGCCGCCGGCTGCCGCTTCGCGATCGAACACCGTCACCGCGCATCCGGCTCGGGCGAATTCCGCCGCTGCCGCGATCCCCGCCGGGCCGGCGCCGATGACCGCAAAATGCTCGGACCGCCGTTCGGCGGGCCGAACAGTCGGCGCTTTTTCAGGGTGGGCCGCGCCATAGTCGGCGAGGAAACGCTTGATGTCGCGGATGGCGACCGGATCGTCCAGGGTTCCCCGACGGCAGTCGTCTTCGCACGGGTGGTTGCAGATACGGCCGCAGATGCCGGGAAGAATGTTCCGGTCCCGGATCAGGGCGAGCGCCTCGGCATATTTGCCAACCCTGGCCAGGGCCACGTATCCTTGGGCGTTGACGCCGAGAGGGCAGCGTTCCTGGCAAAGGGGTGTCCGTCGTTTATCGATGATCGGCCGGCCCGGGAGGCTCAGGCGCCCGTCGAAGACGACCGCTTTGTGGCCGTTCTCCGTTGATACCGGGCAGATTTCGGCGCACCGTCCGCAGAGAATGCAGGCGTCGGGGTTCGTGAAGGTCTGTCGACGGATCAGGCCGACCCGGAACCCTTGGGGAGTATGCCGGATGCTGGCGACATCGGCGGGCAGGAGACACTGGATAGCCGGATTTCTTAAGATGCGGATGAGGCCCGGCCGGTGAGCATGGTTGAGAGGGACGCCCGAGTCGAGCCGCCAGGCGTCGTTGGCGAGCTTGCGGTCGAGGTTCGCCTCCCGGTCCACCAGGGTCACCGGAACCCCCAATTCTCCCAGCTTGTTGGTGGCGGCGATTCCCGCGGGATTGGCGCCGATGATGACAACCTTGTGCAGGCGATTTTTGAGGCGCTTCATTGCGCGGCTCCTACCCTGTTGTCGGTGCCGGACTTTTTCTTCTCCCGTCCTTTCAGGGTGGACGCGCCGTAGTCGAATCCTTTGGTGAAGGCGCCTAGGTTCATCTCCTCCGTCCCCTTGGGAACCGAGTCGGTGACGGCGGTTTTCATGGCTTCCAAAGAGACCACGCCGGTGACGGCCGTGGCGAACCCCAGCATGATGATATTAGCCATCATCTTTCGTCCAACCTCCTCAGCCATTCGGGTGGCGGGGATCGAAAAGGCCTCCGGTCCGCCGATGTCCGGGGTGACCAGGTCCTTGTCCGTCAGGAGGCGGCCCGAGGGCTTGAGAACGTCGCGGTATTTCTCGTAGGCCGATTGGGACATGCAGATGAGGATGTCCGGTGTCTTGATATAGGGATACTGGATGACCGCATCGGAAATGATCACCTGGGCACAGCAGGCGCCGCCTCGGGATTCCGGGCCGTAGGATTGGACCAGAGTGCTTTCCCGGTGGTCTCCCAGGGCCGCTGCCATGCCGAGGATCCGGCCGGCCAGGACGATGCCCTGCCCGCCGAATCCGGTAACGATAACTTCTTGCCGATTGATGTTTTTTTGCGCCATGGCGTCACACCTCCTCCGGCCGGTACATCCTTTTATAGACTTCATCGTGTGTGGGTTTCTCGATGTCCAGAAATTTTCCCAGAATCAGCCCCCGTGCGCCGCTTATGTCCAGCTCGGCCGGATGGGCACCGTTTTTGATGATGGCCTTTTCCTGGTAGTGTCTGAGGGTGTCGAGGGCTGTTTCCCGGTTGCGCCGACCGTAGTTGACGGGACAGGGCGACAGTGCCTCGATGAAGGAAAACCCCCGCCGCCGAAGGGCCGCTGCGATGGCATCGGCCAGGTCCCTGGCGTGGAACATCGACCATCGGGCGATATAGGTGGCGCCTGCGGCGTAGGCTAACAGCGGCAGGTTGAACGGTGTTTCGGGGTTGCCGGCCGTGGTCGTGGAGGATCGGGCCTTGTGGGGGGTGGTGGCGGCAACCTGTCCTCCGGTCATGCCGTAGGTCAGGTTGTTCACGCACACCACCGTGATGTCCATGTTCCGTCGGGCGGCGTGGATAAAGTGGTTGCCGCCGATGGCGAAGAGGTCGCCGTCCCCCGAGAAAACGATGACATTCAGCTTCGGGTTGGCCATCTTGATGCCGGTGGCGAAGGGAATGGCCCGGCCATGGGTGGTGTGGAACGAGTCGATGTTGATGTATCCCGCGCCGCGGCCCGAACAACCAATGCCTGACACCATGGCGAAATGCTCGTAAGGGATCCCGGTCTGCTTGATGGCCGTGAGGCAGGCGGTGAAGACCGAGCCGATGCCGCAGCCGGGGCACCAGATATGGGGGATCCGGTCCATGCGGACGAGATCCTCCAAAGGATGGACCGTCGGGGTGACGGCGGCGTTCGGGGTCCGGGTCATCGCATGTCCTCCCTTCCCATGGCGTCGATGACATCCTCGGGGGGAATGATGGCGCCCCCGTGATGCCCCACGCCGATGGTCGGTACACGCCCGGCGGCGCACCGCTCGACCTCTCGGCTGATTTGGCCCATGTTGATCTCGACGGTGATGATCCCCTTGACTTTTTGGGCCAAGGCCCGGATCTGTTTTTCCGGGAAGGGCCAGACCGTCACGAGCCGGAGCATGCCGGCCCGAATGCCCCGTTTCCTCGCTTCGTCGACAGCGGTGAAGCTGGTTCGGGCAGAAACCCCATAGGAGACGACGGCGATCTCGGCATCCGATAGCCGGTAAGATTCAGTCATGACGATGTCATTGATGTTGTTCCGGATCTTGCCCGTGATCCGCTCGATCATTTCCTTCTGGGTCTCCACAGACATCACCGGGTAACCCTTTTCATCGTGCGTCAGTCCGGTGACATGGATTCTGTAGCCGTCGCCGATGGCGGGCATGGGGGCGACGCCGTTCGGCCCGGGCCGATAGAGGCGGAACCGGTCCTTCCGGCCGGTGGGCTTGGGCCGCGACACTGTCCGGATTTTAGCGGCTTCGGGGATGACGACCCGCTCGCTCATGTGCCCCACGATCTCGTCGGCCATGATAAAGACCGGCGTCCGGTATGCCTCGCTCAGGTTGAAAGCGGTGATGGTCAAATCGAACATCTCCTGGGGAGATGCGGGAGCGACGGCGATGATCTCGTAGTCGCCGTGGGATCCCCACCGGGCCTGCATCATGTCGGCCTGGGCTCCCTGGGTGGGCAGGCCCGTGGAGGGTCCGGCCCGCTGGACGTTTACGACCACGCATGGGGTTTCGGTCACCACAGCGAGTCCGATGGTCTCCATCATCAGGCTGAAGCCGGGACCGGATGTCGCGGTCATGGATTTGGCACCGGTCCACGCTCCGCCGAGCACCGAGGTCATGGCCGCGATCTCGTCCTCCATCTGGATGAAGGTGCCACCCACCTCGGGCAGTCGAACGGAGATATGCTCCGCGACCTCGGTTGCCGGGGTGATGGGATACCCCCCGAAAAAAGTGCACCCCGCGGCAATGGCGCCTTCGGCGCAGGCGGTGTCTCCGTTGATGAAATGCTCTCCGGTGTGGACTCTGGATGTCATGGACGGCCTCGTCTAGGATGAAGTTCCGGTTTGGGTGCCGCGGTTCGCCCGGGTTCGTGGGTAGTTGGATTTCCCGGGGAGCGCGACGGTCATTCGGTTGCGCCTGTGGTCAACCCCGGGGACGACGGTGAGGACGCCGATGAAAAGATGGCGAATTCGGGGCAGATCAGTTCACAGTAGTGGCAGTTCAGGCAGTCGTCGTTCCTGACCCTGGGGGGATGATATCCCTTGGCGTTGAAGGTCCTGGAAAATTCAAGGACCTCTCTCGGACAGAACTCGATGCAATAGCCGCATCCCTTGCACCGATCCTCCAGAATGTGAACAATGCCCCGGGTGACGTCCACTGCGTCCGCATCAAGGGGAACCCGCCAGTATTTCATAGCCCTCTTCCTGTAAAAAATCTGCTGGTTGCGTCAAAAAGCATTGCCGAAGGAAATTTCTTAATCCTTTTATAGCAAAGTTTCAATAGAAATATCTTTCAAGTTGTTTTTTACGATATACTCCCTTGTTTTATCAAAGAGTGTCTTTCATCCTGGTGCTGTCGCACGGGTGTGGGCGCTCCATGATCTGCTTTGCGGCTTCCCCCGTAGCGTCCAATACGAATGTTGCATCCGTTGCCGAGGCGGTCCAAAAGGACCAACAGGGCGTTCATCAAAGCGAACAAGACGCTATCCGCGATGGAGAAGTCCTTCATCGCCGGGGAAAGACTGTATCCCGGAAGGGGTGCTCACCCCGACGCGGTGGAGCTGGCGTGTTGGGACTCAAGGGGACCCCGGCGTCCATCGGCCAGTCGGGCGCGGGCTTATGAAAGTCGAAAGTTGCGAAGGGATCTTAATAGTCGGTCCTGAGCCCGGTACCCCTTTTCTAAAAATCAGACGGGAAGGGTCGAGACCGCGGGGTGCAGAGCGGTCGTGGGAGCGGTCGGCGCATGCGGGGGCGGCCGGATGTCGATATCAGCCGACGGGATCAGCCGACGGGCGCGGCGGTATATTGAGCCATGACCCATCCCACAGCGCCGTAAGGGGTTCTGACGTTCAGCCACCCGGGGGAACCACCAAGGACCGTGAGGACTTCGCCTTGTCGGACACGTCCGATGACACCCAGATGGAGCCCCGGTCCGCTCCGGACGTTGAGTGCCTTTACGGTGACGGATACAGTGCCTGAAACAGGGTAGGGCGCAGGGTAACCATACGCCGGCGCCGTCCCCGGCGCCGTGTTCGCGTAGACGACGGTTCGGGGCGGGGGCGGGGTGAAAATGGCCGAAAGGACGACCCCGGTCAGAAGACCGATGCCCAGGGCCACCCAGACGTCGTCGCTATCTCCGTGATGATACCCGCCGTGTCCGTAATAACGGTGATACCCCCGACCGGCGCCGGCAATGGACGGCGTCGCGGTCATGAAGAAAACCGTGGTCAGAACGATGATGGCCTTTTTCATGGCAATCCTCTCTCTTTTCGGGCAGGCAAGCTGATCTTTGAAATGACCATTATTTATTAATGATCACTTGACGTCTGCTTATATCTCAATTTAATACAGTTTCCATAATGTTTCAACGCTCAAGTGGGGGTCGTTTTCGTCTTGACGCAATGTTCAGCCTTCGTCATGGTGACCGAACAGTTGCAACCTTATGCTTTGATTTTTCCGTTGGTCGATGTAGGGTTACCTTCATATGCAACCTTATGCTGAGAGCGGACAATGATGACATCATCTGCCGCGGCTGCCGTGATTCATGCCGAGAAGCTGACCCGAACCTTCACCTTGGGCGGAACCCGGATTATCGGTATCGACGCCGTCGATCTGGATATCCCGGAAGGTGAACTGGTCCTGCTCAAGGGGGTGAGCGGTTCCGGAAAGAGCACGCTTCTGTCGCTTCTGGCGGGTCTTGACCGTCCCACCGGCGGGCGGCTTACCGTAGCGGGCCGCGACCTGATCCGGGCCTCGGGGCCTACCCTGGACGATTATCGTCGCCGTGTGGTGGGCATGGTGTTTCAGTCCTTCAATCTGATGCCGACCCTGAACGTCCTGGAAAACGTTTGCCTCCCGGCACTTTTGGCCGGCCGTCCGGACACAGCCGTGCGAAACCGGGCCATGCAGCTTCTGGAATGGCTGGGCCTGGGCGCTCGCCTCACCCATCTTCCCGGCCAGCTCTCGGGCGGGGAGATGCAGCGGACGGCCATCGCCAGGGCGCTCATCAACGACCCGGCTGTGATCCTGGCCGACGAACCCACCGGCAATCTCGACAGCCGGAACGGTGCCGTCGTCATCGAGCGCTTGGCGGAGCTGAGCCGATCATCGAAAAAAACCGTCGTCATTGCCACCCACGGCAGCCAGGCCGATAAGGTCGCCACCCGGCGCATCCGCCTCAGGGATGGCAGAATCCAATGACGCGACTAATCTTTTTAATGCGCCTTTTCGGATGGTTCAGCCTCCGCAACTTCAGACTTCACCGGCGGCGCACCCTGGCCGTGGTGTTGGGAATCGCCCTTGGCGCTGCAGTGTTCACCAGCGTCCGGCTCTCCATCAACGCTGCCGTCGATGCCTTCGGCCTGAGCATGGACCGCATCGCCGGAAAAGCCGATTGGACGGTTGTCCGGCCCGGCGGGCGTGTGCCCGAGGAGGTGGTGGCGATGCTGTTGCGCCATCCGTTGGTCGATAGTGCTTCGCCTTTATCCAGAACCTATGTGCGCCCGGCGTCGGGGGGGGATACGCCGTTTCTCCTTGTCGGTCTTGATCCGATTCTAGACCGCCCCTTCAGAGTGTGGGCCGTGGGCGGCGCTTCGGACAAATCCGATTCTCCGAAGGAGAGCAGTCCCCTGGCGCTCATGACCCAACCCTACACCCTGGTGGCGGGCCGACCGCTCCTGGATGCGCTTCAAAAGACGGCCGGGGGCATGGTCACTCTCCAAGGCGTCGGGGGGACGCAGACCTTCCGTATCCTTGGCGTTCTGGACGGGGAGGGGATCTCCCAGGTTGATGGCGGCCGTGTGGTTTTAACGGATATCGCGACGTTCCAGGAATTCACCGGCGGATACGGGGTGGTGGATCAGATCGATATCCGTCTCAGGACGGATGCATCGGCCGACGCTTTCCAGACCCTTCAGGCCATCCTGCCGGACGGACTTGTGCTATCCCGGCCGACCCAGGCCAAGGAGACCGGCTTAAGCATGATCCGCGCCTATCGGCTCAACCTGTCGGTGCTGAGTTTTGTTTCCCTGTTCGTGGGGATGTTCCTCGTCTACAGCCTCGTAGCCCTCCATGCGGCGTCCCGTCGGCGGGAAATCGCCGTTCTGAGGGCTGTGGGCGCCTCACGTCGGACGGTTCTCCTTCTGTTTTTGATGGAGGGCGCCTTCTTCGGCATCGTCGGATGGTTGGCGGCGTTTCCCGCGGGCGTCGTTATGGTCAGGCTCATGGCAGAGGGGATCGGCAGGACCATTTCCACCCTGTTCGTCCAGGTGACCGTCGACCGGTTGAGCCTGGACGCCTGGGAAGTGTTGCTTTCTCTCGGCGTCACCCTGACCGTTTCGGTGATGGCGGCCCTGGCACCCGCCCGTCAGGCCATGCAGGTGTCACCCTGTGAGGCGATGTCGCCGGGGGCACCCCCCACCGCCCACCGACGGACGGCTCGATGCTTGATGATCGCAGGCGGGCTTTTCGTGGGATCGGTCTGGCCCTTTTCCCGGATGCCCGCGGTCTCCGGCATACCGTTGCCGGGATATGCCGCGACCTTTATGTTGTTCGCGGGATTTTCCCTCATGTCTCCTTTTTTCCTGGAGCGGATCGGTGTCCACCTCTCCCCGTTGCTTCGGCGCACGGCCGGCGTATCGGCTTATCTGGCGGGGCGCTATCTCCGGGACAGCGGGATACGGACGGCGGTTTCCGTCGGCGCCCTTATCACGGCGGTCGCCCTTTTTTCGGCTCTGGTCGTCATGATTCACAGCTTCCGGGCAACCGTGAGCCTTTGGGTCCAACAGACCGTGAGCGGGGATCTCTTCGTAACCCCCAGACTCGGCGAGGTCAATCATCACCGAACCCCCTTTGCGCCGGAGATCGCAAAAGCCATCTCGTCGATCGATATCCCCGCGGATCGGGTCCATTTCCGCCGATTCTACCTGACCTACGGCCGCGTTCCGTATCAGTTCGAGGCCATCGATTTTTCGACCTTTTTTCGTCACGGCGGCTACATCTGGATCGACGGTGAGGCCGATGCCGCGCGTCGGGCGCTTGCGGCCGGTCGGGGCGTCGTCGTGTCCGAGGTTTTCGCGAATCGCACGGGACTGGGCGTGGGCGATCTTTTCCGGGATCATATCGACGGCCATCCGGTGACGGTTCCCATCGTGGGCGTGATTCGGGACTATCGGTCCAAGGGAGGGGTGGTGTTCTTCTCCCTTGACCGGTATGAGGCCCTCCGGACCGAGGCCGGGAGACATGCCGGTTTTCCCGAGTGGAGCGGTGTCCGTTTCTTTTTCAAGGAACCCGGTTCGGATATCAAAACTCGGGTCGATCGCCTGAAAGCGGAGATTTTGGCGCGGTGTGGCGACCGGGTCGACATGGTCGCGGGAGCGGAGCTGCGGCGAAACATTCTTCAGGTGTTCGACGAGACATTTTCCGTGACCACGGTTCTGTTGTTTATCGCTCTCGCGGTGGCCGCACTGGGTATCGCCACCACCCTCACGGTGCTGGTACTGGAGCGGTCCCGCCAGCTCAATACCCTCTTCGCTATAGGCGGCAGCCGAGGCCAGATTCGAAGCATGATCGCCTGGGAAGCCGCTCTCATGGTGGCTGCCGGAGAGGTGGGCGGCCTTCTCTGCGGAGCCGTGCTGTCGCTGCTCTTGGTCTTCGTGATCAATCGACAGTCCTTCGGGTGGACATTCATCTATCAGGTGGATTGGGCACCCCTCTTGCTTTCCTTGCCCCTGATTTTTGTGACGACCATGGCGGCCGCCCTCCCGGCGGTACGGCGGGTGTTCCGGGAACCGCCGGCGATGGTGCTGCGGGAGGGATGAATCCCGGGGCAGCCGGAGAATTCGCCGATCCGATGCCGAGCGGCGTTGCTGTGAAATGAGGACAGGCATACATGACACATGACGATATCCGGCGGCTGATGCGTTTGATTCGATTCCTGGGATTCATGGGCATCCTCGTGATCGCTGGTGCCGCGGTGGTCTGGCCGGCCCGGGCCTCCGGCTACGCCCAGGTCGCGGGACCTTGCGGACTCGTCTTTCCCCGGGACCATGGCCCCCATGATGACTATAAGGTGGAGTGGTGGTACTATACCGGAAATCTGAAAACCGGGGAAGGGCGGCGGCTGGGGTTTCAGCTCACCTTCTTTCGCTCGCGTCTCGTGCCGCCGGGGAGGGAAAACGGTCTTCGGGTACCCGCGTCCGGGTGGCGGGCGGAAAACGTCATTCTGGGGCATGCCGCGATTTCGGACATTTCCGGCAAGCGTTTTTTTCACGCCACGGCGGCCGTCCGCGCAGCTTTGGGCATGGCTCGGGCCGAGATCGTATCCGATCGGACGATGGTGACGCTGAAAAACTGGTCCATGTCGATCGGTTCCGACGGACACAGGCTTTTCGCCGATGCCCCTGAATTTGACATGCGCCTTCTGCTCCTTCCCGCAAAACCGCCGGTCCTTCACGGCGACGACGGTTACAGCCGAAAGGGCTCGACCCCCGAAAGGGCCAGCTGCTACTACTCCATGACCCGCCTTCTGGCCGAAGGAACCGTTTCCCTGAAAGGAACCGCTTTTCCCGTAAGGGGACTCGCCTGGATGGATCACGAATTCTCCACTGCGCCCCTGGCGCGCGGTTTGGTCGGATGGGATTGGTTCAGCATCCAACTCTCGGACGGCACCGAGGTGATGCTCTACCTTCTGAGAAGCCCGGACGGATCCTTTCATCCCGCATCGAGTGGTACCTTTGTCGATCGCGACGGCCGAAACCGGCACCTGCATCGGGATGAAATCCGGGTGACACCCGAGGCGGTCTGGAAAAGTCCCCATTCCGGCGCCCGCTATCCTTCGAAATGGCGGATCGATATCGAACCGTTGAGCCTCCGCTTGAAGGGGGGAGCGAATATTCCGGACCAGGAGATAGCAACGGCCGGCGCTGCGGACGTGATTTATTGGGAAGGGAGTACGTCCTTTACCGGGAGCCGATCCGGCAGCCCGGTTTCCGGGGAAGGGTATGTCGAGCTGACGGGCTATGCCGAACCATTGGACGTTCTGAGCGAGGATGCGAAGGGCAACTACTTACCCCGTTGACGAAGACGGATCCGCCAACCCCGGCGTGGCCTGCCCAATCCCGATTTCGATAACGCCATTTTCATGGTTTGCAAGATAATAACTTGTAAAATTAAGATATTCACCTTGGCAACATATCGCCTTGACATCGATTTTTTTCGTCTTATTTTCTACACAATCTTTACGGATTTAACCTTATTTTTTAGGCTCTTATTAATTTATTTGAAAAAAAAAGCATATCTTGTTTCCAATTTTATATTCAACCCTATCTTTTTTGACTTTATTACAAAGGCTAACCGGGAGAGTGTACTGGCCCATGACAGAAGAGAAAATGGAAGAGAAACCGATCGAAGAGGATCTTGAGGGAGTGAATGCAGCGATCTCCGGAGAAGACGACGGCGAGAATGCGGAGCCCGGAGCGGAAGAAACGTTGGCGGCGTTGAAGACGGCGCTGGCGTCGGCCGAAGAAGCCGGCAAGGCGCATGAAGATCGCTTCATGAGGCTCTATGCGGAATTTGAGAACTACAAAAAGCGAACCGTCCGTGAGATGCAGGACTTCCGAAAGTTCGCCAACGAGGCTTTGATCAGGGACCTGCTTCCCGTGATCGACAATCTTGAACGGGCCATTCAATCGTCGTCATCCCAGGAAAGCCCGCCGGAAGATATCCAAAGCTGCATTGTCGAGGGGGTCTCCATGACCCTCAACGAAATTCTGAAGGTCCTGGATCGGTATCATGTCAAACCGATCGACGCGTTGGAAAAGCCTTTCGACCCCAATTTCCACGAGGCGGTGGGGCAGGAATTGAGCGATGAACATGCGGACAACACCGTAGTACGGGAATATCAGAAGGGTTATCTTCTCCACGACCGCCTGATACGTCCGGCAATGGTGGTGGTTTCCAAGGCGACGTCGACGCCCGCCGGGGCGGAGCCGCCCGTATCGGCCGATGATGCGCCCGACGATCTGAACAATGAAGCGTAAACCAATGCGAGACTTGCATTCGAATAGACATCCTAAGGAGGAGATGAAATGGGTAAAGTAATAGGCATTGATCTGGGAACGACAAACTCTTGTGTGGCGGTCATGGAGGGCGGAGAAGCGAAAGTGATCACCAATCCCGAAGGCGGCAGGACCACGCCGTCCGTGGTGGCGATCGCGGAGTCGGGAGAGCGGTTAGTGGGCCAGATCGCCAAGCGACAGGCGATCACCAATCCCGAGAACACGGTTTTCGGCGTCAAACGGCTCATCGGGCGAAAATTTGACTCCCGTGAGGTTCAGAACGACATCAAAGTTCTGCCGTATACCATTGAGAAAGCCCCCAACGGAGACCTCCGGGTCAACATTCGGGGCAAGCAGTACAGCCCCGCCGAGGTGTCCTCCTTTATTCTGGGCAACATCAAAAAGACCGCCGAGGAGTATCTTGGGGAGACGGTGACGGATGCAGTCATTACCGTGCCGGCCTACTTCAACGACAGCCAGCGCCAGGCGACCAAGGATGCCGGGAAAATCGCCGGCCTCAATGTTCTCAGGATCATCAACGAGCCTACTGCCGCCTCCCTGGCCTATGGGCTCGACAAAAAGGCCGAGGAAAAGATCGCAGTGTTCGACCTTGGCGGCGGCACCTTTGATATCTCGGTGCTCGAAATCGGCGATGGCGTTTTCGAGGTCAAGGCGACCAATGGCGACACTCACCTGGGCGGCGAGGATTTCGATCTCCGCCTGATCGATTATCTGGCCGATGAATTCAAAAAAGACCAAGGCATCGACCTGAGGAAAGACAAGATGGCGCTTCAGCGGCTCAAAGAGGCGGCCGAAAAAGCCAAGATGGAGCTGTCGACCTCCATGGAGACCGATGTCAACCTGCCGTTCATCACCGCTGATGCCAGTGGCCCCAAGCACCTGAACATCCGGATCACCCGGACCAAGTTGGAGGGTCTGGTGGCGGATCTGCTGGACAATCTCGAGATGCCTTGCAAAATCGCCATGAAGGATGCCGGCCTTTCCAATGCAGACATCGACGAGGTCATCCTGGTGGGCGGTATGACGCGTATGCCGGCGGTTCAGGAGCGCGTCAAAAAGATTTTCGGCAAGGATCCCCACAAAGGCGTGAATCCCGACGAGGTCGTGGCCATCGGCGCCGCTATCCAGGGGGGCGTTCTGAAAGGCGACGTAAAAGACGTTCTCCTGCTCGACGTGACCCCCCTTTCCCTGGGTATCGAGACCCTGGGCGGCGTGATGACCAAACTGATCGAGAAAAATACGACCATCCCCACCAAGAAAAGTCAGGTCTTTTCGACGGCCACCGACAATCAGCCGGCGGTCTCCATCCACGTGCTCCAGGGCGAGCGGGAAATGGCCGCCAACAACAAGACCCTGGGCCGCTTCGACCTGGCGGACATCCCGCCGGCGCCCAGAGGGGTGCCCCAGATCGAGGTCACCTTCGACATCGATGCCAACGGCATTGTGAACGTCTCCGCCAAGGATTTGGGCACCGGCAAGGAGCAGGCGATCAAGATCACCGCCTCCAGCGGCCTCAGCGAGGAAGAGATCCAGAAGCTGGTGAGAGAGGCCGAGTTGCATGCTGACGAGGACAAGAAAAAGAAGACCCTGGTGGAGGCCCGAAACCATGCCGACGCCTTGATCTACCAGACGGAAAAATCGATCAAGGATTTGGGGGGCAAGGTGGACGACGCCATCAAAAGCGATGTCGAGAGCAAGATCGGCAGCCTCAAAGAGGTCATGAAAGGCGACGACGCCGATGAGATCAAGCGCCTGAGCGACGACCTGATGCAGGCCTCTCACAAGCTGGCCGAGGCCATGTATCAGCAGGCATCCGAGAAGACCGGCGGTCCGAAACCCGGTGATGACGGCGCCAAGGGGGGCGATGCACCCCGTGGCGGTTCGGATGACGACGTCGTCGATGCCGACTTCGAGGAGGTTAACGACAAGTAGGTTTCAAAGAGACTGGTACGGTGTTGCACCCGCTTGTTCCGGGTGAGACGCTGGAAATCCCGCGCCGTTGCCGGCGCGGGATTTTTTTTGCCATCGACCGGCGCAGGGAGGGGGCGCTATTTTTTTCGCCAGTTTCCGGCGTCGTCCTGATACCATTCCCCGCCTCGCGTCAGATTCCGGAACTTCAGGGCAAAGCGATGACCGACCAGGTCCGGCGTGGTGCCTTGCTGTGTTGCAATCCTCTTGAAAAGGGCTGCACGATCCGTGTTTTCGGCATTGACAACATCGGTTTGGGTTCTGGGGCCTCTGAACGCCAGATAGCCCTTATTGTTTTCGCCGATAACCCCTTTCGCCTTGAGGGCGTCGATCACCGGCAAGCGGGCTTCCATTCGAGATGTAATGTCTTCCTGGGCCCCGACGACGCCCATGACGGCGACATGGCCGAGGAGAAACGTAAAAAACAGGATCGCGATTCTTGACGGCATGTTGACCTCCTGACGGGATGGGGTTAGTCTTTTCGAGTGTCCTGGGATGAGGCCGGCATCTCGGATGTTTCGCTTTTTCGATATTCGTAGACCTCGTCGATGACGTCGTCCAGGGCACGGTCCACCTTTACGTTGACGTCGATGGTGATGTGGATGGGCTTCACTTCGACGGGCTTGACGTCCACCTGATGATATGTCTGGCAGCTCTGCATGAACAGAAACGACAGGTGCATCATCACCAGCAGCATTTTTTCGATCATCTGCGTGTTCCTTTTCTGGCAAACGGTTGCTGGAGCGTTTCCTGGCCGCCCGATCCTCCTACTGGATCATCTCCACCAGTCCCTTGTAACGGAGGATTTTATCCAGGGGCAGCCCCAGGTTTACGTCCAACCGTATCCCCTCGAACCGCGATCCCGGATGACTGGCGTCCACCCGAACGAACCCGCCGAAGGTCTCGCTGTAGACAAACGGCAGAGGCGATGTCGGACGACCGTCGAACTGCAGCTCCAGACGGAGGTTCTCTCCCTTGCTGGCGAGTTTCAGTTTGGCCCAGGCGTATTCATAGGATTTCAAGGCCTCCACCGCCAGATCGACCTGGGCGAACTGGGGGGTATTCCGGGGAATGCCCGCCGTCAGGACCTGGGCACCGGTGATGTGGATTACGCCGCCGTCTCCCGGGGTGGAGTAGAGAAATCCGTCGTCGAACACCAATCTGCCCTTTCGAAGCCGGATGGGGAGCCGTCCGTTGACGGCACCTTCGCCTTCGGCCCTGGCTGCCCCGAGTTGACCGAGCAGACGGGCCAGATTGAGCCGATCGCAGTAGAGGACAAGATCGACATCCGTAATTCCGGGATTTATCCTGAAAGATCGGGCGTCCACATTCCCGCCGCACCATTTGAAGTGGCCTTTTTCGATCAGGATGGCCGTTTCCGGCTCGATCTGGAAGCGGATATCGGCGTTTTCAAGCTGAATTTCACCCATGGTCAACCGGCCGACGGTGAGGCGCTGGTCCGGGGCGCTCCTCAGAACGGGCAATTCCGGGAAATGGAGGTTGAGGCGGATATTCTCCACCCGGATCCCCTTTTTCTTCTGCGTTATGCCGCCGCCGGAAAGCGCGGCCTCCATCGTGCCCGCCAGAGGAGCGCCACCGCCCAGGTTCATGCGCCCCTTTACCGTCAGAATCCCATCGACCGTTGTCCCCCTGGCGGACGATTCGAACCGGCCCAAGTCCAGGGGTGCGGACGGGCGGTAGCGCGTCGACCAGGACAGGGCGAAGGGCGTCCCGGGGGAGAGGAACGGGGCTTCTCCGGTGATTTTCAGGACCAGTCCTGGCAACGTGCGGCTGAAGAAGCGGCCCTCGAATCCTAACCCCTGGGGCCTGGGAAGGAGACCGCCCTTCAGCGATCCCAAGCCTTGGCCTTTCCACCGGAGGGCGGCAATGGAAAAGGTGCCCCGCTCTTCAGCTTCGGCCCAGGGCCATGCCAGGGGAAGGACTGCCTGGATGCCGGCGATTCTCACACGTTGATCCGGGACCTCGACGGCGCCGTCGGTGATTTCGGCGCTTCCCTCTAAGCTTAGGCCTGTTGTCCGGGAGAAACGCCCCTTCCCGGAGACGGTTGAAGACAGGACGTGCGCCGTCGTGCGTTCGGATCCCGTTCCCGTCGACATCCGGGCCGCGTCTGCCTTGAGCGCCGCGACGACTCGAACGTTTTCAAAATTCTCAAAGTGGATCTCTCCGTCAAAAGCCAAGGATTTTAAACACATATCGAGCCCCGGCCCAGCCACGCGAACCGGGCCGGTCTCAGCGACGCACCGGAGGATGCCGCCGTCGGGATTCCCCTCCCCGGACACGGCGACGCGGAGGATGGCCCCATGGATGACCGTCCTACCCCATTGGACGCCGGGCAACACCGAAAGGTTTACAGTGCCCAGAGTGGTGAGCGTTAAGCGCCATGTGCCCGGAGGCGACAGATCAAAGGTGAAGGCGATCGGAACGGGGATGTCGCCCCCTTTTCCAGTGCCGTCATTCCGATCGGCTTCGGACAAAGGAACACGAAAAACGGCATCCCCCTGCCCGTCGATGCCGTCGTCCGTGGGGGTGATGCGTGCGGCGAGCCGGGACAGGGTCGCCGGCAGGGGAGAAGCCAGAGAGAGGCCGGTAAGCCGGATGTCCCATTCGTGGTTATCGGTCATGACGATATCGAGGGACAGGGGGTAACCACCGTCGGGGTCCCGGATCATCAAAGGGCCGGTCCGGATCCGATAGCGGTCGGATTCGACACGAACGGCGGCGCTCTTTAGGGTGAAGGGGGTGATCTGAAAGGCGACATCCGCCGCGACATTCAGACTTCCGGATGCGGTGGTTTCTAAAGGCAGGCCAGCAGTCTGGGCCATGGATGCGAGAGGCAGCCCGGGGGCCGTGATGCGCCACCGGGTGTTTCCGGAGGCGAGGTCCACCTCTCCGTCGCCCACGATGCGGCGGTCAAAGAAGGTGATGTCGATGCGGACCTGAAAACGGCCGATATGATCCGGTGAGGTGGTGATGCGGAGATCCACGGGAATGGAGAACACCTGATTGCCCCAGGTGAATCGAATCCGGGAATGCCGAATCTCGATCGTCTCCGGGAGGAAGGCCGGTCGCTGGGGCCCGTTGGCGGATGAATCGGTGGAAGAGAACTGTTTTGCCAAGGTCTCGAGGTCGATGCTGCGAATGAAAAACTGGTCCTTGTCGATACCGCACCACACCTCCAGTCCGGTGACCACGGCCCGTTGGATCCGGTGTCGGGCAAGATCCGTCGGGGTGTAATCCAGGCGAAGGGTGTCCGCGAGCAGCGCGGGCGCATCGGCGGGTCCGATGTGGATTCTTGCGATGTCGGCACCGGTCGCTCCGATACGGCGGACGTCCCAGTGGAACTCGGGCAGGCCGGCTCCGGTTACGGCACGGTAAAACGCTCCTGAGCTGAGATAGGCGGGCAACAGCACGGCGAAGCCCGTGAGTATGACCCCGACCAGGCCCATCAAAACAAGGCACGAACCGGCAAGCGGCCGTCGCCACTTCCGTCGAACAACCATTCTCGCTCCGGTGACGATTCGTCTATCGGTTTTCGTCAGGGGCGGCTATCCGCCGTAATCGACGATTTCTTCCGCAGCCTGTAATTCATCCGTCGTGATCAGGTTTTTTTCCACCATCAACTCTCCGATGCCCGCCTCACGTAAATCTTCGTTTTCAAGGATGCTGTCGATGCCTTTGTAAAGGATCTCTTTTCGATCCCCGGGGCTGAAGAGGGTGTGGTTCAGCGTGATCTCCGATTTGGGAAGGATGGTGATGCTCTTGTCGATATAGATGAAATGATGGGTGAGCATATAGTAAAGGGCGTATCCGGCGATGCCCATCATGATCAGGTTTTTGATGCGTCTGTTCATTATGATATCTCTCCGGTTCGTTGCGTCGGTGCGGGAATGATCCTTCCCGCGCCCGGTGTCCGTCGATGCCGTCAGCCGAGATGTACCTGCTTGACAGAGAGGATCACCGGCAGGGCCTTGATCTCCGCAAGTGCCTGCTCGTCGGCAGGAGAGTCGATGTTGACCAAGCACACGGCCCGATCGTCCCGCCGCCCCAGCTGAAAGCGGCCGATATTGACGTTATGGCGGCCCAGGGTGGTTCCCACATGGCCGATGACGCCCGGTTTGTCGATGTTTTGGATGACGATCATCGATCCGTCGGGGATGGCGTCAAGGTAAACGTCACCCATACGGATGAGCCGCGGATATTTTTTCTCGTAAATGGTTCCCCAGATTTCGTTGGGGGAATCCTGTGCCCCGTCAACCTTCAGTTTGATGAGGCTGGAAAAGTCTTCCGGGGACTGGTCCGTGGTCTCCTTGATCCGTATCCCCTTGTCCAGGGCGATGGCCCGGGCGTTGACGTAATTGATGGGGGTGTCGGTGTAGGCGCCCAAAAGTCCCTTGAGCAGCGCGTGGGTCACCGGCCGAGTCGATAGCTTCGAAATCTCTCCGCTGTAGGTGATGGTAACGTCGTGGACCGCCCCCACCAGCTGCCCGATGAGAGATCCCATCTTCTCGGCCAGGTTGAGGTGAGGACGCAGCTGGGCCATCTCCTCCATGGAGACCGACGGGAAGTTGACCGCGTTGGTGATGACCCCGTCGAGAAGATAAGCGGCCATCTGTTCGGCGATCATCCGGGCCACGTTCACCTGAGCCTCTCCCGTGCTGGCGCCGAGATGGGGGGTGAAGATGATGTTGGGGTGGCTGAGAATCGGCAGGTTCGGGTCCGGCGGCTCCTTGGGAAAGACATCCAGGGCCGCGCCGGCAATGTGCCCGCTGGAGACGGCGGCGTGGAGGTCGTCCAGGTTGACCACTTCTCCCCGGGAGCAGTTGATGATCCGTGTCCCCGGCTTCATCCGGGCCAGCGTGTCGGCATTGATAAGGTTTTCCGTTTCTTTGAGGCGGGGGACGTGAAGGGTGACGAAATCGGACTCGGCCAGAAGTTCGTCGAGGTCGACCAGCCGAACCCCCATCTTGACCGCCGCTTCCCGGCTCACGAAGGGGTCGGCGGCGATGACCTTCATCTTGAGACCCAGGGCGCGTTCCGCAACGACGCGGCCGATGTGCCCCAACCCAACGATCCCGAGTGTCTTGCCGGTGATTTCCACCCCGATGAGGCGTTTCTTCTCCCATTTCCCCTCGCGCAGGGATGCGGTGGCCTGGGGAATGTTCCGGGCCAGGGCAAACATCATGGAGAGGGCGTGTTCGGCCGTCGTCACCGTATTGCCGCCGGGGGCGTTCATGACCACGATGCCTTTTTTCGTTGCGGCCGTCTGATCGATGTTGTCGACGCCGATACCCGCCCGTCCGATAACCTTGAGTCTGCCGGCGTTTTCAAGCACGTGTTCGGTGATCCGGGAGCCGCTCCGGACGGCGAGACCATCGAATTCACCGATGACCTTGGCGAGGGCTTCGGGAGCCGAGGTGGCCTTGTCGTTGTCCACCACCACCTCGATCCTGCCGGTCGCCTCCAGAATGTCTTTTGCAACAGGGGACATGTTGTCCCGAATCATGACTCTGTACATCGTTGGTTTCTCCTTGCGAATCTGATGGATGTTCACCTCGTCCGGCCGACGCCCGCGGCCGAGTGTCCATGGCCTCCTCACAGCGGCGTTGTCGTGTTCCTTTGTTAAAATCCAGCCAAAAGTCAATGAAAAAAGACCCGTTCGGTGCGCTCCGGGGCTTGTCACTTTACCGGGCGTGCTGTCGGCTCAAAAGATAGACGAAAATGTAATTTTTTGGGTATAAATTAAACAAATTTGTAATTCGAATTTTCCGAAACCGTTTTAAACATGGGGTTCAGACTTTGCATTGATCATGATTTCAATGTGTTTTTTGTATTCTATCATAGTGGCACATGGCTTGCTTATCATTATCCAGAGAGGGATTCAACGAAAAAATCCGTTGCCGTTTCGGTCCGTTGTACCGGAGGCGACCGAAGCGGCGGAATGAACGTCCATAACAATTGAAGGAAAGCCATGCCGGAGTCAACTTCAGAACACCGATACATCGACGCCTCGAGAGCGCTTCAGGAAAAGCGGCGAGGAATGGTCTCCCGGTTCTTTGCGGGGGATGCCGATGATTTTACGGCGGCGTATGCCCGGCTCCTTGATGATTATTTCAGGGAAAGCTTCGAAAACAGCATGACCGGTCCCCGCATGGGCATCGACAAAAACCCCTATGCCATCATCGCTCTGGGGGGGTATGGACGCCGGGAACAGTGCGTCCATTCCGATGTGGACATCCTCTTCCTTTTTAAAAAGGAACTTCCCCAAAAGGCCGAAGCGCTTATCCGTGAAATCATCTATCCCCTGTGGGATATCGGCCTGGATATCGGTCATGCCGTGCGGTCTCTCAAGGATTGCATCAGCCTGGCCGCCAAGGATTTTGAAGTGCTCATGTCGCTTTTGGACGCTCGGTTCGTCTGCGGGATGTCGCCGCTTTATACGGAAATGGTGGATCGACTCCGGGAAAAAATCCTTTTTCGTCGCAGTCGTAAGATCGTCGACTGGCTCACCGCTAGGATCCGGGATCGGCATCGGGTTTTCGGAAATCCCACCTGTCTGACTTCACCGAACCTCAAGGAAGGGCGGGGGGGGCTTCGGGATTATCATGCCCTGCTGTGGCTCTCCCAGATCCGGTTCGGCCTGAAAAATCCCCGGGATCTGGAATATCACGGTCACCTTTCCCATGAAGAATATCAGGGCCTGGAGCACTCATTGGCATTTGTCCTACGGGTGCGGAGCGGGCTTCACATTCTCGTCCGGCGCAAATACGACCAACTCCATCCGGATCACCAGGTCGAACTGGCCGAGCGGTTCGGCTACCGAAGGGATCCGAGGCAGCATGCCGTGGAGCGGTTTCTGGGGGAACTCCACGGAAACATGGGGGTTATCCATCAGACCTGCCTCGGGTTCGTCCAGGAAATGGAAACGGCGCGGAAACGCTTCGGCTTCGGGCAAAAGGCCGTTGAGGTCGGTGTTGCCGGGATTGAAATCCGGCGTCGGGGGCTCGTCTTCGGTTCCGTCAAAACGGTCATGAACCAACCGGAGAACCTCCTTCGCGTTTTCGAAGAGAGCGTTCGGCTGGGCCTGCCCCTCGGTTGCGAGACCCGGCGGCTGGTTCGGGAATTCCGGTATCTCATGAATGGAGAGCGCATTCGTTCCCACCGTGTGCGCCGGGCGCTGGAAAAGGTGCTGATTCAGCCCGTTTCCGGCGGCCATGATGTCCTTGGAGCGCTTCACGCCACGGGTATGCTCACGCAGTTGATTCCAGAGATGGAAACCGTCGTGAACCGCATTGAATACGACACCTGCCACGTCTATCCCCTGGATCGCCACCTGTTGGAAACGGTTGTCGCCGTGGCCCGGCTCGGCGCCGCCGATGTGGGGGGGCGTGAAAGCCCGGAGGCGTCCGTGGATACGGACCTCTGCTGCACCCTTCTGGAGGAGATAGACGACCGGCGTCCCCTGGCCTGGGCGGCACTGTTTCACGACATGGGCAAGGGGTGCCCGGGCCGGCACCATGCCGAGGCCGGTGAGGCCATTGCCCGTTTCGCTCTGGCGCGCCTGGGATATTCCCGGGAGATGATCGATACCGTGGCCTTTCTGGTGCGTAACCATCAACGCCTCCTGCATGCCGCGATGCGGCGGGATATCGACAGCGAGGAGACGCCCCGTTCCCTGGCTCGGTTAATCGTCGACATCCCCCGGCTGAATATGCTTTATCTTCTCAGCGTTGCCGACCTCAAAGCCACAGGCCCAACCGCCTGGAACGCCTGGACGGCGGCGTTGCTCCGAAGTCTCTTCCTCAAGGCAACACGCTGGCTTTCGCGCGAGAAATCGGTCTCCGCAAACGCCTTCGATGCGTCCCGGGAAAAGATTCAGGACGTCATGGCGAGTCTGACGTCTCCCCGGGATCGATCGGATGCGGCATCTCTTTTCAGTGTCATGTCATCCCGGTATCTTCTCAGCACTCCCGCATCCGAGATTCGGGAGCACATCTCCCTTTTCCGAAGGTTGGGGGAGAAGCCCTTTGTCTGGAAAATCGATCGAAAGTCCGCACCCGGCACCCGAAGGGCGGTGGTTCTGGGCCGCGACCTTCCCGGTTTTTTTTCCAATATCGCCGGTGTCTTTGCCTTGAACCGAATCGATGTCCTCGACGCCCGGATTCATACGTGGCGAAACAATATCGCCATTGCCGTTTTTACGGTCATGCCGCCACCCGATCCGCTTTTCGAGGAGGAATACTGGGTCCGGGCCGCCCGGGAGCTTTTTGCCGTCATTCGAGGAAAGCTGGATATCGGTCGAATCCTGGAGGATCGGGCGTCCCCCCCTCGGGCGGCCCTGCCTGCGGCGCCCTCCGACAGCATCCATATCGACAATGCCGACTCCGGCGTCTTTACCATCATCGAGGTCCATACCCGCGATGGGCCGGGGCTGCTCTACCGGCTGACCCAGGCTTTGTTTCGATGCGGTCTGGACATCTGGAGCGCCCAGATCGCCACCCGGGGGGATCAAGTCGTCGACGTTTTTTACGTCAGGGATTTTGACGGTCGCAAGATAGCGTCCGTCGAGGCGACGGCGCAGGTCCGATCCCAAATCGCGTCGGTCCTGTCGGCATCGGCAGATGACGCCTCGTCTGCCGATGCCTGCCGGCCACCGCCGATTCCGTGCAGCGGCAAAACCCAGTTTTTCGGCGGGGACGAGGAGAGGGGTCTTTCGTCATCGCTTGTTCAAGAATCATCGTATCAGGGGTGATCATATTTTTTAACGGGAAAAAAATGAAATCGGGAGGAAAATGGCGTATGAAATGTAAACTTATCTTACTGACGGCTGTCCTGACGGTGTTGCCCTTTTCGTCGGCCTTTGCCGAAGACGTTCTGAACAGCGGCGATACGGCCTGGATCATCGTTTCGACAGCCCTCGTCATGATGATGACGCCGGCGGGTCTGGCGTTGTTTTACGGCGGCATGTCGCGGTACAAGAATCTGTTGAATACCTTTGCCATGACATTCATGTCCTATTGCCTGGGCAGCATTGTTTGGGTCTTATGGGGATACACCCTGGCCTTCGGGCCCGACGTCGGGGAACTCATCGGCGGACTGGAGCATCTTTTCCTTGACGGCATTACCGTGGACAGCCTGACCGGAACAATTCCCACAACCGTTTTCGTCGTGTTTCAGATGACCTTCGCGGCCATCACTGTAGCCCTGGTGCTGGGATCCATTGTTGACCGCATGAAGTTTTCCTCATGGATCGTCTTTGTGGTGCTGTGGCTTACCTTCGTCTATAGTCCGGTCTGCCATTGGGTCTGGGGGGGCGGGTGGATGCACGCCATGGGCGCCCTGGACTTCGCGGGGGGCAACGTGGTTCATATCAACGCCGGCGTTGCGGGCCTGGTTCTCTCCGCCATGGTGGGCAAGCGGCTCGGCTACGGCAAGGAAGCCATGTTCCCCTCGAGCATTACCTTGACGGCCCTGGGGGCCGCCATGCTATGGTTCGGCTGGTTCGGTTTCAACGCCGGCAGCGCGCTGGCCGCCGACGGCGTGGCCGCATCGGCCTTCCTGGTGACCAACACCTCAGCGGCGATGGGGGCCATTGCCTGGATGGCCGCGGAATGGTATGTGAACAAACGCCCGACGGTTCTGGGCATTGCATCGGGCGTGGTGGCTGGTCTTGTTTCCATCACCCCCGCCGCCGGTTTCGTCGACATGAAGGCTGCCCTGGTGATCGGCCTGGTGGCCGGCGGGTTCGGCTTTTACAGCGTCGCCGTCCTCAAGCGTAAGCTCGGATACGACGACTCCCTGGATGCCTTCGGCGTCCACGGCATGTGCGGCATATGGGGGGCCTTGGCCACGGGCGTCTTTGCGAATCCAGCCATTACGGGGGGGGCGGCCGGGCTTCTATACGGGAATCCCCGTCAGGTTTGGATCCAGTTCGTCTCCATCGTAGCGACGGCCCTGTTTTCCGCTTTGGCCACCTTCATTGTGGTGCTGGTGACCCGGGTCGTCACCGGTGGGCTTAGGGTCGACGAGGATGACGAGGTCAAAGGCCTTGACGGGGCTATCCACGGTGAACGTGGTTTTGAGATTGAGTTTTAAATATAACTGAAGGAGGAACGACCATGAAAAAGATCGAGGCGATCATCAAACCCTTTAAACTGGACGACGTCAAGGAGGCGCTGAACGAGATCGGCATTCAGGGGATGACGATCTCGGAAGTCAAGGGTTACGGCCGCCAGAAGGGGCACAAGGAGATCTACCGGGGGGCGGAATATGTGGTCGATTTTATACCCAAAATAAAGATCGAAATCGTCGTGGAAGCCGCTTGGGTCGACAAGGTGGTGGAGAAGATCCAGGAGGCCGCTTACACGGGCAAGCTTGGCGATGGAAAGATATTCGTGCTGTCCGTTGAAAAGGCGATTCGGGTCCGCACCGGAGAAAAGGGCAACGAGGCCATCTGACCGCACCCGGATACCGTCTTTCGATGGTATCGCCAAAAGCCGGCCCCCCTCAGTGGGTGTCGGCTTTTTTATTTAACTTTCGATTTTCATAGGCCGGTGCCGGGAGGATACGGCCCGCGCTCCATGCGATTTCGTCCAAGTGCCGCTAAAGCTTGCTCCGGGCGGCCCGGAAACCCGCTTGCGCTCAAACAGTCCGGGCCGCTGATCCTCCGCGACGCTTAAGCGGCGCTAAAACTCACCGCTGAATGGGCTCGGGCCGTATCCTCCCGGCACCGCTATCCGGTCACCATCATGAACGTCGAAAGTTGAGTTTTTTAATAAAACCGCTCTGAATCGGACAGTTTCTTGACTTGGGCGTCAAAACTATTTATGAATCTGGTTTGCATGTCATCAATAACCGATGGCCCTCCGGATTATGATCCCGGGAAAGCGCGTGACATCATGCGACGACGGGTAAGCGGCGCGACCGAACGCCTGAGCCGGAGGACTGTGAATCAGAACCCGTGGAAAGTTGAGTACAGTCACATCATGATGAAAGAAAAAATAACCGGTCTGATCCTTCGGTCGGCGGCGAAGGCCCATGAAGCGGGGATATTGCCGTCGGCCGAATTCCCGCCGGTCGAGGCTGAATCGCCCAAGATCCCGGCTCACGGGGATTTTTCCACCAACATGGCCATGGTGATGGCCGCAACCCAGAAAATGGCGCCCCGCAAGATTGCCGAAGCTATCGTCTCCCATATTTCGGATCCCGAAGGACTGCTTTCCAAGACCGACATCGCGGTTCCGGGATTCATCAATTTTTTCGTCCGACCGGAGGCATGGCATCCGGTTTTGGATGCGGTCCACGCCGCTGACGACCGGTATGGGGCTGTTGACATCGGCCGTGGACGGAAGGTGCAGGTCGAATTCGTCAGCGCAAACCCGACGGGACCACTCCATGTCGGTCACGGTCGTGGGGCCGCGGTGGGCGACAGCGTGGCCAACATTCTTTCCTTCTGCGGATACGATGTGGAACGGGAGTATTACATCAACGATTCGGGACGGCAGATCCAGACCCTCGGGCGCTCAGTCCTTCTTCGCTACAAGGCGCTTGCCGGACGGGTCGTTGATTTTCCAGGTGACTACTACCAGGGGGATTATATTGTCGATTTGGCGGGCCGGATTCATGCGGACAAGGGCAACAGTCTCCTGGACGGCGACGAGACGGCCGCCGTCGACTATTGCGCCCGATTTGCTGCCCGGGCCATCCTGGAGGGCATCCGCCGGGACCTGGAGACTTTCGGTGTCCGGTTCGACCGATGGTACAGCGAGCAGACCCTTTATGATTCGGGACAAGTCGATCGGACGATCCGGGACTTCCAGGAGCGGGGGCTTATCTATGAAAAGGACGGGGCACTCTGGTTCAAAACCGCAGCTTATGGCGACGAAAAGGACCGGGTCGTGGTCCGCGCCAATGGCCTGACCACCTATTTCGCTTCGGATATCGCCTACCATCGAGATAAGTATGACCGGGGGATGTCGCGGGTCATCGATGTTTGGGGGGCGGACCATCACGGCTACATTCCCAGGATGACGGCGGCCATTGAGGCGTCGGGCATGCGCCGGGAGCAGTTTGACGTCATCCTTGTTCAACTGGTCAACCTGCTCCGGGGCGGAACACCCGTGGCCATGTCGAGTCGGGCGGGCCAGTTCGTGACCCTGAAGGACGTGGTGGACGAGGTGGGGGCGGATGCCGCCCGCTTCATTTTTCTGACCCGACATTACGAGAGTAAGCTCGATTTTGACCTGGAGCTGGCCAAGAAAAAAAGCAACGACAACCCCGTCTATTATGTTCAGTACGTCCACGCCAGAATATCGAGCATTCTTGCCAAGGGGGCCGAGATGGGCATCGAAGCGGTTTTCCGAGACACCGAGACGGCCGCCGTTTTGACCGCGCCGGAGGAAATCGGTCTCATCAAGCTTATGGACCGATACCCCGAGGTGATCGCGTCTGGCTGCCGTCTGATGGAACCCCATCGAATCACCTACTTCCTGATGGAGCTTGCCGCGGCTTTTCACGCCTATTATAATCGGCATCGCGTGCTTACGGACGACCCTGATGTGACCGGCGCTCGCCTGCGGCTCGTGATGGCGGTCCAGAAGATTATTCGAAACGGTCTGACTCTGCTGGGCGTATCCTCGCCGGAGAAGATGTGAAGCGACGGTCGTCATGAAAAAAAAAGGATTGAAATCCCGTCCCCTAACCCGGAAAACGGCGCGGGAGTATTCGCCACCCAAGGAAAGAGGGCTCAAGGGACCGGTGTTCCGCTGGAGCTTCATGCTCTTTGTCGCGGCGTGGATGTTTGTTCTGGGGATCATCGTGGGCCGCTACGCAACACCGGTCAATTTTGATCCGAAACGGATTGAAAAGGAGCTGGCCGAACTTCGTGCCGCCGAAATCCAGAAAGAGAAAGAGCGCCTGAAAGCCGAGGCTAAAGCCCTGTATGATCTGGATCTCGATTTCTATGAGGATCTGAAAAATCCGCCCCGGGCATTGGCGGCGTCCGGGCCCTCGGAGGTGACTAAGGATGACGCTCCGGCGCCTCCCCCGGAGATCAAGCGCCCCCTGTCGACCAAATACAAGGCCTCCGCCAGGTCGGAAAGCAAGGTGGTCTCCCCGGCCAGCCCTGGACCCTCCAGGGTTTCGCTTCCCGCCAAATCACCCGTCCAGACTGCTTTCGAGCCCCAAGGCGAGAGCGGCCGATTTGCCATTCAGGTGGCCTCCTTCGTGCTGGCGTCGGATGCCGATCGGACGGTGGCCATGCTCAAAAAGCATGGATATGCCGGCGCTTACCGCACCGCGGAAAATATCCCGGGCCTCGGCGTTCGCTATCGGGTCAGGGTCGGACAGTTCAGTAATCCCATTTCGGCCCGAGGGGTGCTGACGCGGCTTAGGGACACGGACGATTTCCGGGACGCCTTTATCCTCAAACAATGAATCACTGATTTCGGGCCGCGTTCACCGGTGTGGGGTGATGCGGTTATAGCGGATGCCAACCGATATGGAGCAGTCATGAAAATCACCAAAGAAGAGGTTCTGCATGTGGCGAATCTTGCCCGTCTCGACATGGACGACGACGCCGTGGAAAAATTTTCAGAGCAGATCGGCACTATCCTGTCTTACATGGATTCCCTCAACCAGGTGGAGACCGAAGGGGTCCCCCCCACCTCCCATGCCATCTCCCTGAACAACGCCTTTCGGGAGGACGAGGAGAAGGACAGCCTTGAGCGTGGCGCAGCCCTGGCCAATGCGCCTGAGCAGGAGGACGGCTGTTTTGTCGTCCCCAGGATCGTGGGATAGGGGGCGATATAATGAACCTGTATGAACTGACCATTCATGAAGCCCATGATCTTTTGCGGCGAAAGGAGATTTCCGCCGTCGATCTGACCCGTTCGGTTCTGGACCGCATCCGGGAGATCGATTTTCGGGTAGGGGCCTATATCACGGTGACGGAGGAAACGGCCCTGTCCCAGGCCGCCGCGGCGGACCACGCCGTCGGCGAAGGGCGGATCGGCCCCTTGACCGGTATTCCCCTGGCCGTCAAGGACCTGATCTGCACCCGGGGCCTTCGAACGACCTGTGCATCCAAAATTCTTGAAAATTTCGTTCCCCCCTATGATGCGGGGGTGATCGAGGCGTTGAAAGCAGAAGGCGCCGTTATCGTGGGCAAGGTAAATATGGACGAGTTTGCCATGGGCTCCTCCACCGAGAACTCCGCCATGGGCATCACCCGGAATCCATGGGACCTGTCTCGAACCCCCGGGGGATCCAGCGGCGGATCGGCGGCGGCGGTGGCTGCGGACATGTGTCTGGGCGCTTTGGGGTCGGACACGGGGGGATCGATCCGCCAGCCGGCGTCCCATTGCGGGGTGGTGGGGCTGAAGCCGACCTACGGGCGGGTCTCCCGTTACGGTCTGGTGGCTTTTGCCTCGTCCCTCGATCAGATCGGCCCCCTTACGAAGGATGTGACCGACTGCGCGCTGGTCCTGTCGGCCATCTCCGGACATGACCGGCGCGATTCCACCTCGGTGCCTCGGCCGGTGCCCGATTATATCGAGGCGCTCCGACCCGACATCGCTGGCATCAGGATCGGCCTGCCCAGGGAGTATCATTCCGCGGAAGGACTTTCGCCCGAGGTCTCGTCGATCATCCGGGGTGCCGTCGAGATCCTGGAGGGCATGGGGGCCCAATGTGTCGAGATCTCACTGCCCCACACCCCCCATGCCGTGGCGGTCTATTATCTCATTGCACCGTCCGAGGCCTCTTCCAACCTGGCCCGGTACGATGGGGTGAAATACGGTTTTCGGGACCGGGATCGCGGCGATTTGCTGGAGATGTACCGGGGTACCCGATCCCGAGGGTTCGGCCCCGAGGTTCAACGACGGATCATCCTGGGAACCTACGCATTGTCGGCGGGATATTACGATGCATATTACGGCAAGGCATCCCAAGTGCGAACCCTGATCGTGGCAGATTTCAGGAAGGCCTTCGAGACCTGCGACGTCATCCTTTCGCCGGTCGCCCCGACGCCGGCGTTTCCCATCGGAGAGAAAATGGACGACCCGCTTACCATGTATCTCTCGGATATCTTCACCTTGTCGGCGAACCTGGCCGGCATTCCGGGGATGTCGGTGCCCTGTGGGTTCTCCGCCGAAGGACTGCCCATCGGTCTCCAGCTCATGGGTAATCATTTTGACGAGGAGACCCTCCTCAGGGTCGGGTATGCCTTCGAGCAGGCAACGGAGGTTCATCTCAGAAAACCGGTGCTGCCGTAGGCGGCCCACACGCGTCAGCAAGGAGAAACATTATGAGCATTCAACCCCAGGGGGAGGACTTGCGGAAAGCGGTGAAATGGATCGCCGAGGAACGGAAATTCCATCCGGACAACGACATCGGCCGTCTGATTCGGGAGGCCTGCGCTCGGTTTGACCTGTCGCCCCTGGACGCGGAGTTTCTGGACCGCTTTGTACGGGAAAAGAAACCGTCGGATCTATAGGCGTGGCGACGATCAAGGTTCTTCCGGAGACGCTTTCCAACAAGATCGCCGCGGGTGAGGTGGTGGAGCGGCCGGCCTCCGTGGTCAAGGAGCTGATGGAAAATGCTCTGGACGCCGGTGCTACACGCATCACCGTATCGGTGGAGAAGGGCGGTCGTACCCTCATTCAGGTGGTGGATAACGGCACCGGCATGACCCCCGACGATGCCCTTCTCTCCATCGAACGCTACGCCACCAGCAAAATATACGATGATCGCGACCTTTTCGCCATCGATACCCTCGGCTTCCGGGGAGAGGCCCTGCCCAGCATCGCCTCGGTATCCCGCCTCACCCTGGAAACCCGGCACCAGAGCCGGGATGCCGGTCTCCGGGTCGAAATGTCGGGTGGAACCCTTGGAAGGGTCACGGAGATCGGCGCGCCCATCGGCACCCTCGTCGCGGTGCGAGACCTCTTTTTTAACACGCCCGCCCGGCGGAAATTCCTGAAGACCGTCGCTACCGAAATGAGCCACATCAGCGAGGTCGTGACCAATATGGCCATGGGGTGGCCCCGGGTGGCCGTCACCCTCCGGCACGACGGACGGGAGGTGAAATCCTGGCCGGCCGCCGCCGATCCCGCCGATCGGGTGGCGGAGGTCGTGGGTCGCGGGATCGGCGGTGATCTTCTTCGGGTGGATCGTTCGGCGGACGAGGCTGTCGTGACCGGCTGGATCGCGTCCTCCGGTGTCACCCGGTCGACCACCCGCGGCATCTATCTTTACGTCAACGGTCGTTACATCCGGGATCGGATGATCCAGCGCGCCCTCTTCTCGGGGTATCGCGGTCGGATCATGAAGGGACAATTCCCCGTGGCGGTTCTGTTCGTCTCGGTCCCGCCGGAGCGGGTGGACGTCAACGTCCATCCCGCCAAAAGCGAGGTCCGGTTTTCGGATTCGCAGCAGATTCATCGTATCATCGAGGCAGCCGTCTTCGATACCCTGGTATCGGCGGGGCGGCCCGGAAGGACGGTTTCCCTCGGACCCGCCTTCCCTCGGGAAGCCGCTCCATCTTTCCGGGCAGGGGCGGCGTCCGGATCTGATGTCTCGTTTGATCCCCGTCCGATGTCATGTGAGACGCCCGCGCCTTCACGTATGGCGGAAGGCGCTGCCGGCTACCGGATCTCAGAGACTTTTCCGGACGATGTCGCGGGCATGGACCAACCCTTCAGGACCGTTTCGCTACCGGTGCAGGCGCCGGTGTGGGAGAAGCGTTTTTTTGCCGATCTCGTCGTCATCGGTCAGTTCAGGGGCACCTACATTCTCTGCGAGGCCGGGGACACCCTGATCATCATCGATCAGCACGCCGCTCATGAACGGATTTACTTCGAGCAGCTCACTTCCCGGGCGGCCGAAATCCGCCAGGCCTCCCAGCGCCTGGTGATCCCCGAAACCATCGACCTCAACTATCGGGAGGCTGATATTCTGCGAAGCCTGATTCCATCCTTCGATACGGTGGGCATGGAGATCGAGCCCTTCAGCGGAAATACCTTCGCCGTGAAATCCCTGCCGTCCTTCTTGTCGGGGCGATCAGCGACGCCCATGATCGTCGATATTCTCGAAAAAACGGCGGCGGTGGGCGTCACGACGGGGATAGACCGGATTGTGGAAGAGAGCCTGATGCTCATGGCGTGCCACGGCGCCATTCGGGCCAACCACAGGCTCTCGACTCTCGAGATTCGCTACCTCCTGGAGCAGCTGGACGCCTGCGAAAACCCCTCCCACTGCCCCCACGGCCGGCCGACCTGGATTCAGTGGCCGGCCCGCTTCCTGGAAAAGGCCTTTCATCGCGTCGTATGACGCCCCGGTTTTGGCGTCCTGCGGGGAATTGGAATTTGTGTTCAACATCCATTAAAATTAGGAAAGTATAGAGAATTTTCTTGCAAAATGCATGTTGACCGTGTTAAAAAGCGAACGCTCGTTTTTTAAGTTTTGGCGGCTTTTTTGAGCGATCGGTCATATCCCTGCCGTAAACAGGCGCGGCGGCGAGGGCGATGAAGCGCCGCTTTCAGGAAATGGCCGGTTACCATGGGGGAAAAACATCGGAGAAAGAGAAGGGGGAGAAACAGATGAAGAAGAGACTATTTGCAATCATTCTGGTGTCGCTATTCGTTGAAGGCACCGCGTTTGCCTCGGCCTACCGCATACCCGAACAATCCGCCGATGCCACGGCCAAGGCGGGTGCGCATGTGGCCGGCGCCCTCAAGGCCGACAGCGCCTATTACAATCCGGCGAACATGGCTTGGGCTGCCGACGCCTGGCAGGGCGAGATTGACCTCACCTATCTCCACCTGACATCCATCGAATATCGGGACGCACGATCGACGCGTTTTGACGGCGACTCGGACAAGGAGAACTTTTTGCTCCCCACGCTGTTCATCGTATCGCCGAACTATAACGGGCTGCGATTCGGATTTTCCATCACGGAGCCTTACGGTCTCGCTAAATGCTGGGAAGACCCGTTTCCGAAAACCTTTGCCGAGGAGTTCGAATTGAAGGTCATCGAGTTCAACCCGACGATGGCCTATCGGTTCAATGACTACATCTCCATCGGCGGCGGTGTCCGATTCCTTTACAACGACGCCTCGGTCAAGAGCAGCGGGATTGTTACCCCCACCGGGCTCACCGCAACCAGAGATCTGGAGGGCGACACCACCGAATGGGGCTACAACCTGGCGCTATCGGTGAGACCGAATCCCAAGTCCAATCTATCGGTGACCTACCGGTCCAACGTGGATCTGGACTTCGACGGGGACGCGACCCTGGGTACGAACCTGTTTCAGACCATTGTGAAAACAGGGGCCGAGGTGACGGTACCCGCCCCGGCTGTTCTGACTATCGCCGGCGCCTACACCTTCGAAAAACTCACTGTCGAACTCCAGTGGGACCGGACCTACTGGTCGGAGTATGAAACCCTGGATTTCGAATATGACACGCCCTTGAGGAATCCGGTATTGGCCGCCTTCGATCAACCTATTCCCAAGAACTGGGATGATACGGACGCCTTCAGGATCGGTCTTACCTACCAGATGACGAATGTCGTGGCCCTTATGGCCGGGTTTGCCTATGACGAGAATCCGGCGCCCGACGACACCCTGGGATTCGAGCTGCCCGATTCCGATGCATGGCTTTATTCCTTGGGCGCGCGGTTCACCCTTAACCCCAACATGGAAATCGGCGTCGGTGTTCTTTACGACTACAAGGAAGAGCGTACCGTCACCAACGAGGATATCGATGGCACTTTCAAGGATGCCTCCGCATTCTTGTTGACCACGGGATTCACCTATACCTTCTAACTCAACGCGCCTATTTATTGATGACCATGAAAACAGGCTAAAGCCTATTTTTACACAATGCTCCCCACCGCGAATTGAGGGTGGGGGGCATTCCCTGTCGGCACCGGCCCTTGAACGCCGAAAGTTAAATTCCAAACCAGGGGGGAAGGGCAGCGGATGTGAACAACGGCCCTGCCCCGTGCGATGCGGACAAGCATCGGCGCTAAGCAGTGTACTCGAAGACGCCCCCGGTGATGACCGCCTGGCCGCCGTCGGCAGGAACGGTTTTCCACAAAGCCGCGCCTGGACGGATTCTCCAGATCAAGGTGCGGATGGGTGTTCCCGGATAAAGGGGTTTGGCGAAGCGGCAGGCGATCCGGCGAACCCTTTCGGGCTCGCCCGGCGTGAGGTGCGCCACGAGGGCCCGGCAGGCGTACCCGAGGGTGCAGAGTCCGTGCATGATTGGTCTCTCAAATCCCGAGGCCCGCGCGAATTCAGGGTCCGCGTGGAGCGCGAAGAGATCCCCCGAGAGCCGGTATAACAAGGGTTGATTCGGAGCGGGGCGATCGTCGATCGCTGCATCCGGCGGCCTGTCGGGAAACGTGGGGCGTTGGTTCGGGGCCGCCGGACCGCCGAACCCGCCGTCGAGGCGTGAGAAGAGCGTGAAGGTGCTCGTAAAGAGCGGGGCTCCTGAATGGTGCGTCCAGCTCTCAGCCGTCACCAGCGCTCCTGTTTTCACGCCCTTGTCATAGCACCCGGTGATTCGAGCCTCGGTCGTCAGGGTTCCTGAAACGGGGATGGGACGATGAAAAACGAGCTCCTGCTCCCCGTGGAGAAGCCCCGTCAGGTTGGCCTTTGCTGCTGCCGCGGCGTGAAAGAAGACATCGAAGACAGCCGTGACGCCAAAGGTGGGGATCACTTTCAGGTTCTTTTCATAACAGTATTCCAGTTCGGAAAATCCCGCCCCGACGCCCAGGGCATACAGGACGGCATCTTTCCAATCGTATTCCTTGACATATGGTCCCAACGGTTTTCCAACGGCAGTTGCATCGAGCGCCATGGGGTTTCTCCTTTGTCGAAGGGGTTCAACCGGCGCGAAAAAGTCGTTTTTTTCGCCGGCACGGGGAAAAGATATGCCCCGGATTCTTATGTCCTCCGTCGAGAGATTTCAACCCGAATTATTGGCACCCTTGACAATCCCCGAAAGAGGGCGATATAAAAATTGAAACTTGACGTTTCAATTTTTCAAAATTCAGAACAGGTTATACGACGATAGACCTTCCATGGGAACCATCCAAACGCCCTGGTCACCGGCATGCTTTTTATTTTCGGTCCATGCCCCGGAAGAGGGCATGCCGCCGTATCTTCCGGGGGTATGAGGCAAGGCGCCATGCTATCGACTTTTAATTTCCGAGTTATCGCCAACTACCTCCCCCTGTTTCTGCAGGGATTCTGGGCGACCCTGTGGATCTCCGCTCTCGCCATGGCGGGGGCCCTCGCTATCGGTGTCCTGGTCTGCACCTGCCGCATCTCGAAATTTCGCTCCCTGTCGGCGCCGGCCAAGGCCTATATTGAGGTCATCCGATCGACCCCACTTTTGGCCCAGCTCTATTTTTTTTATTTCGGTCTGCCCAGCCTGGGCATCCGGCTCACCGAACACCATACCGGTATCATTGTCCTCTCCCTCAACAGCGGCGCGTATATCGGGGAGCTCATCCGGGCGGGCATCCTCTCCGTCCATACGGGGCAGGTGGAAGCGGGTGTCGCCTTTGGTCTCAATTTCTTCCAGCGCATGTGGTATATCATCCTGCCCCAGGCTCTCCGGACCATCTTGCCCGCTCTGGTCGGCCAATACGTCCTTCTCATCAAAGACTCCTCCATCGTCTCCATCATCGGGCTTACGGATGTCACCCGGGTGGGGTGGCTGACGGTGCAGCGGGTACCCGAGGGGCTCATGGTCTTCGGACTTGTCGGCATCCTCTATTTCTGCGTCTGTTATCCTCTAATCCAACTGTCGGGATGGTTCGAACGGCGTCTGAGCATCCCAGGACACGACCCTGCAGGAGGCATACGCCCATGAATACCCTATTGGATTCTCATGGGCGGTTCCAATGCCGTCGGGACTCTGGGATATGTCCGCATGGTTCAGGAGATTTCAGACACTGATCTCGACGTCGGTCATGTTGACTGCGTTAAGGGTTCCGGGGGCACCCCATCGCTGTGTGCGACGATACGGCCTATTTCGCGGAAGCGCTCGCCCGGATTCTGGGGGGGTGGGGGGTTTCGAACCCGGTACGGTTGGAATAGCGGATCACATCCGACGGGGCGTCGTATCGCGGGAGGCTCGGGTGCTGTTTGTCCACACCGGGGGGCATTACGGCATCTTCCCGAAATACGAAGCGTTGCGCCGAATTCTGGATGGCGCTCCGATCGTCGGGGATAGTCGTTAACGGGCGATCATCGCCCGCATCATGTCGCCGGCGTTTTCCGCATGGTCGGCGATGTGGCCCAGGGTTTCCGCCAGTCGAACCATGTGGAAAACGGTGACCGGGTCCATTTCGGTGGTAAAGACCTTTTTCTTGACGATATCCTCCGCCCGGTCGGCCTCGTGCTCCTGCTTCCGGATGTTTCGGATGATTTCCTTGACCACCTTCCGCTGTTTGTCCGAGTAGCCCTTGAAGTATTTGCGGGCCTCGGCTACCATTCGGCTCAACTCCTCCACCGGATCGATGACCGAGTCGATGAGGAGAAAGAACTCCTTCTGGAACTGTTCGGGAATCCCCGGCTCTTCACGGTAGGAGATCCAGTCGAGGGCGTCTTCCAGTGCGTCGAGAACACTGTCCTGTTCTCGCAGGTACCTGAAGAGCTGAAATTTGGGGACAGCCATGAGGGAGCCGACGGGAATATGGCCCCGGATACGCCGCTTTATGGCATCCGCCTCCTGTTCCATGCGCTTGACTTCCTCCCTGAGGCCGTCAAAGGATCTGCAGTTGTGGACCATATGGCATTCGATGGCGTGCTGAAACACCCATGCGCACTCCTTGACTTTTTCGGCATGCTCCTGAAGGCTGTCGAAGGGGGAGGTCATGAACATGGATAAAAATGGGATACGCATCTTTCAAGGCTCCTTGTTGCTATATGCTATATGATGAACTCGAGTATCTTGAAGATGACCATACTGGTCAGGGCCGCCGCCGGAACCGTCAGGACCCAGTAGAGCATGATCTGGAATACGATGGTGAAGTTGACCGCCTCGAAGCCGTGGGCCAGTCCGACACCCAGGACGCCGCCGACCGCCGCGTGGGTCGTGGACACCGGCAGCCCCAGTTTTGAGGCGGCGAGCACCGTGGTGGCCGCCGCAAAGTCGACCGAAAAGCCCCGGGTGTTGGTGAGGGTCGTGATCTTGTTTCCCAGGGTGTCCATCACCCGGTGACCGGCCATGGCGATGCCGCAGGCGATGCCGATGCCGCCAAACATCAGGAGAAACGTGGGCACAGGGATCGTACCGGCGACGCCGCCGGTCTTGACGAGAAAATAGATGACCGCCAGGGGACCGATGGCGTTGGCCACGTCGTTGGCGCCCTGGGCCAAGGCTACGTAACATGAGGTCCCGATCTGGATTCTGCGGAAAATTTCCTCGACGTCGCCGTCGACTTGATCCCTGAGGATGCGGCTGAGAAGCCATTTTCCTGAAAAGCCGAGGACAACGGCCAGAAAAACGGCGGTTAAAAGGGCTGTCGCGTCGCTGAGGGCGAGGGTGTTGCCCAGGGGCGTCTTGAACAGGAACGAGAGCACCACAACGAAGCCGGCCAAGCCGATAAAGATGGGGGAGAGCCGCATGCCGTGGATAAAGGCTGACCTCCGGACCAGAATCAACCGCACGATGATCTTGAACATGACGTAGGCGATGATTAGGCTGAATATGGGAGAAACCACCCAGCTCAGGGCGACGCCCCCCAACTTTCCCCAATTGATGACCGAAAAACCGCCGGCCATGATGCCGAAACCGACCATGGCGCCGACGATGGAGTGGGTGGTGGAGACGGGAAGGGATTTCCATGTGGCAAAGGAGACCCACAGGGACGAGGCCAGGAGGGCCGCCAGCGCGCCGATCATGGCCATGTGGGGATCAGTGAGGATGTCGGTGGAGACGATTCCCTTCCGGATCGTGTCGGTGACGTGGGAGCCGATAAAGATGGCGCCAACGATGTTCAGGATGCCGGCAATGAAAATCGCCTGCCGTATCGTGATTGCTTTGGCCCCCACGGCGGAGGCCATGGCGTTCGCCACGTCGTTGGCGCCGATGTTCCATGCCATGTAAAAACCGAAGACATATCCAATAATCAGGACAAAATATTCCGCAGTCACGAGTTTCCTTTTTATGAGGTTACAGTCGCCAACGGTGATAATGCCTGCCGCAACATACGTCAATAGATTTTTTGGCGACAATCCCGTGAGGTTTTGAAGGGGGAGGGGGCGCCGATTCGGACGCGGCTGCCGCACACGGTAGATTCGGAACTCCACGAATAACTCTTTGAAGAAAGGTGGCGGGTCTGCTATGGATGCCCGAATCAACCGTGAAGGCGATACCATGAACCGATTGGACAAAAAAATCTTCGGAACCCTCTTTTTCTCGATTTTCACAGCGGTCACCGGTGTGGGCATCGTGGTGCCCCTTCTCCCTGTCTACGCTCATAATCTGGGCGCCAAGGGACTCTATATCGGTCTGCTGTTTGCCTCGTTTTCCCTGTCGCGGACCTTCTTCCTGCCGTTTTTCGGGCGCCGATCGGATCGGCGGGGCCGAAAACCCCTCATTGTTGCGGGGCTCTTTTGCTACGGCCTGATTTCTTTTGCCTTCATTGCAGCGGTCAATGTGGAACTGCTGATCGCCATTCGTTTCGTCCAAGGCATCGCATCGGCCATGATCATGCCAGTGACCCAGGCCTATGTCGGGGATATCACCCCCAAAAATCGGGAGGGCTTCACCATGGGGCTCTTCAACATGTCGACCTTTATCGGTTTGAGTCTGGGCCCTTTCCTGGGGGGGCTTCTGAACGACCATTTCAGCCTGGAGGCCGCCTTTGTCTGCATGGGCATTCTCTCTTTCATTGGATTCTTCCTGAGCCTCCTGCTGCTGCCACCGGCCAACGCTGAACAGGTGATCGTCCGCAGGGAAGCCCCCGTGGCCTTCAGAACACTCCTGAAGGACCCCTATGTCAACGCCATTTTCGTATTCCGGCTCGCCTACACTGCCTGCATTGGGGCCATATGGGGATTCCTGCCCGTCTTCGCCGACGCCGAATTTTCCCTCTCCAGCTCGTCCATCGGCATTCTGGTCATGCTGGGGGTCTTTACCAGCGGCATCCTCCAAACCCCCATGGGCGTTGTCGCAGACCAGTGGAACAAGCGCCTCATGATCCTTATCGGGGGTGGGATCGTTGCCTATGCCATGGTGTTGTTCCAATGGTCGTTGGGCTTTTGGGACCTGTTGCTGGCCAGTGTCGTTTTCGGGATCGGGGGCAGCATGGGCATGGCCCCCCTCATGGCCATCGCCGTTCAAAAGGGCGCCCGGATCCGGGGCATGGGCGCCATGATGTCCCTGATCACCGTGGCCCACAGTCTGGGTATGATGCTGGGCAGCCTGCTGGCGGGCATTATGATGGATCTCGTGGAAATGCGCTTTGTCTTCACCTTCTCCGGGGGGATGATGACTTTGGGAACAGTGGTCTTTTTTTTCTGTACCCTGGGGGGGAAGGAGAGCGCCGCCTCCGATTGACGCGGAGAGGGCGCCAACCCAAACACTTCCCGCTCCTCTGCGGGCGGGGGATGAACGAAAAAAGGAGATTACGGATATGAAACCCACCCGCGAAGCGGCGTTTCGTCTGCTGACCCGTTACAATGAAACGGAAAGCCTCATCAAACACGCCCTGGCCGTGGAGAGCGTCATGCGCTACATGGCCCGAAAGCGGGGCGAGGACGATGAGAAATGGGGCATTGTCGGCCTTGTCCACGATCTGGATTACGAAAGGTATCCCGATCGCCACTGCACGAAAACCGAGGAGATCCTTCGAGCCGAGAACTGGCCCGAGGAGTATGTCCGTGCCGTGGTCAGCCATGGTTGGGGGATCTGCTCGGATGTGAAGCCCGAATCGGAGATGGAGAAGACGCTCTTTGCCGTCGACGAGCTTACGGGTCTCGTGACCACCTCGGCTCTGGTCCGACCCAGTCGGAGCGTCATGGATCTGACGGCCAAATCCGTTAAAAAAAAATGGAAGGACAAACGTTTTGCCGCCGGCGTCGACCGATCCATCATCGAAAAGGGCGCCGAGATGCTGGGCGTCGAGTTAGGCGAACTCATCACCGACACCATCATGGGGATGCGTGAGGTGGCCGACGCCATTGGCCTGAAGGGAGAGGCTTTGGCATGATCCGTCAGGGGTGCCGCTTGGGATGGGTGATCTTTTCCTTGAGCTTGTCCCTGGCGTGGCCGAGCTTTTCCTTTTCCTTGATGAGCTTTTTTCGGATGCCTTCCCGGTATTTCAGGATGGTCGACAAGGCCATGTAGTATCCTAAAAGCGCGACGGGAACGCCCAGGACGATGCCGCCGACGGTCAGGATCCAGAATATGGCCGGGGCGTTTTTGACCATCTGGAGGATAACGTCCAGGTTCAACGCGTTGGGCATGCAGCAGGGGTTATCGAGGCTGAGGATTCTGTTTCCCACGTAGAAGGTGGCCGCATAGATGAAGGGCGCCGTCAGCGGGTTGCTGATCCAGGCGCCCATGGCAGCCGCGATTTTGTTCCATTTGAACAGAGCGGCCAAAAAAACGGCGATGGCCATGTGGAGCCCCATGTAAGGCGTCATGCCGACGAAAAGGCCCACGGCAAACCCCAAAGCGATCTCCCTGGGGTTTCCCCGGATTTTCACAAAACGATCATAGACTTTCTTAAGTGCCGGGGCGATCCGTCTGGAAGGATCGTGGGTTGGAAATTTCTCTTTTGGCGACATGGTGATTTCGGTTGGCCTTCCTGCGGAACGGCATTACTTGAGCCCGATCACCATCGCCAGCCGTCCGGTGGCGCCCTCGCCGCGGTAGGAGAAGAAGAGATCGGTCCGGCATCGGGTGCAGAGACGGCTGGTAAAAATGTTTTCGCCCGGGATACCGGCGTTCGAGAGCTGGTCCCGGCTGGCGGACCAGAAATCGAAATGGTGGCCTTCTCCTTTGTATTTCCAAAATTCCTTGGGAATTTCGTTCCGGTAGTGGATGAATTCCCCGCAGCACGGACCCAGCGACGGACCGATGCCTGCCCGGATATCCCGGGGATCGCACCCGAAACAGGACGTCATGGTGTGGACGGTCTTACCGATAATGTTCCGAATACTGCCCCGCCAGCCGGAATGGACGTTGGCCGCCACCCCCTTCCTGGGATCGCAAAGCATGACGGCCTGGCAGTCGGCTGTCTGGATCACCAGGCCTGTTCGGGGGATGTCGGTCACCACGGCGTCGCCTGTGGGAGGGGTGTCGGGATCGGCAGCACTCGGTGCGCCGTTTTTCAACACCACCACGTCATCGCCGTGGACCTGCCGGATGAAGACCAATCGAAGGTTTCCCAGGCATCGGGAGATGCGTGCCCGGTTCAACGCCACAGCCTCCGGCTGGTCCCCCAGTCCTCGCCCGACGTTCAGGGCGGCATAGGTCCCCAGGCTGGAGCCGCCCTTCCGGGTAAAGACGCCGTGGCAAATGCCGGGAAGCCTGGCCAGATGGGGAAATTCAAAAAACGGGACCCCATTCTCCCTTCTTGAAATCATCAGGATATCCTCGTGTTCCGACAGATTCAAACTTAGGGACTATAAAGAAAGACAACGAGAGTGTCAATCGTTAACGGTCTGGATAGAAAGAGATTATGTAGAAAAAAAATATGAAAACTGAAAAATGGGGCTGTCAGTGCTTGACGGGAACCGATATGTCGACTATTTTTTAGACTTCCAGAGCCCGTGACGGCGGCGGATACCGTCAACCGCGGATGACCCCCAAACCGGTCTTGCCCAAAGTATCATGTCACTGTCCGGGCCCGGCCGGAATTCTGAAGGAGATTTGGACATGCCCATTTACGAGTACGAATGCTGCCAATGTTGTGCCCGGTTCGAACGGATCGAATTCTCGGCGGACGAGCCCGCAACCGAATGCCCCGAATGCCATGGGACGGATGTGCGGCGCCTCATCTCCGCCGGAGCCGTGAGGCCCCAGGGGATTCCCAGGGGCGCCGGCGGTTTTACCCCGCCGGCGGCGACCTGTCGCAAGGGGGGCGGGTGAGCCATCTGATATCGGCCTCAGGTTGAGGCCGCCGTTGTCGACTGAAGGACAAAACCAGGTTTCGGCTCAAACCTGGTTTTGTCGTCTCTTAACCCCGTTGTCAGCCCTACACCCGGCAGTGGTTCAGCAGGGCGGGCAACATGATGACCTACATTACTCAACTTTCGACTCTCGTCGGCCGTATCCTCCCGGCACCTCTTTCCGGTCACCATCATGAAAGTCGAAAGTTGAAATACATTACCCGAAAGGATGCCATGGAACTTTCAGCGCAGCAGAAGGCCGCCGTGGAGCACACGGGGGGGCCGGCCCTGGTCGTGGCAGGCGCCGGGTCAGGCAAGACCCGGACGCTGACCGCCAAGATCGACTACCTGATCCAAAAAGGATATGACCCTGAACGGATTCTGGCCATCACCTTCACCAACAAGGCCGCCGACGAGATGAAGCGGCGCCTGGAAGATCTGACCGGGATGTCCCGCTTCCGGTTTCCCTGGGTCCGAACCTATCACTCCGCCTGCTTTCGCATCCTGAAGCGGCATTGCGAGGTGCTGGGCTATACCGTCCCTTTGCAGATCTATTCCGGGTACCCGCAGCAGAAGCTGTTCAAGGAGATCGTCGTGGGCAACGGCTTCGACAAGAAGCACGTCATGCCCCTGCTCTCCCAGATCTCCCACGCCAAGAACTCGGGAAATCCCGACGGCTATTTCGACAGCCGCCGCAGAAGCTTCCGCCTTCCGGTCCGGTCCCTTTACAGCGCCTATGAAAAGGCCCTCCGGGAGGCCAACGCCGTCGACTTCGACAACATCCTCCTCCTGACCCGAAACCTGCTTCGGGACCATGGTGAGATTCGCCGTGAATATCAGGATAGGTTTCAATATATTCTAGTGGACGAATATCAGGATTCCAACGATCTCCAGGAGGAGTTGACCCGGCTCTTTCTCAAAAACGGCAATCTTTTCTGCGTAGGGGATGACTGGCAGGCCATCTACGGCTTCAGGGGCAGCAACGTCAACCACTTCCTTTCGTTTCCCGAAGCTTACGCGGGGGCGCGGATCTTCCGACTGGAGCAGAATTACCGGTCCGTCGACGAAATCGTCCAGGCGGCCAACGATCTTATCGGCTACAACAAGCAGCGTATGGAGAAGCGGTGCTTCTCCAAAAAGCGGGGCGGGCTGGTGGAGCTGCATGATTTTTACGATGAAAACCAGGAGGCCGCCTGGGTCCGGCGCAAGGTCCAGGTCCTCCGGAAGACGGGGATTCCCTATCACCAGATGGCGGTGCTCTACCGGACCAAATTCTGCTCCCTTTCTTTCGAGAAGATTTTCCGGGCCTACAGGATCCCCTACCAGATGATGGGATCCAAGGGGTTCTTCGAGCGCAAGGAGATTCTCGACATCAACTGCTACCTCACCGCCGCTGTCTTCCCCAAGGACGACGTCGCCTTCGAACGGATTGTCAACACCCCCAGGCGGGGTATCGGGCCGGGCATGCTCAAAAAGATCAACCAGGTCCGTACCGAAGGGATGAGCCTCCAGGACGCGGCCCGGAAGGTGGTGGCCGAACGGGTCATGAGCCCCAAGATCCACAAGGCTCTGAGCACGCTTCTGGGTCATCTGGACGAGATCCGGGACATGGCGCCGGACACGGCCGTTCATGCGGCGCTTTCACGATTCGACTATCTGGAGCACCTGAAGGAATATACCAAAGGCAACGCCGAGGATTATATCGCCCGTGAGGAGAACATCAAACAACTTATCTATTCCGCCGGCCAGCATGCCCACCTGGTGGACTACCTCCAGGAGGCCTCTCTGGTCAATGAGGACCGGGAGGAGGACGAGGACGAGCGGGACCTCGGTGTCAAGCTGTCCACCATCCACGCCAGCAAGGGCCTCGAATACGGCGTGGTCTTTATCGTGGGCTGTGAGGAAAACCTCTTTCCTCACTGGAAGTCCCTCGAATCCCCCGAAGGGGTCCAGGAGGAGCGGCGGCTTATGTATGTCGCCATGACCCGGGCCGAGCGTTTTCTCTACCTGACATCGGCCGAATACCGCAGGGGCCAGTCCAACGCCCGAAGCCGGTTCTGGGAGGAGGTCGAAGACGCCCTCGGTTAAGGTTCGCTCGGGGGCGTCTCCAGAACTTCCGGTGCGGGTTTCGTCTCCGGCGGTCAATGCCGGGATAACGGCGGGGTGAGGGGTGAAAAGCGGCGCCCGGTGCCGACCGCCATGCGCACCGGGCGATGATTCATGAGCCTCAGGGCGTACCAAAAACGGCCGGGGGTTTTTGGGTATCGCCGACGGCGTTGGGGAAATCCTTGGCGACGTAAGCCTTTTGGCCGGTTTCGATGAGGTGGTTCGCCTCCTCCATGAAAATGTTATAGCGCAGCTTGACCTCGTAGAAGCCGTGCCACCAGGCGTAGTCCGGGGCCATCATCATGGTGCCCATGCGCGCCCGGCGGCCTTCGTGGTGCCAGAGTTCATAGAACTCCACCTCCAGCCGCTCGTCGAAGAACCGGGTCGCGTCGAGCAGCCCTTTTTCGTTGAGCTCGTCGAACTTCTGCTTGGCCGGCTTGTAGTAAACCTCGTTGTACTCCTCCACAGCCTTGTCGAAACCATTGTAGAAATCCTCGATCCAGGATTCGCCGTGGCAGGCGCTGCAGATATTTTTCATTTTCTGCCGCTCCGCCTGCCAGTCGGTCCCGGAGGGGAATGCGGCGAAATCCTGGGGGCGCACCGTCAGGGGGGCCTGGGTTTCCCAGGAGAGTCGCTGGGTCACGTCGTGGCTGGTGGGTTCCTTGCCGGCGCCGGACATGTGACAGGCCGCGCAGGTCGGCGCGCGATAGTCGATGCCGGGGGTCCAGGTGCCGCCGGCGGCGTCGAAGTTATATTCGTCTTTATAGGCGTGGTAGATGGTGCCGTGTTTGGATTCCTCATAGATTTCGATCTGGGGATGATCCGGCCCCAGGTGGCACTGGTCGCAGGCCTCGGGCATTCGGGCCTCGCCCACGGAGAAGCGGTGGCGGGTGTGGCAGGAGGTACAGGAGCCCTTGCTGCCGTCGGGGTTGATCCGCCCCACGCCGACATTGGGCCATGTGGCCGGGTCGATCTTGCCGGCATCGTCGATTTCGATCACCGTTCCGTGACAGTTGTAGCAGCCGGTCTTGCGCTCGTTGTCGGAGTTCATGCCCTTGTTGAGCCAGGGATCGATTTTCCACATGATCTCAATGGTGTTGGCGTGCTTGGATTTGCTGTACTGGAGGGCCTCGTCGGGGTGGCACCGGGAGCAGTCTTTGGGCGTCACGATGGCGGCGACGGGCATCTTGTATTTGGCCTCGCCCCACGGCATGTCGGATCGGCCGTAGTATTTTTCGTGATCCTGGGCGATGTCCCTGTCGCCGGGTTGCACCAGGTGACAGTCAAGACAGGTGATGTTGGCGTTGGCGTGGCGGCTTTTGGCCCAGTCGGCAAAGACGCCCGGGGTGGTGGCCCGGTGGCATTCGATGCATGCCTGAGCCTCGGGAGGCACACTGCGTTCGATGCGGTACTCCTTGGCCTTGGGGAAATTGGGCTGTTCGGCCGATGCGCCGGTGAAAAACAGGCCGACGACCAGCAGGCCGATGGTGAGAAACAGTAATGATCGCCTCATGGTGACTGCTCCTTTCTGTTGCCGGTTAAAACAAGAGTGATACGTTTATAACTAGACGATTTTCAAATGGTTGCAGAGGGTGAAAATCCGATATCGGCCTCGGGTCAAAGCTGCCGCATCCCCTTGGCCTGATACGGTATGACTCGGCTCTGGCGAAACATGATCAGGCCCCTTTCGGTGTGGACCAGGTCGTAATGGCAGTCGACACATTTCTTTTCATACCCGGGCCGGGCATGGACCACCGACCGATGGGCCAGCATGGCCCCGCGCTGGGTGGGCATATAGAGCAGATTGCGGTGACATTTCTGGCACTGATCATTGTCAAAGGCGGCATAGGCGGCTTCCCGGGCCTTTTCGCGGTCGTATTCGTCCTGGAGAAAATGGGCCGCGACATCCTTGATGCCGTGATAGGTCTTGGAAAAAAAGAAGTTGAAGGTGTCCTGGGGGGCGGGGAGATGGCAGTCCATACAGTCCACAACCACCCCGGCGGCGTTGTTGGTGTGGGTGGAGGAGCGCCACGCCGTCACTGCCGGCTTGATTTCGTGACACGAGGCGCAGAATTCCGGCGTGGAGGTGCGCACCATGGTGTAGTAGGTGATGCTGAAAAGGGGAAAGGCGATGGCGATGCCGACACCCACGAGGATTGCCGAAATGATGAATTTTTTCATGCTTGCCTCCCTGGATTGGTTTTCGAATCACGGTCCGCAACGAATTTGAAGGGAATCGGAAAAGAGTCGCCACGCGCTTCTGGAATGCCGCATCAGATCAAACTCTCCTCCGCTGATGTGCCAGATGACGGCGGCCGGCTGAATCATGCCGAAAAAGGCGACGGCAATATCCCGTGCGGAGATATCGCCGCGGATCGTGCCTTCAGCTTGCCCGTCGCTTACGATCGACTCCACGCGCCCGAGCACGTCACGGATAATGTCGTAGAGCTCCTCCTGCTTTTCCGGCATTCCGCCGAGGACCTCCTCGGAAAAGACGATCCTGGGGATCGCGCTGTTGCCGGCAATGAGCGCGATATGACGGTTGAAGAGCCGGTGAAGCCTGTCGACGGCATCGATCTCCAGCCGCTCCACCGCCTTGAAATGGGCGTCCAGGCTTGACCGAATCAGCCGCAACACCGACGTGACGATGTCGCCTTTGTTGCTGAAGTGCCGATACACGGCCGAGGGTACGATGCCCACCTTTGCCGCAACCGCGGCGACACTGAGACGACGGGTCCCCCCTGTGCGAACGATGTCCAACGCCGCTTCAAGGATCTGGTCCTGGCGAATCTCGGTGACGAATCGTCGTTTTGTCATAGGAAAAATAGGTGAATAATTATTCACATAAAAAAGATCGCCGTGGCTGTCAAGCCAATATTTCGGACGTCGTGTTCCTTCACGTGAGGAATGTGCCTCCGACGATCGCCGCCTTTCCGGGTCGGCGTACTGGAAATTCAGCAGACCGGAAACGCCCCTTCGGCCAGGGCTTGCGTAAAGGCGTGAATGTCGTCGATTTCCTGCCTGACGAGGGCTTCGATGTCGGTGGAGACCGCTTTCACGGTCGTTCCGGCCGCGAGGGAGAGCGCCACCGAGGCAATCAGCGGCTGATCAATGGGACGGCCGATCTGGCTGCAAAGCCAGACATAGACCTCCTCGACGCCCGGCACACGGGCGTGGATCTCGCCGGCCAGCCGGTGGGTGAACAGTGTGTAGATTTTGCCCACGTGGCTGGTGGGGTTTTTGCCCGCCGCCGCCTCGGCGCCGGCGGGCCGGTTCAGGGGGATCAGACCGTTGACCTTGTTGCCGCGTCCCACCTGTCCGCCGTCGGCGCCCTCGGCCGAGGTACCCAGAACGGTCAGATACATGCCCGCATCCCCCCGGGCGGGGTCGTCGAGACAGTTGAGGTGGACCGTCACCGTGTCGATGGTCTTCAGGCGCTCCCCCAGGTGAGCCTCGAGGACGCTTTTGATCTCGGCCTTTCGGGAAAAATAGGTTCGACTGTCGGGAATGAACCGGTCAACAAAAGCCGTGGCGACCGTCAGGGTCAAATGGCGGTCTCGCCGGCAGGCCATGACCTTGACGTCCTCCCCGGTTTCAGGATAGCGCTTTTTGAAATCCGCCGAGTTGAGAAATCGCTCCGCCGCCAGCACGAGGGATTCCGTCTCGCTGAGGGGGGCGTAGCCGACAGCCGCCGACGTGTCGTTGGCGCCCATCACCTCACGATCGAAGATGTCGCCGAGCTGGGCAGACCCGGGTTTGAGTTCGTTCTGGAGCACGAGATGAACGCTCGGATCGACGAACCGGAGATGCTTCCGGAACCATTCCCCGACCGTGGCCCGAACGACGGCATCCACATCGATTCGTCGATTTCCGCAGACTGTTGTGGCCCGGTCCCCGATGACCATTCGCATGGGGGCCGTCACCCGGCCTCCGCCCGGCCGTGGCGTGCTGGATCCCGCCACCAGAAGGCTCTTGTCGATGTTGTGGTGCAGGATCCGCCCGAATTCTTCCTGGTAGGCGCGGCAGAGAGCGACTGAAATCGCCTCCTGGACCGCATCGCAAATGGTGTCCGGATGGCCGATGCCCTTACGCTCCACCAGTTCGACCCGCCGGCGTCCGACGGGCTTGCACCGCGATGGTTCAATCACCACTGTCGGGGGGTGCGGTCTTCCGTGGATGGGATAGCCCATATCGTCTCTCTTTATCGGTCGCTGGTGTGACGGCGGCAAGCCGTTTGGTGCCGGTTGCGGATTTCCACGGGTGTATGGGATAAGTTTCGGTGATCTCGGCGTCGGTATGTTGGATTCTCGAAAATGGGCTGGGGCCGTCCATGGAAAGTCCTGGAACGAATTTATACCCGGAGCGACCAAAAAGCAATGAGATTTTATGGGTCAACGGACATGTTGACATCTCGGCGGAGCCGGCGATATAATTTATTATTCAACTTTTGACTTTCAGGGGCCGGTGCCGGTCGTCGCATGAAAGTCGAACGTTGCGTTATTATGGATTACGGCGGATGCTTTCGTAAGCAGTCGATCTCCAGACGGTTTCGAAAAAGTGCGCGATGGTTTCTCTGCGTCACATCATCGAGGGGCTCTATCACAGGCCCAAACGGGCCGCCGCCTGGATCGAGCTGGTCCGGGATCTGACGGCCCCGATCACCGTCGTCGAGCCGGATATCCCATTTTCCCGGCGCTGGGCCGGCCCGGGGGATCTGTTTGTCCTGGCGGCCTTTCAGGGGTTTGTCAAGGGAGCGGATTTTCTGGACCGCGCCCTCGAGCGGGGCGACCGGTTTCTGTTGCTGGAGCGTTCGGAGCGCATCCGCGCCTTTGCCTGGGTCACCTTCCGGGACTATCCCCTGGATCTCCTGTACACCCTCCATCTGGATCCCGGCATCGCTTATCTGGTCTATATTTTCGTCTTTCCGGATCACCAGGGAAGGGGCGTGGGGTCCTATCTCCTGGGATCCCTGATGGAATGCCTTCGGGATATGGGCTGCCATACCCTGGTTTCGGGGATGTACGAGGACTGGGAAATCTCGGTCGGGCTGCACCTCAAGGCAGGGTTTCGCATCCGCCGGAAATTCGTGAAAAGAAGGCTCCTGCGGTTTATTCCCTGCCCGCCGAAGATTGTGAATATGGATGAGTGAGGCCCTTCCGGCGCTTGTCCGGTGTCAAGGAAGAAGATCGTTGACTTGTCGCGGCACAACCGGTATTGAGAGAAAAGAACAGAAATATGACCATTGGATGTTATCATTGAATATTTCAACTTTCGACGTTCATGATGGTGACCGGAAAGCGGTGCCGGGAGGATACGGCCGATCCCATTCAGCGGCACTTGAACGAAATCGCGCGGGGCGCGGGCCGTATCCTCCCGGTACCGCCCCATGAAAGTCGGAAGTCGAGTGAATGTTTTTCAAAAATCCGAGAAACGAGAAGGAGGTTGAAGGTTCGTGATACCCCTGGACAAGACCCGACAGAAAAAGATTCACAGCCGCAGCATTCATACCGTCACCTATGAGGGCGCGTCCAACGCGTCAGATACGATTATCGTTGAGGGTTCCCTTCGGGATGAGCGTTTCCTCGATTCATACATGCTGACCGGTGAGGTGCGTCCGCCATACGTCATGCATCACTTAATTATCCGCATGGAGTTACGCATGGCGTTACAGATCCCGGAACTGGTGATTGTCGACGTGGAGGTGGAGATGCCTACGGTGCCCCGCACGGTCTGTCACGAAATACGAGAGTGTCTCGCCGTCATCAAAGGCAAAAGTATTGCCCCCGGGTTCACCGTGCTTGCCAGGAAACTCGTGGGGAGGGTAACCGGGTGCACGCATCTGATGGAGTTGCTGACGGCCATGGCACCGGCCGCCTTTCAGGGCGCCTGGAGCGCCATGGGTCGAAAGCCGATTGATCCTGAGATCTATGCCAGAATGATGGCGTACCTGCAAAACTCCTGCTGGGCCTGGCGTGAGGACGGCCCCTTGCTAAAGAAAAAGTTCACCGCGACCCGGGGATGAGGCGGCAGTGCTTGCGATCCGCCTCACCGCTCGGGGAAGAGTCGCTTGATGTCCGCAGCCGTGGCCCGGCAAATGCCGCGTTCGGTGATGAAGCCCGTTACGAGGCGGGCGGGGGTGACGTCGAAGGCGTAGTTGGCTGCCGGGCTGCCTTTGGGTGGCACCAGGACGTTCCGCAACTCGCTGCCGTCGGATCCCTGAATGTATCGGACTTCGTCCGGATCCCGCTCCTCGATGGGAATCTCCCGGATGCCGTCGGCGAGGGTCCAGTCGAAGGTGGTGGAGGGAAGGGCCACATAAAAGGGGATACCGTTGTCCTTTGCGGCCAGGGCCTTGAGGTAGGTGCCGATCTTGTTGGCCACGTCGCCGGTGTAGGTGGTCCGGTCGGTGCCGGTGATGACCATGTCCACGAGACCGTGCTGCATCAAGTGGCCGCCGGCGTTGTCGGTAATGACCGTGTGGGGGATGCCGGCCTTGCCCAACTCCCAGGCCGTGAGTCTCGCTCCCTGGTTGAGGGGCCGGGTTTCGTCGACCCAGACATGTATCTCGATCCCCTGCTCGACAGCAACGTACATGGGCGCCGTGGCCGTTCCATATTCTACGCAGGCGAGCCACCCGGCATTGCAATGGGTCAGGAGGTTGACGGTGCCGCCGTTTTTCCGATCCCGGATCGCCTGGATCAGGGCGACACCGTGCTCGCCGATCCGACGGCAGTTGTCGGCCTCGAGTTGGATGATCTCCTCGGCTGCGGCAAGGGCTGCCGATCGCTTTCCCTCGGGCGTCCTTTCCGCGCGGACGGCGGGCACCATCCGGTCCACGGCCCATGCCAGGTTTACCGCCGTGGGGCGCGCTGCCTTTAGCCGTGCGCTTTCCGCCGTGAGATAGCCCTCGGGCACCGACGGGTCCGGGGCGTTCAGGACGATCAGGTATACGCCGTAAGCCGCCGTGGCGCCGATGAGGGGGGCCCCCCGCACCACCATCTCCCGGATGGCGTAGAGGGTCTCGTCCAGGGTTCTGATGTCCATGATCACGACATCGTGGGGCAGCAGACGCTGATCAATGACCTTCACCGTGCGGTGATCCCCATCCAGCCATATGGGCCGCATCTCTTTTCCATCGACTAACATATCGTTTACCTCCTCACGCAAAGCACGCAGAGAACGCCAAGGGTTTTTTATCCTTCAGCCTTCAGCCTTTTTCTATTCCACAAACAAGGGCACCACCTCAAATCGTCCCACATCCACCAGTCCCATATCGGTGAGCTTCAGTTCGGGAATCACCGGCAGGGCCAGAAAGCCGAGGGTCATGAAGGGATCGCGAAGGCGTTCGCCCATGGCCGCCGCCGCTGCGATCAGGTCGTCGAGCCGATCCCGGATGACGATCATGGGCTCAGGAGACATCAGCCCGGCGATGGGCAGGGGCAGGGCCGCGCGAACATCCCGTTCCAAGGTGGCGCAGAGGCCGCCGCCCATTTGAACGACGGTCTCGAGGGCGGTTTTCATCGACTTGTCGTCAGTACCGACAACGATGATGTTGTGACTGTCATGGGCCACGCTCGAAGCCATGGCGCCCCGGCGCAGGCCGAATCCCCGGACGAACCCCAGGCCGGTCCGGCCCTTTCCCGTATATCGCTCGACCACGGCGATCTTGAGGATGTCCCGCGAGGGGTCGGCCACGGCCATGCCGTCCCGGATTGTCGCGTCCAGGACGAACTGCCCCGTCACCAACTGGTCGGGAATCACATCGATGACCCGGATGCGACGGCCCTGGGCGGGAAGAGCGAAATCGACGGTGTCCGGCGCGATGTGCATGGACGGGGGGAGCCCGGCGGACAACGGACGGGGAATTTCCGGACGCATGTTGCCCTTCTCGGCGGTCAGGCGCCCCCCGACGTAGACGGCCTCGGCCCGGGGGGCGCCAAGATCCGGAAAGATCACCATGTCGGCCCGACGGCCGGGGGTGAGTGCCCCGACGTCGTGGAGGCCGAAATAGCGGGCGGGGTGCAGCGTGCCCATCCGGATGGCCGAGACGGGATCGAGCCCTAAAGCGATGGCTTTTCGGATGATATGGTCGACATGACCTTCCGCGAGAATGTCATGGGGGTGTCGGTCGTCGGTGCACCACATCATGCGGTCCATGGCCTTTTCGTCAATGACGGGAAACAGGGCATCGAGGTTCCGTGCGCCGGTGCCCTCCCGGATCATAATGTGCATGCCCATGGCCAGCTTCTCGCGGGCCTCGGCGGCTGTGGTGCATTCGTGGTCGCTTTCGATGCCCGCGGCGACATAGGCGGCGAGGGGCTTTCCGGTCAAACCCGGCGCGTGGCCGTCCACGCGTTTTCCCTGTTGCCGGGCCAGGGCGATTTTTTCCAGCGCGGCGGGATCTCCCGCCACGACCGCCGGAAAGTTCATCATTTCAGCCAGGGCCAGCATGCGCTCCTCGCCCATGAACCGGGAGAGTTCCTGGACGCCGAGGACTGCCCCGGCCGTTTCCATGGTTGTTGCCGGTACGCAGGAGGGGAGGGTGTAATAGACGCCCAGAGGCTGGTTTTCGGCTGCCGCCAGCATGTAGCGGATACCCTCGGCTCCGAGGACATTGGCGATTTCATGGGGGTCGGCGATGACAGTGGTGATGCCCAGGGGTACCACCGCCCGCGCAAACTCCGTAACCGAGGCCATGGCACTTTCGATGTGGAGGTGGGCATCGATAAAACCCGGGGCGACAACGCTTCCGTCCAGATTGACGACGGTGTCGGCGGCGTAATCTCCGAACCCGGCGATGCGACCGTCGATCACCGCGATATCCACATCTTCGATCCGACCCGAGAGGACATTGACCATGCGGCCGCCTTTGAGCAGCAGATCTGCTTGTCGATCCCCCCGCGCGCACTGGATGAGCGTCTGAGCATCCATAAAATCTCCTTGGGACTGTTCGGTCGGGAACGGCCGGCATCCTGACGGGTTCCCTGTGCACAAGAGCGTGTTCAGCGCTCGCATAATGAAGATCTCAACTTTCGACTTTCATGATGGTAACCGGAAAGAGGTGCCGTATCCTCCCGGCACCGGCCTATGAAAGTCGAAAGTTGAGGAAGATGCTGTACCATGGAATGTCCGGCCGGAAAAGGGGAATCGATATCTTTTTCGTTGTTTGTCCCGGCATTCGATGATAAATTAACCTTTTAACATCATGATGGATTCGAATTTCGAGTCTGTCATCCTTGACGGTTTTGAAAATCGATTGTGCATGAATTCAACCTTCGGCTTTTCCTGTCGTAACCGGATAAGGTTGAAGACTGAAGCATAAAAAAACCTTGGCGTTCTTTGCGTGCTTCGCGTGAGACTGTTATTGGCTCCGGAAGACGCTTGCAAAAAAGGATGTTCTCGCAAAGGCGCAAAGGTGGGGTGAAAAGACAATGTCAAATCCGATCGTGCTGTCCCAGGCGCTGGCCCGCGAGGCCGACAAGCGGTGGAGCGAATTCCAAGCCTCGCCGGCCTATGCCGACGCCGAGGGATACATATCCCCCGAACTGGCCGAATCCCTGAGGCGCGCCTTTGCCGTCAGCGACTTCATGCTGAAAAGCTGTGTCCGAAACCCCCAAATGACGGCTGCGCTTTTCGAGAGCGGCGACCTCTTCCGGGCTTACGACGGGGAGACTTACGCCCGACACCTTGGAATACTGATTGAAAATGTCGAGGACGAGGCGGGCCTTTCGCGGATCCTGCGGCTGTTCAGGCGGAGGGAGATGACCCGGATCGCCTTTCGGGACCTGTCGGGAGTTGCCGACCTCTGGGAGACGGTGGCGGACCTCTCCAGTTTGGCCGAGGTCTGCATCGAGGCCGCTCTGTCATGCCTGTACAAATGGCATTGCGTCGCCCTGGGCACGCCGGTGGATGGGAATGGACACCCTCAACACCTGGTGATTTACGGCATGGGAAAGCTGGGAGCACGGGAGCTCAACTTCTCTTCGGACATCGATCTGATTTTCGCCTACCCCGAAGCCGGCGAGACCCTGGGCGGTCTCCGGGTCGTCACCAACGAGGAATTCTTCACCCGGCTTTCCCGCCGTCTGATCCATGTGCTGGGGGCGAATACCGTCGACGGTCTGGTATTTCGGGTTGACATGACCCTTCGTCCCTACGGGGAATCCGGCCCACTGGCCATGGGGTTCGACGCCATGGAATCCTACTACCAGGAACAGGGGCGGGAATGGGAGCGGTATGCCTGGATCAAGGCCCGTCCGGTGGCCGGTGACCTCGCGGCAGGTGAGCGTCTCGCCGCCGCCCTCCAGCCCTTCATCTATCGCCGGTACCTCGACTTCGGGGTGTTCGAGTCCCTGCGGGGCATGAAGCAGATGATCGCCCTCGAGGTAAAGCGCAAGGGCATGGCCGACAACATCAAACTGGGCCCGGGAGGCATCCGGGAGGTGGAATTTTTCGGTCAGATCTTTCAGCTTATCCGGGGCGGTGTTGTCCCCGCCCTCCAGGAACGGCGGATCTACACGGTGTTGAGCCTGCTGGTCCAGGAAGGCTGCATTGCCCCCGAGACCTGCCGGATTCTGCAGGAAGCCTATGTCTTCCTGCGCCGTGTCGAGCATCGCCTCCAGGCTGTCAACGACGCCCAGACCCATGTGCTGCCGGGGGATGCACTGGGGCGGGAGCGCCTTGCCGCGGCCATGGGTTTCAACGACTGGGCCTCCTTCTGCGACCGCCTGGTCGGGTATATGGCGGCGGTCCACGGCCACTTCAACAGTCTTCTCAAAATGGAGGAGAGTGCCCCTGAAAAGGATGCGGCGGCCGAAACCTTGGCGGGGGTGTGGGACCACCCCCGGGACGACGCTGACGTCCGGTCCCTCCTCCAAACCGCGGGCTACAATGATCCGGAAACCGCTCTCAGGTGTCTTAAATCCTTCCGGGACGAGATCGACGGTCAGGTTCTCAGCAGGGAGGGGCGGGATCGGATCGACCGCCTCATGCCCCTGGTGATCACCGGGGCGGGCCGGGCCGATGAGCCCGGCATTGCCTTGGAGCGGGCCGTCGGTCTGGTCCGTGCCATCCGTCGACGGACCAGTTATGTGGCCCTGCTCCTGGAAAACCACCATGCCCTGGACCATCTCATGCGGTTGGCCGACACCAGTGCCTGGATTCTGAGGCTCCTGGCGCAACAGCCAGTGCTCATGGACGAGTTGCTCGACGCCAGGGCCCTCTACCTGCCACCGGAGCGCTCCGAGCTGGAGGCCTCCCTCGCGCGCAAGCAGGCCAAGAGCGATCCCGACGATCTTGAGGGCCAGATGGACGCGCTTCGCCTCTTTCGCCAGATAAACACCCTCAAGGTGGCCGCCGCGGACATCACCAACGCCATTCCCCTGATGCGGGTCAGCGATCACCTGTCTGACATCGCCGAGACGGTGCTGCGACGGGTTGTGGAGATGTCGGCGGCCCACCTGTTCGATCGGCACGGGACCCCCCCGTGCGACCCGCCGCTTCTCCCCGGAGAGCGGGGCTTTGCGGTCATCGCCTACGGCAAGCTGGGCGGGCTCGAGCTCGGTTATGATTCGGATCTCGACCTCGTGTTCCTTCACTCAGGCGCCGCCGGACTCAGCGATGGCCAACAGCCCGTGGATACGACTACCTTCTACAGTCGTCTGGGCCAGCGGGTCCTGCACATGCTCTCCACCCATACGCCCGCCGGCCGGCTTTACGAGGTGGACATGCGGCTCCGGCCCAGCGGGGCCGCCGGCATCCTGGTGACATCCGTGTCGGGCTTCCGGCAGTATCAGTTGAACGAAGCCTGGACCTGGGAGAAGCAGGCACTGGTCCGGGCCAGACCCATCGTCGGCGACCCCAGGCTCATGGACCGATTCCAGAAGATTCGTCGAGAGATCCTGGCCCAGCCGCGGGACCGGGCGACCCTTCGGGCGGAGATCCGGGACATGCGGGCACGAATGCGCAGGGAGGTTCCGGCGCCAGAACCGGGACAGTTCGATCTCAAGCAGGGCGTGGGCGGGATGGTGGACATCGAGTTCCTGGTCCAGTACCTGGTCCTGCTGGAGTCCCACCGACGGCCCGAGATCCTCAGATGGACGGATAACGTCCGCCTCATCCGGTCCCTGGCCGACGCCCGAATCATCGATGAGATTACGGCTTATTTCCTGAGAAAAGCCTATCTGACCTATCGGTCCATGGGCCATAAGCTGAGCCTCCGGGAAAAGCCCGCCAAGGTTGCCGCGGACCGGTTCATCGAACTGCGGGAACGGGTGACGGCGGCTTGGCGGCGGTACGTGGATACGGAAGGCGTATCATAGTATTCTCTCGGGGTATTCTCTCGGGCTGAAAAGATCCTCAAGCTGCCGCCGGACTGCTGCATGGAGCGATCCGCGGAGGAGATCATGTCAATGAGCGCAGCCATGGCGCGCTGGTGTCAACCTGCCGTATCGGAGCGCCTGAGGTCGATGGTTTTCGCGCGGCAGAGGCGGATCAGGTCCTCAGGGGCGAGCGCGATCTGGAGGCCGCGCTTTCCGGCGCTGACAAAGATGGTTTCGAAGGCTGCGGCGGAGGCGTCGACGAAGATTGGGAGCCGCCTTTTCTGACCCAGGGGGCTGATGCCGCCCACCACATACCCCGTGGCCCGCTCCGCTGTTGCGGGATCGGCCATGGCGGCCTTCTTGGCGCCGGCGGCGGCGGCGACCGACTTGAGATCGAGCCGGCCGGAGACGGGAACCATGGCCGTCGCAAGGGGGTGCTTTCCGCCCTGAAGGGAGACCACCAGGGTCTTGAACATCCGTTCCGGGGGTACCCCCAGGGCTTCCGCGGCCTCCCGGCCGTAGGCATCCGTATCGGCGGCGTGGACATAGGCGTGCACTGTGTGCGGGATCTTATGCTTTTTCAGTATATTGATCGCCGGGGTCATGAGGATTTCACCCGGGCGGCTATCTTGTCAAGGCCAGCTGAATGCCCAGGAACACCATGACGGAACCGGTCACGCCGTCAAAGGTTCGGTGGACGGCACGTCGTTTCAGCCAGACCTTGGCGCGGTTGACGATGAGGGCCAGAAAGCACTGCCAGACCATGGCGATGGCGAAATGGAGACTGGCCAGGAAAAGGGACTGCCGCAGGGCCGAGCCCGAGGGGTCGATGAACTGGGGCAGAAAAGCCATGTAGAAGACGATGGCCTTGGGGTTGAGGACGTTGGAGAGAAATCCTTCAACAAAGGAGCGTCTGGGATTGAATCGGAAGCGAGGGGCCCCCGTGAATGACAATGCCGGCGCATCGCCGCGGTTCCAGGCCTGTCGGAGACTCACCGTCCCCAGCCAGATCAGGTAGCCGGCCCCCGCCAGCTTCAGGGCGTTAAAGGCCAGGACCGACTGAAGGAGGATGACGGAGATGCCCACGGCCGACACCGCGGCATGGACGAATAGCCCGGTGCAGATGCCGAAGCTGCTGACGGCGCCGTCCCGCCAGCCGCCGCGGCTGGTGTTGCGGATGATGAGCAGGGTGTCCACCCCCGGCGTGAGGGTGAGCAGGGTGATGGCGATGAGGTAGGTCCAGAACTGAGGAACCATTTGGATTCTTTCCTGAGGGGGTTAATCCGGTTTCACGCGGATATGAATCCGGTGGCCGGCAAATGCCACCGTGTCTCCGGAAAAGATTTTTTTCCGTCTCCGGGTCTCCACCGCATTATTGACCAAAACCTGCCCGTCGGCAATGGCGAACTTGGCCTCGCCGCCCGAGGCGACCCAGTTTTCCATTTTGAGGATCTTGTAAAGCTCGATGGGTTCCCGGTCGATGGTGACGACGGAAACGGCGGCTCGGTCGTGGTGTTTCGTGTTCACACGACACTCCTTTGGGGTGTTGCGGTTCTCGATATGGTGGCGGCATATTGTCAGAAAACGACCGTCTCTGCCTCTGGCAAACGGCTGTTCAGCACCTTCCTCAGAAAATACCCCGTGTAGCTCTGATCCGACCGGGCCACCTTCTCCGGGGGGCCCTGGGCCGTGATCCGGCCACCGGCGGCGCCGCCCTCGGGGCCCAGGTCGAGGATCCAGTCGGCCGTCTTGATGACGTCCAGGTTGTGCTCGATGACGACCACCGTGTTGCCGCCGTCCACGAGTCGCTGGAGGACCTGAAGGAGCATCCGGATGTCCTGGAAATGGAGGCCGGTGGTGGGTTCGTCCAGAATGTAGAGGGTTTTTCCCGTGTCCCGCCTGGCCAGCTCCCGGGCCAGTTTGATGCGCTGGGCCTCGCCGCCCGAGAGCGTCGTGGCCGACTGACCCAGCTTGACGTAGCCCAGACCCACGTCCATGAGGGTGTCGAGGATGTGGGTGATCCTGGGGTGGCTGGCGAAGAGCTCCCGGGCCTCGCGCACCGACAGGTCGAGAATGTCGGCGATGGTGTGCCCCTTGTACTTCACCTGGAGGGTCGCCTCGTTGAAGCGCTTCCCGCGGCAGGTCTCGCACGGGACATAGACGTCGGCCAGAAAGTGCATCTCCACCTTGATGTACCCATCGCCGCTGCAGGCCTCGCATCGTCCGCCCTTGACGTTGAAGGAAAAACGCCCTTTCTTGTATCCCCGGGTCCGGGACTCGGGCAGGAGGGCGAAAAAGTCCCGGATGGGATCGAAGACCTTGGTATAGGTCGCCGGGTTGCTCCGGGGGGTTCGGCCGATGGCCTTCTGGTCGATGTTGATGACCTTGTTGAGATGGTCGAGCCCCTCGACGGACCGGTATTTTCCCACTTCCAGGGCGGACTGGTGGAGGTGTCGGGCCAAAGCCGGGTAGAGGATCTGGTTGACGAGGGTCGATTTGCCGGCCCCGGAAACACCGGTGACTGCGACCAGAAGCCCCAGGGGGATCTTTGCCGTGATGCCGGCCAGATTGTTCTCGGCGGCGCCCTTGACCACGATCCAGTGGTTTCCGTTGTCTTCGGGTCTGCGCCGCTTCTGGGGGACGGAGATTCTTTCGAGGCCGGCCAGATAACGCCCGGTCAGGGAGACAGGGTTTTCCCGGATCTCTTCGGGCGGCCCCTGGGCGACGATCTGCCCCCCCAGAAGCCCGGCGCCCGGGCCGATATCCACGATCCAGTCCGAGGCTTCCATCGTTTCCTGGTCGTGCTCGATGACGATGAGGGTGTTCCCGATATCGCGAAGATGCTGAAGGGTCTCCAGGAGCTTGATGTTATCCCGCTGGTGGAGGCCGATGGAGGGTTCGTCGAGGATGTAGAGGACGCCCGTCAGTTCCGATCCCACCTGGGAGGCCAGGCGGATGCGCTGGGATTCGCCGCCGGAGAGGGTCGGCCCCTTGCGATCGAGGGAGAGGTAGTCGAGCCCCACGTTGAGCAGGAAGCCCAGTCGGCCGACGATCTCCTTCAGGAGTTCCTCGGCGATGAGCTTCCGGTTGCCGGTGAGCTCGAGATTGCTCAGAAAGGCGTGGGCCTCGCTCACGGTCATCTCCGTGATCTCGATGATGGAGCGTCCGCCGACCCGGACGCCCAGGACCTCCGGCTTGAGCCTGCGCCCCTTGCAGGCGCGGCACGGATTCTCGGACATGAACCCGGCGTACCACCGCTTCTGGCCCTCGGACTGGGTCTGGAGGTAGCGGCGCATGAGGGCGTTGACCTCGCCCTCCCAGGCCATGGTGACGTCGCCCTGGATCTTCTCTGAATCCCATCGAACTTTCATTTCCCGCCCATTCGAGCCGTAGAGCATGAGATCCCGTTGCTGTTTGGGAAGCTTCTCCCACGGGGTGTCGAAATCGATGCCCCACCGACGCGACATGGCGGTGAGCTTGTTGAGCCCCCAGGACCGGCTGCCGTTGTCGTTTTTCATGAAATAGCCGCGCCAGGGAATGACGGCACCCTGCCGGATGGAGAGGGTCTTGTCCGGAACGATTTTTTCGGGGTCCATGGAAAGCTCGCTGCCGATGCCGTTGCAGTCCGGGCACATGCCCTGGGGAGAGTTGAATGAGAAGAGGGGCGGATCGAGCTCGGGATAGGCGATGCCGCAGCAGGAACGGGCTTCGCTCATCCTGAGATCCTCCCGGCCCAGGACGTGGACAACGAGCCGTCCCTGGCCCAGACGCAGCGCCGTCTCCACCGAATCGGTCAGCCGCTTCCGGAAGGTCTCGTCGTCCTTGACCGAGAGCCGGTCCACCACCACCTCGATGGTGTGCTTCTTGTGCTTCTCCAGGCCCTGGATATCCTCAAGGTCCCGCACCACGCCGTTGACCCGGACCCTGGAGAACCCGTCGGCGGCGAGGTCCTGGAAAAGCTTCCGGTGCTCCCCCTTGCGGTTGTCGATTACCGGCGCGAGGATCAGAATTTTGGCTCCGGGCGGAATCTCCATGATCTGCCCGACCATGCTCTGGGCGTCTCCCCGGCCGACCCGGCTGCCGCAACGGTAGCAGTACTGCTCGCCGATGCGGGCGAAGAGGACCCGGAGGTAGTCGTATATTTCGGTGATGGTGCCCACGGTGGAGCGGGGATTCTTGCTCGCCGATTTCTGCTCGATGGAGATGGTGGGCGAAAGCCCCCGGATGGTGTCGTAGCGGGGTTTCTCCATCTGGCCGATGAACTGGCGGGCATAGGCGGAGAGGGATTCCACGTAGCGGCGCTGACCTTCGGCGAAGATGGTGTCGAAGGCGAGGCTCGACTTGCCCGAACCCGAGACCCCGGTGAAGACGATGAGCTTTTTCTTGGGCAGCTCCACGTCGATGTTCTTGAGGTTGTGCTCCCGCGCGCCCTTGACGATGATGGCCTCCAATTCCCCGGATGCCGGGACGGGCTTGGGGCGTAACGAAAAAGGGATCGGCCTTTCGGCCAGGGCTGGTGGGGCGGGAGGCGTGGATTTTAAGCTTTGTTTCATGATTACCTTTTGTGTCTCGGAATGTTATGGCTGATCATCGGACAAGGGATATAATGGGGGCTTTTTCGGATTTTTCAAGAGGGGGCGGCAAGAAGACCGGTACGGAATATTTTCCGGCGTTGCCCCCTGAACCCCTGTCGGAATAAGGGGGGGGTTTTGATGTTGACACGGCGTCTTCAACCTGATTTTGATCACCGTAGTGGATTCCGCCGATAAGGGCATCTGTTATCGATCGACGCCGAAAACGGCATGCGCCGTCAAAAATCTTTTGGGGTGTGGCATCAAAAAAACTACAGGTCCGTCCGTTCCAATGGTATATAGAAAAGTTAACTTTCGACGTTCATGATGGTGACCGGATAGAGCCTGAAGGCCGAAGGTTCCGTCAAAAATTATGATAAGACGCTGACAGCGTGATAACAAGGGAAAGGAGATCAAGGTGGATTTGGAGGATGGAAACGGCGACGCTGCTGATTTTCCAAGGCGTTCAGGGGCTGCAGTACTGCCGAAGGCGGGATGCGGAAGTCTTCGGAAGTCTCATGAAGCTCGGAAAGGCGGCGGAATGAGACGAATGCATTGTGGATATCTCTGGCCGGCGGGTGTTGCCGGCGTGGTGATCGGGGCCGGGGCGGCCATGGCGGCAAGTCCGGGAAGCAGGGATGTCGCCGGTGCCTCAAATGCCCACATGGATGTTGTTCTTCTCGTGACCTACGTGCTCCTCGCTCTATTATTCTCCTTTCTCTGTTCGGTGGCGGAGGCGGTCCTGCTCAGCATCACGCCGTCTTACATCCTCGGTCTGAAACAGCGCAGTCCGAGGCTTGCGGCCCTGCTACGGCGGTTGAAGCAGGACCGGATCGATCAGTCCCTGGCCGCCATTCTGACCTTGAACACCATCGCCCACACGGTCGGGGCCATCGGTGCCGGCGCCAAGGCCGCCGACGTCTTCGGCGCGGCATGGTTCGGTGTTTTCTCCGCCGTCATGACATTGATGATCCTGTTTCTGTCCGAGATTATTCCCAAGACCCTCGGTGCCGTTTACTGGCAGAAACTGACGGGGGTCACGGCGCTCTTCGTGAGGGCACTGATCGTGATTCTCTATCCCCTGATCTGGATATCGGAGGGGCTGACCCGTCTCATCGCCCGCCGGAAAGCGGCGCATTTGTTCAGCCGCGACGAGTTCATCGCCATGGCCGGCATCGGGGAACGGATCGGACAACTCGACAAACGCGAATCCCGGATCATCCGGAACCTTTTCCGGTTCGGCTCCCTCAAGGCCAGGGATATCATGACCCCGCGAACGGTGATGCAGGGTCTTCGCGAGAACATGACGGTCTCGGAGGCCCTGGCGGCCGACGACGCCCTCCCGTTCTCGCGCCTGCCGATCTACCGGAAGGATCGCGACGACATCACCGGGTTCGTCTTGAAGGACGACATGCTGCTCTCAAAATTCCGGGGGCAGGGGGATGTCCGGCTGGAAAGCCTGAAGCGTGAAATCACGACCGTTCCCGACGATATGCCCCTCTCGGGTCTTCTGGAGTATATCCTCGACCATCGTCGCCACATCGCCCTCGTGGCCGACGCCTTTGGGGCCACCGTCGGGCTGGTGACCCTTGAGGACGTGGTGGAGACGCTCCTGGGCATGGAGATCGTCGACGAGATGGACCGGGTCGAGGACATGCAGGCTCTGGCGCGGCAGCAATGGGAAAAACGAGCCCGAGCCCTGGGTCTGGAGGCCTACCGCTCGCCGCCGGTATCGGTGGACACTGACGATTCGTCGGACCCGGAGGACTTGTCGTCATAACGTCACGCCGCCGTGCCGCCGGCGGAGCGAGAGGGGCTGCTCAAATTTCCCCCCGAGCCCCCTCGCAATAAATTCGAATTCAATTTTCGACTTTCATGATGGTGACCGGAGATGTGCCGGGCGGATACGGTCTGCGCCCCTTTAGCGGCACTTGAACGAAACCGCGCGGGAGGCGGGCCGTATCCTCCCGGCACCGGCCGATGAAACTCGAAAGTTGAGTTTGAACTCTCCAAGTTGTTTCAACGCCCCTCGTCTGATTTTACCCTGAAAAACGACATCAGCACCTGTCTGAGAGCCGCTCTGCCTGTCGCATGAGCGTTTTGATATGCATCGTAAAATTCTATCGAACAGCCTTGAAGAATAGAATAAATCAATTAGAATCATTGGAAAAACAATGATATAAGAATTGTATCGATAGTCATTATGAGATCAAGCGATGGGTCGTTGAACAGGGTAACCACTGTTTTTCAACTGTCAGGGGCCGGTACCGAACCCATATCGGAGGGTGAGCATGGATATGAAATTGATATTTGTGTGTCCGACGCGAAACGAGGTGTTTGAAAGTGCGGATTTCACAATATTGGATAACAGGGGTGTCATAACCGACGGGTCCGGGAACAGGGTTCTGGATGCAAAGGTGGCCCTCAACGGCCCCTGCCCCTTTTGCGGCAAAAAGCATGTGTATCACGCCGGTGAGTTATCCTGTCCGTTCGGTGAATAGCGCTTCTTTGTCAACAAAGAAAGGATGAAAGGATCGATGGGGGGGAAAAATATTTTCGCAACGAGATGGGGAGTGATCGGGGTGGGGGCTGTTATCGGAATCCTGGCGCCCGTGCTGCAGAAACTGGGCAATCCCGGCAATATGGGGATTTGCGTGGCCTGCTTTGAACGCGACATGGCCGGCGCGCTCGGTCTTCATCGGGCGGCGGTGGTGCAGTACATTCGTCCCGAGATCATCGGTTTTGTCCTCGGCGCGATGGTCGCTGCCTACATTTTCAGGGAATACAGGCCCAGAGCAGGCTCGGCACCCATTGTCCGGTTTGTTCTGGGCGTTTTCGCCATGATCGGCGCCCTGGTGTTTCTGGGATGTCCCTGGCGAGCCGTCCTGCGGTTGGCTGGTGGCGACGGCAACGCCATTCTGGGATTGACGGGGTTAACCGTCGGCATTTGGATCGGCACCCTGTTTCTCAAATCAGGATACACCTTGGGCCGCACGCAGGCGACGCACACCGCGGTCGGTTGGATCCTGCCGCTGATCATGGTCGGGTTTCTGGTGTTGATGCTCGTATTCCCGCAGGTCGAAGGCCAGGACAAAAGCGGCGTCTTGTTTTACAGTCTTCAGGGACCCGGCGCCATGCATGCCCCCCTGTTGTCTGCTTTGATCGTGGGCATCGCCGTTGGTTTTCTGGCGCAGCGCAGCCGTTTCTGCACCATGGGTGCCATTCGGGATGCGGTGCTGTTCGGACAAACCCATCTGCTTTCCGGTTTCATTGCCCTGGCGGTTTTTGCGTTTTTGACCAACCTCGCACTCAGCCAGTTTACGCCCGGCTTTGCCGGTCAGCCCGTGGCGCACCCCCAGCATTTCTGGAATTTTGCCGGCATGGCCCTGGCAGGACTTGCTTTCGCTCTGGCCGGCGGATGTCCCGGCCGACAGCTTTTTCTCGCAGGTGAAGGGGATGGGGACGCCGCCGTATTCGTACTGGGAATGATCGTGGGCGCTGGGTTCGCCCACAATTTCGGGCTGGCAAGTTCTCCCGGCGGCGTAGGCCCTCACGGCATTGCTGCAGTGGTTGTGGGCTTTGGGGTTTGTCTGTTTGTCGGTTTTACCATGAGAAGGAAAAGCGCATAAAAGGAGGGCTCAGATGCCAGCGACAGTGGATGCGAGGGGACTTTCCTGCCCTCAGCCGGTCATTATGACCTTGAATGAAATCAAAAACGGAAAAGAGACGGATATCATCGTTCTGGTGGACACGGATACTTCCAGGGAAAATGTGACGCGAGCCGCTGAGAGTCAAGGCTGCACCATCAGTGACGTATCCCCTGAAGGGGAAGGATATCGGATTACGATCAGGAAAAGGTGAGCGTGCTCAGATTTTTTAAAAAGAAAAAACCGGCAGGGATAAAAAAAGATCGGAAATCGTCGGTCGATCGCGGGATTCTGGTTTTCGAAAATACAAGTGATGTGATTCAGGCTGAAAATGTTCTGAAAAAAACGGGCTGGTCGGTTCGGGTGATGGGGCCGCCGCCCGACATTCAAACCGGCTGCGATCTGGTGATCGAATTTCCGCTGATGGAAGAGTTGAACATCCTGCGGGAACTCAACAGCGTCGGTATTGAGCCGCTTTCAATCATGCCGGTCACGGCCCCGCTGCTGGAACCCGTAAGCCTGTTTCATACCAAAGATTTCGGTGATTATCTGATGGTGCGGGCGGCCAACATGAAAATCACCGTATCCAAAAAGGATCTTAAAATCGTCAATATTTCCGGCGGCGGATGCCCGGATGTACCCTTCCTGGCCCGGGAAATGGTGGGGAAAACCCTGGCGGAAGCGCCCAGGCCCAGAGAATTGGGGCATACCCTCTGCGGCTATGCCCTTGAGCTCGCGTATGAGGCGTTATGTCGAAAATTTTAGGCATCGTCGGCACGGTTCCCGATCCGCAGTTTCCGCTGACCCACGGACAGATCCGCCTGGTCGACGGACATCTGCGCATGAAGGGTCGAAACATACCCGTAAACCGCGGAACCCCCGCACTGGCGGCTGCCGCGCTAAAGGCTTCCGAATGGCTGGGGGGTGCGGAAGTGTACGCCTTCCTGGTGGGGGATACCGGTGAAGGGCACGGCAGCCGCCGGCTGTATCAATTTCTGGAACGGCATTTATCCGAATTTAATTTTGCGGTATTGAGCTTTCATTATCTTCAGCCGGATGCGGATTGGCATAACAAGGTGTTGTTTGCGGTTGATGCGATGACACCGCGGCCGATTCTGATTGCCGACGCCGGATTCATGTATGCCGCCAAGATGAGCGGGCAGGCACCCTGCTATGATTTTTTCACGCCGGATGTCGGTGAATTGGCGTTTCTCGCGGATAAAATGGCGCCGCATCCCTTTTACACACGAGGGTTTATTCTGCACCAGGAGGGTAATGTGCCTGATTTGATCCAGCGGGCTTATGCGCACGGCAACGCCGCGGCGCATCTTGTGGTAAAAGGCAAATCAGATTATATTACGGCAAGGAAGCAGATTGTCGAAGCCGTGGATTCCCCCTCTTTTGATGCCATGGAGGCCATCGGTGGTACGGGGGATACCCTGACCGGTCTGCTGACCGTCCTGTGCGGCACGGATTTGAAACCGGTGGAAGCCGGGGCGCTGGCCGCTAAAGTCAATCGCTGGACCGGTCACTATGCCCATCCGAATCCCGCGACCCAGGTTATGGAACTGATCGACAACATTCCACGGGCGTTGTCAAAAGCAATGGATTCAAACCATCAGGAGAATATCCATGGCGGATAATAATAAGATGCGACTGACCCGGACGGTGACCGGCGCCGGTTGAGCGTCTAAACTGCCTCCAGGGGACCTGGACAAAGCACTTTGCGGAATGGTGTTTCCCACCGATGAAAATGTGATCGTCGGTCTGGAGCGTGCCGACGACGCCGGTGTTTACAAGATTTCAGATGATCTGGCGCTGATCCAGACCGTGGATTTTTTTACTCCCATCGTGGACGATCCTTACGGGTTCGGCCAGATTGCGGCCGCCAATGCACTGAGCGATGTCTATGCCATGGGCGGAACACCGAAGACCGCCATGAACATAGTGGCCTTTCCGGTCAAGGAGATGGATATATCGATTCTGCGGCGGATCATTCAAGGGGGGCTCGACAAGCTGACCGAGGCCCAGGTTGTTCTTGTCGGCGGCCACAGCATCGAGGACAAGGAATTGAAATACGGCCTGTCCATCACTGGCGTGATCCATCCGTCGCGGGTGCTCACCAAGAAAGGACTTCGGCCGGGAGACCGGCTGGTCCTGACGAAAGCGCTCGGCACCGGAATCGTCAACACCGCCATCAAGGCGGGCATGGCGTCCGCGGATCTCACGGAAAGAATTACGCAACTGATGGTCCGGCTCAACCGGGATGCCGCTGAAATCATGTCTGCTTTCGATGTAACCGCCTGCACCGACGTCACCGGTTTCGGCCTGCTCGGGCATCTGGCCGAAATGGTCTGCGGATCGGGTGCGAGCGCGCGGATCTTTTCCGATCGGGTGCCGGTGATCCCGGAAGCGCTGGAATTCGCCGTCATGGGACTGATTCCCGCGGGTGCCCATAAAAACAGGGCATTCAGGGAGCCGATGATCAGCTTTTCGGAAACGGTGGTGCGTGCCCGGCAGGATCTCCTGTTCGATCCCCAGACCTCGGGCGGACTCTTGATCAGCGTCAGTGCCGCCCAGGCCGATGAACTCGTCGATGTTATGAAAACAAGAAATATTGCCGATGCCGCCCAGATCGGGGAAATCATCATCGGACCGGAAGAGAGAATCCGGGTGGTCTGAAACCTGTACCGGCCGGGTATATTCCCGTTGCGCCGGAAGCTGCTCGCAACGGGCTTTCCGGAGATGGAATTTTCTTGACGTAAGCGGTGATTCAGTTTAGGTTTATTGTCAGATAAATTCCGGCAGAAGTCGGCAATACGGTATACGAACGGGTGGGCGAAAGCCCTTTCTCTGGCGGCATCGGCGCTGAAAGCCGAAGGCCGCAATGCGAAATCAAGCTGGCCACGAAGGTCGTTCCACGGGTATGGAAGACGCCTTCGTGGCCTTTTTTTAAGGGGTCGACGTTCGGCTTTCACGCGATGACCGGATGGAGGTGCCGGGAGGATACGGCCCGGAGCAAGCTTTAGCGGCACTTGAACGAAATCGCGCGGGCGTGGGCCGTATCCTCCCGGGAGCGGCCCATGAAAGTCGAAAGTCGAAAGTTGAGTTAAGGGATGACCCGTGTGGAAAGGGACTGGGAATTGACAAAGCGGATCTGCGTGATTGACGGGCAGGGCGGCGGCATCGGCGCCACCCTGATCAAATCCTTGAAAAACGCCTATGGCGAGTCGGTGGAGCTGATCGCCCTGGGCACCAATGCCATCGCCACGGCGAGTATGCTCAAGGCCGGGGCCAATCGGGGGGCGTCGGGTGAGAATGCCATCTGCCGATCCGCCTCACAGGCCGACGTGATCGTCGGCCCCGTCGGCATCACCTGGGCCAATGCCATGCTCGGCGAGGTGACGCCCCGGATGGCCGAGGCGGTCATGTCGAGCCCGGCCCTGAAGATTCTCCTGCCCCTGTCCCAGGAGAACGCGGAGATCGTGGGGATGGCAAAAGAGCCGCTGCCGCACCTGGTGGAAGCCGTGGTGGCGGGAAAGATAAAGGAGGTGTTGCGCCATGTGTGAAGCCAATGCGTATATGATCAAAAACGATTCGGAAACCCTGATCATGGAATCCGTCGATCTGGTGGAGCCCGAAGGAGAGGGGACGTGGCGGCTGGTGGGGATTTTCGGTGATCAGAAAATCGTCAGGGGCCGCATTCGGGGAATGAACCTGGTCGACCACAAAATTCTCTTCGAGGAGTGACCAGCGCGGTTGGGAATTCGGCGTTGCAGGGGAAATCCTGAAACGCCGGATTCGTTTCCGGATACCCGCGTTCCATGCCTGCTCACCAACCCCACGATCCCTGATCAGATGAGATACCGTGACGAAAGATCCCGGACGCGACAGAGAACTGTTTGAACATGCGCCCATCGGCATTCTGCGTTCCACCCCCGAGGGCCGCCTCATTGACGCCAATCCGGCTTTGGCGCGAATGTTGGGATACGATTCCGTGGCGGAAGCCGCTTCCGGCGTCCATCATATTGCCGGCGGCCTTGCCGGGGACCTCGTTCGTCGCGAAGCGCTTCTCGCCGTGACGTCTGAACAGAACCGGCTTCTGGATATCGAAACCCAATTTTACAAAAAAGACGGCAGCGTCATGGACAGTCTGATCCATGTTCGGGTCGTTCGGGAAAAGAACGGTTCGCCAAATCATATCGTGGCGTTTGTCGAGGACGTCAGCGAACGGAAAAGCATTTCCCGGGCATTGGCGGAGAGCGGGGTTCGCTATCGAAGTGTCTTCGAAAATACGGGCTCCGCAACCATCATCATTGAGAAAGACATGACCATATCCCTGGCCAACACCGGCTTTCAGAAGCTCACGGGGTATTCCAGGGATGAGATTGAAGGCAAAATGAAATGGTCTGCCGTCATTGCCGATCCTGAAGACCTCGAGAGAATGATGGCCTATCATTTTGATCGGAGAAAATTGGCGGAGCATGTGCCCATAGAGTACGAATTCATCCTTTCCGGTCGGGAGGGGAAACGGAAACATGTTTTGGCCCGGGTGGAAATGATCGCCGGCACGGAATGCAGCGTGGCCTCGATTCTGGATATCAGCTCTCTTAAAAAGGCAAGGCGCAGTCTGCTGGAAAGCGAATCGAAGCTGATCAGCATTGTCGAGGCTTTTGAAGGGGTTATCTATATCTGTTTGGCGGATTACCGGATCTCTTTCATGAACCGGGCGCTAAAGCGTTTCATCGGCAAGGACGGGACGGGCGAATACTGTTATCAGGCGATACACGGCTTGAACGCTCCCTGCGAGTGGTGTGGAAAAAAACGGGTGTTTACCGGCGAAACGGTAACATACGAATTTCAGAGACCCGAGGACAACCGGTGGTGTTACGCCGTCAGTTCCCCCGTTCTTGACATGAACGATGGGGTGGTGGGGCAGCAGACGGTTGTCATCGACATCCACGAGCGGAAGCAGGCCGAACTTGCCGTCAAAGAGAAGGACGCATTTCTTCAGGCAGAAAACCAGCGCCTGCGTTCAGCCCTCAAGGAGAGTTGCCATTTCGGAAATATCGTCGGCAGAAGCTCGGTTATGCGGCAGGTGTACGAGATGATCCTGCGGGCTTCGGCAACGGACGCCAATGTCATTATCTACGGGGAATCCGGAACCGGCAAGGAACTGGTGGCCCGAGCCATCCACGATATGAGCGACCGCAGCGCCGGAAGATTCGTGCCCGTCAACTGCGGCGCCGTTCCGCGGGACCTGATGGAGAGTGAGTTCTTTGGGTACATCAAGGGCGGGTTTACCGGCGCCGATAAAGACAAGCCAGGATTTTTCGATCATGCCGCCAAAGGCACCCTGTTTCTGGATGAACTGGGGGAAATATCCGAAGATATGCAGGTGAAACTTCTTCGGGTTCTGGAAGGCGGGGGATATATCCCTATCGGCGGGGTCGAGTCCCGCAAACCCGACGTCCGGATCATCGCGGCCACCAACCGCAATCTTGCCGAACTGCGAAAGCAGGGTCGGATACGGGAGGATTTTTTTTACCGCATTCACATTATTCCCATATATCTGCCGCCGCTTTGCGAGCGACGGGAGGATATTCCACTTCTGGCGGATGCCTTTCTGAAGAAACATGATCCATCCGGCCTAACGAAATTCAGCACATTTGAGCGCAACATGCTGAAGCATCATGACTGGCCGGGGAATGTCCGGGAGCTCGAAAATACGGTCCAGCGTTATGTCAGTCTCAATTCACTCGATTTTCCGGGAGATCCATACCGGCACGGATCGGCGGATGGTCAACTCTCTGCGGGAAATGCCCAGGATACCCAGGGCCGGCTCCAGGATGCCGTGAGGGATTTTGAAAAAAAATATGTGGCCGACATCCTGGAGCGATGTCGGTGGAACCGAACCGAGGCGGCGGCGCTTCTCGGCATCGGACGAAAGACGCTTTACCTGAAAATCAAGCATCTCGGTATTCGGAAGAATTCCTGAAAGGTGAGTTATTCAACTTTCGGCTTTCAATATGGTGACCGGATGGCGGGCCGTATCCTCCCGGCACCGGCCTGTGAAAGTCGAAAGTTGAGTGAGTTATTCTTTACCCAATCGGGTTATTTATGCCTCACAGACTCTTTTTGAACGTCTTTTAAATGTGTTACGGCAATCTCGGTTTGTGAATGGGTCAAAAACAACCCATCTGTTCCCGCTCTGATTTCTTCCCTCTGTTTTTTACAACTATTTAATTTAAATTTAAAATGATATTTCCTCCGACTGGAGGCACACCTTTTGCTTTTATGTGATGCCTGAACAGCAAGGGTTTCTATGATTACACGAATTGGAGACTGAAGGGGTGCGTCCGCGGCGAATGGCGCGTTGATGACCCTTCAGTCTGAATCCCTGATGAATTTACATTTGGAGGTATTATGGCCCAGATTATCGCAGATCGCAGGGACGTGGATTTTGTGCTTCACGAGCAACTGGCGATCGAAAACCTGTGCAAACATGAACGGTTTGCCGATTTCAACCGAAAAACAGTGGACCTGATCGTATCCGAGGCCCGCAACCTGGCCGTCAAGGAGATGATGCCCGCCCTGAAAGCCGGGGATGAGGAGGGATGCGCCTTTGAAAACGGCAGGGTTACGGTTCCGGAGTCCTTTCACCGGATTTACGCCCTTTTCAGGGAAGGGGAGTGGATCGCCATGTCTGACGACCCCCGGTGGGGCGGTCAGGGGATGCCGATAACCGTCTCACTGGCGGCGAAAAACTATTTTCACGGCGCCAATTTCCCCTTTGTTCTGACCATCCTGCTGGCCCACGGCGCCGGGAAGCTGGTGGAAAAATTCGGTACGGACCGGCAGAAGGCCCTTTATCTGAAAAAAATGTATTCCGGGGAGTGGGGCGGGACCATGCTGCTGACGGAGCCCGAGGCCGGTTCGGACGTGGGCGCGCTGACGACCACGGCCGTGAGGAACGACGACGGCACCTACAACATCACCGGCAACAAGATTTTCATCTCCAGCGGAGAGCACGATCTCACGGAAAACATCATCCACCCGGTCCTGGCGCGGATTGAAGGCGCGCCGGCCGGCACCGCCGGGATCTCGCTGTTTCTGGTGCCCAAGATATGGGTCCATGACGACGGCAGCCTCGGAGAGCCCAATGATATTGTCTGCACCGGCATCGAAGAAAAAATGGGCATCCACGGCAGCCCCACCTGCTCCATGGCGCTGGGGGCCAGGGGGCGGTGCCGGGGGACCCTCCTGGGGCAGGAAAACAAAGGCATGCGGGCCATGTTCGTGATGATGAACGAGGCCCGCCTCGATGTAGGCATGCAGGGACTGGGATGCGCCTCGGCCTCATATCTGAACGCCCTCAACTACGCCCGGGAGCGCGTTCAGGGACGCCATCTCCAGGCTGCGGGCAAGGATGCGCCGGGCGTCCCCATTATTCGGCATCCGGACGTACGTCGCATGCTGCTCGGCATGAAGGCCATCACCGAGGGATGCCGGAGCCTCCTTTTCTACATCGGGTGGTGCGAGGATAGGATACGGGTCAGCGATGACGCGGCTGAAAAGGCCCGGCACCAGGGGCTGATCGATGTGCTCATTCCCATCGCCAAGGGCTATGTCACGGACAGGGCCTTCGAGGTGTGCAGCCAGGGCGTCCAGATTTACGGCGGATACGGATACACTCGGGAGTATCCCCAGGAACAGTATCTCAGGGACTGCAAGATCACCCATATCTACGAGGGTACTAATGGCATCCAGGCCATGGACCTTCTGGGGAGGAAGCTGGGCCTGAACAACGGAAAGGCCTTCGGGGATCTGACGGCCGAAATCCGGAAAACCGTCGACGCCGCGGGCAAGCACCCCGACCTTGCGGAACTGGCCGGGGAGACGGCGGCAGCTTGCGCCAAACTGACGGAGACGGCCCGCCACATCGGCTTGATGGCCGGTTCGGAACGGATGACGACGGCCTTCGCCCATGCCTATGGCTTCATGGAGGTCACCGGCGACGTGGTGATGGCCTGGATGCTGCTCTGGCGGGCGCTCGTGGCTGCGGAAAAGCGCCGGGAAGGGGTCAGATCGAAGGATGAAGGGTTCTATGAAGGACAGATCGCCGGGGCACGGTTTTTCATCCGGACGGTGCTGCCCGTCAGCCTTGGCAGGATGGCGGTGATTCTCCGCGGGGACGGTATCGCAGTGGAGATCTCCGATGACGCTTTTGCCGGAAAATAAGAAAGGACAGGAAAGATGAAGGATGTTGTCATCGTTTCAGCCTGCCGAACGGCCATCGGGGCCTTCGGCGGAACATTGAAGGATATGAACGGCGCCCAACTCGGCGGCATTGTCATGAAAGCGGCGGTGGCGCGGGCCGGCATCGATCCGGCCTTGATCGACGACGTTCGATTCGGGTGTTGCATGGAGCACCACGACACCCTGAATGTTACCCGTATCGCCGCCCTCCTGGCGGGCATCCCCGATGCGGTTCCCGCCGTCACCATCAACCGGGTTTGCATTTCAGGCATGGAGGCCGCCGTTTCGGGCATGGCCATGATTCAGGCCGGCATGGCCGACATTATCCTTGCCGGCGGCGTTGAACATATGTCCGGAGTGCCCTATGCCGTTCCCGGGGCTCGGTGGGGGTGTCGCCTTCAGGATCAGGCCTTTGAGGACGCCCTGATTCATGCGCTTCAGTGCGGTTCCCGCATCATTCCGTTCTCCGAAGACAGCCCGGTCGACACCCATGTAGCCCCTGCCAGCATGTTCCTGGGGCAGCCCTATATCATGGGCCAGACCGCGGAGCTGGTGGCCCAGCACCTGAACATCAGCCGTGAAGAGATGGACGAGGTGGCGTTGAGAAGTCACAACAATGCCGAGCGGGCCACCCGGGACGGAGCCTTTCAGGCGGAAATCGTGCCGGTGACGGTGCCCCGACGAAAAAAAGAGCCGGTGATCTTTGACAAAGACGAGCATTTTCGCCCCGGCATCACCCTGGAACAACTGCAGAAACTGCCGCCGGCCTTTGTCCCGAAGATCGGGAAGGTGACGGCCGGGAACGCCAGCGGCCTCAATGACGGTGCCGCGGCCATGATCATCATGTCCGCTGAAAAGGCCAGGGAATTGAACCTGTCGCCCATCGCCAGGATCAGGGCATCGGCCCGGGGGGCCTGTCACCCGACGGTCATGGGACTTTCCCCGGTTCCCGCCGTGAAGAATCTCCTGAAAAACACCGGTATGACGATCGGGGATTTCGAACGGGTCGAACTCAACGAAGCCTTTGCCGCCCAATATATCGGGTGCGAACGGGAACTGGGTCTCAAGCGTGAGATCACCAATGTCAACGGATCCGGCATCGGCCTGGGCCACCCGGTGGGCGCCACCGGCTGCCGGATCATGGTGACGCTGCTCCACGGCATGAAACAGCAGGGCAAAAGCCTGGGACTCGCCACCCTTTGCGGGGGCGGCGGTGTCTCCATGGCCGTTGTACTGGAAATGATGTAATGAACCGGAGGACATGATGATGCAAACACCATCCTTATCGGCGGAGGACAAATCACGGTACGGCACCCTCAACAAGGAGAACCTCGATTTTCTCATGAACCGTTACAACCGGGTGAACCGGTGGGTGATCGCGGATATGATCCGGAGGAGTTGCTATCACTATCCAGACAAGACAGCCGTCGTTTTCGGCCAAAAATCCATGACGTACAGGGAACTCGAAGACGCGAGCAACCGGGTGGCCAGCGGCCTCCTGGACCTGGGGGTGAAGAAGTACGACCGTGTCGCCATCCTGGCCCACAACACCATCCACCATGTGCTGACCTGGCTGGGGTGTTGCAAGATCGGCGCGATCTACCTGGCCGTCAACTACCTGCTCAAGGGCAAGGATATTGCCTACTGTATCGATCACTCCGAAAGCCGCGTGTTCGTTGTCGAAGACGCTTTGCATCACCTGGTTTCGGATGCTCTGGACGACATGAAAACGGTCCGGAATCTGATCTGGTCCGATGATATGGCCGGCCAGGCTCCGCCGGACGACCGATTCATGAATTTCGAGACCTGGTACAGAGCCTATCCGGCGGAGGAGCCCAGGGGGGTTCTCCGGATCGAGGATCCCTGCCAGATGACCTACACCAGCGGCACGGAGTCTCTTCCCAAGGGTGTGATCATCAGCAACCAGGCGCTCATGGCCGAGTACATGGGGGCCATTATCGACGGGAGATACGGTGCGGACGACATCAACGTCAATGCGCTCCCCATCTATCATTGCGCCCAACGGGACGTTTTCATGAATCCCATCTTCTGGGTCGGCGGCACCAATGTCCTCATGGCGCCGAATATCGGCGATATCCTGAAGACCATCGCTTCCCACCGGGCCACCATGTTTTTTGCGCCGCCCACGGTCTGGATCGGGATGATGCGCCATCCGGATTTTGACACCTACGATCTTTCCTCCCTGAAAAAGTGCTACTACGGCGCCTCCATCATGCCGGTGGAGGTCCTCAAGGAGATGCTGAAACGCCTCCCCGGGGCCGGTATCTACAACTACTACGGCCAGACGGAACTGGCCCCTTACCACACCATCCTGAAAGCCGAAGACGCCCTGTCAAAGCTGGGATCGGCCGGCATGGGCGGTTTGAACATGGAGACCCGCCTGGAGGACGATCTCGGCAATGCCGTCGAGGTCCCGGGCGTTCCGGGGGAGATCTGCGGCAGGGGACCCCATGCCATGATCATGTATTTCAAGGATCCGGAAAAGACCGAGGACGTCATGCGGGGCGGGTGGTTCCATTCCGGGGATATCGGGATCCTGGACGAGGATCGGTATGTTGCCGTAGTCGATCGCAAAAAGGATATGATCAAGACCGGTGGCGAGAACGTCTCCACCCGGGAGGTGGAGGAAATCATCTATCAGGATCAGCGGGTGGAGGAGGTTGCGGTGATCGGCGTGGATCATGCCAAGTGGGTCGAGGCGGTCACCGCCGTTGTCGTTCCCCGGAAGGGACAGACGATAACCGGGGAAGAGATCATTCAACGCTGCCGTGAACATCTGGCGCCCTTCAAGGTTCCCAAAAAGGTCGTCTTCATGGAAGCGCTCCCCAAGACGCCCACGGGCAAGATCCTGAAGCGCGAGATGCGAAAGACCTACAAGGACATGTTTCTGGAAGAATAGTCGAAGGTTGCCATCCGGCGACTTCAGGCTCACGGATGCTCGTGGTCGTGAGGCTCGCTGTCGTGCCCCGGGTGGGGGTGTTCGGGGTATCGGAGGGGCGCGTGGTCGTGGGCTTTGTCGCCGTCGTCGTGCCGATGAACGAAGCGGTGGGGGTGTTCGTGGACGTGCTCGTGGGCATGGGTGTGCACCATTCCGCCGTGGCGGTGGGGATGTTCGTGGCGGTGCCGGTGAGGGTGGCTGTGCTCGTGTTCGTGCTGCAGTTCCCGGATGGCGCCGCTACAGTCCCGCCGGTAGGTGAAGGCGAGGCCGTTGAGGCTGCCCAGGGCCTCGTCCCGCATGAATTCCCGGGTCGGCACGTCGCAGCCGATCACCCCCTGGTGCATGACCAGGGTGCGGCGGGTCAACTCGCCCACGAAAAACATGTCGTGGCTGACCAGGAGCAGGGTCGTGTCGAGGTCGCCGATGATTTGGAGCAGGAGTTCCTCACCCTCGGGGTCGAGACCGGCGGTGGGTTCATCGAGGATGAGCAGGTCGGGCGACATGGCCAGCACGCAGGCCAGGGCCAGGCGCTTGCGCTCCCCTCCGGAAAGATGCAGCGGGACCCGATCCTCGAATCCCGACAGCCGAACCCGCACCAGGGTTTCCCGGACCCGCTGCCGCGTCTCGTCGGTGGTGCAGCCAAGGCGCCGGAGGCCGAAGGCGATCTCCTCCCCCACGCTCGGGCAGAAAAGCTGGTCGGCACAGTCCTGGAAGACCATGCCGACCCGCTGCCAGAGGGTTCGGTGCCGCTGTTTCGTCACGGGCTCTCCGGCGAAGTGAAACGTGCCTTCGCCCCGGCGCAGGCCGAGGAGGCAGGAGAGGAGGGTGGTCTTGCCGGCCCCGTTTTCCCCAACGAGGGCCACGCGTTCGCCGGATACGATGTCGAGATCGACCCCTGCGAGGGCCGGGGTGCCGTCGGGATAGCGGAATCGGAAGTCCCGGAGGGAGACCAGGGCCGGCGCCGGGGCGGTCTTTCCGGGAGGCGTGGCCGCGGGGACGCGAACCGGTGTCTTCCCGCTTTCGTCGGCCGTCTCCGGGGCCAGCCGGAAGGAGAAGTCGAGGCCGTGCTCCCGCAGGGATGCCCGGTGGGAGACGAGCGCCTTCAGGGTGTAATCGTGGTGGATGCGGCCCCGGTCGATGACCACGGCCCGGTCGCAGAGTTCGTAGAGGAAGATCAGGTCGTGGCTGATGCAGACGAGGGTGCCCGGAAAATCCCGGAGCAGGTTGAGGAAGATCTCCTCCTGGCGCGGATCGAGGTTGGTGGTGGGCTCGTCCAGGATCAGCGTTTCGGGGCCCATGGCCAGGAGGCCGGCCAGGGCCGCCCGCTTTTTCTGACCGAAGCTGAGGTTGTGGGGCGGTTTGTAGGCCATCCCCGCCAGCCCCACCTGTTCGAGGGCGACGCGGGCGGCCTCCTCCGCCGACACCCGCGCCAGGCCCTGGTTCCGCGGGCCGAAGGCCGCGTCGTCCATGAGGGTGTGGCCGAAGAGCTGATCGTCGGGGTCCTGGAAGAGCAGGCCGATCTCCAGGCGGGCGGCATCGAGGTGGGCGCCGGCCAGCGGCTTCCCCTTGTAGGAGACGCTCCCCGCGGAAGGGGAGAGCAGGCCGCAGAGCTGTCTGACCAGGGTCGTCTTTCCCGATCCGTTATGCCCCACGAGGGCGATCCGGTCCCCCGGGGCGATGTCGAGGTCGATGCCCGAGAGGGCGGGGGTGCCGTCGGCGTAGCGATAGGTCAGCCCCCGGATGCTGAAGAGGGTCTGCTTCGGGTCCGGTCGCAACACCGGCGGGGTCGGATTGTGCATCATCGCCGCTCCTTGTTCATCCGCTTCCCTGTTGGAAAAATCGGTCCCAGAGGATCAGGGTGATCCCGAGGGCCAGCCAGGCACCGGTTAGCAACAGGTCCTTTGCCTGCATCCGCGGTTCTTCCGGTGCGGGGAACCGGCCGCGATATCCCCGGGCCCGCATGGCGTCGAAGACCCGCTCGGTCCGCTCGAAGCTCCTCACGAACAGCATCCCGAGGAAGTTGGCCACGGCCCGCAGGGTCTCGATGTCGGTGCGTTTCCGGAACCCCCGTACCCGCATGCCGGCGGCCATGCGCTCGGCCTCGTGCCGGAAGACGTGGAGGTACCGGTGGCTCAGGAGGACCATCTGCCCCACCATGTCCGGTATGCCCAGCCGGGTCAGGCCGTGAAGGGTGACGGGAAGCGGCGCCGTGGTCAGGAGGGGCTCCATCAGGAGCGCGATGGCCACGCCCTTGCAGGCGATGGCCAGGGCTTTGTAAAGGCCGCGCAGGTTGAATCCGAGCCAATCCACGCCGTCGATAACCAGAACCGTGTCGCCGGGGAGCGCCGGTGCGGAGAGCGGCATCACCACCAGAAACATGACGAGAAAGCCGGTGACGGCCAGAAGCCGTGTCAGGGCGCGGACAAGGGACGAACGGGCCAGAACCAGGGCCAGGAGCGATACGGCCAGGGCCGCCAGGGTCGGCGTGACGTGTTCGAGGGCCGCCACCAGAAAGCTGTAGGCGAGGAGGGCCGTGATTTTACAGCGGACATCCCAGCGGTGGAACAGGGTCGCGCCGGCGGAATCCGCAAGGGGCGGCACCGACCAGTCCCTGTCCTCACCCGACACGCTGCGCCGGCGGACCAGGAACCGAAGTCCGGCGGCCGCGGCCGCCAGCAGGATCAACGGACCCGCCAGGATCGCGGCGAACTGCCAGGCGGGCAGGACAATATGCACCACGTCAGCCATGGGCGGATGGATCCCGGGGGGCGGTGTCATGGGTGCCGTCGGCCCCACTGGCAAAGACCGGTTCCAGCATCTCGGGCTTCACCCGGGCCAGGAAGCCGATGGTGAAGGCGCTCACCGCCCCTTCGATGAGGATGACCGGAACATGGGCCGCCAAGGCGATTTTGGCCACCCCGAAGAAATCCTCCCCGCCCGCGGCCAGCAAGAGCGCCAGAATGAGAGCCGCCATGGCGGTTCCCAAAGCCCCTGCGATACCGCCGACAATGGATTGCCGTGATCGGGTGCGGCCTTTGAGCCTCTGGAAGAAAACACCGCAGATCAAGGCCGGCACCCCCATCATGAGGGCATTGGCCCCAAGGGCGGTCAGGCCGCCGAACTGAAAAAGGATGCTCTGGAGGAGGAGGCCGAGGCCGACGGCCAGAAAAGCCGACGGCCCGAGGAGCGCTCCGGCGAGACCGGGGATGAGGAGATGAACGCTGGTGGGGCCGAAAGGGATGTGAATCAGCGACGCCACGAAAAAGGCCGCTGTTACCACCGCCACCTTGGGCAGTGTCTCGCTCCGGGTGCGGCGGGCGCTCCAGGCGGCCAGAGCCGCGCTTGCGGCATAGCCGCCGACGGTCACGGACATGGGGAGTACCCCGTCGGAAATGTGCATGGTCAATCCCTGTGCGGTGTCGTGCCGCTATGGATTACCGGTCCCTGCGCCGGCTCGCCGCGAAGGCGGCGGCCCCGAAGAGGCCGAGGATGTAGCCGATACCGCCGAACACCTCCTGGAAACCCGGCTTGTCGAGATCGGCCCTCAAAGCGGCGATCTCCCGCCGGATACCCCTCAACTCGCGGGAGAGAGCGGCGTTTCGCTCCGTGAGGAGGGCCGTGAGATCCGGGGAAGCCGTATCGGTCCCGGGCGTTTCCCCAAGGGCGGCATGCGGCGGGAACGCCAGGCAGGCCCACACCGCCGCAATCATGACGAGCTTCTTAACCCGGAACGGCGCCGATCCGCAACCCTTCATTTGCCGGCCTCCACCTCGGTCCTTTTCAGCTGAAAGCTGTTCTTGTGCCCCATCCCGGCGTCGATGACGATGGTCAAGTCGTCGACCCTGGGGATGGGGAAGCTGAACAATCCCCCGGTGTCGGTGGTTCCCTCCAGGAGAAGGGTGTGGGTACTGTCGAAGACCCGCACCGTGCCGCCTTCCACCATGCGTCCGTCGGGAAAATAGCTTTCGGTATGGATCTTTCCCCCCTCGACGTAGGCGAACAGGTTGACCTTGTGGGCCAGGGCAACCCCTGCGGAGAAGATCGACACCAGCATGAATACCGCTGCGATTCTCGAGGTTTTCACTGGGTGCCCCCCTCTTATCTCATGTCCCGGGTGCGCACCCAGTAGACCGCGCCGATCTCGACGGTCTTCTTCATGCCTTCGTGATCGATGGTCCAGTCGGCTTCGTTCAGGGCTGAAAATCCCCACCAGCCGGCCTTGGGCATGGCGTAACTGAAGATGCCGTCGGCATCGGCCTTGACCACCTGGGTGACATACGGGTCCGCCGGCGGGAGCACCACGCTGATGTTCCCGGGGGAGGCGTTGAGATACTCGATCTCAACCTCGGCGTGGGGGACCGGCTTGCCCTTGAGCAGCACCTGCCCGGTAAAGAGATTGCCGGTCCACAGGCCGTAGGGCCGGGTCAGGGGGACGATTTCGGTCTCCAGTCCCACCGGCGCGTCCCAGCCCTCCTCCAACCCGAGAGCGTTGACGCAGACCTTGGTGTAATGGACGATGTAGAGATCCTCGGCCGGCTCCCAGTAAGGGGTCGGCTCGACGAAGAAGGTGTAGTCCCCCGGCCGGCGGATGTCGTAGCCCGCGGTCCAGAAGGTGAACTTCCCGGTCTGGTCCGGGCCGCCGCCCTTGGCTGCCTTCAGGGCGGCCGTCAGGTCGCTCTTCTGCCCGCCGTGCATCACGCCGAACTGCTTGGGCTTGACCATCTCCATGTAGTGCTGTTCCAGGGGATGGATGAACTTGACCTCAAGGGTGACGGTTTTGGCATCCGCCTGGGTGATAATGTCGTCGGACGGGATGACGGCGCCGAAATGGGCGAAGGCCGGGACAGCGGCGAGCATCAACCAGGTGGCCGCCACGGTGGACAGCATCGATTTGCAGGTTTGCATATGACGCTCCTCTTGATAATAGGGTTTTTGAAGAATAACAGACGGGTTACCTCAAACAAAAAGCCACGAAAACCGCTTTCCCCAAGTGCAATCGTTTGGGAAATCGTCGCCTTCGTGGCTCGTTGATCAGGATATGGAAAACGCTATATATTGAGCAAAAAACGGATTTCAATCCGTGGATCGTGCCAAGCCTTTAACGGAAAGGTCTCCGGATGTCAAGTCAATTCTCCTTTGCCGTTTGCGTCTGCCGTTATGAGATAACCCTAAGTTCCCGTTGAAGATTTGTCAATATCAGTCATCTTCCAGTTCCTGGTGGATCCGGTCCATCCATGCCGGCACGCGGAGGTTTTCCGCCCGGAGGTAGGATTGGGCGTAGGGCTTGATGTCAATGATGGGGCTCCCGTCCACCGCCTCGAGCCCCTTGACCTCGAGCATGTTATCCTTTCGGCCCGCCAGGGACACCGCCGACACCAGCACAGGGTTGGGACGGGCCGGACTGCAGGTGGCGAAGATGCCCTGCCGCGGCAGGTCCTTCCGCCCCATGGGGTGGACCTTTTTCAGGTTGCGCCTTGCCGGGTCGATCAGGTGGGGCCAGTAGAGCACGAGGATATGCGAAAAGCCCTCGATGCCGTCCAGGAGCTCGATCCATTGGGGAAAAATCTCCAGTCGGGAGACGGTCTCCTTGACCCGGCGGTGATATTCCCTGATCCGGTCCATGCGCTCGTTCAGCGCCAGACCCGATTCTCCGGCCGTGAGCATGGGGGTTGTGATGGGGCTTCTCACCACGCCGACGGGGGTGAGCTGCAGAATTGCGTCGTTTCTTGCTTCAGTGTTCATCGCGTCCTCCCGGGTCGGCGAATTTCTGGTCGTCGGCCCATTTTCACAGGTTATATCTCAACGTTCGACATTCATATTATGTATTAAATACTCAACGTTCGACTTTCATAGGCCGGTTGTATCCGGTCACCATCATGAAAGTCGAAGGTTGAATTACATATCCAGGGAGACGGTCAGCATCGCCGTGAAGGGTGCGCCTGCGTAATAACTGGTGATGCCCCCCCGAAGGGTGTCGTTCTCCTGGATCAGGGAGACGTACGCCTCGTCGAAGAGATTGATGACTTCGAGGGAAACGTTCAGGGCGTCGGCAAAGGAGAGGTTTTTCCGGGTGTAGCCGAGCTTGAGATCCGCCACCCAGTAATCGTCGATCTTCTCCGTGTTTTCGGGGTTGCCGTAGCGTTCGTCCATGTAGCGCAGCATGGGAATGATCGTGAAGTCCCCCCAGGAGAGGATCAGGCCGCTTTTCACCATCCACTCGGGGACATCCACCACCTGATTGCCTTGGGTGTCCAGGGTCGCTTCCGCAAAGATCAGGTCGTCGTCATAGGTGAGGTCGGTATAGGAGGGGTTTAAAAAGAAGATGACATGCTCCCCGAAAAAGAGGTTCAGTTCCATGTCGAAGCCCCAGCCCGTGGCTTCCCCGACATTCTGCTGATAGTTCACGCCGTTGGGCCCTATTCGCGGATCGAATATCGTGCTCAGGAGATTTTTATGTTTGGCGTAGAAAAGGGTCGGCAGGAACGCCATCCGTTCGGTGCTGAAGCGGGCTCCCAGCTCGACGGTGTCGGTAATCTCCATGTCGTATCCACTGAACATGTCGTCCAGGGTCACCCCAGCGGCCTGGAAAGCGGCGCGATTGTTGTTGTAGACGGTTACCAGAGGCACGTAAGCGTAAGGACGAATGTGGTTGCGCCCATAGCTGGAATGAAATTCAAGGTTCTCGGAAAACAGATACGTGACACCCAGCGTGGGCTCCAGTTCATCGTAGCTTTTCTCTTGCCGGTAAAGGTCCGGGGCTTTCACCCGTTCGTAGTCCGGTGCGGCGGCGGTGTACCCCTGGCTGGCAGGGTCCCGATAGTAAAAGTATTTGAGGCCGGCCTGCCAGTCGAATCCGCCGATGCTTCCGGCCAGCTTGATATAGGGACTGTGGCCGATGCCGTCGTCCTCGCTTTCCATGACCATGCCGTATCCCTTGAACGCCAGCGTCGCTGCATTGAAGTTCTCCTGGGTGATGTGCATGTCCGAGGATTCAAACCAGTAGCCGAGGCTGGCCGTTGCCCAGGAAAACCGGGAGTCGATCTGGGAAATGACACCGTACCGCTCGATGTTCCGCATGCGCTTCTGGACGATGCCGCCCTTGGCGGTGCTTCCCTCCAGAATTTCGGTGTCCTCCTTGGAATAATAGGGCTTGACCGTCAGCTTGAACAGGTCGGAAAATGTCCACGGGATGACGGACAGAAAATCCCGGTTGACATAGTCGCCGCGGTTGTAATCATAGTAGTCGATGTCCCGGGCTGCGATTCCGGTGAGATTTGCAGTGTAGTCTTTGTCATGGTTGGCGTCCAGGTCCAGCGTCTCGGCATAGGCGAGGGGCCTGTAAAGGTGCTGATCATGACTGTTGTAATTGAGCCAGAACCGGACCTCGTCCCGGTCCGAGATTGGTTGGCGCAACATGAAATTGAAATTCTTCCGGGGGCCGAGGTCGCCGGGACCCTTCCATTTTCCGGCGTCGGTGTAGGATCCGGAAACCGACAGGCGGGTGTTCACGGCAGGCAGGGTCCCGGAGTCCAACCGGACAAAGGTCCGGCTGTAGCTGTCGGCGCCGACGCCCTGGCTGACCAAAGCCCCGGCTTCCATTTCGGGCCAGAGCGGTCGAAGCTCCACGGCGCCGCCCCGGGCACCGACGCCGGTGCCGAGATCCGCCGGCACCGCGCCCTTGTAAACGGCGATTCCTTCAAAATTTTCCGTATCGTAGATATAGTCCCGCGGACCCATGGGATTACCGCCGTAGTTGGGCACGCCGGCAACGGTCATGGCGCCGAGAGATCCGCGCACGCCCCGGACCCGGATGCTTTTCTGCTCGGCTCCCAGTCCATAGGGATCGACGCTCTCCACGCTGATGCCCGGCAGTATATTGATCGCCTCGTATACGCTGACAGCGGCCTTGGTTCCCTGGGCTGCAATTCCTTCCCGGGTGACCTCGCTGCCGGTGTATACCGTTTCGTGGGTTTGCCGGGTGGGGGTGACGAGTTTTTTCTCCTTGACGACCATCGCATCCAGCGTCACCGTTTCTGCCGCAAGGGTCGGGGTCCCCACAAGCAGGCACGCCAGGGCAACCAGTGCCCATACACCGTTCTTTTTCATTCAACACCTCCGTATGAAGTTCATCTATCCTTTGCATTCAGGTCCTTCCGTTCAGGAAGTTCCGAAAACCCTTCGGGCACATGACGCCCGAACCTTCTGTTGCCGTCCTTCGTGGAGGTGCTGTTATGAAACCGCAACTGTCGACTTTCATGATAGTGACCAGGGAGGTGCCGGGAGGATACGGCCCGCGGGCCGTATCCTCCCGGCACCGGTCTATGAACGTCGACAGTCGAGTGAAACAAAAAAAGCCGCGAAGGCGCTTCATCGATGAAGATGCCGCCTTCGTGGCTCGGCGTTGCGAAGTGTGTCGCAAGGGTGCGAACCGATTTCGACCGGTTCGTTTGAGGGGAGCACTATCTCAATTGCGCGAATCCGTCAAGGCCTTTTTGACCGGTGCCGCCGTTGCCCGGTCGATATACCGTATCCTGGGACTGAAAAAAATATTGACTTCTCAAAAACCTTCAATTAGTTGATAGCGTTAAATATCCTTCATGCCGCTGATCGCAATCGGCATCATCGCCTCGGCCATGAAGGCGGCGACACCGGGTGTCGCGATCAGGTGTCGCGACCAAGTGTCGCGAATAGACGAAAGTTGTAAATGAATTTAAGCCAAGAAGGCTTTTGCTTTTCATCCTGGAGATAGAAAAAGCGCCTTCCTGGCTTTTTTTATGGAAATTCAACTGTCGACTTTCATGATGGTGACAGGATACCGGCACCGGCCTATGAAGGTCGACAGTTGAGATGGAAAATCATCACGGCGTCCGATGATAACATCACGGCGCTTCGGGAGATTGAAACCGGAACAGGAGAGATGATCATGAATGCACAGGAAATTATGAACAGAGAGGATTTCAAGCGGTGCGCAGCCTTCCACGGCCATGTCTGCCCGGGCCTGTCCATCGGTTATCGGGCCGCCAGGGCCGCCATGGCGTGGCTTGCGGAGCGCCGGTCCGAGGACGAGGAGATCGTGGCCGTGGTGGAAACGGACGCCTGCTCCGCCGATGCGGTCCAGGTCCTGACCGGCTGCACCTTCGGCAAGGGCAATTTTATCTACAAGGACCACGGCAAGATGGTGCTGACCCTCCTGAGCCGGAAGACGGGACAGGGGGTGCGGGTGGCCTTGCGTCCCGAAGCCTTTTCGCCGGATGCGGAGCATACCGCTCTGATCCGAAAGGTGATGGCCGGGGAGGCGAGCGAAGCGGAGAGGACGCGCTTCGAGGAACTCCACCTGCAACGGACCCGGGATCTTCTGGAGGCCCCCACCGAGGCCCTTTTCAACCTGACGCCGGCGGAGACGCCCATGCCTGCAAAAGCCCGGATCGAACCTTCTGCGCTTTGCGCCCGTTGCGGCGAGCCGACCATGCCGTCTAAGATGGAAACCGTGGAGGGACGGCAGATTTGCCGGGGATGCCTGTAAGACCTTGTCGTGGATCGGAAATCCAGGCGTTGCCCGGAGAGGCTCAGGCCCGAAACGGCTTGACTTCTTCGCGGATCCGGATTAAAGACATCGAAAGTGAACCTGCGGCAGAAGCCGCGGGATCCGGAAATCCGCCGGAAATGTAAACCGGAAATATAAAAGAAATCGATCGTCAAACCAGCCACGAAGGCTCTATCTCCGATAATCGGGGAGGCGCCGTCGTGGCTGGTTTTGTTTGTGAGGGGAGGACTTATGGGGAGTGTATCGGGTATGGATGTCGGGGTTGGAACGGCCACCCGAGCCTATCGACTTGCCGGCCGCCGGAAACGGATGCTGCTCTCGGTTTTGGGCGGAGGGATTTTGGTCCTGGGGTTTTGGGCCGTCACCCAGGGTGCCTACGAGCTGACGCTGGATCGGATCTTCCGGGCGCTTACCGGCGAACTCTCGCCGGCGGAATCGGTGGTGATCTGGAATATCCGGCTCCCCCGGATTTTCGCCGCGATGGTGATGGGTTGGGGGCTTGCCGTTTCGGGTCTCGGCATTCAGTCGCTTCTCAAGAATCCCCTGGGTTCCCCCGCCACGCTGGGCATCAGTCAGGGCGCGGCTTTCGGGGCGGCGTCGGCCATCGTGGTTTTCAGCAGCAGCATGATGTCGGCAACGGCCTTTGCGTTCATCGGAGCCATGGTCGCCACGGGGATCATCCTCCTCCTGGCCCGTCTCAAGCGGCTCGCCCCCGAGGCCGTCATTCTGGCCGGTGTGGCCCTGTCATCCCTTTTTGCGTCGGCGACGATGCTGATCCAGTACCTGGCCACCGAGACCGAGCTGGCCGTGGTGGTCTTCTGGACCTTCGGCGACGTGGCCCGGTCCGACTGGCGGGACATCGGGATTGCGACCGTCGCCGTTGCCGTTGTCACCCTCTTTTTTATGATCCGGCGATGGGATCTGAACGCCCTTGCCTCCGGAGAAGAGACTGCACGCGGCCTGGGGGTGAACGTCGATCGGATGCGACTCCAGGGCATGGCGGCGGCCGCTCTCGTGGCGGCTTTGGCCACGGCCTTCTGCGGGGTGATCGCCTTTGTCGGTTTGATAGCGCCCCACATGGCCCGTCGCCTCGTGGGGGCCGACCACTCGCTGTTGATCCCCTTTTCGGGCACGCTGGGGGCCCTCTTGCTGCTGTCGGCCGATACGCTGGGTCGGGTGGTGATCGGTTCGGGCGCCATGCCCGTGGGCGTCGTGACCTCTTTCCTGGGGGCGCCCATGTTTCTCTATCTGCTCATCCGCGGGTATCGGTAGCGGCGGGGACATGGCTGAAGACGGCGTGATTCTCGATGTTTCCGGCATCCGGTTTTCCTATAACAGCCGTCCGGTGCTTGCCCAGGTCGACTTCTCCCTCGGTCCCGGCCGGGTAATGGCGGTTCTGGGCAAAAACGGCGCTGGCAAATCGACCCTCCTCAAATGTCTCAACCGGATTCTTCACCCCCAGTCCGGAGAGATCCTTCTCGAGGGAGAGAGCCTGTCGACCTTGTCCCGCAGGGAGACAGCGCGCCGCGTGGGCTACGTCCCCCAGCGCCACGGGGCCGATCGCCTCACGGTCTATGAAACCGTCCTTCTGGGTCGCAAGCCTCACATGGGCCTCACCGTCTCGGCGGACGACTTTCGCAGGGTGGAGGATGTCCTGGAACACATGGGTCTCACCCGCCTCTCCACCCGGCCGGTCTCCGATCTGAGCGGCGGCGAGGCCCAGAAAGTGATGATCGCCCGGGCGCTGGCCCAGTCCCCCAGGGCGCTCCTGCTGGATGAACCCACGAGCAACCTGGATCTCAGGAATCAATTGGAGGTGATGGACCTCATTCGCGCCATCGCCCTGAACCAGGGTCTTTCGGTCGTGGTTTCCATTCATGATCTCAATCTGGCCGTCCGCTTTGCCGATGCCTTCCTGTTTCTCAAGGATCACCGGGTTCACGCCATGGTGGAAAAAGAGGACCTGACCGCCGATATCATCCGTGAGGTATACGGTGTTGCGGTCTCCCTCCGACAGCTGGACGGCAGAACGGTCGTCATACCGCTGTAATCCCCAAGGAGGTCGTATGAAACTTTTCAGATGGATAGCCTGGCTTTTTATCGCCCTGGTGTCGGTGTGGGGGACTGCCGCGGCCGACACCGTGACGGTGACGGACATGGCCGGTCGGACCGTGACGGCGCCCCAGGGTCCCGACCGGATCGTCGCTGTCGGGCCGGGGGCCTTGCGCCTGATGGTCTATCTCGAGGCCCAGGACAAGGTGACGGCCGTGGAGGAGATGGAGAAGCTGAACCCCACGGGACGGCCGTACTGGATTGCCCACCCGGAGCTGGCGCGGTTGCCCCGCTGCGGTCCGGGCGGCCCTTCGGCCATCAACAAGAAGCCGGACCTGGAAGCCCTGATGGCGTCGACCCCCCAGGTGATCTTCGTCACTTACATGGACGCCGAACTGGCCGACGCGGTCGAGAAGGCCCTGGCCATCCCTGTTGTGGTATTGAGCTATGGCGCCTTCGCCACCTTTGACGAGGCGGTCCTCGATTCCCTGAGAATCGCGGGCAGGATTCTGAAGCGGGAAGAGCGGGCCAAGGCGGTGGTCGACGCCGTCCTGGCCATGAGAGAGGATCTCCGGCAGCGGGTCGACGGCATTCCCGAGGCGGGAAAGCCGGGGGTTTATGTCGGCGGCATCGGTTACCGCGGAGCCCACGGCATCGGGAGTACCGAGATCAGCTATATCCCCTTCGTCTGGACGGCGGCGCGAAACCTGGCGGAGGAGGTGCCGGCCCGCATCGGGAGCCATGTTTTCGTGGACAAGGAGGTGCTGCTGGGCCTCGATCCGGACGTCGTCTTCGTCGACGGCGGGGGGCTTGCCCTGGTGGCTGACGATTACCGCGGAAATCCCGGGTTCTACGCGGCCCTGAAGGCCTTTCAGAACCGGCGGGTCCATGTGCTGCTGCCCTTCAATTCCTACACCACCAACATCGATACCGCCCTGGCCGACGCCTACGTCATCGGCAAGATCATCTATCCGGAACGGTTTGCGGATGTCGATCCGGAAGTCAAGGCCGACGAGATCTATTCCTTTTTCGTGGGGCGCCCGGTCTACCGGGAAATGGCAAGGGATTTCGGCCCCATCGGCCGGACTGCCCCGTTTTTGAAATAAACGGTCCGGCCGCCGCTCAATTCAGGCACGGCCGAAGCAGGTCATCGAGGGAAAAACCCTCGGCAGCCGCCAGGCCGACGGCGTTTTTCCGCACCCATTGCCGGAACCTCCGAATAAAACCGGGGTCGTGAAAGACGATCGTTTCTCCCAGACAGTTCAGGTCCTGTTGGACGCGCCAGTAAAAATGCATGATTTTCTCCTTCGGTTACGGCTGAAGATGTGTCATGGCAACCTTGAGGTTTTCGATCCACAGGTCGGCCAGGGCGTCGTATTCCGCCATGCCCTTCAATACCGGAACGCATTCGATGCCGGCCTGGGTCAGCATCTGCTTCCAGGAATCGGCTTCCTCGCCGGCCATGTCGTTGAGGGCATGATCCCCGGCTACGGACATGAAGGGGATGAGATAGGCCTTGCGGATGCCCTTTTTCACGAGCTGGGCCTTGACGTCGTCAAAGGTGGGGTGACCCTCCACCGTTCCCACGTAGATGTTGGGGTCGATCCTCTGAAATTTGTACATCATGGCGGAATAGATGGCGTCGCCGGCGTGATGGGTGCCGTGGCCCATCAGCACCACCGCGTCTCCCGGGGTCCGATCCTTGGGGATCATGGCGGCCGGCAGGGTCTTCACCACGTTCTCCATGGCCTCATTGGCGGAGAGCAGGGGATGGGCCACGATGACCTTGTCAAATCCCCCGGCCATCCTTTCGAACATCATGGCGTTGGTGTGGATCTCATGGAATTCCTGCCCCGGAATCATGTGAAGGGATTGAATCGCCACCTTGGCGTAGCCTTCGTCCATCAGCTTTGCCAGGGCGATTTCCGGAGAATCGAGCACCTTGCCTTCCTTGGCCAGTTTCTTTCGAATGATATGGGAGGTGTAGGCCCACCGGACCTCGACATCCGGGAACGCCTTTTTGACCTGCATCTCGATGTTGGCGAAGGCCGCCTGGGCGCTGGGGACGCTGGTGCCGAAGGTCACCAGCAGGATCGCCGGTCCCTTGTCGTCGGCCTTGGCGTGTCCGTGCCCGGTCGCCGTCGCGGCCGAGGAGAGGAGGGATACCAGGAAAAAGGTCATGAGTGTGGCGAGCGTTTTTCGGTTCATGTTGTCTCCTTTTCTGTTGGGTGACGATGGTTTTTCCGTGAGCTTCGGTGCAGCCCCATGTCCCGAGGAGATGGGGTGCGGCGTTGTGGTGCCGTCCAAAAAAAAATCCCGGACCGAAAACAATCGATCCGGGATATCCCTTTTTGATCCGCAGAAAGCCGGCGATGCATGCATCGCCTCCGGGCTGTTTTGCCGTCCGCGCGGCTGTTGCCCACATATGTCGATCAGGCAGGTCTTCTGACTCTCGGATCACCCTACCGGCCGCGCCTTCCCGGCCTTTCGGCCAGTGGCATCCTGCGGCTTTCGTCCCCGATCACAGCGGCGGGCCCGTCCCCGGCTTCCACGGGGTTCCCTCTTGGGCTCAAACGGAAATGAGCACCTGATCAATATCCGCCAGCATAAAGAGGAGTGACGGATAAAGTCAAGAGAAAAGTTCCCGAACTTATTTTGAGCCGCCCATTGCTCTGGATTGCGATGAGAATTCAGCCGGGAAATCTGCTGTTGACAACGGCCGCGATTTTTTCTAATCAACAGGGGCGGCGCGATATGAAATCGCGTTTTGACCGCGAACCCAATCTTTATTTACGAAGCAGAAGCCAAGAAGGCCCGACCCGATTCCGGGGAAGAGGCTATTCTTGGCTTTTTTTGTTTGAAACCCGAGGGCTTATGATGAAATGGACGAGAGAAAGAGACAACGGGCGCATCCGGGCCGACCGCTGCTGTGCGATCCTTGCCGCGTGCACCGTCGTGCTCCTGGGCGGGGCCGCCCGGATACCCGCCGCGGGACCGGGGTCGGCGCCGTCCGCCGGGGCGGTGCTGGAGACGGCGGAAAGTGCCGTGGACATTCGACGCGCGGCCCAGCAGCTCAGGGACCGATGGGCCGCCGAGGCGGAAAAACTGACGGCGGAAGCCGATGCCCTGGAGCGGGAGTTGGCGCGCGTCCGGTGGCGGCGGAACAAGACGGCGGCCTTTATGGCCGATCTGGAGCAGAAGACGGCGGACCTGGCGGCGGCCGAGAAGGCCGCCCTTACCCTGGGGGACGACCTGGGGCCGTTTCTGGACGAGGGGATCCAGCGGCTCAAAACCTTTGTGGAGCGGGACATGCCGCTTCATCCTGAAGCGCGGGAAGCCCGGATCCGGCATCTTTCCCAGCTCGCCGACGACGCGGACGCCGACTGGCCGGCCCAGGTAAGCGCCTTTCTGGAGGCCCTCTCCGTCGAAATCGAATACGGGTATCTCACCGAGGCGGATGCGGCCGAACTCGAAGTCGGCGGCCGCGTCATCCCCGTCCGTCGACTCTCCGTGGGCCGCCTGGGGCTGTTTACCCTTGCCGAAGGGGGCCGCGGCGCCTTTCGGTGGAACCCTGGATCCGAGCGCTGGGAGCCTGTCGACGATCATGCCGCCCGGATACGGCAGGCGATCGAGATGGCGGACCGCTCCCGTCTGGCCGCCCTGGTGGCGCTGCCCATCGGACGTCCGACGGATAGTGCGGAGGACGCGGTCAAATGAGGCGCGTTATTCTGCTGTGGCTGATGATGCTCCTTCTGCCGGCCGGGGTTTCGGCCCGGTCCGACAATTTTTCCCGGGTCGGCCGCGAGGTGGACGCGGATCTGGCCGAGGCGAGGCGCGAGAAGGTCCGCGTCGAATCTGAAATCGCCTCGGCCCGGGCCGAATGGACCGAAAAGATTCGTGATCTCAAGATCCGTCTGGCGGCCGAGCGGTCCGCCCTGGCCGGGGAAGAGAAGGGGCTGGCGGAAATGCGGGACCGGCGGGAGGCGTCGGCGCAAGCCCTCGAGGGCCATGCCGCGGATATGAAGGCCCTTTCGGGTGTCGTGATCGAATTCGTGCGGAATTTTCTGGGGCTGGCCGAACGATCGCCTTACACGGCGGAGCGTCCCGAGCGGTTGACGAAACTGAAGGCGCTGCTCCAAAAAGAGCAACATCTGGGGGTGTCGGATATTCGGCTCCTGGTGGATCTGGCCTTCGAGGACATGGCGGCATCGGGCCGGATGCTTCGAAGAACCGGCGAGATTCTCGACCGGGAGGGGCGGCCGGTCCAGGCGGAGATTTTGCGGCTGGGGCATCTCTCGGCCCTTTTCGATCATGACGGGGCGGCCGGTTATCTCCACCCGAGACCCGTCTCCGGGAGGCTCATGGCCGCGGCGCCCCCCGGCTTCGGCACCGAAAGAGCGCTCAAGCGGTTTCTGGAGGGAAAGACCGATACCGTCCCCATGGACATCTCGGGCGGTTCGGTCCTCGGACAGCTTTCCCACCGGACGACCCTCTGGGAGGACATCCAGGGCGGCGGCTTTCTGGTCTGGCCGATCCTCCTGGTGGGCATTGCCGCCGTCGTGCTCGTTGTGGAGCGGCTCTATTTTCTGGGGCGGGTCCGCCAGAACACCGACGTCCTGATGGGCGACGTCACCGATCTTGTGGCCGCGGGCGATGTCGAGGGGGCCCTGGCCGCAGCTGATACGCAGGCCGGCCGCCCGACCGCCAATGTCATCAAGGCGGGCCTGGGCGTGGAGAACGAGCCCCGGGAGGTCATTGAAAGCAGCCTGGGCGAGGCGATCCTGAGGGAGACGCCCCGACTGGAGCGGTTCCTGCCGGCCCTGAAGGTTCTGGCGGCCGTGGCCCCGCTTCTGGGCCTGCTCGGGACCGTGACGGGCATGATCAATACCTTCAAGGTCATCACCATCCACGGCACCGGAGATCCCCGGCTCATGGCGGGCGGGATCAGCGAGGCCCTCATCACCACCGAACTGGGCCTTGCCGTAGCCATTCCCATCATGCTGGCGGCCGCTTTTCTGGGGCGCAAGGCCCAGAACATCGCCGCCGACATGGAGGAGAAGGCGATGGCGATGACGGCGGCCCTCCTGAAACGGCAAAGGAACGGCCGGTGAACGGGCTGGAAGCCGTGGCCGCCTATACCCGGGCCGGCGGTCCCGTCATGATCCCCCTGATCGCCGTTTCACTCCTGATGTGGCAGATGGTGGGGATGAAGAGCCTCTGGCTGTTCCGGGTGCGCCGTCATCCGCTCAGGATCGCCGATGCGCCGGCGTGGATGGCGGGCCGGGATAGAGCGCCCGAGGCGGGGCCGGAAGGATCCCGGACGGCGGTCCTGGCCTATTTTCTGGAACACCGCACAGGAGATCCGGAGACGGATCGGATCCTGTGGGAGGTCGCGGTTCGGCGGCAGATTTCCCGTCTGGACCGCTATCTCCCGGCGATCCGGGTTCTGGGTGCGGTGGCGCCGCTCCTGGGCCTCCTGGGCACGGTGAGCGGGATGGTGGAGACCTTTCAGGTCATCGGATTCCAGGGGACCGGGAACAGCCAGGCCCTGGCGTCCGGGATCCAGGAGGCCCTCATTACGACCCAGACCGGATTGCTTATCGCCATTCCCGGTCTCTTTGCCGGACAGGTCCTGACCCAGAAGGTGCGGGAGATCGAAGGCGAACTCATGGTGTTTCACCGGGCCGTGGATCAATGGCTGACGGCGCTGCGGGACAGATTGCCCATGCATGGGAAACAGAATGGAAAAGGGGTGACGGGATGCTGAGATCGAGAGGACGGTTCGGGGCCGGACGGGCATTGGCGGAGAGCACCGAGGTGGACATCAACATGGCGCCCCTCATCGATATGATCTTCATCCTCCTCATCTTTTTTCTGGTTACGGCCAGTTTCGTCCGTGAGAGCGGCGTCACGGTCCAGCGGCCCGAGGCGGCGTCGGCCGCACCCGGAGACGCGGTGGGCCTGATGATCGGCGTGACGGCGGCCGGGGAGGTCTTCGTCGACGGCCGTCCCGTGGAGCTGCGGAACCTGCGGGCCGTCGTCGCGCTGTTTCTCATGGAGAACCCCGGCGGCGGGGTCCTGATCGAGGCGGATCGGGCGTGCAGCACGGGTCGGTTGGTGGCCGTCCTGGATCAGTGCCGGCTGGCCGGGGCGGAAAACACGGCCGTGTCCGCCGTGGCGCCGTCGCCGTGACGTCCAAACCGGGAACGGGAGGGCGCGAGGTTCTTGTGGGGATCGGCTTTTCGCTGATGCTCAACCTGATCATTTTCGCCCTGGCGCCGCTTCTTCTGGACCAGGATGTCCGCACGGACCGGCCTGTCCCGGAAACCCTCGATCTGCGGATTCCGTTGCGCAGCAAGTCCACGCCCGGGCCGGAGACGCAGCCCGCTCCGGAGCCTCCGGAACCCCCGGAATTTCTCTTGACGCCGCCGGAGATTCCGGCGCCGGCCGAGTCTTCGGTATTGGCGCCGCCCGACTTGGCAACCGCGGAAGCGCCCCCGCCGGTGCTCCTGGAAACGGCGCCGGTCAAGGTTTCCGCTCCCAGGCCGCTGCCCGCCGGGCCTGCGAAGAAGGCCGCCGTTGCCGTGCCGGTGTCTGGCCGCTCCACGAACGATGCTTCCCCGACGGTCCCCGGGGCCGACAGCCCAAGGGAGACCGGCGATGCGATGCGGGGATATGCCATGGACCAGGTCGACACGATACCCGCCGTCATGGGGCAGCCCAGACCCGACTATCCCTACCGGGCAAGGCGCCGCAACATCGAGGGGTGGGTGAAGGTCCGATTCCTGGTGGACAGGGAAGGACGGGTCCACGACCTGACTATTCTCTCGTCATCTCCGAGGAATGTTTTCGATGCCGCCGTTCGGGAGGCGATCCCCCGATGGCGCTTCAATCCGGGGATTCGGTCCGGGCGGCCCGTGGACGTATGGGTGGAGACCACCATTCAATTCAAACTCGATTGACCTGATGGAGGACCCGATGAAACGGTTTTGGATGATCCTGATGCTGATGGGGGCGTGCTGCACGGCAGGCCCCCTTTGGGCCGGTCCCCTGCCGGCATGTCCCGAACCGCCGGCCGTGGATGGGGAGCTTTTCAGCGTTCTGGAAAAAGCCCGTAAATCCATGGCCGCGGGTCGGAACCGGGCAGCCCTGGAGATGCTTTCGGCCTATGCCGCCCGCCACCCGGATCGCCAGCATTACCACCTGTCTTTCTGCATGGGAACCGCCTGTTATCGCCTGCGGCAGACGGCCCGGGCCGAGGACTGCTTCACGTCCGCCGCAGCACTGTTGCCCTGCCGGCCGGAGGCCTGGGAGAATATCGGGGCGGTGCGCGCCGCAAGGGGCAACCATGCCGGGGCGGCGGCGGCCCTCTCCGTCGCCTACCGCCTTTCTCCGCCGGACCGGAAGGGGTGGCGGAACCTGGGGGATCTCTATCGGCTGGCGGGGGTGCCCAGGGCGGCGGCCCGGGCATATTTGAAGGCCTTTGGAAAGGACCCCGACCCGAAGGCGTTGGACCTGATATCCGACACCTGGCTGGCGGCCCGGAACCTGGAGCAGGCCCTGGAGGCCGCCCGTCTGGCCGCTGACAGGGCTCCGACGGTGAAACGCTGGGCGCGCGTGGGGGACATCTGCTTCCACCTGGGGGATCTCCAGGAAAGCATCGCCGCATACCGGAAGGGCGCGGCTCTTGATGACGGCGACGGCAGGATGAGCCTCATGGAGGGCATGGTTGCCTTGAAGTTGAAGCGGCTTACGGACGCGGAGGCCTGCTTTGCCCGGGCCATGGACAAGGCAGCCCCCAAAAGCAAAACCGCCCGGAACGCCGCCAGATGGATGCAGGCGCTGCAGGCATCCCGAAAAAATGCCGCTTCCAATGCAAGCGGCGTCAATTGACATGGGCGTGGGCTAAATACGACGGTCCCGGAGAAACCGCCACGCTCTTGATCAGGGCGAACACCGGCAGGCCGGGCTTCAGGTTCAGTGTCGACAGGGATTGGCGGGTGATCCGTGCCCACAGGGGACGCCCGATGTCCAGACGGACGTCCACGAAAGGGGCGCCGTGATCCCATATCTCCCGAATCTCCCCCGGGAAGACGTTCTGGAAACTGGTCCGTCGCGGCGGCGACAGCGCAACGGCCACCTGGCGGGCCGGGATACGCACGCGCACCGATTCCCCCCTGGCGGCCTGAAGGTGCTGCACCTTGAGGATGTGGTCGCCGAGGCGAAGGCGGGTCAGGCCGAATGCGTCCTCCGGCTCGTCGACCACGGCGGAGATGACCGATTCGGTTTCGCTCCGGCCGAGATGGGATTGAAGATCCGACCGGGAGAGCAGGACTTCCGGATCGTCCTCGGCCAGAACGCGCCCTTCCTGAATCAGAACCATGCGGACGGCCAGATGGAGGATTTCGTCCAGGGCATGGCTGACGTAGAGGATCGGAATGGCGAATTCGCGGCCCAACCGCATGACAAAGGGCAGCACCTCGGCCTTGCGCGCCGGGTCCAGTGCTGCCAGGGGTTCGTCCATGAGCAGCAGTGCCGGGCTGGTCAGGAGGGCGCGTCCGATGGCCACCCGCTGTTTCTCGCCGCCGGAAAGCTTTGACGGCCGGCGGTCGAGCAGGTGGCCGATGCCGAGAAGTTCCACCACCGGATCGAATTTGACGAAGCGTCGCTTTGCCGGCGTGCGGCGCATCCCATAGGTCAGATTGGATCGCACCGAGAGGTGGGGCAGGAGGCGGCCGTCCTGGAACACATAGCCGATGCGGCGTTTTTCCGGCGGCAGATCGATATGCCGCGCCGAATCGAAGAGGCAGAGACCGTTGACGGCGATGCGGCCGGTGTCGGGCTTCAGCAGACCGGCCACCATGTTGACGACGGAGGTCTTCCCCGCGCCGGAGGGGCCGTAGAGCGCCGTCACGCCCGAGGGTGCGCCTCGGAACGCAACATCCAGGGTGAAACCGCCCTGCCGGTGATTGATGCGGATGTCCACGGTCGGTTATCCCGCCATGCGGGCGGCGAATTTCCGGGCCGATATTTCAGAGAACACCAGCGCAGCCATGGCGATGAGCACCGACAGGAGGCAGAGCCGCATAGCCCCCGTTTCTCCGTCCGGGACCTGGGTCAGGGTGTAGAGGGCCAGCGGCAGGGTCTGGGTCTGTCCCCGGATGTTGGAGACGAAGGTGATGGTGGCGCCGAATTCTCCCAGACTCCGGGCAAACGCGAGGATGCCCCCGGTGATGATGCCCGGCACCATCAGCGGCAGGGTGACGGTGAAGAAGACCCGAACCGGACCGGCGCCTAAGGTGCGGGCCGCCGCCTCCAGCCCGGGGTCCACGCCTTCCAGGGAGAGCCGCACGGCGCGGACTAGAAGCGGGAATGCCATGACGGCCGCCGCCAGGGCGGCCCCTTTCCAGTTGAAGGCCAGGACGACCCCCAGGTAACGGTCCAGGGGTCCGCCGATGATCCCGTTCCGCCCCAGCATCACCAGTAGCAGGTATCCGATGACCACCGGCGGGAGCACCAGGGGCAGATGCACCAGTCCGTCCAGCAGGTTTCTGCCGGGGAAGCGGCGGCGCGCCAGGACCCAGGCCGTCACGATTCCCGCCGGAAGGCTGACGGCCACGGCCCAGCCCGACACCCAGAGGCTGAGTTCGAGAGCTTCCAGTTCAACCGGCGTCAAATGAAGCAGATCCATCACCGCACGACAAACCCGTATTTTTCAAAAATCATCCGGGCGGCCGGGGATCTTAAAAAATCGAGAAAATGCCGGGACCCGGCAGTGTTGCCGCCGGACACCGCCGCCGCAGGATAGACGATGGGCGGATGACTGTCCTCGGGAAACATCCCCACCACGCGTACTTTCTTCGAAATCGCGGCATCGGTGGCATAGACCAGCCCCAGGGGGGCCTCCCCGCGTTCCACCAGCACCAGGGCCGCGCGCACATCCTTCATGGGCGCCAGCCGATCCTTGACCGCAGCCCACCCGCCCAGATGTTCAAGCGCCTTCTTGCCGTAAATGCCGGCCGGCACGTGATCAGGGTCCCCCAGGGAGAGGCGGCCGTCCGCGCCCAGGGCGGCGGCGAGCGAAAAACCGGGCGCCACCGTGATCGGCGGCATCGTGCTCTTGATCGGCGCGATCAATACGATCCGGTTGCCCAAAAGATCGAAGCGGCTTTCAGTCGCGATCAGGTGCTTCTCCTCCAGGTAGTCCATCCATTTCCGGTTGGCCGAAAGAAAGATATCCGCCGGTGCCCCGCTTTCGATCTGCTTGGCCAGCGCGGCGGATGAGGCGAACGACGAAGTGATGCGCCGGCCGGGATGTGCTGCCGTATACTCTTCGCCGATTTCAGTGAGGGCGTTGGTGGTGGAGGCCGCGGCAAAGACCAGGACATCGGTTTCCGCGGCGGCCCCGGATCCAGCGAACGCATCCAGCCCCATTATTCCGGCCGGCACCATCATCACCATGACCAGGAGACGCAACACACCTTTTAACGATACCATTTTCGATCTTTCCTTTGACATAAACCCCGTTACGGTTGAGGCTTCAATCTGTTTCGACCTATCATTTCGGATTGTTGAGCATCAAACCGGAGGTGACGGCAAATGACGTTTTTAAACGTCATTTGACGGCATCTATTGACATATGATATAGAGCCCGTCAATATTTTTTTATCTCGACTTTCGACTTTCATAGGCTGGTGCCGGGAGGATACGGCCCGCGCCCCACGCGGTTTCGTTCAAGTGTCGCTAAAGCTTGCTCCGGGCGGCCCGGAAACTCGCTTGCGCTCAAACAGTCCAGGCCGCTGATCCGCCGCGGCGCTTAAGCGGCACTAAAACTCACCGCTGAAGGGGCGCGGGCCGTATCCTCCCGGTACCTCTTTCCGGTCTCCGTCATAAAAATTGAGTTTTTAAATACGGACGGTTTCGAAAATCGACGGCGGGATTACGGCAGGGAGGCACGGTGCCCCGACAACCTCATGATATACAATGCAGCGTCAAACCGTATCGCCTGGCCAGGGGGTGGTCTCAGGAGGAGCTGGCGGAAAGAATCGGCATCCGGCGTCAGGCGGTTTACGACATCGAATCCGGGCGTTACCTGCCCAATACGGCTGTCGCGTTGCGCCTGGCACGCATTTTCGGATGCCGCGTGGAGGACCTGTTCGTCGAACGGACGCCCCGGGAACGTCATGACATCCACCTGATCGGCGAAGACGTGCCGCCGTGGACGCGTCTGGCATTGGGGCGGGTCCGCGATCGGCTGGTGGGCTTTCCGCTTCAGGGCGCCGAATCCGTGCCGTTCGGCTTGCGTTCGGCGGACGGATTGCTGGAGCCGGACAGAAAGCGGGCCGAGATACTGCTTCCCGCCGACCGCCTGGAGAGAACCATTATTCTGATGGGGTGCGATCCGGCATTTGAAATCCTCGGGCAGCATGTCTCCCGCATGTCTCCCGACGCCCGCGTGCACTGCCGTTTCGCATCGAGCCATCGCGCTATCGAAGGCCTGGCCGAAGGTGTCGCGCACGTGGCGGGCACCCACCTGCACAATACCGGCAAGGCGGAATCCAACGTCCTTTTGGCCGCCAGAACACTGCGCCGCGGGCGAAGCCGCATCCTGGGGTTTTCCCTCCTGGAGGAAGGGCTGATGGTGGCTCGGGGCAATCCTCTGGGCATCCGCACGGTGGCCGACCTGGCCCGGCCCAAGGTGCGCTTCGTCAATCGCGAGGCCGGCGCCGCCCTCCGGGTGTTGCTGGACGATCATCTGCGGCGTGCCGGCATTCGCCCGGAAGACATCGGCGGTTATCGGAATGAAGTGGGATCCCACCGGGAGGGAGCCTATCGCATCGCCTGCAACGTCGCGGACGCCGCCCTGGGGCTCAGGGCCGTTGCCGAGGTCTACGGCCTGGGGTTTGTGCCGATCACCTCGGCCCGCTGCGACCTGGTCATCCCGGCCGACCTCGCGGATCATCCCACCATCCGGATTCTCCTCGACGTCCTCCAGTCCGCCGCGCTTCGCAGGGAGATCGATACGTTGCCCGGATACGACGGTTCGGTTACGGGGAAGCTCATCGCCGAGCCGACCCCCGAGGCCCAGCGGGAATGATCTGGCGTCGGCCATGTGACGGGATATCTTGTCCGCTGCGATGGATGCGATGCCGCTTAGGGCTTGACCGGGACTGGAAAAGTCCCTAATGATTGGGGCCATGAACGCCGAACAACCCTATCGATCCGGAATACGGATGCCCGGCCCGAGGGTCCTGATCACCGCTGCCCTGGTTTCCCTCATGCTCATGATGCCGGGGCCGTTGATCCCGTGCCCGGATGCGGAAGACCGGGTGCTTCAGGATCCGGCGGGCCGATCGGTTCGGGTCCCGGCGGATCCCCGGCGTGTCGTGGCATTGGCGCCCAGCGTCACCGAGATCGTCTTTGCGCTGAAACAGGCGCATCGCCTCGTGGGGGCCACCCGGTTCAGCGATTATCCCGCCGAGGCGGAACAGATCCCCAAGGTGGGGTCCTACGTCCGGCTGGATCTCGAAAAAATCACGGCCCTGGCGCCGGATCTCTGCATCGCCGTCAAGGACGGCAACCCCGTGGACGTGGTCATGCGCCTCGAAGCCCTGAACATCCCCGTTTACGCGGTGGACCCCAGAAGCCTCGATACGGTCATGACGGCCATCCGCGCCGTCGGCGAACTGCTGAATGCGCCGGAAGCCGCGGCATCGATGGTCGGGGAGATGCAGCGCCGGATTTCGAGGGTCCGGCGGCTGGCCGCGACGGCGGAAACCCGGCCGGGGGTCTTTTTCCAGATCGGGGTCAACCCCATCGTCTCCGCGGGCACCCCCACCTTCATCCATGAACTGATCATCGCCGCGGGCGGGAGGAATCTCGCCGCCGGGGACATTCCCTATCCGCGGTTCAGCCGGGAAGAGGTCCTGATGACGGCGCCGGACATCCTGATCATCACGTCGATGGCCCGGGGCGGGCTGTTTGAAAAGGTGAAGCGGGAATGGATGGCGTGGTCGGATATGCCGGCCGTCCGCAACCGCCGGGTCCATATTCTCGACTCGGATGTCCTGGACCGTCCCGGTCCCCGAATGGTCGACGGCCTCGAACAGTTGTTTGGGATCATCCATCCCGGCCTGGGCAACGGGGAATGAGATGACGACCTCCGCAATATTCCGACGGATCGTGTGGGTGTCGACGCCGCTGCTGGTGCTGCTGGCGGCATTCGCCTTTCTCGGGATTTCCGTGGGGTCGAGCCGGCTGACCCCGGCGGACGCCTTTCAAGCCCTTCTGGGACGCGGCCCGGAACCGGACATGCTGACGAATATCATCTGGCGCATCCGTCTGCCCCGGGTGATCCTGGGCGCCCTCGTGGGATCGACCCTTTCACTGGGCGGTCTGGTCTTTCAGGCCCTGCTGCGAAATCCCCTGGCCGAGCCCTACATCCTGGGGATCTCCGGCGGTTCGGCCGTGGGGGCCATCATTGGCATTCTCCTGGGGTTTTCCCGGGTTCCCGGGGTCTGTCTCACGGCGTTTTCCGGGAGCATGGCGGTGCTGGCCCTTGTCGTCCTCATGGGCAGGGGGGGAATCCGGCTCAAAAAGGACGCCCTGCTCCTCTCCGGCGTCATGATCAATGCCTTCTGCTCGTCGGTCATCACCTTTCTTCTGTCGATTTCCCAGGACGCCCGGATCCACAACATTCTCTTCTGGCTCATGGGGGACCTTTCCCTGCCGGACCTGGCCCAGGCCGGACTCCTCGCGCTGATCGTCCTGCCCTGCTTTCTGCTGATCTTTCGATATGCCAATGTCATGAACCTGCTGCTGATGGGGAAGGAGGCGGCCCGGACCATGGGGGTGAACACCGGGGCGGCCTCCCTGGTCCTGCTGCTCGCCACGTCGTTCATGGTGAGCGCCACGGTCTCCTACTGCGGACTTCTGGGGTTCGTGGGGCTGGTCATGCCCCACTTGCTTCGGCTGGTGCTGGGGCCGGATCACCGGGTCCTCGTGCCGGCCTGCATCCTGGGCGGCGGCGCCTACATGATTCTCTGCGACATCCTCGCCCGGGTGCTGCCGACCCAGGGGGAGATGCCCACGGGGGTGATCACGGCCATGATCGGCGCGCCGCTCTTCATTTACCTGCTGAAACGGTCCAGGATATGACGCCCGGGAAGAAACGCCCCGCCCTCGAGGTCCGGCACTTCAGCCATGGATACCGGGAGACCCTGGTCCTGAAAGACCTCTCCTTTGCCGTGGACCGGGGGGATTTCTTCATCCTGATCGGTCCCAACGGCTCCGGCAAGACGACCCTGATGAAGGCCTTGGCCGGCATCATTCCGGCGGCCGGCAGCCTGAAGGTGCTGGGACGGCCCGTCGAGAGCTATTCCCGAAAAGCCCTGGCGCGGCATATCGCATGGGTTCCCCAGCAGCTCCCCCTGGATTTTCCCTTCTCGGTGCGGGAGATGGTCCTCATGGGACGGGCCCCGCACCAGGGCATCCTGGGATTCGAGACCCGGGAGGACATGGCCGTCGCCGAGCGGATCATGGCCGTCACCGACATCGGGTCCCTGGCCGATCGCAAGCTCAACTGCCTGAGCGGCGGCGAGCTCCAGCGGGTCTTCATCGCCAAGGCCCTCTGCCAGGAGCCGGACATCCTGTTGCTGGACGAACCCACCGCTTTTCTCGACCTGGCCCATCAGATCCAGGTCATGGATCTTCTGGAGCAGCTCAAGCAGGAGCGGGGCATCACCATCGTCATGGTGTCCCACGACCTGAATCTCGCGGCGATGTACGGCGACCGACTCCTCCTGATGCGGGACGGCGGGATCCTGAGCCTGGGATCCCCCAACGCGGTCCTCACCTTTTCCCTCCTGGAGGCGGCCTACGGCTGCGTGCTGTTGACGGAAAAGAGCCCTTTGGGGGACTTTCCGAGGGTGACGACGGTTCCCGGCCGCATCGCGAAACGCGCCGTGAACCGCCTCTGCCGGCAAGCCGACGGCCTCGATGCGGTTGCCGGGGATCCGTCGCGGGAAGAATAAAACCGTTCGTGCGGCGCGCATCCGGCGTTGTCAAGGCCATCCAGTTGCCCTCCGGACCTTGCGGCACCGCGATCGCGGCGCGTTTCAGACGTCAGAAAACAATTTCATACCCCACCTTCACCAACCGTCCGATATCATAATAGACGTACCGATTGCTCGCACCCTCGGACAGGTCCCCTGAGACCTGAACCTCCTCATCAAAGATGTTGTCCACGGCGAAGGTGAGATGGCCTTTCCAGAGCTTCACCCTGGAGAAAAAATTGAGTACGATGCTGTCGTCCAGTTCCCGCTCGCGGCTGGTAAGAAGCTGACCGTTCAGGTCCAGGGTCACGGGCTCGGTCAGATAATCGACGCCGAGGCTCGCCTGGAACCTGGGGCCGGTCCGGTAATCGTTTCCGTCGGTGTCCTCGGCCGTGGGGTCGGCCCAGTACCCGGCGGTGTAAAGGGAGAGATCCTGCGCCCACCCGGCCTGATGGACAAAGGGATTGACGCCGATATTCCACTCGATGCCCGTGCTCTCGTAATCCCCGGCGTTGAAATAGGTGAGGGGATACCCCCCGGACCGGTCGAGTTCGATCTTGTCTTCATAGGCCATGTAAAAGGCGGATAGGCGCAGCTGCAGAAAATTGTCGTCGTATTTGACGCCGGCTTCGTAGGTCCAGCCCTCTTCCGGACGGAGGTTCGGGTTTCCCTTCAGGAAGTCGCTGTCATAGTAAAGATCGTTGAAGGACGGCGCCCGAAAGGCTTTCCCGGCGTTGGCGAAGAGATTCAGGCTGTCGGTGGCCGTATAGGTGAGGCCCAAGCTGGGCAGGAACTTGTCGTAATCCCTGGCGCCGGCGGTGCCGTCGATGAACTGCTCCCGCGCGCCGGCGACGGTGATAAATCTCTCGAGGAAGGTCTTTTTGACCTGAAGAAAGAGGGCGTAGTCGTTGCGGTACTGGCTGCCGTACCGGTTGCCGTAGTCGGCGCCGCGATAGATCCATTCGGCGCCGGGATTGAATTCCCAGCCCGATAGATCGAGTTTGTAATCGCCGGCCGCGCCGAAATTATAGTTCCGGTTCCGGTCTTTGGGATTATCGGGTGCGGTGATCTCTATCCGCTCCATCTCGTCGTAGGTGCCGAAAGCCTTGGCCCTTAGGGTTGGGGTTTCAACTCTGAGGTTGGCAAAATTCTTGTAATAATCCTGGTCGGTGCCTTCAAAGAGCTTTTTGTTGCCGTCATAGCGCTTTTCGAAACCAGTCCGGTAATAAGAGCCGATATAGTCGAGGTAAAGGTTCTCGAACAGGCGGGCATTGACGTTCCAGGCATACTTGTCGGTGTCGTCCAGGTCGTATCGGTATTTTTGGGAAAAACTTCGGGAGATTTCTTGCTGATGGTTCAGATGCTGGTAATTAACCCCCAGGTTGATGTCCGGGAGGGATATGGCCGTGCCGTGGTTGTGGTAGCCTTCATTCCCGAATTCCACCGACCCCTTGACGGATGTCCGGTTTCCCGGCGCCTTGGTGATGATGTTGATCACGCCGCTCATGGCGTCGGCGCCGTAGAGGGTGGAAGCGGCGCCCTTGAGGATTTCGACCCGCTCGATCTGGTCCAGGGGAATGGTGTCGATGTCATAGGCGTGCCCGGCAGCCCCCTGGATGGGCGACCCATTGATGAGGACCAGTTCGCCGTCCTTGATGCCGCGGATGGTGAGGGTGCTGTTCATGCCGCCGTGGGAGATGCCTAAAGGGGCGAAGGCCTTGTATTGAAACCCCCCGACGCGCCGGAGGGCGTCCGACAAAGTGTTGGCCCCGGTTTCGATGAGCTTTTCCGACGACACCACCGTCAGGAAGCGGGGGCTCTCCTTCTCCCTCACCGGAAAACGTTCGGCGGTGACGGTCATGGTGTCGAGGGTTGCGGCCGGATCCTGCGCCGTTGCGATGCCGGGCGAATGTCCGGCGGACGCGAGGCAGAGGATGCCGAGGACGAGGTTTCGATGCCGTTTCAGATGATTCCCGATCATGTTCTTTCAATCTCCTTTGATGAAGGGGGTGAAGGTGAACAGTTCCGGCCGGGAAACATGGGCGGCGAACGTCGACGGAGAACATGAACGGATCTGTGCGGCCTTTCTGAAAGGCTTCACGACGCACCGTCGACGGCAAAAAAAATCCCCGGACCGAAAATGATCGATCCGGGGATGTCCCTTTTTTGTCCTCAGAATCCGGGCAAAACTCTGGTCCACGGAGTTTCGCGCATTTCGCTTCAGGCAGGTCTTCTGACTATCGGATCATCCTACCGGCCGCGCCTTCCCAGCCTTTCGGCCAGTGGCATCCTGCGGCTTTCGTCCCCGATCACAGCGGCGGGCCCGTCCCCGAATTTCACGGGGTTCCCTCTTTGGCTCTATAATGAGCACCTGATCGATATCTTCCAGCATAAGGAAAAAGAATCCTGAAAGTCAAGCGAAAAAAAATGAATCGCCTTCGGTCTCCAGCCGTCGTTTGTCATCTGATTTTGTCGCGAATTCTTGAATCAACGCTTGACGTCGGCAGAATATCCGATTAGACTTTTAACAAGGCAATCATAATGCTCTGGGGTGTCTTCGGACTGAGAATTTCACGAATGTGAAATAACCCTTTGAACCTGATCCGGTTAATACCGGCGTAGGGAACGGATCGAACAATTGCAGAACCTGCCGCTGCTTCCGGTTCCGTATCCTGCGGATAACCCTTCCGGGAGAAATACATGGACAAAACACAGATGGAATCGGCCCGCGAGGGCCAAGTGACGGAACTTGTAGCCGTTGCGGCGGAGGACGCCGGCATTCCTGCCGAGGTGCTGCGTGAACGGTTGGCCGAGGGAACGGCAATTGTCTGCCATAACAACCGTCGTCGGGGCGGCCGGCCGCTGGCGGTGGGCAAGGGAATTCGTACCCGAATCAATGCCAATATCGGGACCAGCAAGGACGACACCCTTATCGATAAGGAATTGGCAAAGGCACGGGCGGCGGTGGCTGCCGGCGCCGACGCCATTATGGATTTGTCGACCGGGGGGCCGATCGACGAAATCCGGCAGGCCATTATCGCGGAAACCGATCTCTGTATCGGCTCCGTGCCGCTTTACCAGGCCGCATGCGATACCGTGGTGAAACGGGGCAAGCCTATTGTCGAGATGACCGTCGACGAGATTTTTTCCGGTATCGAGCGTCATCTCGAGGACGGGGTCGATTTCATTACCGTGCATTGCGGCGTGACCCGGGCGAGCCTGGAATGCATGGACCGCGAGGGGCGGATCATGGAAGTCGTCTCCAGGGGCGGTTCGTTCACCTGTGCATGGATGGAACACAATCAGGCGGAGAATCCGCTGTATGAGCATTTCGACCGTTTGCTGGAGCTGGTCAGGCCTTATGACGTGACGCTTTCCCTTGGCGACGGGTTCCGTCCTGGATGCATTGAAGACGCCACCGACCGCGCCCAGATTCACGAATTGCTGACCCTTGGGGAACTGACCCAGCGCGCCTGGAATGCCGGTATTCAGGTGATGATTGAAGGCCCCGGCCACATGCCGATCGACCAGATCGAGGCCAACATCCGGTTGGAGAAGCAGATCTGCCACGGTGCACCTTTTTATGTGCTGGGGCCGCTGGTGACGGATGTCGCGCCCGGATACGATCACATCTCCTGTGCCATCGGCGGGGCCATCGCCGCGTGTGCCGGAGCGGATTTCCTCTGTTACGTGACCCCCAGCGAACATCTCTGCCTGCCCACCGTGGAAGATGTCCATGCCGGGGTGATGGCGGCCAGGCTGGCGGGGCATGCGGCCGACATCGTCAAGAACATCCCGGGCGCCCGGGAATGGGACGCGGCAATGTCCAGGGCTCGCAGGGCACTCGATTGGGAAGGACAGTTCTCCTTGTCGCTGGATCCGGCCCTGGCTCGGAAGCGGCGCGGCGAGACCGCGGCCGCCGATGCCCACGGCGCCTGCACCATGTGCGGCGAATACTGCGCCTACAAAGTGATGGACTCGCGGCGGCGTTCACGCTGAGCGCCGCAGATGTTGGGCTGGGGCCTCTGCACCCCGGACTGGGGATGACTTTTGAGGATAATGTGGATGGGGAAATGCGATCAGCTCCCCATTCACGGCATCCCCGCCATCACCGGTGGATGCCGGGGTGATTCGCGGGCTTTTAAAGCCAATAACTTTTCCTATTGACATTTGGGAAAAGAGATAATAATAGACCTCCCCAAGACGACCCAAAAAGGTATGCCCGATGGCGGACAAGGCGCAGAGGCCTTAAAAATCGTGTGGTGATGAAGCTCCCTATCCAGTGAGATGGCGGAGCTTTTTTTATTGGCCCGGTTTGGGACCTCCCGACGCCTTTGAACACAGCGTTTGGCTGAGGAGGTCTGGGCCATGATCGGTGCTATTGCGGGAGACATCATCGGATCGGTCTACGAGGGCCGGCCCATCAAGACAAAAACCTTTCCCCTGTTCAGTCCGCGCGCCGTCTTCACGGACGACACGGTCCTCACGGTGGCGGTGGCGGTGGCGGATGCAATTCTTTCAGGAACCCCCTATATCGAGTCCATCCGGAGGATCGGCCGGCAATACCCCCATGCGGGTTACGGCGGATCCTTTTTCCGGTGGCTCCACGCCGAAAACCCGCGCCCCTGCAACAGCTGGGGCAACAGCGCCGCCATGCGCGTGAGTCCCGTCGGGTTCGCCTTTTCCACCGAAGCAGCGGTCCTGCAACAGGCCCGGCTGACCGCGGAGATCACCCACAACCACCCCGAGGGCATCATCGCCTTCCTCGATTCCAGCTCCTATGAAGACGCCGTCCGCAACGCCGTCTCCCTGGGCGGCGACAGCGACACCCAGGCCTGCATCGCCGGCGCCATCGCCGAAGCCTTCTACGGCGGCGTTCCCCTCGAAATCCGCAACACGGTGAAGACCATCCTGACACCGGACCTGTGGGCGGTGACGGAGGCGTTTTGTGAGCGGTAGGGAAGGGGGGAGTAGATAAGGGGTTATTGCCGCGAACATCGTGTTTCATCTTCAAGGAGGTAGGACTCGATGACGTCGTTCGCATTTTTTCTCAATGCTGTCAGCGGATCTTCAACACTGGAGTTGTCATGATCAAATCTCGATTCATAGCGCATAGACGAAAGTCCGACGGTGAAATCCAATCCGTCGCAGATCATCTTCTTGAAGTTTCCTTATTATCGCGTCGATTTGCTTCAAAAATCGGTGTTCCAGATCTGGGAGAACTCCTTGGGTTGTTGCACGATTTTGGAAAATACAGTGAGGTATTTCAAAAATATATCAGATCAGCCACGGATATGTCGAATCCAGACATTGATGAAAATTCTGAGGAACAAATTAATTTAAAAGGAAAAATCGACCATTCCAGTGCAGGAGCTCAATGGATTTGGGCACAGTTCAAAAAATACAGATTGGGCAATTTCCCAATCGGAAAGTATACCGGTCAGATAATGGCCTTGTGCTTGGCTTCCCATCATAGCGGATTGATCGATTGTCTAAAGCCTGATGGTACAGTGGGGTTTCTCGAACGAATTTCCAAGAGTGACGATAAAACGCATTTACAGGAATGTCTTCAGGCGTTGGATAATGAAATTCTTGTCAAAATGAAAGCACTTTCCTCCACGGAACGCCTTCAGGATTGTTTGAACTTCTTACAACAGCTTCACTCCCAAAAGCTTTCGACCACAGTTCGATCTTTCAGGCTTGGCCTGTGGACGCGATTTTTATACAGTTGCCTGATTGATGCGGACAGGATTAACAGTGCGGATTTTGAAAACCCTGAAAGGAAGATCGCCAGGTTCAAGCAACCTGTCGATTGGCGACCAGCCATCAGCAGGTTTGAACAGCATCTCCAAAATCTCGAAGTAAAATATGACATCGACGTTATTCGTTGCCAAATCTCCCAAGAATGTCTCTCTCGCTCCAAAGATCCTCAAGGGATTTATAAACTAACCGTTCCGACGGGGGGAGGAAAAACCTACGCCGGCATGCGTTTTGCCTTGCATCATGCACATCAGCACGAACTGGAACGCATTATTTATATCATACCGTACACATCGATCATTGATCAGAATGCCGAGGAAATGAGAAAAATCCTGGACAAAGAAAATAAAGGCGTTCCTTGGGTGCTGGAACAGCACTCCAGCCTTGAGCCGGAAAAACAAACCTGGCAGAGCAAGCTGATCGCTGAAAATTGGGATGCGCCTGTCATCTTCACAACAATGGTGCAGTTTTTAGAGTCGCTTTTCGGCGGCGGGACACGCGGTGCCAGACGCATGCACCAACTAGCAAAATCCGTCCTGATTTTTGATGAAATTCAAACATTGCCTGTTAAATGTGTTCACCTTTTCTGTAATTCCCTTAATTTTTTGGTTGCACACGCCCAATCCACAGCCGTTCTATGCACCGCCACCCAACCGGTTTTAGATCGCTTGACAAAACCGGAAAAAGGACAGTTGACGCTGACACCCGAGAGTGAGCTGATTGAAAACGTCACGCAACGTTTCAATGATCTCAAACGGGTTAACGTGGTCAACAAATGTCGTCCATTGGGATGGGCCGAAGACGAGATAACTTCGCTTGCCGTCGGAGAGTACAGAAACAAAGGAAACTGTCTCGTCATAGTGAATACCAAGCAATGGGCTCAGCGACTTTATCAGTCGTGCTCGGAACGGAAAGATGTCAACAGGCGTTGCTTATTTCACCTGAGCACCAGTTTGTGCCCTGCCCATCGAAAGTTTTTGTTGAAAAAAATCAAGCGTCATCTACGATGGAATCAGCCTGTGCTTTGCATCAGCACGCAGTTGATTGAAGCCGGGGTAGATGTTGATTTCAATTCCGTTATTCGTTTTCTTTCCGGACTTGACTCGATTGCTCAGGCGGCAGGCCGTTGCAACAGAAATAACCGTAGATCCAGGGCAACGGTGTATGTTGTTAACCCGGATCATGAAAAAATAGAGAGACTCGAGGATATTAAAGAAGGCCGAGACAAGGCACTGCGAATATTTTCCGAGTCTTGCGAAGATTTGCTGGCACCAGCAGTGATGGATCGATATTTCCAATACTATTTTTTCAGCCGAGCGGAAAAAATGGTTTATCCGGTTACGGCAAAACAGGCCGGCAGAACCGATAACCTGCTCAATTTGCTGAGCGAAAACAGCTTTAATGTCGCTGAAAGCGACTTGCCGCTTAGGCATTCTTTCATGACGGCGGGAAATATCTTTCAAGTCATCGATGCCCCCACTCATCCAGTGATTGTCCCTTATGGAAAGGGTAAAGAGATCATCGCGAATCTCTGCGCGGCATTTGATCCGGCCAAGGATTCAGCCCTTCTGCGTCAAGCCCAACAGTATAGCGTTAATGTTTTTCCTAATGTTTGGAAAAAGCTCCAGAAAAAAAATGCGGTGATTCCCATACAGTCCGATTTGGAGATCTATTGCCTCGATGAACGATACTACAGCGAGGATTTTGGTGTATCCACGGAAGAGATCGGCGACCTGTCACCCGTGTTTGGATAGAAGGAGGTTCTATCGTGAAAAATGAAATCCATTTTAGATTATGGGGTCGGTATGCCTTGTTCACCGATCCTGTCACCAAAACAGGCGGTGAAAAATGCTCGTACCATGTTCCAACCTATGAGGCCATAAAAGGGGTTCTTAAATCCATCTATTGGAAACCAACGATTATTTGGCATGTCGACAAGGTTCGGATTATGAAACCTTTGCAGACTCAAACCAAGGGCACCAAACCATTAGTTTGGGGGGGCGGCAACAGTCTGGCCATCTATACCTTTCTTCATGACGTTGAATATCAGGTCGCGGCTCATTTCGAGTGGAATGAGTATAGACCTGAACTGACTCAAGACAGAATAGATGGCAAACATTATAGCATGGCCAAACGTCACCTTGAGCGGGGCGGACGGCAGGATATCTTTCTCGGTACTCGGGATTGCCAGGGATACGTTGAACCTTGCACATTTGGTGAAGGAGACGGCCATTACGACAACATTCCCGAACTCGGTTTCGGCTTGATGTTTCACGGGTTTGATTATCCCGACGAGACCGGAAAAAACGAACTTTGCAGTCGATTCTGGCGTGCTGTCATGTGCAAGGGAGTTTTAACTTTTCCCCGTCCTGAAGCATGTGAAGCGAGACGGTTTATCCGGGCAATGTCACGAAAGGAATTTGAAGAAGACCGAAATATCAAACCGGTGGAACTGGAAGAGGTGCCGTTATGAGTTGGCTATCTAAACTTTTTGAGACATATGAAGCTGGTTCACGATTAGATTTACCGGAAGATCAAAAATTGATGCCTATTAGCCATACACCTCAAAATGCTCACATCAATATTGTCATCGATGAACAAGGCTTTTTTAAGCGTGCAATGGTACTGAATAAAAAACAAATCATTTTGCCCGCTACCGAAAGTTCAGCAAGTAGAAGCAGCAATGAAGCACCGCACGCTTTAGCAGATAAAATTCAATACGTAGCAAAAGATTATCCTGACTATGGCGGCCAAAAAAGCAGTTATTTCAATTCATACGAAAAACAATTAGCTGAATGGTGCAATTCAAGCTATGCGCATAAAAAAGCAGTTGCTGTATACAAATATATATCTAAAGGGAATTTGATTAAAGACTTGATTGAAAATCGCATCATTTTTATTAATGATTACGGAATGTTGATGAGGTTTTGGCCACATGAAGAAGACAAGGAGCACCCTGTTCCAGAAATTTTTAAAGTATTGCCGCCAGTGCCCAAAGGAAAACGTGTTCAGTTGGATAGAGTCGAAGTAGAGATCGGCGATGCACTTATCTGCTGGACTGTGGAATTGCCTCAAGAATTGAATAGCCAAACTTGGGATGACAGCAGCTTACATCAAAGTTGGATTGAGTATTATGCCTTGCGTGATGCCCAAATAGGCTTTTGTTGCGTTGCCGGTGCTGAAAAGCCGCTTTCTGTTAATCATCCAGCCAAATTGCGACATACAGGAGATAAAGCCAAACTACTTTCAGCAAATGATTCATCAGGGTTTACCTTTCGAGGCCGCTTTACAAATAGTTTGCAAGCTGCAGGTGTAAGTTTTGAGATTGCTCAAAAGGCCCATAACGCCCTTCGCTGGCTCATTTCTCGTCAAGGACACAGAAATGGCGATCAAATTTTTGTCGCGTGGGCCGTCACGGGAAATCCCGTCCCATCACCCATGGAAGATTCAAGGACGCTGATGAACGCCTTCCCTTCACTGAAAGTTCAGCCGGGACCACTTTTCGTCGAGGAGGATGAAGAGGAGAAGGGGGTCGAGCAATCTGTCATTGATTACGGCCGCGACTTAGGACAGTCATTCGCCGAACAATTCAACAAATATCTTGCCGGGTACCGAAGTCGTTTTAAATTGAACGACCAGATCGTGGTCATGGGCATAGATTCGGCAACGCCTGGAAGAATGGGGATAATCTATTACCGGGAATTGCTGGAAAGTGAATTTTTCAAGCGAATAGAGGATTGGCATACTCAATTTTCCTGGTTCCAACGCGTTACGATCAAGGTGCCTCAAAGAACAGCCGCGAGAAAACTTATATCGAAAATCATCTGGCCTGTCAGCGCTCCTGTTCCGAGCAGCATTGCCGATACAGCCTATGGCGACATTCTGAAAACGAACAGCACGCTACGCAAAAATCTCCTGGAACGCATTGTTCCTTGCATTGTTGATGGTCAACCATTTCCACATGACATTCTTCAGTTGGCCGTCAAAAGAACTAGCAACCGGGCTAATTGTGAACATTGGGAATGGGAGCGTAATCTTGGAATCACCTGCGCTCTTTACAGAGGCTTTTATCAACGTCATCCAACCCATGCCAAAAGGAGAAATTATCTTATGAGTTTGGACGAAAATTATAAATCCAGAGATTATTTGTACGGAAGACTTCTGGCTATAGCAGAACGGATTGAAGAGATTGCATTGCATACTGCTGACGAAAAACGACCCACCAATGCCGCTCGCTTGATGCAGCGCTTTGCAGATAGACCTTTTTCAACTTGGCGAACCATTGAATTGAGCCTGCAACCCTACATGCAGAGGCTACAAGGAAAAAGGGATGGTTTTTTGACAAACCGAAAAAAGGAACTTGATGTTGTTATTTCTTCTTTCACGAATGATGAATTTTCCGATGACAAGTCGTTAACAGGAGAATTTCTGATGGGTTACCATTGCCAAAGAATGACTTACAAAAATGCGGCACCAGAAAAAACAGATGAAACACCAATTCAATCGGAGGAATCCAAATGAGCCTTGACCACAAAATTGATTTCGCAGTCATCATCAGCGTAAAACATGCCAACCCCAACGGAGACCCGTTAAACGGAAATCGACCTCGGACAGATTATGAAGGCTTTGGTGAGATATCCGATGTTTGTTTGAAGAGAAAAATTCGTGATCGATTACAGGAAGCGGGTTTCCCTATTTTCGTTCAATCGGATGAGAGGAAGACAGACGGCATGTCCAGCCTAAAAGCGCGAGCAGAGGCTGTTTTAGGCAAGGACGCGCTTAATGGGAAAAAAACAACTTCCGAAAAAACGGCAAAATTAGCCTGCTCGAAATGGTTGGATGTAAGAACTTTCGGTCAATTATTTGCATTTTCAGGGAAAAAGGAAAATGCAGACGGTGTTTCCATTCCTATTCGCGGTCCGGTGACAATTCAGTCTGCCTTCAGTGTCGAGCCGGTGAGCATTGCCAGCATTCAGATTACGAAAAGTGTGAGCGGCGAGGGGGATGGATCCAAAAGAGGCTCTGATACCATGGGAATGAAGCATCGTGTCGACCGTGCAGTTTATTATACCTTCGGAAGTATGAACCCTCAATTATCCGAACGAACCGGATTCAGCAATGAGGACGCCGACGTCATTAAAACAGTTCTGCCAAAATTGTTCGAAGGAGATGCTTCATCCGCCCGACCAGAGGGCAGCATGGTCGTGGAAAAAGTGATCTGGTGGAAACATAACAGCAAAGCAGGGCAATATTCCTCCGCAAAGGTTCATGCAACATTGTCCGTCAATCCCGACGGGTCTTATACACTGCAAAAGCTGGAAGGGTTGAATGTTGAAGAAATTGAAGGGTTTTAAGGAAAACCGTAATCATGGCATTTCAAAGTAAATCGCTGGAACCGTCTTCACCCCTCGGCTTTGTCAACCTCTCTCAAACAGAGTTATCCTTCCATAGCGAGGACGACCTGGTCATGATCTCCGCCTTGCAACACTACCTGTTCTGTCCCCGTCAGTGCGCCCTGATTCACCTCGAACAACAATGGTTGGAGAACCGGTTGACCGCCGAGGGGCGTATTCTTCATGAACGAGTGCATACCAGCGGTAGAGAGTCGCGGCGCACCCTGCGGGTGGAGTATGATGTGCCCATTCGATCCCTTCGGCTCGGTGTGACGGGTCGGGCCGATATTGTTGAATTCCATCTGAATGAAGAGGGGGTGTGGCTGCCTTTTCCGGTGGAATACAAGCGTGGCAGGCCTAAAAAAGACGACACCGATCAGGTACAGCTTTGTGCTCAGGCCATCTGCCTGGAGGAGATGCTGGACTGCCTCGTGCCTGAAGGGGCTCTTTATTACGGCCAAAAGAAGCGGCGTTTTGTCGTGGCGTTCGACCCATCCCTGCGGGAAAAGACGGCACAGACGGCGGCAGCGGTGCATGCGCTGCTCGCCGATGGCAGAACGCCTCCGCCGCGATATGAAGCACGTTGCGAAAGTTGTTCATTTTTGACTCTTTGTCTGCCCAAGGTGGTGACGAGAAAGCGGGTAAAAAATTACCTGCGGAAAATGGCGGCGGTATGAAAAAGCATCTCAATACCCTGTTTGTCACCACTCAGGGGGCTTATCTGGCCAAGGACGGCGAGACCGTGGCAGTTCGCATTTCGGGGGAGGTCGCTCTGCGGGTGCCGCTTCACACTCTGGGGGCAATTGTCTGCTTTGGGAATGTCGGCTGCAGCCCGTTTTTGATGGGATTTTGCGGTGAGCGTAATGTGGGCTTGAGTTTTCTTACTGAAAACGGACGATTTCTGGCAAGAGTGCATGGTCCGGTTTCGGGAAACGTCCTTCTTCGGCGCGAGCAGTATCGACGGGCCGACGATCCGGTCTTTTCCGCAGCGGTTGCAACCAGTTGTGTGATCGGCAAGGTGGCCAACAGCCGGACGGTGTTGCAGCGGGCATTGCGTGATCATGGAGATAAAATTGATACGCCTGCGCTTCAAGAGGGCATTGATCGGTTAGCGGCCTCCCTCAGGCGCTTGCAGGATGACCTGTTGCTGGACGAGGTGCGTGGTGTGGAGGGCGACGCCGCTCGTGCCTATTTTGACGCTTTCGATCATCTCATCGTTCGTGAAAAGGGTCATTTTTTCATGCGTGGCCGCAGTCGCAGGCCGCCGCTTGACCGTATCAACTGTCTGCTATCGTTTCTCTATACCCTCGTGCTCAATGACGTCCGCTCCGCACTTGAAACGGTCGGGCTTGACCCTGCGGTCGGTTATCTTCACCGTGACCGCCCCGGTCGGGCGGGGCTTGCCCTTGATCTGATGGAGGAGTTCCGCCCAATGGCCGATCGGTTGGCCCTGTCGCTGGTCAATCTCGGTCAGTTGCGCAAGGGGGATTTTAATATCAGCGAGGGCGGCGCGGTGCGAATGAGCGATGCGGCTCGCAAAACTCTGCTGGTGTCTTATCAAAAACGAAAACAGGAGGAAATGATGCACCCATTTCTGGAGGAGAGAATGTCTCTGGGACTGTTTTTTCATACCCAGGCACTGCTCTTTGCTCGCTATCTGCGCGATGAGCTTGACGGCTATCCGCCGGTGATCTGGAAATAGGGGAGATGCGGCCGTGATGGTACTGGTCAGTTATGACGTACGTACAAGCGATCCCGGCGGTGCCAAGCGCTTGCGGCGGGTGGCCAAGGTATGCCGTAATTTCGGTCAGCGCGTGCAGTTTTCAGTGTTCGAATGCTTGGTTGATCCAGCTCAATGGACCCGGCTGCGCCAGTTGCTGATCAACGAGATTGATCTGGAGGCCGACAGCCTCCGTTTTTATTTCCTTGGGGCCAATTGGCGGAACCGGGTTGAGCATGTCGGCGCAAAGGAAAGCGTGGACCAGGAAGGCCCACTGATTGTGTAAAAACCGATCCGCGAACCATCGGCAACCATATAATCACGGAAGGTTCGCGAAGGTTGCTGATAGGGCGGTTTCCGGATATAGGCGCTGAATGGGGATGTGAATTATATCGCCCATAGCCAAGGCTCGCGGAAAATATGTGAAAAACTGATTTGTTATTGATGGTTACGAATCAGCAGTCGCCCCCCGCGTGGGGGCGTGGATTGAAACGTGACCATGACGGAATCCCAAAAAAACGTATCCCAGGTCGCCCCCCGCGTGGGGGCGTGGATTGAAACCGGAAACCGGCGTCCACACGAAGAAATCATAGGGCGTCGCCCCCCGCGTGGGGGCGTGGATTGAAACCATAGGAAGGTCCGGCCAAAACAGGGCTCCGTCAAGTCGCCCCCCGCGTGGGGGCGTGGATTGAAACTCAGTCCAAGGCTGATATTCAACACGGTCTTCAAGTCGCCCCCCGCGTGGGGGCGTGGATTGAAACTTCGAATGAAATTGAGGGGAAAGAGACAAGCCCCCGGTCGCCCCCCGCGTGGGGGCGTGGATTGAAACCCATGACAAAATTAGCTCTATCCTGGAAACCATGTCGCCCCCCGCGTGGGGGCGTGGATTGAAACAGGGTATTCCATCGACGCTTCACAAGCCCGTGGGTCGCCCCCCGCGTGGGGGCGTGGATTGAAACCTGACATGCTGAACTATCTTGACGGCCATCCGGTGTCGCCCCCCGCGTGGGGGCGTGGATTGAAACTTTGCTCATCCTTTGGACCTTATGGATACGCCGCGTCGCCCCCCGCGTGGGGGCGTGGATTGAAACAACTCCCGTTTATTCTTTTGCTGGGGAGGCTCAAGTCGCCCCCCGCGTGGGGGCGTGGATTGAAACAGCTGTGTCTCGGTATTATGCGGGTTGGTATATTAAGTCGCCCCCCGCGTGGGGGCGTGGATTGAAACAAGTTCACGTCCAAGTCCCAACTGATGTACGAGGAGTCGCCCCCCGCGTGGGGGCGTGGATTGAAACAGGCTGAGCGGCGTATTTACGGACGTTCTGGCAGGTCGCCCCCCGCGTGGGGGCGTGGATTGAAACGGCCCGGCATTCCGAAAATCATAGCGAGGTGACAGTCGCCCCCCGCGTGGGGGCGTGGATTGAAACCAACACGGGCGCGGCCACGGTAAATGTGGAAACGAGTCGCCCCCCGCGTGGGGGCGTGGATTGAAACACAATCGCGGCACCTTTGACCCGAACGACTCCGAGTCGCCCCCCGCGTGGGGGCGTGGATTGAAACCGGTTAGGTTGCATAGGCGTTTGAGCTGGCCCTGTCGCCCCCCGCGTGGGGGCGTGGATTGAAACGTTAAAACCATGGAATTATCCATGTTGCCCTTTGGTCGCCCCCCGCGTGGGGGCGTGGATTGAAACAGCGCCAGGCCGAGTGGGCCTGGCATGTCTGGTCGGTCGCCCCCCGCGTGGGGGCGTGGATTGAAACAAGGCGTCGGTCGAGGATATCGCCGGAAAAGTCGCGTCGCCCCCCGCGTGGGGGCGTGGATTGAAACGTGTAATGTCGCTTAGGATTGCTACAGCATGGTGTCGCCCCCCGCGTGGGGGCGTGGATTGAAACATTTCGCCTCCTTGTGATTTGATATTTTTTAAAAGTCGCCCCCCGCGTGGGGGCGTGGATTGAAACCGTACAATACGGACCAATCAATAGACTATCTCGCGTCGCCCCCCGCGTGGGGGCGTGGATTGAAACCGTTGCATATGCTTGGTTTAAAAGTAAAATTACGGTCGCCCCCCGCGTGGGGGCGTGGATTGAAACATATAACATCATATTTGTGATTCTTTTTTGTGTTGTCGCCCCCCGCGTGGGGGCGTGGATTGAAACAAATAGCCCTTTGATTTTGCAAGCTTGCGTAAAGTCGCCCCCCGCGTGGGGGCGTGGATTGAAACCGACGATGACGGCGTGACGTGGTCGGTGCCGGATGTCGCCCCCCGCGTGGGGGCGTGGATTGAAACATCTGATTTTATTCAAGAAGAACCAGCAATCGAGGTCGCCCCCCGCGTGGGGGCGTGGATTGAAACTGTCTGGTAAGCATTATATTCCGGAGCAATTTTAGTCGCCCCCCGCGTGGGGGCGTGGATTGAAACGGCCAGGAGGCCGCGGACAAACTGGCCGCGATGCAGTCGCCCCCCGCGTGGGGGCGTGGATTGAAACTAACTCATTCCACCTCGTTTGATCTTGTCCGCCAGTCGCCCCCCGCGTGGGGGCGTGGATTGAAACAATGAGTGTTTATTGCATAGTGACGACGATATACGTCGCCCCCCGCGTGGGGGCGTGGATTGAAACTTCAATCCCCGTTTTTTCACCAGCCGCGCCTACAGTCGCCCCCCGCGTGGGGGCGTGGATTGAAACATGATTCGGATCGAGGCAAAACTTGACCGTCTGGGTCGCCCCCCGCGTGGGGGCGTGGATTGAAACTGGCATGGAAGCTGGAAGACCGACGGCGAGCTGGGTCGCCCCCCGCGTGGGGGCGTGGATTGAAACCAGTTACAACCCGGTAACGCAACAGCCCAAATCACGTCGCCCCCCGCGTGGGGGCGTGGATTGAAACAGCGTGCCATCCTGGACTGGCTCGAATCTTTGGGTCGCCCCCCGCGTGGGGGCGTGGATTGAAACGCGGTTTTAGGTCCGCGCTCGGTATAGGCTTTTGCGTCGCCCCCCGCGTGGGGGCGTGGATTGAAACAATGCTGGCAGTTATCAGACCTCGCTCAGTAAAAGTCGCCCCCCGCGTGGGGGCGTGGATTGAAACCTTGAGCCGGTCCTGGACCCGCACCAGGGCCGCGTCGCCCCCCGCGTGGGGGCGTGGATTGAAACGAGGACCTCGAAAAAGAGCGGGCCGTGGAAACCGTCGCCCCCCGCGTGGGGGCGTGGATTGAAACAGATCGGCGCCGTTGTTCAGGAGGGTGGTGGCGAGTCGCCCCCCGCGTGGGGGCGTGGATTGAAACGTGGTGTTGTCTCGTGATGATCATGCCGACCTCCGTCGCCCCCCGCGTGGGGGCGTGGATTGAAACATGTCAAGAAGATGGGGCAGTGGCTGGCCTGGAGGTCGCCCCCCGCGTGGGGGCGTGGATTGAAACCAAATAACCAGAGGTGCTCTGCCCGAAAAGACCCCGTCGCCCCCCGCGTGGGGGCGTGGATTGAAACCAGTTTTTATGCCCTCGATATCTGGTATGACGGCAGTCGCCCCCCGCGTGGGGGCGTGGATTGAAACTTGGCGGCCCGGGTGCCGGCCCTCAACCAACCGGGTCGCCCCCCGCGTGGGGGCGTGGATTGAAACCCGCCAACCCGACGCCAGCGGGCTCCCGGCGTCAGTCGCCCCCCGCGTGGGGGCGTGGATTGAAACAGCCTGGGTATACTTATCCAGGTCGGTGACGTCGTCGCCCCCCGCGTGGGGGCGTGGATTGAAACCTAGCATTAAGGGCCGAATAAATCGCACCTCCATGTCGCCCCCCGCGTGGGGGCGTGGATTGAAACAGGCCGCGCACAATCTGGTCGGTGTCGCCACCGTGTCGCCCCCCGCGTGGGGGCGTGGATTGAAACGGTCATGGCTTGGTATCGCCATTGCGGCGATATGGTCGCCCCCCGCGTGGGGGCGTGGATTGAAACACCGGCCTTCGTGCGGCAGTGCTACAACGCCAACGGTCGCCCCCCGCGTGGGGGCGTGGATTGAAACGGAAAGATTTATAATCACACAAATCTCAACCGAATGTCGCCCCCCGCGTGGGGGCGTGGATTGAAACTGGTAAATTTCGGCCAGAGCCGCCTCAACCGTCGGTCGCCCCCCGCGTGGGGGCGTGGATTGAAACTTCCACGGCCCAGGCAACACGGACAGGGTCAGCTTGTCGCCCCCCGCGTGGGGGCGTGGATTGAAACCCCACCGCCGGCATCGATGATCGGAGACAGCACTGTCGCCCCCCGCGTGGGGGCGTGGATTGAAACCTGCTACAACACCCTTGTAGCAATGGCTGTAGCAAGTCGCCCCCCGCGTGGGGGCGTGGATTGAAACCAGAAACCTTCGGAGAATTTGGAGAGTGTCCAGAGTCGCCCCCCGCGTGGGGGCGTGGATTGAAACGCCGATTCCGCGCGTCATTTTTCGACGGCTCTCGTGTCGCCCCCCGCGTGGGGGCGTGGATTGAAACCAGTAACGATATGCCGAACGCAAAATGATGCTCGGTCGCCCCCCGCGTGGGGGCGTGGATTGAAACATCCTCGCGGGATGGGCAAGCTCAGTGTCGAAACGTCGCCCCCCCGCGTGGGGGCGTGGATTGAAACGTCGCGGCCGACTTCACGCCTGCAGGAACCACGGGTCGCCCCCCGCGTGGGGGCGTGGATTGAAACTTCCTGCCGCCCCTCCGGATGACGCTGAACCAAGTCGCCCCCCGCGTGGGGGCGTGGATTGAAACATCTTGCATTTTTTGCTTGCATTAAAAGTAATATGTCGCCCCCCGCGTGGGGGCGTGGATTGAAACTTACGATAGCAGTTCGGGGGAATATACTCAATCAGTCGCCCCCCGCGTGGGGGCGTGAATTGAAACTGAAACAAAGGCGGTCGGGTGGTCAAGACATCTCCGGCCGTCGTCCCTCGGCAAGGGCCCGCAGCCGGTCGAGGTTCACTGCGTCCATGTCGGTTTTCCCGCGCATCTTGGGGGTTTCGATGATCTTGGGGCAGCGGGTGAGGCGGGGGTCCTGCATGACGAAGCCGAAGGCGTCGAGGCCGATGGCGCCCTCGCCGATGTGGGCGTGGCGGTCGACCCGGGAGTCGAAATCGGATCTGGCGTCGTTGAGGTGGATGACGAAGAGGCGGTCCAGGCCGATGATCCGGTCGAAATCCGCCAGGGTGCGGTCGTAGGCCTTGCGGGTCTGGATGTCGTAGCCGGCGGCGAAGATGTGGCAGGTGTCGAGGCAGACGCCGGTCCGGTCCGGCGTGTCGACGGCCGCGAGGATTGACGCGATCTCCTCGAAGGTGCGGCCGATGCCGGTGCCTTGGCCCGCGGTGGTCTCGATCAGAAGGCGGCAGGGGAGGCCGGGGAGCGCCTCGAAGATGTGCCGGATCTCGCATGCGGCGTTGGCGATGCCCGCCTCGGCCCCGGCTCCCAGGTGGGCGCCGGGGTGGTGGACCACGTAGGGGATGTCGAGGCGCGCGCAACGCTCCAGCTCGGCGGCGAGGGCGACGCGGCTTCGGATCCGTTTCTCCGCCTCGGGAGCGGCAATGTTGAGGAGGTAGGAGGTGTGGGCCGCGATCTCCGTGATGCCGGTCTCCTGCCGGGCCTGGGCGAAGCGGTCCACGGCCTCCCGGGTGAGGGGCGTCTCCTTCCACGTCCGCGCGTTTCCGGTAAAAATCTGGAGCGCGCCGCAGCCGTAGGACGCCGCGGCGTAGAGGGCCTTGTGAAGCCCCCCGGCGATGGAAAAATGGGCCCCCAGCAGCAGGGGGGCGCCTGTCTCGGGTTTCCGGGTCATGGTTCAGGCCAGGGCCTTTGAAACGATCTCATAGACGTTGCCGGAGAGGTTCGGCAAGGCCTTGATCCGCTCCAGGTGGGCCTTCATCAGGTTCCGGCGGACCGGTTCGTATTTCTTCCAGTGGTTGAACATGCCGGCCATCCGGGCGGCGATCATGGGATTGAAGCCGTCGAGGGCGACGACCTGGTCGGCCAGGAGGGCGTATCCCTCGCCCGTGGGGCTGTGGAAGCACCAGGGGTTGAGGCTGCAGAAGACGCCGACGAGGGCCCGGACCTTGTTGGGGTTCCTGATGGAAAAGGCGGGGTGGTCCAGGAGTTTCCGGACCGTTGCCGGCGTGTCGGAAAGCTGTGCCGCCGCCTGGATGCTGAACCACTTGTCGAGCACCAGGACGTCGTGTCGCCACCGCTCATGGAACCGGTCGAGGGCACGGATCCGCTCATCGCAGGGGATGTGGGAAAGGATGCTCAGGGCCGCCATGGTGTCGGTCATGTTTTGGGCGGCTTCGAACTCGGAAAAGACCTGTTGGATTGCCTCGGGGGTCTCGCGCCCGCCGATGTAGGCCAGGGCGGCGTTCTTCAGGCTCCGGCGTCCCACCGAGGCCGGGTCGACGCGGTAGGGGCCGGTGTCGCGGTTCCGGTTGAAGACGGTTTCGAAATCGTCCCGGAGGGTCTGGGCCAGGGTTTGGATGACGAAGCGCCTGGCCTGGTGGACGGCATCGGGGTCGATGGGGCCCGACTCGCTCATGAGGGTGGCCAGCTCCGGCTCGCCGGGGAGGGTGACGGCGTGGGCGATGAAGGCCCGGTCCTGGGTCTCGTCGAGGAGGGTCTGCCGGAAGGCTGCGATCAGGGCGTCGTCCATGACGAGGGGCCGCCCGGCCCGGATGTCGGCCACCCGTTCGAGAATGACCTTGCCGAACAGCGTCTGCCCGGCGTCCCACCGGTTGAAGGGATCGCTGTCATGGGCGAACCGGAAGCGATCCTCGGCGTCGCTGTAGCCCGCCCGCAGCTTGACCGGCGCCGAGAATCCCCGCAGGATCGAAGGGACGGGCGGTGCCGGGACGTTGATGAAGGTGAAGGCCTCGTCGGCCTTCCGGAGTTCGAGGACACGGGTGGTCGGCCCCGGCGTTTTCTCGCCGGAGAGCTGGAGGGGGAAGTCCCTGCCGTCGGGCGCGATGAGGCCCACGGCCACCGGAATGTGCAGGGGCGCCTTCTCGGACGCGTCGGGGGTGGGGGGACAGGACTGGGAGAAGGTCAGGGTATAGGTCTTCCGCACGGGGTCGTAGGCGCGGGCCGCCGTGATCACGGGTGTCCCGGCCTGGGCATACCAGCGCATGAACTGTCCGAGATCCCGGCCCGAGGCATCAGCCATGGCGCCCACAAAGTCCTCGATGGTGACGGCCTGGCCGTCGTGGCGCTCGAAATAGAGGTCCATGCCCTTCCGGAAGTCCTCGGCACCCAGAATCCGATGGATCATCCGGATGACCTCCGCGCCCTTTTCGTAAACGGTCACCGTGTAGAAATTGTCCATCTTGATGTAGGCCGACGGCCGGACCGGGTGGGCCATGGGGCCGGCGTCCTCGGGGAACTGAAACGCCCGGAGGGTCCGGACGTCCGAGATGCGCTTGACCGGGCGGGAGGTCATGTCCGCGGTGAACTCCTGGTCCCGGAACACGGTGAGCCCCTCCTTGAGGCTGAGCTGGAACCAGTTCCGGAGGGTGACCCTGTTGCCGGTCCAGTTGTGGAAATACTCGTGGGCGATGACCCGGTCGATGTTCCAGAAGTCGGTGTCCGTCGCCGTGTCCTGACGGGCCAGGACAAATTTGGAGTTGAAGACGTTGAGTCCCTTGTTCTCCATGGCCCCCATGTTGAAGTCGTTGACGGCCACGATCATGTAGTCGTCCAGGTCGTATTCGAGGCCGAAGGTCTCCTCGTCCCAGGCCATGGCTTTTTTGAGTGCCTGCATGGCATAGTCGCATTTGTCCCGGTTTTCGTGCTCCACGTAAATCTGGAGGCGGACATCGCGCCCCGACATTGTTCGGAAGGTGTCCTTCAGGCAGAAGAGGTCGCCCGCCACCAGGGCGAATAGATAGCAGGGCTTTCTGAAGGGGTCTTCCCATTTCACCCAGTGGCGGCCGTCCGAAAGCTCGCCCGCATCGACGCGGTTGCCGTTGGAGAGGAGTACCGGGTATTTCGATTTGTCGGCGATGAGGGTGACGGTGTAGGCCGCCATGACGTCGGGCCGGTCGGGAAAATAGGTGATCTTCCGAAAGCCCTCGGCCTCGCACTGGGTGCAGAACATGCCGTCGGACCGGTAAAGGCCCTCCAGGGACCGGTTCTCCTGGGGCTGGATCCGGGTAGTGACTTCAAGCGTCAGGGCATCGGGCGGGTCGGGAAGGGTGAGGGACCTTTCGTCGACCTGGAAATCCTCCGGGGCCAGGGGCTTTCCGTCCATCAGCACCGAAACGAGTGCCATGTCCCGTCCGTCGAGGACGAGGGCCGGCCGCGCCGTCGCGTCTCCGGGGGGGCTTGCCGCCGGGTTGCGCCGGAGGGTGAGGGTCGATCTGACGCGGGTGTCGGTCTCCTTCAGCTCGAAGACGAGGTCGACGAAGTCCACGAGAAAGGCCGGAGGGCGATAGTCCTTCAGATATATCATTTGGGGTGTGGTCATGATTCGCTCCAGAATGTTGGTTCGCGGGGATGCGGCAACAGGTATGACCGGCCGCGGGGTTGGCTCCGGGAGGCCGCCTATTCGGGTTTTCGGGAAACCTGCCGCACGGCATCGCCGGCGGTGGGGGCGATGGGGAGAAAGGTGTCGAAACCGGATATTTCGAAGACCTCCCGGACGTAATCCTGCATGGAACAGAGGACCAGGATGCCGTCCAGCCGTTTCAGGTCCTTGGCCGTCTTAAGGATGACCCGGAGCCCCGCGCTGGAGATGTAGGCCAGGGACTCGAAGTCGATGACCATGTTCCGGGCCCCCCTCTCGATGGCCTTGACCACCGTCGTTTCGAGATCCGGCGCGGTGTTCGAGTCGAGCCGTCCGTCGATCCGAAATATCCATGCGTCATTCTGCTGTTGTTCGATGATTTCCATAATAACCTCTTACTGCAGCCTCTTCACGTCCAGATGGGTTAGTGTAAATTCTTCCTGAGGGTGACGATGTTGTCGGTGTCGGTGCGGTGATAGGTCATCTCGTCGGTCAGGCGCCGGATCAGGAAGATGCCCATGCCGCCGATCCGCCGCTCTTCCATGGGGCAGCATGTATCGGGATCGTGCAGCGCCGTGGGGTTGAACGGCACGCCGTCGTCCCGGACGCACAGGGTCAGCACGTTTCCCTCCCGACAGAGGGTGATCTTCACCCAATGCTCCTCTGCGTCCCGAAAGCCGCAGGAGACGACGTTGGTGAAGAGCTCGTCGAGGATAAGGTTGACCTCCAGGAGCGTCTTTTCCGGGATGTCGGCATCGGCCTTGAACCGTTCGAGTTCTGTCCGCAGCGTCTCCAGTTCCGACAGGTCGTTTCGCAGCTGAAAGCAGATGTTGTGTCGCCCCATGTCAATCGTTCCGTTCCGCCGGGGGCTATATCAGGCTGATCCCGACAATGTCCTGGTGTTCCCTGTGGTCCTCCTGCCGCGCCAGCAGCTTTTCCTCCCATGCATGAATCCGCTCCGTGATGGCCTGAACGATGAGCGGAACGACGGCGGGAAACTGCGCCAGCGCTTTAAAGAACTTTTCGCGCTCGAGCACGAGGCAGGTGGTGTCGGTCGCGGCGATCAGGGAGTAGAGCCGGTTGCGCTTTCCAAAGAGCGACATGGCCCCGATGAAATCGTGGGCGCCGTAATTCCTCAGAGAGCGTTCGTTCCCACCGTTTTCCCGAACGAGGCGGGCCGTTCCCGAAAGCAGCAGCAGGGCCTGGCCGTCCGCCTCCCCCTGGCGGAGCAGAAAATCGCCGGCCCGGTAGGTCTCCTTCGAACAGAGGAAGGCAAGGACCTTGAGGGCTTCCATGGGCAGTTTGGCGAAGAGATAGACCTGCCGCAAAAGTTCCAGGTTCTGCTTGTATTCACAGGCGTGAAACAGCTCAGGATTTTCCATGGACGAGTTCATACAGGAGTCCTTTTTTTTCAATGAGTTCGTCATAGCCGCCGAGCTCTCCGATTTTTCCCGACTTCATTACGGCAATATAATCATAGTTTTTGATGATATCCAGGCGATGGGCAATGGAAATCACGGTGCTTCTGCCCCGCCAGTGGTTTTCGAGCAAATTCTGGATCCGGGCCTGGGACTTGTTGTCCAGGGCCGAGGTCGCCTCGTCCATGATCAATATTTTCGGGGCTTTCAGAAATATCCTGGCGATGGCCAGCTTCTGACGCTGCCCCCCTGATAACCGGTCCCCGTTGGCCCCCACCTCAAATTGCATTCCGAGTTTCAGAATGGTCTCCAGGAGGTCGTCCCGGATCAGGAGCTGGATGGCGCTCTGGCTGATTTTTTCCTGGGCCTTGGGGTGCCGGCTTTTCATTTTTCCGAAGAGGATGTTGTTCAGGATCGTTTCCGAGGGAATGTATCGGCCGGCGTTATAGAAGGAAAAGACGTCGGGGTGGTCCTGGGAGACGCTTTTCCTGAACAGGATCCGGCCCTCCAGGATGAGACTTTCCAGGGGGGCGGGAAGGGCGACCATCTTGTGCCGGCCCGGTGAAAAGCGGAGGGCCGCATCCAGAAGCCGTTCTCGGTCTTCGTCGGAAGCGTCCTCGAGGGGCTGCTTTTTGAGCCGTTCGGTCAACGGAATGTAGATCTCCAGGTCGTCGGGTTTCAGGGGGCTCTGCTCGAAAAATATGGCCTCGTGGGGGAGGTCCCCCAGGATGTCGACGGTCTGCCGGGCGACTTCAGCTCCCAGTCTTACGAGGGGTCGCATCAGGCCCGCAGTCTCGAGATAATCCCGAAAATAGGCGTTCCGGGAGAGGTTGGATCCGGAAAATTCCGGGTGGTCGGTGGTGCCGAAGACGATATTGTCCAGTACTGTCGAGTGGTAGAGATAGGCCCCGTCGTCGAAGAATTCGATCAGATCGTGGACTGTTTCTCCGAACTCACTTTTGAAGGCTCCCCGTATGCGGATGATCCGTTCCGTCAGGTCGGGGTGGTCTTCATGGCGCAGGTGCCGGTCGAGGCCGAAACGGAGGACGTCCACGAAGATGCCGGACTGCTGGAGCGCGGCGATCATGTCGTCCAGGGAGGGCCTTGCGGCAGCCGCCTCGCTGTCGACGAATGTTTCGAGGGCCAGGCACGAGTAGAGCAGGTTCTCCTCGATGGTCCCCTCGAAGATAAACGGCGACTGGGAGACGGTGCCCATGTTCCGGATGATATCCGCCTTGGTGAGGGTGGAGATCTCCCGGTGGCCGATCATGGCCTGGCCGCTCTGGTACCGGTAAAGCTGGTTGAGGCACAGGGCCAGGGTGCTCTTGCCGCTGCCTGAAAATCCGACCACGGCCATGTGCTTGCCGGCCGGGAGGGAGAAGCTGACCTGGTCGAGGAGTCGGATGCCGCTCTCCGTGTAGAAGGAGAGATCCTTCACCTCGATGTCGGCGTCCAGATCATAGGGCGGCCGGCCTTCCGGCGCCAGCAGGTGTTCGGGGGCGGCGTTGAAATAGTCCATGACGCGCTTGTAGCTCACCGTGGCATCCTGATAGGATTGGTAGAAATCGAGAATCTCCTTCCAGGGGTCGTACAGCTTCTCCTGGGCCGAGAGAAACGCGACGAGGGCCCCCAGGGCCAGCTCTCCGCTGATGGCGAGAAAGCCGCCGATAATGAAGATCAGGAAAGGGCTCAGGCTGTTGAGGAAGTTGTTGGTCGTCTTGACGCCGAAGCGATAGAGGTTCCAGGTGACGCGGATCTTTCTCAGCCTCTCGACGATGGCGTCGTATTTTCGATTCTCGATGGCATAGGTGCCGTTGGTGTGGATTTCATGGATGCCTGAAACCGATTCTCCGATTTTGTCCGAGAGCTCCCGGGTGATGTCCACCCGTTTCTTGTTGGCCTGGTTGACGCGGGACTGGAGCCTGGGAATCAGGATGAGAACAATGGGGTAAATGGAGAGGGAGACGGCCGCCAGCACCGGGTGGAGCCAGAACAGGTAGCCGCCAAAGGCCAGCAGGGTCAGGATGTTGGTCACCGGGATGGCGATGGCCATGCCCACGAAATCCCCTGCGGCGGCCAATTCCGTGACGAGCGCGGAGACCACCATGCCCGGCTGGGTCTTTCGGTAAAAATTGATGGGCAGGGTCAGGATGTGGTGATAGACGGCCCGGCGCATATCGGCCAGAGCCTGCTGCCCTAGAAGGGTCTGGATGACGTTGGTCAGATACTTGAAGATCGTCGATATCAACACGGCGGCCAGGTAGATGCCGCAGTATATTTTCAATAAATCGATTTTTTTCAGGAAAATCGCTTCGTTGATGATCTTTTTCTGCATTTCCAGGGGAACGACCCTGGCAAAAACCGTGACGATGATGATGAGCAGGAGGGCCATCTGGAGTTTGAGGTTGCTGGACAGCACCCATGAAAAGAGCGACCGCTCCGTCACCGGCCGGGAAGAAGTTTTTTTTTTCATTTCCGTCTCATAAGGCCTTGGCTGCAAGCCGATTTTTGTGCGAAGTCCTGAAAACATGAAGCGAACGGATATCGTTCTCTATAGCATCTGCCTGCGGAACGCCAAAGAAAAATATGTTCCCGTGGGGGTGTCTGCCGATGTCTGACGGCGGAGGTTCAAAAAATTTAATATGCAAAAACATGAAAAAAATAAGGAGCTTATACGGATATGGAGAAAAATCTGATCAATAAGTTCAAAATTGTGAACTTGCCCGGGATTTAAGTGTAACATATTGATAAAATACATAAAGTTTTTTTAAACAGCGGCAAAATGTGACACGTTGGGTCCAGAAATATGAACACGCGACGCCCGCCGATGTCCCTGCCGATGCGGGGGCGGTGGTTGGATTGAATATGCAATATGCTGAAATATAAACAAAAAATTAATATCGGAAATTTTTCTGAGTGTTTTGGCAAGCGTCTTGCATAATTTTAAGTCAACCTAATAATTTTTTCATCTGTTCTCCTCCTTAACGGCTAATTGAACTCGGTTCATTTAGCCGTTTCCTTTTTTGGGTGTTTCCGATAGTCGTTCGATATCCGCCAGTGTCCTCATGTCGCCATCGTGGCATCCCCTTCCAACGCCTCGGACAAGGAAAAATTCCTCGGACCCGGAACGCGGTTCAACGGGATAAACAATATATCATTAGTTAAAACAGGCTGTTGATTAGTAATAGATCTTTATCCCATAAAAAGTTCAAGATTGTGAATCGACCGATTGTGGGCGTAACAATTTGAATAAAAAGATAAAGACAGCCATTCAACCGGGCGGCGTACGCCAACGTGAATAAAACGGGGTTGCTGCAGCTCGCTATAGCGGGGCGTCGATACCGATGAATAAAGGAGATATCGAATGTAACCATTTGTTATATTAGCCTAAAAAATATTGACAAAAAAAGTCGACCTGTTTGGCAAGCGTCTTGCATATTCTCAGGTCAACCTAATAATTTTTTCATCTGTTCTCCTCCTTAACGGCTAATTGAACTCGGTTCATTTAGCCGTTTCCTTTTTTTGGCGGCACCCTGGAAACGCCCTCCCCTGCCGAATGCCCCCATTGTCAATTCGGGTTGCAACATCGCGCATCCTATTATAAAGGGATGACGTTTTCATTCGTTGAGTTTATTCAAAGACGCACCTTTCGATTTCGGTGATGTTCACCGGGAAGCGGCGTGATGGACATCAACATCAAGAAGTAGGACCCACGCAATGACCACGCATCAACATGATCTGCTGCAGACGCATTCACTGACCTTTCTGGAAATGGCGTTTCGGACGGACCGCCAGGGCGTTATCACGCATCCCGACGGGTACGGGAAAAAAACCGGGGACTGCGGGGACAGCATCGAGATTTTTCTGGCCGTCCGCGACGGGCGTATCGAGCAATTCCGGTATCAGCTGGACGGCTGTCTCAATACCAACGCCTGTTGCAATGCCCTTGGCGAGATGACGGAGGGGCAGACGACGGCGACGGCATGGGAGATTACGCCCGAAAAGGTCGCGGCCTATCTGCAGACCCTCCCGACGGACCATTTTCACTGTGCGGAGTTGGCTGTCGGTACCCTTTACCTGGCGCTGGTCAGCTATCGGGAGATCCGGCGGGCACCCTGGAAAAAGCGCTATCGATAGCCCCGGGGCCGGGCTGCCGGACCGATTTGGTCTTGACATAACTGGTCCAAATTGTTTATAGGACTGTTCTTAAACAACAAATTCATGGATGACAAGCACATTTATATTGTGGCATTTCTGCACGTTTTCCGAGATGATTGAGGGGGTGTATGGGGCTGAAAAAGGTGCTGGCGGAAAGAAAAACGCCTATTGTCAAGAAGTGGTTCGATAAGGTCGTTGACACCTATCCTGCCGATACCTCCCGATTTCTCAAACGCCAGAAAGATCCCTTCGGCAATCCGGTCGGCAGTACGACCTTCGAGGCGTTGACCCGAATCTTTGAAGAACTGCTGAAAGACACCCCCGACAGCGACGTCCTTCAAGCCGCCGCGGATCCCATCATCCGGATACGGGCGGTCCAGACCATGTTTTCCCCTGCCCAGGCTGCCGGCTTTCCCTATTTCCTGAAGACCATCATTAGAGAAGAACTCAAGAGTCAGCTCTCGGACGTTCGACTGCTCGAGGCACTTTTGGCGTTTGATCTCGAGATCGACAAGCTCAGCCTCGTGACCTTCAACATCTATACGAAATGCCGGGAGACGGTCTACCAACTGAAGACGAACCTTGAAAGAGAGCGACTCTACAAGGCGTTTTCCCGAGCGGGTTTGGTACATGAGATCCCGGAGGATGGTCCGGATCTTGAAGAAAAATAATATTAATCACCATGAAGAGGCTCCGGGGATCCGTCCTCCAGGGGCAGTGGAGTGAGGTAAGGTTGTATGAACGTTAAGTACATGTTTTCCCTCTTGGCAGTGGTTCTGCTCTTCCTGCTCGCGTATGCGGGTGTTGAAGCGGCAGGGCTTCAGGTGTTTTTCGGGATCGTCGTCCCATATCTCGCTTTCGCGATTTTTCTTTTGGGATTCATCCGGAAAGTGGTCGACTGGGCCGGTTCGCCGGTTCCCTTTCGCATCCCCACGACCTGCGGCCAACAACAATCGCTTCCGTGGATCAAACAGGCGAAGTTCGATAACCCGAGCACCTCCGGGGGCGTCATCGTCCGCATGATCCTGGAAATCCTGACATTCCGATCCCTCTTCAGGAATTTGAAGTTCAAGCAGAAAGAGGGCGGCAAGCTTTTCTACGGCCTGGAGCTCTTTCTGTGGCTGGGCGCCCTGGCGTTTCACTATGCGTTCCTGGTCGTCTGCATCCGGCACCTGCGGTTTTTTACGGAACCGACACCCTTTTTCGTCAAGATTCTCGAGCGACTCGACGGATTTTTCCAGTTCGGCCTTCCCGTCGTCTACCTCTCAGGCATCGTTCTGGTGGCCGCGACCCTCTATCTGCTGCTCAGAAGGATGTTTATCGCCCAGGTCAACTACATTTCCATTGCCGCCGACTATTTCCCCCTTTTCCTGATTATCGGCATCGCCGTTACCGGCATCATGATGCGCTACTTCACCAAGGTCGACGTGGTGGCGATCAAATCGTTCACCATGGGACTGGTCACCTTCAATCCGGTGATTCCCCAAGGGGTGGGGGGGCTGTTTTACGTACACCTGTTTCTGGTCAGCGTCCTGCTGATCTACTTCCCTTTCAGCAAGCTGATGCATATGGGCGGGATATTTATGAGCCCGACACGGAACCTGACCGGCAACACCCGGGCCGTAAGGCACGTGAACCCGTGGAATTACCCGGTCAAGGTGCATACCTACGAGGAATACGAGGACCATTTTAGGGCTCTCATGATAGAAGCTGGCCTCCCAGTGGACCATAAGGAGTAAAGAATGTCGGACCTTCCCAAATCAGACGAATTGTTAGAAAACCTGGATCATAAAGTGGCCAAGACCGACTGGATGGATACCCCCATCAATATCCGTCCGGGGATGTACTGTTACGCATCCAATCCCAAGAGCGTCGATACGCTGGGCCTCCCCAACGCGCGGCCCTGGAACCCCCTCGACGACGATTGGAAGCTGCCGGACAACTGGCAGCAGATCCTCCATGAAGGGTTCAAGGAGCGGCTGGAGCGCTTCCGGAGCTTCAAGATCTTCATGGACGTCTGCGTCCGCTGCGGCGCCTGCGCCGACAAATGCCATTTCTTCATCGGCACCGGCGACCCCAAGAACATGCCCGTGCTCCGCGCCGAGTTGCTCCGGTCCGTATACCGCAACGACTTCACCACCCTCGGGAAGCTCCTGGGGCGGATCGGCGGGGCCCGGCCCATGACCCTGGACGTGCTCAAGGAGTGGTGGTACTACCTGTTTCAGTGCACGGAATGCCGGCGATGCTCGGTCTTCTGCCCCTACGGCATCGACACGGCCGAAATCACCATCATGGGCCGCGAACTCCTCAACCTCATCGGTCTCAACATCGACTGGATCGCCACCCCGGTTTCCAACTGCTACCAGACGGGCAACCATCTGGGAATTCAGCCCCATGCCTTCAAGGACATGCTCGACTTTTTCGTGGAGGACATCGAGGGGATCACCGGCGTCAACGTGGAGCCGAGCTTCAACAAGAAGGGCGCCGACATCCTCTTCATCACCCCCTCCGGGGACGTGTTCGCCGATCCGGGAACCTATACCTGCATGGGATACATGATGCTCTTCAAGTATCTCAAGGACAAATACGGCCTGGACATCACCTGGTCCACCTATGCCTCCGAGGGCGGCAACTTCGGCTTCTTCACCTCCCACGAAACCATGAAGCGCCTCAACGCCAAGATGTACGCGGAGGCCAAGCGTCTCGGTGTCAAGTGGATCCTCGGCGGGGAGTGCGGCCACATGTGGCGCGTCATCAGCCAGTACATGGAAACCATGAACGGCCCGGCCGATTTTCTGGAGCCGCCGGTGTCGCCCATTACCGGCACCCGGTTCGAGAACGCCCGGCAGACCAAAATGGTCCACATCAGCGAGTTCACGGCGGATCTGATCAAGCACGGGAAACTGGAGCTCGACCCCAGCCGGAACGACAACCACATCGTGACCTTCCACGATTCCTGCAACCCCGCGCGGGGCATGGGCATGCTGGATGAGCCCCGATACGTGATCCAAAACACCTGCAACCATTTCTACGATATGCCGGCCAACACCATCCGCGAGAACACCTTCTGCTGCGGCAGCGGCGCCGGACTCAATGCCGGCGAGGACATGGAGCTCAGGATGTGCGGCGGCCTTCCCCGGGCCAACGCCGTCAAATATGTCCATGAGAAACACGGGGTCAACATGCTGGCCTGCGTCTGTGCCATCGATCGGGCCGCCCTGCCGGCGCTGATGGAATACTGGGTTCCCGAAGTCAACGTCACCGGCGTGACGGAGTTGGTGGCCAACGCCCTGATTCTCCCGGGCGAAAAGGAACGAGAAACCGATCTGCGCGGCGAGCCGCTGCCTGGAATGGAGGAGGAATAGCATGTCGAAGAAGATGTACAACAAAGAGCAGGTGGTCGCCGGCCTGGTGATCTTTGTCGCTCTGGTCTCTTTTCCTTTCTGGTACAATTTTGGGAAAGCCGCACCGGCGCCCACACTGGAGCTGACGAAAGAGGCCAAGGCCGCCAAGGTGTGCGTGAGGCCGACGGAATACATGAAGGCGGAGCACATGCAGCTCCTGGATGTTTGGCGGGATACGGTGGTCCGTGAAGGCAAGCGGATTTACGTGAACGAAGCGGGCAAGGCGTTTAACATGAGCCTGTCCAACACCTGTCTGGACTGTCATTCGAATAAGGCCGAGTTTTGCGACAGATGTCACAACTATGCTTCGGTGGACCCGTATTGCTATGACTGCCATATTGACAATCCGAAGGAGACAAAGTGATGGAAAGCAGCAGAAGAAAATTCTTGAAGGTCGCCGGAATATCCGCCGTCGGCATGAGTGTGGGAACCCGGCCGGTGCTGGACGCCCTGGCAGCAACGGGCGGCGAGCACGGCGAGATCAAGTCGCCCGAGATGGTCAAGGCTGAAAACGCCCTCAGCGCGGTTCATTGGGGCATGGTCATCGATACGCGGAAGCTGCAGACCGCGGCGGATCTGGAGCCGCTGATCGAGGCCTGCCACAGTATCCACAACGTCCCCCATCACGAGCTCAAACGCCAGGAGATCAAATGGATCTGGGAGACGGAATTCCAGCACGCCTTTCCCGGAACCGGAACTCAATACCTGAACGAGGCCGCGCAGCACCGGCCTTTTCTCGTGCTGTGCAATCACTGCCAGAACCCGCCGTGCGTGCGGGCCTGTCCCACCAAGGCCACCTTTCAGCGTGAAGACGGGCTGGTGCTCATGGATTTCCATCGCTGCATCGGCTGCCGCTTCTGCATGGCCGCCTGTCCTTTCGGTGCCCGGAGCTTCAACTTCAGGGATCCGCGGCCCTTTATACCCGAGATCAACAAGAAATTTCCCACCCGTTCCAAGGGCGTCGTGGAGAAATGCAATTTCTGCGCGGAGCGCCTTGCCGAGGGCAAAATGCCCGCCTGCGTCGAGGCGTCCAAGGGGGCCATCGCCTTTGGGGACCTGGACAATCCTGAATCCGAGGTGCGGAAGCTGTTGAAGGAAAACTACGCGATTCGGCGGAAAGAGACATTGGGAACGGAGCCCTCCGTATACTACATCGTATAGACCAGGCCGTTCAGGACGCGGGCGGGCGCGTCTGACGCTCCCGGCAACTGTATCGCCTAACTTTTGAAAATGAGGTGGTTATGCTTGAATTAGCAATTAAGGGAAGCAAAAGATATTACGGGTTACTGGCGGTCCTGGCCGGTATTGCCGGCCTCGGCGGTGCCTTCTGGCTGTGGCAGCTCGATTTTGGTCTGGGCATCACCGGCATGAGCCGGGACGTCTCCTGGGGATTCTACATCGCCCAGTTCACCTTTCTCGTCGGCGTGGCCGCCGGAGGCGTTATGGTGGTTCTGCCTTATTATCTCCACGACTACAAGGCTTTTGGCAGGATCACTATCCTCGGTGAATTCCTGGCCATCGCCGCCATCGTCATGTGTCTTCTGTTCATCACGGTGGACCTGGGCCAGCCCATGCGGATGCTCAACGTCATTTTTTACCCCACGCCCAATTCCATGCTGTTCTGGGACATGATCGTTCTGAACGGTTATCTCTTCCTGAACGTCGTCATCGGGTGGAATGTCCTGGAGGCGGAGCGGAACAACACCAAGTATCCCTCATGGGTCAAAATTCTGATCTATGTCTCCATCCCCTGGGCCATCAGCATCCACACGGTCACGGCCTACCTTTACTGCGGTCTGCCGGGCCGCGGGTTCTGGCTCACCGCGATCCTGGCGCCCCGGTTCCTGTCGTCGGCCTTTGCCGCCGGACCGGCGCTTCTGATCCTGCTCTGTCTGATGATCCGGAGGTTCACGAATTTCGATCCGGGTCGGGAACAGATCCAGAGCCTGGCCAAGATTGTCACCTATGCGCTCATCCTCAATGTCTTCTTCTTCCTCTGCGAGGTTTTCGTGGCCTTTTACAGCCAGATTCCGGAGCACATGGACCACATCAAGTACCTCTTTGTGGGGCTCCACGGCCACGGGAAGCTGGTGCCCTTCATGTGGACCTCCATGGCGCTCATGGCGCTGGCCATCATCATGCTGATTCCGCCCAGGTTCCGTGCCAACGAGACCCTTTTGGCCATCTCCTGCGTCATGGTGTTTCTCGGAACATGGATCGACAAGGGACTCGGCATGATCTCCGGCGGGTTCGTTCCCAACCCGTTGCATGAGATCAACGAATATGTGCCCACGATCCCCGAGCTGATCATCACCCTCGGCGTCTGGGCCGCCGGGTTCCTCGTTCTCACCCTTCTGTTCAAGATCACGGTGGGGGTCAAGGAAGAGGTTCACGCGTAAATTTCATCACAGTTGCCTGAATCAGCGGGGTTCGCCTTCGATACGGAGGTGAGCCCCATTTTTTTCTCAACTTTCGGCTTTCATGATGGTGGCCGGCAACGGCCGATGAAAGTCGAAAGTTGCGTTTTGGGTAAAAGGGAGGTCATCCATGAGCGTCGTCGTTCATCAACGCAAAGAAATTCATCACGGTCGGGTCTTTACCCTGGTTCGGGAGAAGGTGACCCTGGCCAACGGCGTGACCGTGGACCTCGACACCCTCCGGCATCCCGGCGCATCGGCCGTCGTTCCCATGACGGCTGAGGGGGCGGTGGTCCTGATCCGGCAGTACCGCCATGCGGTGGGCGGCTATATCTGGGAGATCCCGGCAGGGACCCTGAACCCCCGTGAAGATCCCGAGACCTGCGCCGTCCGGGAGCTGGCCGAGGAGACCGGATACCGCGCCGGGTCGTGGCGAAAGCTGGGAGAGATCACCCCGGTTCCCGGGTATTCCGACGAGCGGATTCACCTGTTTCTGGCCACGGAGCTCACCCTCGCGGACCAGAACCTGGATGCCGACGAAATCCTGGACGTCCATGAATTCCCGTTGGAGACGGCGGTGGACATGATCGCCACAGGGGAGATCCAGGACGCCAAGACCATTTGCGCCCTGCTCCGGGTAGGGTGCCCGGCAAAAGGGGAGCCGCGGCCCTAGACGTCGCTGGCGGCGTCGTCGTGATGTTTTTCCCGGATGGAAGACTGGAGCCAGGCCTTGGCGACGGCATGGCAGAGGGTGGCGAGGGGAATGGCGAAGAACAACCCCCAGATCCCCCAGAGCCCGCCGAAAAGGAGGACGGCGACAATGATGGCGATGGGGTGGATGTTGACCACGCCGGACAGCAGGATCGGGACCAGGAGGTTTCCGTCGAGGGCCTGGATGATGCCGAGGGCGATCATGGTGTAGGCGAACTGGGCCCCCCACCCCCATTCGAAAAAGGCGATCAGGCCCACCGGGAAGAACATGACCGTCGCCCCGATATAGGGGATGAGGACCGAAAGGCCGACGAAGAGAGAGAGCAGCATCGTAAACGGCACTTTCAGGAGGATGAAGGTCACGTAGGTCACCCCCCACACGATGAGGATCTCCCAGATTTTTCCCCGCACATAGTTGCCGATCTGGTGATTCACCTCCAGCCAAACCTCGCCGGCCAGCTTCCGTTCCTCGGGCAGAAAGCTCCGGATCCACTCGATGATGATCGTTTTATCCTTTAGAAAGAAAAAGATCATCAGGGGTACGAGGATCAGGTAGACGAGGAAGGTGAGGAGGCCCCGGACCGAGGCAAGGGAGACCGACAAGAGATACTGGCCCAGGCGGGTCAACTCGGTGGTCAGGTAGTCGTTGATCTGCAGGATCTGGGCTTTGGAGATCATTTCCGGGTATTTGTCCGGGAGTTGTATCAGCACCTTCTGGGTGCTGGCGATCATGGAGGGCAGGTCCTGGAGGAGTTGTCCGATCTGGCGGGACAACAGGGGCAGGAGCCAGAGGATCAGGACCAGGAGACAGGCCATGAAGAGGCTGAAGACGATGATGACGGCAATGATCCTGGGAACGCGGAACCGTTCGAGACCCGCCACCATTCCCTCCAGGAGGTAGGCGATGATGACGCTGAGGAAAACCGGCATCAGCATCTCTCCCAGGTAGAAGATCACCACGAACCCCAGGACGAGCAGAAACCCCAGCATGATGACCTGGGGGTCCGAGAAATAATGTCGAAACATTTTCCGAAAAATATCGATCATGCGTCTGTCCCGCCGTTGAAGGCCCTCAGTCTTTCCGTTTCGGAAACAACAGATAACGGATCCATCCCGAAAAGGTGTTGTCCCGAAGCAGATCCCGGTCGATCTGGTCGAAGTCCCGGGAGATCTTGGCGGGGTCCGACAGCCACTGGGATCGGGTAACCATTTTTTCGTCGGCATCGAGGGTTTTGACCACCCTGGCGGGGTTCCCTGCGGCAACGACGTTGGGAGGCACGTCGCGGGTGACCACGGCTCCGGCGCCGACGATGCTGTTCTGGCCCACCGTCACCCCCTTGCAGATAATGGCCTGGTCCCCGATCCAGGCGTTCTCCTCGATAACCACGGGTGCGCCCGTTCCCATGGCGATTCGGTTGTAGATGCCGTGCCAGTCCGAATCGGTGATGTAGACGCCGCTGGCGAACATGCAGTTGTCACCGATGGTGATGCTGCAGGAAGCGCCCATGCGAACCCCCGGGCAGATCAGGGCATAGCTGCCGATCCGAATGCTGCCGCGGTCGGGGCGGTCCGACCAGACGGAAAAACGGACCTTCTTGTCCGGCGCGGCGATGACGGTGGCATAGCGGCCGATTTCGATCCGGGGTCCGAATATTTCCACGTGCCAGGGCTTCATGAAATGGGCGCCGCAGCCGAGATGATCGAACTGGGGGCGCAGGAAGCGGCGGGTGTAGAATTTTTGAAACCGACGGTCCAGCCGCTTCAGGAAATAGGGGCGGTGATCCTTTCTCATGGCGTATTTCCCTCAGGGGCCGTTCCAGAAGCGGTGGGAAAAGAGCCGGGCGGCCGGCGTCAGGCGCCGGAGGGCATCGGCCGCCATCAGAACGACGCCGTTGGTCCAGGTGTTCCGTTCCTCCGGCCAGACGGTCAGGTCCGGACAGGTGAAACCGCACCAGTAGGCCCCGTCGGCATCCGCCTTGTCGATGATCCATCCGAAGACGATCCCGGCGAGGGCATCGTTGCCCATGGCCGACAGGGCGAGGCAGAGCTCGGCGGTCTCCGCCACCGTGACCCACGGCTGATCGGATACGCACCGAACGCCCTGGCCCGGGATGACGAACTTCCGCCAGTGGACATCGATGCGACGCCGCGCGGCGGCTCCGGTCAGGGCACCGGAGAGGACCGGGTAAAACCAGTCCATGGCATAGCGGGATTTGGTCATGTTGAAGAGATGCGGGCGGGTCCTGAGGGCCGTGCCCAGACGGGCCAGGGCCTCGTCCCACAAGGGTGCTTCGTGTCCCAGGCGCCGGGCGATGGCCAGAGCGCATTTGAGGCTCAGATAGATGGAACTGCATCCGGTGAGCAGGGCCATGCGGTCCACGTCGCCCGCGGGGCTCACGGCCCAGAAGATCTCTCCGGTGCGGTTCTGGAGGCCGATGGCGAAGGTCACCGCGGCGGACACGGTAGGCCAGCTGTTTCTGAGGAAGCCGAGATCCCCGGTGACGAGGAAATAGTGGTAGACCCCCACCGCGATGTAGGCGGCCATATGACTTTCCCGGGTACGGTTTTCAGGGACCCCGTTCCGGTAGGCGGCGTACCAGCTGCCGTCCGCCAGCTGGGTTTGGGCCATCCATTCATAGGCCCGTGCCGCCGCGTCGAGACGCCCTCCGATGCACAGGCCCATGGCCGCTTCGACATGGTCCCATGGATCCGTCTTTTCGCCGGGGCCCCAGGGAATCTCGCCACTCTCGAGCTGGATTCGCGCGATAACGTCCGTGATCCGGTCGATGTCGATGGGAATGTCACGCTGGTTGATGCAGGATGTGGGTTTCATGTCGTCGTATCTCTTTTCGTGTCCCTTGAACCGGCCGTATTCATACTGTGAACCGTCTGGATATGCAACAGAAATTCCAACAATGCTGGGCGACGGCGCCGGGACCTGTTCAGGTCGGGTGAGCCGCACGCTGCCGGCTCGCGCGCCGGGGACGATGAACCGAATACGGGGGGCCGCTCATGACATCGGGTCGTACGGCGCGCGGCGGGCCTTTTCCCCGAGGGCGTCGAACACGGCCGGACCCTCCCTGTCCGCCGCGGTGTCCCCCGTGGCGATCTGTTCGAGGCGTCGGGATCGGTCCTTGTCGCTGCTGAGAAGCGAGGTCTCGCTTATCAGGAGCTTGCCGTGGGTCGGATCGAAGACAAGGATCGGACCGAAACGGATCACCCCGTTTTCCGCCTCGGTGACCCCGCCCGTGATCCGGAACCCCTTGACCTGGAATCCCCGTTCGGGCGTGACATACCCCAGAAGCTCCTCGAAGAGGGAGAGAATCCGGGCAACGGCGTCGGCGTCCCCGGCATCCAGGGCTGTTTTGCCGTCGGCCGCGATGGCGTTGATGTCCTCCTCGTCGTAAGAGAGGTCGAGCCGCTGGATGCAGGCCTTTCGAACGACGCCGACGGAGGACTCCCGCTTGCTCGTCACCACGTCCTGGTCGTTGAGGATCTTGATGGCGTTGCGGATGCTGATCATCTCCTTGATGGTGGGGCTCTTCCTGAGGGCCACGTCATCGACGGTCGTGTGGTAAAACGGCAGTTCGTTGTCGAGGACCAGGATGGTTTTGTGTTCGGGATCCTCGCTATAGAGATACAGGTCCATATCCCGTTCCCTTCGGTGGGCGTAGGGCCCCATGCCGAGCAGGCGCCGCATGGCGTCCAGATCCGCCTTTTTGCCGCTGCCGGAAGGTCCCAGGGTGGCGGTCACGCGTTGGGCCAGCCGGTCGATTTCGATCTTTTGAAGCAGGTTTTCCTTGAAAGAGGCCATGACGGTTCTCCTTGGATTGTCGTGGGGCGGCGGCCCGTTGGGGTTCAATTCCGGTGGGTGCGCCGCTGAAAGGTGACCATGATATATACATCATATGACCCGGAAAAACAACGTACCTCACGTTTCGCGGGAGGGGCCGGTTGCCTGAAGGCCGCCGGTAAAAAAGACGTCGGTGCCACCGCGGACACGTCGCCGGCTTCGTCTGTTGCAAGACCGGCCAAGATAAGATACAGTCGTTCCCATTTTAAACCTTAACAGTAGGGGAGCCATGAAAAAAATAGCCGTATTGCCCGGAGACGGAATCGGACCTGAAGTGATGAAGGTGGCCCTCAAGGTTCTCGGCGTGGTTGAGAAGCAGTTTGATCTCCAGCTGGCCTATGAAGAGGCCGACGTGGGAGGGTGCGCCATCGACCGGCACGGGAGTGCTCTCCCGCCGGCCACTCTTGCCGTCTGCGAAGCCGCCGACGCCATCCTTTTCGGTTCCGTCGGCGGCCCGAAATGGGAGACGCTGCCGCCGAAAAGACAACCTGAAAGGGCTGCCCTCCTGCCCTTGCGAAAGCATTTCAATCTTTTCTGCAATCTCCGTCCAGCCCGGGTTTTCCCGTCCCTGGCGTCCGGCTCTCCCCTCAGGCCCGACATCGTGGGGGAAGGGTTTGATATCATGTGCGTGCGGGAGCTCACCTCGGGCATCTATTTCGGTACGCCCAGGGGGCGGGAGGGGGCGGGCCTCGACGAACGGGCCTATGATACAAAATCCTACACCCGGCGGGAGATCGAGCGCATCGCCCGGAAGGCCTTCGAGATCGCCCGGTTGCGGAAACGGAAGGTGACCTCGGTGGACAAGGCCAATGTGCTCGAGTCCATGGTCTTCTGGCGGGAGGTGGTGAGCGACGTTGCCCGGGAATATCCGGACGTGGCCCTGAACCACATCTACATCGACAACGCCGCCATGCAGCTGATCCGGGATCCCCATCAGTTCGACGTCCTGCTCTGCGGGAACATGTTCGGCGACATCATCTCCGATGAGTGCGCCATGCTGACGGGTTCCATGGGCCTTCTGGCGTCGGCCAGTCTCAACGAGACCTCCTTCGGTCTTTACGAACCGGCCGGTGGTTCCGCTCCGGACATCGCCGGCCGGGGCATCGCCAATCCCGTGGCCCAGATCCTGTCGGCGGCCATGATGCTGAAATTCAGCCTGGGCGCGGAAGCCGCCGCCGCCGCCATCGAGAAAGCCGTGGCCGACACCCTGGATGCCGGTATCCGGACCCGGGATATCGCGACGGGCCAAACGGCGGTTTTAGGCACCGACGCTTTCGGAGACGCCGTGATTGAGCGGATGTGAGGTTTATACCATGCCGCCGAAAGCAAAGCTCCTATTCGTGGATGACGACCGGTTCATGCGGCAGAGTTTCGTGGAATTGATCTCCCGTTATCATTATCACGTCAAGACGGCGAAGGATGGCCTGGACGCCCTGGAACAGTTGGTGGATTACCCGGCCGATATCGTGGTCACGGATATCGTGATGCCGAACATGGACGGTCATGCACTCCTTGAGGCGATCCAGGCTCGCTATCCGCGGGTATTTGTCGTGGTGGTCACGGGTTCGAGCCGGATCGAGGACGCGGTCCAGGCCATAAGGGCCGGCGCCTATGACTACATTCTCAAGCCGTTTGTCTTCAACGCCATTATCGCCGTGCTCGACGGCATTATCAGCTCCAGCCGATCCTCTCGCGGGGGTCGTGCCAGGAAGGCCCGCCCCCAAAAGGGGCGCCGCTCTGCCGATATGGTGGGGCAGGACCCGGCCGTGACGGACCTTCATGAACGGATCGATCAGGCGGCCAAGACCAACGCTCCCGTTCTGATCACCGGAGAAATCGGTACGGGCAAGAACTTGACGGCCATGGCCGTCCACGACCGCAGTCTCCGGAGGACGGGTCCCTTCGTCCGCGTCGACTGTGCCGCCCTGAAGGAGATCGTCGGCAACGGCGAGATGTTCGGCTTCGAAAAGGACGGGACGGCGGCCCATACCGGTTATCTCGAGGCCGCGGAGGGCGGGTCGCTCTTTCTCGACGATGTCGGCGAACTTCCACCGTCGATTCAGACCGAATTGCTTAACGGCATTGAAACCCGATCCTTTCGGCGGGTGGGGGGAGAGAAGCGTCTCAAGAGCACTGTCCGGATCATCTCCGCCACCCACCGGAACCTGGCGAAGCAGGTTGAAGACCAACGGTTTTTGGCGGGGCTTTTTTCACGGATCAGCGTGGTGTCACTGGAGGTCCCGCCCCTGCGGGATCGGGCTTCCGACATTCCCCTCCTGGCGGCCTTTTTTCTGGAAAAGTTCAATGAAGAGGGAAAGAAAAAGGTCGTCGGCATCCGGCGGGACGTCATGGAGATCCTGAAACGGTATCCTTGGCCGGGAAACGTCAGGGAGCTTTCCACCGTCATCGAAAATGCCGCGATTTTCTGCCGGGGACAAAAAATCGTTCCAGCGGACATTCAGGCGATCCGGACGGAAGCCGCCCATAAAACCATTCGGTTGGCCCTCTCCTCCTGGTCCCTTGACCATGCGGAAGAAAGCCTCATCCGCGGCGCCCTGTATGACAATAACGGGAACCTGAGGCTGACGGCCGAAGCCCTCGGCATCGCCCGCGGAACCCTCTACACCAAAATGAAACGGTATGGCATAGAGAAATTCTGACAGACGGTCTGGCCAAGGACCTTTCAATCCCGGAGGAGGATTCCATGATCAAACATCTGGTTTTTTTGAAATTCAAGACGGATATCGCCGAAGCGGTGGTTGCGGAGATCGAGGCGGGGCTGGCGGCCTTGCCCGGCGCTATTCCCGAGATCCGATATTACGATTTCGGCCGGGACGTGATGCGCTCGCCCCGCTCTTACGATTTTGCCCTGGTGTCGCTTTTCGAGGATCTTGACGCACTGAAACGGTATTCCAAGCATCCGGACCATCAGGCCGTCCTCCAGAAGATTCTGGGGGCGACGGAACAGATCGCGGCCGTCGATTTCGAAACGGACAGGCTTTAAGTACATCCGGTTGCCGAAAGTTCGTCCTTCGGGACGGCGGCAGGCGCCGGGGGCAACCCCTGTCGGAGGCCCCCGATCACGCGGCTATTTTTTGGGGGTCTTCATGGCCTCCTTCAGTTTTTCGCCGAGGGTGCCCAAGGCGGCGGCCTGGGGCTTTGCATAGGTTTTCCAGTCGCCCGTCCCTTCGCCGCCGGTGGGGGCCAGGGTGAGCCGTCGCGTATCCGGATGGACCTCTTCGACAATGACGCTGATGGGATCCCCCACCTTCAGGCGGTCGATTTCCGCGGCCTTGGCGGACTGGCTGATCTTGGATCGGGGCATGAGGCCCGTCACGCCGGGGGCGATGTTGACAAAGTACCCGAATTTTTCCTTTTTTTCCACCGTGCCCTCGGCTTGCCGGCCCGGGGTGTATTTTTCGTCGATGTCCGCCCATGGATCCCCTTCGGCATCCCGGATGGACAGGGAGATCCGCCGGTTTGCCAGGTCGACGTCCTTGATCACGACGGCGACGGTCTCCCCTGGGGCCACCACGTCGTCGGGGCGCGTTACGCGGCGGGTGTAACTCATTTCGCTGATATGGACCAGCCCTTCAACACCGGGGGTGATCTCCACGAAGGCCCCGAAACCCATGAGGCGGGTGACCCGGCCCTGGACCCTGTCTCCGGCCTTGAACCCGGGGGCATCGGTTTCCCAGGGATCCGTGGAGATCTGTTTGATGGAAAGCGCGATCTTGAGCTGGCCCTTCTTCTTGCCTTCCTCCATGCCGATGATCTTGACGGTGACCGGGTCCCCTTTTTTGAGCATCGCCTCGGGGGTGTCGATACGGGACCACCCCAATTCCGAGACGTGAATCATCCCCTCCACGCCGGGAAAAAGCTCGACGAAGGCGCCGTAAGGCATCAGGTTGGCCACACGACCCTCGAGGATGCTGCCCACGGCCATGGTCTCCAAAAACGCCTTTTTGGCCTTCTCCTGTTCCTCTTCGAGCAGGCGTCGCCGGGAGATCACGATATTTCGGCCGCCCTCCTCGAGCCGGGTAATGATGAAAAGGAAGCTCTCCCCAGTATAATCCTCGGGGTTTTCGACATATTTGGTATCGATCTGGCTGACGGGACAAAACGCGCGGTGCCCCATGACCGTGACGTTGAATCCCCCCTTGCACGGCGCTTTCACCTTGCCCTCCACCGGGACTTTCCCCGTGAAGGCATCCTGAAGGAGGTTCAGGCTTCCGACACCGGAAAGGGCCTTGGAGAGGCGCATCTCGTTTTCATCGAAAGCGACCACGTAAAGCTCGAGAATGTCGCCGATGCCGTAAGGAAATTCGCCGTTTTCATCAAGAAGCTCGGTTTTGTCCACGGCGCCGTCGATCTTGGTGCCGGTATTGACGAATACGGTGTCCATGCCGATGGCGATGATCTCCCCCTTCACCTTGTCGCCGACAAGGAGGTCCTCGCTGGTGTCGGCGTCGAAGGATTCAAACATGTCGGCAAAGCTTTCTTCTTCGTCTTCGGTGTAATCATTTTCAAAATTGTCTGACATTACGGTTCTCCAAATCTCTCTGTGTGATCATGGGGCAAAGGCGCCATGTTTTCTGAAGTGCGTTGCTAAAGCCTATAAAATTGTCGGGAGGGCATGTCAATCGATATATGGTAAAAATCCTTCCGCCGCCGACCGGATGAAGCAGAAATTGTCGTCTTTTTCAAAGGAGACCGATGCCGTGTCGGCGGCTGTAAGCCCACCGTTGTCCGTTACGGTGAGTTCAAAGGTCAGGGGCTTCGCCGTATCGATGTCGGAGGCGACAAAGCTCATACGGGCGTCGGTTTCACCGGTGACGACAACCGGATCGCCGCCCGTCTGGCGCCAGCGAAAGGCGGCGATGCCGTAGTCCGGATCCGTTGAATGGGATCCATCCAGGGTGACCCGTTGGCCGTCGACGGCGTTCCGGTCGCCGCCGGCATCGGCCAGCGGCGGCTGATTGAGGGTATTTCGGCCGGTGTGGCGGACATCGTGGCGGAACATCGGCCAGGGAGCGGCGTGAAGGATCCCTGCGGTGCCGGTTTCAACGGCGTAGAGCCGTCCATTCTGGAAAACGCCGGTGCTGAAGGACGCCTGGGTGCCGGCATAAAGAGTCCCGTTCTGGACAATGACCGGCGAGGCGCGCATCTCCCCCAGCCGCACCGTCCATCGCTCGGTTCCGTCCACGCCGAGTCCGTAAAGGACGCCGTCCAGAGACCCGATATAGATGCCGCCGTCGGCCCCGACGGCGGCGGACGATCGGACAGGGCCGAAGGTTTCGAAATCCCACTCGAGAACGCCCCGGGTCTCCTCGTCTCTGAGGGCGTAAACGACGCCGTCGTCGGCCCCCACAATCACCCGACCCGCAGTGTCGATGACCGGCGAGGACTGCACCAGTCCCCCGGTTTCGAAGCGCCATTTCAGGCGACCTTCCCCGTCGGCGTCGGCAAGGGCGTAAAGATGGCCGTCGTCGGAGCCCACGTAGACGGTGCCGTCCGTTCCGATGGCGGGTGAGGAGCGGATGGCGCCGCCGGTCGGATATCGCCATTTTAGGGTGCCGTCGGCCGCGACAGCATGGAGGTGTTGGTCGTCGGATCCCACGTAGAGCGTGCCGGCCGTGTTCAGCGCCGGCGAAGACCGGACCGCGCCCTGGGTTCGGATACGCCAACGCAGCACCGCTTCGGTGCCGGTGTCCGTGAGGGCGTGGATCGTGGCGTCTTCGGTACCCACGACGACGCCGCCGTCGGGGCCGACGGCGGGGGATGCAACGATGGCGCTTCCGGTCGCATACCGCCATTTTGGATTGCCGTCCCTGTCGAGGGCATAAAGGACCCCGTCCGTCGATCCGGCGTAGAGGGTGTCGTCGGCCCCCACGGCCGGGGAGGCGACGATGTCGCCCTGGGTCGCGAACTGCCATACCTCTACGCCGTCCGCATCGACGGCATAGATTCGGCCGTCGTCCGAGCCGATGCAGATGATCCCCGCCCCGCAGACGGCTGGTGAGGCTTGGATGCGGGTTCCCCGCTGGAATTGCCACAGAATGTCGCCCTCCACGGCCGCCGCATCAGGCGTTCCGAGAAGTCCGGCCGCCGTCAGGGCCATCCCGGCGATGATGCGCGTCAGCATGTGTGTCATCGGTCTTTCCTCTTGAATGTCTCCCAAAAGCGGAGATGTTGTCTTGAAATTTCGGCTTAACGGCATAGCGATGCTCCTGAGCCCGTCAGTAGGCCAGGCGTCCCAGGGACTTGAGAATCAGGGTGAACCCCATGGCGAACATCCCCATCAACCCCATGCCGCAGGAAAACCCCGCCAGAAGGACCGGGGCGTACTGGCGCCACATGGCGCCGTACCGCTTCAGGAAAAAGAACCGCCCCAGAACCGCCCCGAGTACCTCGAGGATCATGCCGTGGGGCGTGCTCTGCCCCAGCCCTCGGACCACCCCGTAGACCAGCATGACCGGGAGACCGAAGAAGGCCAGGATCATGTAGGTGACGACGCCGAAGCCCATCCCCGTCATGACGTAGACGGCGCTCAAGGCCTGGAAGAACGCCGAGTTGCCCTCGAGGGTGGAGGTCTGCATCAGGAGGGTGTTGAGGGCCTGAAGATGCCACAACTCCTGGGCGTAGGGGTAGTTGCTGGACGGGATGGGGGCCAGCTGCCAGATGAACTGTGAAAAGAGGAGGCTTGCAATCATCACCACCGGGAAGACCACGATCTCGGCCTTGATGATGCCCCGAATGCTGGTGCCTGTCAGCTCGATCTCCCGGAAATCCACGGTGGTCTTGCCGTAATTGTGGATGGGGATGGGGGCGTACCAGATTTCGATGCCCTGGTAGCCGAAGTACTTGGCACCGGCGATGAAGGAGGCCTCCCTGACCAGGGGCAAACTGATGAACTGCCCCGCGATGCCCTCCATCCGGGCCGTAATGTAAGAAACCACGGGCGTGTAGAGAAATCCATAGAGGATGAAGAAGATCCATGGGAAATTGGGCACCAGCCACACGCAAAGGAGCACGTAGGCCGTGGTGGAAAAAACGTAGATGCCGATGGAGATCCAGAAATTGAAGTCGCCCCGGCCCGGGGGCGGGTGAAAAAGGTTCCTGAAGCTGCCGCGACCCCCCCCGCTTTTTCCGAAGGATTTGACGACGTGCCAGATGCCCACGAGAGCGATGGACAGACCCAGGCCGATGCCGAAGCTCATGTAAAAGTCGAAATTGTTGGCAAAGACCGTGTCGACGGTCCCCATGCCGGGGTGCCAGCGTGTCAGGACCCCGTATTCATGGAGGAAGGGGTTGGCGGCCACCGTGATGACGAGGCCCACCAGACCGCCGATGACGGCCCAGAAGGGGAGGACCATGCCGATGAAGATCAGGCCGATGTCGAGTTGGATGCCGGTGGCCACGGCCGGAAGGATCTCCTCGGTGTGCCGGGTGAGTTCCACCCAGGGGATGGGGATGAGGCGGATCGATTCGGTGAAGAGGAGCCCCGACACCGTGGGGAGCAGGACATAGACCGCGCCGAAGGCCAGCCCGATGACGCCGCCGATGGAGAAGACCCGCCATTTCCAGCTTTTTTGCTTGTCTTCGGTGGATTCGGCCAGGGCCATGGTGCCCAGGGCGCCGACGGGCGCCATGGGGAAGGGCAGCTTCTCCACGTCGGAGGTGATTCGATAGAGGGCGTAGCCGAGACCGAAGTGGTCGATGCGCTGTATGATCTGGGAACCCACCAGAAGGAGGATGGGGATCAGCCAGTCCCGGTGGAAAAAGGTCCGCTCCGCCATGGACGCGGCATCCCCCGGCGGGGCGACCCAGAGGGGAATGAACTCGGTGAGCCCCAACATCCGGGCGGCGTCGGACTGGACCAGGTACTGGTTCCACAGAAGTCCCTGGAAAGGCGAAGCCAGAGCCGCTCCGGCCATGTAATAGAGGAGGAAGATCTCCTGCTGCTTCAGCTCCGTGTAAGACCGCTTGGCGATTTCGGCAAAGAGGATGATCGTCACCCAGCGGGCCGCCGGCCCGATGCCGCTGCCGATGACGAGTTGCAGGTACATGCTTCCCGGCATCATGAGGAAGCCGATAAAGACGGCACCCACGATGGCCTTCCAGTCGAACCCCTCTTCGAAATGGGTCGGCTGGGGCAGCAGATCCCGGTATTCCTGAAGTTCCTTGTCTTCGTACATCAGCGGTGGGTTCCGGTGCTCATGGGATTCCTGTCGTCTTCATCCGTTTTATCCGTTGCGGCGCTTCCCTGCCTCCGTGGTGCGGTCTGTCTCTGTGTGACGGGCCCGGCGTCAGTCGGGGAGCACCTGGTAGCTCGCATCGCCGAAAAGGCCGATCAACGCCCAGGTACCGCCCATCAGAAAGTCGCCGATGATGAGGCCGATAAAAAAGTATCGCAGCTGTTTGAACAGCGCCACCCCACCGTACCGCATGCAGAGGCTGTTGGCGAGCCACCCGATCAAAAAGCTGACCCAGAGGATCCGCATGGCCGAGCTGTAGGTGGTCAGATATCCGATGGGGTGGATCGGCCACCAGGGAAAGCGGTGATAACAGACCACCAGAACCAGCATGACGACACCCCCCGCGGCCGCGAAGAGGCGCACCCAGTCCGCGTTTTGCGGCGGCGCCTCGATGAGCCGCTGGACGTTGGCATAGACGGTGGTGGTGCTCTGAATGGCCCAGTCCATCTGCAGCTCCCGCGCTCCGAATTTATAACACAGGGCCAGCATGGCCACAAAGGAAACCACGACGGCCAGAAGGAGGGTGATCAGCATGGCGGAGAAGATCGTCCGGCGGTTGGCCGTCTGCTGGGTGAGACGGCTCGAATGGACCAGGGAAGGCATGAGGGCTTCTCGAAGATCCACGAAGAGGACCTTTTGCATCACCGCCGACCCGAGGAGGCCGATCTGGGTGAAAAATTGAGAGCTGAACAGGGCCAGGATGCCGTCGATGGGCGCTACGGTGAGGGTGAAATAGGCGATGCCCCCCTGGCAGATGACGCGGCTCGCCACCAGCATGACCATGAAAAAGGCGCCGATGACCAGAACCGACACCATAAGGGGCATACTGAAAAGCCGGCACCAGAGAATGAGTCCCGAGATGCCCGCGACGCTTCCCCAGAAGGCGGTCCGGATGGAGAACCACTCCGTTACCGGCGCCGGTGCCGGGCGACGACCGATGACCGCCTGAAAAATTTCCCGCAGGTGGTATCGCGACAGCCATAGAATGAAAAGAAAGAAGACGCCGTAGGCGCCGATCATCTGGGTCTCCTCGGGGCGGGTGAGGGTCGGGCCGAAGGTGACGCCCAGGGCCGCCTCGGGGATGTTGTAACCCAGGACGGTCAACAGCCCCATGATCAGGCCGCCTCCGATGAAAAAGAACCAGAACGAGAAGGAGATTTGCCGGGTCGTGAGAAACGCGAAGCCGATGAAGGCCGGGTAGATATGGATTTTCATTTTGTGAAAACCCGAAAAGAGGCCGTATTGGGGGAAATAGGGTCCTGCCAGGATAAGGGTGGGGATCTGGGGCACCTCCGGGAAGTAGAAATTGAGCCCGTTGATGGTGTGGAGGAAAACGGGAATGAAAAGACCGGCCACGAGAAAGCGGTTCCCGAAGAATTGTCCCGTCCGGCCCTGGTCCAGGGCGTTTTCCAGCAACTGGGGAACCCGCAGAAGGGGAAAGTTCATTCGTTCGTTATAGATCCACTGTCGGCTGAAGAGGTTGACCAGGCAAATCATGACACCGTAGCAGAGCAGGACGAATCCCCCCCAGACCATGAGGGGAACGATCCACGCATGCCAGGGGATGTGTGTGACCAGGGTCCACCACCCCATTCGGCGGCCGCCGGAAAGTCCGTTATAGAGCCCCTCGATGGATTCGGGGTCGTGGGGGTACCAGTCCCGGGGAAGGATCGGCTGGAGAACCTCCTTCCAGGCATTGCCCACGGTGGCGAAATGGTAGGGGGCCGTCAGATTGATGAAAAAGGTCCGGACCAGGCCGGTGAAGGCGATGCCCGACACCAGGAACATGAGCATCCAGACGATCAACAGCTCCTTTCCCGTGAAGATGGTGCGCTTGAAGATCCTCCCCGCAAGGGCGGTGAGCACCGTGAGCCAGACCAGGAGAAAGAAGGGTGCCAGGGGAAAGTGGCCGCCGCCCAGCGGGGTGGCCTGCTTGTAGACATTGTTGTAGGGGGTCAGGGCACACATCCCCACCGCCAGGAGAATTCCCAGGATAAGGGCCCGAAGCCGGATGGTCTCGTGGTCGTGTTGAGGGGCACTCATAAATATTATTGTACCATTCTCCATTTAAAACGAAAACAGATTTTATTCCGGCATGATGGCGTTGATTCGGTGTCGGGTGTAGAAAAAGGCGATGACGGCGGCGGTCCAGGTAATGGCGCAGATGCCCCACCAGATGCCCGAAACGCCGACGCCGTGGATGCGGGTGAGAATGTAAAACAGGGCGAAGGGGGCGATGATCTGACGGAAGAGCCCGATAACCACGGCGAACATGGGTTGTTTGACACCCTGCAAGGTCGCGACGCAGACAAACAGGATCACATAGGCCGCGAGGACCAGGGCCTCGATTTTCAGATAGGTCGCGCCGACGGCGATGACGTCAGGATCCTCTGAAAAGAGGGCCATGAACCGTTCGGCCAGAAGGAAGAGGGTGATACCCCCGCAGCATGCCGTGGCCGTGCCGTAAGTCAGGCATTTGTGGAGGGTCTCCCGGATGCGGTCGAATCGGCGCGCGCCGTGGTTCTGGGCGATGAGGGTGAGGGTGGCGGTATTGAGGCCGATGGCGGGCAGCAGAACGATCTGTTCCACGCGCATGCCCACGCCGTAAGCGGCCACCACCGTCTTGCCGAAGCCGCTGATGAAATAGGTGATGATGAAGACCCCCATGGCGATGGTCATGATGTTGAGGCTGGCCGGAAAGCCCTGGCGGGCGATTTCCGCGAAGGGGGCGGCTCGGGGCAGGAGTTCCCGAAAGGTGCCGCCGTCCAGAAGTCCGGTCCGGCGGACGTGGATCCCCAGATAGACGCACCCCGTCACCTGAACGAGCACGGTGGCCAGGGCGATGCCGGCGACCCCCATGGCCGGCACGCCCCACCCCCCGAAGATGAACCAAGGGTCCAGGAACACGTTCAGCACAAATCCGGCGATGAGGAAGTTGCGATAGATCCGGGTGTTGCCCAACGCGTTCAAAACGGCATTCAGCATGTGGACGAGGATAAAGAAGACCGTTCCCCTGAACAGGATATCCATGTAGGTGAGGCAGATGGATAGATAGGCCTCGTCAGCCCCCAGGAGCCGAAAGAGAAACGGCGCCGAGGCCACCCCGATGAACGCCAGCGCGACGGAGATGAGGACGCCGAAGGCGATGCCCTGAAAGGCGAAGCGCCGGGCCGCCTCGGGCCTGCCGCCGCCCAGGGCGTTGCCGATCAGGGCCGTGGCGCCGGTGGCGATGCCGCTGCCGATGGAGATGATGATGAAGAAGACCGGCAGCGACAGGGACATGGCCGCCAGGGCCGTCGTCGAGATGAGACCCCCGAAATAGGTGTCCACTACATTGTACATGGTGTTGAAAAAAAGGCCGATGCTGACCGGGATCGTGATTCTTCGGATCAGTTGGGAGACGGGGGCGGTGGTGAGGTCGTTGGAATGATGGCTCATGCTCGGGTGACGAGGCCCGGGCTGACCGCCGGCGGGGCTCCGCCGGCGGTCAGCCGGTCCGTTTGACAATTGTACCGATGGTCGAGGTTACGGCAGGATCTGAATTTTAGCGCCGGTCTTGATCTTCTCGATGTGGGCGTTGATCGCCTCGATCATCTTTTCCCGCTTCAGGTGTTCGCCGATTCTGGCCTTGGCTTCATCGTAGGCGGTCGTCGATGCCGGTTTTTTGTCCAGCACCTGAATCAGATGATAGCCGAACTGGGTCACGACGATGTCGCTCACGTCGCCTTTGTTCATGGCGAAAGCGGCATCCTCGAAGGGCTTGACCATCTGCCCGCGGGAAAAGTAGCCCAGATCCCCGCCCTGGGTGTTGCTCGGGCCTTCGGAATATTGTTTGGCCAGGTCGTCGAATTTTTCGCCCTTCTTGAGCTTGCCCTGGACCTCCTCGATCTTTTTCCGTGCGGCGGCCTTGTCTGCCTCGCTGGCCGAGTCGGCGGCCTTGATCAGGATGTGGCTGGCCTTGACCTGTTCGGGCTTTTTGAACAGTTCGGGATGGGTGTCGTAAAATGTCTTACTCTGGGTGTCGGTGATCTCGATTCCGGGCGTGATTTTGGATTCGATGAGTTGCTGGATCACCATGCTCTGGGCGATGTTGGTCCTCAGATCGGCCTCGGTGGTCTTCATCATGTCGAGGGCCTGCCGGTATTCGGCATCTCCCGGAAAGTTGCGCTTCATGTCGGCCATCTGGGCGTCGATGGCCTTGTCATCAGGCTTGATGCCGTTCTTGAGGGCATCCTGATACAGCAGCTCCCGGTCGATCATGTTGTCCAGGACATTGCCCTGAATCTTCTCGAGCTGATCCTTGTCGATGTTCTGTCCCTGGCCGGCGAGGCGGTGGGTGACCAGGGTAAGCTCCCGGTTCAGGGCGTCGCGGCTGATCTCCTTGCCGTTGACGATGGCGGCGACGGGATTTTGGGGCTTTTCATCGGTTTTGGCGTCGGGTGCGGCTGCCTTTTGGGGGGCGCTTTCGGCAAAAACGGCGGATGCGGGCATCATCAGAAGCCCCGCCATGACCGCCGTCATCAATCCTTTGGTTACGTTCATGACATTTCCCTTTCAGGCAAAAAAATTTAAGGGTTGCGTGTTTATGTCGGTGGCAGACACGATTTCGGATTTCGTGTCGTGGAGGGATTCGGACAGGCGTCACGACAATGCGAAAGAGAATCTGCGTCTTCGCGCGTCGGATCCCTGAGCGTCGCCTGCTGAGGGAGGGTGTCGGCAAGCGGTGTTCAGGGATCCGACGCGCGGACGACATCCGATGCACCTTAATCCCTGTGCTGCAATCTTTCAAGGGAAATCTGCAAAAAATTTCCCGCCCGGACGTCAGCCTTTTTCGGTCACGTATTCATCCCGGGTGTCGTCGTCCAGGGATCGCCAGATCAGGAGCTGCTTGCGAAGGGCGTTGATGAAAGCCTTGTTGGCCCGCTTCCAGGCGTTGGCTTCGCCGGTTTCCCGGACCATCGTCACGTGAATTTCCAGAAATCCCTCGTTTTCCTCGGAGGAGCAAAAGACGAGCTCGATTCGCTGCATGATTCCGAAATCGAAGGGCGCCAGCCAGACCCGGGCCTTCAGCTGAACGCACGCCCGTCCGTCGAGATCGGTGTTCCCCGGTACCGGCTCGACGGCGATCTCGTCGGTGGAGAAGATGCCGTGGGAGACGTCCTGGTGTCCCTTGAAATAATTGGCCAGGTACCCCGCGATGCTGTCGTGTTCGTGGTATTTCACGAGAAAGGGCAGGCTGAGTGAGATCTTGTTGTCGTTGACATCGGGCAGGGACCAGGAGCGGTTGATGTCGGGTATGGCGATATCGGCCGCCATGCGGGACGGATAGACCACGGAGATGAGGACGACCAGCATCACCAGGATCATGGAGGCGACCCCCGCCAGGGAGGAATAGTTGACGGTGATGCCGGACCAGAGGGTCGTGCCGGCGAAGAGCCCGGCCGACACCTGGGCCAGGAGGTACCCCAGGACGACGCTCAGAACGGCGAAGGCCATGGCTTCGGCAATGAACAGAAAGGAGACGTGGGAAGGCGCCAGACCCACCGAGGTGTAGACGGCGATCTCCCGTTTCCGTTCATAGACGCTGCCGATCATGGTGTTCAGCACGATGAGGATGGAGATGACAAGCGGGATCAGGATGTTGGGGACACCGCTGTAGTCGAGGGTGTCGCTGGCCTGATGCATGAAGGTCCCTTGGGGTTCCCCGGTGAAGAGGGGCAGACCGAAGCGGTCCGACAGCCGGCGGGCCGTCTCCGGAATCGTCTCCGGATTGTCGGGGCGCACGGCAACCCCCTTGAGGTTGCCCCCCCGGGCCAGAAGAAGATCCGCCGGAACGATCACCGTGAGGTTGGCCGGGATGTGCTGATACCGGCTCTGGAAGAATTGGACGTCCTCGCCGGACTCCAGGGCATCCATTTCCACCTCGGTCATTTCCGTGGTGATCTCGGTGGGGAAGGTCACCGGGGTCAGGATTTCTCCGTCCAGGTCCGGGTGTGCTTCGTATCGTTCCGAAGAAAAAATGCCCGCAACGCGAAAGGAGACCCCCCACAGGGAGACCCGGACGTCGCGGGGAAAAGGGTTGGTCGGAATACCGAGGCGCCGGGCGATCCGGTCGGGCAGGAGGACGGCCCGCTCGTCGTTTCGGGAAAACCACTGTCCGGCCGTAAGGACCCGGTCCAGGCCCGTGACCTCGGGTTCGCGATGGGAGAGCCCCATCATGGCCCGGGCCTCGAAGGTCTTGTCCTGGTACTGGATGGGGATGGGGATGGTGCGGGTCCTGTCCGCATCCTCCAGGAAGACGCGAGGCGCCGTCGTGGCCCCGCCGTGGAAGGCGTTGCTCAGCGTGCCCAGGGCCTCGGACGGAAGGTCCTGCCAGTTGAAGGTTTTGATCAGAAACCCCGGGTAGGGGGTGCGCTTCTGGAAGAGGACCCGGGCGTGGTGGCGGGTCGACTTGACCGAGGTGAAGCTCATGATGGTGAAGGTCAGGATGATCAGGGTGACGCAGGTGAGCCCGGTCCGGATGCGGCGCCGTTTCAGGTTGCCCACCCCCAGGAAGAAGGCGGCCGTGAAGGCCTTCCACCGGCTGATCTCCTCGGCCCGCATCTGCTTGGCCCGCCGCTGCAGCAGGACCATTTCCTGTTCGAACCGGAAGAAGATGATGAGGGTCACCATCAGGGAGAGGCCCATGATGAAGAAGGCGAGGATAACCACCGTGGGGCTGTAGGCCAGTTGAAAGGCTGGATGGACCTGATAGATGACGGCGATGAGCAGCAGCAGGATTACCAGAAAGGCGGCGATCCGCTTGTGAATGTTGCGGAAGGCGAACAGCAGACGTTCGGCGCAGAAGGCGAAGGGGACGAAGAGGGCGATGTAGAAGAGAACCCCGAAGAGGACGTCCTTCTGGGTCTTCTCCACCTGGTTGTACACCCGGTCCGCCAGGGCCCAGGCGGTCAGGGCCGACTCGCTGAAGTGGTCGTATCGCCGCGTTGCAAGGGCGGCTTCAGCCTGGGCCAGCGCATCGGTCCCCGCCGTCATGAGCTCCCCGATCTTCCGGTCGTGGATGCCGTGGGCCTCGAGATTTTCGATGCGGGGGGTGAGGAGGGCCCACATGTCCCGCGCGGCCCTGAAACCGGTATGGTGAACGGCGGGCCAGTCGTCGACGCGGTACCCCGTTCCCTGGGGATTGTCCTTGTCGGCGTTGAGCAGAAGCATTTTTTTGCTCAGGACCGAATCCGACAGGGTCAGCTTCATGTGGGTGCCGGGTTCCAGATAGACCGATGCGATGGTGGAGGATCGGGTGTCGATCCGGCTGTACCAGTATCGGAGGGGGAGGGCTTCACGCCTGCCGTCGATGATCTGGATCTTGGTCATGTACCGGAAGCCTCGGGGCTCGAGCAAATTGAAGAGGGTGGTCTGCCGGGCGGCGAACATCACCAGGTCCGTCTCCATGTTCTGGCGCTGCATTTTGAGCCGGTAGGCGGCTTTTCCCGTCTGGTTCTTATCGACGGCCCAGACGACCTCTCCCGTCTCGGCATCGAAGCGGTAGGCTTCGATGATGACCTTGTCCAGCATCAGCTTCTTGTCGGCGACGCCCTTGAGCCGGAATATGCCCTTCTCGTCGGTCATGGCGTGGTACCGGCCCCTGCCCTGAAACGCCATGACTATCGTTTTGTCCGCCGCCTGGTCGGGAAAGAGCTCGCCGTGGCGGAGAAGCTTGGCGCGGCCGGTCACGGTGGCGAAGCCGTTGCGGGGTAGTTCGCCGCTGTAGTGCCCCGGCGCGTGGGCCATGGCGTCGATAAGACTGATGACCCGCCGGGCCTGCCGTGCCGCGTAGGCCGTGTCGACGGCCGACGGCCGGTCGTAGGGTGTCCCCCACAACACCCGGCTGTCGTTGACCGTGGCCAGGGTCAGCCCGATATACCCTGCCAGGGCGGCGACCTCGCCGCCCAGGTGGGGACGGTCCACGAGATAGCTCTGCCACGACCGGAGGGCGCTGGGTCTCAGGGTGTCCCAGTAGGCGGCCATCCCGGTGTCCCCGGTTTCGGCGGCCCGCTGGAGAATTTCTTCCACGGCGACATAGGGGCCGATCCGGTTGACCTGGGGCTTGATGTCATATAGCCACCCATAGTTGAAGGCGCCGACGCCGTTGCCGTGGCTCGACAGGTGGAGGGAGATGACGGCGGCCAGATCCCGGGACTTGACGACGCTCCGGAAGCGTTTCTGCGCGGCGAGACGACGGAGCTGGTTCCGGGTATCCTCGAGGATGCGCTCGAAATCCCGCACGGCCAGGGGGACGATCCGGGCCAACAGCGCCTTCTCCCCTTCCGGCAGATCCGAGAACCCGGATCGCCACCCCAGCCTGCGGAGCAGCATCCGCTTTTCGGCGAGGCGTTTGATGGCCGCGGGATCCTGGTCTGCCTTTTCGGCCATGCGCAGCACCATCAGCCTTTGGGAGAGGGCATCCACCTCGGTCTTGATCCGGTCCTGCAGGGCCGCCTGAAGCGCCGCCCCCCCCGCGTTGCCCCTGGAAAGTCCCGCCAGGGTGTTCAGCATCGTCCGGCATTCCTTGCGAAGGCTTTTCAGTCGTTTTTCTTCCTTTCGGATCTCCTTGGTGGGGGTGCGGATGCTCCAGATCATCTCCCGCATGCCCGCGAGGCTCTGGGAATGGCCGCTGGTGGCGGCCAGGAGCACCGATCGGGCCGGGGGGTGGGCCTTGAGGTGGCGGGCCAGGGCGAGAAGAGAGGCGGCCCCCAGGGCCTCGTCCGCCCCCGGGGCCTGGGTGAAGACCGCGGCGGTGCTGTCGTAGAAGGCCTCGACGATGATCAGCTCCTCCGAAAGATCGGGGTCGGTTCCCGGGATGATGCCGTAGACGTTCTCGGTTTCGGTTTCCGTCCATCGAACATCGGTGGTCAGAACGACCCGGTCCGCCACGGCGCCCCCCGGGGCGGACTCGAAGCCGCCGAAGAGCTCCCGGGCGCGGTCCATGGGCATCCAGAAGCGGGGAAAGACAACGGGGGAGAGCTCCTCCTTGTCTTCGAAGTGGATCCGGGAGGGCGCGCCGCTCTCCACGTAGATCAGTGCCCTGGCGCCGAAATCGGCGGCCCGGAGCCAGTTTTTGCCTGACGCCAGGTCCATGAGCAGGATGCTGCCCGCGATTTCCTTGCCGTTGAAATCGGGGAGGGATCCCTGCCCCACATAATAGAGGGGCCCCGTAATACCCCCGGGGGGGAGGGCTTCGGGGGTGATGGTGTTGGTCCGCATGGGCAGCAGGTCGACGGTGCGGCCCGATACGGAGAGGGTGCTCCCGCCGTGGCGCCGGATGGGCAGGGAGAAGGGGAACCGGTCCACCGCCTCGACCCCGATGGCCGAAAGAGACGCCGCCATGTAATCGGCCGCCTGGCGGCACCCCGGGGTGCCGGTGCTCCGATCCGCCGGTGCGGCCAGGGCGTCGAGGGTCTTGCGGAGGTCCGCTTCGCCGGTCGGACCGGGGTCGGCGCCCAGGGCCGCGGCCGCCCAAAGCCCCACCAGGAAGAGGATGACCGCTCCTTGCCGGATCGATCCGAGGCCCCTCAAGACGCCGCCTCCCGGTCGTCGATCCGGCCGACGGATATGGAGAGATCCTCTCGGTTTTCGATTTTTTCCACCAGGCCGTCCCGGATCCAGATCACCTGATCTGAAACGTTGAGCATCTTGAAGTCGTGGGTGGCCGATATGACCGTGACCCGGGTCTCCTGGCTCAGGCGTTTCAGAAGGGCGATAATCTCTTCGCCGGTGGACAGGTCGAGGTTACCCGTGGGCTCATCGGCCAGGATGATGGCCGGATCGTTGGCCAGGGACCGGGCCACGGCCACCCGCTGCTGCTGGCCCCCCGACAGCTCCGAGGGCTTGTGGCGGAACCGGTCTCCCAGCCCCACCATCTCGAGGAGCTGGATGCCCTTGTCTACGGCGGCGTCGGTGTTCATGCCGGCGAAGGTCATGGGCAGGGTGACGTTTTCCAGAGCCGTCATGACCGGGATGAGGTTGAAGGTCTGGAAGATATACCCGATCTTGCGGCAACGGAGCCATGCCAGCTCGTAAGCGTCCAGCTGGGCGATGTCGACCTCGTCGATGAAGACCTTCCCGCTGGAGGGTTTGTCCAGGCCACCGATCATGTTGAAGAGCGTGCTTTTTCCGGAGCCCGAAGGGCCCATGATGGAGATATAGTCGCCGGCGGCGATCTCCAGGGTGATCCCCTTCAGGGCCTGCAGCACCATCTTGCCCATCTGAAAGGTTTTGGTGACGTTGGTGACGCGGACGATATGGTGGATTTCAGTCATAAGGCTCTCTTTCGGTCACTGTTCGACCCGCATGGCTTCCACCGGGGCCATCCTCGCGGCCACCAAGGCGGGATAGAGGACGCCCGCCAGGCTGAGGAGGCACCCCGTACCCGCGGCAATGACCAGGGATTTCAGGATGTCGGGCCAGGGCAGGGCTGAGAGAACGGGGCCGCCGAATCGAATCAGGTTGTTGGCCAGGGCGAAAAGGGCGCCCGCGGCCGCGCCGACCACGGCGCCCGCGATCCCCTGCATCGCGGCTTCCAGCAAAAACAGACGCAGCACGAAACTGTCGAGGGCCCCCAGGCATTTCATGGTGCCAATCTCCCGAAACCGCTCGGTGACCGCCATCAGCTGGGCGTTGACGATGCCCACCACGCAGACCATGAGCGAAAGAATGACCAGCCATCGCTGTTTGGGACTCTCCTCCACCCGGGTGTCGCCCTCGCCCAGGTCGTATCCGGACTGGATCAGGGCCTGACGGAGCGTTGGGTCGCCCATGGCCAGCAGCCCGTTGGCGATGTCGTTGCCCACATTGACGAAGCTCAGGAAGGAGACAGCCAGCATGAGGCTCACGGTGGTGATCAGGGACCTGAAAAAGCGGACCTTGAGGCTCTTGTAGGCGATCTCGATCGATTTGCCGAAGGGGAGCACCACCAGGCGGTGGGCGCCGCCCTCGGTCTTCCGGGCGTTCAGGTGGTTCATAACGTCCTCCGGGCAAGGATGAGGACCGAAGGCCCCTTCAGCCTCCAGTCTGCCATACCGCCTAAAATATACGTCTCACAATGGTCCGTCAAGGTTCCCCTTTCCGGGGAGGGGCGATCCGCCGACGCCACTTCTCCAGTCGCGCCTTGACGGTCTGTTCGTATCCCCGGTCGGAGGGGGTGTAAAACCGGCGACCCCGGAGCGCGTCGGGCAGGTATATCTGGGGAACGTAGGCATCCTCGTAATCGTGGGCGTAGCGATAGCCCTTGCCGTATCCCATGTCTTTCATCAAGGCGGTCGGCGCGTTGCGGATATGGAGGGGCACCGGCAGCGTCCCGGTCTTGCCGACAACGTCGCGGATCGCGTTGTAGGCGGCGTAGACGCGGTTGCTCTTCGGGGCGGTGGCGAGATAGACGGCGGCCTGGGCCAGGGCCAGGTCGCCCTCGGGACTCCCCAGAAACCGATAGGCCGCCACCGCGTCCAGGGCAGTCCTGAGGGCATAGGGGTCGGCGTTGCCCACGTCCTCCGAGGCGAAGCGGACCATGCGACGCCCCACGTAGAGCGGGTCCTCTCCCCCCGCCAGCATCCGGGCGAGCCAGTAGAGGGCTGCGTCGGGATCTCCGCCCCGCAGACTTTTGTGAAAGGCGGAGATAAGGTTGAAATGCTCCTCGCCGGTCTTGTCGTAGCGCGGGGCTGCTTTCTGAAGCGCCTTTTCGGTATCGGCGATCCCGATATCCCGCCTGCCGGCCGCCGTAACCAGGTGGGCGGCGATTTCCAGATTGTTGAGGGCGGAGCGGGCATCCCCGTCGGCGATGCGGACGAGGTGGCCGACGGCCTCGGAGTCGATGGTCAGGTTCAGTCGGCCGAGTCCGTTTTCCGTGTCCAGGAGCGCCTGGTGGAGGATGGCGGTCAGGGACTCGTCAGAGAGCGGCGTTAGCGGGATGACCCGGCACCGGGAGAGCAGGGGAGCGATGACTTCGAAGGACGGGTTCTCGGTGGTGGCGCCGATGAGGGTGATGAGGCCGCGCTCCACGTGGTGCAGAAAGGCATCCTGCTGGCTTTTGTTAAACCGGTGGATTTCGTCGACGAAGAGCACTGTCCGCTTTTGGTGGAACCGGCGCTGATGCTCCGCCTCCTCGATGACGGCCCGGATGTCCTTGACCCCGGAGAGGACCGCCGAAAACCGGACGACGTGGCACCGGGTCCTGGCGGTGATGATGCCCGCGAGGGTCGTTTTCCCGCACCCCGGCGGCCCCCAGAGGATCATGGAGAATACCCGGTCCTTCTCGATTCCGTGGCGGATCGGGGTTCCCTCGCCCACCACCGCCTCCTGCCCGATGAACGCCGAGAGTTCCCGGGGACGCATCCGCTCCGCCAGGGGCCGGTCGGCCCGGGACTCGGCATCGGCGCGGTAAGCGAAAAGGTCCATGGACTCCTTGGGCATGTCGAGGTCTCCTGCCAAACCCGATTCACCCCTTTTGGGGCATTGAAGGGGCATCACGCCATACCGCTTCCCTTTCGAAGAAGCGTTCGACCCGCTCCGTGTAGCGTTCCGGGCTCCTGAGCTTGCGGATCTGCTTGAGAAACTGCCGGGCATCTTCGAAGGACTCGCAAAAGTAGACCCAGAACCCCTTCATCCGCTCCACGAGATGGGCGGGGCCCCTGAAGACCTCCTGGTAGGCGCTGAACAGGGCGTCGTGAAACCGCCTGAAACGGTCGATCTTGTCGGAAAAGGAATCCCTTCCCGTTTTGATGACGGCCGGCAGAAAGGGGTTTGTCAGGGCGCCCCGGCCGATCATCCATCGATCGACTTCGGGAAACCGCCGTGACAGCACCGCGAAGTCGGCCTGGCGGCAAATATCCCCGTTGTAGACCACGGGATGACGGAGCGCTTCGATGCAACTCCCGAAGGCTTCGAGGTCGGGGCGGCCGTCGTACATCTGAACCCCGGTTCTCGGATGGAGGATCACTTCCTTCAGGGGGTAGCGGTTGAAAATGGGGATCAGCCGGAAGATCTCCTCCCTGGAATAGCGGCCCAGCCGCGCCTTGACGGAGAGCTCGCCCGGGATCTTCGGCACCGTCTTCTCCAGGAAATCGTCGATGCGATCCGGGTGGGGCAGCATCCCCGATCCCCGGCATTTTTTGGCCACCATGGGGAAGGGACAGCCCAGGTTCCAGTTGAAGACGGTATATCCCAGGCCCGACAACCGCTCCGCCATGCGGACGAAATCCTCGGGGACGTTGCCGATGAGCTGGGGTACGACGGGCATGCGCGGGTTGTTTTCCGGCAGTAGGTCCCGGATATGGCAGTCCCGGACGCGCCGGCTCTCGGTGGTGGAGATGAACGGCGCCACCGCCAGGTCGAAGCCGTCGAAAAAGCGTGAGAAGACATTCCGGTAAACCGCGTTGGTATACCCCCGAAGGGGGGCGAGATAGAGGGTCGGGGGCATGGGGTGATCCTGGGGGCGGCGCGCGCGGCTCAAGCCGGTCATCGGGTTCGGGTTTCAGGCACGGGACCGAAGTCTTTTCCAAGCGGGCGAACTCCTGAAAGTCGACTACCAGTAATAAGGATATCCACTTTCGGTGTTCATGGATCGGTGCTGACAGGGATCCGCCTGCCCTCGCCAACACCGCGTTACGGTCGTCATCACAATGGTTGAACTGATGTATCATCTCACGAAATTGAAACCGGGGTCAAGGGGATTCCGGTTCGTCGGACCCGGGCGCAACCGGCCGCCTTGCGGAAGCGGAAAAGCGGTCCCGGCGCTGGGACAAATGGCGCTGGGGGCGGCGCCTGTGCGCCGGATTTCTAAGGGAGGGCGCAGGGGATCCGTCCTGCTGAAAAATGTGTCGGGGGACACGTTTCTGTTTAGAAAAGACTTGACATGTCCATGGGAGACTGTTAGCAGATGGACGAGATGTTTATGATGAACTGAATGAAAAGGAGGTGCATCGGAGACATTTATCTGTTTTTGGCAGGGAATAATTATTAGGTTGGTTTATTAGGTTGGTTTATTAGGTTGTTTGATTCAATTGGGTTAAGGAGGAATCGAGATGAAAAAATTAGGCATGTTGGCTTTGGCGGCGGTACTGGTGGCGATGTTCACCATTCCTGCCTGGGCGATCGAGAGCGAGTTCGGCGGTTACTGGCGAACCCGGTTCTATACCACCCAGAATTTCACCGGTGAGGACGAAACCGAAGCCGCCGACTTCAGCGGCGTGGATACCCGTACCCGGCTCTACTACACGGTGATCTTTCACGAAAACCTGAAGTTCGTCAACAAGTTCGAGTTTGACGCGACATGGGGCACCGGACCGCTGGGCGACATCGGCGCCGACGGTAAAGAGTTCGAGATCAAGAACTCCTATGTCGACTTCAACACCGGTCCGGTCAACTGGAAGGTCGGTATCCAGGGTGCCGTATTAGCCCGGGGCTTCCTCTTTGACGACGACTTCTCCGGGCTCCAGGTCAACTACAAGGGCGAGACCTTCGAGCTTCCCTTCGTCTGGGTCAAGGCCTATGAAGGCACCGAGGTCAGCTTCAACAACAGCCAGAACGACAACGACTTCGACGCCGACTATTTCGGGATTTTTCCGAAGTTCACCCTCGGCGGCATGTTCGACGTCAACCCCTACTTCCTGTACATCTATTCCAAGGATGCCAGTAACTGGTTCACCACGCCGGCCGGAAACCAGTCCGTATTGGCTCAGCTTGGCGGGCTTGCCGAGGAATTGAATCTGTGGTATGCTGGTCTCGACCTGGATGTCGACTTCGACATGGCGTCCCTCTGGTTTACCGGTATCTACCAGGGCGGCGATGTTGATCTCCAGACGGGCGGCAGCGCCGATTTCGAGGCCTGGTTGCTGGCCGTCGGCGGCAATGTCAATGTCGGCATGTTTGATATTCACGGCCGGGGCTTCTACGCCACGGGCGACGATGACGACGACGACGATATCGAAACCTTCACCCCGCCCCAGGGCGTTTCCTACTACTGGGCTGAGATCATGGGCTACGGTATCTTCGACTTCATGGCCTCCAACAACGCACCGGCTGACAACATCAGCAATGTGTGGGCAGCCAACCTGGGCATGTCCGTCAAACCCATGGACAAGCTGAAGGTAGCCCTGGATGTCTGGTATGCCGCGCTGGCCGAAAAAATCGCGGTTGCCGGCGGCGGTGAGGAAGACGTGTTGGGTACGGAAGTGGACTTGGTCATCACCTATGAAGTGGTCGAGAACCTGAACCTGGATCTCGTCGGCGCCTACCTGTTCGCGGGCGACGCCACCACCGAGAACCTCGATGACGACGAGAACCCCTATGAAGTGGGTGCCCGTCTGTCCCTGTCCTTCTAAGGTCCCACCAGGACATTCCTGACGGAATACAAAGCCGGAGGAGCCATGTGCTTCTCCGGCTTTTTTTAATGTTGAATGCCCCGGGCGGCACGCCGACGATCGCCCGGCGGTACAACGCCCTTCCCCCTTCGGGACACCCGGCCGGCGATTCTCGCGCTGTCCCGGGCACCGGATCGGCGGGCTTTCGGCTATCCGAGCTTTTCGCGCAGGATCTCGTTGACCATCTTCGGGTTGGCCTTGCCCTTGGTGGCCCGCATCACCTCGCCCACGAAAAAACCCATCAGCTTGGTCTTGCCGCCCCGGAAGGCCGCCACCTCGTCCGGATGGCCGCTGAGGACGTCGTTGATGATCCCCTCGATGGCGTCGCCGTCCGACAGCTGCACCAGCTGCTTTTCAGCGACGATCCGCCCCGGCGCCTTGCCGGAGGCGGCCATCTCCTCGAATACGGTCTTGGCGATCTTGCCGTTCAAGGTCCCGTCGTCCACCAGCTTCAGGAGGGTCCCCAGATCGGCTGGGGCGATGGGGGAGGTCTCGATGGTCTTGCCTTCGGCGTTGAGCAGCCCCAGAAGGGGACCCATGATCCAGTTGGCCGCGGGCTTGGGTTGGGGATAGACCTCGAGGCACGACTCGAAATAGTCCGCCAGTTCGCGTTCGGCGGTCAGAACGCCGGCATCGTAGGGCGTAAGTCCGAGAACCTCGACAAAGCGCTTCTCTCTGGTGTCGGGCAATTCCGGCAATTCGGCCTCGATCTCCCGGATCCATGCGTCGTCCACCACAACGGGCAGGAGGTCGGGGTCGGGAAAATAACGGTAGTCGTGGGCCTCCTCCTTGCCGCGCATGGCGGTGGTCGCCCCCTTGTCCGGGTTCCAGAGCCGGGTTTCCTGGACGACCGTGCCGCCGTCGCCGATAACCTCCTGCTGGCGGGCGATCTCGTAATGAAGGGCTTTTTCCACATGCCGGAAGGAATTGAGGTTCTTCAGCTCGGTTCGGGTACCAAGGGCCGCGGCCCCTTTGGGCATGATGGAGACATTGGCGTCACACCGGAAGCTGCCCTCCTCCATATTGCCGTCGCAGATGTCGAGATACCTCAGGATGGCGTGGAGCTTCCTGAGATAGGCGCCGGCCTCCTCCGGAGAGCGGAGATCCGGTTCACTGACGATCTCGATCAAAGGAACCCCGGTTCGGTTGAGGTCCACATGGCTGACGGGGCGGCCGGGGTGGTGGGTCAGCTTTCCGGCATCCTCCTCCATGTGGATCCGTGTGATGCCGATCCGTTTTTTCCCGGCGTCCCCGTCGATATCGATGTATCCGTGTTCACAGATCGGCAGTTCGTACTGGGAGATCTGGTAGCCCTTGGGAAGGTCCGGGTAGAAATAATTCTTGCGCGCGAAACGGCTTTTCAGGTTGATGGTGCAGTGGGTGGCAATGCCCATCTTCACGGCGTACGTCACGACCTTGCGGTTCAGCACCGGTAGAACGCCGGGCATTCCCAGGCATACCGGGCAGACATGAGTGTTCGCGGGGGCTCCGAAGGCCGTCGAGCAGCCGCAGAAGATCTTGGTTCGGGTTTTGAGCTGGGCGTGAACCTCCAGCCCGATAACGGTCACAAATTCCATTTTTAATCCTTTGGCAGGTGATTTCAAAGCGGCGGATCCGGCCGGAGGCCGAGGAGATATTTTTGAAACATCCGGGCATATTAGTCAAGACCAAATCCACCGGCGAGGCCCTTCGGCCGGGGTGCCCGCGGCCTCATTCGGATGTGACGGCGACGGGCAGGGGAAATTCCCGAAAGACGGTCATGAGTGCATGGAACTCCGGTCGAAACCGCCGGTAATCCTCGGGATCGACGTATCGGTTGGCGCCGCTCGACCCCAGCGGAACGATGTCTTCCCCCCATGGATACCCCAACCGCCCGAAGAGGGCCTTTAGATGGTCATTGAGGCGGCGGCTGTTGTTGCGGCTCCCCGAGTGGTCGAGAAACCATTTGCGGGGTGCGAACTGATCGAGGTGATCCAGCATGCGGCAAATGGCGCCCGCGAGAGCGTCGTCGGGAGAGACGACGCCGTTTTGGGGTGTGATCAGATTGAAATCAAAGCCGGCCATGGCGGAGGAGAGGAGGCAGGGAATGTCCGAGCGAAAGCATTCGTAGACGCTTCTGCAGACATTTTCGTGAAGGGAGAGATGGACGCCCATGCGGCAACGGGCGAGATACCGGGGAACCTCCCGCCTCGGCAGGTTGTCGTGGACGGTGACCCGCCCGTCGAGACCGCGGGCCGTCACCTGTCGCCGAAAGGCCGTCACATGGTAAGGGGCGCCGCGTCCGATGAAGAGCGTCGTCAGGCGAGAGAGCTCGGGACGGCAGAGAAGATCCAGCAGCAGGTCGTGGCGCTTCCGCGGCATGTCGTCGAAGAGGCCGTTGAAGACGATGTCGAAGGATTTCCGCGTCCCAAACTGAACGGCAACGTCGGTCTCCAGGTAGTCGCCGTGGGCCAGGGGCACCGGGAGAACCCCGGCCTGGGTTTCCAGAAACCGGCGGTCCTCGGGACCGCCGGCGCCGATGAGACAGGGATCCTCGAGATCGGAGAAGACCCGCAGCCAGGCGTGCCGTGCGAGAACGCCCCACGGCGGCTCCATGTAGATGACGTAACGCTCGCCAAGGCGCTTCAAGAGCCCGGGAATGCTGAAAAGATAGGGGAGTGAAAAGATCCGTAGGACCCCCTTTCCCACCGGGGATCGGGGGGCCTTCAGGACCTGGCAGAAATGGCGGAGCCGAAAGGTTTTCTGCCGTTTTTGGCCGAGCTTGGCGTCAATCTTGCGCCGTTCTTCCGCCAGGAGCGATTCGATTTCAGGGTGACGGTCCGCCTGATTCTCGAAACGGAGCAGTTGCCGCCACTGACCGGGGAATGGGAGCAGCGCGAGAAACAACCGGGCCTGCAGGCCGCCTTCCTCGGAGGATGCCCCGCAGGCGACGGTCTCCATATCGGGGTGATTTCGGATGAAAGCGTCGTAGGGCCAGGACAGCCCCCGGAGTTTTTCGAGGCGTGGGCGACCTTCCAGGAGCACGGTAAAGAGTGCCTGCCGAACCTGACGGCGCAGCCGGCGGCATTCGTCGGGATCCCTTCGGGTGAACAACCGCCGGGAATCCATGAGGTGGAAAAAGCCGTCGAGGGTCTTGACGGCCTCGTGAAAGTCATTGGATCGAGAATGCATCCGCCGTATCTCCCGAAGAGGTTATGCCCGCTGTCTCATCTGAGACCGGACGACAGATGATAGTATCATATCCTGCAACCCGGCAAAAGGGAAGGGCGGCGGCGGATAAAAATCCCTTGACTTGGCCCTTAAAATAGCGTTTGGTGTGGACGATCGCGCCTATGAAGGCTGGAAGCTAAAAACTGAGGACCCAAGTTTGAGGGGGCGAAATAGCCCCGTTTGCCGCGAGGGCACTGCTTTAGCCTTCAGCCTAAACCCCTATCGCAGCACAACCGCCCCGGGGGGCGGTTCGTCGCGGATGAAAGGCCGGCGTCACGACAGTACGATGGGCAGAAGTTCGACCTTCAACATACTGATGTACTCGCACGACACCTACGGCCTGGGGCACATTCGCAGGACCATGGCCATCGCGTCCCACCTGCGTGCTCCGGACGTCAACATCCTGATCCTGACAGGATCTCCCATCGCCGGCCGATTCGCATTCCCGGATCAGATCGACTTCGTTCGCATTCCGGGGATGATCAAGAAGACCAATGAGGAGTATCTTCCCCTCTCCATCAAGATCAACCCCCGCCACGCCCTGGACATTCGAAAAAACATCATCAGCGCCACCACCAAAACCTTCAGACCCCATCTCTTTATCGTGGACAAGGAGCCCCTGGGCCTGAAAAAGGAGGTGCTTTCGACGCTCCAGTGGCTGAAACGATGCCTTCCCGATACCCGGACGGTGCTGGGGCTCCGGGATATCATGGACGATGCCGACACCATCCGCTCCACCTGGGCGAAAAAGGGGATCTACGACGTCCTTGCCGCCCTTTACACGGAGATATGGGTCTATGGGATTCAAGAATTCTATGACCCCATTGTGGAATACGCCATCCCCGAAACCGTGAGCCAAAAGATGGTCTTTACCGGCTACATTCCGCGAAAGGTTCCCAACCCCGAGGAGATCCGAAAGGAAAAGCGGCGCCACTGTCTGGCGGAGCGGGAACCCCTGGTGGTGGTGACCACCGGCGGCGGGGGGGACGGCTACCCAGTGATGGATGCCTTCCTGTCCATGTTGGAGTCCTTCGGGACCCCCCTTCCTTTCCGGAGCATCCTGATCACCGGCCCCTTCATGCCCAAGAAGCAGCGGATCGATGTCCATCGTCGTGCCAGGACCGTCGGGGTCCGGTGCTTCCATTTCTATCGCCAGATGGAAAAGGTGCTCGCCGCGGCCGATCTGGTCATCTCCATGGGCGGCTACAATACCCTTTGTGAAATTCTGAGCCAGAAAACCCTGCCGCTCATCATTCCCCGGGAGACGCCGCGGCGGGAGCAGCTCATCCGGGCCGAGCGGTTTCAGGCCCACGGCATCGCCGAATACATCCCCTGGAACGCCTTGAGCCCGGTCCTCCTCCGGGAGAAGATTCTTGACCTGCTGGCGAACCCCCGTGCCTGTGAGGCGGCCATCAACCGCTTTCCCATGACCGGATTCGAGGTGATGCGCGAACGGCTCACCGCCTTCAGGTGCGCTTCGTGATTTCCTGCCAAAGACCGGTGCTGGGGATGATCCTGAAGGGCTATCCCCGGATTTCCGAGACGTTCATTTCCAACGAGATCCTGCTGCTGGAATCCCTGGGGTTTACGATTCACCTCTTCTCCATGCGTCACCCCCGGGAGTCCTTTGCCCACAAGAGTGTCGGGCGGATCCGGGCGGCTGTCGATTACCTGCCCCAGGAGATCCTTGCCGGATTTTTCCCGTTGCTCTATCACAACCTTCGGGCGGCGGCCCGGCAACCCCGCCGCTATCTGGCCGCCGTCCGGACAGCGGCCAGGCGTTTTCTCAGGACCCGAACATCAGCCACCATCAAGCATCTTCTGCAGGCCGGCTACCTGGTTGACAAGCTGTTGCCCGGCCGAAACATCGTTCATTTTCACGCCCATTTCGCCCATTCCCCCACCTCCGTCGCCATGTTCGCGGCGCAGCTCTCGGGGATTCCCTTCAGCTTCACCGCCCACGCCAAGGACATCTACACATCGGACCCCCGCCAGCTTCGGGAAAAGATGACCCTGGCGCGGTTCGTCGTCACCTGCACCGAATACAACCGCCGTCACCTCCTGGATATCGGGCGCGGGGGGCGAACACCGGTATACCGCGTCTATCACGGCATCGACCTGAAGCTTTTCGGGCCCGCTTCGGATGAGGGGCGCGCTCCGGAAATGCCTTACCAGCTCCTGACCATCGCCCGCCTCGTGCCGAAAAAGGGGCTGCCCACCGTCTACCGCGCCCTCCGGATCCTGAAGGATCGGGGCCTCTGTTTTCAGCACACCCTCATCGGGGATGGGGACGACCGGGACAACATCCTGTCGATGATCGAGGCCCTCGGTCTTGCCGGGGACTGTTGCTGGCTCGGGACGCTTCCCCACGAGAGGGTCCTGGACCACTACCAAAAGGCCGATCTTTTTATTCTGGGATGTGAAATCGCTCCCAACGGTGATCGCGACGGCATCCCCAACGTCTACATCGAGGCCATGGCCATGGGCGTGCCGGTGGTGGGTACGCGGGTATCGGCTGTTCCGGAACTCGTCTCCCAGGGCCGGACAGGGCTTCTGGTCCCCCCCGGGGCGCCGGCGGCGCTTGCCGACGCCGTGCACCGTCTCCTGGTGGATGGGCCGCTGCGGGCGCGGGTTATTGAAGCGGCCCGGAAGCGGGTGATTCGGGATTTCGACAACCAGCGACTGATCCGGGAGCTGGGAGACATCTTTCACCGGGAACAGCCGAGACTCTGAACAGGTTCCGGACGAACAGGGGACATCGTCATGCGCATTACGCTTTATGCGCCCTTCAAGCCGCTGGACCATCCCCGCCCCTCGGGGGACCTCGCCATCGCCCACGGTATCCGGACCTATCTCGAGGGCCGCGGGCATGTGGTTCAGGGTGCCGGGGGGACGCGGATGCGGTGGATCTACTGGAGGCCGTGGAATTGGGTCCCGCTTCTGGTGGAGTGTCGGCGCGCCCTCCAGGAGCAGCGCTTCCGGCCCGCCCATCTCTGGCTCACCTACCATACCTATTACAAGGCGCCTGATCTTCTGGGGCCCGTGGTGTGCCGCCGATCCGGGCTGCCTTATGTCATCTTTCAGGGGATCTTTTCCACCAAGCCGCGCCGGCGGCTCAAGACCCTTCCGGGGTATCTCCTCAACCGCCTCGCCCTCACGACGGCGTGCCATATTTTTACCAACCGGATCGAGGACTGGGTCAACCTGAAGCGGCTGGTGCCGTCCCATCGCCTGACCTACATCCGGCCGGGGATCGTGCCGGCCATGTTTGCCTTCGATGCCGGGGCCCGGGAGGCCCTTCGTCGGGAATGGGCCGTGGGGGATGCGCCCGTCGTCCTCTCCGCCGCCATGTTCCGCCCCGGCGTCAAATCCCGGGGGCTCGCCTGGGTCATCCGTTCCTGCGGCCGCCTCTACCGGGCCGGGTTGCCGCTCTTTCTCGTCATTGCCGGGGACGGCCGGGAGCGGGAAAACTTGATGCGGTTGGGCGAGCGTCACCTGCCCGGACGCATCCGGTTCACCGGGAAAATTCCCCGGGAGGGGATGCACCGGTTTTATAGCGCCGGCGATATCTTTGCCTTCCCCGGAATCCGGGAGTCCCTGGGCATGGTTTATCTGGAGAGCCAATCCTGCGGGCTTCCGGTGGTGGCCTTCGACAACGGCGGCATCGCCGAGGTGGTGGCCCGGGGTGAGACCGGGCTTCTGACGCCGCCGTTTGACGGCCCTGCTTTTGACCTGGCCCTTTCAGGACTTATATTGGAAGCTGAACGGCGTGGCGATATGGGCGAGATCGCCCGGAAGCATGTCCGCCGTCGTCACGACATCGAGAAGAACTACAGTCTGATGGAAGAAATCCTCTCAGATATCGCGGGAGGCGTGAGGAGATGAATGAATCACCGGCATTGACACGCTTCGGGGTGCTGCGGCATGCCCCGACGGTCTGGAATCTGGAAAAACGGATTCAGGGCCAGCTCAATTCTCCGCTGACCTGGGAAGGGGAGCGAATGGCCCGGGAATGGGGCTTGCTGCTGCGGCGATACGGCTGGGACCGGATTCTGCTGAGCGACCTTGGGCGGACCCGGCGGACGGCCGAGCTGATCAATCGGACGCTGAGGCTTCCCATGACCGTCGATCCCCGCTTACGGGAGAAGGATTGGGGGAAGTGGACCGGCAAAACCATCGATCAGCTCCAGCGGCAGTCGGGTGACCGTCTCGCGGCCATGGAGAGGGAGGGATGGCGGTTTCGTCCCCCCGGCGGCGAGGACCGCACGGAGGTGTGGGAGCGGGGCCGCGAGTCCCTCATCGACGCCGCCTCGAGGTGGCCCGGGCGGCGGATTCTCGTGGTGACCCACGAGGGCATGATCAAGTGCCTGGTCTATCGTTTGACGGACCGCCATTTCTTCCCCACGGAACCGCCCATTCTTCGGCGGGGGCACCTCCATCGGCTGGTTCACGGTCGGGAGGGGATGGCGGTCGAGGCGTTGAATGTGCTGCCCTTGTGGATCGACGGCTCATGAAGATCGTCCTCTACTGTCAGCATGTCCTGGGGATCGGCCATTTTTTCAGGAGCATGGCCCTCTGCCGGGCCCTTGATGATCACGAGGTGATCTTCCTCGCCGGTGGGGCCGAGGTGGACATCCCGGTCCCGCCCCACGTCCGGATGGTGGCCCTCCCGGGGCTCATGATGGACAGCGGCTTCAAGCGGATGATGCCGGCGGCGCCAGGACGCTCCGTCGATGCGGTCAAGGCGATACGACAGCGCCTGTTGTGGGAGCTCATGGCGGTGGAGGCCCCTGATGTGCTGATCGTCGAGTTGTATCCCTTTGGCAGGAAGGCCTTCCGGTTCGAACTGGAGCCGGTGCTGTCGGGCATCCGGAAAGGATTGCTTCCAGACTGCCGCGTCATCTGCAGCCTTCGGGACATCCTGGTGGAAAAGACGGACGTCGACGCCTACGAGCTTCGGGTGGTGGAGGCCCTGAACCGGGGGTTTGACGCGGTCTGGGTCCACGCCGATCCCCGGCTGATTCGGCTGGATGAGACCTTCTCCCGCGTGGGGGACATCGCCGTCCCCGTCGTCTATACCGGCTTTATCACCCCAGGCCCTCCCCCGGACGCCCGAAGGCGCATTTTCGAAACCCTTGGCCTGCCGGAAACGACCCGGCTGGTGGTGGCCAGCGCCGGCGGCGGAAAGGTCGGCGGACCCCTGCTGACGGCGACGGCAGCCGCTTTTACGCGGCTTGGAGGCGACGCGCACCTCGAGATCTTCACCGGGCCGTTCATGCCTTCCGATGAGATCCAGACCCTGAAGACCTTTTCCGGCCATCGCATTCGCGTGTCCGAATTTACCCATGATTTTCTTGCGTTCCTGGCGGCCGCCGATCTTTCGGTCAGCATGGCCGGATACAACACCTGTATGAACATAACGGCGGCCGGATGCCCCGCCCTGCTCTGGCCCTTTTCCCAGAACCGGGAGCAACGCCTCCGCGCCGAGCGACTGGCCGGTTTCGCGGACATCCAGGTGCTGGCCGACGGGGATCTGGCCCCTGGGCGGCTGGCGGAGCTTATGGAAAAACGGCTTGCCCGGGGACGGCGTGGGAGAATGCGCCGGTATCCGGCCATCGACCTTTCGGGTGCCCAGACCAGCGCGCGGTGGCTGGCGTCCTGGATGCGCCGGTGAACCGGGAAGGAGATCCGTCATGAACACGCAACCCGCCGTCATCTGGCGTTCACCTCCGGACCGGCTTCGGGAGCGGCTTTCCCGTGCCGTTGACGGCGGACTGGCCGGCTGCGCCGCCGCCTCGCCCGCCGTCTTCTTCAGGGCCGACGATATCGGCGTGGCCGGCCAGAACTTTGCGCGGTTGGCAGCCCTCTTCACTCTGCACCAGACCCCTCTCTCCCTGGCGGTGGTTCCGGCCTGGCTGACGCCGGACCGCTGGCGGGTCCTCCGGGCCGCGGCGCCGGGCGGAGGGGATTTGTGGTGTTGGCATCAGCACGGTTGGCGACATGTCAGCCATGCCGTTTCGGGCAGGAAACAGGAGTTCGACAGCTGCCGGGGACGGGACAGGATCGCCCGGGACCTGCGCCTGGGCAAGGCCCGCCTGATGCGGGTGATGGGCGATGACTTTTTTCCGGGCTTCACGCCCCCCTGGAACCGATGCGGACCGGAAACCCTCCATCAGCTTCGGGATCAGGGGTTTCGGTTCATATCCCGAGGCACGGGGGCACTGCCGCCGCCCCCTGAAGGACTCCCGGATTTCCCGGTGAACGTGGACCTCCATACCCGAAAGGAAACCCTTCCCGAGAAGGGGTGGGACCGGCTCTTTTCGGAAATCCGTGACGGAATTGCCGGGGGGTGCTGCGGCGTGATGATTCACCATCAGCGGATGAACGACGCGGCCTTCGATTTTCTGGGGATGATGCTCTCCGAGCTTTCGGGAGTCGCCCGGCTCAAGCGGGTCCATTTGGGGCATTTGGCCGAGGCGTCCAACCGCCGCAGCGGACTGCGGGTCTAACGGTTCCCGGTGTGCCCGAATCCGCCGGCGTCCCGATCGGTTTCTTCCAGGGACGCCGCCAGTGCAGTCGCCATGCGGCAGATCGGCGCGATGACCATTTGGGCAATACGGTCGCCCCTCTGGATGGTGTAGGGGGCCTTTCCCAGGTTGATGACCGGGACGAGGATCTCGCCCCGGTAGTCGGCGTCTATGGTTCCCGGGGAATTGATGAGCCCGATGCCGTGCCGGGCGGCCAGGCCGCTCCGGGGGCGAATCTGGGCCTCGTAGCCCGCCGGAACGGCGACGGCGAAGCCTGTCGGGATCAGGACGATCTCCCCGGGTTCGACGGTGGCTGCGTCCGTTACGGCGGCGGCGATGTCCATGCCCGAGGCGCCGGGCGTCATGTAGCGGGGCAAGGGAATGTCCGCGTCCCGCTGGGGCCTCACGCGGCGGAATTGGAGCACGGGCGCCATGTTCAGTCAGCTCCGGGGAGATCCGGGCAAGGTGCCGTCTCAGGCCCCATCTTCCTCTTCCAGAACCGCTTTGTGACTCAAACGAATTTTTCCGTCCCGGTTGACCTCGAGAATTTTGACCCGGAGGGTGTCTCCCTCCTTTACCACATCCGTCACCTTCTTGACCCGTTCCCGGGCCAGCTGGGAAATATGGACGAGGCCGTCGGTTCCCGGGAAGATCTGGACGAAGGCGCCGAAGTCCATGGTCTTGACGACGGTACCGTCATAGATGGCGCCCACTTCCGGTTCGGCGGTGATCTCGTTGATCCGCTTCAGGGCCGCGTCGCCCTCCTGCTGGGTTGTGGCCGCGATCTTCACCAGGCCGGAGTCCTCGATCTCGATCTTGGTGTTGGTCTCGCTCTGGATCGCCCGGATCACCTTTCCCCCTGGGCCGATGATCTCCCGGATCTTGTCGGGGTTGATTTTGATGGTGATCATCTTGGGGGCGTAAGGGGAGATGTCCTTCCGGGGCGCCCCGAGGGCCTGGAGCATCCTGTCCAGGATGAAGATCCGCCCTTCCCGCGCCTGGGCGAGGGCCTTTTCCATGACGTCCTTCGAGAGCTCGAGGATCTTGATGTCCATCTGGAGGGCGGTGATGCCGTCCCGGGTACCGGCCACCTTGAAATCCATATCGCCGGTGTGGTCTTCATCCCCCAGAATGTCGGAGAGGATCACCACCTGGTTCCCTTCCTTGACCAGACCCATGGCGATGCCCGATACCGGCGCCGTGATGGGCACGCCGCCGTCCATCAGGGCCAACGTCCCCGAGCAGACGGTTCCCATGGAGGAGGATCCGTTGGATTCCAGGACCTCGGAAACAATGCGGATGGTGTAATCGAAGTCTTCCGGCTTCGGCAGGATTCGTTCCAGTGCCCGCTTGGAGAGTCCCCCGTGGCCGATGTCCCGGCGGCTGGGACCGCCCAGGCGCTTGACCTCCCCGACGGAAAAGGGCGGGAAGTTGTAGTGAAGCATGAACCTCTGGGGGTCGTCGCCGTAGAGGGTCTCCACCCGCTGTTCGTCCTGGCCGGAGCCGATGGTCAGCACCCCGAGGACCTGGGTCTCCCCCCGGGTGAAGAGCGCGCTCCCGTGGGGCCTTGGCAGGACGCCCACCTCACAGGTGATGGGCCGGATTTCATCGAACTTTCTGCCGTCGATGCGCCGTCCCTCCTGAAGAATGAGGTTTCTGCAGAGGGTCCGTTCAATGTCGTGCAGGATCTCGTAAACCTCGCCCTTGCGATCGGCGTAGTCCTCGCCGAGGTCCGCGATGATCTGGGTTCGCAGCTCCCGAAGGGCGGTATGACGTGCGATCTTGTCGGGAATCAGCACCGATTCCCGGAGCTGTGCCGCCGCCGTGGCGTCAAGTTTTTCGATCAGCTCCGGGTCCTTGACGGGCGGCTCATGGGATCGCTTGGGCTTGCCCAGCGCCTCTGTCAGCTTCTCCTGGATCTCGATCACCGGCTGCATGGCGGCATGGCCATAAAAGATGGCGTCCAGCATCTCCTGCTCGCTCACGATGTTGCCGCCGCCCTCCACCATCACCACGCCGGTCTTGGAGCCGGCCACGATGATGTTGATGTCGCTTTCCGACTGTTGGCTGATGTTGGGGTTGACAATGAACTCCCCGTCGATCCGGCCCACGCGGACCGCGGCGATGGGGCCCTGAAACGGGATGTCCGAGATCTGGAGGGCTGCCGATGCCCCGATCATGGCCAGGACGTCGGGATCGTTCTCCTGATCCATGGACAGGACCGTGGCGATGACCTGGATTTCACTGTGATACCCCTTGGGGAAGAGCGGGCGGATGGGCCGGTCGATCAACCGGGCCGTAAGGGTCTCCTTCTCGCTGGGCCTTCCGACTTCCCGCCGCATGTAATTCCCCGGGATGCGACCCGCGGCATAGATTTTTTCCTGATATTCGACCGTGAGGGGGAGGAAGTCCAACCCGGCCCGGGTTTCATAGGCAGAGACGGCGCTGACGAGGACGACCGTTTCTCCGTATTGGACTACCACCGCGCCGGAGGCCTGTTTGGCCACCTTGCCGGTCTGGATGCTCAGGGGTTGGCCCCCGAGATCTGCTGTCAATGTTAATTCCATAAACTCTCCTAAAAAAAAGCGGCCTCGGGCCTTTGTGGGGCGCTGAGCCGCGGGATCATGCCGGTCGTGGTCCCGGCCGGCGACATTTGCCGACGGTTCCGGGGAAAAAGGCTGCAGGCCGGCACGCAGACGCACTCCGGTGCCTTGGGGTTGCGTTTGGATCGGTGAACCGATGGGCGGCGGTTATCTGCGCAATCCCAGTCGCTCGATAATTTCCCGGTACCGGGTGATGTTTTTGTTTTTGACATAGTTCAAGAGCCGGCGCCGCTGGCCGACCAGCATCAAAAGCCCCCTTCGGGAGTGATGGTCCTTTTTATGAACCTTCAGGTGTTCCGTCAGGTAGGAGATGCGGTGGGTGAGCAGTCCGATCTGGACCTCGGGCGATCCGGTGTCGCTGTCGTGCAGTTTATATTGGTCGATCAAATCCCGTTTTTGTTCTGCTGTCAGTACCACTTCGTTTAGCCTCCTGTTGATCGTGATTTTTTTCGAAAAAAGCAAAGGGATATTAAGTTTTTCCCTTAATATTCATGTTCTAGTTAAAAACACAACAATAATTATAGCGGGGATTTCCTTTTTTGTGCTCCAGAATCGCAATCAGGCGATCGTTTTCGTCCACCACCCGAATCCATCCTGACGAACCATCCGTTTTCGGACGTTCGATCTCGTTTTCGGTCAGGGGCGTGCCGTGGTGGATTTTAAGGGCCGTCTCGGCGGCGGCCCTCCACATGGGCATGAAGGCCACGGCGTCGTTCATGGCGATCATCCGGTCCCCGACGGCATCGGCCGCTGCCAGGGACGCCACCTCTTGGGGGGTCAGGGCCTGTTTCAGGGAGAAGGGACCGGCGGCCGTCCGGACAAGCTTTCGCAGGTGTGCGCCGCATCCCAGCATTCGCCCCAGATCGGCAGCCAGGGTCCGGACATAGGTGCCGCCGGAACACGACACCGCGAAGTGGACGTCCGGCAGATCGACGGCCTGCACCTCGAGGCAGTGGATCACGATCTCCCTGGGCGGTTTCTGGACCGGACGGCCTGCCCGGGCCAGCTTGTAGAGCGGCACCCCCCGGTGTTTGAGGGCGGAATAGACCGGAGGGTGCTGCCGCATGGGCCCCACCATGGCGGCGAAGGCCGACCGGACGGCATCCGCGGTGACGGTGACCGGTTGTTCGGAGACGACCCTTCCGGTCGGATCCTGGGTGTCGGTTTCGATCCCCAGTCGAAGGATCCCCTCATAGCGCTTGTCGCCGTGGAGAAAAAAACTCGACAGACGGGTGGCCTGGTTGATGCAGCAGACGACGACGCCCGAGGCAAATGGGTCGAGGGTGCCGCAGTGCCCCACCTTTCCCGCGTTGAGCCCTCGCTTGATCCGGCCCACGACGCCGGCGGAGCTCATCCCTTCGGGCTTGTCCACAACGAGGATGCCGCTGGTCAGTTTCTGCATGGCTTCGGCTCGTATTTTTTCAGCCATTCCAGGATGTCACCTTTCAGGTCCGTCAGGGTGGTCTCCGCATAGAAGCCGGCCGCCCGGTGGTGACCGCCCCCACCGAACGACGAGGCCAGGGCCGCCACGTCGATGCTGCCGTCCGACCGCAGGCTGACATAGAAATTGTTTTTGTCCCCTGAAACACGGTCTTTGGCACGCTCCTGGATGAGAACAGCGACCTTTACGTCCTTGATGCTTTTGGCATAGTTGATCATACCGTCCACGTCCTCGGGCTGTGTTCCGGTTTCTTCGAGCATGTGGCGGGTCAGCATCATGAAGGAGAGCTTGCCGTTATCCGCGATTTCAATGGAATCGAGGGCCAGGTTGAGGAGCTTGATCCGCCCGATGGAATAGGTCCCGTAGACATGCTGGGCCACGGTATAGGGATCCACGCCGTTTTCCGTCATCTCGAGGCATATCGAAAAGGCGGTCCGGTTGGTGTTGGCAAACCGAAAAGAGCCGGTGTCCGTCAGGATCCCGGTATAGATCGCCGTGGAGATATCCCGGTCCATGGGAACGCCGAGGGCCTTTACGATCCGGTAGACCATCTCGGCGGTGGAGCATGCCGTGGTGTCGACGTAGTGGAGATCGCCGAACCGGGTGTTGCTCGGGTGGTGGTCGATGTTGACGGTGACGCCGAGAGAAGCCGTCTCGGATGCCAGGGTTCCGATGCGTTCCATGCTGCTGCAGTCGAGAATCACCACGGCATCGTAAGGCGCGCTCCGGTCGATGCGGCTGACGATCCTGTTCACCGCCGGCAGAAAGCGGTAGACGGCCGGTATCGGGCTTTCGTTGTACATCGTCGTCCGTTTTTCCGACTTCTCCAGGGCCAGTGCCAGGGCAATGAGGGCGCCGATCGCGTCACCGTCCGGATTGACATGGGAAGCCAGCAGGATACGCTTACTCCGTCTCAAATGGTGTATGATCTTTTCCATCTTCGGTATCAAGCGATTTGAGCAGGGCGTCGATGTGTGCGCCGTAATCAAAGGAGTTGTCGTAAAAAAATTTAAGTTCAGGCATATACCGCAAATCCAACTCAGCGGCAAGCACGCGCTTGATATAGCCCATGGCGCTGTTGAATCCGAGAAGAGCGCCGTCGACCTTCTTCGGTCCGCCGGAGACGGCGAAATAGACCTTGGCGTTCCGGAGGTCCTTGGACATCTTGACGCCGGTGATGGTCGTCATCTTGAGGCGGGGATCCCGGATGCTGCGCGTCAGAATTTCGGACAGCACCTGCTGTATCAACTCGCCGACCCTGTCCGCTCGAGAGAAAGGCTTCATATGTTGATGATCTCCAATTCGGTATCGATCATTTCCGCCAATCCCAGGGAATCGGCCATGTTGAAAATCTTGTCCAGCTTCGAGTTGATCACCTGTCGATCGTTGCCCACGAGGGAAACGCCGATTTCCGCCTGGTGATAGACGTCGTTGGCCCCGATCTCGGCCACCGAGGCATTGAATTGATTCCGTACCCGCGCGATGATGGATTTCACGATCCTCCGCTTACCCTTCAGGGAGCGGCAGTCATGAAGCCTGAACGTCATGATGCCAATGCCCACAACCATATCGATTGTCACCTCCCTTACGGATGTTCTGTTTACTGGAGCTCCGGTTTGATCTCCTCGAGGTAGTAGCACTCGATGATATCCCCCACCTTGATGTCGTTGTATCCCTCGATCCCGATGCCGCACTCGTAGCCGCTCTGGACCTCCTTGGCATCATCCTTGAAGCGCTTGAGGGAGGAGATCTTGCCCTCGTGGATGATGACGCCGTCCCGAACCAGACGGATCCGCTGCCCCCGCTTGATGGACCCGCTGGTGACGTAGCAGCCCGCGATGGCCCCCACCTTGGGGACAAAAAAGACCTCCCGGGTTTCGGCCAGTCCCAGCACCCGTTCCTCGAAGGTGGATTCCATCATGCCGACGATGGCGTCCTTGACATCCTTGATGACGTTGTAGATGACATTGTAGAAGCGCATGTCCACGTGCTCTTCCGCCGCCATGGCCTGGACCTTCGCGCTCGGGCGGACGTTGAACCCGATGATGATGGCGTTGGAGACCGCGGCCAGGGAGATGTCCGACTCGGATACGGTGCCGGTGGCCGCGTGGATGATCCGGATCGTCACCTCCTCGTTGGAGAGCTTCGTGAGGGCTTCGCCGAGCGCCTCGATGGATCCGTGAACGTCCGCCTTGAGAATGATGTTGAGGTCCTTGACCTCGCCTTCCTGCATCCGTTCGAAGAGCTTCTCCAGGCTGACCCGGCTGGTCTTGGCCAGTTCCAGGGACCGGTGCTTCTGGAGACGGTGTTCGCTGACCTGCTTGGCGCTCTTGTCGTCCTCCAGCACAATCATCTCGTCGCCGGCGTTGGGGACGCCCGACAGGCCGAGAATCTCCACGGGGATGGAGGGGCCGGCCTCGTTCACCTGGACCCCCCTGTCGTTGAGCATCGCCCGGATTTTTCCGTGATGGATGCCGCAGACAATCGGGTCTCCGGCATGGAGGGTGCCCTCCTGGATCAGGACGGTGGCTACGGGGCCCCGGCCGGAGTCGAGCTTGGATTCCACCACGTAGCCCTTGGCGTGCCGGTCCGGATTGGCCGTCAGCTCAAGGACCTCCGCCTGGAGCAGGATCATTTCCAGCAGTTCGTCGATGCCCTGGTTCTGTTTCGCGGAGACCTTGACAAAGATGGTGTCGCCCCCCCACTCTTCGGACATCAGCCCGTGATCCGCCAATTCCCGCATGACCCGGTCGGGATCCGCGCCGGCCTTGTCCATCTTGTTGATGGCGACGATGATGGGCACCTCCGCCGCCCGGGAGTGGTTGATGGCCTCGATGGTTTGGGGCATGACCCCGTCGTCGGCCGCCACCACCAGGACGACGATATCCGTCACCGTGGCGCCTCTGGCGCGCATGGAGGTAAAGGCCTCGTGGCCCGGGGTGTCGAGGAAGGTGATCTGCCCCCGATCGGTGGCCACGCTGTAGGCGCCGATATGCTGGGTGATGCCGCCGGCCTCGATCTCGGTGATCCGGGTTTTTCGGATGACGTCCAGAAGAGAGGTCTTGCCGTGGTCGACGTGACCCATGATCGTGACGACCGGCGAGCGTCCCACTTGTTTCCCGAGATCCTCCTCGCTGTCGATATTCAGGACGGCATCCTCCTCGAACCGGGCTCTTTCGACCTCGTACTCGAATTCCGAAGCCACCAGGGCGGCGGTATCGAAATCGATGGTCTGGTTGACGGTCACCATGACGCCGAGCATCATCAGCTTCTTGATCATTTCATTGGCCTTGATGCCCATTCGTTTGGCCAGGTCGGACAGGACGATGGTTTCATCGATCTTGACCCGGCGCTTGATGGCCTTGGGTGTCGTGATCTGGGTCTTCTGTGTTTGCACGGGTTTGGCCTTGGCCCCTCTTTTGCCTTTTTTGTTTCGGGCCTTGCTGTAAAGCGCATCTCCCTCGATCACTTCTTTTTTCTTGAAGGAGATTTTCTTTTTGGCCCAGCGGTTTTCCTTTTTTTTCTTCTTGTCGGCATCCTCCTCGGACGTCGGCGTCTCCTTTGCCGCCGTTTGGGGTTCGACGCCCTCCGTCGGCACATCCACGTGATCGGAAACGACCGGGCGGTGCTGCGACCTGTCATCGCCTTGATCCAAATACAAGGGTTCTTCCTCAGCCTTGGTTGGCAGGCTGATGATCTTCGCGGGCATGTCCGTGGGTTCCTTCTTTTTCTTCTTCTTTTTCTTTTTCTTCTTTGATTTCTGATCCGAATCGGTGTCGGCGCCGTCACCTTCCTCGGGCAGGGAAGGGGATGGCGTTTCGACCTCCGCTGCCGGTGGTTCAACAACCGCGTCGGCTTCCGTGGGGGGCGGCGTTTCCTCCGCGGCGGGTTTTTCGGGTGCGGGTGTCGGCGGGGACGCCTCAGGGGGATGTGGGATGGCATCCTCTGCTTTTTCGGATACTTCTGCGGCCGTTTCCATCTCCTCCGGCACCGGGGCGGTGGTCTCTTCTTCAGCTGTGGGCCGTGGGGGCTCGGCCTCGACATCCGTTTCAGGGGAAGGCGGTGCCGCTGCAGTCGTCTCGTCGGCGGGTTTGGCCGCTTCTTCGGGAATGGACTCGGAAATGTCGACGGCAAGGTGCGCCGGCTCGACGGGCGTTTCGGCCTCTGTCGCCGGTTCGATCTCCTTGGGGGCTTTTGCTTCGACGTGCCGCTTTTTCCGCCGTCGGATAACCGTCGGCTTGATGCGTTTGTGTTCCACCGCTCCGGGCTTTTTGCCCCGCACGTATGCCTTTACCCGGTTGACCGCCTCTTCTTCCAGGGAACTCATGTGGCTGCTCACCACGATATCCAATTCGCTTAACTTTTCGAGAAGCGCCTTGTTCTTTAAATTGAGTTCTCTGGCAAGTTCATATACCCTGATCTTCGCCATCCATCCCCCTTACCTGTTATTAAAAATCCAGTGCACCGCAGATCATTCCATAACTTAACATACCTGTATCATGTGTCGATGTCCGTTTTTCCCGGCAAGATCATTTCTTCTCCTCGGCATCGGCCGGCCTCGTCGGCGCGTCGGCCGCCATCGTAACGGTCTCCTCCCCGCCGGTTGATGCCGGGGTGCCGCCTTCGTCCGCCGATCCGCCATCCTCCGGCGATTCCGGGTCATCCGGGGGCAGATCCTCGGACGTTTCCTCGTCGATATCTTTCTCCGGGAGAACTGCGGGATTTTCATCGGTCTCGACGTTGTCGGCCGCTGCCGCGGCATAGGCCTTTGCCGCCGCGATCAGGTTCCGGGCTTCGTCCTCGGTGACGACCCGGACCCGCGTGAGATCCTCGACGGCGCTCCTGGCGATCTCTTCGGCGGAGAAGAAGCCGTTCTCATAAAGGGCGTCGGCAAGACTGATGCCGACCCCTGGCAGCGATATGAGGGAGTTGTAGCCGTCTTTCATCGCCTTACTGTAGCGGGATTCACTCTTGACGTCCAGCCGCCATTTGGTCAGCTTCGAGGCCAGGCGGACGTTTTGTCCCTTCTTGCCGATGGCCACGGAGAGGAACTCGTCGGGAACGATGACCTCCATGGACCGGTTCTCCTCGTCGATGATGACCCGGGAAATCTCCGCCGGAGCCAATGCATTACAGACGAATTTGGCCGGATCCACATGCCAGGAGATGATATCGATTTTTTCACCGCGAAGCTCTTGGACCACGTTCTGCACGCGGCTGCCCTTCATGCCGACGCAGGCCCCGATGGGATCGATATCGGAATCGTTGGAGGAGACGGCGATCTTGCCGCGACTGCCGGGCTCACGGGCCGCCCCCATGATCGTAACGATGCCCTCGCTGATCTCGGGGACCTCGGTCTTGAACAGGCTCACCAGGAACTCCGGGTGGGTCCTGGAAAGAATGATCTGAGAGCCGTGGGTATCGTTGCGGACGTCCATGATATAGGCCCGAATCCGGTCTCCCCGCCGGTAGACCTCCTTGGGGACCTGCTCCCGGGCGGGGAGGACCGCTTCCGCCTGACCGAGGTTGACGATGATCTGGCCGCGGTCCAGGCGTTGAACGATACCGTTGATGATCTCTCCCTTCCGGTTGATGAAGTTGGCGTAGATCGCGTCGCGTTCCGCATCCTTGATCTTCTGGATGATCACCTGCTTGGCGGACTGGGCGGCGATGCGTCCAAAGGATTCCGTATCCATCTTGGCGCCGAGCCAGTCGCCGATTTCACACTCGGGGTCGAGCAGCAGACCGGCTTCCAGATCGATCTGCAGGTCGGGGTCGGTGACCTCCTCCACCACTTCCTTGAACTGAAAAACCTCTAGCTCCCCCGAGTCTTCGTTATATTTGACCTCGATGTCGATCTTGTTCCCGAATTTCTTCTTTGCGGCAGATTTCAGGGCGTCTTCAAGCGTTCTGATAAGGACGTCCACGTCGATACCCTTATCCCGGCTTACCTGTTCAATGACACGCTTAATGTCTGATATTAACATCCGTTTTCTCCGTATAATTGACGAGCCGCGCACGAGCGATCAGCTCATAGGGGATGGCCAGGGCGGCATTGTTCATCCTGAGACTGACCGTATCGCCCGACATGCCCTCCAGCACCCCTTTGAACTTTTTCTTCCCGTTGATGGGTAGAGTGGTTCTGATTTCTGCCGTATTTCCTCGATATTTTTCAAAATCGAGCGCCTTGCCCAGCGGTCGGTGCGGCCCGGGGGATGAGACTTCCAGGCTGTAGGCCCCGATCTCTTCAAGGGCCGCGTCCAGAAGGTCCCCGAGTTGGCGGCTGACGGCCGCGCAGTCGTCCAGGGTTACCCCGCCGGGCTTGTCGATATAGAGCCGCAGTATCCGCCCCCGGGGTTCGCGCTGGTATTCGACGCACACCAGTTCGATGCCCTCGGATTCGCACAGGGGCTCGCCGAGCGCGTAAACCCGGGCGACAATCCGGCGCTCCTTTTCATGGGACATCGACGGCGCCTCCCCGGCAGGCTGCCGGGGGGGCGCCTTTTTGAGGGTTTTTCTTTTGCTGTTCCTGCTCATCTTCCTTCCCGCTTCTTTCCCGAGGCCTTGATGTTGGTACTTTTTAACAATAAAAAAACGGGCTTCCGCCCGTTTTATTGGTTATAGACCTTACTGCTCAGTGGATGTTATCTAATTCTCATCGGTCTTAAATAAACAACTGTTTAGATACACACAGGAAAAGACGTCGCAGACCGCTTCGTATCCCATTCATGGCCTACCTTTACCAAAAAGGCGGACGTAAAACTGGAGCGGGCAACGAGATTCGAACTCGCGACACCAAGCTTGGGAAGCTTGTACTCTACCAACTGAGCTATGCCCGCTCAAGGTGAATAAATTATAGCAACGCTTTTCTGTTGTCAATGATTTTTGCGATTCTTTTTTATTTTCAACTTTCGACTTTCATGCGATGGCCGGATAGCGGTGCCGGGAGGATACGGGCAGCGACCATTCAGCGGCACTTGAACGAAACCGCGTGGGGCGCGGGCCGTATCCTCCCGGCACCGGCCGGTTAAAGTCGAACGTTGCGTTTTATTTTCTTGACGCGTTCCGGATGATCCATCGCGCCGCTTCGGCCAGATTTTCGACCGTCATATCCGGAGGGAACTCTCCATCGGCTCCAGGGGCCTCTCCACTGTTTCCGGTTCCGACCAGAATCGCGCCACCACATCCCGCCCGTCTGGCGCATTCGATGTCCGTCGTCCTGTCGCCGATCATGTAGCTCTTCTCGAGGTCGATGAGATATTTTTCCTGAGCGCGGCGGATAAGGCCCGGGAGGGGCTTGCGGCAGGGGCAGCCTTCGTCCGGAAGGTGGGGACAGAAGAAGACATCCGTGATGCAGCCGCCGGCCGCCGCTACCGCGCTCGCCATGTTACGGTGTATCCGGGCCAGCTCGTCCAGGGAGATCAGGCCCCGGCGGACCGCCGACTGGTTGGTGACGATGATGACCGTGAACCCGGCGTCATTCAGCATTTTGACGGCCGAAAGACTTCCGGGAATGAAACGGACCTCGGACCAGCTCCGGATGTACGCCGGTGAATCGTGGTTGATCACGCCGTCCCGATCGAGAAAGACGACCTTGAGTGGTTTTCGCGTCACTGGGCGATGGGTCATTGGGCGATGGTGAAGGCATCGGGAAATCCCTCGCCCCGCAGGGCGTTTTCATAGGATTCGGCGGTCTTTAGGGAGGTGCATTTCCCCACCAATACCCGGTAAAGGGTCTGCTGTTTCCCCGGCGAATAGCTGGGCAGGACTTCGGCGCTCCGATATTTCCCGGTCAATGCGTTCGCCAGCCTCAGGGCGGTCTCCCGGTTCCCGAAGGCGCCCACCTGAATGGCGAAATTTCCCCGGTTCAGATCCTCGGAGGCCAGGATCTCGGCGTCCTGTCCGGGCTGCGGGTTCCGGGGAGCGGCGGTGCCGATAGCCACGACCTCCACCTTTGCCGTCCCCGGTCCGACGATGTCGAGGCGCCTGGCAGCGCCGTAGGAGAGGTCGATGATCCTGCCGGCGACAAAGGGGCCCCGGTCGTTGATGGTGAGCCGGAGGGCGCGGCCGTTCTCAAGGTTCCGGACCTCGACGTGGGTCCCCATGGGAAGCGTCTTGTGGGCCGCGGAGATGCCGTACATGTTGTAGGTTTCGCCGTTGGAGGTTTTCCTGCCGTGAAAATCCCTGCCGTACCAGGAGGCGATGCCCGTCTTTTGATAGCCGTGGGCCGTTGCCAGGGGATGGTACCAGATGCCGTTGATCTTGTAGGGCCGCTGAGTGGCGGGGATTCTCTTGAAGGCGGACGTGCCGCCGATGCTTTTCCTGTGTGCCGTCGTCGGTTTCCCGGGGGCGGCGCACCCGGCCAGTGTCCCCGTCAGAAAAAGACCGATAAGGATGCACCAGGGGTGCACCGTTCGTCTTGCCGGCGTTCTCATGGCTTCTTCCTCCCGATCAGGGTTTTTCCAGAGCGATATTGAGGACCTGTTGCATCTTTTCCACAAAATGGAACTGGATCTCCTCCCGGACCTTTTCAGGGATATCCTCCAGGTCTTTTTCATTCTCCCTGGGGAGGATGATGGTTTTGATCTTGGCCCGATGGGCCGCCAGGACCTTTTCCTTGATGCCGCCCACCGGCAGGACCTGGCCCCGGAGGGTGATCTCGCCCGTCATGGACAGGTCCTTCCGGATGGGCGTGTTGGTGATGAGGGACGTCAGGGCCGTCAGCATCGTGACCCCGGCCGAGGGGCCGTCCTTGGGAATGGCGCCCGCCGGGATATGGATATGGATATCGTGTTCATCGAAGAACCCGTCGGGGATCTTGAGCTTCCCGGCGTTGGCCCGGATGAAGCTCAAGGCCGCGGTGGCGGACTCCTTCATGACCTCCCCGAGCTGTCCCGTCAGGATCAATCCCTTCTTGCCCGGCATGGCCGTCGCCTCGATGAAGAGGAGATCCCCGCCGACCGGTGTCCAGGCCATCCCCATGGCGACCCCCGGGGTCTGGAGGCGGGACTTGCTTTCCGAGGTGAACCGGATCGGCCCGAGATATTCGGCGACATCCCCGATTTTGATGGAGACGGATTCGGCCTCGTTCATGGCGATTTTGGCGGCGACCCCCCGGCAGACGGCGGCGATCTCGCGCTCCAGGTTCCGGAGGCCCGCCTCCCGGGTGTAGCTGTTAATGATCATCCGAACGGCCCCGCCGGTGATGTTGATCTGTTCCGCCGTAAGCCCGTGGGCCTTGCGCTGGCGGGGGATCAGGTACCGGTTCGCGATCTTGATCTTTTCATCCTCGGTGTAGCCCAGGAGCTGCAGAACTTCCATGCGGTCCCGGAGCGGGGGCGGGATGGTGTCGAGCACGTTGGCCGTGGTGATGAACATCACCCGGGACAGGTCGAAGGGGACATCCAGATAATGGTCCGAAAACGAGAAATTCTGTTCGGGATCCAGGACCTCGAGCAGCGCCGAGGAGGGGTCTCCGCGGAAATCGCTGCCGACCTTGTCGATCTCGTCGAGCATGAAGATGGGGTTGTTGGATTCGGCCCGCCGGATCCCCTGAATGATCCGCCCGGGAAGGGCGCCGACATAGGTGCGCCGGTGGCCCCGGATCTCGGCTTCGTCGCGGACGCCGCCCAGGGAGAGCCGGATGAACTTGCGGCCGATGGCCCGGGCGATGGAGTGGCCGAGGGAGGTCTTGCCCGTTCCCGGAGGGCCGACGAAGCAGAGGATGGGGCTTTTGGATTCGGGGTTGAGCTTGCGGACGGCCAGGTATTCGATGATGCGCTTCTTGACCTTTTTCAGGCCGTAGTGGTCTTCGTCCAGAATCTTCTTGGCGGCCACGATGTCGAGATTGTCCTCGGTGTTCTCGTTCCAGGGCAGGGAGGTGATCCAGTCGAGGTAGGTGGATGCGACGGTGTACTCCGAGGAGGAAGGGTGCATCCGGGAGAGCCGGTTCAGCTCCCGCTCTGCCTCTTTCCGGGCTTCTTCCGGAAGCTTCTTGGCCTCGATCTTGGTCCGGTAATCCTCTACCTCGACGGTGGTCTCGTCGCTCTCCCCCAGTTCCTCCCGAATGGCCTTGAGCTGCTCCCGGAGGTAGTATTCCCGCTGCCGTTTGTCCATGTCGCCCTTGACCTGGGACTGGATCTTGTTGCCCAGCTCGAGAATGTCGAGCTGGTAATTGATCAGTCGGGTGACTTCCTTGAGGCGTTTCTTGACGTCCTGGATCTCCAGAACCTTCTGTTTTTCCTCCAGGGTGGAGTTGATGGTGGAGGCGATCATGTCGGCCAGAACGCCGGCTTCCTGGATCGATTTGGCCATGTTGATCAGCTCGGGGGGCAACCCGGGCGAGAGCTGGACGATCTTGGCGAAGATGTCGAGAATGTTGGACATGAGGGCTTCCACCTCCTTGTCCTTCTTTTCCTCTTCGGCGATGTGGCTGATGACGGCCTGAAGGTAGGGCTTTCCTTCGACGTATTCCTTGACCTTGAACCGGCTGATCCCCTGAACCAGGAGCTGGGCCTTGTTGTCGTCGGTTTTGGCCATTTTGAGAATGAGGGCGCTGGTGCCGATCTTTTCCAGTTCCACCATCGGGTCGGAATCCGGCTTGATGGGGTTCTTGGCGACCACCAGCCCGATGATCCGGTCCTTGGCCATGGCCTCGTCGACGAGCTGGACGGATTCCCCCTGCATGACCACCAGGGGCAGGACCATCTTGGGGAAGAGGGTTGCATCGAACAACGGAAGAATGGATAGTGTTTTCGGTAAATTATCAGGATCAAAATTTCTCTGAGGCTGTGCTTGTTGTATCATGAATGACCTCCGAAACGCTGTTGATGTCGCTCAAGGGTGAGATATGGGCTTCCATGCCGGTTTCGCCGTCGTCGTTCGCGTTCCCAGCGGAAACGGCATCATTCCTCGGAAATGGATATCTTGTGGAGTTTATCCGCCGGCTGCTTCGCCAGTTTGATATGCAGCATGCCGTCCTGGTAGGTGGCCGTGACCTTTTCGGTGTTGATGGGCACCGGCATGAAGAGGATGCGTTCGAATCTGCCGCACTGGATCTCGGCCAGCCGGTAAGTGGCGTTTTTGTCCCGGGGCATCTCATAGCGCTTGCCGATGATCTTTACGGCCTTGGCGTTGATTTCGATATCCAGGTCTTCTTTTTTGACCCCCGCGATTTCAGCGAGAACAACGATCTCCTTCGGGGTTTCGTAGATGTCCATGGGCGGGTTCCACGAGCATTCGGTACAGGTAAAACGCGGACTCATGGATCGGAACATCTCCTCGACGTTCTTCTTGAACTCTGCGCTCAATTGATCTAAATCGTTGCCGAAACGAATTTTGATATAATCCATTGTCAAACCCCCGTCTTCAATCCTGGTGTCTTTATCTCAACTTTCGACTCTCATAGGCCGGTGCCGGGAGGATACGACCCGCGCTCCACGCGATTTCGTTCAAGTGCCGCTAAAGCTTGCTCCGGGCGGCCCGGAAACTCGCTGGCGCTCAAACAGTCCGGGCCGCTGATCCGCCGCAGCGCTTAAGCGGCACTAAAACTCACCGCTGAAGGGTCACGGGCCGTATCCTCCCGGCACCTCTATCCGGTCACCATCATGAAAGTCGATATGTTATCCAAAGCCGTCACCCTATGAAAGTAACATCATTACAGGCGCCTGTAAAGCAAAATGCCGGAAAGAAGCCGGTTTCCCGGCCCTGAAGGAATCCGTTGTGTTTTGCATCCGTTTGCCGTATGAGACCAGCCATGGGACATCATGACGCAATGGGCCGCCGGGTCATGGGCGGCCAGTATTTTCTCTATTTCGGCGTGTTGGGGATGTTTCTGCCCTATTTCAACCTCTACTGCTTTCATCTCGGGTTCAGCGGGGTTGAAATCGGTGTCCTTTCGGCGGTGCGATCCCTGGCGATGATCGTCTTTCCCATCGCATGGGGCATCCTCGCGGACCGCTGCCAGGCCCGGCGGCCCATCTACATCCTCTGCAATTTCGCGGCGACGGGCATCTGGGGGCTCTATCTTTTCAGGGACGACTTTGTCGCCATGTTCTGGATCACGCTCGCCTACGGCGTCTTCTTCTCGCCCATCATCGCCTTCATGGAGGCGTTCACCATGGAGATCCTGGGCGGGGAGAAGAAGCGCTACGGGCGAATCCGCGCCTGGGGAACCTCGGCCTTCATCGCCGTGGTGGTCCTGCTGGGGAAACTCATCGATGCCGCCGCCGTCGACATCATCCTGGTGTTGATTCTGGCGGGGTCCTTCCTCCAGGCGGTATTTTCGGTGGCGGTGCCCCGGACGACCCGGCGCCGCGTCATCGGCACGGGGCGCGCTCGGGACTTTCTCCGTCGTCGCGCCACCCTGATCTTTCTGGGGGCCGCCTTCCTCATGCTGGTGAGCCACGGGGCGTATTACGGTTTTTTTTCCATCCACCTGGAAAAGCTGGGGTATGACAAGAGCTTCATCGGCATCGCGTGGGCACTGGCGTCGGTGGCGGAGATTCTGGTGATGCTCAATTCCGATCGCATCTTCCGCCGTTTTTCCCTGGAAAACATTCTGCTCCTCTCTCTTTTTGTCGCCGCCTTTCGCTGGGCCGTGCTCTCCCGGGCGGACTCCTCCGGTGCGATACTGGCGTCCCAGATCCTCCACGCCGTGACCTACGCCGCCTTTCACATCGCCGGGATCCTCTATGTCGACCGGCTGACGCCCGACGGATCCAAGACCCTGGGTCAGGCGGTGAACAACGCCGTGACTTACGGGCTTGGCATGATGGTCGGCTTTTTCCTGAGCGGCTGGCTTTATGACGCCGTGGGGGCGCCTTTCCTTTTCCTCGCGAGCGCGGGAATCGCCGCGGCGGGCGCCATCCTCTTCCTGGGGGTTTGGATCCCGGCCCGGCGGACGGCGGCGCGGGAGTGACGGATGCCGGAGTATCGCTTCGAACCCATCGGCGTCATCCGGTCGCCGTTCAAGGAAAAGTTCGGTATTCCCCGGCAGGCCGGCCTGATGGCCCGGGCCCGTGCCACGCTGGAGATTCTCCCGCCATACGACCGCGAGGAGGCTTTCAGGGGTCTCGAACAGTTTTCCCATGTCTGGATCCTCTTCGTGTTTCACGGCTGCATCCGGGATGGGTGGCGACCGACGGTCCGGCCGCCGCGTCTTGGCGGCAACCGGCGCGTGGGTGTCTTTGCCACCCGATCCGGTTTCAGGCCCAATCCCATCGGCCTGTCGGCTGTCCGGCTGGAGGGGATCGGCGTGTCCGGGCCGGAGGGCGGATGCCGGCTCTACCTTGCCGGGGTCGATCTCCTGGACGGAACGCCGATTCTCGACATCAAGCCCTATCTGCCCTATGCCGACGCTGTCGAGGGGGCCGACGGCGGGTTCGCGAAGGCGCCGCCCACCGCCGACCTGCCGGTGGCCTTCAGCCCCGAGGCCAAGGCGGTCCTCCGGTCCAGGGAGTCGACAATACCGGGCCTTACGGACTTTATCGCGGACATGCTGAAGGCCGACCCGCGGCCGGCCTACCATGCGTGCCGCCGGGAGCGGCGGCGTTTCGGCACCCGGGTCTTCGATGTCGATGTGCAATGGGAGTTCCGGGAGGGCGGGATATGGGTGACGGGGGTGGTGGACGTGGAAAATCGCCCTCCGGCGTCCTGACACCGGAGGGCGGGCGTTTCTATCCGATGGGGGTGTTTTCCATCATGGACCAGATGCCGCAAGGACACCCGTTGGCGCAGAAGCCGCAGCCGATGCACCGGTCCGGGTTTACGACGTATTCGAAGGCGCCGTCGCTGTTTTCCTCTCGGGTGATGGCCCCCTGGGGGCAGAGGGTTGCGCACATGCGGCAGTCGCGGCAGGTGCCGCAGGAGGCGCACTGGCTGCCGCAGGCGTCGGTGTTCTCGAACGCCGTCAGGCGCGGATCGAAATACTCGAGGGTGATCCGGCTTTTGTCGATGACGGGCCGGATGCCGGCCTCGGGGCGCCTGCCCGCGAGCATGTCGGCGATGGCCAGGGCGGCCCTCCGGCCGGCCCCGATGGCGTCGGTGATGAGACCCGGCCGGACGATGTCGCCGATGGCGAAGATCTTGGGGTCGGTGGTCTGCTGGTTTTCATCCGTCACCACATATCCGCGCTCGGTCCGCACCGTGTCCGGCAGAAAGTCCACATCGGGAGCGTCGCCGATGGCGATGAAAACGGTGTCGGCCGGCAGGATCTCGCCGGTGTCGAGCACCACCCCCTCCCCGGTGATTTCCCGGGTAAAGCAGGGCCAGCGGAATCGGGCACCGGCGGCCTCGGCGTCTGCCTTTTCCTTCCCAAAGGCCAGTGGCTTCTGGACGTCGATGAGGGTGATGTCACGGGCACCCAGCCGGTGGGCCTCGGTGGCCACATCACACCCGACGTTTCCGGCGCCGATGACGATCACCCGCTCTCCCGGCGTGAACGGGTTCTGCTTGGACCGGGTCAGGAATTCCAGGGCCGTCATCATGCGCTCCTTGCCGGGGATCGGGAGGGTTCGGGGCTTCTGGGCCCCGGTGGCGATGACGATGTAGTCGAAATCCTCCCGGAGACGGGCGAGGTCCTCCTTGTTCAACTCCTGCCGGAGGTGGATGTGGGGGATCACCTCGCGGATCCGTTCGAGCTCACGGGTGAGAACCTCCGCGGGAAGGCGGCTCTCCGGTACGGCGGCGGCGACCTTTCCGCCCAGGATGTTCCGGGTGTCGTAGAGGATTGCCTCGTGCCCTTTTTGACGAAGCTGCCAGGCGGTGGAGATGCCTGCGGGGCCCCCGCCAATGACGGCGATGCGCCGCCCGCTCAGGGGAGGGAGTTGGGGCGTTCCGGCCGCGATGCTCGCCTTGCCCAGCTGCCTGACATCCACCGAGGGCATGCGCTGAAGGGTTCGGGTGCAGCTCTGCATGCAGAGGTTGGGGCAGAGGTATCCGCAGACGGTGGCGGGAAAGGGTGTGTAGGCCAGGGCCAGGTCGACAGCCTCGTCCACCCGGCCCTCCCGGATCAGGCGCCACCGCTCCTGGACCGGAATCCCCGTGGGGCATGAGGCTTCGCAGGGGGCCGCGTATTTCCGGTTTTCCCATACCGGCACGAACCGCCGCATGTCGCCGGTGGGGATCAGGGGGATCGGGCTGCGGTCCAGGTCCGTCAAATCCCCGATGAGGCCGCCCTTGCCCAGCTCCCGGTTCCAGACCTGCTCCCGGAACGACGCCATGGAGCGGGTTTTGAGCACCATGCGCTCCTGGGGCGTCCGAGTGGTGATGAGCTGCCACTCCTCCCGGTTGTCGAGGTTTTCCAGGATCTCCGTCCGGTCGATCCGCTCCAGGTACATTTTGAGGTTACTTCTCAGCCATCGCCATTCTTCTTCGGATATGGGGACCTGCTTGGCGTCGGCCTGGCTGAACCCCTTATGGGGACCCCGGAAGAAGACCTTGCCGCCGACCATTCCCACCAGGGGACGGTACCCCAGGATATTGTCGGGGGTCTGGGGGTTCCAGCCGCAGATGACGGCGATGCCGCCGGCCATGAACTCACCGAAATAGTCTCCCGTGGACCCGAGCACCCAGAGCTCCGGGGGGTCGAAGCGGGGGTTCTGTTTGGTCATGGTCATGCCCCGGGCGCCGATGTTTCCGGCCACGTAGACCTTGCCCTGGGCCATGGCGTTGCAAGTGCCGTTGCCGGCGTTGCCGTGGACGACGATCTGGGCCCCGGCGTTCAGCCATCCCGTGTCGTCGGAGGCGGGGCCCATCACCGATATCCGGGTGTTGGGGAAACCCATGGCGCCGACCCGCTGTCCCGGCGGGCCAATGATGCGGACGTGCACGGTTTCGTTTCCGGCCTTCCATAGCCTGCCGCCGATGCCGTGCTGTCCATAGGCGGCGATTTCCAGGAATCTCTGTCCATGATCGACAGCCGCCTGAATCTGCTCCTCCAGAATCCGGGATTCGATCCGAATGCCGTCCTTTTTGCCTGGTATCCTGTGATATTGATCCTTGTTCATTCAGTGCTCCGAATATGATGCATTTCTGATAACGGTCTCCATGGATTCCGCTTTTTTGCCTTAGACGACATATTGAATCTGCAGCCGATCGGCGACGCTGCGGTCATCGATGCCGAGGGCGTCGGACATGCCGATGGGAAGCGAGGTGGAGCGTCCCAGCGGAGCGAAAATCTTTCGGATTTCCGTATCGAAGCCGAGGTAGAAGTCGACGACGCGCTGGGCCACCTGTTCCGGATCGAGGCGCCGGTAGAGCCGGGGATCCTGGGAGGTGATGCCCTTGGGGCAGAGGCCGATATTGCAGATATTGCATCGGTCTCCTTCGGAGCCGAGGCAACCGGCCGCGGCCTGCATGACGTACTTGCCGGTGACGACGCCGCTGGCGCCCAGCATGATGAGGGCGGCGGCGTTGGCGGCCAGGTTGCCGTTCTTGCCGACGCCGCCGCCGGCGAAGATGGGGATCTCGTTCTGCTTGCCCAGCTTGACGAGGTTGAGGTAGCAGTCCCGGACGTTGCTGGCGATGGGGTGGCCCATGTGGTTCATGGAGACGTTGTAGGCCGCGCCGGTGCCCCCGTCCTCGCCGTCGATGAGCAGGCCCGAGGCGTAAGGGTTCCGGGTCAGGTTGTTCAGAACCGCCAGAGCGGTGGAACTGGCCGAGATCTTGGGATAGACCGGCACCCGGAAGCCCCACGCCATGTACATGGACTGAATCATCTTGGCCACGGCCTCCTCGATGGAATACTTCGTCTGGTGGGTGGGCGGGCTGGGAAGGCTTATCCCTTCGGGTACGCCCCGGATGGCGGCGATGAGCTTGTTGACCTTGTACCACATCAGGAGCCCGCCGTCGCCGGGCTTGGCGCCCTGGCCGTACTTGATCTCCACGGCGCAGGGGTCCACCTTCATTTCGGGAATGGCGTGGATGATCTCGTCCCATCCGAAGTACCCGCTGGCGATCTGGAGAATGACGTATTTCAGGAAGCGGCTCCGAAGCAGCCGGGGGGGGCACCCCCCCTCGCCGGTGCATATCCGGACCGGCATTCCCAGGGCCTCGTTCAGGTAGGCGACCCCCATCTGGAGTCCCTCCCACATGTTGGGGGAGAGGGCGCCGAAGGACATTGCGCCGATGATGAGCGGATAGATCTCGCGGACCGGCGGCACCCACCCGTTCTCCTTGAAGTGTCGAAGGCTCTCCTCGGGGGGCAGCACCCGGCCCAGGAGGGTCCGGATCTCGAACTCGTGGCGGCCGGCGTCGAGGGCCGGGTCGGTGAGCATGGAGATGCGGATGAACTTGATCCGGTCGAGCAGGCTCGCGCCGTTATTGCGTCGCCCTCCCCGCCGCCGGGGTTGACCACCCCGGTCGATGTGGTATCTGAGCTTGTCGGCCTCGTCGCTTTTGAGGGGGATGATGCAGTCGTTGGGACAGACCATGTTGCACATGCCGCAGCCGATGCAGGCGTAGGCGGGATCGGTCTTCTGGCGGATGCCGTAAAAAATGTCGTATTCGGTGGACGAGGATCCGGCCGGGTCGATGTCGGCATGGATATACCTTTTCCGGAAAACGCCCAGGTCAATGGCGTTGACCGGGCATACCGCCGTGCAGCTGCCGCAGAGCGAGCATTTGTCCTTCTGCCAGGAGATCTGCCAGGGCAGGTCCTTGACGCTCAGTGTAGAGGGGGTAACGGGTCGGTTTGACGGCATATTCTAACCTCCTGTCGGTCGGGGCCGACGATCGCGGTGTCGAGATACATGGGTTGAAAATCCTTGGTTTTGTCGCGGTCGGGGATGGCGGCGTCGAGACCGCAGATTTCGGATGAAAAGGCGAAGGTGCCGGGCTTGCCGCCAACGACCCCCGGGCGCAGTTTTTTCCGGTCCTGAACCATGAAGAGGCTGTGGTCCGTCAGGGATCCGATGACGCAGTTGGGCCCGTCGATGATCATCCGCCGGCAGCTGTGTTTCAACGCCTTCAGCAGCGTCGCGTTGGGATGCGCATCGAGGTCCTCATCGGCGAGGGGCGTGATGACGTGCTTGTAGCCTTCGAGTCCGAGGTCCAGGGTTTTCAGGGTGTAGTGGAGGATATGGGTGAATACCTCGGAATCGGACTGGTAGCCGGTGTAGCCTTCGAATCCCCGGGACGACAGATACTCCCTGATGGGCACGAAGGCCGTGTTTTCCCCGTTGGTCATGGTGGAGAAGCCCTCGAGAAAAAAGGGATGGCAGGCATACAGGTTGATGGCGTAATTGGTGTTCTGACGCCCCTGGGCCATGATGATGCGGGCCTTGAGCTCCTTCCGGTCCAGCCTGAGATGGTTGGCCACCCGCATGGGGTCGCCGATCTCCTTGATCATGACGGCGTCGGGCCACATGGAGAAGACGATCATGTCCTCCTTTTCCTCACCCATTCGCCGCAGCGCGAGGCGGAGATGGACCAGCTTGCGAAGTTTTTCCGCTTCAGTCATTGCATCCCACTCCTCGGGATACTCGTAGGCGCGGATCAGGTAAATGTCCCGCTTGGGCACGCCCGGCGGCGGCGCTTTGGGGACCTTGATCGTCAGCTTGTATTTGGTCATGAAGCCGAGATTCATCATGAAGGTGTCCAGGCGTTTGAGGCCGTCCTCGGTGAAAATGCCCGATAGAATCGGGGCATCCTTCATTTCCTCGAAAGGCCCTCCAAGATCGCGCAGAAAAAGGCCGACGCCGGAGCCGTCATGGCCTTCGCGCATGACGTCCAGGGCCTCTACGGCGACCATTGGAGACAACGGTTCCTTGCTGGTGATGGCAAACAAACGACACATATTCTCTTTTTCTCCTTCATTGCCTGCCCGGATCGCCCGGCAAGCGACGCAATGGGACGGCGATGGTTACAGGATAGGCTTGAGTTGCGGCATTCCGGCGGGGTGTCTATCCATGTTACAACAGTGTGAAATGTTCTATTTATCCTTAATGATATTAAAATTCAAGCCCTTCCTTGCGATGACCGGCGACATGGGGCGCGCGGGTCGTGCTGGATCTTTAACCCATGGAAATAGAATTGAAAAACAGATATTCAGATGGGTCTTTTCAGCGCAGATTTTTGATCGGTGTCAACTTGCTATTGAAAAAAAATATGGTTAGGTTTATAAATAAAAGGTAATCATCCATAATAATTATGATCCGTGTCCGACAGGACGGCGGATCATTGTATGTATCGGAGTATGTATCGGAGTATGTATCGGAGTATGTATCGGAGGGGGAGCGACACCCCCCGACACCGGATTTTCAAACCCAAGGAGAGTACCATGGCCGAGAAAGAGACGAAGACCTTGAAGCGCGTATGCAAATGCGAACACTGTGGCAACGAGGCTGAAATGGTGGTGACCTGTACCCTGGTGGATGAAGCGGGCGCCGCTTCGGCCGAAGCGAAATCCGATGCCGAAAAGCACCCCCGTCGCTTCAGGGGCACCGGAACATGCAGTCACTGCGGCAATGAAGCGGACATGTGGCTGGACCTTTAACACGATCGCTCCTCAAGAGGTTCACTCCAATCGAGGGGATCTCTTCGGGGATTGAATAAAGAAGGCGGTGCCTGATGACCGAAGACTGCAAAATTACAATGAACACCGGGTTGCGCGGTGTCACCATCGCGAGCACCCGCATCAGTGATGTGGACGGTGATGCCGGCAGGCTGATCTATCGCGGCTATTTGGTCAAGGATTTGGCTGAAAACGCCTCCTTCGAGGAGGTCGCTTATCTGCTGCTCTACGAACGGATGCCCGGGGCGGAAGCGCTTGCGGCGTTCAAGAAGCAGTTGGTCGACGAGATGCCGATTCCGCCGGCGGTCGTCGAAGCCTTGAAAACCCGGCCCCGGGACGCCCTTCCCATGGATGTCCTTCAGGCGGGAGTGGCCATGCTGGCCCATCACGATCCCGATGTCCGCGTCGAGGGGAGCCGCGATGCCGCCCTCCGCATGGGCACCCGGCTCATCGCCAGGATGCCCACGCTGGTGGCGGCCTGGGACCGTATCCGCAATGGCCGGGAGCCGGTGGCGCCATTGCCGGAGTTGGGACATGCCGCCAATTTCCTTTACATGATGAGCGGCCGGATCCCCGATGACGAGGTGGCCAGCTTTTTCGACGCCTGCCTGGTGCTTCACGCCGAGCATTCCTTCAACGCGTCGACCTTCGCCGCCCGGGAGGTCGCATCCACCCGTGCCCACATGTACGCTGCCGTGGGCGCTGCCGTGGGGTCCTTGTCGGGCGCGCTTCACGGCGGTGCCAACACCCGGGTGATGCAGATGCTCAAAGAGATCGGCGCGGTGGAGAACATCGACGCCTACATCGAGAAGCAGCTCGGCTCCGGCGGCAAGATCATGGGGCTGGGGCATGCCGTCTACAAGGTGGACGACCCCCGGGCCCTCATCCTGGCGCCGATGTCCCGGAAGATGGGCGAGCGGATCGGCGAGGTCAAGTGGTACGAGATCTCCAGGCGCCTGGAGGAAAAGGCCAAGGCGGCCTTCAAGCGCCACAAGGATATGGAGATCTATGTCAATGTAGACTTTTACAGCGCCTCCCTCTATTACGCCATGGGGATCGCCATGGATCTTTTCACCCCGATCTTTGCCATATCGCGGATCGCGGGGTGGGCGGCCCATGTCCTGGAGGAGCAGTTTGCCGGCGCCGCGCCCAAGCCCATGCTCTATCGGCCCGAGTCCGAATACATCGGGGACTACTGCGGGCCCGAGGCGTGCGCGTGGGAGCCGATTGATCGCAGATAGGCCCGTGGAACGGGTCGACGCCAAGTCGCGGGGCCATCACGGGAAGGAAGGAGCCGTTTGACCACAGATCGACACAACAGCCAAAACGTCGGCCGAAATATCCGGATGACACGGCAGCGGCGGGTGATCCTGGAAACGCTGAGAAGCATGCCCACCCACCCCAGCGCGGAGGAGGTCTACGAGGTCGTCCGCCGGGAACTTCCGCGCATCAGCCTCGGTACCGTCTATCGTAACCTGGAGACCTTGTCGGAGCTGGGGAAGATTCAGAAGCTCGAGCTGGGAGGCACCCTCAAGCGGTTCGACTGGAACACCTGCAAGCACTATCATATCCGGTGCATCAACTGTGATCGCGTGGACGACGCTCCCGTGAACGTCATGGCGGATGTGGAGATCAGTCTCGACGATACCACCGGCTATCGGATTACAGGGCATCGGCTGGAATTTCTGGGGCTGTGCCCCGACTGCCTGGAGAAGGCCATCGGGCGCCGCACCCTCTCCTCCCATCACGTCGCCGAACCGCCCGATTCAGCCGAAAGGCCGGACGACGCCCCGGTCTCCAAGGCTTCCAATTTCTGATGCACGGCTGAAGGGGTGCCTCCGCCGCGGGCGGTGCCTTTATCCCCTTCAGCCTGCAGCCTTCAACCTGCCGTGTGAAACACGATCTCCCCGTCCTGAACCCTTGCCGCCACTGTTGATCCGTCCGGGATCGCCCCCTTGAGGATCTCCATGGATAGCGGGTTTTCAATGGTTTTCTGAATGGCCCGCTTGAGGGGTCTGGCGCCGTAAACCGGATCATACCCCTTTTCGGCGATGAGTTTTCGGGCCTCGTCGGAGAGGATCAGGGTGATCTGGCGTTCCGCCAGACGCTTCCTGAGCCGGCCGATCTGGATCTCCACGATGTTACCGATCTGTTCGTGATCAAGGCTGTGGAAAAAGATGATCTCGTCGATGCGGTTCAGGAATTCGGGCTTGAAGGTCCTGCGGAGGCTCTCCTTCACCCGCGCTTCAATCTCCCGGTCACGGCCGGCCCCCATCTCCTGGATGTATTGGCTCCCCACGTTGGAGGTCATGATGACGACCGTGTTCTTGAAGTCGACGGTCCGGCCGTGGCCGTCGGTCATCCGGCCGTCATCCAGGATCTGGAGCAGGACGTTGAAGACCTCGGTGTGGGCCTTCTCGATCTCGTCGAAGAGGATGACGGAATAGGGCCTTCGCCGGACCGCCTCGGTCAGGTAGCCGCCCTCCTCGTATCCCACGTATCCCGGAGGTGCCCCGATCAAGCGGGCAACCGAATGCTTTTCCATGAATTCGGACATGTCGACGCGGACGATGGCCTGCTCGTCGTCGAACATGAACTCCGCGAGCGCCTTTCCAAGTTCCGTTTTTCCCACGCCGGTGGGCCCCATGAAAATGAAGGAGCCGATGGGACGGTTGGGATCCTGGAGGCCGGAGCGGGCTCTCCTGACGGCGTTGGCGACAGCGGTGATGGCCTCGCGCTGGCCGACGACCCGGCGGGCCAGCCGCTCCTCGGCCCTGAGCAGCTTCTCCCGCTCCCCTTCGAGCATTCTGGAGACGGGGATGCCCGTCCATCGGGAGACGACCTCCGCGATATCCTCGCTGTCCACCTCTTCCTTCAGCATCTTCTTTTCGGCCTGGAGCCGGCCCAGGTCCTGGTTGGCCGCCGCCAGCCGTTTTTTGAGTTCCCCGGCCTTGCCATAGCGCAGCTCGGCCACCCGGGCCAGATCGCCCTCCCGTTCGGCCGTCTGCTCCTCGACACGGAGATGTTCCAGATCCTCCTTGATTTTCCGGATGGTCTGGATCAACTCCTTTTCATTCTGCCAGTGGACCTTCATCCCCGCCATCTCCTCCTTGAGGGCGGCAACGCTCTTGTCGAGCTTCCGGAGGCGTTCCTGCGAGACCGGATCGGTCTCCTTCTTCAGGGCTTCGCGCTCGATCTCCATCTGGAGGATCTTGCGCTGGATCTCATCGATCTCCACCGGCATGCTGTCGATCTCGATGCGGAGCTTGGAGGCGCATTCGTCGATGAGGTCGATGGCCTTGTCGGGAAGGAAGCGGTCGGTGATATAGCGATGGGACAAGGTCGCCGCCGCCACGATGGCCGAGTCCTTGATGCGGACGCCGTGATGCACCTCGTATTTCTCCTTGAGCCCCCGAAGGATCGAAATGGTGTCTTCAACGTTGGGTTCCCGCACGAGGACCGGTTGGAAGCGGCGTTCCAGGGCGGCGTCTTTTTCGATGTGTTTCCGGTATTCGTTAATGGTGGTGGCCCCTACGCACCGGAGGGTTCCCCGGGCGAGGGCGGGCTTGAGCATGTTGGAGGCGTCCATGGCACCCTCGGCCGCGCCGGCGCCGACGAGGGTGTGAAGCTCATCGATGAACAGGACCACATCGCCCTCGGCCCGCTCGACCTCCTTGAGTACCGCCTTGAGACGGTCTTCGAATTCTCCCCGGTATTTGGCGCCGGCGATCAAGGCGCCCATGTCGAGGGAGACCAGCCGACGGTTCTTGAGGGTCTCCGATACGTCACCCCGGACGATGCGCTGAGCCAGTCCTTCCACGATGGCGGTCTTTCCGACGCCGGGGTCGCCGATGAGCACCGGGTTGTTTTTGGTCCTTCGCGAAAGCACCTGGACGATCCGTCGGATCTCATCGTCCCGTCCGATTACGGGGTCCAGTTTCCCCAGCCGGGCCAGGTGGGTCAGGTCCCGGCTGAATTTGTCGAGGGCCTGATATTTTTCCTCGGGGTTCGGGTCGGTGATGGTCTGGCCGCCGCGGATGTCCATAAGGACCTTGAGAATCGATTCCCGTCCGACGCCGTAATGCCTGAGAATCCGGGCCGCCGCCCCCTGCTTCTCGTCGGCGACGGCGATCAGGATGTGCTCGACGCTGACATACTGGTCCTTCATTTTCGAGGCTTCGGCAAAGGCGGCATCCAGCACGGCCTTGGCCCGGGGAGAGAGGTAGGTGTCGCCCGCGCCGCTCACCTTGGAAAGGGTGTCGAGGGCGAAGGTGACCTCCTGGGCGATGGCGCCCGGCGAGGCGCCAAGCTTTCGGAGCATCGATTTTGCGATGCCCTCGGGCTCCGACAGCATGGCGCCGAGAAGGTGTTCCGGTTCAATCTGCTGATGGCCCAGACGGACGGCAAGCGCCTGGGCGCTCTGAATCAATTCCTGGGATTTAAGGGTAAACTTGTCAAATCGCATACGGTTCTCCTCACGGTCGAAAACATGTTGGGGTCGGCACGTGGGGTGGCAATATCATCCGAAAAATATACAAGAAACGTGCCAAACATTTTTAACCAACAATAACCATCTGCGATTTGGTGTCAACATCTCATTAGCCAAATTATTTTCGTTTTTTGGCAGCGTTTTTCAGGCGTTTGCTCAAGGCGGGCTGGGAAATGCCCAGCATCCTCGCGGCAATCGACTGGTTCCCTCCGGAGCGGCGCATGGCTTCCTCCACCAGCATATGGGTCACCTTTTTGATGGTCGGGAGCTTCCGGAAGGATTTGAAGGGGGCGTCGTCGTCGATATCCAACTCTTCCCGGTAGGGCTTCTCCGCCTTCTTCCGGGTCATGTGCGCCTTGAAGACATCCAGGGACAGAATCTTGGATTTGTGTTCCCGGACGGCTTCGAACACCATCCGCCGGAGCTCGGAGACATTGCCGGGGAAGGTATAGGTCTTCAGAAGCGTGTAAAGCTCCTTCGGGGGGGTGGGCCGCTTCTTTTCCATAATGCGCGCGGACTCCTCGAAGAAATAATCCGTCAGAAGGGGAATGTCGTCGATGCGGTCCCGAAGGGGGGGCAGGTGGACATGGTGCTCGCGAAGCTTGAGGTTGAGGTCCCTTCGAAACCTGCCCGACCGCTGCAGCACCCACAGATCGGCGCTGCTGGCGGAGACGATGTAGGCATCGGTGTGGGCGGCCTTCTCCTTTCCCAGGGGGATGTATTCTCCGGACTGGAGGAGTTTGTAGATTCGAATCTGGGAGGCGGGGTTAAGGGCGCTGACTTCATCGAGAAAGAGGACGCCCCCGGCGGCTTTTTCGATCAACCCCGCATGGCTTTCCTCCGAACGTGCGAAGGCGCCTTTGACATACCCGAACAGCGTTGCCGGGAAGAGGTCCTCGTCGTTCAGATCCATGACATTGATCTTGGCCAGCCCGCCCTGGAACCCGCCGATCTCGTATATGTAGTCCACCATCAATTCCTTGCCGGTTCCGCTTTCCCCGGTGATGAACAGCGGCTTACGAGCCGCCACGGCGGATTTGACGTCCTCTATGACGGAGAGCATCACCGCGTTCTGGGTGATGATCATGCTGGGCGGTGCGGTGTCTTTCAAAATGCTGGACATGGTTCCATCCTTGAAAAAAAATGAATAAACGAAAAAGATTGCTCATATCATATCACGTTGGCGTCAAAACGGGTATTCTTTTTTTCATATTTTAATCCTGCTCAAGGGGCATGTTCCGAAAAGACATGATTTTTCAGCTTTTTTTGTCGGCGGCGGCGCGGGCGATTGCCTCAGGGCTCCTTGGGGAATCGGGAAGAAAACATCCGCTTTATCTTGACACCGAACGTTGGCGTTCTATATATTCCTGTACTCAACTTCAGGCTTTCGCAATCTTGACCGGGAAGAGGCTGAAGTCGGATAAGCGCCCTTGGGGTGATGAATTAGATCCGCCGATTTGTCGCTCCGGCCGCTCCGTGCCTGAAACCCTCTTGAAGATCGATCGGTTGTGGATGTCTCCGGAGTGTATAAACAAATATATGAACTTTCCTGAAAAACCAAAACATAAAATAGCTTTTTTTATAGGATCCGCCTGCGGGCTGGGGTTGTCCCCCGTTCTTCCCGGAACCTGCGGAGCGCTGTTGGGGGTCATCCTTCATGCCGCCGTTGTTCTGGTGCTGCCCGCCTCACTGAAGATGCCGGCGCTCCTGACGACGTTCGCCGCGGTCTGCGTGGCCAATCATCTCCTGACGCCATGGGCCGAGGCCCACTGGGGCGTCAAGGATCCTCCCCACTTCGTTCTGGACGAGGTGGCGGGCTACCTGCTGATCCCGATCCTGTTCCGGGAGGGAAATTTGTGGCCTGTCGCCGCCTGGGGGTTCGTTTTGTTCCGGATCCTCGATATCTTCAAGCTCCTGCCGCCGGCTCGCCTGATCGATGAACGGCTCGGCGGTCCGTGGGGAGTGCTCCTGGACGATCTGGTGAGCGCCGGATATGCCGCCTGGATCATGTCGATCGTCTACTGGATCTCACCCGAAGCGTTCGTGTGATCCCCGTGACCATCCACCGTCTTGATCCGCCGCGCGGTGATGCGTCCGCCGGTATCCAGACCCTTGATCGATCGAATTTTGGATGACGATCGGCCGATTTTTCGAAAAACCAACCTAACGAGGTCAACATGTTCAGTTACAAGGGACTCAGCGAAAGGGAGGTTGACGCCTCCCGCCGAGAACACGGCTCCAACCGGATCAGCCCCCAGGAGGTCGAGACCTTCTGGGACAAGTTGAAGGACAACTTCAAGGATCCCATGATCATCATCCTGGTGGTGGCGCTGGCCGTCGTTACCGTCCTGGCCGTCATCGGATTCGCCGAATGGTACGAGGGCGTGGCCATCGCCGCGGCCGTGGCCCTGGCGACGTTTGTCGCCACGGCGTCGGAATTCAAGAACGAACAGACCTTCCAGAAGCTTCAGGAGGAGGCCTCCAAGATCCTGATCAACGTCTTCCGGGGCGGCGCCCTCAGGATTGTCGGCATCGACGATATCGTCGCGGGGGACGTGGTGTTGCTCCAGCCCGGCGACAAGATCCCGGCGGACGGCCGGATCGTTCAAGGGAAGGTCAAGGTCAACCAGGCGGCCCTGACCGGGGAACCGGCGCCCGTGACCAAGAAGCCCGGCGAGGCCGACCTCTCGGATCTGGGCAACCCCCATTCGGTCTACCGGGGCACCATCGTGGAGGACGGCGAGGCCGTCATGAGCGTTCTGAAGGTCGGAGACCGGACGCAGCTGGGGCGGCTTTCGGAAGGGCTTCAAGCGGATAACCGGCAAGGCCCGCTCAGGGTGAAGCTCGCCAGGCTGGCCGACGATATCGCCCGATTCGGTTACATCGGCGCCACGTTCATCGGCGCGGCCTTCATGTTCAAGTCGATCTATCTCGACAACGGGGGTGACGCCGCGGCAATGCTGGCCTATGTCTCCAACTGGCAGCTGCTGCTCCTCGACATCGTGACAGCCCTCATCCTCGCGGTCATCATCATCGTCGTCGCCGTGCCCGAGGGGCTGCCCATGATGATCGCCATTGTTCTGGCCCAGAACATGCGCAAGCTGCTCAGGTCGAACGTTCTCGTCCGCCAGTTGGTGGGGGTCGAGACCTCGGGGAGCCTGAACCTGTTGTTTGCCGACAAGACCGGAACCATCACCCAGGGCAAGCTCGACGCCGCGGGGTTCATGGCCGTCGAGGGCGGCGGAGACGATGTCAGGGTCGTTGAATACGATCGGTTCGAGGCGATACCCGATGCCCTGGCCCGGCTTCTGGATCTGTCGCTTCGCGAGAACACGTCATGCGTCGTGAACTGCGAGGCCGACAAAGCGGAGGAACGGATCATCGGCGGCAACATCACGGAACGGGCCCTTCTCAGGTTTATCCATGCGGATGTGAGCGCGTGTGTCGAACCCGCGGCGGAGAATATGTTTCAGGTGCTCTTCAATTCCGCCCGGAAGTTTTCCGCGGCCGGCATCAAAACCCTTGACGGAGAAGAGATGACCTTGATCAAGGGTGCGCCGGAACGGATCCTGGCGCGCGCCGCCTATCACTATGCCCCGGACGGTGTGCGGGTTCCGATTTCCGAGGCCGAAAAGGCTGTTCTCAACGAGGCCATCGACCGGAAGGCCGATGCCGGATTCCGCCTGATCGCCGTCGCCGTTCGGGACGGCATCTCCGCGGAGGACCTGTCAGACAATATGAAAGATCTGCCGGAAGGCATGACGCTCCTGGGATTTGCGCTGATCCGGGACGAACTCCGTCCCGAGTCGCGGCCGGCCATCAAGACCCTCCAGGGCGCGGGGATCCATGTGGTCATGCTGACGGGGGACCGCAGCGGAACGGCCAAGGCCATTGCCCGGGAGGCGGGGCTCCTGAACGGCGAACACAAGAAGGCCATCCGATCGGCGGACATGGCCGGTATGTCGGATGACGAGCTTCGGGCCCTCCTGCCCGACCTGAACGTGGTGTCGCGGTGCCTGCCCCAGGATAAGATGCGTCTGGTCAAGGTGGCCCAGGAAGCCGGCCTGGTGGTGGGGATGACCGGCGACGGGGTCAACGACAGCCCGGCCCTCTCCAAGGCCGACATCGGATTCGGGCTCGGCAGCGGGACGGAGGTGGCCAAGGAGGCGTCGGATATCGTCGTCCTGGACGACAACATCCAGTCCATCACCAGCGCGGTCCACTACGGTCGGACCATCTATCGGTCGATCCAGAAATTCATCACCTTCCAGCTGACCGTCAACGTCAGCGCCATCGCCATCGCCTTCATCGGGCCGTTCATGGGGTTCAAGCTGCCCCTCACCATGATCCAGCTCCTGTGGATCAACCTGATCATGGACACCCTGGCCGCGCTGGCCTTTTCCGGAGAGCCCCCCTTGGCCAAACACATGGCCGAGAAGCCCAAGCGGCGGGATGAGAACCTCATCACCCCCGCCATGTGGTCGTCCATCCTCACCAACGGTTTTCTGATTACCGTGATCTCCGTCGTCTTTCTCACGGTGCCCGCCGTCCGGGGGATCTTCCACAGCGAGGCGGCGTTCATGACGGCCTTTTTCGGCGTATTTGTCTTTCTGAACAACTTCAATAAATTCAATGTCAGGGTCGAGGCATTCAATCTTTTTGGACATATTTTGGAAAATCGTGGGTTTTTGAGGATTGTCGGGATCATTTTCCTGATTCAGGTGATCGTGACCTATTTCGGCGGCGAGATCTTCCGAACGGTGCCCCTGCTGCCGGTGGAGTGGCTCTATGTCGTCGCCTTTTCCATCGTTATCATTCCCCTCGACCTTGTCCGAAAATATGTGCTCTGGATGCTTGTCCGATGAAAAAAAGCAAGGAAAAAGTCGGTAGAAACGACCCCTGCCCCTGCGGCAGCGGCCTCAAATACAAACGATGCTGTCTCAGAAAGCGGAAATCCGATCCCGACGACCTGAGGGAGCAGTACTGGAAACGATACAAGATCCGCCTCAAGGGGCCCGAGGACATTGCGGCCATCGAGAGGGCCGGACGGCTGGTCATCGAAACCCTCGACCAGGTGGCGCAGGTCATCCGCCCGGGCATGGAAACCGAGGAGATCAACACCCTGGTCCACGAGTTCACTCTGCAACACGGGGCTCGTCCGGCGCCGCTTCATTACCGGGGATTTCCCAAGAGCGTCTGCGTCTCCGTCAACGAAGTGATCTGTCACGGCATCCCCGGGAAGCGGGTGCTTCATGACGGCGATATCGTCAATATCGACGTGACCTCGATCCTGGACGGCTATTATGCCGACGCCAACAAGACCTATTTCGTGGGCACGCCGGGGGAGGATGCCCGGAAGATCGTCCGGGTGGCCCGGGAGTGCCTTTTCAGAGGCATCGCCAAGGTGGCCCCCGGAAACACCCTGGGGGATATCGGCTGGGCGATCCAGGAATACGCCGAAGGCGAGGGGTGTTCCGTCGTGCGGGAGTTCGTCGGCCACGGTGTCGGGTTCGATTTCCACGAGGCGCCCCAGATCCCCCATTACGGCCGGCCGGGCGAAGGCGTCGCGCTGGTGCCGGGCATGGTGTTCACCATCGAGCCCATGATCAATCTGGGCGGCAGGGAGCTTCGGGTCCTTTCCGATCAATGGACGGCCGTGACCCGGGACGGCTCCCTTTCGGCGCAGTTCGAACAGACGGTTCTGGTCACCGAGGAGGGCGTTCGCAGCCTCACCCCCTACGGTCCGGATTCAGACTCAACCCCATAAGGAGAAAAACATGGCATCTTCCGTTGACGAGCAGGTGTTGCGGGCGGCCAAGGAGATCGTCGTCAAATTCATTGAAACAGGCCGTGTCTCTCCCACCTCGTTTTCCGAGGTGTTCAATGCGGTCTATACCACGGTATATAAGGCGGTCCATGCGCCGCGGGAAACCGCCGGCGACACTCCGGACCCCGCGGCATAGGAAGCGCGGGCACGGGCGTGGCCGATTTCAGGATCCACATCACCGCGGCCTGCGCGGTCAGCGGCCTTGCGGCGACCTGCCTCCTGGCGGCGGGCGCGGCGAGGCCGGACCAGGTGCTGCTCTATTTCGTTCTGGGGAGCGTCGGGGGCGTCCTGCCGGATATCGACGCCGACAACTCCGTACCCCTCAAGCTCACCTTCGACATTCTCTCCTTTGTCATCGCTTTTGTCGTCATGTTCAGCCAGCCCTGGGGGGATTCGGTCATCGAGCTGGCGCTCATCTGGGGGGCCGCCTTTCTGGCGGTCAAGTATCTCGTCTTTTCCTTCTTCATCCGGATGACCGTCCACCGGGGCGTTATCCATTCCATCCCGGCCGGCGTCACCTTCGGTCTCACGGCCGTGATTCTCCTGGACCAGGTGCGGGGCATCTCCGCCGGGTATGCCTGGATGGGCGGCTTTTTCCTGTTCCTGGGATACCTCGTCCACCTGTTTCTGGATGAACTCTACAGCGTCGACTTTTCCGGGATGCGCCTGTCGGGGTCCTTCGGCACCGCCCTCAAGCTCTTGAGCTTCAAGGACATGATCGCCACCCTTATCCTCTATGCCGCCATGATCCTGCTTTTTTTCCTGGCCCCGCCTCCCGGGGGATTTTTGAGGGTCCTCCTCGACAAATCGACCTATGCCGGCATCCGGTTTCTGCCCTGAAAGGGTGTGACAGTCAGCCCCGGCATCCTTCACGATGTGAACTGAGTTCCCACCGAAAGGTCCGCGACCGCCGCCGCGATCTTGTCCACGGCGGTGATGACGGCCCGTCGGCCCCCGGCTTTGATGAACGCCGCGGCCGCCGCTATCTTGGGGCCCATGGACCCCTCGGGGAAGTGGCCCTCCGCCATGTAGCGCGCCGCCGCCGCCGCCGTCAGGCGGTTCAGAAGCCGGGCCTTGTCCGTCCCGAAATGGATTGCGGCGCCGTCAACGTCCGTGGCGATCATGAAGATGTCGGCCCCTGCCTCCAGGGCCAGCCGGACGCTGGCCAGGTCCTTGTCGATCACCGCGTCCACACCGCTGAAGGCCCGGCCTTCCCGAATGACGGGAATCCCGCCGCCCCCGCAGCAGATGACGATGAAGTCCATGTCGACGAGGCGCTTGATCTCGCGCCGCTCGACGATGGTGACCGGTTTGGGGGATGCCACCACGCGGCGGAACCCCTTGGGGGTTTCAACGGTGGGGTAGGGCAGGGTCCGGGCTTTTTCCCTGGTAAACGCGGGGCCGATGGGTTTGGTGGGCGCCGTGAAGGCCGGATCGTTCTTGTCCACCACCACGTAAGTGATCAGGCTCACCAGGGGCCGCTCGTCGACCCCCAGGGCCATGAGGGCCTTGTCGAGGGACGATTCGATCATATAGCCGATCTGACCCTCGGTCTGGGCCACCAGGATTTCCAGGGGCAACTTGGGAACGGCGTCACAGCATTCCTGTTGGAGCAGGAGGTTGCCGACCTGGGGACCGTTGCCGTGGGTGATGATGATGCGGTATTGCAGGGAGAGGTGGGCGATCTGCTCGATGGGGACCCGCAGGTTCTCGAACTGCTCGGCGATGGTGCCCTCCTGGCCTTTTTTGATCAGGGCGTTGCCGCCGAGGGCGACAAGAAGGATCGGTTTGTCGGGGACAAGGTCCATGACGCCTCCTTTGGGTGACGCCGCCGGGTCCCCGCGGATCCTGGGGGGGGAGGCGTTTTTCCTCGCAGGATCAGGCGGAGAGTCGCTTGGCGATGAGCTCCGCCAGGGTGGGCCGGCTGCTGTCCCGATAGGTGTACCGGATGCGCTGGACAGGGTGCCGGACGGTGATGAGCCGGGCCAGGTCGATGGGGGTGGCTGCCAGGACGATGTCGCAGGGTGTCCGGTTGATGGTGGCCTCCAGGTCCCGGATCTGATCGGGGCCGTAACCCATGGCCGGCAGGAGCCGGTCGATACCGGGATAGTCCGCGAAGGTCCTGATCAGGGAGCCTTCGAGATAGGGCCGGGGGTCGACCCGCTCCGCCGCGCCGAAGCGCCGGGCCGCGATGACGCCCGCGCCGAAGGTCATCTCCCCGTGGGTCAGGGTGGGGCCGTCTTCCACCACCAGGACCCGTTTGCCCCGAATGGCCGCAGGGTCCTCGGGAATGATTGCCGATTCGGCCAGGACGATCTCGGCGGACGGGTTATGACTCTGGATGGTCCGGCGTACCTGTTCCACCTTTTGGGGATCCGCGCTGTCCACCTTGTTGATGACGGCGATGTCGGCCATGAGCATGTTGGTTTCACCGGGGTGATAGGCGGTTTCGTGCCCGGCCCGGTGGGGGTCGAAGACCACGATATGGATGTCGGGTTTGTAGAAGGGGGTGTCGTTGTTGCCGCCGTCCCAGACGATGACGTCGGCTTCCGTTTCCGCGGCGCGGAGGATCTTCTCGTAATCGACGCCGGCATAGACGGGGATGCCCATGTCGAGCACCGGCTCGTACTCCTCCCGCTCCTCTATGGTGCAGTGGTGCCGGTCCATATCCGCGTGGACCGCGAAGCGCTGGATCACCTGATCGGTGAGGTCCCCGTAGGGCATGGGATGACGGACGGAGACCGCCCGCCTCTCCATCTCCTTGAGGGTCCGGAGCACCTCCCGGCTGGTCTGGGATTTGCCGCACCCGGTCCGGACGGCACAGACGGAGATGACGGTCCGGATGGACGAGAGCATGGTGTAGGAGGCGCCGATGATGATGAAATCCGCACCGGCGGCGGTGACCATGGCAGCCTTGTGCATGACCTCGGTGTGGGGGACGTCGCTGTAGGAGAAGGCCACGAGGTCGACCCGGTGCTCCCGGATGAGGCGGGCCAGATCCCGGTCGGGATGGATGGGGATGCCCTTGGGGTAGTCCTCCCCCGCCAGGACCGCCGGATAACGCCGACCGTCGATGTTGGGGATCTGGGTGGCGGTGAAGCCGACGACGCGGTAGCGGCGGTTGCCCCTGAAGTAGACGTTGAAGTTGTGGAAATCGCGCCCGGCGGCGCCCATGATAATGACGTTTTCCACCATTGTTGCGCGCTCCTTTCCGGCGCACCCCCGGGAGGGGCGCTTCAGTCGGCCGTCAACAGCAGATAGAGCAGGGCCATGCGGATGTAAAGGCCGTTCTGGGCCTGCTCGAAGTAGTGGGCCCGGGGGTCGTCGTCCACGGCTGGAGGAATCTCGTCGAGCCGGGGCAGCGGGTGCATGATGATGGCGTCCGGTTTCATCCGACGGACCTTTTCGGGCGTGAGGACGTATTTTCCGACGGCGTCGTCGTAGTCCTCCGGGATGATGAAGCGCTCCCTCTGGATCCGGGTCATGTAAACGCAGTCGACCAGGGGCAGCACGTTGTCGAGGTCGGTGTCCTCCGTCCACGGAATCCCCTCCTTGTCCAGGTAGCTCTTGATGTCCGATGCCATCCGGCAGACCGGGGGTGACACGAAAACGAGCCGGATTCCCGAATATTTGGTCAGGAGATAGGAGAGGGAACGGACGGTGCGCCCGTATTTCAGATCGCCGACCATGGCGACCTTGAGGTTGTTGATCTCGGAAAAATGATCCTTGATGGTATAGAGGTCGAGGAGCGCCTGGGTCGGGTGCTGGCCGGCGCCGTCCCCGGCGTTGATGACGGGCACCGTGGAGACCCGGGCGGCTTTCTCGGCGCTCCCGGCCTCGTGGTGTCGCATGACGATGATGTCGGCGTATCCGTTCATGATGCGGGTCGAGTCGTAGAGGCTCTCCCCCTTGGCGGCACTGGAAAACTCCCGGGCGTTTTCCGTGGTGATGAGGTTGCCCCCCAGACGCATCATGGCGGCCTCGAAAGAGAACCGGGTCCGGGTCGAGGGCTCGTAGAAGAGCGAGGCCATGATCTTGTTGGCCAGAGATCGTCCATAGCGCCGGCCGCCTTCGGCCATGTCGCGCTTCATGTCGTCCGCCGTCTCAAAGACCGTGTCCAGCAGCCGGCGATCGAATTGCTGGGCTTCATACACATGCTTCAGGGGAAACGCGCCCATGGGGCCCTCCTGTCGTCTCGATTCCTGTTGAAGATTACGGGGCGGTCTTTCCCGGAGATCATGCCCCCAGGGTGGCGACCATAACCGCCTTGATGGTGTGGACCCGGTTTTCCGCCTGATCGAACACGACGGATGCCCGGGATTCGAAGACGTCATCGGTAACCTCCATGGCCGGGATGCCGAATTTCCGGTACATGGCCTCTCCCACGGCGGTCTCCCGGTTGTGGAACGCCGGAAGACAGTGCAGAAACCGGGTGTCGGGATTTCCGGTCATCGCCATGACGTCGGCGTTGACCTGATAGGGCTTCAAGAGGTCGACCCGCTCCTGCCAGACCTCGTCCGGCTCACCCATGGAGACCCATACGTCGGTGTAGAGAAAGTCGCACCCCCGGACCCCCGCCTCGACCTGGTCGGTAATCGTGATGCGGGCGCCGGTCTCGGCGGCGATATCCCGTGCCTTTTTCACCAGCGCCGGGCTTGGCTGGAGAGAGCGGGGGGCGACGGCCCGGAAATCGATGCCCATCTTGGCGGCCCCCACCAGAAGGGAGTTGCCCATGTTGTTCCGGGCGTCCCCCAGGTAGGCCAGGGCCATCCGCCGGAGGGGGGTGTCGCAGTGCTCCGTCATGGTCATCAGGTCGGCCAGCACCTGGGTCGGGTGAAATTCATCGGTCAGGCCGTTCCATACCGGCACCCCCGCGTATCGGGCCAGGGTTTCCAACGCCTCCTGGGCGAAGCCGCGGTACTCGATGCCGTCATACATCCGTCCCAAAACCCGGGCGGTGTCTTTCATGGACTCCTTGTTGCCCATCTGGGAGCCGGAAGGTCCCAGGTAGGTTACGCGGGCGCCCTGGTCGTAGGCGGCGGTTTCAAAGGCGCATCGGGTCCGGGTGGAGTCCTTTTCGAAGATCAGGACGATATTCCTGCCCTTGAGCCGCGGCTGTTCCATGCCGGCGTATTTGGCGCGCTTGAGGTCCGCCGCGAGGCGGAGCAGAAAATGGATCTCCTCGGGGGTAAAATCCAGCAGTGTCAGAAAATGCCTGTTTCTCAGGTTGAATGCCATCGCTCGCCTCCCTGTATCGGATGCGGGGTTGTCGTCGATCCGTCTCAGCAGGATGTATCCCATCATACGGTTGCGGGGCGGTGATTATTGGATCATCGTATTCAATGCTCACGGTATTCAATGCTTACGCCCGCGAATGACGCCATGAGGGCGCCCGATCCGTGGAAAGGTCGCCCTTCGATGGTGTATCGGATGGCGAGGAATAATTCAATAGCTATTCGCCCTGCGGATCTTCCCCTTCGATGACGGATCGGATGACGTCGAGCGCCCAGTCGACGGTCTCGCGGGTGATCACCAGCGGCGGCGCGAACCGGATGGTGTGTTCGTGGGTCTCCTTGCAGAGGATGCCTTTTTCCTTGAGACGCTGGCAGTAGGGCCGGGCGCCGCCCATTCCGGGATGAAGTTCCAGGCCGATCATGAGCCCCTTGCCCCGGATCTCCTTGACGGCGGGCGTTCGGATCTGGTTCAGCCCCTTCAGGAAGTATGCCCCCATCCGGGCGGCGTTCTCGATCATCCCTTCTTCGACGAGGACCTTGAGGGCCGCCCGCGCCACGGCGCAGGCCAGGGGATTGCCCCCAAAGGTGCTGCCGTGCTCCCCGGGCTGGAGAACCCCCAGGACCTCGGTGTTGGAGAGGACCGCCGATATCGGATAGAACCCGCCGGAGAGGGCCTTTCCCACGAGGGTCAGATCGGCCTCGATGCCCTCGTGCTCTTCGGCCAGGAGCTTTCCCGTGCGGCCCAGGCCGGTCTGGATTTCATCGAGGATCAGGACGATGTTGTGGTCCCGGCAGAGGGACCTGGCCGTCCTCAGGTATCCGGCAGGAGGAAGGATCACCCCGGCTTCGCCCTGGATCGGCTCCACCAGAAACCCCACCGTGTTCGGGGTCACGGCCGCCGAAAGCGCGTCGGCGTCCCCGAACGGCACGATCCGGAACCCCGGCGTGAGGGGGCCGAATCCGTCCCGGGAAGCGTCGTCGGTGCTGAAGCTGATGATGGTGATGGTCCTGCCGTGAAAATTGTTGCGGCAGACGATGATCTCCGCCTGGTCCTCCGGGACCCCCTTGACCCGGTACCCCCACTTCCGGACGGTTTTGATGGCGGTTTCCACTGCTTCCGCACCGCTGTTCATGGGCAGCACCTTGTGGCTGCGGGTCAGGTCGCAGATCTCTTCGTAGAAGCGTCCCAGCTGGTCGTTTCGGAAGGCCCTCGAGGTCAGCGTCAGGCGGGCGGCCTGTTCGACCATGGCCTTGAAGATCCTCGGGTGGCAGTGGCCCTGATTGACCGCCGAATAGGCGGAGAGGCAGTCCAGGTATTTGCGGCCCGCCACATCCCAGACCCAGACCCCCTCCCCCCGCGCCAGCACCACGTCCAGGGGATGGTAATTATGGGCCCCCAGCCGTTCTTCCAGCGCGATGAACGCATCTGCCTTCACAGCGATCATTCCTCCCAGTGGATGCAGCTTACCGGGCAGGTTTCCATGGCTTCTTCCACGCAGGCTTCATCATAGCTGTCGGCGGATATGACCACGGCCTTTTCCTGACCTTCGTCAAATTCGAAAACCTCCGGACACAGCTCCACGCAGCTTTCGCAGCCGATGCACTCTTCCGTATCGATAACGACTCTTTTTCCCATAAGTGACACTCCTTGTCTTTAAGGTTATAGGTAACGCCGAACCGCGGTCCCACAGAGGGTTGGACGGCGCGCCTATTCGCTGCGGATCATGATCAGCAGCATCTTGAACTGCTTCTCGGCATGAAGCGCGTGGGGCACATTGGCCGGCATGATCAAGGATTCACCGGCGGTGATGGCGAACTTCTTGCCGCCGACGGTGATGTCGGCCTCGCCGTCGAGGATATGGACGACCGCGTCGAAGGGGGCGGTGTGCTCGCTGAGTCCCTGTCCCGCGTCAAAGGAAAACAGGGTGATGTTGCCGGCCTTTTTCTTGAGCAGGGTCTTGCTCACCACCGAGCCGATGGCATAGGCCACGCTGTTTTGGAGATTGAAGGGCACACCCTTGGGGGGTGACTGTTGCTCATTCATATCGGTTTCCTTCATGGGTTGACCGCATCGACGCCGACGGCGGTCGGGTTTCCGGTGAAACGGCGCCGCGCTCCGGCGCGGGGATCCTCCCTATTTGTTCCACGAGAACATCCACGAGCCGAAAACGAGGAAAATCAAGGTCATGGCTGCAAGGATACCCAACTCCGGCCAGACGTCTGCCAGACCGGCGCCGTCGTTCATGATGCCGCGGACGGCCCGCAGCATGTGGGTGAGGGGGAAGATGTCCGCCGCCAGTTTCAGCCATCGGGGCGCCCCCTCCAGGGAGAACCAGACCTCCGAGAGAAACATCATGGGCCATCCGATAAAGTTGACGACGCCGCTGGCGAATTCCTCGCTGCTCCCTCTTGCGGCGACGACCAGCCCCAATGCGCAGAGGCTGAGCCCGCCGAGCACGAACGTGATACAGATATCAATATAAGATCCCTGGACGTTGAAGTCAAAGAAGAGGTCGCATCCGACCCACATGATCACCCCGGTGAAGATCAGGAGGAAGATCCTGGAGAGCATCTGGGCCGTCAGGTACTCGAAGGCTGTCAAGGGTGTCGCCTTCAGGCGTTTGAGGACCCCGGTTTTCCGGTAGCGCACGATGACGAAGCCGACCCCCCAGAGGGCGCTGAACATCATGTTCATGGCCAGGATTCCTGGAAAGAGCCAGTCGATGTACCGGATCGGGGTGCCCTCGACCGCCTGTTTTTCCCCCGGCCACCGGCACTCGGGCGGCGCCAGGGCAGCCAGAAGGAGCTGCTCCGCCACGTGCCCCCGCGGCCCGTCGGTCACCCAGTATTGCAGGCCCGAGGCGCCCACCGCCATCAAAAGGTCGATCTTGTGATGCCTTAGGGTTTCGATGCCGTCGGCAAGGGTCTCAACCCCCACGAAACGGAGCATGCGGGCGGTTTTGAGGGCCTCGGGCAGAGGGGTGTTTTCGAGGGCGACCGTTTCTCCCGGATGGGGGAACAGGCCGATCTTGTAGTCGTTGCGGAGGTCGCTGCCGAAAATGAGCCCGAACCCCGCCACGATCAGAAACGGAAAAAGAAAATTCCACCCGAAGGAGGCGCGGTCCCTGAAGAATTCGGCGTTTCGGGCCTTGAACATTACCCAGATGCGCTTGAGGCTCATGGTCAGTCCCTCAGATTCCGACCCGTCAGCTTGAGGAAGACGTCCTCCAGGTTGGGGGAATGGATTATGACGTCGTTGAGGTCGACCGCCCGGGCCATCAGCGTCTTGAGGCAGGCGTTGATGTCCTCGGTTTCGACGACGATGGTATCGCCCGCGGCCCGCCATTGAACACCGAGGCGGTCCGGAGGGCAGGGGAGGCCGCTTCTGGGCAGCACCACCGTGGTGCCCCGGCAGTGGCGCCGGATCAGTTCGTCGGGGGATCCCTGGGCGATGATCCGGCCGTGATCCATGATGGCAACCTCGTCGCAGAGGTGCTGGGCTTCCTCCATGTAGTGGGTGGTCAGAACGACGGTTTTACCCCGCCCCTTGATGTCGAGAACGATGTCCCAGAGATTCCGCCGGGCCTGAGGATCCAGTCCCGTGGACGGTTCGTCGAGGAAAACCAGCTCCGGGTCGTTGACCAGGGCGAGGGCCAGCAGCATCCGCTGTTTCTGGCCGCCGGATATCCGGTCGGCGTATTGCTCGAGGATTTCCTCGAGCCGGCAGAGGGCCGAAAGCTTTTCGATGCCGGAACGGATGTTGTAGAAGGCCTGGAAGGTGGCGAGCATTTCGCGTACCGTCAGGAAGTCGAGAAGCGTCGTGTGCTGGAACTGGATGCCGATCTGCATCTTGAACGTCGACGATCGGGGTCGGCCCCGATAGAGGATCTCGCCGGCTGTTTCGGGAAGGATGTCCTCGATCACCTCGATGGTGGTGGTTTTCCCGGCACCGTTGGGCCCCAGGAGTCCGAAGCAGATTCCCGGCCGAATGGCGAAACCGACCCCGTCGACGGCCCGGGTGTCGCCGTAGGCCTTGACGAGCCCCCGGACCTCGAGGATGGCGTTCATGGCGGATGAGGGCGTCATCGCGGGCAGCTACCTCGGGGAGGGGAGTGCCTCGGCAAAGGCCCGGCCGGTGCGGTAGGCCTCTTCCAGGTACTCGGGGTGTTTCAGGACGTCCCCTTCGAAGTCGAGACCTCGGTAGAGCAGCGACCGCCAAAGGTCCATGTCCAGGACGTCGAAAAAGTAGCGCACCGTCAGGAGGGCACCCTCGAAGAGCCTTTTCCCCCGGGTGGCCCCCACGGCGATGAAGAGCCCCTTGCGGGTGGGCGGCCGTTTTCCGAACTGGGCCTTGTCGATCCAGTATTTCTTGACCCAGCAGGACTGGCAGCGGTCCATGAGAATCTTGGTGTGGGCGCTCACGGTGTAGAAAAAGATCGGGGAGGCGATCATCATGCCCTCGGCGGAGAGCATGTCGTCATGAACCATCTGAAAGTCATCCTGGATGGCGCATCGGCCGCTCTCCTTGCATTTATAGATTTCAAGGCAGGGCGACATCTTGAGGTCCCGCAGCACGAATTCCCGGACGTCGGTGCCGGTGTCCCGGGCGCCCCTGACGGCCGCTTTCAGCAGGGTCGCGGTGTTTCCGTTTCGTCTCGGGCTGCCGTAAACGGCGACAATCTTGGGCATGGTTCGATTCCTTAACGGCGGGGCTGGTGACGGGGCCCCACTTCAGGGTTTGGGCATCAGGGTGCGATAGGCCTCTTGGATCTCCTTGAACCGCTTTTCGGCCGTTTTCTGAAAATCATCCCCCAGGTGGGCGAATTTATCAGGGTGGTATTTGCCGGCCAACTCCCGGTAGGCCTTCTTGACAGCTTCGGGCGAGGCTCCCCGCTCGATGCCCAGCACCTTGTAGGGATCCTTTGGTGTGTCCTCGGTCGGCGGTCTCCGATCGGCCCGGCGCCCGCCGTCGTGAGCGCCCCTGGCGGTGCTCGAATGATCTCGACGGGGGTCGGCATGTTCTGAAAAGGGCTTCTCCGCCGAGCCGGGGCGCAGGAAAAAATACCAGAAGAGGAGACCCCACAAGGCCGCATCGTCCAGAAATCCCACAAACGGTATGTCGGGGAGGATATCGGCGGGCCACAGGGTGTAGATCAGAGCGATGATGATGCTGATGAGTTTCATGGGGCGATAACGGCTGCGAAGTCGCGTTGGAGGGTCTCGTAGAGCAGCCTGCCGACGGCGAGGCCCATATCGATGAACCGCGGGCCGTAGTCCTTTCCCGTTTCGGTGCGAAAGGTCTTCTTGATGTCGGCGATCCTGGCCATGCCCTGGGGATATCGGCCGATGAAATCCTGAAGCGGTACCCGCAGGTAGGATACCATGGTCCAGACGGTATCGGTAAAATTGTCGTACCCCCATCGGAACTTGTCGGCGTCGTAAAGACAGTCCGAAATCATCCGCCCTTTCAGGCCTGTGATGGGGATGTGTCTCTTGAAGGCTTCGTGGTTCAGGATGGCGCCGCAGACGGCGCCGATGTCCGACGGCGTGAACAGTGCGCTGTTTACCAACAGCTTTTGGGCATGTTCAGATCCCGCCAGGGCATGATCGGCCGCCTTCCGGCGGACATCGTGAAGCAACCCCGCCGTCTGGGCCAGCCGAAGCCGCTTTCGGATGCACCGGAGCGGCAGGCCGGCGCGTCGGCTCTCGATGATCGCGAGGGTCCCGGCATCCAGGCTCACCTTGTCGGCGTGGAGAAGGCCGTGCCCCAAATCGTCCTCCAACTCCCGGACGGCGATGCGCCGCATGGCCCGCACAATTGGATCCAGTTCGAAAAAACGTTGGGAAAAGGCAAACTCCATGGAGAAATCGACGTAAAACTCCGGGATGGGAAATCGGGCTGCGATCCGCCGGGCGCAACGACGAATATCGGCGTAGGGTACGCCTATATCTTCCAAGGGGCGCAATGTCACTTCGGTCTGAACAGCGGCGGGGCGGCGATGCCGCCCCGCCGGGATCGAGACGTTCTCAATCGGATAACGGAAAGCGATTATGCCTTGTCGAGGGAGAGAAGATCGGTGCAAACCTTCCATTTGCCGTCCTCTCTGACAAGGTCAAAAGTGACGTCCACCGGATGGATGTCTCCCTTGGAGAAGAAGCTCCTCAGGCCGGACTTGCGTTCGGCGGTCAGGCGGACCCTGGCTTTATCGAAGGATTCCTCGAGGATCTCGGTCTCCACATGATAGAGATTGTTCTTGACATACATGCCCAGGTGGTATCCCCGGGCCGCGGCCTTTTGGGCGGCGTCGTAGATATACTGGTTGACGACGTTGACCTCGTCGACCACCAGGCTGCCTTCACAGAGTCGCTCCGCCAGCCCCGCCTTGTCGAATCCGTAGTAGGCTTCCGCAAATGCCACGGCCGCCTTGTTCGGCGTTTCCTGCATGGCCGCGAAAACGAATAACACCTGGACCAGGATGCCCAACAGGATGACCAACGTCAAGGGTATGATCTTGGGTATGCCTTTGCTCCTCTGCGCCATCTCTACCTTCTCCTTTCAAAACAGGAATCCATCAATCCTTCATCTGGCTTTATCCGGAAAAATCGTTTTCCGATACCACGGCGGAGAAAAATATACAAGCGCAACTTTCGGCTTGCGCGGTGATGCCGGGGCGCGGGTAAGTCCCCTAAGGATGTATGGCCCCGCGAAGCCCGGAAAGGCTTTTTGCGAACGCATCACGCCGGCACCACCTGAATTTCTATTCCTTAAATTAGCGAAACATCTTAATAAATTAGCGAAACTTATTGTATTGTTTAGTCAGGCCTCAGAAGCGGCGGCCCGGTTATGGCTTGACGTCTATGACACCCTTATCAATCAAGATTTCCATAACCCACCGGGTCGCGTTGCCGACAATGCCCGCGCATTTTTTAGGGTCGGTGTGAGCACCCGCCTCCTCAAATTTTTTAAACTCATCCGGGTCCTCAATGTAATAAACACGGCCAAAACGTTTTTGCATGATACCCGCGCAAGTAATCGTGCCATACTCATTCACATATTTGTTGAAAAACTCTCTTGCGACTGCCTGAGCCGTAAAGAGCGGGTCGATATTCTCTTGAAGGACCTCTGTAGACGACATTTTTTCAAAAGGACGGCCAAAGAAATAATCCAACACCATTGTTCCGCCGATCAATCCTCCGCAACTTCCCACCAATTGAAATGCATTGCCGGCGCAAAGGGACGTCGCTGATTTTACCACGGCCTCATCGATCCCGACAATTTCATGAATCGCCGCCGTGGTGCACTGGGAACAGCTATATGAGTTTATTTCATACTTGGAACCGAGTTCATGGGCTTTGTCCAATAGTTGTTCACGCGATAGACCTTGATACTTTTCCTTTACCTTCATGTTGAAGACCTCCTTGGTGGGTTCAAAGATGTTTCGCTAAGGAATAAAAATTTAACCGGAGCCTGCTGAACGCATCAGGTCGGGTTCCGAACCTCAAATGGCCATCCGACGATACCGCCCTCGATGAACCGGACCCGGTTGAAACCCGCGGCGTTGAGAATTAACTGCGCCTCATACCCCCGCATGCTCACCTTGCAGAAGGCGAGGATGTCCCGATCCCGGGGCAGCTCGGAAAGCTTCTCCCTGAGAGCCCCCAGGGGGATGTGGACGACATCGTAGGGCAGCTGCACGGCCGCGAACTCCTGGGGCGTGCGGACGTCGAGGAGCAGGGCGTCGTCCTGATCGATGATCGCCTTGGCCGCGAAGGCCGAGATCCCCTTGGCCAGGCCGTCCAGCTTGTTGGTGAGAACGTGGGCGCAGGTGGCCAGGGGGTCGATGGGCGGGCTATAGGGGGGAGCGTAGCCGAAATCGACGTCGCTCACGTCGTCGAGGGTACCGCCCAGAAGAATGACGGCGGCCGCGGCATCGATCCGCTTTGCCCCGTTGCCCATGCCGGCCACCTGGACCCCCAGCAGTTTACGATCCCGTTTGGAGGCGATCATCTTGATGATGAAGGGGCCGCTGCCGGGCATGTAATGGGGCATGTCCGGGCCCGACCAGGTGGTGGTTTCGATCTCCAGGTTCAGGTTGCGGGCCTGCTGCTCGCCGAGACCCGTCCGCCCTATGGTGAAATCGAAGGCGCGGACGATGCCGGAGCAGGTAATGCCGGAAAAAGGTGTGGCTTTTCCGGCGATGTGGTTGGCGATGATCCGGCCGTGCTTGTTGGCCGTGGAGCCCAGGGCCACGAACAGGTGGCTCCCGGCGATCTTTCCGGCATACCGGTTGACCACGCAGTCGCCTCCCGCGTAAATATTCGGATCGCTGGTCTGGCAGTATTCGTTGATGATGATGCCGCCCCGGGCCATGCAGTCGAGATCGGCGGCCCGGGCCAGGCGGTCGTTGGGGCGGGTGCCCACGGCGATGACCACGAGATCGGCGTCGATCTTCTGCCGGTCGGTCCTGACGGCGGCGGCCCGGGTGTCTCCCTCGATGGCCGTGACCCGTTCGCCGAGTACCAGTTTGACGCCCTTGGCCCGGAGATGCTTGGCCGCGAAGGTCGCCACATCCTTGTCCAGGATGCCGGGCATGATCTGATCCACCATCTCCACCACCGTGACGTCGAGGCCCCGGTGCTTGAGGGCCTCGGCCATCTCGATGCCGATAAAGCCCGCACCCACCATTACCGCTTTTTTCAGCCCCTGGGCCTGGATCTCCTCCACCAGGGTCCGGGCGTCGTCGGGATGGGTCATGAACCAGACGTTCTTCAGGTCCACCCCGGGAATCGGCGGCCTGAAGGGATAGCCGCCGGTGGCGATGACGAGCTTGTCATAGGGGAGATCAGCCTCCTCGTCCGAGTCCAGGTTCCGGACCCGGACCTGCATGTTCTTCCGATCGATGGCGAGAGCCTCGGTGCGGGTTCTCACCGAAAAGCCCTTGACCTTGTCGAAGAAGACCGGGGTCCGGGCCACGCCGACGGGGGTCTCCATGAGGGTGTTGATATCGTCGAAGAGGCCCTCCACATAGTAGGGCAGGCCGCAGGCCCCGTAGGAGACGATGCGGTCCTTGTCGATAAGGGTCACGCGGGCTTCGGGCATGATTCGCTTCAGGCGGGCGGCGGTCTTGGGGCCGGTGGCGACGCCGCCGATGACGACGACGTTTAACGGTGATGTCATCTGATGGGTCCTTTCTGGCTTGGGGTTGGATTTTCAAAAGAATGCGTCTGCTCCGATACGGCGGCCTTCGTCACCCGAATCCGGCAGCGGGCGATCGCGCCTTCATCGCCGGCGTCGGCGATGCCCAGGTGACAGGTTTCCGGGGGCAGGATCCGGAGGAGGTCGGAACGGGTCTCGGGATCGCACTCCCGGATTTCCAGGGTATCGCCTGGCGCCATCCCCTTGAAAACCCGGCTGATTTTCAGAAGGGTAAACGGGGAGAAGATCCCCTTGACATCAATGATGTAATCGGGTGGCCGTTCCATGACGCCTCTCTGTTTTGGAATGCATTGGATGGTGAAGGCGCCCTGGAGCCCGGGTCCTCGCACCTCGACCGTAGGACTAGCAATTTAAATGCCAGTGTCGCGCATTTTTATTTGGAGGGTCCTGGATCCCCATTCCCGGAAAGGAAGGGGCGGCGCTCTCCCTTGCCCCTGGACGTCGGGGCCTGGATGTGTTAAATTTGTTAAACCTTATTTTTTAACATTCGTTAAAGGTTAACAGGAGCGCCCGTGTTTGAAACGGAGATGAACAATTATTGGAAAACGGTCGTCGACACCATCCAGGACGGGGTCATGATCGTGGACAAGGACGGGACCATCGTTTCCGTCAATCGGGGGCTGGTCCGGATGACCGGTTATGAAAAAGCGGAGATCGTCGGGAAGCCCTGCTCGTTTTTGAACTGCGACACCTGTGAAATCGCCCGGGAAAGAAAGGGGGATCACTGGTGCGTGCTTTTCAGGACCGGCACCATGAACATGCGGCGGTGTACCTTCAGCCGCAAGGACGGCAGTCCGGTCTACGTGCTCAAAAACGCCTCCCTTCTCCGGGATCACGACGGCGAGGTTCTGGGGGCGGTGGAGACCATGACCGATGTCTCGGAGCTCGTTGAAAAGGATACCCAGATCGAGGCCTTTCGTCGGGAACTCCGGCAGGAGGACGGGTTTCACGGGATCCTGGGGGCCTCGGCCGCCATGCAGCGGGTCTTCGATCTCATCGCCAATGCGGCCCGATCCGAGGCGCCGGTGATCATCCTTGGCGAGAGCGGCACCGGCAAGGAACTCGCGGCCAAGGCCATCCACGACATCCGGGGAGACGGCGACCGCCCCTTTATCAAGGTCAACTGCGCCTCCCTCAACCCTTCCCTTCTGGAGAGCGAGCTGTTCGGGCACGTCAAGGGGGCCTTTACCGGCGCCTACCGGAGCCGGGAGGGGCGGTTCGCGGCGGCGGGGGGCGGGGACATTTTTCTCGACGAGATCGGCGACCTTCCCCTGTCGGTTCAGGTCAAACTGCTTCGGGTGCTCGAGGAGAAGGTGGTGGAGCGGGTGGGCGACCACACCCCCATTCCCATCAATGTCCGGATCCTGTCGGCCACCAACCGGAATCTCACGGAGATGGTCCGGGAGGGGACGTTCCGGGAAGACCTCTTCTACCGCATCAACGTGATCCCCATCCACATGCCGCCGCTGCGTGAGCGGCCGAGCGACATTCCTATCCTGGCCGATCATTTTTTCCGGCGGATCCGGCTCAAGAGCGGAAAAAAGATCCCGGGCATCTCCCAGGAGGCCATGCGGCTCCTGGCGGCATATCCCTGGCCGGGCAACGTCAGGGAGATGAAGAGCGCCTTCGAGTTCGCTTTTGTATCCTGCCAGGACGAGATGCTCCTCCCCCGCCATTTCCCGCCCGCCCTTTTCGGCGTCGTGGCGGCGTCCCCGGAAACGGTGCCCCGTCCCCTCGACGAGGCGTGGGATAAACAGCACCGGCTCATCCAGGCCCTGGAGGCGGCCGACGGGAATCAGTCCGAGGCCGCCCGGATTCTGGGGGTTTCCCGGGTCACCGTGTGGCACTGGATGAAGCGCTATCAGATTCGCTTCGAGCGGAAGTTAAAGTGACGTTCCCGGACTTGCTCCGGCGGGATCGAAAGGACGGGTGCCGGATTCGCTCGGCCGTGAGCCGACCCTCGATGTAGAGGGCCAGGGCCCGGACCGCCCGATCCGAGGAGCGAAAGACGGCCATGCCTTTTTCCACGAGCACATCCACCAGCGGATCATATAGCCGCCCGGCGTCCACCACGCCGACTACCGGCTTGTCCAGGGCGTCGACCCGCCGGGGCATTTCAAGGGCAATGCTGCCGGGATCGTCGAAATTGTACCGCCCGGTTTCGCAGGTCGCCAGGGTCCGCATGGCCGGTGACAGGGGATCGAGGCCGACGACCACCGCATCCACGTTCGGGTCCTCGGCCAGGTGCTGGACGGCCAGGATGTGGGTCTCGTCGTCGGCGCCGGGGTTGATGTCCATGGGGTTGCCCACCGCCACCAGCCGGTCGAGGCCCTTTGCCGCGAGGAGGGCGGCCATCTTGTTCACGGTGGCCGGGGTGAAGCGGGCCAGGGTCATGGCGTAGTCGTCCGACTGGATGTTGTCGGCCATGCCGACGGCCTCGAAGCCGGCGCCGCTAAGGGCTGCCAGGCGATTGCCGTTGATGCGTTTGCCGTGGAGCCGCTGGGCGAGCATCAGAAGGTCCTCGAACTGGGGAAAGGTCTGGGCCATGATGCCCCCAGCCTGGCGAATGCAGGATTCGCAGACCATGTAGTCCCCGGCCAGGGAAGCGGTGTGGCCCGACGTGGCGGATTTGCCCTCGGGCGTGCGGCCGGCCTTGTAGAGGATGACGTCCTTGCCCGCCGCCACCGCCTCCCGCAGGGCCCGACTGAAGTCGAGGCCGTCCAGGTCCTTGAATCCCTCGGCATAAACGGCGATCACATCGATGTCGGGATCTGTTTTGAGATAATGCATCATGTCTCCCAGGGTCAGATCGTTCTGGTTGCCCACGGAGATCATGTAGGCGGGATCCAGCTCGGGCCGCTTGCTGAGCCGCGTGATCATGAAGGCACCGCTCTGGCTCACGAAGGCGGCGCTGCGCTTCCGGGCGTTCCGCCGCCTTGAAAGCTTCGCGTCGGGGATGAAGAAAGTGTCGTAGCGGCCGGGGTGGGAGACGACCCCCAGGCAGTTGCCTCCCAGAAAGATCGGCCCGCCTGAAGGCGATTGATGCGCGCGCCGGATGGCGGCGGTCACCCGTTCGGCCCGATGGATACTCTCCCGGGTCTCCCCTAGCCCGCCCGGGATGAGCATGACCGCGTGGGCCGCATCCCTTTCGATGATCCGGTCCACCAGGTCCGGCACCTGATCGGACCCCACGGCGATGATCAGAAGATCCGGCTTCACGTCCAGGGCCCCGATGTCGGGAACGCACCGGATGCCCTCCAGAACCGCGGTCTCCGGCCGGATGATTCGGATCCGGTCGGCGGGAAACCCCGCGGCCAGGATGTTGTTCAGGATGATGCGTCCGAAGTTGACCCGAGAGGCCGACACCCCGATGAGGGCGATGGTCCCGGGGCGGAGCAGGCGGCGGACCTTCCCATGGGGCCTTGGCACCGGCCGGCTCCCGGGCCGGGAGAATCGGCACATGCCGTCCAGGGGCACCATGAGATAATCGGTGAAGGCGAAGGGGTTGATTTCCAGGGTGTCGATGACGTAGGGCGCCGACGGGTTGGCCGGGGAGTATTGGTTGGCCATGGCGATGAAGGCGGCGAAACACTCCACGAGCTGCTCGTCGGTGACGATGCGCCGTTGTCCCCGGGTCAGCCCGGCCAGTTTCCGGTAGCTGATGGTGTTCCGGAACAGATCGAAAAAGGTCTCGCCGTCGGTCATGGCCGCTGCTGCGGCCACGACGGCCTGCCCCTTGCGGAAGCGCTCGGCGTAGAGCTCGGTGTCGATGCCCCCCAGGCCGGCGCTGATGATCATGCCGAACTCACGGGTGGCGCGGATGCCCACGATCATCTCGTTGCCGAAGGCCTCCGAGTCCGGCGGCATGAACTGCGTCATCAATACGCCTTCGACATCCCGGGAGACGGCCTGCCGGAGCCGCTCCCCCTTGAGGCCGAGATAGCCTTCGGCGGCAAGGGCGGGGTTTCGCTCCATCATGGCGGCATAGGTCTCGGGGACTTCGTACATCATGCGACGCCATGCCGACCGGATCTTCTCGGGCGTCTTGGGCACGATCCTCACCCCGCCCACGTCGCTTTTGTGGACGATGGTCGCGGAGACGATCTTGAGCACCACCCGATCGCCCGGCAGGGCCGTGAGGGCCGCATCCGATGGCCTCGACCCCTTCGGAAAAAGGCGGGTCGCCGGCGGCGTTTCGGCGCCGGACGCGCGGAGGAGATCATAGACCTCGTATTCGAACAGGAAACGTCGCCCGGCGGCCTCGGCGGCGGCGAACAGCCGGGTGATCGCCTCGTAATCGATGGGCGGGGCCTCCGGGTTGTCAGGGGGCGGTGTTGACGGCGTCATGGGGGATCTCCTGGATCTGTTCCCGGGTGGCTGATTCTGCCGGAGGCGGTCCCCAGGGCTTGGCGACATTGGGCGGCGTAGTCGGCGGCGGCCCTGCTGCGGGGGAATTTTTCCAGAACGGCGAGGGCCTGATCGTATTGGCCCATGTTCATGTGGCTGACGGCCGCGGCGAGATTCAACGCCTCGCTTCCGGGAAAGTGCCGGACGCCCTCCCCGAGGAGCTCGATCGATGCTGAAAACCGGTGCCGGCGCTGGTGAAGGATGCCGAGGCCCAGGAAGGCCCGATGGTCCGGGTGATAGCCGAGTGCCCTGGCATAGAGCCGTTCCGCCGTCGCAGGGGCCTCCGGATGGTCGGCGTAATCCCCGTGGGAGAAGGTCATGGCCAGCCGGGAGAGAAAATCGGCGTGGCGGAGATAGAGGGCTGGATCGTCCTTCAGCACGACGGCATCGGCGAAGCCGGGAAGGTGTTTGCGGAAATGATCCCTGAGGGACCGGCCGAAGGCCAGGATCAGGGCCTCGGGGAGGGCCGGGTCCCGGGTGTAGTAGGGGATGTCCTCGATGCGCCGGCTCCAGATGTCGTCGGTAAGGCCGTCGCGTTGCTTGATCTCTTCCCAGAGGGCGGTTCCGGGCAGGATGTCGAGGATGTAGAAAACGGCGGCCAGGGGTTTGATCTCCCGGATCAGGGCCTGGGTCTCCTCCAGGGTTTCCCAGGTCTCCCCGGGGCAGCCGTAGATGAAATAGGCCCGGGCCAGAATGCCGAAAGCCGTGGTGAGGGCAAAGGCCCGCTGGATCCGATCCCGGGTGATGGGCTTCCCGAGCTGTTTCCGGATCCGCTCCGAACCGCTCTCCACACCGTAGCTGATCTGGACGCACCCCGCGCGCCGCATCCACCCCAAAACCTCCTCGTCCACGGCGTCCACCCGCGAGATGGCGGCCCAGGATACCCGGAGCCCCCGCCGGAGGATCTCCCGGCAGACGGCGACGACCCGGTCCTTTTTCAGGGTGAAGGTATCGTCGGAGACGTAGAAGAAATCGACGCCCCTGGCGTGGAGCAGGGACATCTGGTCCACGAAGTAGGTTGCCGAGTGGAACCGGACCTTCCGGTCCCAAAGCCGCGGCGAGGCGCAGAAGGTGCATCGGCCGGGGCAGCCCCGGGTCAGGGAGAGGTGCTGATAGGTGAAATGGCGGGCGGGATTCGGCAGACGGTCGAGATCGGGGATGGGCGGGGCGGATGCGGTGAGGACGGGGGTCCCCGCCCGCCGAAAGGCAACGCCCGGGATGTGGCCAGCGATTTCCGCAAGGCCTTCTTTCCCCGGGCGATTGCCCGTCGCCGCCAAAGCGCTTGCGAGGTTCAGGAAGGGGAACTCCCCCTCGCCCACCACCGCCAGGTCGATCTCCGCAAAACGGCCGAGAAGATGCTGCCAAAGGAACGTGGCGGCCACGCCGCCCACGACGGTGGTCACCCCGGGATCGAGGGACTTGGCGATCCGGGCGATCTCGACGGCGCCCCACCGGTTGGCGTTGAGGGTCGAAAACCCGATGACCCGGGGGGCCTTCTCCCGGAGGATCTTCCGGATCTCTTCCGGCCTCCCGGCCATTCCGTGGCAACTGAGGATCTCCGCATCGTAGCCGTTTTCCCGGAGGAGCGCCCCGATGTAATAGAGCCCCATGGGCACGGCGCTGATGTCTGTTTCGTCGCGGCGGCGCTCGAGGCAATATGGATATATCAATAGTATTTTCAAAGTCTTGGCGTTTCCGGTTGTAAACCTTAAATCGTGTGACGATACGGTGTGTTGGCTGTCGCCCCACGCACCATGATTCGAGGAGGGGGGGCATGGACAGGCGCAAATGCTTCCATGAGAGAAGCCGGCATGCCGTCGTTGCCCGGAGGGGCCTCAAACAGCACGGGCGGGTCTACCCGAGAGACCCGCCCGTGCTGTTTGGTCCGTGGCGTTCAAAGGGCCCGTTCATGACCCGGGGAGTCCCCGCCCCTTCTTATCCGGCCGTCACGGCAATCTTCCGGGGGGTCGCCCTGGCCACCTTGGGAAGGGTGACCGTAAGGACACCATCGGCCAGCTTGGCGTCGATCCTGGCCTGGTCGATGACCTCCGAGAGGGTGAACTGGCGGAAATAGGTGCCGGTGTCATATTCCCGCAGCACGCTATGCTCGCCTTCCCCGTCCCGGGATCGGATCTTTCCCGAGAGGGTCAGGACGTTCTCCCGGAGGTCGATCTCCAAATCGTCCGCCTGCACACCCGGGATATCGGCGATGACGGTGATGACCGTGCCGGTTTCAAAGATATCCACCGCCGGAGAAAAGATTTTGCCCGAGTGGGTGGGTTCCATGGTCGCTTCCGCCTGCTGTTTTTGCTTCACTTGGATGTCTGACATGGTGGGCCTCCAGGGTTGCGTCGTCAGCTGATCTTGATCTGTCTCGGTTTGGCCGACGCGGATTTGGGCAACATGATGCTCAGAATGCCGTCGGCGATTTTGGCCTTGACCTTCTCCGGGTCGATCCGATCGGGAAGCTCGATCATCCGACTGAATTTTCCGGCTTCCCGCTCCCGGCGATGCCATTTTGCCGATGCACCGGCCTCGGCGATCTTCCGTTCGCCCGAGAGGGAGAGATGGTTGTCGGTGATGGACAGGTCGAGCTCCTCGGCCTTGACGCCGGGCAGCTCCGCGCGGACCCGGAAGTAATCCTTGTCCTCGGTTACGTTGATGAGCGGATAGACGCCGGCCTCGGGCCGGGATTCCGACTCGCCGCTCAGGGCGCGGGTCAGGTGGGCCAGCCGCCCGCGCATCTCGTCGAGTTCATCATAGGGGCTTTTCCATCGAAAGGCCGGTGTGGCGAACATTCTCCTGATGATCATGAATATCCCTCCTTGGGTAATAGGATTCAGACGGTCCCAACATCAAGCCGTTGACAATGCTATGGATACTCTGCATAACCTTTTGGATTTAAAGGTTTAGAACTTATTTCGCCCAAATATAACCATCTCTTCCCGGAGGTCAAGGGCACCCTGTCGGCGATTTTCAGGGGTGGGCCTCCGCCGGTTTCGGCGGCCACATCCCCTTCTCCTCAAGGACGGATCTGAGGACCTTGAGTGCCGTGTTGACGGCCGGGATGCCCCCGTAAATGGTCGTCTGGAAGATGGCCTCCGCGATCTCGTCGGGGGTGCACCCCACGTTGAGGGCAGCCTGGATGTGGAGCCTCAGCTCCTCCGGCCGGACGAGCACCGTGAGGGCCGATATGGTGACGAGCTGCCGCACCGTGTGGGGGATCTTTTCCCGGGCATACATCCGGCCGGTAATAAAGAGGGAGAGGTCCCGGGCCAACGCCTTGTCGAAGGCCCGCCAGAGGTCGTAGGGCTTTTCATCGGTCACCCCCTTGAAGTAGAGGGCCGCTGTTTCCCGGGTTTTTTCCTCGACGGATTTGTCGGGTGGGTTCATGGAGCGTCTCCTTTCACGCGTTTTGGGGTCTCGGGGTTATCGGTTGGCCTTTCGGACGCCCAGTTGATCCAGGGCGATGATCATCTTGCAGATGTTGGCCGAGCCCTCCACCATGTAATAGGTCGGCGCGTCGCGGTAGAAACGGGCCACGGGATACTCGGTGGAGTAGCCGTAAGCTCCCAGGATGCGCATGGCGTAATTGGCGCACTTGCTCACCGCTTCGCCGGCGGCGTATTTGGCCATGGCCACGTCGAGGCCGTTGTTGAGCCGGCCCTCGTCCTTGGCTGCAGCGGCCTTGTAGACCAGAAGACGGGCCGCCTCCACCTCGACGGCCATCTGGGCGATCATGTCCTGGTTCATCTGGAAATCGCCGATGGGCTTGCCGAACTGTCGGCGTTCGTTGCAGTACTTGATGGCGGCGTCCAGGCAGGCCTGGGCGAGACCCACGCCGCCGGCGGCGGCTGAAAGCCGGGTGTGGTTGAGGGATCCGAAGACGATCCTGGCGCCGTCGCCGGGCTTGCCGAGGATGTTCTCCTTGGGGACCCTGACGTTGTCGAGGAAGAGCTCGCCGGTGGGCGAGGCGTGGGAGCCCAGCTTCTCCAGGTTGGAGGTCTTGATGCCGGGGAAGTTTCCGGGTTCGATGACGAAGGCCGAAAGCCCCCGGGAGCCCGCCGCCTTGTCGGTGTAGGCATAATAGATCAGCACGTCGGCCTGGGCCGCGTTGGAGATCCAGGTCTTGGAGCCGTTGAGGAGCCAGTGGTCTCCCTTGTCCTCGGCCGTGGACGACATGGCCATGACGTCGGAGCCGGCGTCGGGCTCGGTGATGCCGAAGCCGCCCAGGAACTCGGCGCTGGAGAGCCTGGGGACATACTTCTGTTTGAGGGCCTCGCTCCCGTAGGTCAGGATGGTATGGGCGCATCCCAGCACCTCCATGTTGATCTGGACCCTGAGGGCGGAGGAGCCCCGTGCGATCTCCTCGGTGACGATCATGGCCGCAAGCCATCCCTGGTCCATGCCTTCGCCGCCGTACGCCTCGGGAATCACCGTCCCGAAGAAGCCGAGCTCGCCCATGGGCCGGATAGCCTCCTCGTAGGGGAAGTGATTTTCTTTGTCCCACTGGTCGGCGAAGGGGACGATCTTTTTGTTGACGAAGTTGCGGACCTCTTTCTGGAGCATCTGAAGTTCCTTGGACAAGTTGAAATCCATGTGTTCCTCCTGAAACGGTTTGATCGGATTAATGAATAAGGCAGGATCGCATCGGGGCCCCTTTATCCCGGATACCCCATGTGTCTCGAAAAATCGCGGGTCGCCTTCAGGAGGGCCGCGATACAGAACTTGCGGTGGTCGGGATCGCGGTACCGGATCTCCGGCAGGGCCAGGCTGATGGCGGCCAGGAGCGATCCCTGGTGGTTCAGCACCGGCGCGCTCAGGGCGCCGAGGCCCGCGATCCGCTCTCCCAGGCTGGCGGCGTAGCCTTGGCGCCGGATCCTGTCGAGCTCTTTCTTGAGGTGATCGGTATCGATGAGGGTTTGCTGGGTAAATGCCTCGAGCTCGGCCCTGTCGAGATAGGATTCGATGAACGCCGCCGAGGAGAACGCGAGAAGGCATTTGGCCGAGGCCCCGGCATGGAGGGGGGACCGGTTGCCGATGGGCATGATGGCCTTCAGCTCCTGGGGGGATTCCATGTGGTCGATGCAGACCCGGTCCGTCCCATCGATGACGTTGAGGTGGACCGTTTCCCGGGTGGCCGCGAGCAGTGCCCGCATGAAGGATTGCGCCGCGCGGGGGATTGACGGGTCCGACTCGAGGATGGCGATGAACCGGTAGTAGACGCTTCCCAGCCGATACTGGCGGGTCCGGTCGTCCTGTTCCACGAATCCGTGACGTTTCAGGGTCTGAAGGATGCGCTGGACCGTCGCCGGGCTGAAGTCCAGTCGGCCCGACAGCTCCCGGACGCCCCAGACGGGGCGATCCGCTTGGAAGGCCTTAAGAATGGCGATGGCTTTTTCCACTGAATTGAGGGTGGGTAAATCTTGTTTCATAATACAAAACGATGTTTTATTTTTTTGATGGACTGTTTATGACAGACGGGTGCCAGGCTGTCAAGTCGGATTTTGTCCGGTGCGGGGAGGGTGGGATGCCTGCGGGCGGTGATGCGCCATAAATAAAGCCCGCCTTCGAGGAGCACGGGCTTTGAATCCGTCGACCGGCGGCCTTTTGATCTACCGATAGCGCTCCATGACCCGCCGGAATCCCGGCATGGCGCCCGTGATGGTCCTGTCGTCCACGCAGTAGGCGATCCGGAAGTGGCCGGGGCCGCCGAAGCCGCTGCCGGGAACCGCCAGGATCCGTTCCTCCTGGAGGGCTCTCACAAAGGCGACGTCGTCGGGGATGGGGCTTCTGGGAAAAAGATAAAAGGCTCCCGGCGGCGTGATGAAGTCATAGCCGCATTCCGCAAGCCCCTTGCAGAGGAGCCGACGCTTCCGGTCGTACGCCGAGACGTCCACGGTGACCCCCTGGAGCCGGGCCACGACCCGCTGCATCAGGGACGGCGCGTTGACGAAGCCCAGGATCCGGTTGGTGAGGGCCAGGGCCGCCAGGAGGTTTTTCCGGTCGTCCACGGCCGGGTTGACCGCGATATAGCCCAGGCGCTCGCCGGGGATCGACAGCTCCTTGGAGTAAGAGGTGGCGACGATGCTGTTGGGGGAGGCCGTGAAGATGCCGGGCACCGTCGCCCCGTCGTAGACGATGTTGCGGTAGGGTTCGTCCGAAACGAGGTAGAGGGTCCGACCCATGGCCTCGCCCCGGTCCAGGAGCAGCCGGCCAAGGTCCGCCAGGCTCTCCGCGTCGTAGATCTGGCCGGTGGGGTTGTTGGGAGAGTTGATGAGGACGATCTTGGTCCTGGGGGTGACGGCTGCGTCAATGGCGGCGAGATCCAGGGTGAAGTCCTCACGGGTCGGCACGGTGTTCAGGACCCCGCCGTGGTTGTCGGCGTAAGCGTTGTACTCCACGAAATAGGGTGCCGGCACGAGGACCTCGTCTCCGGGGTCCAGCAGGGCCTTGAAGACGGCGTTGAGGGCGCCCGCGGCGCCACAGGTCATGATGATGTCGTCGGCGGTGAGTGCCGCGCCCTGCACCTTTCCCACGTGGTCGGCCACGGCCTGCCGGACAAAGGGGTATCCCGTGTTGGGCATGTAGCCGTGGTCCCTGGCCTCACCCGATTCGACAAGCTCCCGAAGGGTCTTTTCGAAGATGTCGGGGGGCGGAACGTTGGGGTTTCCCAGGCTGAAATCGAACACGTTCCCCGCCCCGTGGAGGGCCTTGAGCCGCCCCCCTTCCTCGAACATCTTCCGGATCCAGGAGGACTTTTCGATCACCGTTTGGATCTTTACTGCAATGGGCATTCATCTCCTCCGATGTCAGGCGGGTTCGACGGCTTTGACTTCCGGAACCTCCTGCTTGAGGACCCGTTCGATGCCGTTTCTGAGGGTCATCTGGGACATCGGGCAGCCGGCGCAGGCGCCCTTCAGGCGGACCCTGACAATGCCGTTGGCCAGGATTTCCACCAACTCCACGTCGCCGCCGTCCTTCTGGAGGGCGGGCCGGATCTTTTTCAATACCGCTTCGACTTTTTCCTTCATGGCGTGCTCCTTCTCTGTGCATGGGGTTAAATGGAACGCGTCCGCGCCCCTGATGCGGCAGGCGGCGCAGAGACGCCGGGTTTCCGGCGCCGGCATCCCGTGAATCCGCGTTCCCTCGGTTACGTCTCTTAACATAAGGTCCAAACAGGGTTTGTCATGCCGCGTCCCCGCCCTCCCGGTCGGCGTAAAAGCCCTTCCGGAACGCTTCGAACCGGCCCCCGGCAATGGCCGCGCGCATCCGGGCCGTCAGGTCGAGATAATAATGGAGGTTGTGGAGGGTGTTGAGCCGGTAGGCCAGAAGCTCCCGGGACTGGTAGAGGTGCCGGAGGTAGGCCCGGGAATAGTTCCGGCAGGTGTAGCAGTCGCATTCGGGATCGACGGGGGACGTGTCGGTCCGGTGGCGGCTGTTGGCAATGTTGAGGGTGCCCCGACGGGTGAAGAGCTGCCCGTTCCTGGCATTCCGGGTCGGCATGACGCAGTCGAACATGTCGGCGCCCCGGGCCGTCAGCGCCACGAGGTCTTCGGGGGTGCCCACCCCCATGATATATTTTGGACGGTCGTCGGGCAAAAGCGGCAGGGCGGCTTCGGCAACGTCGTACATCATCGTGTTGGGCTCGCCCACGCTGAGGCCGCCCAGGGCATAGCCGCTGAAATCCAGGGCCGCGAGGGCCTCGGCCGACATCCGCCGGAGGTCCTCGTACATCCCCCCCTGGACGATGCCGAAAAGGGCGTTCTTTTCGCCGCTTTGCTCCCGCCAGGTCTGCCGGCACCGCTGGGCCCAACGGGTGGTGATCTCGAGGGCCGCGAGCGCGGCCGCCCGCTCGGCGGGGTAGGCGATGCACTGGTCGAGACACATGATGATGTCTGAATCGAGGCAGATCTGAATCTCGACGGACTTCTCGGGCGTGAGGAGGTGCCGGGAGCCGTCGATGTGGGACTGGAACCTCGCCCCCTCCTCGGTGATCCTGGTGAGCCTGGCCAGGGAGAAGACCTGGAAGCCGCCGCTGTCGGTGAGAATGGGGCGGTCCCAGTTCATGAACCGGTGGAGGCCCGGGAATCGCTCGATGACGTCGCAGCCCGGCCGGAGATAGAGGTGATAGGTGTTGCCCAGAATGATCTGGGCGCCGGCGGCCGTGAGGTCCTCGGGGGTCAGGCTCTTCACCGTCCCCAGGGTGCCCACGGGCATGAAGACGGGGGTCTCGACAATGCCGTGGACCAGCGAGAGCCTCCCGGTGCGGGCCCGGGTCGTTGTGCAGCGTGCAATGACCTGAAAGGGATGGGACAATTTTTCTCCTTTTACGCGATCAACATCGCATCCCCGTAGCTGAAGAACCGGTATCGCCGGGCCACGGCCTCCCGATAGGCCGACAGGACGTTGTCGCGCCCGGCAAAGGCCGACACCAGCATGATCAGGGTCGACTCCGGGAGGTGGAAGTTGGTGATCACGGCGTCGACGGCCCTGAACCGGTAACCGGGATAAATGAACAGGTCGCAGTCGCCGCTTCCCGGTGCGATCCGGCCGTCCGGGCCGGCGGCGTATTCGAGGGTCCTCACCGAGGTGGTGCCCACGGCCACCACCCGTCGTCCCTCGGACCGGGCGAGGTTGACGGCCTCGGCGGTCTTCTCGGGGATGGTGAATGCTTCGTGGTGCATCCGGTGCTCCCGGATGTCGTCGACCCGGACGGGAACGAAGGTGCCGTACCCCACGTGGAGGGTGACGGCGACCACCGTCACGCCCCGCTCCCGGATGCGGGCCAGGAGCTCCGGCGTGAAATGGAGCCCGGCCGTCGGTGCGGCCACGGCGCCTTTCCGGGCCGCGTAGACGGTCTGGTAATGCGTCCGGTCGTCAGGGGCTTCGTCACCGCCGCCGGCGGCCGTCCCGCGCTTCCCGTCGCCGTTTCGCCGGATATAGGGCGGCAGGGGCATTTGTCCGATCCGGTAGAGGATCGATTCAAAGGGCTCCGGGCTTGAAAACCGCAGGGTGTGGACGGCCTCCCGGCTCTCCACCACCTCGGCGGTGAGCCCCCGGTCAAAGAAGAGGCGGGTGCCCGGCTTCGGCCGCTTGGCGGCCTTGAGCATACAGTCGCGGGTCACTTCCCGGGCGCCGGCGGCCTCGCCGTCGTGGTGGTCGAGGATCAGGATCTCCACCTTCCCGCCAGTGGCCTTCCGGCCGTAAAGCCTGGCCGGGACGACCTCGGTGTCGTTGACGACGAGAAGGTCCGTGGGATCGAGAAGCACCGGGAGGTCCGCGAAGACGCGGTGGGTGATCCGGCCGTCACGGCGGTCCAGGCAGAGAAGTCGCGACGTGTCCCGGCGCGCCGAGGGCGTCTGGGCGATGAGATCCTGGGGCAGGTCGTAGCCATACTCCTTCAGCTGAAACATCCTATCCGATCACCCTCCCCGCCCAGACCGTCAATAGTCCCGCGAGCATCATGACGAGGCCCAGCCCTCTCAGGGTCCTGGGCGACAGTTCCCGTATCCTTTCCAGCCAGGATTTCATCCGGTTCGGAAAGGCGGCATAGGGAAACCCCTCTATGAACATGACCATGCCGACGACGCACAGAAAAAATTCCATCGATCTGTTTTTCCTCGCTGCTGAAGAGATTCCGGGGCCGTATTGTCCGACGCCGATGATGGTCGCGGCTGTTGCGCCGTCGGAGCCGGTCCTGCCGGGGATGCGTTAAAACGGTGCATTATAGTCCATGGGCATGGTTTGTCAAAAAAATAATGACCGCTTCGCCGCTCGGGCGGAAACATGGCGAACGGCAGCGGCTATTTCCGGATGGGGGGCGCGTGGACGGCGCCGCCCAGAAAGAGCTCGGCCGCCTCGGCTTCGGTCTCCGAGAGCGTGGGATGGGGGTGGATGGTGAAGGCAACGTCCTGGACCACGGCGCCCATCTCCACTGCCAGCACGCCCTCCGCGATGAGCCCCTCGGTGCTCCGGCCCACGATGCCGACGCCCAGAATCCGCTGGGATTCGGGATCGACGATCATCTTGGTCATTCCCTCGGGGGTCCCCATGGTGACGGCCCGGCCGGAATATTTCCAGGGAAACCGCCGGACCTCGATGACCCGGTTTTCACGCTTCGCCGCTGTTTCGGTGAGGCCGCAATAGGCGATCTGGGGATCGGTGTAGACCACCGCCGGGATCGCCGCGGCATCGAAGGCCGAGGGCTCTCCGGCCAGGATCTCCGCCGCGATCTTCCCCTCGCGGGAGGCCTTGTGGGCCAGCATCATGCCGCCGGTGACGTCGCCCACGGCAAGGATGTTTTCGTCCCCGGTCCGCTGCCGGTCGTCGACAAGGATAAACCCCCGGTCGTCGGTGCGAACCCGGGTGTTCTCCAGGCCGAGGCCCCGGGTGTTGGGTATCCGCCCGATGGCGACGAGGACCCGGTCGAAGGTGCCGTCGCTCCCGTTTCCGGAAAACGAGACCTCCACACCGTCGTCGCGGAGCTGGAGCTTCGATACGCGGGTGTTGAGGTGAATCGCTTTGAAGACCTTGTCCAGCCGGTGCTTCAGGGGCGCCGTCAGATCGTCGTCGATGCCCGGCAGGAGGCGGTCGCCCATCTCCACCAGATGGATCTCCGAACCCAGGGCGGCGTAGATCATCCCGATCTCGAGGCCGACATACCCGCCGCCCACCACCAGCATCCGTTTGGGGATGTCGGGGAGGCTCAGGGCCGCCGTGGAGCTCATGATCCGGCCGTCTTTTTCGAAATCCGTGTCCGGGAGGGGGATGGGGCGGGAGCCCGTGGCGATGACCGCATGCTTGAACCGGATGCCGCTGACGTCCGATCCCGGGATCCGGATTTCGTTGGAACTCACGAACACCGCCCGGCCCCGCAGCAGCTGGATGCCCCGGGCTTCCGTCAGCCGGGCCAGGCCCTTGGCCAGTTTGTCCACCACCTGTTGTTTCCAGGCGCGGACCCCCGGAAGGTCGATCTCGGGCCGACCAAAGGTGATGCCCTTCTTTTTTGCCTGTTCGGCGTCGTGGAGGAGCTCGGCGAGGGTGAGATACGTTTTGGAAGGGATGCACCCCCTGAAGAGGCAGACCCCCCCGGGCCCCTCGGCCATGTCGACAAGGGTGACGTCCATGCCCAGGTCCGCCGCCCGGAAGGCCGCGGCATATCCTCCAGGTCCGCCGCCGATGACGACGACCTCACCATCCTGTACCAGTTCTCCCATAACCATAATCGTCTCCAGTCCGGACTTCAGCCGGTTAAAAACAACTCCTCCGGATCGGCCAGGGCACCGGTGACCGCCGCGAGGAAGCGGGAGGCATCGCCGCCGTCGAGGATCCGGTGATCCATGGTGAGGATGATCGGCATCATGAAACGAGGCACGATCTCATGCCGGCCCGACGTCAGGGTGCGCACCACCGGATCCAGGGCGGCGCGCCCCATGCCCAGGATGGCCGCCTGGGGGTGATTGACGATGGGCACGAAGAGCTGCCCCCCCGCGCCGCCGGTGTTGGTGACGGTGAAGGTCCCGCCCTGGAGCTCCTCCACGGCGACCTTCCGGTTCCGGGTCTTCTCCACCAGCGCCTTCAGCTCGACGGCGATCTGGCTGAGACTCTTCCGGTCCACGTCCCGGAGCACCGGGACGATCAGCCCGTCCTCGGTGTCCACCGCCACGCCGATGTGGTAGTAGCGCTTCAGGATGAGCTCGCCGGATGTCGCGTCCAGGCTTGAATTGAAATAGGGGAATCGCTTCAGGGCCGAAACCAGGGCCTTCAGCACGAAGACCGTGAGGCTCAGATGGCCGCCCTGGTCGGCGATCTTTTCCCTGTGCTTCCGGCGAAAGGCCTCCAGGTCGGTGATGTCGACCCTGTCCGTGGTGGTAACGTGGGGGATCCGGGACCAGGACAGGGCCATCTGCCGGGCCGTGGCCCGCCGGATGGAGCGGACGGGGATCCGCTCCACCTCGCCCCACCGGGAAAAGTCGGGCAGATCGGGGGCCTCCGTCGCCAGCGGGCGGGGCTGTTCCGGAGTTTCAGACCGATCCGGCGCCGATTCCGGCTTTTCGTGGGTCTTTTCATCCTTTTCCCGTTCCCGCGCCGCCGGGCCGCCGGCTTCGGCATGGCCCCGGACGTCTTCGGCCGTGACCACCCCGCCCCGGCCGGTGGACGTCACCTCATGCAGATCGACCCCCAGCTCCCGGGCCAGGCGCCGGGTGGCGGGGGATGCGGGCACCGGTCTTTTCCGGTCCCGGGGGATCCCCTCGTCTTTCTTGTCCGCGGCCTTGTCTTCCTTCTCTTCCCGGCGCGGCTTGTCCGGGTCTTCCGCGTTCTGCTCGTCCGCTTCGGATTTTTTCGACGGTTTCGTCCCCGAGGATGCGTCGCGCTTTCGGGAGGCTTCCGGTTCTTCCGTTTCGGATGCCGCTGCCGTGTCGAAGGTCATCAGGACGTCGTCGACCTTGACCACGTCCCCGACCTTGACGCGGATCTCCGCGACGATGCCGGTGACCGGGGAGGGGATCTCCACGGCCGCCTTGTCGGTTTCGATCTCGAGGATGATGTCGCCTTCCTCGACGCGGTCGCCCACGGAAACCGTCACGGCGACGACCTCCCCTTCGTGAATCCCTTCCCCCAGATCAGGGAGCTTGAAAGATTGGGTCATGGGTCCTCCTCCGAATCAGGTTTCCAACAGGTTTTCGGCTTCCCGGGCGATGCGTTCCACGGTGGGGATGTAGTGTTTTTCCCGGCTGAAGAGGGGAATGACCACATCGTAGCCGGTGACCCGCCGAATCGGCACCTCCAGGTAATAGAAGGCCTTATCCACCAGCCGGGCGACGATCTCGGCCCCGGGACCGAAGCTCATGGGGGCCTCGTGGACGATCACGGCACGCCCCGTCTTCCGGACCGATGCCACGAAAAGCGTGTCGTCCAGGGGCGAGATGGTCAGAAGATCGATGACCTCGGCGGAGACGCCCTTCTCCTTCTTCAGCCGTTCCGCGGCCTCGAGGGCGGGGCGCAGCATGGCCCCGTAGGCGATGAGGGTCAGGTCGTCCCCTTCCCGGACGATGCGGGACTCGCCCAGGGGGATCGTCTCCTCCTCCTCGGGCACCTCCTCCCGGAAGGCCCGGTAGAGGGCCTTGGCCTCGTAGAAGATGACGGGGTCCGGATCCCGGATGGCGCTCAGCAGAAGGGCCCGGGCGTTCCGGGGTCCCGACGGGATCACCATCTTGAGGCCGGGGATGTGGGCCCAGAAGGCCTCGCGGCTCTCGGAGTGGTGTTCCAGGGCGCGGACGCCGCCGCCGTAAGGCGCCCTCAAGACCATGGGGACGTGGTAGCGTCCCTGGGAGCGCCACCGGAGGCGCGAGGCATGATTTTCGATCTGGTGGAAATTCTGGTAGGCGAAACCGGAAAACTGGATCTCGCATACCGGCTTGAGCCCGTAAACCGCCATGCCGACGGCCATGCCGACGATGCCGTTCTCCGCAAGGGGGGTGTCCACCACCCGCGTCTCTCCGAACTGTTCGTAAAGGCCGTCGGTGACGCGGAAGACGCCGCCGTCCTTGCCCACGTCCTCCCCCAGCACGATGACGCCGTCGTCCTGTTCCATCTCCTGCCGCAGGGCCAGGTTGAGCGCCTGCACCATTGTCATCTTCGCCATGTCAGTCCTCCTTGCCGGTTTTTTCGAGCCACCGGGCCAGGGCTTCCCGCTGGGATTTCAGGTGAGGGGGCGGGGTCTCGTAGACGTGCTCGAACATGTGGAGCGGGTCCGGAGCGTCCGCCATCCGTTTTTCGGCGGTGTCCACGGCCGCCTGGATCCGGTCCTTCACCGACTGCTCCACGTCGGCGATGCCGTCGTCGTCCAGGAGTTTCCGCGCCTTGAGGTAGACCTGGAAACGACTGATGGGATCCTTTTTCCGCCAGGATTCCACCTCCTCGTCGGTGCGGTACCGCTTGGGGTCGTCGGCGGTGGTGTGCATCATGAGCCGGTAGGTGACGCACTCGATCAGGGTCGGCCCCTTGCCTGACCGGGCCCTTTCCGCCGCCTCCCTGGCGGCGGCATAAACGGCGAGGATGTCGTTGCCGTCCACCTGGATCCCCTCGATGCCGTAGGCCAGGGCTTTCTGGGCGATGGTCTTGGACCGCGTCTGCCGGGAGCGCGGGATGGAGATGGCCCATTGATTGTTCTGGCAGACGAAGACGACGGGAACCTGAAAAACCCCCGCGAAATTGAGAGCCTCGTGGACGTCCCCCTGGGAGGTGGCGCCGTCGCCGAAGAAGGTCATGGCCAGGTGCTTCTCCCCGCGGTACTTCATGGCCCAGGCGAGGCCCACGGCATGGAGGGACTGGGACCCCACGGGCACCGCGTTGGGGAGATCGTTCCGGCCCTCCGCCACGTGAAACCCCTCGTTGTACCCGTTGAAGGCCATGAGGACGCTTTCCATGGACCGCCCCCGCCACAGTTCCGCCGCGGTCTCCCGAAAGGAGGGCACCATCCAGTCGTCGGGTTCCAGGACGGCCGCGGCCCCGAGATGGGCCGCCTCCTGGCCGGTGATGGGGGGAAAGGTGCCGATGCGCCCCTGGCGCTGCAGGTTCAGCATCCGGCGGTCGAACTCCCGCCCCAGCACCATGGCCTCGTAGAGCTTCGTCAGGAGATCGTCCGGAAGGTTGGGGTCGAGCTCGGCGTCGGCCTTGCCGTTTTCGTCGAGAATGGCGAGATAGTCGATCCGTCCAGGGATGTCGATGGCTGTTCTGGGCATGTCGGTCCTCCTTCGGTGGCGGTGGCGCGGGTGATGGCGACACCGCTGTTCAACGGGGGTAATGAGCTTAAAGATGATACTGCATGGCCGTAACGTCAAGAGGAAATGGCATATCGGCGGGATGCGGGGTTCGCCTCGCGGCTCTTTTTGCCGACCATCCCTTCCGACGGTTGATTGCCGGCCGCTTTTCAGGTATGCTGCCCTGTAGGTGACGTTTTCTCGTATTACCGACGCCGCGCACCGGTCAGGCCGGGGACCGCAAGGTGTCGACAGCCCAGGGAGGCGATGCGTGCTGATCCATATCCAACACGCCGTGCAGAAGGAACTGACCCCGGACCGCCTGGTGTTTCGCTTCGAGACGGTGGGCGCCGGCCTGAGGCTTTCGGCCTTGGGGCGAAGGCTTCGCCGGGAGAGTGCCGCCGACCCGCCGTCTTCGCCCGTCGAGATCCGACCCCGCGATCGGCTTTTTTGCAGACTGCTTCCGGCGGCAGGTCCCGTGAGCTTTCGGCTGCCCCGGATTCCGGGGGCCGATTGCCACCTCATCCTCAGCCCCATGCGTTCCCTGGATCGTCATGGCCAGGACGCCCTCAGGATAACCCCCCGATTTTCCGAGGATGGGGCTGATCTCGTCTACACGGAGTTCTGGATCGGCAAGGAGCGTCTCCTCTACATTTCCCCCGAGAATCTCATCAACCGGACCTTTAGAGAGGCGCTCAACCGGATCGTCAGAGGGGCGGTTCCCGGATGTCTCGTCATTGACGAGGCCGATGCCGTATCGGAATGGAGCGAAAATTTCCGGGTCGCTTATCGGCGTATTCCCCGGATGATCGAGGATCTCAGACGATACGGTCCCGAGCTGTCGGTGCTGGCGGTGACGGCGGCATCCAAAAAACGGATCGGCCCGGACGTCTGCGGGATGCTCGGACTCGAGGACCGGAGCCCCCTCCCGCGCCGGGACGTCTACCGGGCGGGGGTGAGCCACCAGGTGGTGGTCGTTCGTGGTCCTGAGGAAAAGGAAAAGGCCTACGAGCGGTTGCTGTGGCGGGAGATCCCGGCCATGCTGGAACGGGAGGGTGTCGCCATCGCCGATCAGGTATCCTTTCCCCAGTACCGGGACCCCTATGCCCTCTGTTTCGGGGGCGCTTCAGCCGACGGGGGCAACCCCACCGACGTTTCCATGACCGAGCGGCGCTTCAGGGATTCGGGAAGCCCCCACATTCTCGTTCACACCGGTATGGGGGATTCCGTGACCGACTGGCTTTACAAAACCGCCGAGGCCGGCCGCGGGGGCCGTCGGGTGCACTGCATTCGGTTGGCGGATCTGCCGGATGACGCCTGCGAGGCAGACCTCGAACGCCGCGGATCCCGGATTCCCCAGTGCCGGAACCAGGTCTGCTGCTTCGGGCGCCCAGCCCTGTGCGACTATGGCAAGGAGCACCATGTCATCCAACAGGCCCACCCGGGGATCCGGCGCGTTTTTTCAGACACCTTCAGGGTTCTGGACCGCCTGCTCGCGAGCGCCGAGGTCGGAGACAGGCCGGTGCGGATCCCCTTCACCGGCGATGACGGCGGCAAAACAGCCATGGCGCTGCACCGGCTTTCCCTCATGGGCGTGATCGACGTCTTCTTCGTCGACCACCGGGATGGGCCCCCGGCGTTCACGGCATACGGTTTCAAGCCGGCGCTCACGGCTCCGGACGCGGCCCTTCGGGTGCTGCGGTACCTGGACACCCACGATATCGCCCGCGGAGGGGCGGCGCTTCCGAGGCCTTCCGCCGTTGACATATGGGAGAGCGGGGGCGACTTCGCCGATGCGGGAACGGAAGGCTGCGCGACGACCGGGGCCTGGCTCCGGGAGATGCACGCCGCAACTCCCTTTCTTGCCTATGACCGGCATCGCCGCCTCTTTCAGCGGTTGGCGGTTTACCTGCTGCCGATGCTGTGTTGGGTGCCGGAAAACCGGAAGGCCATGGCCTACCGGCGGCTCTGGAACCTGAAAACCTTCATGCGGGGGGATTCGTGCCGGTATGCGCGGATGCTGAGGACGGTCCATGCCGTGGATGAGGGGTGGCGGTGCGAGGCCTGCGACCGGTGCCGTCCGGACCTGGCCTTCGAACTCCCGGCCCCGATTCCGGAGCGGCTGCCACGGCCGCCGGAGGAGGCGGAGCGGTTTCTGCGGGAGTGGCTCGAGGCGGACGCCGCCCCCATGGGGGAAGCGGCGTCGAGAGCGCTCGCGGCCCTCGGCGAGAATCTGACGCTCCGCGCCGAGCGACTCCTGGAGGAAACCCCCTGCAATATCAAGGCCTTGGATCTGTCGGCGCGACACGCCGCAGGCGAGGACCGAAAGCGCCGTGAGCAGGACCTTACAGATGTGAGGACCCGGGACCGGGATTTGGCGCGGGTGAGGTATCTGTGCGAGGCCGTCCCCGACGGCGCGGCCGTGATCGAGGCCCTCTGCGGACTGGCGTCGGACGAAGGCGGCTCATGAGGTCAATCTGGTGAGAAACCCCTTGATCCGGCTCAAGAGAGGCTTTTGAATCCGGACCTTCAGGTAGAGGTCTCCCGGAGGGTTGCCGATGGCGGAGGGACGGCCCATGCCGCTGAGCCGGATCCGCTGCCCATCCCGGACGCCCGGCGGAATCCGGACCACCAGCTTTTTGCCTGTCTTTTTGTGCTCGTAGGCATAGGGTCCCCCGTCCCGCGCCGTTTCCGGCGAAAGCGTGAGGGACTCCTCCACGTCCGCCCCTTTCAGGAACCCCTTTCCCGCGCCCGATTTCTCGAGGAGCTGCCGGACGATGCCGTCGAGGACTCCCGGGGTGTTCCGGTGAGGCGCGCGGCGGATTCCGGGGCCGCCGAAAAAAAAGAAGCCGCCGCCGCGAATGCCCTTGCCCTTGAATTGAAAGGTCTGGTAGCCTTGGCCGTAAAAATCCTTGAAAATGGCGTCAAAACCCCGGAGGCCGAAGGATCGGGCCATTTCCTCGAAGATCTGGTTGATGTCCGATCCCCTGAAAATGTCCTGCTCGGAATAGCTCTGCCGGAATTGGCCGTGGGCGTCCGCGCCGAACCGCCGACGGAGGTCGTCGTAGGCCTGTTTCTTGGAGGGGTCCGAGAGAACGGCGTAGGCCTCGTTGATGCGCTTCATGCGCTCTGCCGCTTGCGGGTCGTTGGTGTTTCGATCGGGATGGTATCGGAAGGCCAGTTTTCGATAGCCTTCCTTGATTTCCCTTGTGCCGGCGTCGGGCCCGACGCCCAGGACCTGATAATAATCCTCTTGAGTCATGAACATGTCACCTTTCCATTGAGGCATCCCCGATCGGGGCCGTGGTTTTTCCATGGGCGGCCCATGGCTTCTGAACCGAGGAACATAATCATCGCATTCGTGCAAATCAACGGGAAAGGATCGACCAGGCCGGCGGCGTGAGCAGATCGGGTGAAAAAGCGGATTGACCCGGGAGGATATTTATTCTATTCTTCTCATTAACGTGATTTTCGGCTTTCATAGGCCGGTGCCGGGAGGATACGCCCCGCGCCCGCGCGGTTTCGTTCAAGTGCCGCTAAAGCTTGCTCCGGGCGGCCCGGAAACTCGTTTGCGCTCAAACAGTCCGGGCCGCTGATCCTCCGCTGCGCTTAAGCGGCACTAAAACTCACCGCTGAATGGGCGCGGGCCTTATCCTCCCGGCACCTCTATCCGGTCACCATCATGAAAGTTGAAGTGAGACCTTAAACTGTCCGTGTCATCAGGAGACCGCCGGATATGGTTACCCAAAAGCCCCTTTTCTACTGGATCTTTCACCGGTGTCGCCTGCTCCAGGCCGGCCTGCTGCTGATGATTCTGGCCGGTCTCTTTTTCAGGGTCTTCCCCCTGGAGATGCAGAAGCGGATCGTCAACACCGCCATCCACCTCAAGCAGACCGACCTCCTGATCCGCTACTGCCTCCTCTATCTGGGGGCGGTCCTCCTGGCCGGCATCCTCAAGTACGCCGCCAACGTTCTGCAGAAATACCTGGGCCAGAAGATCCTGCTGGAGATCCGGACGGCGCTTTACGCCCATATTCTGCAGCTGCCCCTGGGATTCTTCCGACGCACCCCCCCGGGAACCGTCATCACGGCCATGACGGGAGAACTCGGTGCCGTGGGGCATTTCATCGGCGGGGCTCTGGCCGTTCCCGTCACCGCGGTCCTCACCCTTCTCGCCTTTGCGGGCTACATGATCTGGCTCGATCCCATGCTGGGGGTCATGAGCATCGCCCTCTACCCCCTGGAGATCGCCATTGTCCCGCTGCTTCAGCGGCGCTACAACCGCCTCAACACCCAGCGGGTCGATGTCGTCCGCGCCACTGCCAACACCATCGGCGAGGCGGTTTCAGGCATCCACGAAATCCAGGGAAACGCCGGGTACCGTCTGGAAGGGGAGAAGGCCGGACGCCGTTTCGAGACCCTCTTTTCCCTGGCCAACCGTCTTTTCGTGCTGAAATTCGGCATCAAGTTCACCAACAACCTTTTCCAGAACATCGGTCCCTTCATCCTGTTCCTGGTGGGCGGGTATCTGGCCATTCACGGCCGTTTTACCCTGGGAGCCCTGGTGGCCTTCCTCTCGGCGTATGAAAAGATCTACGATCCCTGGAAAGAGCTGATCGAATATTACCAGGAGCTTCAGGATGCCCGGGTGCGGTATCGGCGGGTGATGGCCTGCTTCGATGCGACCCCCGAATTCGAGGTCTCACCGGTGGGCCGGGAAACCTATCTCCTGACGGGGCGGATTCAGGTCAACCGGCTGGAATACGCCATCGAGGGGGGGATGGTGCTGCTGAAGGATATCAACTTTGAGCTCTCCCCCGGGGAGCAGATCGCCCTGGTGGGCTCCTCGGGGAGCGGCAAGAGCACCCTGGCCATGCTCGTCGGCCAGCTCTACCGCCACAATCGGGGCCGGATCCTCATCGACGGACGGGACATTTCGACCCTCACCAAGGCAGACGTCAGCCGGAATATCGGCTTTGTGGCCCAGCACCCCTTCATTTTCGACGGGAGCGTCCGGGAGAACCTCCTCTATGCGCTTCAGGCGGGGGCCTCGTCGGGTGACGAAGCCGCCGGATCCCGTCTTCCGGATCAGGGTACCCGCTTAGACATGCTGCGGAAGGTCGGTCTTGGGGATGACGTCGTCCGGTGGGGGCTCAACACGGTCATTACCGAGGGGCGCCGGGGGCGCTTCATGGAAAAGGTGTTCGAGATGCGGCGCCTGGTGCATGAGAAGCTCATGGAGACCCGCTCCGACGCGGTGGAGTTCTACGACGTCAACCAATTTCTCCGGCACGTGACCCTTTTTCGCAACCTCTTGTTCGGGGACGGCGGAAGGGATGGGTTCACCCTTGAAGGCATCACCGGGAATCGCCGTTTTATGCGGTTTCTTCGGGAAACGGACCTCGAGAAGCCTTTCGTCCGGCTGGGATGGGACCTGGCCCGGGAAACGGTTCATCTTCTCCAGGATCTCAGGGACGACGACTTCTTTTTCGGCAGCAGCCCCATTCCCTCCGATCAATTCGACGACTACCGGGACCTGGTTTCCCGGCTGGAGGCGGCGGGGAAGAGGACCCTGGCTCACGACGACCGGATGCGCCTTCTCAGCCTGGCCCTCGGCTATATCCCGGCCCGCCACAAAATGGCGGTGATTTCCGAGGATCTCGCGGAAAAGATTTTGAAGGCCCGGCATCGCTTCATCCGGGAGGTCGCCGGCATGGACATCGCCTATTGCCGCGAGGCCACCGAACGGTTTATAAGGGGAGAGGATCCCGGGCCGCCGGGTGCGGGCCGGGGACTCTATTGTCCGACAGAGTATCTCTACTCCCGGACGGTGATGGAAAACATCGTCTTCGGCACCCCCCGGTCCGACGACGCCGCCGAAACATCGGCCCTGCGGGATGTGGTGGTGGATCGTCTTTCGGAGTCGGGGCTGCTGGACGACATTATGGAACTGGGACTCGATTTCCAGGTGGGAAGCAAGGGCGACCGCCTTTCCGGTGGGCAGCGCCAGAAGATCGCCATCGCCAGGGCCTTTCTCAAGAGAGCGCCGATCCTCATCCTGGACGAGGCCACCGCCAGCCTCGACAATACCTCCCAGGGAAGAATCCAGAGATACCTGGAAATGGAACTGGGTGGAAAGACCACCGTCATCGCCGTGCTCCACCGCCTCGATCTGACCCGCGCCTATGACCGCATCGCGGTGCTCAAGAACGGGGCTGTCGTGGAGTCGGGAACCTTTGCGGAACTCATGGCCCAAAAAGGAGCGTTTTATGAGCTTTTTCACGGACAGGGATGAGGGGGTGAAGACCGCCTCGGGACGATCCGAGCTGGTGGAAAACCTCGAAGCCCTGAGGCGGCTTCCCATGTTCAGGGATGTCCCCTTCGAGATCATCAAGCTCTATGCCTACACGGCCCGCCGCCGCCGCTATCCGCGGGATGCCGTTGTCTTTCGGCAGGGGGAGCCGGCCCACGAGGCGTTCCTTGTACTGGAAGGCCGGGTGCGGCTTCTTCTGGAGGAGGCGGACGGCAAAATGATCGACCTTCAGGTTCTGGATCCGGGTGGATTTTTCGGCTATATGTCCCTTCTGGCCGAGTACGAGTGGCCCCTGTCGGCCCGGGTCGTGAACCCCGCCGATGTGTTGATCCTCGATCGGCACAGCTTCCGGAAAATTCTGATCCGATATCCCGAGATGGGGTTTCTGATCGTGGAACGCCTGGTCCAGATGCGGATGGCCCGGATGAAAGCCCACATGAATCTTCTGATGCGGCATATCGACGACAAATCTCAGCTCATCGATCTCTACCGGGTCGATGCTCCCCGGGGGTAATCCCGGCCTTTGACGCCGCGGCAAGGATGCTTACCCTATAAACGCAAGTCAAGGGACCCTCCAGAACAGCGGTGGATCAACGGAGACGCAAGCATGAACATCCTGACACGAAGACAAGGCATCATTATGAACAAGCCGTGGGCGGCCGCGGGTGCGGCCCTGGTTTTCTTCATTCTTAACGCTGGGGCGGCGGCCGCGGCCGATGCGCCCCGTTCCCTGGGCGGATTCGTTCTGGGCGAGCTTATCTCGCGTTACGGGGATCGGCTGGAGATGGATACGGTCATCCGGGTCCGGGACACGGGGTGTCTCATGGAGGTGGATGTCATCCCCCCGGCGGGTTTCGAGAACGGATCGATCAACTACGGCGTCTGTATCGCCAAGGACCGGATCGTCCGTATCAAGCTCAAGTATGCGGAGGACTCCCGTGCGTTCTACGAGGATCTCCTGTCGCGCTACAAGGCACGGTTCGGCCCCCCGGACGAATGGAAGGGCGACCCCTTCCACGTGGTCATCGCCTGGAAATGGTACTTCAAGGACCGGAACAACGATCGGATCAGCCTGATTTTGCAGCACAACACCCAGGATGAGGACGAGAAGATCGGCAACTCGGTGAAACTGACCCTGTCGAACGAGATGGCTGCGGAAATCCGCCATTACCGTGAGCGTCGGGCGAAGGAGAAACCCCGGGACGGGAAGGACCGGATCGTCCCGGACTGGGACCGGCTTCTTCCCCGGTAGGGTCAATGCCGTGGGGCGGGGGGCGATAGTGTCGGGTGACGGGGCTGTGACAGGGCGATGGGAAACGGTGGGGTGGTGCGGCCTGCGCCTGTCGGTGCCGGGCGACTGGCACCCGGCGGGCATGGACAGGGGGCACCTGGCGTTCGAAGGGGACACCGGCGCCGTGATGGCCCTCAAATGGGTGCCGTCGCGAGGCCGCGGTCCGCTCGGGGGGCGACTTGCCCGGATCCGAAGGGGCTTTCCCAGGGAGGTTCGTCGCACCCTGCGGGAGACGGTTTTGCCCCGGTCCTGGCGGGAGGCCCTTGCTGGAAATTTCGAACCGGCGGATCTGACGGATGCCGCCGCCTTCAGATGGTCGGATCTTGTCGGCGGCGGGGAGGGGCTCGTCATTCGAGGCGGGCGAAGCGGACGCGACCGTCGGGTTTTTCTGCTGCTGTTCCACGGCGGCGGGGCATCGCCCGGCGCCGATATCCCCAAGATCCTGAGCTCCTTCAAGAGCGGCGCCCGCCAGGGTCGCGTGCTGTGGGCCGTGTTCGACATCCAGGCCTGGGTGCCCGAGGCCTTCAGACTGGTCCGCCATCGGTTCGTTCCCGGGGCCTTTGGACTGACCCTGGCGGCCCGGCGCGAGACGCTCCGCCTTCACCGGTGGGGTCCGGCCTCGGTCCTGCTCCGGAACCGGTCCCTGGGCGCCTTTGCGGCGGATCGTTTCGGAATTTCCCGCCAAGGGCTTTCCGAAGACCCCAACGGTCCGGCGGTTGAGTGGATTGACCGGCCGGCCGCCCATGGCGGGCTCCGCCGTCTGTCGTCGCTCTTCTCTTCGATGCGCCGGGGTCGGGCGTGGCATGTCGCCGGCTGTGACAAAATTCTGGCCGTTCAGGTCGAGGCGGGGCGCTTGCCGGACGAAGACCGTTTCATGGCTCTGTGCGCGGCGTTCCATTGTCTGCCGCCAGCCGGCCCGAGACCGGGTGCCGCCTTGGATGGACAGCTGCCTGAAGGGCCGACGGATCCGAAACAGGGTTTGAAACCGTGGAAGGACGAATGATTCGACGCCTCAGAAAATTTGACGCCCCCGGACCCGCCACCCGGAAGGAGGCGCTGGCATGCCGACCGGTAAAGCATCCGGGCATCGTGGATGAGATCCTTGACGGCGGGATCGTTCAGGTTTCGTATCCCCTGAAGCCCCGGCCCTGGATTGCGGGAATGGCCCGCCGGCTGGGTTCGGGGTTGGACAGGCCCGTCGTCAGGAAGCTCCAGCTCGACGAGATGGGGAGCGCGGTCTGGGGGCTGATCGACGGCCGGCGCACCGTCGGGGGCATCATCCGCAGATTCTCGGATGCGTACCAGCTCCACCCCAGGGAGGCGGAGGCGTCCGTCACCCTCTTCATCCGGGAACTGGGCCGGCGGGGCATCATCGGTCTCAAATCCGGCGACCGGGCCGACGCCGGCCTCGGGCACTGAAGGCGGCACTGCCATGCGGATTCGCTGGAAGATCCTCTTGGTGCTCCTGGCCATTTCCATGGTGCCGATGATGGCCCTGCGCTGGAAGGCCAGCGGGCTTTTCCACGCCCTGGCCCTGGATCTCTCGGAGCAGGCCCGGGACGCTCTCGTTCGGCAGTCGACACAGGCGTTGAAGCGCCTGGTGGAGGACCATGCACGGGTGATCAAGCAGGAGGCGGCGTTGATCGATATGATCCTCAGGGTCCGGACAGCCGAGCTGGAGCGGCGGCTTGCCGGATCCGCGGTTCCGGCGGAGCGCCCGATCCGTGGGGCGAAGCCGCCCACCGGGCCGCCGGCCGGCGCCTTGAAGGATCAGGAGCCCTCGCGCTATTGCCGCCTTGGGGAAGCGGGTGCCTGTGAGCCGTTGACCGTCTCCCGCGACGAGCCCCTGTGGCGGTTTCCGCCCGGGGCGACGGCGGCCGATCGGGAACAGACTGCCGCTCGTTTTGAGGGCATGGCCGCCGTCTATGATGCCGTGGACCGGGAGTTTCCGGATCTTTTTCTCTGGCAGGTGATGGTGCTGGAAAACGGGACCCAGGCGGTCTATCCCGGGCCGGCGGGGGTTGCGGTGCCCGACGGCCGCGGCGCGCCCTGGTATCGGCAGGTCAGGGAGAGGGGCGGCACGGTCTGGAGCATGCCTGTCATCGATCCCCTGACCTGTCGGATCGTGATCCCCGTGGCCGCGCCCATCCACGGGCTGAAAGGCGTGTTCGCAGGCGCCGCGGCGCTCATGGTGCCGGTGAGTGCGCTGCTTCATGAGAACCGGCACATCCGGATGCTCTCCCGAAATGTGACCTCACTGCTGGTGCGGGCGGTGCCTCGTCCGCCGTCCGGAGAGAGCGGGATCATGATCATCGCCAGCGAGGGCGCCGGTGGTGACCGAGGCCGGGAGTGGCGCTATCTTCAAGGCACCCGATGGCTGTCATCGGACGTCCCTGCGGCGTTGGCTCCCGTGGCCTCCGATCTCATGAACCGGCGTTCGGGCATCAGCGAGGTTCCTTACGCCGGGGGGCCGACCATTATGGCCTACAGCGTTATCGGCGCCGAGGGCACCGCGCTCCTGTTGATCGTTCCGAAATCGGATTTGATCGCCGATGCCGAGAGCATGGAGCGCTATGTCCAGGCACGCTTCATCGAGGAGATGAAGACCACGAAGATCCTGTTTTCGGGTGTTCTCGCCGCCGTGTTTCTGATCTCTCTGGTGCTCTCCCGGTATGTCACCCAGAATATCCACAAGCTGCTGGAGGGGTCCAGAAGGCTGGCCACCGGCGACTTTTCCACCCGGATCGACATCCGTTCACGGGACGAAGTGGGCGAGCTGGGCCGGGCCTTCAACCGGATGGTGCCGGACCTCGAGGAGCGGATACGACTGAAACAGGGCCTCGAGGTGGCCAGCAGCGTCCAGAAGAGCCTTCTTCCCAAGCGGCCCCCCGATCTTGCCGGCTTCGATATGGCGGCGGCAAGCCGATACTGCGATGAAACCGGGGGGGATTTCCATGACTTCATTCCCCTGAACCGGGGCGGGGCCCTTGGCATCGCGGTGGGAGATGTGTCCGGTCACGGCATCTCCGCGGCCCTCCTCATGGCCACGGCCCGGGCATTTCTCAAGAGCCGGGTGGGCCAGCCCGGCGATCTGGCGGCGGTCATCAGTGACGTCAACCGCCTGGTCTGCCGGGACACCGACGCCACCGGTCAGTTTCTGACCCTGTTCTACATGGAGATCGCTCCCAATGCCGCGGCCGTGGACTGGGTTCGCGCCGGTCATGATCCCGCTGTCTGGTATGATCCCGGGACGGGGATTTTCGCCGAGCTGAAGGGGAAGGGGGCGGCCCTGGGCCTTGACGAGGGGATGACCTATACCGCCGGCCGAAGGGCGGGGCTTTCGCCCGGCCACATCATCGCCGTCGGCACGGACGGCATCTGGGAGGCCCGGAACGCCGCGGGGGAGATGTTCGGAAGGCACCGGTTCAGGGCCCTGATCCGGTCCTACGCGGACCGGACCGCCCGGGGAATTCTGGAAGGGATTCTCGCCGATCTCAAGGCCTTCCGGGGCTCCCGGTCCCCGTCCGACGACGTGACGATTGTCATTATCAAGAAGACGGAAGGCTGAAGGGGATAAAACGCTCCGTTCATCGCGGACGCACCCCCCTTCAGTCTTATCCAAGAAAGGAGATCATGAGAGCCGCAACAGACTATATCGTGTTTCCGCTGGACGTGCCGAGCCCGGCGGCGGCCAGGGAATGGGTGACCCTGTTGTCGGGAGAGGTGGGGATGTTCAAGGTGGGTCTGGAGCTCTTTATTCAGGCGGGGCCGGATATCGTCCGGTTTATCCGCTCCAGGGGCGTCCGGGTGTTTCTCGACCTGAAGCTCCACGACATTCCCGCCACGGTGGCGCGTGCCATGGCCCGGGTTGCGGATCTCGACGTTGCCCTCGCCACGGTCCACTGCGGGGAAAGCCCTGAAATGCTGGCGGCCGCCGTGGCCGGAGGCGGTGGAAAGGTAGGGGTGCTGGGGGTCACGGTCCTCACCAGCGTCTCCAGTGAGGACATCGCCGCCGCCGGTTTCCGGCCGGAACTGGCCGCCGACATCACCCGGCTGGTCATGAACCGGGCGGAAACGGCTCGGGCCGCGGGCTGTGCCGGGATCGTCTGCTCGGGGCTGGAGGCCGCCGCCGTCAAGAAGGCCTTTGGGCCGGATTTTCTGGCGGTGACGCCGGGTATCCGTCCGGCCGCAACCCGGGGTGCCCCCGACGACCAGAAGCGCGTCACGACACCGGCGCAGGCCGTCCGATGGGGCGCCGATTATCTGGTCATCGGCCGACCCATTCGGGACGCGGCCGACCCCCGGGAGGCGGCCCGGCAAATCGCCCGGGAGATTGCGGCCGCTTTTGGGGCGGCGTGATCATGCCGCGGGACGGCGGCACCGGGGCGGCACCGGGTTCAGGGAGATCCCCAGGATTCCCAAAAGGCCGATGCTCCCTGATGCTGAAATCGAAACGGGAGGCTCCTTTTGGGGGTCGGGGTAAAGGGGGCGCCGTTCTATTTGGTGCCGAAGATATTGTCGCCGGCGTCCCCCAGTCCGGGCAGGATATACCCGACGTCGTTCAGCTTTTCATCCACGGCCGCTACATAGACCTCGACATCCGGGTGGGCCTTTTCGAGTCGTCTCAGGCCTTCCGGGGCCGCCACGAGAAAGAGGCCCTTGATGCGGGTGCAGCCGGCCGCCTTCAACAGATCGATGGTGGCGATGAGGGTGCCGCCCGTGGCCAGCATGGGGTCCAGGATGAGAGCGATCCGCTCTTCCATGTTGCGGGTCAGCTTGACGTAGTAGCGGACGGGTTCCAGGGTCTCTTCGTTGCGGTAGAGCCCCACCAGGCTGATCTTCGCGGAGGGAATCATGTCGATGACGCCGTTCATCATCCCGAGGCCTGCCCGCAGAATCGGGACGACGGTGATCTTTTTCCCCTTGATCGTGTCGATGGCCACCGGACCGGCCCAGCCTTCCACGGTGATCCGCTCCGTTTCCAGGTCCTTGGTCGCTTCGTAGGTCAACAGCCTTGCGATCTCCGATGAGAGGTCTCTGAAATCCTTGGTCGAGATGTCGGCTTTGCGAAGGAGCCCCAGCTTGTGTCTGATCAGGGGGTGGTCGGCAAGGGTCACAGGCATGGCAGCCTCCTTTGTAAGGTGGGGAAAGGATCAGAAACGGCCCAGCGGACGGTTGAAGGTGAATTTTCCGGGTTCCGTGACGAGCTTGTCAAGAGACTGTTGCGTGTCCCCGCTGATCAGCGTAAACGGCAGTGCAAGGACGAAGATGACCGTGCCCGTCAGGGTGGCGACGATGCCAACGGGCCGCACCGCCAGAAGATCCGCGGCCATCTCGGTGCCCGTGGCCGCCTTGGCTTCGGTAAAGGTCTCTTGGACCGGAACGGTCGCGCTGACGGGAGCGGCCGCGAGCGCGGCGATGATGATCAGGACAAGCGCTGTTTTTCGGGTAATCATCAGGGTGCCTCCTTATGAAATGGGGTTGGTGTTGATGGGGTTTACCCATTCATGTATATAATGTGATTCATACGGAATGACAACCTATTCCTGCCATATTGCGGTCGCCGTCGCCCTTCCCGTCGAGGGGACCTACACCTATGGGGTTCCGGCTGCGCTCGCTCCCTTGGCGACGTCCGGGAAGCGGGTACTGGTGCCCTTCGGCCGGCGGCGGGTCACGGGCTACGTCCTGGGGGAGACGACCCTTTCAGCGGGCTATGTCGTCAAACAGATCCTGGACGTCCTGGACCCGGTTCCCCTCTTTCCCCCGCGAATGATCCCTTTTTTCAAGTGGGTCGCCGATTACTATATGCACCCGCTGGGCGAGGTGATCCAGTGCGCCCTGCCCGGCGGCTTGAACGTTTACGACCGATTGACCGTATCGGCCACTCCCGAGGGGCTGGCGGCCTGCGATACGGGGGACCGGCACCCTTCACCCCTTGAGCGGGAGGTGATGACCCGTCTCAAATCGGGGCCGTGCCGCCTCAAGGAGCTGGGGGGCCGGCGCGTTCCGGCCGCCCTGATCCAGACCCTTGAGGACCGGGGGTGGCTGGTTCGGGAGGTCACGCTCCACGGCGGCGCCGCCCGGCCCAGGATGGAGCGGTTCGCGGCTCGAGGACTTGGAACGCCGCCGGCATCCCTATCCCGGGCGCGGCAGGATATCCTGGCGCTTCTGGACGTTCGGGACGAGATGCCGGTCAGCGAGATCAAGGCGCGGGTGCCGACGGCGCCGCGGCTCGTCCGTGCCATGGCCGACCAGGGGCTGCTCCGGGTCTACGACAAACAGGTCTATCGGGATCCCTTGGGCGAGCCGATACCGCCGGACGCTCCCCGAACCCTCAACCCGGAGCAGTCCCGGGTGGTCGCCGAGGTGGATGCCGTCATGGGCAGGGGGTTTTGCCCCTTTCTCCTGGCGGGGGTCACCGGCAGCGGGAAGACGGAGGTGTATCTCCATCTGGCGCGGAAGGTGATGGAAAAGGGGCTCCAGGTGCTGGTGCTGGTGCCCGAGATCGCCTTGATCTCCCAGATGGAGCGCCGGTTCCGGGCCCGATTCGGGGCTGCCGTTGCGGTGCTTCACAGCGGGCTTTCCACGGGCGAGCGGTATGATCAATGGCTGCGGATCCTGAACCGGGAGGCCACCGTCGTGATCGGCGCCCGGTCCGCGGTCTTCGCTCCCCTCGAGCAGGTCGGCCTCGTTATCGTGGATGAGGAGCACGACACCTCCTACAAGCAGGGGTCGGATCTCCTCTACAACGCGAGGGACATCGCCGTGGTCCGGGCGAAGTTTTCGGACGCTGTCGTGATCCTGGGATCGGCGACGCCGTCCGTCCACTCCTGCTACAATGCCCGCACCGGAAAGTTCAGGGAGCTCCGGATTCGGCGGCGGGTGGCCTCCCGCCCGCTTCCCGAGATCACGGTGGTCGACCTCAAAAAGGTCACAGACACCCGCGGGGCGAGGCGCTTCATCACGCCGCCCCTCCACGCGGCCATGACGGCGGCCCTGGAGAAAAAAGAGCAGGTGCTGCTCTTCCTGAACCGCCGGGGGTTCGCCAGCTTTCCGGTCTGCGCCGCCTGCGGCAACGCCATCCGGTGCCCCCACTGCGACATCACCCTCACCTACCATCGCCTTGCCGGGGTTTACCGGTGCCACTATTGCGGCTATGCCCGGAAGGCGCCCTGCGACTGTCCGGCGTGCGGACCCGCTCCCATCAAACTGCTGGGGATGGGGACGGAGAAGGTGGAGGCAGCGGTCAAGGCCCTTTTTCCCGATGCCCGGGTGGCGAGAATGGACCGTGACACGACCACCCGCAAGGGATCCGTCGTCAGGATCCTGAGGAGTCTCAAGAAAGGGGCGGTGGACGTTCTCGTGGGGACCCAGATGGTGGCCAAGGGCCACGACTTTCCCAACATCACCGTGGTGGGGGTCATCTGCGCGGATCTTTCCCTCAGTTTTCCGGATTTCAGGGCCGGGGAACGCACCTTCCAGCTTCTGGCCCAGGTGGCCGGCCGCGCCGGGCGGGGGAATGCGCCCGGCCGGATGATTTTGCAGACCTTCACCCCCGACCACTTCAGCATCGTCGCCGCGACGCAGCAGGACTATGAGGCGTTTTATAAGGTTGAGATCGGTTTTCGCCGGGCCCTGGCCTATCCGCCGGTATCCCGGATCATCCAGCTCAGGATCTCGGGCGTCGACCCCGGGGCGACCCGGGAGACGGCCGAGGCCCTGGGGGCCGTCTGCCGCGACCTCCTGCAAAGGGAGGCCCTTTACGGAAAATGGGTGACGCTTCTGGGACCCGTGGAGGCGTCGATCCAGAAGATCGCCGGCCGGTACCGGTGGCAGATGCTGGTGAAGGGGCGGCGGATGGGGCCGCTTCGCCGGTTTGTCCGGGCGGTTTCGTCGTCGTCGCCCAACCTGTTCCGTCATCCCCGGGTCCGGGTGGTGATCGACGTGGACCCGTATTTTATGAGTTAATCACTTCAAACCCGCCGAAGGCCCTATTCACTTTCCGCGCTTTCGAAAAAATCGGCCTTGTCGAGAATGAGCTGGTCGACCTTCCATTTCGGCACGGCAAAGATCCAGGGGCTGATCCGCCGATGTCGCTCCCTGGCGGCCATGGCCGGGTCCGCCGGCGCTTCGGTGGCGTCGGCTGTCGATGCTGCCTTGGCAGGGGCCGTCTCCTCCGGGGGTGCCGTCGAATCGGTGCCGGCGGTGGGCGCATCGGGGGTGGCGGCGTTTGCGGCCGGGCCTGCCGCGGGTGGTGGCGGGGTGAAGGCGACCTCGGCCTTGAGATAGGTGCGGTCCGGGTGGCCCGTCACGGGGTTTCCCAGGCAGAGGGTGTAGACGGTGCCGTCGAACAGCCCGTATTCGAAGCAGGCCCCGGTGTCGAGCCCGGTGGTTTCCGTCGGGGTTTTCGGATCGACCACGTCATCGACCCGGAAGGCGGCGAGGGCGTCCAGCAGCCGATTGACCTTGACCGGCGCCACGGTTTTCCCTTCCGGCACCTCGAGCAGTTCCGCCGGCTTTTCCGGTTCAGGGCGCCGGACAATGTAGCGGGGCGCCTCGGCCCCCGGATCGATTCGACGGACCTCTGCGATCCGTTCCGGCGGAACGTCCAGGAGTTCCTTGTCGATCCATCGCTCGGGGTCGGTGTCGAGGAAATGGAACATCTGGTCGACGACATAGATCGTCTCGTTACCGTCGACCGTGACATAGTTCCCCCCCCTGCCGGTGTCGCTCTCCCGGGTCTTTCCGATGATGACGTTCGACAGGATGCCGTCGTCACGGCCCTTGAGGACGACCCGGGTGCCCCGGCCATCGGGCGTGGACGGATCGGATTTCCCGTCGGGGGGGTGGAGGGACAGGCGGGTCAGGATCTCGTCGGATGGCGGGAAGGTGCGATCCACCTTCATGTCGCGCAGCTTCAGCACGAGATCGGACAGCCTTTCGAAATCAGCGGGATATCCATACCGCTCCCGCACGATCCAGGTCGTCTCGCCCTTTTCCAGGTGCACGCCGTTCCGCGGCCCGGTGATCTCGATGGCGAGGATCTCCTTCACCGGCAGCGCCGCCAGGAGGGGGTCGCCTGTCGGGTCGTCTGTTTCCCGGTTCGCCGACGGGCCGGATCGCAGGAGGAACCAGCTCGCGATACTCAGGACTGCGCAGATCAACGCTAATATGACAAACGTCTTCGATTTCATGGTCTCGTGCCCTCCTTCCCTTCCCGAAAGGGTTTCGTTGGGTCTCACCGCCGGCTTTTGAGCCGCTGCCGCAGGCCGTACAGGATTCCCGCGCCGGCGACCACGAAGACCATCAGGAAGGTGTTGATGAATTTGACGGTGTTGCCCAGGCGTTCGATGTCAGCCCTCAGGTTGCGACGGACCGTTTTCAGCTCCGTGTTGATGCGCCGCCGCTCCTCCTGAAAGGCGCGGATCTCCGCCTCCTGGTCCTCGCTCAGGATGAGCTGCTGGGCGGCCTCCTTCTGCTGCTCCAGTTGCGCCAGCTTCCGGTTGGTCTCGTCGATCCTGCGCATCAGCTCCTGTTCCCGGGTCAGCCAGCGGGCCTGGGCGGCCTTCTCCAGGGCCTGGACACGGGTGAAGGGGCGCTCGAAGGTGCCCCGGGAGCGGATGCCGATGAGGGCCTGGCTCCCGATGAGCATCTCGTCGCTGTTGAGGACGAAATTCAGGTTGTCGTTGAACATCCGTGAGATCTTGAACCCCAGGAAATTCTGGTGGCTGACGTAGTAGTTGTCGAAAAGCAGGTCCGCATCTCCGGCGACGACGACGACGGCGGGGCGTTGCCCCACCTTGAGGTGTGGGTCTTCGGCGCTCTTCTTCCCGGCGGCCTCCGGCGCATTGTCGCCGGCCGTCGGCTCCCGGGGCGCGCCCTTGGGGAAGGCGCTCTTGAAGGTGCCGGTGATCTGAACCGCCAGATCAAAGGGCTTCCCGGCAGACTTGAAGTCCCGCCGCAAATCCTCGGCGCCGAGCCGGACCATCATGGTGTCGGACAATGCGGCATTGGGGCTGGATCGGACCAGGGTCTCGAATGCGTAGGGGCTGTCGGGCGCCTTGACGACGGCCCCGGCCACCGGCAACAGCAGGCTTTCCAGCTGGGCCGTGATGATGTGATCCCGGTTGAGGGCGTCGGCGTCCACCGACAGCCAGAAGGGGTTGGTTTCCACCTGGTCGTCCTGTCCCCTGAGGCGGGTGGCGAAGCCGAAGTCGACGACCGCCCTGTCGAGGTCCATCTCGATCCCCCAGGCCTTGAACAGGAGCGCCAGGCCGCTGGAGGACTTGGACGGGGACCGGGGCGGCTCACTCACCGAGAACGGGTCGGCGAACACCATGAGGTTCCCGCCTTTCAAGACATACTGATCGACGGCGTACTGGAGGGATGGCGCGAGATCCTTGGGGTGGATGAGCATGAGCAGGTCGACGCTCTCGTCGATCCTGTCGGCCCCTGGGCTGATCTCCCGCACCTCATGATTCTTCTGGAGCTCGGTGACGAACATCCACGGCTCGGGACCGCCGCCCTGTTGCATGTTCATCATGGGCATGCCGAAGACGGGCAGCGCGCTGATGATGCCGATGGTCGGCTTTTCGGCGGACTGAACCCTGGCGATGACCCGGGTGATATCGTACTCCAGCTGCTCCTCCCGGGTCGGATCGAGTATGGGGATGACGGCCTCCTGGTCCGCGGCCACGGCCGCCAGGCCGAAATAAATCCGCTCGCCCGTGGGCAGGTCGATGCCCGAGATCCCGTAGGCCGCGGCTTGATCCTCCGCTTCGGAGTCGGGCTCGGGGTCGTAGTGCTCGATGGTGAGTTTGCCGTCCCCGTGACGTTCGTATTCGGAGAGGAAATCCATCATCCGTTTGGCGTAGGTCTTGATGTGGACCGGGGTGTGGGTGTCGTTCCGGGTGTAGAACAGCTTGATCACGGTGTTGTGGGTGAGGTTCGACAGAATTTCCCGGGTGCCGTCCGACAGGGAGTAGAGCTTGCCTTCGGTGACGTCCCAGCGTGCGTTCACCCTGGATAGAATGACGTTGACGAGCACCAGGATGATCAGCACCAGGATGAGACCCCCCACGGATAAAAAGGATTTGCCGGCGCGTCCGGCCGGTTGATGATGCAGTGTCATGATGCGTGGCCTCCTGTATTCGATGCGGTGTCGGTGCTAAGCCCTTTTGTATTGAAGGATGATCCCGTTGGCGAACAGCGTGAAACAGATGACGGAGCAGAAATAGAGGATGTCCCTGAGATCGAGGACGCCCCGCTGCATCGACACGAAATGGGATAGAAAGCCCAGGCTGGAGACGACTGTGGTGAGCCACCTCGGGGCCCAGTCGGCCAGCATCTCGGTGATGGGGGTGAAGCCCGCCAGGATGAAAAAGAGACAGATGACGACGGCGAGGATGAAGCTGATCACCTGGCTTCGGGTGATCGCCGACGTCATGCTCCCCACGCCGAGAAAGGCGCCGGCCATCAGGAAGCTGCCGATGTAGCCGGTGACGATGGGTCCCGGATCCGGATCGCCGAGGTACATGACCGTGATGACCATGGGAAAGGTGAGGGCGAGGGCGATGCCGATGAAGACCCAGGCCGCAAGGAATTTCCCGATGATGACCTCGCCGGGGGTGATGGGAAAGGTGAGGACCAGCTCTATGGTGCCCATGCGCAGCTCTTCAGCCCAGAGGCGCATGGCCGCCGCCGGGACCAGGAAGAGATAGAGCCAGGGATGCCATTCGAAAAAGGCCCGCAGATCCGCCTGGCCCATTTCGAAGAAATTACTGATGTTGAAGGTGAAAAAACCGATCAGCAGCAGAAAGACGGCAATGAAGACATAGGCGACCGGAGATCCGAAATAGGCCTTGATCTCGCGTTTGAAGATCGCCGAAACATGGGTGAGTATCGCTTCTGATTTCATCGTTGCACCTGGTATGCGGTTTTAGGGTTCGGGGCCTCGCTCAGGAGGTCGTGACGGCGCGGAAGACCTCGTCCAGCCGCCCCTGCTCGACGAATAGGGATTTGACCTCGAAACGTTTCTCCGAAAGGGCCGTCATGAGGTGTTCCGCCGCGAGGGGGTCCGCCGTCTCGGGAAAGATCCGGGCCTTGAGCGCCGCGCTGGTGCGCTCGATCACCGCGACCTCCCGGATGCCGGGGACGCTCCGGGCGCAGGCGATGAAGGCGTCGGCGTCGGTGGCGGCGAGGGTGACGGAGATGGCGCCGTGAACCGGGGAGCGGGCCTTCAGGTTCTCGGGGGTATCGTCCGCCACGATGGCGCCTTTGCTGATGATGATGGCCCGGCTGCAGACGGCCTCCACCTCGTCCAGGATATGGGTGGAGAGGATGATGGCCTTCTCGGGGCTCATTTTACGGATCATGAGCCGGACCTCGTGCTTCTGGTTCGGATCCAGCCCGTCGGTGGGTTCGTCCAGGATCAGATATTCCGGGTCGTGGAGAATGCTCTGGGCGAAGCAGACCCGCTGCTTGAACCCCTTGGACAGCGTACTGACGGTCTGGTGCTCGACGCCTGAAAGGAAGCATCTCTCGATGGTCTCCATGACCTGCCTGTTCCGATCGCTTCCCGAAAATCCGCGGATCTGGGCGCAGAAGTCAAGATAGGCGAAGACGGTCATGTCGGGATACACGGGGGCGTTCTCCGGAAGATAGCCGATTTTTTTCTGGGCGGCGACAGGTTCCCGGAGGATGTCGTGGCCCCCGATCACGGCGGTGCCGCCGGAAGGCGGAACGAAGCCGGTGATCATGCGCATGGTGGTCGATTTTCCGGCGCCGTTGGGGCCGAGAAACCCCAGGATCTCTCCCTTTTGAACCGTGAAGGCGATACGGTCCACCGCCTTATGGGGCCCGAAGGACTTGCTCAAATGTTTCACCTCGATCATTCGTGACGCAGCTCCCTGTTTTTTGAGGGTTGAACATGGCGTACCGCCGCCTGTCGGCCGATGTCGACCGACGACCGGAAGACTGAAAAAATAAGTTAATAATGCCTATGTTTCGACAGTTGTCAAGATTTGACGATGCCATAAAAAGGTCCGACAGCTTCCTTGCGTGTGATTCGTCGCCACTGCGGCATCCTGTAATTGCTTTGCATTACGTGAAAATCCCAGGTCCTGACATGATGCTCTCTGCAATCCGTCTCAAAATTGTTTTTGACAAATGCATGGGGATTTGACCCGGTTAAAAGTCCATTATTGATTCCCGCTGTCGGTTTTGCTATGAGTACGCCTTCAATTCCATGCACAGAAAGGACGTTCAATATGAACCGTGAAGGCGATGCCCCTCGCGCATCCAACCCCGTCTGGGGATTTCTGATATCCATCCGTCTCACCGTGGCCCTGCTTTTGAGCCTTGCGGCCACCTCCATCATCGGCACGCTGGTCCCCCAGAACGCCGCTCCCCAGGAATACATCCGGGCCTACGGGGAGTTCCGTTACCGGCTCTTTTACGCGCTCGATATCTTCGACATGTACCATTCCTGGTGGTTCCAGCTGCTCCTGGTCTTTCTCACCGTTAATATTGTCGCCTGTTCCATCGACCGCCTTTCCACCCTCTGGAAGACGGTTTTCGTCAAGATCCCCGTCTTCCGTCCCGCCATGTTCCGGAACCCTCGGCACCAGGCCGCGTTTACCGCGAGCCGGGACCCGGAGCATCTCAGGGAGCGCTACGCCGAGGTCGCCGCCCGGGCCTTCACCTATAGCCGGACCGAAGCCGCGGACGACGGGTTCCGCATCTTCGCCGAAAAGGGGCGCTGGACCCGGCTGGGGGTCTACATCGTCCACCTCAGCGTCGTCTTTTTGCTGATCGGCGGCCTCGTCGGATCCATTTTCGGCTTTGACGGCTTCGTCACCATCCCCGAGGGCGAAAGCGTCCAGGCGGTTCACCTCCGCAGCGGCGACAGGGAGCAGCCCCTCGATTTCGCCATCCGGTGTGACGACTTCGAGGTCTCCTTTTATGAAACGGGGGCCCCCAGGGAATACCGCTCGCGCCTGGTCATCCTGGAAGAGGGCAAGCCGGTTCTCGAAAAGGAGATCATTGTCAATGATCCGCTCCGGTACCGCGGCATCAACATCTTCCAGTCGAGCTACGGCAAGATGCCCGCCGATCTGAGGGCCGTCGCTGAAAAGGGAATCGACGTCTCCATCACCAGCAAGGCCTCGGGGATGGTCTATACGGAAAAGGTCTTTCCGGGCAAGCCGCTGACCCTCCCCGAGGGGGGCGGCGTCTTCACGCCCAAGGCGTTCGTGCCGTCCTACCTCTTCATGGGACAACGGGATCTGGGCGAGACCCTCGTGGGCGAACTCACGCCCCCCGGGGGGGAACCCGTCGAGATCCATCTGCCGGTGCGGTTTTCCCGTTTCGACAAGATGCGAAAAGGCGGCCGTTTCGTCTTTGCGGTGACCGAGCCCGTAAGCGAGCGATACTACACCGGCCTTCAGGTCACCCGGGATCCCGGGGTGCCGCTGGTCTATGCCGGTTTTGTCCTGATGATCCTGGGGTGTATCGTGACCTTCTTCATGTCCCATCAGCGCCTCTGCATCGATGTGACCCGCCGGGGAGCCGGGGCCGCGGTGACCGTTTCCGGCACCGCCAACAAGAACACCGGCGCCGTGGCGGAGATCGTCCGGAAGATCTCCGGGCGTCTCGAGAAGCTTGAAATCAACCGATAGCCGCGGCAATCGATGCCGTTTTCCGGACAATCCGATGCCTCGCGCCCATCGGCGGAAGGATGAAACCTCAAACGCGCCCCCCGGGGCGGCAAGGATAGCCTTATGAACAGTTCAACCCTATTGTCCGTCGTGACGTTTGTGTACGGCCTTTCGGCGCTTCTGTATGTCGTGGCCCTCATCTTCAGAAAGACGACCCCCGGGAAAATCGCCGCGTGGACGGCGGCTGTCGGGATCGTCGGCAACGTCGGCGGCGTTCTGCTGCGGTGGGTGGAAAGCTACCAACTCGGCTATGGACACGCCCCGCTGTCGAACCTCTACGAGTCCCTGGTCTTCTTCGCCTGGGCCATCGCCGCCCTCTACCTCTTCGTGGAGTACCGGTACAAGAATCGCGTCATCGGCGCGTTCGTCATGCCCATCGCGTTTCTGGCCATGGCCTACGCCTCCCTTTCCCCCAACATCAGCGACCGGATTCAGCCGCTCATCCCGGCCCTCAAGAGCAACTGGCTCATCGCCCACGTCATCACCTGCTTCCTGGGATACGCGGGATTCGCCGTGGCCTTCGGCATCAGCCTGATGTTCGTGATCAAGGCGCGGTCCGGCGGGGCCTCGAGCCCCATCCTCGACCGGTTCCCCGCCCCGGACGTCCTGGACGACCTGACCCACAAGATGGTCCAGTTCGGGTTCCTCTTCCTCTCCGTCGGGATCATCACCGGCGCCGTCTGGGCCAATTCGGCATGGGGGCGATACTGGGGGTGGGATCCCAAGGAGACCTGGTCGCTCATCACCTGGTTCGTCTATGCCACCCTGCTTCATGCCCGCCTCATGCACGGATGGCGGGGGCGGAAAATCGCCTATATCTCGATTCTCGGGTTCATGGCCGTGATGTTCACCTACTTCGGCGTCAATCTCCTGCCGGGCTTGCACAGCTACGGTTCGCAATGATTTCTCCTTGACAAAAACGCCCTCAGTGGGTAGAGAGGCTCTGGGATTCATTCCATTTGTGCCTTTGATCCGGATCTGTTTTTTGTCGGGGGCCCGATGTCGGGGATGTTGTTAAATCGTTAACCACAGCGTGATGGAGTGTTCATGAGTGCATTAGAGGAAAAAGCAAAAGCGGTTTCCGACGGAGGCGGGTTCGCGCTCCTTTTTTTTATCGTCGGATTGGTCGCAAGCCTGATTGTGGGGTGGGTCATTTTCCCGAAACTTCTTTACTCCCAGAAGCGCCAGCCTTTTGATTTCAACCACAAGCTGCACAATGAACTGGTGGACGAGGGCTGTGAGTCCTGCCACTTTTTCAGAGAAGACGGCAGCTATGCCGGCGTTCCCAAACTCGCGCAGTGCATCGACTGCCACGAAAGCGTCCAGGGAGAGACCGAAGACGAGGCCGTCTTCGTCAACGAATACGTCGTCCCGGGCCGGGAGGTCCCCTGGCGGGTTTACTCCAGGCAGCCTGACTGTGTCTTTTTCTCCCACGCGGCCCATGTCAAGTCCGCGGGGATGGATTGTCAAACCTGCCACGGCGATATCGGCAATTCCACCACTCTGAAAGTGTACGAGGAGAACCGGATCACCGGCTACAGCCGGGATATCTGGGGCAAGAATATCGCGGGATTCAAGACGAACACTTGGGACCGGATGAAAATGGATGACTGCTCCGAGTGCCATGTCAAGCTCGGGGTAGAGCAGAACAGCGTTCAGACCGGTAAGGGCGCCTGCTTCGTGTGTCACAAATAAATTCGGGTTTAAGGGGTAACGTTATGAAAATAGACAGAAGAAGTTTCTTGTCTCTCGGGATTGGTGCGGCGGCGGGGACGGCGCTCTCACCCTTGCCCTGGAAACTGACGGACGATCTTTCGATCTGGACGCAGATGTGGCCGTGGACGCCGGTGCCTCAGGACGGTGAAGTGAACTATGTCAATTCCGTCAGCACCCTTTGTTCGGGAGGGTGCGGGATTTCCGTCCGGAAGGTCGACAACCGGGCGGTAAAGATAGAGGGGATGAAGGGGTATCCCGGCAGCGACGGAAAGGCCTGCGTGCACTGCCTTTCAGGGCTGCAGGCGCTTTACGGGCCCACGGCGATCGCCTCCCCCCTGAAGCGCGCGGGCGAGCGGGGCGAGGGCAAATGGCGGAAAATCTCCTGGGACGCTGCCGTCTCCGAGATCGCCGCAAAGCTCGGCGATTTGCGGGAAAAGGGCCGTCCCGAGACCCTCGCCTGCATCACGGGCAGCGATCGCGGTACGGTGCCCGAACTCTTCAAACGCTTCCTGAAAGCCTACGGTTCCCCCAATTTCATGCGCGCCCCCTCCTTCGAGGACACCTATGAGGTCGTCCTCAGGCTGATGCAGGGGGTCGACGCGTCCATCGGGTTCGACCTCGAAAACGCCGATTATCTTCTCAGCTTCGGGAGCGGCATCCTGGACGGCTGGGGATCCTCCGTCCGCTTGTTCAAGGCCCGAACCGCCTGGAAAGACAACAAGGCCGTCGTTGTCCAGGTGGAGCCGCGCCTCTCCAACTCCGCGGCCGGCGCCGACCGCTGGATCCCCATCGAGGTCGGCACCGAAGGCATTCTGGCCCTGGGCATCGCCCACGTCATCATCAAGGAGAACCTTTACAAGAAGGACTTCGTCGACAAATACGGCTTCGGTTTCGAGGACTGGGTCGGCACGGACGGCAAGAAGCACGACGGCTTCAAGACGGTGGTCCTGAAGCATTACACCCCCAACGCGGTGGCCGGCATTACCCGCGTGGATCCCGACGTCGTTATCGAGACCGCCCGGGCCTTTGCCAAGGCCAAGAGCCCGCTGGCCATCTGCGGCCGGGGCCGGGGCGACACCCCGGGACCCCTTCATGAGTTCATGGCGGTCCACGCCCTCAACGCCCTGGTGGGCGGCATCCACCGGAAGGGCGGCGTGTGGGCCGTTCCCCTGCCGGATTACGTCAATTGGCCTGAGCCCAAGCTGGACGGCACCGCCGAAAAGGGCCTCGCCGCCCTGCGGATCGACGGAGCGGGCACCGATCGTTATCCCCTGGCAAGATATCTCCCGACCCGCCTGGCCGAGGTTGTCAACACCGCCCAGGATACTCCGGTGGAGGTGCTCTTGGTTTCCGGCGCCAATCCCTGCTACACCCTGCCCGACACCCAGGCGGTCAAGGCGGCTTTTTCCAGGATCCCTTTCATCGTCAGTTTTGCTTCCAATATGGACGACACCGCGATGATGGCCGATCTGATCCTGCCGAACCACGGCCACCTCGAACGATATGAGGACGTGCCGGCCCCGGCCGGGATGAACACGCCCATGATCGGCCTCTGCCGGCCGGTGGTCGCGCCCCGCCGCGACACCCGCCACACCGGCGATGTGCTGCTCATGCTGGCTAAATCCCTTGGCGGCGCCGTCGCCGACGCCTTTCCCTGGGAGAGCTATCAGGCGTGTCTGGAACAGACCCTCGGAAAGAACTGGCAGCCGCTGCTCGACAGCGGCTTCATCCGCAACACCGCCTACCGCCCACCGGCCTGGCCCGACGCCTTCCGGACGCCGTCCGGAAAGTTCGCGTTCATGTCCGAAGCCTGCGCCCATGACGACAAGGGGGGGCCTGCCGTCGTTATCGAAGGCAAGCCGGAGGAATATCCGCTGACCTTGATCCCCTACGATTCCATCCGTCTGGCCGCGGGCCCGGCGGTCACCGCGCCCTTCGCGCTCAAAACCGTTGACGATACCGTTCTCAAGGGCACCGACATCTTCGTCGAGGTCAACACCAAGACCGGCGGGAAGTGCGGCCTCGAGGAAGGGGTTTTTGCCCATCTCTCCACGCCCAAGGGGACGGTGAAGGTTCGCGTCCACCTGTCCGACGGCATCATCCCCGGCGTCGTGGCCATGCCCAGGGGACTCGGTCATGCCGAATTCGACGAATATGTCGGCGGAAAAGGGATCAACGTGAACGAACTCATCGGTCCTGCGGAGGACCCTGTCACCGGCCTGAATGCGGCATGGGGGATCAGGGCCAACTTGACCATAGCCTGAGATCAGTGATCGGCGATCCGCTTCAGGGCCTCGCCCCCAGGGCAGGCCACAGTACCCGGCCTTGCCGGGAGCGGGCGCCGATGCCTGGCAACTGAAATTTGATGATGAGGTTCTGATGAATAAATCACGAGGACAGAGTCAACCCAAGAAGTACGGAATGGTCATAGACCTGGACAAGTGCACCGGGTGCGGGTCCTGCATGGTGGCGTGCATGGCGGAGAACAACGTGCCGTTCAAGAAGGACGAGACGAACAAGCGGGACAGCATTACCTGGATGAAGGTCTACCGGCTGACCAACGGCAAGCCCTTTCCGGATCACGATATCTGCTATCTGCCCAGGCCGTGCATGCACTGCGAGGGTCACAACGGCCATTCCCCCTGCGTGTCGGTCTGCCCGGCGACGGCCACCGACTACAGCAACGAGACCGGCATCGTCAGCCAGATCTATACCCGATGCTTCGGGTGCCGGTACTGCATGGCGGCCTGCCCCTACCATGCCCGTTATTTCAACTGGTGGGATCCGGTTTGGCCCGCGGGCATGGAAGAGATGCTCAGCCCGGACGTGTCGGTCCGGATGCGGGGCATCGTGGAAAAGTGCAGCTTCTGTTTCCACCGGTACCAGCGCGCCATGGACAAGGCGCACCTGGAAGGCCGCCGGGATCTCGAAGAGGCGGAATACCAGACCTCCTGCACCCAGGCCTGTCCTGTCGGCGCCATCACCTTCGGCGACCTGAACAACCCCGACCACAAGGTGCACCAGCTGGTGAAGCCGGACAACGCCCACAGCGGTCGACCCCAGGCACCCCATGCGTTTCGCCTGTTGGAGCGGCTGGGGACCAATCCCAAGGTCTATTACCTGTCGAGCCGCGAGTGGGTCAGGCGGGCCGGAGACAATTACCTGAAGGGCGAAGGCACGATCGGCGCCAAACACTGACGGACGGTTTCGGGCTGTTCGAGGTAAGCAATGACAACAGAAACTGCACATGATGAGGAGTACAGCTTATGGATTCTGCATTGATCCCCCAGGGTGTCAAGCGCTGTTCTTTGGGGAAGTTTGCCTTGTTTATCGGCATAGTGGGCGCTGTCCTTCTATGGGGCGTTTATGCCATGCTGCTGTGCTGGCTGAAGGGGTTAAACCAGACCAACATGAACGATTATTACGGGTTCGCCCTCTGGATCTGGGCGGATCTGGCGGTCATCGCCCTGGGCGGCGGCGCTTTTTTCACCGGTTTTTTGAGATACATCGTCGGCAAGGATGAACTGAAGAACATCATCAACTACGCCGTGCTTATCGGCTTCATCTGCTACAGTTCGGCCCTGCTGATCCTCGCCATCGACATCGGCCAGCCCCTGAGGGGATGGTTCATCTTCTGGCACGCCAACGTGCACTCCATGCTGACGGAGGTGGCCTTCTGCCTGAGTTGCTATTTCGCCGTCCTCAGCATCGAGTACCTGCCCCTCGTCCTTGAAAACCGGCAGCTGAACAAGGTGCCCTTCTTCCACAACCTGGCCCACAACATGCACGAGATCATGGCGGTCTTCGCCGCCACCGGCGCCTTCCTCTCCTTCTTTCACCAGGGTTCGCTGGGCGGCGTCTCCGGCGTGCTCTTCGGCCGCCCCTTTGGTTTCCGCGAGGGGGCCTTCATCTGGCCGTGGACCTTCTTCCTCTTTACGTGGTCGGCGGCCGCCTACGGGCCGTGCTTCACCCTGATGCTCACCAAGCTCATCGAGAAGGTGACGGGCAAGCGGCTTGTGGGTGACACGTGCGTGGACCTCCTGGCCAAGATCTCGGGGTGGATGATTCTGACCTACATCATCGCCAAGATCGCCGACACCCTCTACTGGGCCTGGGTGACCGCCCCGGAAGCCGGCTTCACCCTGATGGACTTCTACACCAACAACCCGGTCTACGGCATCTGGATTCTGGTGCTCGAGATCGTGATCGGCGGCATTGTTCCCGCCCTGATCCTCGTTACCAGAAAGGGTCGCAAGAGTTCCTTCCTCCTGGTGACGGCGGTGATCTGCGGCGTCATCGGCGTGAGCGTCAACCGATGGGTGATGGTGCTTCAGGTGATGGCGATGCCGGTAATGCCTTTCGATACCTGGGCCATGTACTACCCGAGCTGGCAAGAGGTGGCGACGACGATCCTGCCGGTGGCCTACGGCGTCATTCTGGTGGCGCTATCGTATCGATACCTGCCGGTCTTTCCCCAGGAAAAAGAACTGAATTCCTGACCCCTTAGGAGGAAGATATGTTTCCAGGATTTTTCGAGTGGATTTGGGACGGAGGCCATCTTGTCTTCATGGGCGGTCTCTGGTACGCACTGACGATCATCGGACTGGGATTGACCTACTGCATCCTCAAGGCCGCCATCGATACGGCCCAGGGCAAGGGCGCGGGGCACGGGGACGACGAGGGTCACCACTGAGGCCTGCGTCGGCCGGAATCCCGACAGTGATATAACGGCAGCAGCATTAAAAAGCGCTCTCTCCCAAGACTTCCGCGGAGGAGCGCTTTTTTTTGGGGCGATCAGGATCACAGGAAAAGAGAAGACGGACCATGGACAAGATTATCGTGGAGGGAGGGCATCCCCTCAAAGGAGAGGTGGTCATCAGCGGCGCCAAGAACGCCGCCTTGCCGATTCTGACCGCCTCCCTGCTCACCGAGGGGCGGAACACCTATCACAACGTTCCCGGGCTGAGGGACGTGGAGAGCATCAAGGAGATGCTGGCCTATCTTTGTGCCGACGTGGAGACCGACGGGGATACGGTCCACATCCGGGCCGACGGGCTGTGCAAGTCCGAGGCCCCCTATGACCTGGTGCGGAAGATGCGGGCCTCCATCCTGGTCCTCGGTCCGTTGCTGGCGCGGGTCAAAAAGGCGAGGGTCTCCCTTCCCGGGGGATGCGCCATCGGTGCACGGCCCATCAACCTTCACCTGAAGGGGCTGGCCCGGCTGGGGGCCGCCATCACCCTCGAGCATGGTTATGTCGAAGCATCGGCCGACCGGCTGGTGGGCGACGACATCTATTTCGACATGCCGACGGTGACGGGAACCGAGAACCTGATGATGGCGGCGGTGTTGGCCGAAGGCACGACAGTGCTTCGGAACGTGGCCCGGGAGCCGGAAATCATCGCCCTGGCCGACGTCCTCAATCAGATGGGGGCGGACGTTCGAGGGGCCGGTTCGTCGGTCATCACCATCCACGGCGTCCCCCAACTGCACCCCGCCGAGGTCACCATCATCCCCGATCGCATCGAGGCCGGGACCTTCATGGCGGCGGCGGCCCTGACCCGGGGGGACGTGACCCTCCGCCGGTGCGAGCCGGATCACCTCCAGGCCGTCATCGACAAGCTCCGGCTCACCGGCGCCGAGGTGACGGTGGGAAAGGACACCGTCCGGGTTCGGGGCGCGGACGAGATTGCCAGCGTCGACATCAAGACCTTGCCCTATCCCGGGTTTCCGACGGACATGCAGGCCCAGTTCATGGTGCTCATGTCGGTGGCCAGGGGGCTCAGTCTCATCACGGAAACCATCTTCGAGAACCGCTACATCCACGTCAGCGAACTGCGGCGGCTGGGGGCGGACATCACGGTCTCGGGCAACGCGGCCATGGTCAAGGGCGTGCCGCGCCTGTCGGGGGCCCCGGTGATGGCCACCGACCTCCGGGCCAGCGCTTCCCTGATCCTCGCCGGCCTGGTGGCGCGCGGCAAGACAGAGGTCAACCGGGTCTATCATCTGGATCGCGGCTACGATGCCATCGAAAAGAAGATGGCTGCCATCGGCGCGGCCATTCGAAGGGTGTAATCTCCGGCGGGCCGGGTGAGCGAAAGCCTTTTGGCCAGGCCGGCTTGGTCCCTCGCCGCCGCCCTGGCGGTCGGCATCTGCCTGGGGGATTTTCTACCGGGTCCGGTCCTGCCGGTATGGGCCGCGGCGGGGGCCTGTTTTCTCCGGCTCGTCCGGCATGTCATCCGCCGGTCTCCCGCCCTGTTTTCGCCCCTCCTTCTCTTTATCCTGCTGGGCTATCTTTCGATCCAACCCTGGTCCGCCCCCCGGTTCACGGAAGATCATGTCATTCATTATGCCGGGCGCCATTATTCGCGGATTCACGGCCGGATCCTGACACCGCCCGAGACTGACGAGGGCCGCGTCTCCTTTATCATGGCACCCCGCAACCTGGGCCCGGATACCGGACCGGTCACTGGAAATCTCCGCGTCACCGCCGCCCGGGTGGGAATCCCGCCTCTCCGGCAGGGGGACGAGATCCGGTTTTCAGGCCGGGTTCGGCGGATCCGGAGCCTGAAAAACCCCGGCGGGTTCGATTATGCACGCTTCATGGCCTTCAGGGGGATTCATTGCACTGCCTACATCCGAAAGGGAAGCCTCAGGGTTCTGACCGGCGGCCTTCCGTCCATTGACCGGGTGTCGGCATCCCGTCCCCCCGCGGGGCTCCGGGAGCGGATCCATGCGCGGATTTGCCAAAGCCGGTCCGCCGACGCGAGCGCCGTCATGGCGGCCCTCCTGATCGGTGAAAAGGGCGGCATCGATCCGGACCTTCGCAACCGCTTCAACCGGGCGGGGATCAGTCATCTCCTGGCGATTTCAGGGCTCCATGTCGGCAGCGTCATGGCCGTTGCCTTCGCCGGGTTCCGGTGGCTTCTGGCCTTTGCGCCGCCGCTGCTCTGGCGGGGGTGGCTTCGCAAGGCGGCGGCCCTGGCCGCCCTGGTGCCCGTCCTGATCTATGCCGACCTCGCCCAGTGGTCTCCCGCCACCCAGCGGGCGGTCTGCATGGCCGCGGCGGTCGGCCTCTCTTTCTGGTTCGGGCGGGAATCGGATGCCGGCAACGGCATTGCCCTGGCCGCCCTCGCCATACTCGCCGTCTTTCCGCCGGCGCTTTTTGCCGTCTCGTTTCAGCTCTCCTTCGCCGCGGTCATCGCCATTGTCGCGGGCATGCCCGCGTTCACCCGCCGCCCCCCGGCCGATGGGGGACGGCTCGGATCCCTGGGGGAAAAGGCCAGGGCGCTCATGGCCGTCTCCCTCCTGGCGACCCTCGGGACGCTGCCCCTTTGCATGCTCTATTTCAACCGGGTTTCCTTCATCGGCATCATCGCCAATCTCTTTTTTATCCCCTGGGTGGGGTGCCTGGTGCTGCCCCTGGGTCTCCTGTCGGTGTTCGTTTTTCCGGTGGTGCCCGACCTCGCCGGGATCGGGTTCGACATGTGCGGCCGGCTGCTGGACCTGGCCCTGGGAATGCTGCCCCTCTTCTCGGAGCTGCCCTTCGGCGCCTTTGTCACCATCGTGCCGACAACCTTCGAGATCGGGCTTTACTACGCCGCCGGGGGTCTCCTGCTGGTCCGGGCATTGGGAAAACGGGAACGGGTCCCGGGAGCGATAGGCCCACCGCGCCGGATGAGACTGCTGTGGGGGGCGGTCCTGGCCGCCGTCCTCGCGGATGGGCTTTACTGGACCCACGACCGGTTTTTCCGGAGCGACCTCCGGGTCACCGTCATCGATGTGGGGCAGGGCAGCGCCGCTGTGGTGGAATTTCCCAGGGGATATCGCATGCTCATCGACGGCGGCGGCTACTACGACCCGCGCGTCTTTGATGTGGGGTCGCGGGTGGTGGCGCCTTTTCTTCTGCGCCGCCGGATCCTGACCCTGGACACCGTGGTGTTGAGCCACCCGGACAGCGACCACCTCAACGGTCTGATCCCCATTGTCGACCAGTTTCGGGTAAAATCACTATGGACCACCGGCATGGACGGCTATGCCGAGGCCGACAATGTCAGGGCGCTGATGGCGGCGGCCCGTGAAAAGCGCGTTCCAACCCCTGCCTTCGAGAGCCTGCCGTGCAAAACCATCATCAACGGCGTCGCCCTCGAGATTTTTTATCCCCCCCACGATGTTGCACGGGCGGACCCGAGCCGACTGGATCGCCGGGACTGGCGCCGGAAATCCAACAACCGGTCCATGGTGATCGGCATCCGCCTGGGCCGCGTCGGCATCCTCTTCCCCGGAGACATCGAGAGGCCGGCGGAGAAGGCCGTGGTGGCGGCATGGGGGAGCCGGCTCCGGCATCGGGTCCTGGTGGCGCCCCACCACGGATCCCGGACCTCGAGCTCGCCGGACTTCCTGGCCTGGGTCCGGCCGGATTACGTCCTGGTCTCCGCCGGCCGGGGGAACCGCTTCAGGTGCCCGCACCCAGAGGTCCTGGCCCGGTACCGCGACATGGGGGCGCGGGTCCTGCGTACCGACACGGACGGGGCCTTGACGCTTAAGACCGACGGCCGGCGGCTCCTTGTGGGCCCCGCCGTTCCATGACGGCGATTCTCAGTGACGCCGTTTCCCCATTCATTTGGATGCCGACCCGGCGTGCCGATTTGAGATGTGATTTTTTCATATCCTGGTCTTCGATTGTTTGGTATAAGATTTGCTCAGGCTTATAAATTTGATTATAAGCAATTCAGTTGTCAATGGTTGACCTTCCCGTATCGACCGGAAGGCGGGTGAGGGGAGACGGCTGAAGACTCAAGGCGCATCAGCGCCCGCCCGCGGCGGACGCACCCTTCTATCCTTCAGTCTGAACGCCGGGTTGGGTAAAATCCAGAAAACGATGTTGAAATGTCCTGGGGGGATATGGATGAGACTCCGTATAGAACACAAAATGATCCTCGGATACTTGCCGGTTATTCTGCTGATCCTGGTCATCACGGTCTTATCCTACCGAAGTCTCAATGAATTAAATTCGATAAACAGAAGTATCATCAATGAGGATACGTTTCTCGTACAGGCGGTTGACAAAATGGGGGAAGCCGTCCTGGCCCAGGAATCCTACGGGCGCCGCTACCGGATTCTTGACAATCCGGAAATGCTCGATCTTTTCCGGCAACGGGACCGGGAGTTCAACGAGCTCGCCGACAAGGTGCGCGCGCTTCCCCACCAGAAAGACATTCACATCGATAAACTGGTATCGTTACATCACGATTTCAATGAACTGTTCACGACATCCGGCGATATGCCCAATATGCCCTCCGGGTTGGACACGGGGGAATTTGACAAGCGGGTCAGCGATACATTTGACCAGATGACGGCGCTTCTCCAACAGATGCACCGGGTCGGAAAGCGGAATCAATACCTGAAAATGGAGAAAGCCAACAGCATCGGCATCCAGTCATTCCGCTCCACGGCCCTGCTGTCGACGTTGGTGATCATTTTAGGGCTGGTTTCCGTATCCCTTATTACCCGAAGCATATCCAAGGCCATTATTGAATTGAAACATGCTACGGAGATCATTTCAGAAGGCCGGTATGATTACTGCCTGCAAATCCATACAAAGGACGAACTGGCTGACCTTGCCGCATCGTTGCGGTCAATGGCGTTACGGTTATCCTTGATCGAAAGGATATCTCTTGATTCAAGCCCGCTGACACGGATGCCCGGGGGATTGGCCATTGAAAATATGCTGAGCCAACGGCTGAAAGTGGATCCTCAGATGGCCTTCTGCATGCTGGATCTGGATAATTTTAAATCCTATAATGACCGGTATGGTTATGCCAAGGGGAACGACGTCATCCGGGCGACGGCGGAAATCATCAAATCCGTCGTCGCCGAGCAGGGGACACAGGACGATTTTGTCGGTCATATCGGCGGGGATGACTTTGCCGTCATCACCCATGCGACAACATATGAGGCGATCTGCAGAGCGATCATCAAGCGGTTCGATGAAACCATCGTCAATTTCTACAACGAATCCGATAGAGCGCGCGGATGCATCGTCGCGAAAAACAGACAGGGGCGCCGGATGACGTTTCCCATAATGACTATTTCAATCGCGGTTGTGACGAACCACCAGGGAAAGGAGATCGACCAGATTCAACTTGGCGAGATCGCATCGGAATTGAAGGCCTACGCCAAGTCAATACCGGGGAGCATTTTTGTGACGGACCGGAGGGAAAAAGGCCCTGAGCACCCTTCCGTTGAGAATACCACCCTCACGGTTATCAAATAGGGACAGTCTACATATGACCTGTTATAGAATCTTTCGTGAACGCAGCCTTCTTTATCTGCTTGCTGCCCTCTCCATGACCTCGATGACGACCGCATGCATGAGGAATTCCATGTTTGTCTGTCATCCGAACTATTTTGATGTCCAGGGAGCGGAGAATATCGGCAAGGAAATACGGCGCCTCGAGAAGGTGATCGCCCGGGATCCTGAAAATCCAGGAAAAGCCCCCGCCTATCTTCAACTCGCGCTCCTCTATACGCACTACGACAATCCAATCCCCAACTATCTCCGTTCCCTGAAGATGTTTGAAAAATATCATGAGCTCGATCCGAACGGCCAGATTCATGATGAAGTGGTGTACCTGGAGGCTCTTGTGCAGACGGTGGTTGAGGCTGACGACAAACGGATGCGCATTGCAAACAGGGCGGCGAAACTTGGGCGGAACAATAAAAAACTAATAGATGCGAATACAAAGATGGTTGGCGAAAAACAGGAACTACAGGATGCCATGGAAAAACTCAAGCTTCTCGAACTCATGATGGAGGAAAAAAGACGCCATCTGAAGTAGGCCGGGGCGGGAGGAATCTTTTTAAATACCTTTGCGTTCCTTGCGGCTTTGTGTGAAAATGCTTCTTGCCAACGTCTAACGTATCTTGAGGAGGAGGATCATGAATTCGAGAAAATATTTTCGGCCCATTATGCTTTACGCGGTATTGTCGGCCTTCTTCATGGTTTTTTCAGCCGGTTCCTTTGCCCAGGAGAAGCCGATCGAGAGCATTGTCGTGTTCGGCAGCAGCTTGAGTGACACCGGCAATGCCTTCACGCTGCTCTCCAACCCTTCGGCCTTCGGCTTCAGCGAAACCTGCGGCCTGGGTATCCCGGCGAACGTGCCCCCGTATGACGCGCTGGACGACCTGCTCATACCCGACGGCACCTACGCCATGGGCGGTCATCATGTGACCAACGGCGCGGTCTGGATTGAACGATTTGCGCGCGGGAAGGGCTTGTCGGGCAGTGTACGGCCCGCCCTGGGCAACGCGGGGACGAAGGCCGCCAATTATGCCGTGGGCGGCGCCAGGGCCTCGGATTATCCCTGCCGCTTCAATCTGGCGGATCAACTGGGTGCCTTTTTGAATGACATTCCCGAACCATCCGATCGGACGCTTGTTGTTATCGAGATGGGCAGCAATGACGTCCGCGATGTCCTGGCGGGGGGTGACCCGGCCCTGCTTGAAACGGCCGCCTACAATATCGGTGCCGCCGTCGAGACGCTTTATGGCCTTGGCGCCAGGAAGTTCCTGTTGGTGAACGTCCCGAACATCGGCAGAACGCCGGCGGTCACCGCTCTTGATGCCGTGTTTCCGGGTCTCGCGGAAGCGGCCAACGGGTTGTCGATAGCCTTCAATGGGGCGTTGTCACTGCTCCAAACCCGGATCATGGGTGCATTTCCCGGAATCGATGTCCGGATCCTCGATTTTTATGCGCTCCTTGAAGCGATAATCGGCGATCCCGCCGCCTTTGGACTTGAGAATACCCAGAACGCCTGTGTGACCCCCAATCTGCCGCCCTTCAAATGCCCATCACCGGATACCTATCTGTTTTGGGACGGCATTCACCCCACCAAGGCTGTTCACGACATCATGGCTGAGGCAGCCGCCGAGGTGCTTCAATAAGGGATTTCAAACAGGCTGAAGACTGAAGGGGCTTAAACCCTCCGTCCGGCACGGATGCACCCCTTCAGCCCATCGTCTCCCTTGCGCGGTTGCGTGAGAACAATCGTGTGTCATTCACCCGGTCCGGGGCGGCGTGTCAGAGCCATCGGATCCGGTCGATGCGGTACCGGATGCAAAGGGTGTTCCCGGGAAATATTGTCCGTGCGTTGTCCTGGTCGGGGGCTAATCTCACCGTGAAGGGGAGATCCCCAACAAGAAGGGTCGCGACCACTCCGCCCGTTTTTTTCTCCAGGCTGAGCCGGGAAACGGTGCCCGTAAGAACGATATCCTCGCCCGTAAGGTCCGAACCGGCCCCGCCGACCGGCATGGCTTCGATGACGGCTGCGGCCTCGGGGGACGGCGGGGCGGGCACCACCACCTGCTGGCGGTCCGCCGTGAGTTTGCCCCATTTGCCGGCCCCCAGTGCTTGCCAGGGCCCGAAGAGCAGGGTCTCGCGACCCGCCCCGGAAAATTTGCCCCTGAACAGGTGAACCATGTCGTCGCAGATCTCCAGGAGCCACGGCCAATCGTGGCTGGCGGCGACGAGGGTGGTGCCCCATTCGCGGCAGGCCCGGACGGAGGCCTCCTTGATTCGCTGGGCGCTGGCGGCGTCGACACTGGCCGTGGGCTCATCCAGCAATAGCACCTTGGGTCTGAGGGCCAGCCGGGCGGCCAGGGCCACCCGCTGCGTCTCGCCCCCCGACAGGGCGTACCAGGGCCGCCGGACAAAATCCTCGCCGGGGAGCCCCACCAGGGCAAGGGCCTCGTGGACCCGGTCGGCAAGGTGCTTGTCGTCTCCCCGCAATCTGAGACCGTAGGCGACGTTGTCAAATATGCTCCGCTTCATCAGAAACGGCTCCTGGGGAACGAGGGTGATGGCGAACCTGGCTTCGGGTGAAAACGGCTCAACGGTTCGACCGCAAAAACGGATCTCCCCCGCGGTCGGTTTTTCGATCAGGCCCAGGAGCTTCAGCAGGGTGCTTTTGCCGCTGCCGTTGGGACCGATGAGACCGATAACAGCACCCGGTTGGATGGAGAAATGCGGGATCTCCAGAACCGTCTTGCCGGCATAGGCGTGCCGCAGGGAGGCGATGTCGAAGATGGGGGATGTCAACGGTCAGATCCTTCGGCGCAGAAAGGAGAGCGACACGTTGAACCCCAGGGCGATGGCTAGAAGGACCAGGCCGAGGGCGACGCCCATGCCGAACTGTCCCTTGTTGGTTTCGAGAGCGATGGCCGTGGTGATGGTGCGGGTGTGCCACTTGATGTTGCCGCCGACCATCATCGAGATCCCGACTTCCGTCATCACCCGTCCATAAGCCGCGATCATGGCGGCCATGATGCCGTGGCGTGCTTCCCACAGGCTGCTGCAGAAGAGTTGTCGCCGGTTGGCGCCCATGGAGATGACGGCGATGCGAAGCTTCCGGTCCATGCTTTCGACGGCTGTCGCCGTGAGGCCGATGACGATGGGCAATGCCAGGATGGCCTGACCGGCTGCCACGCCCGGCAGGGTGAACAGGAGATCGAGGTCCCCCAGAGGACCGCGACGGGTCAGGAAGGCATAGACGAGGAGGCCGATAAAGACCGTCGGCAGGGACATCAGGGTGTCGACCATGGTCCGGACGGGCTTTTTCCCCCGGAAATCGAAATAGCCGAGGCAAAACCCCAGCGGCACGCCCATCAAAAGGCTGACCAGCATGGAATAGGCGGACACCCTCACCGTGGCCCCTATTGCCGAATAGGTTTCCGCGTTTCCGCTGAGGAGAAGATGGCCCGCCTGAAAAACGCCTTCGGATAGAAAATTCATGTACGGCCTGGAATTAAAAAAACCGTCCGGCCGCGGCGGGGGATGCCCTGCTGGGACGTCCCGCCGCTCATGCGGCCGCTGCGGTCATGGCGTTTCGCCGAGAGCCTTCGCTACATTTTGGCATTTGGCGTGAAGAGCGGCTTCCCCAGCAGTTTGAAGTCCCTGATCAGATGCTGTGCCGACGGACCCGCGATCCAATCGATAAACCGCCTGGCCGTATCGTATTTTGCCTTGGGGCAGTGCCCCTTGTCAACGGCGATGACGCTGTACTGGTTCAGCATTGGGGCATCCCCCTCCACCAGAATCTTCAGCGGGGGGTTTCCTTTCAGGGTGTCTTCGTATTTGATGTAGGTCCCCCGGTCCGTCATGGTGTACCCGCTGCGCTCGGCCGCGATATTGATGGTGGAGAGCATCCCCTGTCCGGTCTGGACATACCATTTTTCCCTTTCCGGGACCGGCAGCTCCGCGGCTTCCCATAGGGCCAGTTCCTTTTTGTGCGTTCCGGAGTTGTCACCCCGGCTGACAAAGACGGCCTGCTTCGTTTGAATACGGCCGAGGGCTTCCTTGACGGAGGTTCCCCGTATCCCGGCCGGGTCTTCCGCCGGACCGATGATGACGAAATCATTGTACATGATTTCCGTGCGATCGCTCCCGAATCCGTCTGCCACGAACTTTTTTTCGGCTGCCGGCGCATGGACGAGAAGGACGTCGACATCGCAGTTCTCTCCCAGTTTGAGGGCCTTGCCGGTGCCGGTGGCCGTCCACTTCAGTTCGATGCCGGTATCGGCCTTGAATTTCGGGGCGAGGTAGTCCAGCAATCCCGTATTGTCGGTGCTGGTCGTCGTCGCCATCATCAAAAGGGTTTCTTCAGCCGGGGACGGCGTCGACAGAATGCCGATGGTCAATGCCAGACAAATCAAAACGATAAATGACTGCTTCATCAGGGGCTCCTTCCATAATTCCATCATCATAATTCCATCATATTGACGCGCCATTTGGAGACACTGCAAGGGGGACGCTGCGGTCTTGCCCGCATCTCTACAAAATTTGTCTGAAATTGTCAAGCGTTCAATAAAATCGGAATATATGGATTTGAAGCAACGATGGACAACTTAAATTAACGAGTTCAGCAGGGTTAGAAATCAATCTCGAAGGTATCTTCCCTCACCTGATGCTCCAGCTCTCCCAGCTTTGTCATTTCATCTTTTACGGAAAAAATCGTTTTTTCCAACGTTGCCATTAGAGCGCTGTCAATTGTTTCAGATTTTTTTACTTTAATACCGATGATTTGGAATATGTTCGCGAGATTGTTGACATTGTGGTGAACGACGGCAAGTGTTTTCTTAATGTCTTCCAATCGGTTCTCACGAACTTTTGTTCGAATTTCATTTTTCTTGAGAAGAAAATATTGGGTCATAAAGAGGCTGTTGATGTAGGATATCACTGCGCCGATAACAGCGACGATAACCGTTTCGAACAGCGCTTCCCGCCAGTTGATGGGTGTTGGTGCAGCGCCCAACAGGAAATGGGGCAGGTCGAGCAGTTCATCAAGCCATAACATGAGGATTATGGCTAAAAATGCTATTATTTCATAGGCCAGTATACGTTTTGAGGCAGAATAGAGAAGTATTTTTTTCATTTTTCAATCCCGTGATCAGCAGGTTCATTTGATGTGTTTTCAGGCGAACCCCCTCAGCCCGTTTCCCGAGGAAGACTTTCTAAACGTCCGCTTTCGGCCGCCGGCCATGATGTCTTCACGCACATGAATATTCCGGCATGGCGCCGAGATACGGATCCATGTCCAAAATTACTCTTATTGCGAAATTTCGTTATGTTCAAGCATTTTGTATCAACAGGCCGGGACCATGGAACTGAAATTCATGATGATCTCCCCAGAATTCCGCCGTTTTTGACGGTTACCCCGCCCTTTTGGGGGCGAATCAGTATCCGCGGCCGGGGTCGACGACGGAGTGAAGGGGGCGACCTGCCTTGAAGCGGCGGTAGTTCTTAAGGAAGAGGGCGACGATGTCCTCGGCAAAGCTGACAGCCGCCTGATGGGGGGTGACGAAGATCCCCGGCAGGGTCCAGAGGGGGCTCTCCGTCGGGAGCGGCTCCGTCTCGAAGACGTCCAGCACGGCGCCGCCGATCCGTCCCTCCTCCACGGCCCGGACAAGGGCCTGTTCGGACACCACGGGGCCCCGGCCGACATTGATCAGAAGGGCCGTGGGCTTCATGGCCGAAAAGGCTGCCTCGTCGAAAAGCCCCCGGGTGGCGGGGGTGAGGGGGAGGGTGACGACTACCACGTCGACGCCTGCGAGAAAGGCGTGAAATGCGTCCGGGAGAAAGAGGCGGTCCGCCGCAGGACAAGGGGTGGGGCGCATCCGGTACCCCCAGACCCTCATGCCGAAATGACGCGCTGTTTTCGCCAGGTGACGGCCGATATCCCCCATACCGCAGATGCCGATCCGCTTGCCGGCCAGGCGCTGGTAAGGCGTCCTTCGCCAGACCTGCCGGGCCTGGTTTTCCCGGGTCTCGAAAAGGCGCCGCGCCAGCGCCAGAATATAGGCGAAGACATACTCGCTCATGGCGGGGCCGAAAACGCCCTCGACACGGGTCAGCATGATCCGCTCGGAGGGCAGGGGCAGCAGGGCGTCCACGCCGGCGAAGGTGGATTGGATCCATCGCAGGGCAGGCGCCTCCCCCACGATTTCAGCCGTCAGATCGGGGTCGCCCAGGATGATGGTCGCCCGGCGGGCCGCGTCCCGGGCGTCCTCCGGGCGTTCGAAGGCGTGTCGTTCCGGGATTTCCAGGTCCGGGGCCGCCAGGAGTCGGTCATACCGGGCCGCGCTTCGGGACAGGATCAGGAGGGCTTCGGAGGGCGTTGTCATCGTCTTCCCTTTCGTTGGGGTTCATTTCTCAACTTTCGACTTTCATGCGATGACCGGATAGAGGTGCCAGGGGGGAATACGGTCCGCGCCCCTTCAGCGGCACTTGAACGAAATCGCGCGGGGTGAGGGCCATATCCTGCCGGCACCGGCCTATGAAAGTCGAAAGTTGCGTTATTTCCAAGTGGCCGTTGCGGTATGTGACCATCACGATAAATAGGTTGATCGTGTTGATAAGTCAAGGACACCGCGCTGTCTTGTCATCGCCTGCCGCCGTTTGTTCTGTATTTCCGGATGTGGGGTTGCCATGATTCCGGTCGATCTGATAGATATTGGGGTGGGAACACCGGGATGTGATGGTGACATTTAAAAAACAAGGGCTTGTAGTGATGAAATCATGCTGTTGTCATGTCAGGAAGCCTCTTCCGGTTTGCGCGAAGGGCCTGCTCATTTTCCTTGTCGGTATCGCACTGACACCGCCGGTGAATTGGGTTTCCGCCGCTGATGCCGCCATAAAAATAGGCGTTCTGGCCAAAAGAGGCCCTGAGGTTTGCCTTGCGGAATGGTCCCCCACCGCCGATTATCTGACAAAGGTCCTGCCCGGCACGCGGTTTGAAATTGTGCCCCTTGATTACACGCAAATCGTCCCGGTCGTGGAAAGCGGCAAGGTGGAATTCATCCTGACCAATCCGTCCCTTTATGTCGAATTGGAATCCAGATATGGCGTCGATCGGATCGCCACATTGAAGAAAAAAAGTGGGAAGAGACGCCAAACCACGTTCGGCGGTGCTATATTCTGTTTGAAAAGCCGGAAGGATATCCGGGAGTTGAGCGACCTCAAGGGCAAGCATTTCATGGCGGTTGCGGAAGCGTCTTTCGGGGGGTTTCGAATGGCATGGAGAGAGCTGAAGGAAACGGGCATCGATCCGTATTCCGATTTTCGCTCTCTGGTGTTCGGCGGCACGCATGATGCGGTCGTTTACGCCGTGATGAACGGAGCAGCGGACGCCGGCACCGTCAGGATCGACACCCTGGAACGAATGCATGCGGAGGGGAGGATAAACCTCGATGATTTATATGTCATTCCCGTCAAAAAGGGCCGCAAAGTCCGTTCGTCCTTTAGGCCCTCCACACGCGAGTACCCCGAATGGCCCATGGCCAAAATCAGGCACACCCCCGATGCATTGACTGAAAAGGTCGCCATAAAATTGATTGAAATGCCCGAAGATTCCATAGCGGCGACATCTGCCGCGTATAGCGGCTGGACCATTCCGCTGAACTACCAGAGCGTGCATGAGTGCCTGAAATATTTAAGGATCGGCCCGTACGAAGAGATTGGCAACATTACCCTTGGCGATGTATTGGACAAGTATGGGCCTGCGGTGATCCTCAGCCTGATCCTGTTTGGGGTCATGGCCGTATCCATCGGTGTCTTTGTCTGGTTCAATCTGAGGATACGGGCGTCCAGCATCGGATTGAAAAGAGAGATCGAAGAACACAAGCATACCCAAAAGCTGTTGCGGGCCGCAAAGGCTGAGGCGGAAATCGCCAATCAGGCCAAGGGAAAATTTCTGGCCAACATGAGCCACGAGATCCGGACCCCCATGAACGCCATCATCGGGATGTCTCATCTTTGCCTGGGGACCGAACTGACCCATCGACAGCGGGATTACATTGAAAAGATTCACCAGTCCGCACAGCTGTTGTTGGGCATTATCAACGACATTCTCGATTTTTCCAAAATCGAAGCCGGCAAGCAGGAACTGGAAGCCGTATCCTTCCGGCTGGATGACGTGCTGAGTCATCTCAGCAGCGTGGTTTCCGTTAAGGCGCAGCAGAAAGGGCTCGAGCTTCTGTTTGATGTCGCTCCGGAAATTCCCCTGCACCTGGTGGGAGATCCTTTGCGGTTTGGCCAGATTCTGCTGAACCTGACGGGCAACGCCGTCAAGTTTACCGAATCCGGCGAAATCCTGGTCCGCATCCGGTTGGCGCGTCTCGAAGAGAGAACGGTGGAACTCGAAGTGACTATCAGGGATACGGGGATCGGGATGACGCCGCATCAACTATCCAACCTCTTTCAATCCTTCAGACAGGCAGACGCCTCCACCACGCGCAAGTTCGGCGGCACCGGGCTGGGTCTGGCCATCTCCAGGCACCTGGTCCGGCAGATGGGTGGTGAAATCCGGGTTGAAAGCGCGCCGGGAAAAGGAAGCTGTTTTGGTTTCAACGTCGTGTTCGACAGGGTCTTTCAACAGGAAGGGAGCGCAGACTACGCCTTGCCATCGGATTTCGAATCCCTGAAGGTACTGGTGGTGGATGACGTCGCCAGCGCAAGGGAAATGTTTTCGGCGACCCTCTGTGCCTTCTCTTTCCGGGTGACCTGCGTCCATTCCGGGGAGGCGGCCCTGGAGATCCTTGAAAAGGCGCCCCCGAACGACCCCTACCGGCTTGTCCTGATGGATTACATAATGCCCGGCATGAATGGTATCGAGGCCTCGGAGCGGATAAAAAAGTCACCCCGGCTGGCCGATATCCCCACCATCATCATGACGACCGCCTTTGCCAAAGACGAGGTGATGCAGCAGGCCGAAGCGATCGGCCTGGAAGGTTTTCTCACGAAGCCGGTGACCCCTTCCACCCTGTTGGATACGATTGTAGCGGCACTCAGCCGCAAAGGTGCTTCCCCCAGGGAGGAAACGCCCGCGGACCAATGGAAAATCAAAAGGCTGGAAACCATTGCCGGGGCGCATGTCCTTCTGGTGGAGGACAACAAGATCAACCAGCAGCTGGCACGGGAGTTTTTAACGCTGGCAAGGTTACGGGTCACCATCGCCAATGACGGCAAAGAAGCCGTCGAATTGACCGATCATACCGACTTTGATGCGATCCTGATGGATATCCAGATGCCGGAGATGGATGGTTTTGAAGCCACCCGGATCATCCGCGGCAAGTCACGCAAAACACAACCGCCGATTATCGCCATGACCGCCAGTGCCATGGCGGGTGATCGAGAAAAATGTCTCGGTGCAGGCATGAACGACCATGTGGGCAAACCCGTCGACCCAAGGATTCTATTTGAAACCCTGATGAAATGGATATCGCCGCGTGATGGAGCGCCCCTGGGATCCATGCCTTCGCCGGCAGCCCCCCCGGCGGAAATGACGGTGCTTCCCGAGCGCCTTGCCGGGATCGATATCAAGACCGGAGTGCTGCGGGCCGGCGGGAATCGAGGGCTTTACATCAGCCTTTTGCAACATTTTGTCACCGATCACGGCAACGACCCCCAGGCCATTGAGGCGGCGCTCCAGCGGCAGGACGTCGATGCGGCCCTCCGTTCGGTGCACAACCTCAAGGGCGTTGCAGGAGGGATCGGTGCCCTGGCGGTGTATGAAAGCGCACAAAAGGTAGAAGCCGCCCTAAAGAAGGACCCCACTGCCAACATCGAACCGCTGATGGAAAAACTGATTCGAGAGCTGCGGGAAGTCGTCGATGACCTGCGGGAAAAAATGATGCACCGGCCGTCCGTCCTTACTCAAGGCGCTCTCCCCACCCCTTTGGATGCACAAGGGATGACGGCGCTATTGGACGCATTCCAGGGGCTGGCCGAGGAGATGGACCCCGATGCAGAGGAGAAAGCGGAAGACATAAGCCGGCTGCTGGATCGTCACGGCGGCAGATACGGGGACCTGGGGGCCCGGATGGCCAGGCAGGCGGCGAATCTGGATTTCGAGGATGCGCTTGAAAGTCTGGCGGAGCTCAGGGCTGCCGTTGGCAATGCCCCTTTATTGCCGGATCCTGACCGTCACCAACGGATTCTCCGGGAAGAAGGAGAAGACAAGCATGGATGAAGCCGGGCGCATCCTGATCGTGGATGATGAACGGTACAACATCAAGGTGTTGACCGATCTTTTGCGGGAAGATCACAAGATCATGGCAGCCAAAAGCGGTGAGCAGGCGCTGAAGGCCGCCCAGAGATCCCATCCGCCGGACTTGATTCTGCTGGACATCATGATGCCCGGCATGGATGGATACGAAGTGTGCAGGAGATTGAAAGCGGACAGCCGGACCATGCACATCCCGGTCATATTCGTGACAGCCCTCGACGCCGCCGAGGACGAGTCCAAGGGATTGGAGATGGGCGCTGTCGATTACATCACGAAACCGTTCAATCCGGTCATTGTCAAGGCACGGGTCAGAATACACATCCAATTGAAACGCAAAACCGACCTTCTCGACCGCATAGCCTCCATAGACGGTCTCACGGAAATTCCCAACCGCCGCGGCTTCGACGCCACACTCGAAAAAGAGATCCGCAGGGCGGCGAGGGACGGTTCGCTTCTTTCGTTGATCATGATGGATATCGATCTGTTCAAAGCGTACAATGATCTCTATGGACATGCCGCAGGCGATGCCTGTTTACGGCGTGTGGCCAAAGCCGTGGCGGCGGATTTAAAAAGGGGCTCCGATTTCGCCGCCCGGTATGGGGGGGAGGAGTTCGCGATCATTCTTCCGGGAACCGGGATGGCGGGGGCGATGCGCATCGCCGAAGCGGTGCGCCGTGCTGTCGCCGCATTGAATATTCCGCATGCCGCTTCCGATGTGGCGGCGCATGTCAGCCTCAGCCTGGGGGTTGCAACGGCCTCGGTTGATCAAAAAACCTCGCCGGTTGACCTGATCACAGCGGCGGATGCCGCGCTTTACCAGGCCAAGAAAAGCGGCCGGAACCGGGTAACGGCGTCGTGCTGCGCCATCGGCCTGAAATTTAACGTTTAGGTCTCCAAAAACCGTCGGTTTCGGGTTGATATCAAAAAGTGGTCATGGCGGGGTTCCCTTGCCCTCACAGCACATTGCCGAGAAGATAGGCCTCGATGACGGCTTTGATTTTTCCTTCGGACAGGGCGGCGAACCGGTTGCGGCACGCTTCGCACAAATCAATGAGATCCTCGGGGTCATGATAGTGGATTTCCTTTCCGCAGAGTGCGCATAAGGTGGAAAACAGCTTGACCCCGACCTTCCAGCGCCCGCGCTCCTCGTTTTTCTCCCTGATACACCATCGGACTTCCGCGAGATCGTTGCGATAGGCCCTGACGTCGCCGGTCTCTTCGCTTACATTCGGCCTTTCAAGGAAGATGGTTGCGCCGACGTCCAGTTTGTGATGGGTGATGAACGACATCCCGCCACTGCTTTTGTTCAACAATACCGCTTGTTGATATGCCCCGGCCTTGCTTTCCGCAAAGCGGATGGTGCTCTTTCGGACAGCGCGTGAAAAGGCCCTTTGGTTGATCGCGGTCATTATCGGCCTCCTTTTTGAAGGGAACGAAAAGCGTGATTCAATCATATTCCGCTTTACGGCGGGTGTCCCCCGCCATGAAGACGGGGGAGCGGGGGGAAGAAGCATTGAGACGCTCGGGAAAGGTCTTGAGCGATTGCACTCTAACCGAAGCGTGCGGCACGAGACAATCCGGAGAAGTACTCATTTTGAATGAAGCCAAATACTCATTTCGGTATGGGCATAAATACCTACTCGGCCCTTTGCCGTCTCCCTGTTTGCCGGCCCCCATGAGGGGGCGGGTTCCAGGAAAAAGAGTTGCGGGGATTTCTTGCCTGGTCTATAAATAACCCTTATCGTTTTTTAAGACGCAACTTTCGGCTTGTGTGATGGTGAGCGCAAGGCGGCCGAGGCCGGCGGAGTCCCTCATGCAACCGCGCGGGGCATGGGGCGTTGCCTGCCGGCATCGGCGTGCCGAAAGTTGAATGCGGACTTTCAGATCAGAATCGCGGACGGGACGCCCATGGGGCATGTCTACACATACAACGAGGCCAAGGTCCTCGAACGGCAACAGCAAAGACCCGGGGATCTGGCCGACATTCAATCGGCCCACCAGCTCATGGCGCGGATGCTCGATCCCCTGCGGGGGGAGAGCGTGCTGGACATCGGCTGCGGCACCGGGCTGGGGCTGTCGGCCCTGCTGGAGATGGGGCTCAGGGTTTCGGGGCTCGACCCTTCCCCGGACATGATCGATATCGCCGGCCGGCGTCTGGGGAACCGGGCGGACCTCCACCGGGGGGTCGCCGAAGACCTTCCCTTTGAGGACAACGCTTTCACCTATGCCGTCATCCTTAACACCCTCGAGTTCGTGGACGACCCCGTGAAGGCCCTGGAAGAGGCGTTTCGGGTCGCCAAGGACCGCGTCTTCATCGGCTTCATGAACCGCCATTCCTTGCTGGTGGGCGGCATCCGGGCCCAGCGGGTCTTCGTCAGGAACGTCTACGGCGACGCCCGGTTTTTTTCGGTGTGGGAGCTGAAACGGATGATCCGAAGCCTTGCGGGGGATGTCCCCCTGACCTGGCGGTCCGTGATCCGGATCCCCCATCCCCTGGGGCTGTTCCGCCGGCACCGTCCGCCCTTCCATCTGTTCTGCAAGTCTCCCGTGAGTCCGTTGATCGGAATCGGCGTGACGCTGGTTCCCCGTTACCGAACCCGGCCGCTTCGGCTCAAATGCCGGACGAAGCCCCTTCAAGACACCTTGACGGGCATGGCCAGGGTTGAATGGAGGCCCCAGGATGGCAGCACTGCTGTATGAGAAATTGCCGGACCGGAAGGTCCAATGCCGCCTGTGCGCGCATCGCTGCGTCATCAAGCCCGGCAGGCAGGGCATCTGCAAGGTTCGGGAAAACCAGGACGGGGTGTTGATCAGCCGGGTCTACCGGAAGCTTGTCGCCCGGCACATCGATCCCATCGAGAAGAAACCCCTTTTCCACGTCATGCCCGGCAGCCTCTCCTATTCCGTGGCCACGGTGGGCTGCAATTTTGCCTGCCGTTTCTGCCAGAACGCCGATATCGCCCAGCTGCCCGGGGAACGCGGCGGCGTGCTCCCCGGCGACATCACGGCGCCCGAGACAGTGGTCCGGGCCGCCGAAAGCGGTGGGTGCCGGAGCATCGCCTACACCTATACCGAGCCGACCGTCTACTTCGAGACGGCCCTGGAGATCGCCCGCATCGCCCGCGAGCGGGGCCTGCTCAACGTGTTTGTCACCAATGGTTACATGACGGCCGAGGCGGTGGAGATGATCCGGCCCTTTCTCGACGCCGCCAATGTCGATTTGAAGGCCTATACCGACGACTTTTACAAAACCCAGTGCGGGGCCCGGCTCGAACCGGTCAAGGAGACGTTAAGGGCGATGAAGGCCGCCGGGATCTTCCTGGAGGTCACCACCCTCGTCATCCCCGGCCTCAACGACGCCCCGGATGCGCTGGCCGCCCTTGCGGGGTTTATCGCAGGCGAGCTGGGGCCCGGGACCCCCTGGCACGTCAGCCGGTTCCACCCGGTTTACCGGCTGACGGACCGCCCCCCCACCCCGGTCGAGACGCTTTCGGCGGCCCGGGACATCGGGCTTGCCGCGGGCCTCAAATACGTCTACCTGGGGAACGTGCCCGGCAACGGCGGGGAGGATACCTTCTGCCCCGGGTGCGGTGAAATCGTCATCCGCCGCCAGGGATACCGAATTCTTGAGAATCGTCTCGAAAAGGGGCGGTGCCCGGACTGCGGCGGAACCGTGCACGGCATCGGGCTCTCATGACGGGCGCGGCGACAACGGGCTCCCGGGCCAACCGCCTTGGGCCCCGCATGCGGGATCTGGTCCTGAAAATCGGGGTCTACGGGCGGATGGTCAAGTTCAGCCATACGGTCTTTGCCCTGCCCTTCGCCCTCTCGGCCCTGGTGCTGGCCGGGCGCGAGCATCGCGTTACCGCAGGGGAGATCTTCTGGATTCTCGTGGCGATGGTGGGGGCCCGCTCTGCGGCCATGGGCTTCAACCGCATCGTGGACGCCGGGTTCGATGCCCGGAATCCCCGCACCGCCGCCCGGGAGCTCCCCGCGGGGCGTCTGTCGGGATTGGCGGCCGGAGTATTCGTGGTCTGCTTCTCGGGGCTCTTTGTCTTCGCCGCGGCCATGCTGGGGCCCCTGCCGTTGATGCTGTCGGGTCCGGTCCTGGGGGTGCTGTTGCTCTACTCCTACACCAAGCGGTTCACCTGGCTCGCCCACCTCTACCTCGGCTTTGCCATCTCCCTCGCCCCCCCGGCGGCGTGGATCGCCGTCACCGGCGTCTTTTCCGGGAAGATTCTCTGGCTTTCCGTCGCCCTTGCGGCCTACATCACGGGATTCGACATCCTCTACGCCTGTCAGGACGTCGATTTCGACCGGTCCCAGGGGCTCTTTTCCATACCGGCCCGTTTCGGGGTGAAACCGGCCCTCCGGGCGGCCCGGACGATTCATGCCGCGGCCTACGGGGCGTTCATGATGCTCTATTTCGCCTTTGACATGACCGGGGGCTTTCTCCTTGCCGTGGGCATCATCGGGTTTCTGCTTGTCCTTGAGCACTGGCTGACCGATCCTGATGACCTGAGCCGGGTCCCCATCGCCTTTTTCCACGTCAACAGCGTCATCTCCGTCATGCTCCTGGCCGGGGTGCTGGCGGATGAACTGATCCGGAGGATGGGATGAAAAAAACCGAGAAAAAGAAGATCCTCGTGACGGCGATATGCGGCGCTTCGGGGGTGATCTATGGGATACGCCTCCTCAAAGCCCTCCTGGCCCGGCCCGTGGAGGTCTACCTGGTGATTTCGGCTGCCGGGCGCGCGGTGCTCCGCCACGAGGCCGGGTACGACGGGGGGCCCTTCGACGATTTCCTGAAGCGGGAGGGGGTCGTCTTCCACTGGGAGGCCCGGCTCTACCACCACGACGAGGGGGATCTCTTCGCGCCGCCGGCCAGCGGTTCCTTCCGCCACGACGGCATGGTGGTGGCGCCCTGCTCCATGAAGACCCTGGGCGCCGTCGCCTCGGGCATCGCCGACGGCCTGATCCACCGGGCCGCGGATGTCTGCCTCAAGGAGCGGCGGCCCCTGGTGCTGCTGACCCGGGAGACGCCCCTGAACCTCATTCACCTCGAAAACATGCGGCGCGCGGCCATGGCCGGGGCGGTCATCATGCCCCCGTGCCCGGGCTTCTACACGCGTCCGGAGACCCTTGCGGACATTGTCGACGGCACTGTCGCCAGGGTTCTGGACCAGCTCGACATCGACAACGATCTCACGAAACGATGGGGGGACAAGGACCGTGTATAGGCATCTGAGGGATTTTCTCGCGGCCCTGGAACGGGCGGGGGAACTGCTGCGCGTTACGGAGACGGTCTCCCCCTGCCTCGAGATCAGCAGGATCACGGACCGGGAGTCCAAGAGCCCGGGCGGGGGCAAGGCCCTGCTCTTCGAGAACGTCAAGGGGTCGACCTTTCCGGTGGCCACCAACATCTTCGGCAGCCTGAAGCGGATGTGCATGGCCCTGGGGGTGAAGGACCTTGACGAGCCCGGCCGGCGGATCCGGGAATTCATCGATTTCCATCCCCCCCGGAACCTCAGGGAGGTCCTGGAGGTCATCCCCCGGGCCGTGGCGGTCTCCCGTTTTTTCCCCCGCACCTTCAAGGGCGGGACGCCCCCCTGCCGGGAGGTGGTCCTGACCGGGGACCAGGTCGATCTTTCCAAACTCCCCGTTCTCCACTGCTGGCCTCAGGACGGCGGGCCGTTCATTACCCTGCCGCTGGTGGTGACCCAGAGCCTCGAGACCGGCAAGCGGAACGTGGGGATGTACCGGATGCAGGTCTTCGACCGCAACACCACCGGCATGCACTGGCACATTCACAAGGACGGCTCCCACTATTACAACGAGTACCGGCGCCGGGGGCTTCGCATGCCCGTTGCCGTGGCGATCGGGGCCGACCCTGCCGTCACCTACGCCGCCACGGCGCCCCTGCCCCGGGGGGTGGACGAGATGCTGCTGGCCGGGTTCATCCGCAAGCGTCCGGTGGTCATGGCCCCGTGCGTCACCGTCGACCTCATGGTGCCGGCCGAGGCCGAATTCGTCCTGGAGGGGTATGTCGATCCCGAGGAGCGCCGGATCGAGGGACCCTTCGGGGACCATACGGGCTACTATTCCCTGGCGGACCTCTACCCCGTCTTTCATGTGACCGCCGTCACCCACCGCCGGAATCCCATCTACAACGCCACCCTGGTGGGGCGCCCGCCCATGGAGGACTGTTACCTGGCCAAGGCCACGGAGCGGATGTTCCTGCCCATGCTCCAGACGGTCTTCCCCGAGATCGTCGATTACTGGCTCCCCTGGGAGGGGGTCTTCCACAACATCGTGGTGGTCGCCCTCGACAAGGAATACCCGGGCCATGCCCAGAAGATCATGAGCGGGCTCTGGGGCCAGGGGCAGATGAGCTTCTGCAAGGCCATCATCGTGACGGACCGGAGCGTCGACCTTACCAACCCGGCCGGGATCATCGACGCCCTCCTGACCCGCCTCGACATTACCACGGACATCACCCTGACCCAGGGGGTGCTGGACGTGCTGGACCATTCCTCGCCCTTTCCCAATTTCGGCAACAAGATCGGCCTCGACCTGACGGCGCGGTTCCCGGGGGAGCCGCCCCGGCAATCCCTCGGGGCCGCGATCCCGACGGCGGACGATGCGGCACGGGCCCGGGAGGCGGCCATGAACATCCCGGGGGTGGCGGGCGTCCGGGCGCTGTTTCCGGAGCGATCGAAGGCGGCGGTCCTGAACCGGATCCTGGCCGTGTCGGCGATCAAATCCGAAGGCCGGGGCGGGAAGGACTTTGCGGCCGACATCCTGGATCGGCCCGAGCTTGCGGCCTTCAACATGGTCGTGCTCTTCGATCCCGGCATCGATCTCGGCGACGGGTCCCTCATGCTATGGAAGATCTTCAACAACGTCGATCCGGGGCGGGACATGGTCCGCCGCGGCTCCCGGATGGTGGTGGACGCCTGCAAAAAAGGGCTCATGGACGGACATGATCGGGAATGGCCCGACGAACTGAGCTTTGACGACTAGGGCACCGCGGCCGGGTGGGGCCAGTGCGGCGCGAGAGGGATGATGAAGGATTTTTTCAAGGTCATGGACATCGAAGCGGTGACGGCCCTCAGGGCCGGGTTCCCGACGGCGGGGGAGGAGACGGTGCCGGTCCTCGAGACCCTCGATCGGATCCTGGCCGAGGCGATCGTGTCGGATATCGATCTGCCCGATTTCCGGCGGGCCACCATGGACGGATACGCGGTGCGGGCCGGCGCCACCTTCGGGGCCTCCGACGGCGCGCCCGCCTGCCTGACCGTCAAGGGCACCATCCCCATGGGCGAGGTGCCGGGGTTTGCCCTGGGCCCGGGGGAGGCGTCCCGGATTTCGACGGGGGGCATGCTCCCCGAGGGGGCCGACGCCGTCGTCATGATCGAGCGGACCGAGAGCCTGGACGATACGCTGATCGAGGTCTACAAGAGCGTCGCGCCGGGGGAGAACGTCGTGGCGGCGGGTGAGGACTTCCGGTTCGGGGAGACGGTCCTGGACCGCGGCCGAAGGATCCGGCCCCAGGAGATGGGGGTGCTCTCGGCCCTGGGGCGGGAGCAGGTCCGGGTCTTCCGGCGGCCCGTGGTGGGCATCGTCTCCACCGGCGACGAGATCGTTCCCATCCACCAGGTCCCCCGGCAGGGTCGGATCCGGGACATCAACACCTACTCCCTGGCCGGGTGGGTCCGGCGGGCCGGTGGGATCCCGAAGACCCAAGGCGTCGTGCCGGACCAGCCGGATGCTCTCCTGGCGGCCTGCCGGCAGGCTTCGGCTGAATCGGACATGGTCCTGGTGTCGGGCGGGAGCTCCGTGGGGACCCGGGATTTCACCATCGAGACCATCGCATCCCTGCCCCGATCCGAGGTGCTGGTCCACGGCATCTCCATCAGCCCGGGCAAGCCCACCATCCTGGCCCGGGTGGACGGCAAGCCCTTCTGGGGGCTTCCGGGTCACGTCACCTCGGCCATGGTGGTCTTCGCGGTGATTGTCCGCCCGTTCATCGACCGCCTCGCGGGGCTTTCGGAGGCGTCGGAACCGACCTGGACCATTCCGGCCCGGATCACCCGGAACCTGCCGTCGGCCCAGGGCCGGGTCGACTATGTCCGGGTCCGACTTTTGCGGGAGAACGGCGAATGGCGGGCGTCGCCGGTGCTGGGAAAGTCCGGCCTGATTCACACCATGGTAAAAGCCGACGGGCTCGTGCGGATCGACCGTGATGTCGAGGGCCTGGAAAAGGATGCGCCGGTGGAGGTGATGCCCATCTGACCGGCATGGAAAACAAGACCGGCATGCGTGCCGGGAAACCCCTTCGGGAGATCTCATGAATGCCAATCGCAACGTCTATCTGAAAAAGCGGACCCTGGACGAGGCCCGCCGGATCCTCTTCGATACCTTCTCCGGGTTCGGCGTCATGGCGACGGAACACGTTTCGCCCGATGCGGCCGTCGGCCGCGTGATCGCCGAACCCCTGTTCGCGAAGGTCTCCTCTCCCCATTTCCACGCGGCGGCCATGGACGGGATCGCCGTGGCGGCCGCCGACACCTTCGGCGCCGCCGAAACCCGGCCCAGGACCCTCACCATCGGCACCAACGCCTTCTGGGTCAACACCGGAAATCCGCTTCCCGAGGGCACCGACGCCGTCATCATGATCGAGAACCTGAACCCCGTGGACGACCGGACCCTCACCATCGAGGCCCCGGCCTTTCCATGGCAGTACATCCGCAAGATGGGCGAGGACATCGTCGCCACCGAGCTGCTCTTTCCCCGGGGCCACCGGATCACCCCCTACTGCGTCGGGGCCTTGATCGGCGGCGGCATCTTCCCGGTGCCCGTCCGGAAGCAGCCCGCCGTCACCATCCTGCCCACCGGGTCGGAGCTGGCGGACTGGCGGACCACGCCCCTTGAGGCGCTGCGGCCCGGGCAGGTCCCGGAGTCCAATTCCTTCGTCCTTTCCAGTCTCGTCCGGGAATGGGGCGGCGCGCCGTCCCGGCAGGCGATACTGCAAGACGATATCGCGGCCATCTCCCGGGCGGTCTCAGATGCCGTCGACGGCGGCGCCGACATGGTCCTCACCGTGGGGGGCTCCTCCGCGGGCTCCGAGGACTTCACCCGGGCGGTGGTCGCGGCGGCGGGCGAGGTGCTGGTCCACGGCGTGACGATCATGCCGGGAAAGCCGGTCCTCGTCGGTCGGGTCAAGGGGATTCCGGTGATCGGGATGCCCGGGTATCCGGTCTCCATGATCGTCGCCTTCGAGCAGTTCGTGGGGCCCCTGATCTGCCGCATGCTGGGGGTGCCCGAGCCCCAAAGGCCCCGGGTGACGGTGGAGACGACCCGCAAGATTCCCTCGAAACTCGGCGTCGAGGAGTTCGTGCGGGTCAAGCTGGGCAAGGTGGGGGACCGGATCGTGGCCACGGCTTTGCCCCGGGGCGCCGGAAGCATTACGACCATCACCGACGCCGACGGCATCATCCGCATCCCCAACGCCGTGGAGGGGATCCGGGAACACGAGCGGGTGACGGCCGAGCTGCTGAGGCCCCTTTCCGCCGTTGAAAACACCCTGGTGGCGGTGGGCAGCCACGACAACACCCTCGACGTGCTGGCCGATCAGCTCCGGGCCGGCCATGACGGGGCCATCACCCTCTCCTCCACCCATGTGGGCAGCACGGGCGGGCTTCTGGCCCTCAAGCGTGGCGTCTGCCATCTGGCGGGATCCCACCTCCTGGACACCGGGGACGGTTCCTACAATGTCTCCTACGTCAAGCGGTTTCTGCCGGATACACCGGTGTGGATCGTCAACCTGGTCCTCCGGGACCAGGGGCTGATGGTGGCCCGGGGCAACCCCAAAGGCATCCGGGAGATCGCGGACCTGGCGCGGGGGGATGTCCGGTTCATCAACCGGCAGGGCGGGTCGGGCACCCGCGTGCTTCTCGATTATCGCCTGGGGCAGCTGGGGATCGATCCGGCCCGGATCCCGGGGTACGACACCGAGGAGTTCACCCACATGACCGTTGCCGCGGCGGTCCTGAGCGGGGCCGCCGACGTCGGCCTGGGCATCTACGCCGCGGCCAAGGCCCTCCATCTCGATTTCATCCCGGTGGTGACCGAGCAGTACGACCTGATCATCCCCGAGGTCTACATCGACTGGCCCCCCATGAGGGTGCTGCTGGAGACCATCGCGTCGGAAGACTTCAAGCGCCGGGTCAAGGCACTGGGCGGCTACGGCACTCAAATGACGGGGAAAAGGATAGCGTGTTAGCGTGTTGGCGTTTTAGAGTTTTAAGTGATTAAGTGATTAAGTGATGAGGTGATGAGGGGATGAGGTGATGAGGTGATGAGGTGATGAGGGTCGCGTTACCCCCCTTAATCCCCTAACCCTAAAACGCTAATCCCTTTTTTTAAAAAAAAACCTCCCCCCGAGGCCGTGGGCGCCGGGGAGAGGTTTTTTTGTCCGGTCTATCGGATCGGGATCGATTTACCAGATGGGCTTCAGCTCAACCCGACGGTTCAGCTGGCGACCCTCCGCGGTTTCGTTGGTGGCGATGGGTCTCTCTTCGCCGTATCCGATGGCGGTAACGCGGCCGGCGTCGATCATGCCCTTCTCAACGAGGTACTTCTTGACGGCGTTGGCACGTCGCTCGGAAAGACCCTGGTTGTACCGGTTGGTGCCGACGGCGTCGGCATGGCCTTCGAGCTCGAGGGTCAGGGTGGGATTGTCGTTCATGACCTTCACGATGCCGTCCAGGAGTGAATAGAATTCGGGCTTGACCACGGCCTTGTCAAAATCGAACAGACAGTTCTGGTCCAGAACCCAGCAGCCTCTTTCGTCGACCTTCACGCCCTTGGGCGTGCCGGGGCAGGCGTCGACATCGTCGCACACGCCGTCGCCGTCGGCGTCGACACACTTGACCTCCTCGACGACCACGACCTCTTCAGGCGCCATGGGCAGCTGGTAGGCGGCCAGGATCTGGCTCAGCCCCAGGGCGCTGTAGGCGGTGGAGGTCTTGCCGAGAACGATCTCACCGTCGACGACCTCGCAGTAGTTCACCGGCCCCTGGATCAGCGCGGCGTCCTCGGGGGAAAGCACCAGGCCGTAGGCCGTGAAGATTCTGTGATAATCCTCGGGCGGGTAGGCCATGGGCTTTTCACCGAAGACGATGGCGCCGTCGACAACCTTGGCGTAGCTTGCCGGAACATTCGCGGCGGCTTCCGGCGTCAGTTCGAGACCGTAGGCGGTAAGGATCGCATCGAAGGTATCCGGAGAATAGGCGGTGGGGCTGTTCTTGTAAACAATCTGTCCGTCTGTCACGCTGGCGTATACCGACGGGATGTTGGCCGCGTCGGGGCTCAATTCAATGGCTGACGCGGGCAGGCTCATTGCCAGCGCTACAGCAAAACACATAACCATAATAATAATTTTTTTCATCTCTTTTTCCTCCTTAACATTGATAATCAGTTACTGCCGTCCTTGAATGTCTTAAAATTTCGCCTTTGGGTCACCTCCCTCCATCGATGCAAGGTTCGTCACATTCGCCCCCTGTGTAGACCTAACCACCACAGGCCCCTTTCCATCCCCTAATGACACCGTCCGGACGGGATATCCCTTGGCGGAGGATATCCTTCATCTGTTCAATATCCGATTATGGCATCATATGGGAACATGCCTTTTTCTTGGAAAATTGTCAAACCCATAATTTGTCAACCCTGTAATGATGATATCAAAACAAATCGAAATTGACGTCCCCGCGTGCCTGTCGCAGGCGCTCGCCCGGTAATTCGCCGGTCCGTTCAGTGGATTCGTTTTACGGCGATATGATACGATAATCAAGAATAAACTGAAGGATTCATCCGGAGCGTTGGAGGAGGGGAGGGTGCCGGAAGGCGATATCCGCGGCAGCCGGGGCCGATCCCCCAGGGGCTGCGTGGCGCGGGAGACGCCGGAGAAAGGGCTCCCGCGCCATGCGGCGGGCCGGCGGCGACCGGCGCCGGGTGATCAGGATTTCTTGGCCTTTGAATACCGTCCGGCAGCCTCGAGCTGAGCCTTTTTGATTTGAGCGGGCTTCATCTTCGACTCGATGAGCGTCAGGTAGTGTTTTCCCGCCACGTGCCCGTTGGCGGCGGCCAGGGAACACCAGACATAGGCGTTGACGTAGTTCTTGGACACGCCGCAGCCGTTGTAATGCATCAGGGCGAGGTTGTACTGGGCCCCGGCATACCCCTGGGCCGCGGCCTTTTGATACCACTTCATGGCCTCGGCGTAATTCTTGGGGACGCCTTCCCCGTTTTCGTACATCATCCCCAGCTTGTGCTGGGCCCCGGCATACCCCTTCTCGGCGGCCCTGCGGTACCAATCAAGGGCCTTGACGTAATCCTTGGGCGCGCCGTTGCCGCTCTGATAGATCACCCCGAGGTTGTACTCGGCGATGGTGTATCCCTGGTCGGCGGCCCGGAGATACCAGCTGAGGGCCTCGGCATTGTTTTTGGGGACGCCCTCGCCGTTGAAGTAGATGGTGGCCATTTTGTATTGGGCGACAGCTTGGCCCTTATCGGCGACGCGCTTGATCTGTTCCAGCGTGGGTTGCTGAGCCAGCACCCCGCCGCCGAACGTCAACAGACACCCCATAACGATCATGACGCCTATGGTTGATTTTTTCATCACGTCCTCTCTTCTCCTTGTCAAACCGGTTTGTTTTGGGTAAAGCCGCTAATGGGTTTGGGGCTGCCGATGGTTCGGAATCGACGGCTTTTGCCGCCCGATGGTCGTTGAATCCGCATCGCGGTGAGCGGTATTGTCCGGCGGTTGGCGCCGTCTTGCAATACCTATGACTTATTGCAGAAAATTTCCGGGCTTGTCAATCTAATTTCCGGGTACAATTTCACGGTGACGCGCGGGGCCAAGGGGGGATATCGGCTTCCCGCGGAACCGTCAATTTTCATTCTGTACATATTCGGCATGTTATGTCATACTTATATGTTATGGATTCAACTTCCGGATTTGAAATCCCCATTTCCGCGACCCCAGGCGGCCGCGTGCTACAGAACGGATGGAGGCCATGGCCCACGAAAATGATATCGTCCTCATCTATTATGAAGACCAGCCGATGACATTCGCCCGGATCGAGAGCATCCAGGCGGACCACAAGCCGGACTGGTATCACGTCAAGCTGTTGATGCTGAAAATCCCGCTTCAGCCGGTGACCTGGATTCTCCGGACGGCCTACATCGACGGCGCGGCGTTCACCATGAACGGCAAGCGGATGCGCCTGGAGCCGGTGGTGTGTCCCGAAGACCCCCTGCCGGATATTCCGGAGACGGAGGACGATCCACAGCCCGATCCCGGTGGGAAGAACCGGCGGGTGATCTCCTTTCCCGGGCTCGGGAAGCGATGACCGGCCGTCCATGAAGATCGGCGCGGTTTCACTGGAGAACAGCCTGGTGATGGCGCCCCTGGCGGGCATCACCAATCTGCCCTTCCGTCTTCTGGTCAAGGCGGCCGGGTGCGGTCTGGTCGTCTCCGAGATGGTCAGCGCCAACGGGCTGGTCCACGGCTCCCGCAACACGGTTCAGATGCTGGCCGGCGCTCCCGGGGAGAAGCCCCTGGCCGTTCAGATCTTCGGCGCGGACCCCGGGATGATGGCCGAGGCCGCCGGGATGGCGGAGGCCGCGGGGGCGGACATTCTCGACATCAATTTCGGGTGCGCCGTGAAGAAGATTTTGAAATCAGGGTCCGGCGCCGCGCTCATGCGCACCCCCGACACGGCGCGAGCGGTGCTGACGGCGGTGCGGCGGCGGATCCGGATCCCCCTCACCATCAAGATCCGGAGCGGCTGGGACCCGTCGGGGGAACAGGCCGTGGCCGTGGCGCGGCTTGCCGAGGACTGCGGCGTCGACGCCGTCGCCGTCCACCCCCGGACCGCGGTCCAGGGGTTTCGCGGCCTCTCGGACTGGTCCGTGATTGCCGCCGTCAAGGCGGCGGTGACGATTCCGGTCATCGGCAACGGCGACATCGTCGCTCCGGAGGATGCCCTCAGGATGCGCCGCGAAACAGGGTGCGACGGGATCATGGTCGGCCGGGCGGCCATCGGGGCCCCCTGGCTGTTTTCCCGGATCGCCGCCCTGGAGCGGGGGGAGAATCCCCCTTCCGAGACGCTTGCGCTGCGGATATCGACCATGATCCGCTACCTGGACGCCTCGGTGGCCTATCTCGGCGAGGCGGTCGCCTGCCGCATGATGCGCAGTCGGCTGGGGTGGTTCGTCAGGGGACTGCCCCACGGCAGCCGCTTCCGGGCCGCCCTGACGCGGATCGAAACGCGGTCCGAGGCCCTCTCCCTCATCGAGGACCTCCGGGTGGCCGCGGCATCCGACCTGCCCGCGGCCCGGTCCTGAGGGTGCTGTCGGACGGGGACAGCGCCACGACATGCGGCAGGAAGACCCCCATTGACCATCCAAAACGCCGGGCGGCCGCCCGCAGAGGGCGGCTTCCCGACGATCATGAAAGGAGATCCGAATGGCAAGAACCGCACTGGTGCCCGTGGCCGACGGGACCGAAGAGATTGAAGCCGTTGTGATTATAGACGTGTTGCGCCGCGCCGGGATTGACGTCACCGTGGCCTCGGTCATGGACCGGCTGCAGGTGACCGCCTCCCGTGGCGTGATGTTGACGGCCGAGAAGGCAATATCGGCGTGCGTGGAAGAGACCTATGACCTGGTGGCGCTGCCGGGAGGCATACCCGGGGCGCGGCATCTGGCGGCATCGCCGCCCCTCGGGAAGATCCTCGATCGCCAGCGACGATCCGGGAGGCTCTACGGCGCCATATGCGCCGCCCCGGCGGTGGTGCTCAGGCCCCTGGGCCTCATCGAGGGGCTGCGGGCGACCTGCCATCCCGCCTTCCGGGATGAACTCCCCGGGTGGGAGGATCGGCGCGTGGTGATCGACGGATCCTGCGTGACGAGCCAGGGCCCCGGCACCGCCGTCGAATTCGCGCTTTCCCTGGTGGCCCTGCTCCTGGGGGAGGCCAAGGCCGCGGAGGTCGCCGAGCCCATGATGTTGCCGCCCGGGCGCGTTGACAGTGACAAGGAGGTGGCGGGATGACCATGACAACCTTTTTGCAGGAAGCCAAGCGGCTGGAGATTCAGCCCTATAAAAGGAAGAGCAACCTGGAGGAACTGAAACGGAACAGCATTCCGTTCATCGGCTCCCCCCTCAAGCATCCCGTGGACAAGAACAAGGTCATTCTCATCGTGGATCCCTACAATCAGACGACCTTTTACTATGAGTTCAAGACGGAGGACATTGCCTTTGTGGAGGATTTTCCCACCATCGTCAACATCGACGGTGAGAACGTCACCATGGCCAAGCTCTGGATCCGGAAGGGCGGGTTGGGCATCCGCTGCGCCCCCTTCATCGTGGCGGAGCTTTCGTCGCCCTTCTGACGGGGGATGCGCGGGAAACGGAGAGCCCAAAAAAAGCGGCGCCCCTGAAAGGCGCCGCTTTTGCAGGGTCAAGGTTGGGTGAGGGTTATGGCGCGGGCGCCAGCTTCACCGCGCACACCTTGTATTCCGGAATACCGGAAACCGGATCCAGGGCGGCGTTGGTCAATTGGTTGGCCGCGGATTCGGCGAAATGGAAGGGGATGAAGACGGTCCCCGAGACCGCGGCGGTGGAGATCTTGGCCACGGCCGTGATCTTGCCCCGCCGGGAGCTGATCTCGATGGGGCCACCGTCGGCGATGCCGAGGGTCCTGGCATCCCTCAGGGAGATCTCCACGAAGTTTTCCGGGACCCGCTCGTTCAACCCCTCGGACTTCCGGGTCATGGTGCCGGTGTGGTAGTGGTAGAGCACGCGCCCGGTGGTCAGGCTGAAGGGATACTCGTCATCCGTCGTCTCGGCCGGCGGGATGAAGTCGATGGCGTGGAACCTCCCCCTGCCGATGGGGAACTGGTCCTTGTGAAGGATCGGGGTTCCGGGGTGGTCCGCCGTCGGGCACGGCCAGTGGAGCCCTTCGTAATCGATCCGGTCGTAGGTGATGCCGCCGTAGGAGGGGGTCACCCGGGCGATCTCCGCCATGATCTCCTCGGCGGTCTTGTAGGGCATGTCGTAGCCCATGCGCCTGGCGATCTGGGCCGTGATCCACCAGTCGTCCCTGGCCTCTCCCGGCGGGTCGACGGCCTTGCGGACGCGCTGGACCCGGCGCTCCGTGTTGGAGAAGGTCCCATCCTTTTCGGCGAAGCAGGCGGAGGGGAGCACCACGTCGGCAAGCGCCGCGGTTTCGGTCATGAAGATGTCCTGGACCACCAGAAAATCGAGGTGCTCGATGCTCTTGGCCACATGGGCGAGGTCCGCGTCGGAAACCAGGGGATTCTCGCCGATGATATAGAGGGCCTTGAGCTCGCCCGAATGGGCCTTGGGAATCATCTCGGTGACCTTGAGGCCCACCTTTCTGGACAGCCCGGTCACGCCCCAGGCCTGTTCCATCTTCTGGGCGATCTCATCGCTGGTGACCGGCTGGTAGCCGGAAAAGACGTTGGGCAGCCCGCCCATGTCGCAGGCCCCCTGGACGTTATTCTGGCCCCTGAGGGGGTTGACGCCGCCGCCCCTGTTGCCCAGGTTGCCGGTCAGCATGGCCAGGTTGGCCAGGGACTTGACGTTGTCGGTCCCCGAGACGTGCTGGGTGATGCCCATGCAGTAGACGATGGCGGCGTTCCCGGCCGTGGCGTACAACCGTGCCGCCTCGACGAGGCGCTGAGCCGGGATGCCGGTGACGCCTTCCACGTATTCCGGGGTGAACTTCTCGACCATGGCCTCGAGGGCCTCGAACCCCTGGGTCCGGTTCTCGACGAAGGCCTTGTCGTGGAGGTTCTCCTTGATGATGACGTGCATCAGGCCGTTGATCCAGGCCACGTCCGTGCCCAGGTTCTGGCGGAGCCAGTGGTGGGCGAAGGTGGCGATCTTGACCCGCCTGGGGTCGACCACGATGAGCTTGGCGCCCTTGAATTTCACGGCGCGCTTGATATAGGTTGAAATGACCGGATGGTTCTCCGTGGTGTTGGAGCCGGTCACCAGGATGACATCGGCCTCTTCCAGGTCGCCGATGGTGTTCGTCATTGCGCCACTTCCGAATGCTGCGGCCAGACCGGCCACGGTGGAGCTGTGTCAGAGACGGGCGCAGTGGTCGATGTTGTTGGTCTTCAGCACCGCCCGGGTGAATTTGTTGGCCACATAGTTGTCTTCGTTGGTGACGCGGGCCGAGGTGAGCACGCCGATGGCGTCGGGGCCGTTCTGGCGCTTGACGGTGCCGAGCTTTTCCGCAACGAGGCCGAGGGCCTCGTCCCAGGAGGCCTTCCGGAACTTGCCGTCTTCCTTGATCAGGGGTGTGGTGAGGCGCTCCCCGGATCCGATGAAATCATAGCCGAACCGGCCCTTGACACAGAGGCTGCCGTAGTTGGGGGCGACGTCCTCGACGCCGGTGACCTTGACCACCTTGCCCTCCTTGACGTGGAGGTGCATCTGGCAGCCGACGCCGCAGTAGCTGCAGGTGGTCCGGACCTTTTGGGTTTCCCACGGACGCACCCTGTACCGGGCGTTCTTTTCCACCAGCGCGCCCACCGGGCAGGCCTGGATGCACTCCCCGCAGAAGACGCACTCTGAATCCTTGAGGGCCTTGTCCTCGCCGGCGATGATCTTGGTGTCGGTGCCCCGATATCCGAAGTTGATGGCGTTGTTGACCTGAACGTCGTTGCAGGCCTGGACACACCGGCCGCACTTGATGCACCGGGAGAAATCCCGAACGATGAAGGGATTGACGTCCTCCATGGGGTAGGGCACCTCCGAACGGGGGAACCGCTCGGCGGAAACCTGGTACTGGTAGGCGAGGTGCTGAAGCTCGCAGTCGCCCCACACCGGGCAGAGCTGTGCGGTGTGGTCGTACCGGTTGACGTTGAGCTGGAACCCGCTCCAGTCCCGATCGTCCGACACCCGGACGGCGCAGTTGTGGTTCCCGGATGAAAGCAACAGCTGAAGCACCAGGCGCCGGGCCTCGACGACCTTGGGGGATTCGGTCAGAACCACCATGCCCTTGCCCGCCGGTGCGGCACAGGAAGCCACCAGGCTGCGGGCGCCCTTGACTTCGACGACGCAGATCCGGCACTGGCCGGTGGGCGTCGCGTTTTTCAGGTGACAGAGGGTGGGGATGGGAACACTGTTCCGCCGCGCCACCTGAAGGATGGTCTCTCCGGGAGTGAACGAGAACTCATTCCCGTTGATGACGATGGTGTTTTGTGCGTCCATGCGATGTTGTCTCCTTCAGACGTTGGATGGTTTTTTCGCCATCGGATTAAATATCAAATTGCTTATTTATAGGAACTTCGGAGATTTGTCAATCCGTATGCGTCAGTCCGTGAAGATGCCCGGATCCGGACTCCTGCGGCGGATGTGATCCGAAACCCGCGTGAGGAACGCCTCCCGGGAAACACCGTAGGTGACCGAGCCGTCCAGTGTCCTGACGGAAAGGGTTCCGGCCGTCTTCTCTTTGGCGCCGATGGTCAGGATCAGGGGAATGTATTCCAGCTGGGCCTCCCGGATTTTCCGGTTCAGGCTTTCGGTGCGTTCGTCGACCTCGACGCGGAGGCCCCCCGCCGCCAGGAAGTCTTTCACCTCCAACGCGTATGGAGCCAGCTCGTCGTTGATGGGCAGGACCCTGACCTGGACCGGCGAGAGCCATAGGGGAAACTTGCCGGCGTAATGCTCGATCAGAATGCCGAAAAACCGTTCGATGGAGCCGTAGATCACCCGATGGATCATGATGGGGCGGTGCTTCTCGTTGTCCTGGCCCACATAGGTCAGGTCGAAACGTTCGGGGAGGGACATGTCCAGCTGGACCGTGCCGCACTGCCAGGTCCGCCCGAGGGCATCCTTGATGTGGACGTCGATCTTCGGCCCGTAGAAAGCCCCGTCCCCCGCGTTGATCTTGTATGGCTGTCCGTAGGTGTCCAGGGCTTTTTTCAGGCCGTCCGTCGCCTGGGCCCACTGTTCATCGCTGCCGATGGATTTCCCGGGCCGGGTGGAAAGCTCCAGATGAAACCCGAGGCCGAAGGTGCCGTAGATCCGCTCCACCAGGCGGAGCACCCCCAGGATCTCCCCTTCGATCTGATCGGGGGTCATGAAGATGTGAGCGTCGTCCTGGTGAAAGGCCCGGACCCGGAAAAGCCCCGAGAGCACCCCGCTCATCTCGTGGCGATGGACCAGCCCGATCTCGGCCTGCCGGAGGGGCAGTTCCTTGTAGGAGTGGGGCCGGTTGGCGTAGAGGAGCATCCCCCCGGGACAGTTCATGGGTTTGATGGCGTAATCCATGTCGTCGATGGTGGAGGTGTACATGTTCTCGCGGTAGTTTTCCCAGTGACCGCTCCGTTCCCAGAGGGAGCGGTTGAGCATGATGGGGGTCTTGGTCTCCACGTAGCCCGCCTCGAGGTGGGCCTCCCGCCAGTATGCCAGAAGGGTGTTCCAGACGGTCATGCCCCGGGCGTGGAAAAAGGGCATTCCCGGCGCTTCGTCGTGAAAGCTGAAGAGGTCCAGTCGCTCCCCGAGCTTGCGGTGGTTCCGTTTCCGGGCCTCCTCGAGGAAGTCGAGGTATCGCTTCAGGTCTTTCTTGTCGAAAAAAGCGGTCCCGTAGATTCGCTGGAGTTGGGCGTTGGTCTGGTCGGCCCGCCAGTAGGCCCCGGAGGTCTTCATCAGCTTGAAGGCCCGGATGAACCCGGTGTGGGGCAGGTGGGGGCCCCGGCAGAGGTCCGTAAACTCCCCCTGCTCGTAAAAGGAGATGGTGCCGTCCGGCAGGTCCTCGATCATCTCCAGCTTGTAGGGTTCGTCCCGGTAAAAGGCAAGGGCGTCGGCCTTGGACACGGCCTTCCGCCGGATGGGCAGCTTCTCGCCCACGATCTTCCGCATCTCGGCCTCGATCCTGGGGAAGTCGTCCTCGGATACGGGCCCCATGTCGATGTCGTAGTAGAAACCGTCCTCCACCACCGGCCCGATGGTGAGGTGGGCGTCGGGATAGACCCGCCGGATGGCCTGGGCCATGACGTGGGCCGCGGTGTGCCGGAGAATCCCGATGGCCTCGGGGTCCTTGGGGGTGATGAGGCGGACGGCGGCGTCCTCGTGGATCTCCCGGTAAAGGTCCACCAGCCGGCCGTCCACCTCCATGGCCACGCAGTTTCGCGCGAGCCCTTCCGAAATGCTCACGGCCACGTCATACCCCGTGGGGATATGCTCAAACGTTTTGATACTTCCGTCGGGAAGCGTGATACGGATCATATGTTCACCTGGAAAACCGTCGCGTTAGGGGTTGTTGATCGTTATGGGTTGTTGAACGAGATGCGGGTCGATATCGGCCGGAACCCTGTAAAATCAGAAAATTAAAGGAAAACCGGGGCCGGGTCAAGGAAAAAATTGTGCGCCGGGAATATCGGAAAAGCGCTTGACATCGGCGGGAGGCGCGACTATATCCACAAAATGTATATTCTATAGGTAATATGCTGGCCATGGTGTCCATGCGCGTCGCTCCGGCTCCGAGGCCGGCGAAACGGCGCTGGAAGCGAAGGCCGGTTGCCGTGAAGCGAAAAAGAAGGAGAAAAAACGGATGAAGCCAGGAATTATAGCCGTTCTGCTGGGATGTATCATGTGGCTGTCGGGAAACACGGCGCTTGCGGGCGCGCCCGATTCCCCACAAATCGACACGGGTCTGAGGATTGTCGAAAAGGCCCGCCAAAACGACTGGCGCGGGGCCGAGGCCGGCGTTGTGATCGGCATCCAGGGCCGCGTCGACCGGGTGTCGGTCGACGGCAAGGCCCGGGATATCGTTCTGGGAAGCGGGGTTCAGCCCGGCGACACCATCACGACGGGGGGCGACGGCTACGTCCAGTGGATGACCCCTGACAGGGCCGCCTTTACGCTCCTTTCGACCGCCGCCGGGCATATCCGGGCCTATGCCTACGACGAAGCCGACAAGTCCGGCGACACCTGCGTCATCGACGTTCACAAGGGCGGCTTTCAGTATGTCACCGGGAAGATGAACAAGAGGAGCCCGGGGAAGACCGTGATTCGTCCCCTGGGGACCGAAGAAGTGATCCCCGTGGGATCCGCCGGGTACATCAAGATCGAGCAGAACGGCCAGATCGCCTATTTCGTGACCGAGGGCAGCCTCAACGTGGGGGGACAAAGCTATCCCCAGGGCAGCGTCGTGGTGCTGGATGCCGCGACAGGCCAGGCCCAGGTGTTTTCGGGTGCCGTCGATTCGAGCGGGACGGTGACCGATGAGGCGGCGAAAACGGCTCTGACCGGCATGGGGATCGGCACTGACGCCCTGGCGGCCCTTCAAACGGCCTATGCCTCGGCGGCGGCAAGCGGTCAGGCGGTTTCCGAGCAGGTGGCGCTGACGCCCGAGTCGGACCAGAGCCCTCCGGCACCCATTGCCGAGGTCAACTACAATCCCGTCGACGACGAGATCGGCGACACGCAGCCCGCTTCGCTCCAGTAGTCAGGCCATCGGTTGAAGGGGGGCGTCTGTGACGGATGGGGGGCTTATGCCCCTAACCCAGGACAGGGAGCCAATGGAGATCCAGAACCCATCCAAAACCCCGCCGGCGGCAGAGGCCGGCGCATCGGACCGCCCCGACGGCCGAAAACCGGGATACCGGTTGATCGACGATGCGGCGAGCCTGACGGAGCTGATCGACGCCCTGGACGGCGATGCGGTGATCGCCGTCGATCTCGAGGCCGATTCCATGTACCACTTCCGGGAAAAGGTCTGCCTGATCCAGATCAGCGCGGGGAGCCTCTCCGCCGTCATTGACCCCCTGTCGGTGACCGATCTCTCGGGCCTGCGGCCCATCTTCGCCGATCCCGGCGTGCGCAAGATCTTTCACGGGGCGGACTATGACGTCCGATCCCTGCACCGGGATTTCGGCATCGAGATCCAAAACCTCTTCGACACCCAGATCGCCTGCCGGTTCCTGGGATTTCCGGAGTGCGGTCTGGAGGCCGTCATTCGCAGCCAGTTCGGCATCCTTCTCGACAAGAAGTTTCAGAAGAAAAACTGGTCCAGGCGGCCCCTCCCGCCGGAGATGCTCGCCTATGCCGCATCGGACACCCGCTATCTCATTCCCCTGGCCGCGCGCCTGACAGCGTCCCTCCGGGAAAAGAACCGCCTGCTCTGGGTGGAGGAGGAGTGCCGTCTGCTCACCCGGGTCCGGTCCCTGCCCGAGAACGGGGAGTCCCTCTTTCTCCGGTTCAAGGGCGCCGGCCGGCTTCACCCCCGGGGCCTGGCCGTGCTCGAGGCCGTGCTCCGGCTTCGGCGGGAGATCGCCGAAAAGAAGGACCGGCCCCTTTTCAAGGTGTTCGGCAACGACAGCATCATGAAGATCGTCAAGGCCCGGCCCACCTCGGCGGCAAAGCTGGAGCGGGCAGGGGGGCTCAGCCGGAAGCAGCTGGAGATGTACGGCCATGCGGTGGTGGAGCGGGTCCGCGAGGCCATGGAACTGCCCGAGGAGGCGCTGCCCGACTATCCCCACAAGAAATCCCCGACCCTCTCGCCCCGGGTACCCGAAAGGGTCCAGGCCCTCAAGACCTGGCGGGATCAAAAGGCGGCGGATCTCGACATCGACCCCACCCTGATCCTGAACAAATCGCTCCTCACGGTCCTGGCCGTGACCCATCCCCACGACGAGGCCGCGCTTTCGGCTGTCGACGAACTGAAAACATGGCAGCGGGAGGCCTTTGGCGAGGAGATCCTGGGGGTGCTGGCGGCGCTCCGGAAGCCGCGCAAGCCCGGAACCAAATCCCGGCACCGGCGGCGGAAAAAGCGGACGGTCTGACCCTTCCCCCTTTTTTGGAGGTGCATCATGGAAGAGGCGGTCTATTTTACATGCGGCGACACGCGGCTGGCGGGACGTTATCACGCCGGAGGCGATAAGGGGGTGGTCGTCACTCACCCCCATCCCCTTTATGGCGGCGACATGAGCAACGTCGTGGTGGAGGCCCTGGTCCTGGCCTATCAGCGGAAGGGGTACGCCACGCTCCGGTTCGATTTTCGGGGGACGGGCCGGAGCGAGGGGACCCACGACAACGGCGCCGGGGAGCGGGAGGACGTCCTCGCCGCATTGGCCTTCCTGGCCGGCAAGGGGGTCCGCCGGAGTGACCTGGCCGGCTATTCCTTCGGGGCCTGGGTGAACGCCCACATCGGCTGCGGAGACCTCCACCGCATGATCATGGTGTCGCCTCCCGTCAATTTCTTCGATTTCGGGGCCGTGGGCGCCATTCCCTGCCTGGGACTGGTGGTGGTGGGCGATGACGACGACTTTGCGACGGCAGACCGCGTGCGGCGAATGGCCGCGGACTGGAACCCCGACGCCCAATGCACCGTCATCCCCGACACCGACCACTTCTACAGCGGCGCCCTCCGCGATCTGGATGATGTTTTATACAAATATATATGAAAGAAGGGGGATTGGGATTCTGCCATGGAAATCAAAATCGTTCGCAAGGTGTTGGGGGTCAACGATATCAACGCCCTTCGGAATCGGGAACGGTTCGCCGAAAACAACGTGTTTGTCCTTAACGTCATGAGTTCTCCGGGATCCGGGAAGACGACCCTTCTGGAAAAGACCATCGCCCGGATCATACCCGATATCCGCTGCGGCGTGATCGTGGGGGACATCTGCACCGCCAACGACGCGGACCGGCTGGCCAGGACGGGCGTCCCCGTCGTCCAGATCAACACGGACGCCTTTGGCGGGGATTGCCATTTGGCGGCCCATGTCATCGAGAAGGCCGCCCAGGACCTGGACCTTTCGGCCCTGGACCTGCTGATCGTGGAGAACGTGGGGAACCTGGTCTGCCCGGCGGAGTTTGACATTGGCGAGGACGCCCGGGCCGTGGTGCTCAGCGTCACGGAAGGCGAGGACAAGCCCATCAAGTACCCCCTCATGTTCCGGGAGTGCGACGCGGCCGTCCTCAACAAGACGGATCTTCTCCCCTACCTCGACTACGACCGGGAGGCCGCCGTGGGCTACATCCGGCAGGTTCATCCCCGTATGCCCGTGTTCGAGCTATCGGCCAAAACCGGTGACGGCCTCGACCCCTGGATCGCCTGGATCCGGGAGGGGATAAAGCGGAAGACGGAAGACTGACGGCTGGAGGGGTGCGTTCGCGACGGACGGTCCGTTCATGCCCTTCAGCCTTCCTTACGAATCCCCGATCTCAATCGCCACGACCTCCAGCTCCTGTCCGGATAGAATCCGGACGGCGCCGCTGTTGCAGCGGGGACAGATGAAGTGCGGCTGGTCGGCGGTCCATTGGTGTCCGCAGTCGTCGCAGCGTGCGGTGACCGGGATCTCCTCGATGACGAGAACGGCATCCGCCAACGGGGTGCCGCGAACGGCCACGTCGTAGCAGAACCTGAGGCTCTCGGGGACTACTGCCGACAGCCGGCCCACGCGCAGGCGCACCCGCTCCACGCGTTTTCCAGCCATATCCGCCGGAATGGCGGCCGTGGCGATTTCCACCACCTCCATGGCGATGCTCATTTCGTGCATAAAAAAAAGTTTTAAGGGGTTATGGGGTTAAGGGGTTAAGGGGTTCCGACCGCTGTCCTCCGCCCGCCGGCCGCCGCTTCCCCGCCGTCGTGGGCGGGGAGCGGGGGACGATGGACGGTTATTTGAAGGTTTCGGCGCAGACGTCCTTGAGGTAGGCGAGGTTTTCGCAGACGGTGATGCCGTTGGCCTTCATGGCTGCGACCTTGCTCTGGCCCGTGCCGCTGCTGCCGCTGATGATGGCGCCGGCGTGGCCCATGCGGCGGCCCGGGGGCGCGGTGAGCCCGGCGATGAAGCCGACCACCGGCTTGGTGACGTTGGCCTTGATGTAGTCGGCGGCGTCCTCCTCGGCGCTGCCGCCGATTTCGCCGATCATGACGATGCCCTCGGTGGCGTCGTCTTCCTGGAAGCGGCTCAGGCAGTCGATGAAATTGGTGCCGTTCACCGGGTCGCCGCCGATGCCGATGCAGGTGGTCTGGCCGAGGCCCGCCAGGGTGAGGGCGTGGACCGCTTCATAGGTCAGGGTTCCGGAGCGGGAGACCACCCCGATCTTGCCGGGCATGTGGATATTTCCGGGCATGATGCCGATCTTGCACTCGCCCGGGGTGATGATGCCGGGGCAGTTGGGGCCGATCAGGCGGACGGGTTTGCCCTTGAGGTAGTTCTTGACCTTCAGCATGTCCATGACCGGGATGCCCTCGGTGATGCAGACGATGAGCGGAACCTCGGCGTCGGTGGCTTCCATGATGGCGTCGGCCGCGAAGGGCGGCGGCACGAAGATCATGCTGGCGTTTGCCCCCGTTTTGATGACGGCATCCTTGACCGAGTTGAATACCGGGACGTCGTCCATCGTTGTGCCGCCCTTGCCCGGTGTGACGCCGGCCACGACCTTCGTCCCGTATTCGATGCACGCGCGGGCGTGGAACTGGCCTTCCTTTCCCGTGATTCCCTGTACCAAAAGTTTCGTGTCTTTGTTGACGAGTATGCTCACTGTGGTGTCCTCACTGGCTTACGGTGGTGGTTGCGTTACTGGATGGCTTCTGTCAGCTTCTGGGCGGCGTCCTTGAGGTCCTTCGCGTTGATCAGCGCGAGGCCGGAATCCGCGAGGATCTTCCGGCCCTCCTCCAGGTTGGTGCCCTCCATGCGGATGATGACCGGAACGCGAATGCCGACCTTCTGGGCGGCCTGAACCACGCCGTTGGCCAGGCGGTCGCACCGCAGGATGCCCCCGAAGATGTTGATGAGGATGGCCTTGACGTTGGGATCGTCCTGGAGGATGCGGAAGCCGTTCTCGATCTGCTCCGCGCTGGCGCCGCCGCCCACGTCCAGAAAATTGACCGGGTTGCCGCCGGCGAACTTGATGCAGTCCATGGTCGCCATGGCGAGACCGGCGCCGTTGACCATGTTGCCGACGTTGCCCCCGCCGCCCAGGTGGATGTAGTTGAGCTGAAACTTGGAGGCTTCGACCTCCGTGGGGTCTTCTTCGTCCAGGTCGCGGTACTCGGCGATGTCCTTGTGCCGGTAAAGGGCGTTGTCGTCGAAGTCGACCTTGGCGTCGAGGGCGATGACGGTGTTTTCCGCCGTCAGGACCAGGGGATTGATCTCCACCATGGAGCAGTCGTAGCCCACCGCCATGCGGTAGAGATTCTGCAACAGGGTCGTGAAGGATTTCATCGCCTCGGCCGGGATGTTGAGCCCGAAGGCGGCGGCCCGGAGGTGATAGGGCATGAGGCCCAGAAGGGGATCCACGAAGACCTTGATGATCTTCTCGGGGGTCTTCTCGGCCACCTCCTCGATGTCCATGCCCCCGGCCTCGCTGGCCATGATGACCATCTTGGCCGTGGCGCGGTCGGGCAGGATGCTGAGGTAGAGCTCCTTGGCGATGTTGAGACCCTCTTCGATGAGGAGCTTCTTGACGCGCTTGCCCTCGGGGCCGGTCTGCTTGGTGACCAGGGTCATCCCCAGGATCTGGCCGGCGTGAGCCGCGAATTCCCCGGCGTCCCTGGCGACCTTGACGCCGCCGCCCTTGCCCCTGCCGCCGGCATGGATCTGGGCCTTGACCACCACCGGAAACCGGCCGAGCTTGTCCGCCACGGCCCTGGCTTCGTCAACGCTGAAGGCGACGCCGCCCTCGGGCACCGCGACGCCGTGTTTTCTGAACAATTCCTTGGCTTGATATTCGTGGATCTTCATGATCTCCCTGCTTTCTTGTCTGTCGGGTTGGGTTTAGGGCGGGGCGCCGGCGCCGCGGCCGGGCGCCCCGGGCAATTCATGGGGAACGTCAGCCGATCACGCAGAGGACCGCGCCCTTGGCCACCGAATCGCCGCTGGAGAAGTTGACGGCCTTGACGGTGCCGTCGCAGGGTGCCGGCAGGGCGTTTTCCATCTTCATGGCCTCCAGGATTACCACGGTGTCGCCTTTCTTGACGGCGTCGCCGACCTTCCTGGCGTAGGAGACGATCATGCCGGGCATGGGGGCGGTGAGCGGCGTTCCGGAGGCATCGGCAGCAGCCGCGGCTTTCGGGGCCGCCGGGGCGGCGGGCGCCGGCTTTGCGGGCGCGGCGGGTGCCGGTCTCGCGGGGGCCATGGGCGCCGCCGGTGCCGCTGGCGCAACAGGGGCCGCGGGAGCGACCTGCGCCGGGGCCGGGTAGGCGATGACCGGGGCACCGCCGGGCTCGTCCACCTCCACCGCGAAGTAGTCGCCGTCCACGAAGACGTTGAACTTGCGCGTGGCGTCGCCCTTTTCGGGAACCTCCCTGGCCGGCGATTTTTCAACCAGGAGCCCGGCCTTGGCCTTCTTGATCAGCTCCTCCTCCCGCTTGACATCCTCCAGGGTCCGCGGCAGCACGTCCTTGGGCGGGGCCTCGACGCCGTATTTCCATTTGAGGAACTTCTTGCCGGTGACCGGGTAGATGGCGTAAACGACCACGTCGTCGATATCCTTGGCCAGGTCGCCGATCTCTTCACGGGCCTTTTCCAGCTCGGGCTCCAGCACCTCCGCCGGGCGGCAGGTGATGGGCTCCTCGCCCCGGGAATAGCCCTTGAGGGCCTTCTTCTGGACCTCGGGGTCGATGGGGATGGCGGTCTTGCCGTAGAGGCCGTAGCAGAGGTCCCTGACCTGGGCCGTGATCATCTTGTACCGCTCGTTCTCGTCGTCGAAGAGGACGTTGTTGACGGTCTGGATGCCCACGATCTGGCTGGTGGGGGTGACCAGCGGGATGGCGCCCAGCTCCTTGCGGACCCGGGGCAGCTCCTTGTAGACCTGGTCGATCTTGTCGAGGGCGTCCATCTCCCGGAGCTGGTTGACCAGGTTGGAGAGCATGCCGCCCGGGGTCTGGTGGAGCAGCACGTTGATGTCGATGATGGAGACCTTGCTGTCGTCCAGGAGGTGCTTGTACTTGGGCATGACCTCCTTTTCCAGGATCTCGTTGATCCGGGCCAGTTTCTTGATGTCGAAGCCGGTGTCGCGGTTGGTGCCCAGAAGGGCCATGACCAGGGGCTCCACGGCCGCGTGGGAGGTGCGGTAGGCATAGGGCGTCATGCAGGTGTCGATGATGTCCACCCCCGCCTCGATGGCCTTGAGATGGCTCATGGGCGACATGCCCGAGGTGAAGTGGCTGTGGAGATGGATGGGCGGCTTGACGGCCTTCTTGAGGGCCTTGATCAGGTTGTAGGCGTCGTAGGGCGCGATGAGGCCGGCCATGTCCTTGATGCAGATGGAGTCGGCGCCCATGGCCTCCAGGTCCCTGGCCTTGTTGATGTAGTAGTCGAGGTTGTAGATCTCGCCGCCCAGCCGGGGCTCGGTCATGGTGTAGCAGATGCAGCCCTGGAAGTGCTTCCCGGCCTTCTTGATCCCCTTGACCACCGTCTCGAAGTTGCGGTAGTCGTTGAGGGCATCGAAGGTCCGGAAGATGTCCATGCCGTTTTCCGCGGCCCGCTCCACGAAGACCTCGGCCAGGTCGTCGGCGTAGTTCCGGTAGCCCACCAGGTTCTGGGCCCGGAGCAGCATGGAGAAAGGCGTCTTCTTGATATATCGCTTCAGGGTCCGGAGCCGCTGCCACGGGTCCTCGTTCAGGAAGCGGTGCATGGTGTCGAAGGTGGCCCCGCCCCAGGTCTCCAACGCCCAGAAGCCGACCTCGTCCATGAGTTCGGCCACGGGAATCATGTCCTCGGTGCGGCCGCGGGTGGCGAAGAGGGACTGGTGCCCGTCGCGAAGGGACAAATCCATGATCTTAATTGGGTTCTCAGCCTTGGGTCGGTCGGGGCTGTAATTCATCTCGGTCATCTTGACTTGGTCACTCATGTGTATTCTCCCGTTATGTAGGTGGTATAGGCTGAAGACGGGGCCTCCGGCCCGATGTTGCGTTTAAGGGGGTCGGGCGGTCACGCGCCTGACGTCTCCCATCGAGGGGCCGGGGTTTTGGGCCTTCAGCCTTTCTTGACGTGAAAGGCCTTCATCAGCATCATGCTGCGCATCTGCATGATATCCTGGCGTCCCCCTACGCCCCAGAATGAGGGCAGCGGGGCCGGTTTTTCCGGCGCCGCGGGGGCCGCGGCCGGAAGCCCCTGCATGGCCGCCATCTCTTCGCCGCTCTTGATGCAGGCCGCCACGGCCGACAGGGCGGCGGTGATTTTTTTCCTGTTCGTGTCGTACTCGTTCATGCCGACTCCTTCGTTTCGGTTTCGGGTCATCCTCGGCCTCGCGGCCCGGTCCGGGGGTTACAGCGGGATGTTGCCGTGCTTCTTGGGCGGCCGGAGCTCCCGCTTGCCGCAGAGGGCCTCCAGGGCGTCGATGAGCCGGGGCCGGGTCTCGCTGGGGATGATGACATCGTCGATATAGCCTCGCTCCGCCGCGCAGTAAGGGTTGGAGAAGAGGGCTTCGTATTCCTGGATTTTTTCCTTGCGCTTGGCCTTGGGGTCATCGGCAGCCTTGATCTCCCGGGCGTGGATGATGTTGGCCGCCCCGGACGCCCCCATGACCGCGATCTCGGCCGTGGGCCAGGCAAGGGCCATGTCGGCCCCCAGATCCTTGGAGCACATGGCGAGATAGGACCCGCCGTAGTCCTTTCGGGTGACCAGGAGCAGCTTGGGCACCGTGGCCTCGGAATAGGTCCAGAGCAGCTTGGCGCCGTGGCGGATGATGCCGCCCCATTCCTGGTCGGACCCGGGCAGATAGCCCGGCACATCGGCGATGGTCAGCATGGGGATGTTGAAGGCATCGCAGAAGCGAATGAACCGGGAGGCCTTGTCCGAGGCGTTGATGTCCAGTGCCCCGCCCATGTATGCCGGCTGGTTGGCGATGATGCCGATGCTCCGCCCGTTGAGTCTCGCGAACCCGATGAGGATGTTGGGGGCGTAAAGCGCGTGAGGCTCGAAAAAGTCGCCGTTGTCCACGATGGCGGCGATGACCGCCCGCATGTCGTAGGACTGGTTGGGGTTGTCCGGAATGATGGTGTCCAGGGCCGGATCCATGCGGTCCGGCCTGTCGCCGGTGTCGACGAAGGGCGGGTCCTCCATGTTGTTGGACGGGAGGAAGGAGAGGAGCTTCCTGATCTTCTCGATGGCGTCCTCCTCGGACTCGCAGGCGAAGTGGGAGACGCCGCTCTTCTCGTTGTGGGCGCTGGCGCCGCCCAGGTCCTCGAAGCTGATCTCCTCGCCGGTGACGGCCTTGATGACCTGGGGCCCGGTGATGAACATGAAGCTGGTGTTCTTGACCATGAAGATATAGTCGGTCATGGCCGGAGAATAGACCGCACCGCCCGCGGTGGTGCCCATGATGGCCGAGATCTGGGGGATGACGCCGGAGGATATGGAATTGCGGTAGAAGATCTGGCCGTAGCCCGACAGGGCGTCGACCCCCTCCTGGATCCGCGCGCCGCCCGAGTCGTTGAACCCCACGAAGGGCGCGCCGGCCTTCAGGGCCATGTCCATCACCTTGCAGATCTTCCTGGCGTGCATCTCGCCCAGGCTGCCGGCCCGGGAGGTGAAATCCTGGGCAAAGGCGAAGACCGTCCGGCCGTCCACCTTGCCGTAGCCGGTCACCACGCCGTCGGACGGGATCTCTACCGTCTCCATGCCGAAATTCCCGCACCGGTGGGTCACGAAAGCATCCACCTCACGGAAGGTTCCCTTGTCAAAGAAGAGATCCATCCGCTCCCGAGCGGTCAGCTTGCCCTTCTCCTTGTGCTTGGCCACGGCCTTCTCGCCGCCCATCTGCAGAATCCTGGCCTTCCGATCCTTGAGATCCTGAATCTTGTCCGCGACATTACCCATCTTCCCATCCTTTCATCGTTTATTTGAGCCGAAGACCGCGGCCTCCGGCCGGCTTTTAAGTGATTAGGTGATCAGGTGATCCAGTGATCAGGTGTTTAGGGGGCCGGGGGCCTTGGCCCTCGGCTTTAACCACGTAACCACCTGACCACCTAAACTTTCTTCATTTCAACCGCCCGAGCAGTTCCGCGGCGGCGATGGTGGGGGACATCTCGCCCCTTTCCACCGCCGTCCTGAGGCGGGGCAGGGCCTCCTTGACCTCGGGATCGCCGAAGAACCATCCCCGGAGGCCTTCGTCCAGCAGAAACGACATCCAGTCGAGGGCCTGCTTTTTCCGTATGGCGGCGAGCTCTCCGCTCTTTGTCAGCGTGTCCCGGTGCTCCAGGACGGTTTCCCATATCTTGTCCACGCCGGTCAGGGTCAGGGCGCTGCAGGTCAGCACGGGCGGGGACCAGTTGGGGCTGCCGGGCATCAGCAGGTGCAGGGCGGCCTGGTATTCCTTCCGGGCCATCTCCGCGCGCATGACGTTGTCGCCGTCGGCCTTGTTGATGGCGATGGCGTCGGCCACCTCCAGGACCCCCTTCTTGATGCCCTGAAGCTCGTCGCCGGCGCCGGCGATCATCAGCACCAGGAAGAAATCGACCATGGAGGCGACGGTGGTCTCCGACTGGCCGACACCCACGGTTTCGATGATGACCACGTCGAATCCGGCGGCCTCGCAGACGAGCATGGTCTCGCGGGTCTTGCGGGCCACGCCGCCCAGTGTCCCGCCCGAGGGGGAGGGGCGGATGAAGGCGTTGTCGTTGACGGCGAGCTTTTCCATGCGGGTCTTGTCGCCCAGGATGCTCCCGCCGCTTCGGGTGCTGCTGGGGTCGACGGCCAGCACCGCCACCCGGTGGCCCTTTTCGGTGAGAAGCGTCCCGAAGCTCTCGATGAAGGTGCTCTTGCCGGCGCCGGGCACCCCGGTGATCCCGAGCCGCACGGCGTTTCCGGTATGGGGCAGAAGCCGGTCGATGACGGTCCGGGCCAGGGCCTGGTGGGCCGGCAGGGTGCTTTCGACGAGGGTGATGGTCCGGGCCAGCATCAGCCGGTTCCGGTCCAGCACGCCCTGGACATAGTATTCGGGGTCTTTGTGCATAACAAAAAAGGGGGCTAAGTGTTTAAGTGGTAAGGGCCGGGGACGCATGCATTTCCGCCCCGGCCGCGGGCTGAAGGCCGGGTTGCCCCACGGCCTTCAGCCTTCAGTCTCATTACATATACTTCTCTTCCAGCATCGTCAGCACCTTGTTGGCCGATTCGGTGATGGGGGTGCCGGGGCCGAAGACGGCCTTGACCCCCGCGCTGTAGAGAAAGTCATAGTCCCCCGGCGGGATGACGCCGCCCGCGATGACCATGATCTCGTCGCCGCCCGCCTTCTTGAGGGCCTCGATCAGGGCGGGCACCAGGGCCTTGTGGCCGGCGGCCAGGCTGGAGGCCCCCACCACGTGGACGTCGTTTTCGATGGCCATCTTGGCGGCCTCCTCGGGCGTCTGGAACATGGGGCTGATGTCCACGTCGAATCCCAGGTCGGCATAGGCGCTGGCCACCACCTTGATGCCGCGGTCATGGCCGTCCTGGCCCATCTTGGTGACGAGCAGCCGGGGACGGCGGCCCTGTTTTTCGAGGAAGGCCTCGGTCCGTTGGCGCAGGCCCTCGATGACGCCGGTGTTCCGGGTGTACTCCGAGGCGTAAGCCCCCGAGATGCAGCGGGTGGTGGCCACGAACCGGCCAAAGACCTTCTCCATGGCGTCGGAGATCTCGCCTACGGTGGCCCGGGCCCGGACCGCCGGCAGGGCCGCCTCCAGGAGATTTCCGCCGCTTTCCGCCGCCCGGGTCAGATCGGCCAGGGCCTTCTCCACGGCAGCCTTGTCGCGGGTGGCCTTGATCTCGTTGATGCGGGCGACCTGCTCGTCGCGCACGGAGGCGGGTACCTCCCGAACCTCGAAGTCGATCTTCTCGTCGGTGAGCTTGTACTTGTTGACGCCCACGATGACGTCGAGGCCCTGGTCGATGCGGGCCTGCTTGCGGGCCGCCGACTCCTCGATGCGCATCTTGGGCATGCCCGACTCGATGGCCTTGGCCATGCCGCCCAGTTCCTCGACCTCGTCGATGATCTTCTGGGCCTCTTTCACGATGCTGTCGGTGAGGGCCTCGATGTAGTAGGAGCCGCCCAGGGGGTCGATGACGTGGCAGACCTGGGACTCCTCCTGGATGATGATCTGGGTGTTCCGGGCGATGCGGGCCGAGAAGTCGGTGGGCAGGCCGATGGCCTCGTCAAAGGAGTTGGTGTGGAGGGACTGGGTCCCGCCCAGCACCGCCGACAGGGCCTCCAGGGTGGTCCGGATGACGTTGTTGTAGGGATCCTGCTCCGTGAGGCTCCAGCCCGAGGTCTGGCAGTGGGTTCTCAGCATGGAGGACTTGGCGTCCTTGGGGTTGAACTGCTTCATGAGCCGGTGCCACAGGAACCGGGCCGCCCGCAGCATGGCGATGTCCATGAAGAAGTTCATGCCGATGCCGAAGAAGAAGGAGAGCCGCGGGGCAAAGGTGTCCACGTCCAGGCCGCTCTTGATGGCCGCCCGGACGTACTCGACGCCGTCTGCCAGGGTGAAGGCGGTCTGGAGCACGCTGTTGGCGCCGGCCTCCATGATGTGGTAGCCGCTGATGCTGATGGTGTTGTACTTGGGCATCTCCTGGGAACAGAAGGCCATGATGTCGGAGATGATGCGCATCGAGGGATCGGGCGGGTAGATGTAGGTGTTCCGGGTCAGGTACTCCTTGAGGATGTCGTTCTGGATCGTTCCCGTGAGCTGCTCGTGCTTGACCCCCTGCTCCTCGGCCGCGACGATGTAACCGGCCAGGATGGGGATGACCGCGCCGTTCATGGTCATGGAGACGGACATCTCCTCGAGGGGGATGCCGTCGAAGAGGATCTTCATGTCCTCGACAGAGTCGATGGCGACCCCCGCCTTTCCGATGTCGCCGGAAACCCGGGGATGGTCGGAATCGTAGCCCCGGTGAGTGGCCAGGTCGAAGGCGACGGAGAGGCCCTTCTGGCCGCCGGCAAGGGCCTGGCGGTAGAAGGCGTTGGATTCCTTGGCCGTTGAGAAGCCGGCGTACTGGCGGATGGTCCAGGGGCGGCCGGCGTACATGGTGGCCATGGGACCCCGGACATAGGGCGCCAGGCCCGGCAGGGTGTTGACGCATTCCAGCCCCTCGATGTCCTCGGCGGTGTAGAGGGCCTTGACCTTGATGCCCTCGGGCGTCAACCAGTCGAGGGTGTCGGGGGATTTCCCCTTCATCTGCTTACTGGCGATTTCTTCCCATTTCTTTTTGTTCGGATGTTCTGACATGTGGCGCTCCTTAGGGGTTGACGGTTCAGGTTAGTCTCTTTGGCACAGCTCCACCAGCACGCCGCCGGTGGCCTTGGGGTGCAGAAAGGCGATCTTCGCCCCGCCGGCGCCAAGTCTCGGCTTCTGGTCGATCAGCTGAATACCCTTTTCCTTCAGCTCCTCAAGGGCGGCCTCGATGTTCTCCACGCGAAAGGCCACGTGCTGAAAGCCCTGCCCCTTCTTTTCAATGAATTTGGCCACGGGGCCGTCCGGCGATGTGGATTCCAGAAGCTCCACCTCGCTTTCGCCCACCGGAAAGAAGGCAGTGGTGACCTTCTGCTCCGTCACCGTCTCGGCGCCTTCGAATTTCAGCCCAAGGACCTCCGACCAGAAATTCTTTCCATCGTCGATGCTGTTGACAGCGATGCCCAAGTGATCGATTTTGAGTATCTTCATGCCTTCCTCCTGATAAATTAAGGTTAACCGGTTAAGCCCCAAGGGCGTTTTTAAGAAGCAAGCGTGGGCGGAGGCCCGTCAAAACCAGGCTTCGGCTCACGCTTTCTCTTTTGGATCGGGATTGGCCATGCCCCGCCAGACCATCTCGAAAAGGGTGTTGGCCTGTTCCGCCAGGCTCTCCTTCTGGCCGCGAAGGATCCACATGAAGAAGCTTCGCTGGACAAAGCCCATGAGAAAATCGAGCAGGGTCCCGGCCCTCACGTGGGGGTTGAGGATACCCTCTTTCTGTCCCTGGCGGAGAACGTCGACGAGAAGGTTGATCATCTTGCGCTGCTGGAAGGTCTCGTCCGCCATCCAGGTCTTCATGGGCAGGGTCATGAAGAGGATCCGTCCCAGGCCCGTGTGGCGCTCGTAGTAATCGAGCTGAAGCCAGAAGACCTTCCGGAGCTTTTCCTTGAGATCCTCGATCCCCTGGAGGTGGTCGACGATCCGGTCGGTCAGTTTGCCCATCCAGACGTCGACAAAGGCGAAAACGAGACGCTCCTTGCTGCCGTAATGCTTGTAGATGGTCGTGAAGCTGACCCCGGCCTTCTTGGCGACGTCCCGGATACTGGCCTTGTGAAAATCCGATTTGGAAAAGACCTCCAGAACGGCTTTTTCAAGACGATCGTGGATATCCGGATTAAATGCATCTAACATTGTTACTGCTTGTCCAATCCATTAAATTGACCTGTCACGGCAATGGCAGGGAAAAGTAATGCGTTACAAGGGTTGAGGTCTCATGGCGCCTTCAAGACCGGAATCCTTTTTTTTCCTGTGAAAAATGGCGTTTTGACCTATTTTAATGCTTAACAAGCCGAAAAAAATGGAATAAAAAATTAAATGGGACCAACGGCGTTTTGAATGAATAACATTGTTATCATCCATACTTTTATGCAAAGCCGCGATGGCTGTCAAGAGAAAAAAAGGGGGGGCTTTGGCGGTGTGGGGGAAAAAAGGGGGAGGGGAGGGTTGCGGGATTTGGGGGTTAAGGGGTAAAAGCCGAGGGTCAAAGCCCTCGGCCCCCTAAATACCCAAACACCTTCTAAGAAAACGTCGTTTTCTTGTAAATTTTGGAACCAACCCTCGGATCGGTTGAAACGCTAATCACTTAATCACCTAAACACTTAATCACCTGAAATCCGGCCGAAGGCCCGTACTTTCAGCCTTCAGCCTTCAGTCTCAAGATCTTCAGGACGCCGAAGGCCTTATTCCTTCTGGAGAATATCCTGGGATGCGATGAAGCTCTGGGCGTCGCCGAAGGCCGAGCCGCTCTTCTTGATCACGGCGAAGACCAGCTCGGGCCGGCCGTCGCTGTTGATGTCCCCCAGGACGTAGTCGCTGACGTGGCCGGAGATGTTCCGGGTTTTCCATTTGGTGTAAAGACCGAACTGGTCCCACGCCAGGCATTCGATCTGGCCCGACTTGAAGATCCTGAGCTTGGCGAAGAGGCCGTCGGCAGCGTCCTTGTTGCGGCAGACCAGCACCTCGTTTTTGCCGTCCCCATCCACGTCCGAGATCAGAATACGCTGGGGCAGGTACTGGCGGATCTGCTCCCGGTACTCGCCGATTCTGGCGGCGGCTTCGTCGGGGTATTCGACGTAGATCCCGCCGGACAGATAGGGATCCTCGCTTTCCCATTCGCTTTGATTGTCCGCGGTGAGGACCCTGAGATAGTTCCGGTCGGAAAAGGCCACGGTCATCTCCCGGCCGGTGCCGGCCACATCGCCGCTGTTGAAACCGAAGACGTTGACCCACCGGGGCAGGGGCAACTCACCCGCCGTCTGCGGAACGTACGCGACGCCGTTGTAGTGCATCTCCGTGATGCCCGCCATGAAGGGGCGCTTTATGTCCTGTTGCTGTCCCACCAGCACCTTGCCCCGCGTGGGATGGTCGATCACCCGGAAATACCACTTGACGTTCTCCGCGATTCTTTTGAACCGGGCGCCGTCCCACTCCAGGACATAGGACATGAGCGACTGCTGCTCCTCGTGCAGATTGGTGACGAAGATCTCTCCGACGCCGTTCTCGTTGATGTCGGCAACGTCGATGCCCAGGTGGCGGTTGTTATAGCCCTCCTGAATCTCGGCGATCTTGATAAACCGCTGGTCCATGTAACGGTAGATGAAGACGCCGTCCTCCGTCATGAAGACCGTTTCGTTCTTGCCGTCGCCGTCCACGTCGCCGATGGAAAGGCCCTCGATGGCCAGTTTAAAGTTGCGGCTCTTCCAGGCCGCGCCCAGGGCGCCCTTGCCGGTCTCGCCGGCGATCATGCGCTGGTCCTCGGCGTCGATCTTGCCGGTCCAGAGGGATTCCGGATGCATGCGGCTCTGCTCTTCCGGGGTCTTGGGTGCCGCGGCGGCCGGCGCGGCGGCGGCGGCGCCGAACAGGGTCTCGCCGACCTGCCCCGCGAACCGGTCGATGTGGGTGATGACGTCACCGCTCTCCTTTCCCGATTCGTTGAAGGAGAGGCGCGTCTTCCCCAGGGACAGGTCCAGCAGCCGGGCGTCGGTGCTGATGCTGTCGCCGAAGACGGTGACGCTGCCGTAGACCACGTATTTCGCCCCAAGGCTCTCGCCCAGGCGTCCGGCGGTCTTTTCATCGATGTCGGTGATGCCCCGGATCGATTTCAGGGCCGCCTCCCTGGGGATGGGCTGGAGCTTGCCCGGACGGGTCAGCCGGGAGGTCAGCATGTCCTGGATGCCGTTTCTGAGAAAGGAAAGGTCCTTGTCCGAATGGATGTTGAAGGGCAGGATCAGGACTTTGGCGGCCGTCTCGGCCCCGGCCGTGCCGGCGCCTCCGAAAATAACACCGAAAAAGAGAACGATGACGATCGAAACGCAAACGCCGTATCTGGGATATTTTAGCAAAATTGGCTCCTTGAGAAAAAGTATGCGAGGTTAGGGTGATTAAGTGATTATGTGATTAAGTGTCGGACGTTCCGTTCTCCGTCCTTTAATCCTGAAACCCTAACACTCTAACCCTAACACCCTAACACCTTAACCACCTAATCACTTAACCACCTAACCACCCATTTTTTTTATAGCAGAGCCCCTTGTCCTGTCAAACAGAAAACCGAAGGGGACGCGGCGGACAAAGGCTATCCGTATTTGTTCTATGAAGGACAATCAAAATATGATATGCATTTATTACACGCATCGGGGGATGACCCTGCAATCCGAATCGCGGATCCTGATGCATTGGCGAGGCGTCTGTCCACAACCGGTTGCAGATGGTTTCGCGGAAGGTTCGAGGCCCTGCGAATCCCGGGGGAGGCGATTCGGGCGGTGTGCCGCGGTGACAGGGGGTTCGCGTAACGCGGATATCGGATTTTTGAACGGCCCGTGGGCGGAAAGGAGGCAGTGATGGCGGCTAAGATTCTGATCAAACGGCGGGTTCCCAAGGGCAAGGAGGCCGAGCTGGCGGTCCTTCTCAGGGAGCTGCGGGTGCTGACGATGAACCGGGACGGGTATATCTCCGGCGAAACGTTGCGGCGGTTCGACAAGCCGGGGGAGAGCCTGGTGATCAGCACGTGGGCGTCGGTGGACGACTGGCGGGAATGGATCTCGTCGCCGGAAAGGGCGGCGGTTCAGGCCAAGATCGATGACCTGCTCGGCATGAAGACCGAGTACGAGATCTACAGCTACTGACAGGGGGTGATTGATGAACCGGACCGCCTCGATCCCCTGCACGGCGCGGGGTACGGGGCGGCGAAGGCGGGATTCATCCCGCGGACCTCGCCTCTGATTCGTTGCGGTCCGTCTTGAAAAACGTGATGCGGTTCCGTCCCTTTTGCTTGGACTTGTACATGGCCAGGTCCGCCCGTTTGATGAAGGCCTCCAACTCCTCGTCGGGCTGGTACTCGGCGATGCCGATGCTGACGGTGATGCCGACCGCTTTGTCCTCCGTGGGGTAAAACCGTTCGCCGGCAATGGCCTCCGACAGTCGCCGGGCCACGTGGCACGCCCCGGGGCCGTCGGTCTCGGGGAGGATGACGGTGAACTCCTCGCCGCCATATCGATAGGCGGAATCCAGCCGCCGCAAACCACTGCAGATGATATGTCCCAGCCGCGTCAGCACCGTGTTGCCTTCCAGGTGGCCGTAAGTGTCGTTGTAAATCTTGAAATAATCGATATCCAGCATCAAGAGGGAGACGGGATGGTCGTAGCGCACGGCCCGATCCATCTCCTCGGACAGCCGTCTGTAGAAATGGCGGGTGTTGAAAAGCCGGGTCAGGTCGTCGGTGATGGCGAGCTGTTCGAGTTTCTCGCGCATGGACCGCTCCCTCAGGACGCGCTGCAGCCGAAGGTGGAGTTCTTCGTAACGGACAGGCTTGAAGACGAAGTCGCTGGCGCCCCGCTGGATGACCTCCTCGTAGGAGTACTCCCCGGCGAAACCGGTCATCACGATGATTTCGTAGTCGTACTTCTCCTTGATCTTCTGGGTCAGCTCAAGGCCGTCCATGCCGGGCATGATAATGTCGGTGATGACGACGTCCACGGTATGCCGTTCCAGGATCTCGAGGGCCTCGGGGCCGCTCGATGCGGTATGGCACTGGTATCCCAGGGTCGCCATGAAATCGTTCATCAACACCCGTATCATGTCGTCGTCGTCCACGATCAGGACCTTGCTGTCAATGTGGCGTCGGGGCTTTTTCATCACGCTGGTCAGGTTTGGCGAATTCCGGTATGTATCAGGGTTGACAGGTTATCCGTCTGTTGATAGTAAGGGGTTCCTGTTTTTTTGAAAATTATATACTATATTCTGAAACAGATTCAGTGTCAACCCAGAATGATACATCGGTTGACGGCGCTCTCGGCAGCCCGACCGCGCCCGCGGGATCTTCCGCCGGCGGCGCGGGATGCGGCAGGCCTGGATGGATCGGTGCTGCCGATGGCTGATAATTCACCATTTCAAAATTTCATAAGGTTGTAAATGAAATTATACCACTTGGATGATAATATTTCATAAATAAAATTATAACAATTATACCGAAAAAGTTACAGCATTAAATGGAACATATACGAAACTTCAGTATTATCGCTCACATCGACCACGGCAAGTCGACCCTGTCGGACCGGTTGATCCAGGCCGTCCATATCGTCTCCGACCGGGATTTCAAGGATCAGATCCTGGACAACATGGACATCGAGCGGGAGCGGGGGATCACCATCAAGAGCCAGACCGTCTGCCTGCCTTACACGGCCCGGAACGGCAGGGACTACACCCTCAACCTCATCGACACCCCCGGCCACGTCGATTTCAGCTACGAGGTCTCCCGGGCCCTGGCCTCCTGCGAGGGGGCCTTCCTGCTGGTGGACGCGAGCCAGGGGGCCGAGGCCCAGACCCTGGCCAACCTCTATCTGGCGTTGGAGCACAACCTGGAGGTCATCCCGGTCATCAACAAGATCGACCTCCCGTCGGCGGACATCGAGCGGGTCAGGGAGCAGATCGAGGACGATCTGGGGCTGGATCCCGAGCGGGTGATCCTGACCTCCGCCAAGGAGGGCATCGGCATCGAGGATGTCCTCGAGGCGGCCGTCAACTTCCTGCCGGCCCCCAAGGGCGACCCCGACAAGCCGCTCAAGGCCCTGATCTTCGATTCCCACTACGATCCCTTCCGGGGGACCATCGTTCACTTCCGGGTCGTCGACGGGCGGATCAAGGCCGGCGACACCATTCAGTTCATGTTCAACAACGCCCGGTACAAGGTCGAGGAGGTGGGGGTCTTCCAGATCGTCCGGAAGCCCCGGAAGGCGCTCGCGGCCGGGGAGGTCGGCTACATGATCGCGGGCATCAAGACCGTCTCCGACACCCGCTGCGGCGACACCATCACCCTCAAGACCAACCCCTGCGACGCGCCCATGCCCGGGTTCCGGGAATCCAAGCCGGTGGTCTTTTCTTCCATCTATCCGGTGGCCTCCGACGAGTACGAGGATCTGGCCGAGGGCCTGGAAAAGCTGAAGCTCAACGATTCGGCCCTCATCTACGAGAAGGACGCGTCCGTGGCCCTGGGCTTCGGGTTCCGCTGCGGGTTCCTGGGGCTGCTCCACCTCGAGGTGGTCCAGGAGCGGCTCGAGCGGGAGTACGACCTCTCCCTGATCCTCACCGCCCCGTCGGTCCAGTACGAGATCACCCTCAACGACGGCGAGGTCATGATCATCGACAACCCGTCCCTCTACCCCGACCCGTCCACCATTCTGGAGACCCGTGAGCCCTACATCCGGGCGGCCATCATCGTCCCGGACCGCTATATGGGGGCGGTGATGAAGCTCTGTCTCGACCGGCGGGGCATCAACCGGAACTACCAGTACCTGACCCGGGACCGGCTCGAGATGATCTTCGAGCTTCCCCTGGCCGAGGTGATCTATGATTTCTACGACAAGCTCAAGTCGGTCACCCAGGGGTACGGCTCCTTCGACTACGACATCCTCGAATTCCGGAAGACCGATCTCGTCAAACTCGACATCCTGATCAACGGCGAGCGGGTGGACGCCCTTTCCCAATTGGTCCACCGGGACCGGGCCGTGGAGCGGGGCCGCCGGGCCTGCGAGAAGCTCAAGGAGGAGATCCCCCGCCAGATGTACAAGATCGCCATCCAGGGCGCCATCGGCGCCAAGATCGTCTCCCGGACGACCATCTCCCCCTTCCGAAAGGACGTCACGGCCAAGTGCTACGGCGGCGACATCACCCGGAAGCGAAAGCTCCTGGAGAAGCAGAAGAAGGGCAAGAAGCGGATGAAGATGGTGGGCCAGGTGGAGATTCCACAGTCGGCCTTCCTATCCGTGCTGAAGACGGAGGATTGAAAAAAGAAAGTGGTTAAGTGGTTAAGTGATTAAGTGAATATGAAATCAGGGTGTTAGATGGCTGATGGGCTTAGCCCCTGGCACCCTAATCACCTAATCACCTAAAATCACCTAAAACTTAATTTTTTTAGGAGAAACCTATGGGAATGACCATCACCGAAAAGATTCTCGCGGCGCATGCGGGATTGTCGAAGGTGTCGCCGGGGGATCTGATCATGGCCCGGGTGGACGTGGCGCTGGGAAACGACATCACCGCCCCCATCGCCATCAAGGCGTTTCACGAGAGCGGGGCCAAAAAGGTGTTTGACAAGGACCGCGTCATCCTGGTGCCGGACCATTTCGTCCCCAACAAGGACATCGCCTCGGCCATGCAGGCCAAGCTGGTGCGGGAGTTCGCCCATGAGCAGGAGCTCACGTGGTTTTTCGACGCGGGGGAAATGGGGGTCGAGCACGCCCTCCTGCCGGAGCAGGGCCTGGTGCTCCCCGGGGACCTCGTCATCGGCGCCGACAGCCACACCTGCACCTACGGGGGCCTGGGGGCCTTTTCCACCGGCGTCGGCTCCACCGACCTGGCGGCGGCCATGATCACCGGCGAGGTCTGGCTCCGGGTGCCCGAGAGCATCAAATTCGTTTACGAGGGGACCCTCAATTCGTGGGTGGAGGGCAAGGATCTGATCCTCTACACCATCGGCGACATCGGCGTGGACGGCGCCCTTTACCAGGCCATGGAGTTCACCGGACCGGTGATCGACGCCCTGAGCGTGGAAGGGCGGCTCACCATGGCCAACATGGCCATCGAGGCGGGCGGAAAAAACGGCATCATCGCCCCCGACGTCCTGACGGAGGCCTATGTTCAGGGCCGGGCGGTCCGCGGCTACACGCCGTTTCACAGCGATCCCGACGCCGGGTATGCCCGGGTGATCACCTATGACGTGGGGGCCATCGAGCCCCAGGTGGCCTTCCCCCATCTGCCCGAGAACACCCGGGGCATCAGTGACGTGGGAGAAGTGGTCATCGACCAGGCGGTGATCGGTTCCTGCACCAACGGTCGCATCGAGGACCTCCGGTCGGCCTCACGGATTCTTGCGGGCAACCGGGTCGCCAAGGGGATCCGCCTCATCATCATCCCCGCCACCCCCGCCATCTACCGCCAGGCCATGGACGAGGGTCTGTTCGAGATCTTCATGAACGCCGGCGCCATCATCAGCCCCCCCACCTGCGGCCCCTGCCTGGGCGGGCACATGGGCATCCTGGCCAAGGGCGAGCGGGCCATCGCCACCACCAACCGCAATTTCGTCGGCCGCATGGGCCACCCGGAAAGCGAGGTCTACCTCTCCAATCCGGCCGTGGCCGCGGCGTCGGCCATCGCCGGAAAGATCGCCGGGCCGGATGAGGTGATGTAGGCCCTCCGGGCCAGTGGTACGGGGTTAAGTGAGAAAGGATATCTAAATATGCAAGTCACTGGAAAAATATATAAATTCGGAGACGATGTCGATACCGACCTGATCATTCCGGCGCGGTATCTCAACACCAGCGATCCCGGGGAATTGGCCAGGCACTGCATGGAGGATGCGGATCCGGACTTTGCCGGCAAGGTGAGGGAAGGGGATATTATCGTCGGTGGGAAGAATTTCGGGTGCGGATCGTCGCGGGAACACGCCCCCATCGCCATCAAGGCTGCGGGGGTCTCCTGCGTCATCGCCAGGAGCTTTGCGCGGATTTTCTACCGGAACGCCTTCAACATGGGGCTGCCCATCCTCGAGTGCGATGCGACGGGCGCGTTCGAAACCGGCGGGACGCTGTCGGTGGATTTCGATACGGGAGAGATCGTCCTCGTGGAGACGGGTGAGCGGTTCAGCACCCGCCCCATTCCCCCCTTCATGCAGGAGCTCGTCCAGAGCGGCGGCCTGATGAAACACATCCAATACCGGCTGAAGACTCAAGGTTGAAAGGGGATAAAGGCTCAGATCGTCGCGGGCGCACCCCCTTCAGCCTTTGTTCCATCCCCTCAGCAGCGCCTCGAAATAGGCGATGGTCTTGGCCAGGCCCTCGGCCAGGGGGACCCGGGGTTCCCATCCCAGGCGTTCCCTGGCCAGGCGGATGTCCGGCTGTCGCTGTTGGGGGTCGTCGGACGGGAGCGCCCTGAAAACGATCTCCGAGCGGGAGCCGGTGAGGTCGAGGATCCGGCGGGCCAGCTCCAGGATAGTGAACTCGGTGGGGTTGCCCAGGTTGACCGGTCCGGTGAAATCGTCGGGGGAGGCCATGAACCGGACGATGCCCTCGATGAGGTCGTCGACGTAGCAGAAGGAGCGGGTCTGGGAGCCGTCGCCGTAGATGGTGATGGGTTGGTTCTGGAGGGCCTGGACGATGAAGTTGGAGACGACCCGCCCGTCGTTGGGGTGCATCTTGGGGCCGTAGGTGTTGAAGATCCGGCCCACCTTGATCTGAAGCCGGTGCTGGCGGTAATAGTCGAAAAAGAGGGTCTCGGCGCAGCGTTTGCCCTCGTCGTAGCAGGAGCGGAGGCCGATGGGGTTGACGTGGCCCCAGTATCCCTCGGGCTGGGGGTGGACGGACGGGTCCCCGTAGATCTCGCTGGTGGAGGCCTGGAAAATCCTGGCCCGGATGCGCTTGGCCAGCCCCAGCATGTTGATGGCGCCGTGAACGCTGGTCTTGATGGTCTTGACGGGGTTGTATTGGTAGTGGATGGGGGATGCCGGGCAGGCCAGGTTGTAGATCTCGTTCACCTCCACGTAGAGGGGGAAGGTGACGTCGTGGCGGATCACCTCGAAGTAGGGGTTTTCCATGAGGTGGAGGATGTTGCGACGGGTGCCCGTAAAAAAATTGTCCACGCAGATGACATCGTGCCCGTCTTTCAGGAGCCGCTCGCACAGGTGCGACCCGAGAAATCCGCCGCCGCCGGTAACCAGGATCTTTTTGGATGTGTGTTTCATCTCATCTCCCTCGGCGCTGCTGCGCCGTTGCGTGAGAATCCTTTCCGCGAGCGTCTTCGGATAAACGATCGACCCCATGGTGATGGGGAAAATTCCCATGCAGTTTGGTGGCAAATCCCTATGGAGTTTGGTGGCAAATCCCTATGGAGTATCGCCTGTTTTTCTGATAAAGGTCAAGATTATTCCTGTATCCGCGTCTCTTACCCCCGTTGCGTGACCCTTTGCACGAAAAACTTATTGAGTAAGGAGGTCGACATGATGTCCGTTTGCCGTTTTGGGAATCGTGGTATCGGAAGATGGCTGATCCTGAGCCTGGCCGTTCTGTTTTGGGGAGGCGCCCCGGTCCGCGCCGAAGCCGGGCTCACCGCCTCGGAAGACGATACGGTCACCGTCCTCTACAGCGACGCGTCGACGGATCTCGAGGCCTTCGTGACGCGGTTTTATCATGAATGCCTGGACAGGGCCCCGGACCCCGAAGGGCTGGCGGCATGGGTCAACGCGTTGAAAAGCGCCGGGATTACCGGCGCGGACCTTGCCGAGGGGTTTATATTGGGGCCGGAGTTCGAAAACCGGGGCACGTCGGATGAAACGTTCCTGGTCATCCTCTACCGGGTCTTTTTCGACCGGGCGCCCGATGCCGAGGGCTTTGACGGGTGGATGCGGGGTCTGGAGGGCGGAATGCCCCGGGCCCGGGTCCTGGACGGCTTTGTGCGATCGGAGGAGTTCGCGGCACTCTGCCGCGCTTACGGGATCACCCCGTATGTTTCGGATCCGGTGGAGGCCTTTGTCACGCGGTTTTACAGGGAATGTCTGAACCGGAGCCCCGACCCCGGGGGCTTGGCGGCATGGGTCAACGGGCTCAAAAGCGGCAGCGCCACCGGCGCCGATCTGGCCGAGGGTTTCGTGTTGAGCCCGGAGTTCACCCAGTTGGGTCTGTCGAACGAGGCCTTTGTAGAGATTCTGTACCGGGCCTTTTTCAACCGGGCGCCTGACACCGCCGGCTACAACGGGTGGCTTTCGGCATTGAGAAACGGCATGCAGCGGGCCGTCGTGCTGGAGCGGTTTATCGTGTCGGAGGAATTCATCGCCCTGTGCCGGGCGTATGGCATCAACGCCTTTGATCCGAACGCAGGGGATAACGACGGTGACGGCTATGCCGAAAGCCAGGGGGATTGCGACGACACGAATCCGGGAATTCATCCGGGCGCCGCGGAAATCTGCGGTGACGGCATCGACCAGGACTGCAATGGATCGGATCTGCCGTGCGCCGCGCCCCCGGAATGCGCCAATATCGCCGGCACCTGGAGCGTCTCGGAAACGGCGACCGTCAGATGCTGCATCGGCAGCGAGTGCGAATCCGAGACGATCAGCGGCTCGGACACGGTGACGATGCGGCAGCAGGGCTGCAGGGCGGGCTACGAGGTCTGCCTGCCGGGATACGGCTGCTATGAGCGGTCCGGCACGGTCACGGGAAACACTGTTTCCCTGTCGGGTCCCTTCCTGATCATGGACCCTGCCTACGATTGCAACATCGCGCAAAACATCCTGAATCTCAACGGGACCCTCAACGGCAATCGCATCTCCTTCCGGGGAAGCGGCAGGACCAGCGGCAGCTGCGAGGGGATGACATTTTCGTGCACCGGCGAGACCACCGCGGAGTTCACGAAGACCACGGCCGCGTCCCTGAGCGGGTTTACGGCGGCGCCCCCCGGGGACAGCCTCTGCGGCACGCTGTTCGACCCCCCCGCCCGCATCTTCACCACCATCGTCCATTAAGGGGGGCCAGGTAAGGGGGGACAGGCCGCAACAATCTGATCCCCCCGTTTCAGGGCGTTATTTCCGTGATGCCGGCGGGTTTTTCGGGCCCGGCTCCAGCCGGTCTGCGATCATTTGCTTGATGGTCTTGATGTTGATGGGCTTGTAGAAATAGGCGTCGAACCCGGCGGCCCTGCACTCGGAGAACTCGAACTTGTTGGCAGCCCCGGTCATGCCGATGATGAAGGCGGCGGGGTGATCTCCCCGGATCTGTTTCGTGAAGGCGAACCCGTCCATCCCCGGGAGGTTGATGTCGACGAACATGATGTCAAATTTTTCCGTTTCAAGGGCCTCCAGGGCGGCTTCCGCCGAGCTGAAGGTCTTGACGACGTAGTGTGGAAATGCATGGGTGAACAACTTCTGAATGGGTCTGTCGTCGTCCACCACCAGAATGCGCTGTTGTTGTTTCTCGTCGATACCGTCACCTGAAGCCATAATCACCTTCTTTTTTTGAGTTCTGACGATCTCATTACTTTTCTCAATTGATTGCTATGGTTTCAGTTAAAAAGTGCCGGAACAGATCAAAATAGGCATTGTGCGAACCCGCATACATGAAAAAATGCATAGCATTTAATCCGTCTCGCGCAGGGGGTTTTCAATCTCTCCCGGCGTCTTCGCGCGAGAACCCCTTTTCCAAACGCCGCCATACATTCGTAACACCAGTCTAATACATTTCTGTCGGTGCGTCCATGGTTACGTCCATGGTGACTAGAGGATGCACTCGCTGTCCTGGAGGTCGTATTCAGGGACGATCTCCTGCATTTTGAGCCGGATCGCGCACCCGTCGTGCGTCCCGGCCATGTCGGTCAGCTCGGCGATCCGGGTCGTCAGCCAGTCCTGGTAAAGCCCCTGGCCGCCCATGCCGTCCCAGGAGTCCTCGGACTTGAGCACCATGACCTTCTCATGGGTCGTGCCGACGATGCCCTCGCCCTGGGTGATGAGCTCCTCGTAAAGCTTCTCCCCCTCCCGCAGGCCGGTGAAGAGGATCTCGATGTCGGTGTCGGGCTCCTTGCCCGAGAGGCGGATGAGGTCCCGGGCCATGTCGACGATCTTGACCGGGGTGCCCATGTCGAGAATGAAGGTCTCGCCGCCCTCGCCCAGGGCCCCGGCCTGAAGAACGAGCTGGGCCGCCTCGGGGATGGTCATGAAGAAGCGGGTCACCTCGGGGTGGGTGATGGTGACCGGCCCCCCCCGGGCGATCTGCTCCCGGAAGAGGGGCACCACCGAGCCCGCGGAGTTGACCACGTTGCCGAAGCGCACCGTCATCATCCGGGTGTGACCGCCCGCGCAGGCCGCCGCGATGAGCTCGCAGATCCGCTTGGAGGCGCCCATGACGTTGGTGGGCCGCACCGCCTTATCGGTGGAGACCATCACGAAATGGCCCACGCCGCGCATGACGGCGCTCTCCATGAGGACCTTTGCCCCCAGGATGTTGTTGGTCACCGCCTGCCAGGGGTTGCGCTCCAGCATGGGGACGTGCTTGTAGGCGGCGGCGTGGAAGACGACGTGGGGCCGGTACCGGCGCATCACCCGGTTCACCAGGGCCTTGTCCTGGACCCCGCCCAGGACGGTGACGTATTTCTGGTAGCCGACCCGGTGCTTGAGCTCCATCTCGATACTGTAGAGGTTGGGCTCCGACGCGTCAAAGAGGATGAGGGTTTCAGGGTTGAACCGGACGATCTGGCGGCAGAGCTCGCTCCCGATGCTGCCCCCGGCGCCGGTGACCAGGACCCGGCGGTCCTTGAGGTATCCCGCGATTTCGGGCACGTTGAGGCGCACCGGTTCCCGGCGGAGGAGGTCCCGGTAGTTGACGTCCCGGAGGGCCTTGATCGACACCTTGCCGTCGATCAGCTCGGCCAGGCCCGGCAGGGTCTTGAAGGGGACCCTCGCCGCCTTGCAGGCCTCCATCATGGTCCGGATCTGGCGGCCCCCGGCGGAAGGCGCCGCGATGAGGACCTGCTGGACGCCGTGCCGGCCCACGATGCCGGGGAGCGCGGCCACGGTGCCCAATACGGTGACGTCGTGGATCGACCGCCCCTGCTTCACGGGGTCGTCGTCGATGAACCCGACGACGTCGTAGTGGAGGCTCTCCTGCGTGGAGATCTCCCGGAGGATCTTCTCGCCGGTGGTGCCCGCCCCGATGATGAGGGTGGGGATCCCGCGTTGGGGCCGCAAAAACCTTAGAGCCCCGGCGCTGGCGTTTCCGGTGCGCTGAAAGGCCAGGCGGATGCTCAGGCGAAACCCGCCGATGAGGAGAAAGGTCGCTGCCGCGTCAATGATGAAGACCCCCCGGGAATAGCCCTGGAACCGGTGCAGCGCCAGGACGGCGGAGACGACGAGCAGGCTGGAGAGGAGCGTCGCCTTGGCGATCCGCCACATCTCCGCCAGGCCGGCGTACCGGAACATGCCCCTGTAGAGGTTGAAGAAGAAGAAGACGGTGAGCTTGACGGGGAGCACAAGGGCCAGCAGCGCCGACAGTTGCTGGTAGCCGGCGGGTGTCAGTTCAAAATCGAATCGGATCAGGTAAGCGAGGATAAGGGAGAGACAGACGAGGAAGAGGTCAACGCAGAGGATGATGTAAAATCGTGAGTTTCGGATTTGCTGAATCATCTGTCGCACCGGGTGTCGATATGAGGGGTTCGAGACGTCAATGCCGCGACAATCCGCCCTGCCGTCTTCCCGTCCCACAGCTCCGGGCGGGCGGGGGTTCGGCCCCGTTGCAGCATCTCCCGGCAGGTCTTGCGGATCAGGTCCACGTCGTTTCCCACCAGCACGCTCGCGCCGCCGTGCTCCCGCAGGGTCACGGGCCGTTCGGTGTTCCACCGCAGGGTCAGGCAGGGGGTGCCCAGAACGCAGCACTCCTCCTGGAGCCCGCCGGAGTCGGTCAGCACCATTGCGGCGTCCATGTTGAGGCGCAGCAGCTCGTGGTAGCCCAGGGGGGTGAGGGGGATCAGGTTCTCGGCGGACGTCACCCGGTCCCACAGCCCGAAGTGCCTGAGCTGTTTCCCGGTGCGGGGATGGACGGTCCAGAGGAGGGTCAGCTCCCGGGTCAGCTCGTTTGTCAGAAAGTCGACGATGGCCCCGAGAATCGCCGGGTCGTCCACGTTGGAGGGCCGGTGAAGGGTCAACAGCGCAAACCCCGGGCCCGCGTCCAAAGCCGGCGTGCCGTCCCGGCCGTCGATCCGGTTCTGGTTCACGATATCCCCCACCCTCAGGGCGGCCGCTTTTCCCCGCTGGGCCTCCAGGGTGTCGATCATGATGTTGCCCACAAACCGGATCTGATCCTCGGGAACGCCCTCGGCCCGCAGGTTTTCGCCCGAGAGCCGGTCCGGGGTGAAGAGCAGGTCCGAGAGGCGGTCGGTCACCAGCCGGTTGATTTCCTCGGGCATGGTCATGTCGCGGGAGCGGAGCCCCGCCTCGATGTGGGCCAGGCGGACATGCTCCTTCTTGGCGGTGATGGAACAGGCGCAGGTGGCGTTGACATCCCCCACCACCACCACCCAATCGGGGCGTGCCTGCCGCACCACCTTCTCGAAGGCGATCATGGTGAGCCCCACCTGCTCGGCATGGCTGCCCGAGCCGATGCCCAGGTTGATGTCGGCCTCGGGGATGTCCAGGGCCTCGAAAAAGGCCCGCGACATGTTGTCGTCATAGTGCTGGCCGGTGTGGACCAGAAGGTGGTGGACGCCGGGCGCGCCGGATGCCGCCGCGGACCGGTTGTGGGCCTCCAGGGCCCGGATGAACGGCGCGATCTTCATGAAATTGGGCCGCGCGCCCACGACAGAAATAATTTTCACGGTTGAACCTCCTCTATAAAAACCCTATCTCTATAAAAACCCTATTCGCGGCAAAAAGAATCTCATGTGAAGCACGTAGAGAACGCAAGGGCTTTTTGAATCTCCCTTGCGTCTTTTCGCGAGATCATCTTCCCCCGGGCGCCCTCAATCCATCTGAAACAACAGCAACGACCGCAAAAAGGCAACCCCCGCGCCCTCCTCGGCCCCCCGGGGCGGCAGCTCTCCGCTCGCGGCATAGCGGGCCGCCTCCAGGAGGCTGCCCCAGAATTCCACCATCTCGTTGTGGGCGCGTTTGAAGTGGGTTTTCCGCCAATCGAGGGGGGAGGCGGGAAAGGGCCCGGGGGCCGTGGGGCAGGGGAGAATCTTGACGTCCGTGCCCCACAGCGCCAGCGCCAGGAGCAGGCGGGAGCGCGGCATGTGGTACGGGCTGGTCACCAGCAGGCAGGACTTGAGCCCCTTCTCCCGGAGGAGGCGGGCGGTGAGCAGCGCATTCTGAAAGGTGGTCTCGGCCCGGTCTTCGATGAGGTGGCGGAAGGACGCCCCCTTGTCGCCCCATCTCCGGTCAAAAGCGGCGGCGCGCCGGGCATTGGCCGGGGAGAGGATGAGATAGGGCGCCAGCTCTTGGCGGGCCAGGGCATATCCCTCGCGAATGCGGCCCGCGGCCCCCATGAAAACGACCACCGCGTCGGCCTTCTCAACGACGGCGGGCCGCGTCAACAGGGCATAGAAAATCCCGGCCTGCGCGAGCCACCCCCCCACCAGCAGCATGAACAGAAATCGAATCACGTTATCCTTAAATTTTATTCAAGGGGTCGGGCCAAGCAACCTGCTTGATATTTAAAGAAAAAATGGTCAAAAATCGCCGTATTTGACCCTTAAACCGCCATTTTCAAGGGTGAAATTGAAGGGGTTAATGACGAATCATGAATGGGGCGGATGCTTCCGGCAGTGCAATTCACCGCTCCTTAACCCTGCCATTTTGCCCGCAAAAATGAGCGTAAGGCGATATTCCGGTCTGTTTTCAGGTATTATTTCTAGGATAACAAGGCGTTGGCTTGGCCCGACTCCAAATCAACCCCAAATCACCAAATCACATTTTGTCCCCCAAAACCAATTTGATTTTTATCCCCTCTCAGCCTTTTTTGTGTCTTTGCGTGAGAATATTTGTGGGTTGTCCGGGTCAGACCCCTCAATCTCAATCCCGGTTTTCAGTATTTCATTTGCCATGGGATTTGAAATATTGAAGTCCTTCCTTCTGAAAGGGTGGGGTTCAATTCGGGTATCGAATTTCCTTCTCAGCTTCATCAATTGGACCTGCATATCGAAAGAATCCGGGAAGTCCTCAAAAATAATGGCGATATCCATATCACTGTTGATATCGGCATTACCTTTGGCATAGAAACCGAAAAGGTAGGCTTTTATGATTCCAGGTTCTCGTTTCCGCAAAAAATTAATGTATTTTATAACTGTTTCAGGAGTTTTTCTTTTAGCCATCTTCTGAAATCCTTAATGATATCAGTCCATTTTTGGGTAAAGTCTTTTGAACATTTTTTATAAAATTCCATTTTATAATCGTCATATCTTGCTCGTATATTGAAGGTGGAGACGGTATCCAAAAGATCTTTTTGGTGCTCATCCAGAGGTAATCCGCTTTTTTCGGCCAGTCGGACAAGGTCGTGGATAAAAGGCGGGGTGCTGTCGATATGCCGAACATACCAAGCTTTCAACAACTTTTCGAGAACCAGATGCCCGATGAAAAGCGACAAAGAAAAAATGGTCAAAAATCGCCGTATTTGATCCTTAAACCTGCTGTTTTGCCCCCAAAAATGAGCGTTTAAGGCGATATACCGGCCTGTTTTCAGGTATTAGTTCTAGGATAACAAGGCGTTGGCTTGGCCCGACCCCAATTGATGCCAGCACCAGAAGATGTTTGTCGTGGATTTCATAGATGATCCGGTAAACGCCGACTCTGATTCGCCATGCCGAACGACCTGAAAGTTTTTTGCAGCGCGAAGGGCGTGGATCTTGCGCCAATTGACGGATATGCTCAATGATGCGTCGTTGATCTCGTTGTTGGATTTTCGAGAGTTGTTTTTGTGCGGAACGGAGGATCTCAATAGTATATGTCACCCGCCAAATTTCTCTTCAATTTCTCGAACGGCTTGTTCAAACGGAATGGTATCCAAGGGGCCGGCTTTGGCCGCATCATAAGCGCTTATGTCCTCGAGTTCCTCAAGAGCCTCGAGCACTTGCTCCCATTCATCCATAGTCAAAATAACCGCTTTGGGTTTTTGCTCTTTGTCAACAACGTAATGGGGGTTTAAGGTCACTGTCATGACAGTCTCCAGATTTTATGTTTAGCCTGATATAATTGATAGCAATTGGATAGGCTGAACGCAATATCAAACCGCCCCCCACCCCCCTCGCGTCAACCTTTCAATACACGCAAAAGGCGCCCGGCGCTCCTTAACCCTGCCATTTTGCCCCCAAAAATGACCGCTTAAGCCGATATTTTGGTCTGTTTTGAGGCGTTATTTCAGGGATAACAATGGGTTGGCTTGGCCAGACCCCAATTGCCAAAAACAACCTCACGCCGTTCACCCTTCGCGCAAGATGGGCTCGAGACGGGAGATCTCGTCCGCGCCCGGACCGTTCATTGTGTGCCAAAGATCCCAGTCTTGCTGGAGCCCAAGCCAGAAGTCGGCCGGCATTCCCAGGACTTGCGCCAACCGCAAGGCGGTATCGGGCGTCACGGAGCGGCGCCCCCGAACGATTTCGTTCAGTCGAGGGTAGGATATCCTAAGACGAATCGCCAGCGCGCTCTGAGAAATTCCCAGGGGTTTCAGGAACTCTTCCAGCAGCATCTCGCCGGGGTGTGTCGGCGGACGGTGCTTCGGCAAACGCCGTCCCGCGCCCGAATTAGTGATAATCGACAATTTCGACCTCGTAGGCATGGCCATCCTCCCATATAAAACAAATTCGGAATTGCTGGTTTATCCGAATGGCATATTGATCTTTCCTGTCACCCCTGAGGCGTTCCAGACGATTTCCCGGTGGGATTGCGAGTTCGCCGATTTCCCGAACACGATTGATCTGGTCAAGCTTGCGCCGAACAATCGCCCACAAGTCACGCGGGCAGCAACGCCTCGCTTCCCGAGAGTTCCTGCCGTCAAAAACGTCTTCCGTACCTTGGCCGTGAAAGGACTTTATCATATATCACATTATAACGATTACCGTTATATGCGTCAACGCCTTGGCATTTCTGGGGGGATTCATGGGGTCGGGCCAAGCAACCTGACTGATATTTAAAGAAAAAAGGGTCAAAAATCGCCGTATTTGACCCTTAAACCGCCATTTTCAAGGGTGAAATTGAAGGGTTCAGTGAGAAATTATGAATGGGTGCGGATGTTCCCGGCATTGCCGTGTCACCGCTCCTTAAACCTGCCGTTTTGTCCCCAAAAATGACCGTTTAAGGCGATATTTCGGCCTGTTTTGAGACATTATTTCCGGGATAACAAGGGGTTGGCTTGGCCCGACCCCAATTGACCAATCAAAATTCATCATTTCCCCACCCCCCGAATCACTCCCACCACCCGCTCCAACTCCCCCGCCGTCATGGCCGTCCCCGACGGCAGGCACAATCCTCTCTCGAACAGGTCCTCGGCAACCCCGCCGCCCACCACCCGGGCCGGATATTGCCTTTTCCCGCCGTTCCCCGGCGTCCCGGCGCTCTGGCCCGGCACGTCGAACACCGGCTGCAGGTGCATCGGCTTCCACACCGGCCGGGACTCGATGTTCTCCGCCTCCAGGGCCAGCCGCACCGCCTCCCGGTCCGCCCCGAAGACTTCCGGCGTGATCAGGATCACCGTGAGCCACCGGTTGCACTGGTTGTAGGCCGCCTCGGGCATGAATTCGATCCCCGGGACATTCTTCAAGGCCTCGGCATAATACGCAGAGATCTCCCGCTTGCGCCGCACCCGCTCGTCCAGCACCATGAGCTGCCCACGGCCGATGCCCGCCACGATGTTGCTCATCCGGTAGTTGTACCCGATCTCGGTGTGCTCGTAATGCGGGAACGGCTCCCGGGCCTGCTGGGACAGAAACCGGGCATGCGCGATCAGGTCCTTGTCCTCGGACGCCAGCATCCCCCCGCCCGATGTCGTCATGATCTTGTTTCCGTTGAAGGAAAAAACCGATGCTTTAGCGCCAAACCCTGCGTGGCGGGGGATTTTGAATGTTGAATTTTGAATGTTGAATGTTGAATGGTTTAATTCATAATTCAACATTCCTAATTCATAATTGTTTTTATATTTCGCTCCCATGGCCTCTGCCGCATCCACCACCACCGGCACCCCATACCGCTCGCAAACGGCATAGATTCGCGCGTAATCCGAACACTGGCCGTAGAGGTCCGTGGGCACCACCGCTTTGGGCAGCTTTCCCTTGCGGTCGCACTCTTCCAGGGCCGCTGCCAGCAGATCCGGGTCCATGTTCCACGACGTGCGGTCCGCGTCGATGAACACCGGCACCGCCCCCTCGAACACGATGGGCGTTACGCTGCCGATAAAGGTGAGGGTGGAAGCGAACACCTCGTCCCCGGGCCCGATCCCCAGATGGCGCAAGGCCAGGTGCATGGCCGCCGTGCCGCTGGAAAGGGCCACGCAGTGGGGGATGCCGGTGTATTCGGAAAAGGCCCGCTCAAACGCGTCCACCTGAGGCCCCAAAGGCGCGATGTAGTTGGACTCAAAAGCCTCGCGCACGAAGTTGAACTCCTCGGTGCCGAGGTGCGGGGGGGAGAGGAAGATGCGGGGGGAGGGGGGATTTGTTTTGGGCATTGTTGAGATCCTAATGGGAATGATGATGGATTATGAATGTTGAATTGTGAATTATGAATTATGAATGAAAGGAATGGGGTCGTTCATTTATAATTCATAACTATTGGATAAATGTTGAATTATGAATGTTGAATGAAAGGAATAAAGACACCCATTCAAAATTCATAATTCAACATTCACCATTGTTTTTTGCGCTGTTTTGACGATCGAGGTCAGAATTTTTATGATTTCCTGAGAATCCGCTATCAACCCCGACAGGGGGAGGTTGGGGCAGAGTTGGCTGTCGCGGAACAGGCGGAGCCAGTAGTGTGTTTCTCTGGCTTCCTTTGAAGCGATCGACATTTTGGAGATAAAATCCTTTTTGGATTGAGCGGCAACAGCTTCCTCGACATTCGCCCCGATACTGGTGCCCGACCGAAGCAACTGCCTGGACAAAACAAACTCCTTCCGAGCCCGAATCTGGATATAAAGCTGAACCACATCGAGAGCGAACTGATAAGTCTTGTCCTGGATGATGTTTTTTCTCATAGGAATAAAAATAATTTTGAATTATGAATGGACGCATCCATGCCCATTTCATTCAAAATTCATAATTCAACATTCATAATTCAACATCGCCCCTTCGCCGGCACCCCAACCACCACCTCCCCCTCCCCCACGTCTCGGTTCACGAAACTATGCGCCCCCACCACCGCGTTTTCGCCCACCGTGACCCCCGGCATGATCGTACTGTGGGTGCCTATCCTGCAGTTTCGTTTGAGCACCACGGGCCCGGTCTTGTTGTCGATGGTTGATACGGAATAGACGGCGCAGTGGGATCCGATCTGGACATGGTCCTCGATGGTGACGCCGTATTGGGCGTTGATGTAGGTGAAGGCGCCGATATCGGTCTTGTATCCCAGGCGCAGGTTGTCCTTGTGCTGAACCACCCAGTTGTATTTCGTGGGCTTGCCGTCCTCGATCACCGGGTATTGCCAGTCTGCAAAACGATCGGCAGCAGCAGCCCCCAGATTACGCGGATCACGCCGATCATCTTCTCTGTTCAACGCTGCGGGAATCTGAGAAGCCTGGGTGGCTATTTGCTTCTCCGAAGTTCCTTTGCCGGCACCCCCCCCCCATGTTTCATTGGGCGGAACATCCCTGGTCACGCAGGCCCCCGCGCCGATCACGGCGTCATCGCCCACAATCAGGGGCTTATCCCGGGTGCCGTTCAGAAATACCGCGCCCGTGCCCACATAGACCCGTTTTCCCAGGTGGACAAAACCGGACACGTGCACCCCCGGCGCCAAGGTGGCATAATCCGCCATCACCACGTCGTGGCCGATGGTGCAGTCCAGGTTGATCTGGACGTGCTCCCCCAGCCGGATATTGGTGGTCAGGATACACCCGGCGCAGATCACCGTGCCCTCTCCGATCTCCACCCACCGGGACATCTCCGTTCGGGGATGAATCAGGGTTTCAAAGGCAAACCCGGCCCGGCGGACTTTTTCCATTACCTGTTGGCGGACCCTGGGGGCGCCGACGGCACTGACGATCGCGGGCTTCTCTGCATTGTCCCGGGTATGCCGGCAGAAGGCCTCGAACGACATGACCGGGATGTCGTTGACGATCTTCCCGTCCAGCAGGGGATCGTCGTCAATAAAGCATTCGATCCTGAACGCCGGGCAGGACTCTGCCAACCAGGCCACCTCCCGGCCAAAACCGCCGGAACCATAAATGGCGATGTGTTTCATGAAATATCCTCACGCAAAAACGAAACAAGATTGTTTTTTGGCTTTTTTCAGCGGCTTTGCGTCCCGGCGTGACCCATGAACTCCGCCGCTGTGTCTTCCCCCGCCTGGCTGCTTCCCTATACCTTGGACACTTATATGTCTATGCATCTATGGTTGCAATAAACTGATATTTTAGATTATTTCACGAATGAGATTGAAGCACTCCGCCGCTTTCAGGCCAACACTCAATCCCCGCTCTTTAGCTAATAACCGCAACCCTTCCAAGGATCGAGGGTGTGGCAATTCATGCAATTCTGTCTCGTAGCATGCCATGGCTTCTATTTTTTTATCCAGAAATTCAGAAATGTCGACAAATAAATTTGGATTAAAAACGCTTGCTCCAGAAGCGATGCCATAACGCGAGGTAGGGCCGATTTCATAAGAGAGAATACGTTTTACTGAGCTGCCGGGCAACGGCCGCGCGGCAACCAGGCTGCAATCATGCACGATTCGGTGGTCCTGGTTAACATCGTCTCGTGGTGTGGTGTAAATAATCTCAGGCCTGACCTCATCGACCACCTTCTGGAGGGCTGAACTCAGATCAATGTAAGGTACAGTATTGAGCTTAACTGTCGGAAAGCCTAATCGATACACTTTTTGTATGCCATATATCTTTCGGACAGCTTCAATCTGATGTTTTGCCGCTATCAGCGTTTCTTCCGACCAAGGCGGTGAGTATCCCTGGGTCACAACACACCAGAAAACATCATCTTCGTGAAAGATGTGGCGCGCTATTGTCCCGCCGGCACCTATGGTTTCATCATCGGGGTGAGCAGATATGATCAATACCTTCATCTAAGCATCCAGTTTTTCAGCCGCCGCTACTCTACCGGCAACTACAAAGAGACTTTGCCAGAGTATCTTGAAATCCAGCTTCAGTGACCACGTATTTACATATTGAACATGCAGAATGTATCTTTCATGCATGGATAACGAGCGTCGTCCTTTAATGGCTGCCAGAGATAACACGCCCGGCTTCATATCAAACATTCTCCGCAGATCAGGGGGGAACTCAATTACCTGTTGCGGAAGTACCGGACGCGGTCCGATAATACTCATCTCTCCTTTTAAAATGTTGATGATCTGTGGAAGTTCGTCGAGACCATAATCCCGCATCAAAGTTCCGGGAGGTGTAATACGATCCTCGTCGGATTTTGTCCAATGCGTTGCTCCTTCTTCAGGCTGCCCGATCATGGTTCGGAATTTAATCATTTTAAAAGGTTTGCCATGTAATCCCACACGGTCCTGCACAAAAAATATAGGACCGGCCGAGGTGATCTTTACCAGAAAAGCCAGAACCATCATAAACGGCAGCAGAATAGTCATGATGATGACTGACGCGGATACATCAAATATCCGTTTGATAAGGCGTTGACCTGTTTTTTGCATCAGAAAACATCCGAGTCGCCCATGGTTATGTACCATCGACGAAAATCATAAGAATATGAATTCGTTTGTGAATTTAAAAAAAGTCCCCCAAAGTAAGTAACAGGACTTTCCAGCCCGAATCCCATTTTTTCCAGCCTATGGTGCAGTGCATGATTTACATTCAGCCATAGGCTGACTGATGTTGATTTATCTCTTAATGCTTCGCGAATAACAAAACGGAGCAATGCTCCACCGATCTCAACTGCGTTTCTTTCGATTAATAAGTCTATGACTTGATACTGGTTTTCATATTTTTTAAAAAAAGCATAACCATGTATGATATTATTCTCAATATAAGCAATAAGACGGTAATGCTCTGCAGGGTTGGAAATGTAACGCCAGTTAAGATACGCCTGATCACGCCGAGCAATGATATCATAGTCATCACAAACCCTTGACCAGAAATCATCAAAACGCTTGTCTACATCGGACAGTTCACAAATCTGTTCGGGAATCGATTCTGTCTCAATGTTTGAGGTTATCGGCATTCGAAGCATGGGGATTTCGTAGATGTCTTTCCATTTCAGAACGTTTACAAATCCTCGGTGGGACATGGCGTTTGGAAAGCCATACACGAGAGTCATTCCCATATCTGCCATTCGTTCATAGGTGTTTCTGGCCAAGATTGGAAATAAACCCCTGCCGCGATAACCAGGGTGAGTCATGGTTGTCCCCGAAAGTCCGGCAGCACAATCATCCCCTCCGATACGCATTGCAGTACCGGTAACTGCATAGTGAGCCGCTATAACATCGCCATCCCATGCCAGATAAATCATCCCCGGTCCGCCGGGATTCTTTTGGAAGCGCCATCGCCAATAATCCAGCGGCAGCTCACGCCCATCGTAAGCGGTACGGAACAGTTCGAGTATAGCGTGCTCGTTGCCCTTATGATATTTTTTTGTTTTAATATGTTTTTCAGCCATGTTAGACTTTCTAGAGAGAGCGAAATTGTTGTTCGAACTTCGCTTCATCTTCTTTTCTAAATTTCATTTTTATTCTTCAACCATATTGTTCAAAAAACTGGAAAGTCGAATTGATAGATTTTTGAAATCATATTCTTTCGTTACATGATTTCGAGCTAATTTTCCCATGTTTTTGCGCGTGTATTCAGGCATGCATTCTATGTCATGGATTGCTTTTGAGATACCTTCGATATCGCCTGCCTGGACGACATTGCCGCCTCCGCATTCAGCAATGGGATTATTAAGTGCGGAACATGCAATAATCGTGGGTTTTTCTGAAGCCATGTAATCAAAAATTTTATTCATGCTAATGCCATAACGATAGAGTTCCGGCATGTTTTTAACGGTTATAATGAAGGCATCGGCATTTTGAAGTATGGAGGGGAGCTTCTTTTTGGGCAAAGGATTATGCCAATTTACTCGTTTTATACCTTTTTTTTCGACATACCTTTGAAGCGCTTGTTTCAGCGGCCCTGCCCCTACCAGAATCAGCCCTGTTTTCCCCATTGGAAAAATTTTTTGATATGCAGAAAAACCATCTAAGAGCGTAAATAGCTCATTTGCATGCCCCATCGCTCCAACATACATCAATGTCAAATTCCAATCAGGCGAACCTAAATCTGTCGTAACTTCAACTTTATATTGATCGAATTCAACGAGATCTATTCCGTTGGAAATCCAGATGCATTTTTCGGAGTTGTATCCTTTCGATTTTATATACTCAGGAACGCCTGGAAGAAGGCTTATGACTTTTTTAGCCTTTGATAATAGAAAGGATTCTATACCATACATGACTTTTGCGATTATTGAATTCCGTCTGATTTTACCGATCACAACAAGGCTTTCCGGCCACAAATCTCTAATTTCAAAAACGAACGGAACCTTGAATCGGATACTCAGGATATAAGCAGCCAGTGCTGCTAATGGATGGACGGATGAACCAATAATGACATCTGGAACAGACAATGAGTTGGGTTTTTTGAAACATAAACAAACGGCGTGATAAAAATACGCCAGCATGTTTAAAACCCTTCTCAGGCCGTTTCCCTTGTATTCAGGACATGGCAAATAAAAAAAATCGACTTGGTTGCAGGTTTCATGAACAATTTGATGTGAATAAAATCTTGACTTGCCTGTGTTATGATCGGTGGACGCAGCAATAATCGGCATATCCCAGTCATGATCTATCAAATATTTTGCAAGGCTGTAATGCCGTGTGCCGCCGGCTTCACGAGGCGATACGGCATAGTGATTTAGTAACCATACGGTTCGCATACATTGATTCCAGTATTGAAGTTTACGAGGGTTGGGGTATTTTGCAGCCAAACAGATCCCTGCTTAGCTCAATGAACGAATGGCGGAAATCATATTTCTTTGGGAGAGCTATTTTTCAAATGTCATTCATTATCATGGGCTTTTCCAGTTCCCTGACGGCTTCCATAAAATCAACACATTCCATCCCATTTCTTTCAGCATAACTGATCAACCATCGATACCACTCGAAAATATGCTGATAAGCCAAGCTGTAATACGGGTCGTGCAGATTGATCGTAAAATAAGGGAGCTTAAGGTTTTGAGCATGTTCCATCATCTCGAGGGTAATCCCCCTTGCCTGCTCGAATGTCCTATTGACCCATCGGCTGCCTTTGCAAAAAATGCTGACATCCATGATGTGCAAGGGAAACTCCCACATCTCGCCGATTTTGTATGGGGCCTTCAGGGCTTCGACGCTGCTGTCGAATACATAGCCGGCCTGATCCAGGTTGCGCAAGGTCTGGTCGTTCATCCGAAGATAGTGCATCCGGATGCCAACCTGCGATTGCCCGGTGATTCTCCTGAAGGTGCCGAGTTCTTTCAGGATTACCGACAGGTTCTCGAATTCTACCCCATGGACTCCAACAAAAAGCCCCGCTTTCCTGACCTTTTCCATCCAATAGGCGGCGTCCTCGAGACTGTAATTGAGGTACATGCCGTTGGCCATGCCGAAAAAGAAAGTGGAGGGAACCTGGTGCTGACGGTCGAATTCAATCAGCTCCGGCAGACGATGGAGACGGTTTTTAAGGATGTCGGAACAGCGCTGGAGAACTTCACGGCCTGTGGCATAACCCAGGGCGCATTCAATGCCGCCGCGGATGACCCGTTTGAGCATGAGCAAATCCCGCAGGTGATCGCTTGTTTGAAGAACATCCACGTCGTGTGAGACAATCAGTTTCATTTTTTTCTGATCCGATCCAAGCGGGCGGGTGTTTACGGCGTCATGTTCACTCGCGTCCATTCATGGCCAGTTTCAACTCCCACGTGCAGGTCATGAACGCCGTCAACAGGACATACACCGGTGTGCTGGTGTAGTGCGGTGTGCCGACGCCGATCACCAGCATGACGACTATGCCGATCACGATCATTTTGAGTCGGTAGGCGGTACCCGTGTCCGGCCGGCGGCGGAGAAGCCTGAACGCCCGGACCAGAATGCACGCATAAAAGGCCTGATACAGCAAGAACCCGACCAGGCCGGTGGTCACCAACGGTTCAATGTAGTTGGAATGGGAGAACTGACCCGTATAGAAATAGAGGTTGAAATTGTACATGCCCACGCCGAATACCGGGTGTTCGAGAAAGGTTTTGAGGCCTTCCACATACATCCAATACCGCACATTGGTTTCCATGGAGGCCTGAACCGAACCGCCGCCCTGTTCAAAAAAATCGCTGAACCGCTGCCCCAGGACCGTGTTTTCGGCAGCCCAGGGCAGCAGCTCGACTATCAGGGCGATAATCGCGCCCCCCAGGATCAATCGCTTCAGCTGATTTTGAAATGTGTTGCGCGGCGCCGATGCATACGTCCCCCAGAGCCCGATCAGAAGGGCAAAGGCCACGGCGGATTTGCGGGAGCCCGACGCCAGCATGACATAGCCGCAGGCTGGAATAAGCAAAAGAATGGCAATATGTTTCAGCGTCAATCTTTGCCGACCGGCCGAATACCAGAAGATCAGGGCGCACAACCCGGTCCAGTTCATCATGAACCCTAATGAGTTGGCATTGGAGGTTTCCCCAAACACTCGGCCTTCTGTGAGCAGAGTTTGCATATCCTGGATACCGCTCAACACCGATCCGATCTGCACCAACCCGCCGCAGGCCACGGCCAAGAATACCGCGTTTAGGATTCCGGTATGTCGCCGCATCCGCAGGATGCCGTAGATGGCCCACACCATGACCAGCATCTGGAGGACCACTTTGTAGGAACCCCAGAAGTAGCCCATGTCCCGGGCCACCATGGGGCCGGTCACTCCTGCCCAGATCACCCAGGCGGTGTAGCACTTCAGCTCGGGCGGGATCGGCAACAGCGGCCGGAAGCTGCTCAGAAGGGTTTTGGCGTGGCAGGCCAGAAAGGCGAACACCATCAAAAGCCCCAGGGCCCGCTGCTGGCCGTATCCATGGAGGAACATCATGCCAAAAACAAAACAAAACAATGCCAGGCTGTCGAACCGTCTGGCCCAGTCCGGCAGAACCCCACGCAGACCCCTACGGTGAATTGCCGACCCTGACACCGGGCTCCTCCTCGTTCGAGTGTTGACCGAGGTTCTATCAATGGTGTTACTGATCGACATGGGCGATTTTTTCCGTCATAAAATCTAAAATTCGTCTCGCACGCTCGTTGATGTCGAACCGGCGTGATTGTTTCAAGGCTGCCTCGGCCATCCGAGCCCGGAAACCGGGATTGTCCCGAAGGGTGAGGATCGCGTCGCGGATTGCCTGAACGTTCATGGGGTCGACCCGAATGGACATGTCCGGGCTCAGCAGGTCGTCGTTGAAGGCGCCGGTGGAGCTGACCACCGGCAGGCCACAGGCCATGGCCTCCACAATGGCGTTGGAAGAGCCTTCGACAAGGGTGGGCAGAACGAAAACATCGGCCGCGCATAACAGCTCCGGCACCTGGGCATGTGGAACACGGGCGTTAAAGACGATGTTGTCGCCCTTGGGCGGCATAGGTCCTTGCCCCATGAAAATGCCCCCTACACCGGCTAAACCGCCAATGGCCTCTGCAACCCGGACGGCTCCTTTTTTGAATAAGTAATTTCCAGCGTAAACGGTCAGAAAGAGATTCTGGGGCAACCCATACTGTTGGCGTAACTGTGCTTTATCACGAGGATGAAAGATCGTGTTATCGATCCCGTTTGGAAACACCCCTATTTTGGAAGGGGGTATTGCAAGCTCTGAATGGAGCATTTTTTTCAACACGGTAGAATTGGCCGTAAAGGCTGACGCGTGACAAATATCCTGCTGTAAGCGTGCTTTTCCAAAGTTTCGAACGGTCCAGAATTCACCCTCTCCGACGCCGGGAAAGGCTGGAATCCTCATCATGTTACCTACCTTTATCGCTGCTACTCCCGCCAAGTAGAGGAAATGTCCATAAAGGGCGTCTGGATGCAGGTTGCGCGCCTTCAGTGTTCGGCGCACCGCGGCCGTGAAGTTCGCAAGGGTGACGATTCCCGGGTTCAGCCTGCCGAACCGTGCAAAAGACGCGCGTGCCGAAAGCGACAGGAAGAGCGGCCGCAATATCTCCACGGAGGCGCCGTCGCCCGCCGGTTCAACCGTGCGAAATGGATACCCCTTCCGGTTCACCCCGTCGTGGGCCGCGACCGGGTGGACTACGGTGCAGCGGACGCCCTGGCGGGCAACGGCGTGGGCGAACTGCTTTACAAACGGCGTATGGGTGGGGGCTGCCGGGGACGGGTAGCCCCCGGTGACAACGACCAGATGCGTGATCTTCATCCTTCAGCCTTTGACGGTGCTCCGGGCACCTTTTTTCCCAGGATCTGCTCGTACAGCCGGATGAGTTTCCCCTCGTGCTTTTCCCAGTTATATTCCTCTTCAAAGGCCTTGCGCCCGTTTTGGCCAAGGCGGCGGCGTTCGTCCGGTTTTTCATACAGGAACCTGATTTTATCGGCAATGGCCGGCGGGTTGTCCGGCGCTGCCGTGAGCCCGTAGCCGGCGTCTTCCACAAAGGTTTTCAACCCTGGAAAACTGGAGCAGAGCACGGGAATGCCGGCGGCCATGTATTCAATGACCTTCACCGAATTTTCCCCGGGGGAGTATAAGAAGGAAGGGATCGGCTGGTAAAAGGCGACCCCGACATGGGCCCGGGTGTAATAGCGGTGCAGATCGGTCCAGGCGATCCGTCCGTGGCATACCACCCGCGAATTGGATTCAAGCCTCTCAAGCAAAGTTTTATCCTTGCATTCCCCGACGATGTGAAATCGGATATCCCCATAGGGCAGCAATTCCAACGCATCCAGAACCTTGTCGACGCCTCTTGCACGACTCACGCCGCCCACATAAATGATGTTGAAGGTTTTTTCCCGATTTGTATCGGCCGGCGGTGTGAAATTCAGGCGGGGAAAATTGCCCAAGATAACCGGGTTCAATCCGCGGAACTTCGCGGCAAGATGCCTGTCCGCCACCACGATGCCGTCAAACAGCCGTGAAATGTTGTATTCAAGGATCCACCAGAGTTTGGAGAAGATTCGACCCAACAAAGGCTTTTGGCACAGCCGAACCAGAATGCTGGCTTCGTAGTCGTCGTGAACGTCGTATACGATCTTTTTTCTGAAAAGTTTGAGGAGGGGAACAATCAGTAAAAGGTCGGGGTCGTGGATTTGAACAACTCTAAATCCTGTTATCACGTTTGAAAAAGGGATGAAAAGGAGTCGTATGAACCTGTGATGCATGCCGGATTTTATCCTTTTCCGGGCGATCTTGATGAGCTGAATCCCCTGATAGGATGCGTCGGTGCCGATAGGCCCGACAACGGCGCTTTTGTATCCTTCTTGTTTCAGGCTCCAGGCCATTCTGTGCAATATTCTTTCATCCTCCAGAAGATGGGCGCTCGTGAGCTGACAAGCTGCCTTTTGCAAGAGATTCGCTTTGCGGTGAGACATGAAGTTTCCCTGAAATTTTCCAGTTTTGAAGTTAAAAAAGATGTCTTTTAAAAGGCTTAAGTACCATCTCAATGGGAAGAGACGCCTTGACGACCCTGAACATGGGCGTCAGTGTGCCGCCAAAGCTCCGGAAGTAGCGTTCAATTCCGGGGACGCAGGAACCTTCGAAGTCAAATTGTTCAAGCCCCAGATCTCTCGCGTGCCGGATGCATGCAAACATGGTCATGGGGCCTGCGGCTGCAAGGGTGTTGTGGTGGTCGAAGCCCCCCAGAAGATAATAAGCTCTGTGGTGATCATGCACACAAAAACAGCCTGCCACGGGGTTTTCGTGTAATCGAGTGATGAAGGCAAAGGAATTGTGGCCTTTCGCATACTGATGTAATACTTTTTCAACCAGCTTATCCTGATATCCCATTTTTTGCCGCGAAAAGGTTTGTGCGATCAGTTTTTCAATGATCGAATAGTCCCGGCATCTTTCCACTTCAAGACCTTTTTTGTGGCCGTTTTTTATCTGGCTTTTACGAGTTTTGTTCATCTGGGCTATGATGTCATCATCACTCCTGTTTTTTAGGTCGATGATGTAGGTGTAGTGCGCGATTACCTTGCAGTCCAGCCATGCAAACGGTTGAAGGTCCGTTACCCAGGTCGGAAAGCCAATGCTGAGGAGGGCATGGGGCATTCGGTTCACGAATGCGGCGACCGATGCCATGATCTCCTTGCGCCAACTGGTCATTGATGCGTTGTTGCCGCTTTGTTCTGCATAAACCAGCCCGCAGTGTGGGGTGAGCGCCGGATTTTGAATCACCGAAAGGCTAAATCTTCGACCCGTGTGAACGGCAAACACCGCTTGAAGGGCATCTTTTTTAAAGACGCCGTATCGTTTGAGACCTCCGTCGAACAGATCCGCCCATTCGATGGTGGTGAAAACAGATTCTCGGAAATAGTTGTTGCCGGTCTCAAAATTGGTATTAATCTCTGAAACAACCATGCCTGTGTCGCTGTTGTTACCCATATATACCTTGCTTAGCTGATGAAATTGTGTTGTCATGTTTTTGCATCTGTGAGATTAAATACGCCAGCCGCAGATTGCACATATGGTTGGCGTAGAAACTGCCGGGTTCGAAGTGCCAACCGGCTTCAGTCCAAAGATAGCGTCCTTCAGTGTCGTTCACTTTCATTTGTATTGCAGGCGTGGAACAGCCAAAAACCGTCTGGCACTCATTAACGAGCATGCGCCCATCCCGGGTCACGAAAATATCCACATCCATGCTCGTTAAGCCGCCGGTGTCGGTCACCTTTTTTAAAAGATCAAGCAATTCCGTGCCGGGGTCGAGCCAACTCCACGTGTGAGAAGCGCTGTGCAAGCCGTTTGCCCCTTTTTCCTTTCGGTAGCCGAAAAACGAATCGCCGATTCTGACCATGCGCCATTCATCCACATCAGGCAGATATTCTTGAAGAAAAATGAACCCCCTTTGCCTGTCTTGGGGTTCATATCCATGGGGGCAAAGTCCCTTGCCGAATGCATCGCGCACTATGCGCAACAGCTTGGAACGGTCCCAAATTACCTGAATGCCACTGGCGGATGCGCCCGTGGCGGTTTTGGCAACGATGGGGAGCCTTATTCTTCCCGCGAAATCGACTGCCTCTCTTTGGTCGTGAAATACCCAGGTTTGCGGGTGGGGTATGGCGTTCGCATCCATCCAGTCCCTGAGCCGCGGCTTATGTTCCGTGAGCCAGCACTCGCGCCATGTGGGGTATATTTTCTTCTCCATATCGTGTTCCAGAATGTGTAACCGGTAATCGAAAACCTGTTTGTAAACCGTGGAGACATTTGACGGCCAGACCAGAAAGGCATCGCAATTGCTGTCGTTGAAAATGGTAATCCAATCATTGCGTAGAATATCAAGAACTTTGTATGAGATTTTCATTTCACGGCAGGCAGCGATATAATATTTGTGGTACTGCGCCACGTCTTCGATAATGCCTACCTGCAACGGAGAATCTGGATACATCTCTTCGGGCATGTTCAAGAAAGGGTTGCCCGCTTTCCTGCGCGCGATATCATAATCATGCAGGTTGATATGCTTTCTGATACTTGACCGGATCTTTTCGGGGATAAGGGGTGATATCTTTTGGATGAGACGATGAGTGTTCATGACCAAGCCGTTTTCTACCATTTCATTTTGTGTTGGAACTCACGTAAGAAAGAGCCTACAAAAATTGTTGTCGGTCTTTGGGCGTAATCCAGCATGGCGTCTTCAAATCGACCTTTAAGTACTGTTTCACCTAGAATGTAACGGATTTCCGAAAGAATCGGATTCGCATCCATAAACGCCATGAATTTGGGGGCAAAGGCCAAACCTCGCTGCCTTGAAATAATGCGTGCGCGTTTGTGAAGCAGAGTGTCCGGCAGTTTACCCCGGACCCAACACTTGAGAATGTATTTAAGCGGAACATTGTCGAACGGATGTCCGTAATGAGATGGGTAACTTGCCAGCTTGGGGTTGAGTCGCTTAATGAGAGCTGCTTGATAGGTCCCGTCGCAGCCGATAAACGGCGTGGCGTCAATGCCTTCATATACAATGGAGGAGTCAAAAAACGGCGTGTGAAAAAAAGCGATTTGGTTGTGGGCGTTATTATTGATTGCATTGCAATCAGGCATTCGGATCTCACTGTAATAGCGCCTCAGATCAACAAACGAAACTTGGGGTTTCAAAAAATGGTCACCGAGTCGCCGGCTTATTTTTTGGATTTTGCGATGATGCACTTCTTCACTTATTTCTTTGTCCCCAATCGCATCATTTGAAAAGGGGTAATAAATATGGGCCGCCATCCAGTTCCGCAAAATTACGCTTTGGCGCCAGGTTAAGTAACAGTTTCTAAAAATTTCGCCGCCGAGGCCGCTCCAACTGAATTTATGATTTCCCAGAACTTTTAATTTGTATGCCCGTGTATACGTCTCACTGAATGCTCCCATGTCATGCGCGCACCGGCCATCAAAAAAATAAAGACCATCTTCCAATATTTTTTCGACGGCTTCTTTCGTTTGCTCAGTCATTTTGTGAGTAGTCACTTCTTTCAATGCCATATTCATATCAGAAGTGATCTTGCGTGCAACTGTTGCCTCCGCATCATGCACACCGATGGTGGCATGGGTATGAATTGACAACGGCTCGGAAAGGAACTTGCCGCAGGACAGCACCAGCCTGCTGTCATACCCGCTGGAGAGGCCGAGTTCGCCGGAACACTCGGTGTGAATGGCATCGACACTGCGAAAATGTTTCTCCAGGACATCCATCTGCCGTTCCAGGCTGTCTTCCAAACCGTTGTCGTGCATTCGAACGGGTGGGCGTTCCAGATGGTTTATGAATGACAGCTGTGGATTGCCCTGCCCGAGCTTCCGCCCGTTCTCGTCATCCAACTGGTAAATTCCCTCCACCAACGTGTCCGGACTGATGATATATCCGGTGGCCAGTTTTTCATACACCGCCAACCGGTTCAACGGAAGTGGATTCGGACTTGCGGCAAGCACCGCCAGGAAGGATGAAGAGAGGCAGGTACGACTTTCATTGAAAAACAAGTGCTGGACATTGAGACGATCCGTGAGGATGGCGATGTTACGGCCGTCCCAGAACAGCAGGCAGAAATTGCCCAAAAGCTCGTTCTGATCGAGCCGCTTTTCCCGAAAGTCGTCCAATACCCGCCGCAGTGAATCCCTGTATCCAAGCCTCCGATAAACCACTGTGCCGCAGCAGAAGACCGAAAGCCCGTCCTTGGCGATATACAAGTTGTCCACATCCAAGGCTTGCTTGCGATAGATCCACAGCACCCAGTCGCCCAGTGCTATTGTTTTGGGTTCCGAAAACCCTTTTCGGATAAAAATTTTTCCGGTTTCCTCAAGCAGGAGATTGGAATGTTTTTTGTGAAGGAAAAATGCACCCATGAAGGCCTCTTATCTTTCGTTGAGGGGAACACACACTGGGGTGATGGCCATGCTGCCGCTGTCAATTTGGGTTAGAATGAGCTTCAAGAATATCAATCAATGCCTCACGGTGGGCTTCACATCGCAAATAGTTTTCCCACAAAAGCTTTTTTCTTTGGCTTGGCTTGACATGCTTGAGCAGCCTGAGTTTTCGAAAAGCTCGAAAAAGAAAATAGTTCGGCATAACCAATTGGCCAAAATAAGATGATTTCCTTTGCTCTAAAATTTTCGCCCATATTTGTCGATGCATTACAGGGTGTTCAAAGACGGTGGAATATTGACCCAGTCGTTCCATGAACAATTTTTTTTCCGTTCCTTCCAACATCCTTACCAATGATTTGCCTTTACATTGTTCAAAAGGGTGTATTTCAAATTGACATTGGTCGTTATCATCGATGGTCAACGTCACCAATATTCCTTCAAAAAAACCGGGGCGCGATTTGTTGAGCGAATCGCATAGAAAATTGCCAAGACTGTAAAAAATCGGGACCCCTTTCCATACCTCATAGCCCTGAACGTAATGCGGGTGGTGTCTGATAATTGCCGTGAGTCCCTGTTCAGATAGAAATCTAAGCAGGCGAACGGATTCCGGGCTGGGATAGTGAATATACTCGAGACCACCGTGGACGATCAGCACGACATGGTCCGCATGGCTCCTTGCCTCCCGAATGTCCGAAAGCAATGAAATCAAATCAAGCGGATTGGCGCCGCCCCGGGTTGGCGTGGCCCCGGCAAACTCGTTTTCGGCAACATTGATGACGGCCAGTGTTCGTCCTTTTGTCCGGCGGTAGTAAATCTGTTTTGCTTTGGCAAGGGAAACATCTGCCCCAACTATATCGATTCCTTGGCTTTTACAGGCTGCTATTGTATCTTTAATGCCGTCATCCCCAAAGTCACGGATGTGATTGTTGGCCAGCGTGACCAGATTTGCGCCCAACTGACTCACGATTCGGATCATGTCCGGCGAGGCCTTGAAGCAGGGGCCGTTCTTTACAATGGGGCCATTGCTTTCCGTCAGAGGGGATTCGAGGTTGATGACGGCGAGGTCGCTTTGGGTGAAGATACCATTTGCTTTTTTTACCCCATTATCTTTCTTAAAAAGGAACTCACTAAAATTAGAGCCTATTTCCCTGTCAGGATAAAAATCGCCGCCAATAGATAGTAGAATATTTTCTGTTGATAGACCATTCATAAAGTGAGACTTTGGGGGTGTTTTTTTTCAGTTATTCAAGTTCAAGTTATATTTCTTGATGGTTAATTTTGTTTTTCAGATAAGTAACTCCAGCGATCAATGCCTGAGCAAAACGATATCGATCGATTGCATCTATAGTAAGGAAAACAGCTAAACAAAAATAAGAGCAAGAAGTTATGATTCCGGCCATAATCAATGGCGGCCATGAATTAAAGCATAGGCCCGTATGAAAACCGACAAGACAGACGGTAAATACCATCAAAAATGTCCGCAGATAAGCTTTCCAAAAAATACTGACTATGGAAAAATTGAACACCCTGCTGCCATACCAGTTAACGAATAGAAATCGGGATAATCTAGTGCATAAAAGCCCGATGGTAAGACCCAAAAGCGCATAATCAACCCAATAGATGAGCCCTGCGCCAATTGAAAGACCCAAAACCGTGCAAACAGCGCTGCTGATGCCGTCGACTGCCACTTTACCGATGCCGCCCAGGGAATTGTGAATGCATGTGATTGAATTCATAAGAAAGGTTGCGGTAATTAAAACCATCGCGGGAACAGCGAGATGGGCATATGTTGACCCCAACCAAACAATCAGGATACTTTGCAACCAGGGAATGATGCCTGTCATGATGATGCCGCCTGAAAAGACCGTAATGGTCGTACCCCTAACAACCAGATCCTTAAGTTTTTCATTTGAACCTTGGGTATTCAAGCGACTGGCCACAGGTACCAACATTTGGGCAATCTGGCTTGTAACAAGGCCGATTAATCCCGTAATATTCCCGATAATGCCAAGTGCTGCGACCGCATCCAGTGAGATCAGATGGGCCGCCAAATAAAGAGACCCCTGGGAATAGAGTAAGCCCGAAAGTGTATGAAAAAGATCAAAGAGAGAAAAGCCTAACAACACATTGATATAGCGAAGCCCAACATGTTTGATTGAAAATATAAGCTCTGGACTGATTCTTTTGACAAAGAACATACAAACGAGTCGCTCGACAATTCCTCCTGAAACAGAGGCTATGACAAGACTAATAAGTGGTGGTGCCTTGGTAAACAATAAAATGACGATTAGAACCGCTCGGAAAAATTTTCCACAAACCGTTGCGACAGAAAGAAGGTCATAGCGTTCCTGGGCCGCTACCGAATTGTGCCAGGGCGATATAGCAAATGAAATGGCAATGCCAAAGCCCAGCAAAATAGTACCCCATTGGGCTTCATATTGCATATAATTGGGGAGAGAAAAAATCGTTGTGCCATATGGAGCAATAAACAAGCATACAATAAGGCCTACAAGACCGACTGCGCCCTGCATAGCAGAAGAGCTTGAGAGAATGCCATTGACACCAATCAAATCGCTTTTTGCCTTGTATTCTGCAATATATTTCAGGGTGGCCTTCTGCATTCCACCACGTGCTAAATCAATGGTGGCTTGGATAGAAACGATTAACAACGCTGCTGCATAATATTCCTTTTCCATTCGCGAAAGAACAAATGATAGAACTGCAAGCTGGAGAACTGCTTCAAATATTTTAGCCCCGTAGATAAACAAGGCATTTACCAATAACCGATAGAATAGTGACATATGCTTTTATGCCTAATGTTGAATTCTCGATTTTCTCAACAACTGACCCCAGGCATAGGGCAATGAATGAATTTGCTGCTATGCTAATGACATGATAAAGGTTAGATGCTCGATCAGCGTGAGAAGCGTATGAGGATTTTCATGTGTGGCACTCCAAAACTTCTTGATTTTGAATTTCATACCGTCTTTGACAGGTAAGGCACTCCAGCCCATCCGTCAACCGCTCCCCACACGCACACACCCATCCGATCCGCTTCCCCGGATTCCCCACCACCAGCGCATGGGCCGGGATATTTTTGTTCACCACGGTCCCGGCACCAACAAAAGCGTATTCGCCGATGGTAACGCCGCAGACGATGGTGCAGTTGGCGCCGAGGGTGGCGCCGCGCTTGACCCGCGTGGGCCGCACCTGGTCCATCTTTCGGATCTCCGCCCGAGGATTGTAGATATTGGTGAACACCATGGAGGGCCCGCAGAAGACCCCGTCCTCCAGGGTGACGCCCTTGTAAACGGAGACGTTGTTCTGGATCTTGCAGCCGTTGCCGATGGTTACATCCGGCCCGATCACCACGTTCTGGCCGATGTTGCAGTTTTCGCCGATCTTCGAACCGGACAGCAGGTGTGAGAAGTGCCAGATTTTGGTGCCGGTGCCGATGTCGACGGAGTCGTCGATGACGGCGGTGTCGTGAGCGAAGAAAGCAGAGGGCTGAGGACGATGGGCTGAGGACGGAAGACAGGGCAACGGGAGCTTGCAGCCGGCATCGTCCAGGGAGCTTTGGGCGGTGTTCAGGATCTTGAGGACCTGGAGGCCTTCGGCGCCGTCAGTGATAGGGCGTTTGCCGGTTTCGATGCATTCCAGGAAGTGGAGGCATTCCAACTTGAGGGGCTCATCCTGGGGAACTGAGACCCGTTCGGCTTCCGCTTTGTGGGGCACCGGCAGGTTGTTCTGCCAATTGATCTGGTGACCGTAGAGCAGAAGCTTGTCCGCCCAGGGCTGGGTGTCGTCGAACACGGCCATTTTCCTGTCGCCCACCACCACGAGTTTCTGTTCCTTGAAAGGGTGGAGCCACGAAACAAAGATGTGGGCCTGGAGCCCCGAGGGGAATTCCATATGGGTGGTGGTGACATCGGCGATCTTCTTGTGGAGATAGTAGCCGCCGGTGGCGGATACGGTTTCCGGGATCTCGCTCGCCAGCGCCAGGATCATGGAGATGTCGTGGGGGGCGAAGGACCAGAGGATGTTTTCTTCACGGCGGATTTTGCCCAGGTTGAGCCGGTTGGAATAGATGTAGTTGATCCGGCCCAGGTCACCCGAACGGGCGAGTTCCTTCAGGCGGACAAAAACCGGGTGGTACTGGAGCAGATGGCCGACCATGAGCACCCGATCCTTTTCCCCGGCCAAAGCGATCAGTTCCTCGCCGTGGGCCTCGTCCAGCACCAGGGG